>VFQR01000161.1_pt1 | contig 142714 bp, 149 predicted proteins | sample 3512321 | NCBI WGS metagenome assembly VFQR01 (sample SAMN10412374, study PRJNA504923) | tailings metagenome | isolation source: Relicate 3 Philex TSF1 revegetated site | place: Philippines: Tuba, Benguet | collected 2017-08-29 | reverse complement strand
TTTCTCGCGCCCTTACCTCACAGCAGGCTGATTGGCTACTGGGTTGAGCAATTACATCGTGGGTTAGGATGGAAAACGAGTTAAATTCAGAGTCAGTGCGCTGGGCCTTGCGCGCATTGGCCCCTAAAGCCCCCGTCTGCCGCCATGAAAGATTTTTTTGACAACGTTTCCCGCTATCCCCGCTACTTTATTGCCTTTACCCTGGGAGTGTTTCTCAACGCCGCCCGGCCCCTGGTGCCGCTGCTCCAGCGGCCCGCCACGGCGATCGCGCTGGTGGGTGCCGCAGTGGCCGGTTTTTTGTTTCTCACCTTTACTCTGCGGGCCATGCTGGGCCTGGGTTAACGACATCACCTTCAGGAGGACAGACCGATGCCCAACAGTCGTCGCGTAGAGCGGGTGGCTTCTCTGATCAAACGAGAAATCAGCCAGATGGTGATGCTAGACATCAAAGATGACCGGGTGGGGGCTGGCATGGTGAGCGTTACTGACGTTGACGTGTCGGGTGACTTGCAGCACGCCAAGGTGTTTGTCAGCATCTACGGCACCCCCGAGGCCAAGGCCGAAACCATGGAGGGCCTCAAGGCCGCCACGGGCTTTGTGCGCAGCGAACTGGGTCAGCGGCTGCGGCTGCGGCGCACCCCCGAAATCATCTTTAAAGAAGACCTGGGTATGGAGCGCGGCACCAACGTGTTGAACCTAATCAACCAGCTCAGTCGAGAGCGGGCCGAAAAGGGCATCCCCGACGATTTCGACGAAGACCTGGGGAGCGACAGCTCAGCGGTGGACGATGTTCCTGGCGGGGAGGAGGAATGAGCGGGGTCATGGCCAGCTCTCGGCTGCCTACCCTCGATCGCCTATCGCTCGCGGAACAGGTCGCCCAAATGGTGGTGGTGCGGACCTCAGGCCACCTGTTTGATCACGAAATTCGCTACCCCGCCTGGGAGGCCGACTGCGCCACCCTCAGCCGCTACGTCGAAGCATTAGGCGTGGGCGGGGTGATTTTGCTGGGGGGCAGCGCCGCCGAGGTGGGGCTCAAAACCCAGGCCCTCCAGAGCCAGGCCCGCATTCCCCTGCTGATTGCCGCCGATGTGGAAGAGGGGGTGGGACAGCGGTTCAGCGGGGCCACCTGGTTTCCGCCGCCCATGGCCCTTTCTGCCGTGGCCGATCGCGACCCCGCCGCCGCCCTGGCCTACGCCGAGGCCTTTGGGGCCGCCACCGCCGCCGAGGCTCTGGCGATTGGCCTCAACTGGGTGCTGGCTCCGGTGGTTGACGTCAACAACAACCCCGATAACCCGGTGATTAACGTGCGGGCCTTTGGCGATGGGCGAGAGCGAGTCAGCGCCCTGACCCAGGCCTTTATTCGCGGCGTGCAGAGTCAGCCGGTGCTCACCGCCGCCAAGCACTTCCCAGGCCACGGCGACACCGCCACCGACTCCCACCTCGCTCTGCCGGTGCTGCCCCACGGCCTCGATCGCCTCCACGAGCTAGAGCTGGCCCCGTTTCGAGCGGCGGTCGCCGCCGGGGTAGACAGCATCATGACGGCCCATCTCAAAATCCCGGCGCTGGATGCTCGCCTGCCCGCCACCCTCTCGTCCGCCACCCTCACCGGGCTGCTGCGCCAGGAGATGGGCTTTGACGGGCTGATTGTGACTGACGCGCTGATTATGGGGGCGATCGCCAACGCCTACGGCCCCTACGAGGCGGCGGTGCTGGCGGTAGAAGCCGGGGCCGACGTGCTGCTCATGCCGGGTGACCCCGAAGGGGCGATCGCCGCAGTAGTCGAAGCCGTCCACCTGGGGCGCATCGACCCCGCCCGGATTGCGGCCAGTGTAGAGCGCCTCTGGCGGGCCAAGCAAAAGGCGGCCCCGGCCCTGCTGCCCGACGGCGCTGGCCACGCCTGGGAGCACCTGCCGCCGCCCCCGGTAAACCTGACCGCCGTGGCCCAGCCCGCCACCCGCCGGCTCGCCGCTAATATTCTCACCGCCTCGATGACGGTGCAGGGCCAGATTGCCCCCAGCACCGCCGCCGCCCCCGGCCACAACCTGGTGATTGTTGACGATGCGATCGACTGCCGCTTTTTAGAGCGTACGGCGGCGGCCCTCACCTGGCCCCAGCGCCACCACTACCAGCTCAAGCTGATCGACACCCAGGGTTGTGAGCAGCGGCCCCAGAGCGAGGGAGAAGCCTCAGCCGAGCCGAGCTTGCGACCCAGCCTGGTGCAGATTTTTGTGCGGGGCAACCCCTTTCGCGCCTCCGCCAAACTTCTACAGCTGGCGGCCAGCTGGCTAGAAGCCCTGCAATCGGCCCAGCTGCTGCGCGGCATCGTCATCTACGGCAGCCCCTACGCCCTAGAGCAGCTGAGCCCCTACCTCGATCGGGTGCCCCACGGGTTCACCTACGGGCAGATGCCTTTGGCCCAGAGCCTGATTTTGCCTGCCCTGCTGCCAGAACCGTTGGCAATGTCGGTGGGTCGGGAGTTTACCGATTAGCACGCTCAGCCCCTGGCGGTATGTCAGCCCACTATTTCAGGTGTCAGGTATCTCGGCAGGTACAGCCATAGTCTCGCTGGTTAGGACATCCACAATCTTCTAGAACTTTTGAACGTGCGAACGTTTGAGTGTTTGAGTGTTTATAGCCGTAGTCACATCAGTTAGGACGTCAAGTAACCTTGAAAACGTTCAAACGTTTGAACGTTCATAGGGAAGCTGTCTCAACCAACCTGGCCATAGCTATATCGGAAAAATGTCTCAACCGGGCTGGCCACAGCTGTACTGCCGCCATGCATCAGCAAACGTAACGGTTAATGTCGAATCTTTATACTTTTATTGCCCTGTATTGAGCAAGCTCGGGCCATTACACGATGCTGGATGGGTTGCTTGCGATCCCTGCGTTCCGTCAGTAGAGCCATGTTCTCTGAGCTATCCCTGGCCCCCCGCTACCGCCTCGATGACGAGTCTCCCTGGCTCAAGGGCATAGACCCGCTGCGCCGCTACTGGATCTGCGTCAACGGCGACCCGCGATCGCTGCGGGTGCTGCCGGGGCTGGCCGCCCAGAGCGAGGCGGCCTTTCAGCAAGCCATGCACGGCTTTAGCAGCCTGGCCATTGGCCAAGAACTCACCCTGCCCGCCGGTATGGGCGACCGCCTGACGATTTACTGCGTGGCCCAAAACTGCTATGCGATCGCCGACGGCTCGACTGGGGCGGAGGTCTGGCACCTGTTTGACGGCGAATCGCTAGAATCGCTGCTGCTGACCGCTCATCCCGATTGGCAGTGTGCCCCTGAGCACTTGAACCTGGGGCGCATGCTGCTAACTGCCGCCTTTAGGCAGCCCTGGCAGCCTAAAGCCGCCTAGGGCCAGCCCCTGCCGTGCCTTTAGAACGCGGTGGCTAGCCGCGATCGAGCTGCACCAGCTCTTGCAGCGACGCCATCAGCTTAATTTCAGCCGATTGAATGGTATCCGCCGCCGTGAGTGCAAAGGTCCACCGCACGCTGACGCTGAACAGCAGGGTCGTCACATGCCCCTTAACCACCACGCGGCGGGTGCCGTCGGGATTCATGGCAGTCTCGACCTCGCCCGGCGTGGCGCGCATAGACACGGCCTCGGCTTGCAGGTAGGTGTAGATGGCCTCGGTTCCCTCAATGGGCTCCTCGAAGGGAGCTAGCAGCACCCCGTCGGCCTCAAACAGGGACGCCACGGCGCGGTAGTCTTCGGCGTTGAAGCCCGCGAAATAGCCGTCAATGGCAGCGGACACCGTCCTCAGGTTTAGGGGTGCTTCAGCAGTGCGAGTTGCCATAGTCATTCTCCAGCAATGAATGGTTTTACGATACGGCGGCTAAACCGGGTAGAGCGTCTACCCCTTGACAGAGCAAATAAAAATTGAGTTCCCCAGGGGCGCGGAGCGATCGCCCGCAAACGGACGTTCTGGGCGAAAATAGGGGAGCGAATTCGCCCTGTCCCTTTTTCTCGGAGCTAAGCCGTGACCCAAGCCATGACCGCTGCCCCCGTTCAAGATTGGTCAGCCTTCCTGCAGCGCCTCATTCTGGGAGAATCCCTCAGCCAGGAGCAGGCCGAGACCCTGATGCGGGGCTGGCTCAGCGAAGCGATTCCCGAGGTGGTGTCGGGCGGGCTGCTGGCGGTGCTCCAGGCCAAGGGCGTTTCCGCCGCTGAGCTGGCGGGCATGGCGCGGGTGCTCCAGGGGCAATCCCTCGGCGGCGACGGCAAAATTCACCACCCCACCCCCTGTATCGACACCTGCGGCACCGGGGGCGATGGGGCCCACACCTTTAATATTTCTACCTGTGTGGCGTTTGTGGCGGCGGCGGCAGGGGTGCGGGTGGCCAAGCACGGCAACCGTTCGGCCTCCAGCAAGGTGGGTTCTGCCGATGTGCTCGAAGCCCTGGGGGTCAACCTGGAGGCCGACCCCGAGCGGGTCAAGGCGGCGCTGGATGAGGTGGGCGTCACCTTTCTGTTTGCCCGAGGCTGGCACCCGGCGATGAAGGCGGTGGCCCCCCTGCGCAGCACCCTCAAGGTGCGCACGGTGTTTAACCTGCTGGGGCCGCTGGTCAACCCGCTCCAGCCCACCGGCCAGGTGATTGGCGTCTACGACGCAGCGGTGGTGCCCGCCATGGCCGAGGCCCTCAACCAGCTGGGCATTCCCCAGGCGATCGTGCTGCACGGGCGCGAGCGATTAGATGAAGCGGGCCTGGGCGACAAGACTGATATCTCAGTGGTCGAAAAGGGCCAGGTGACCAGCGCCGTACTCGATCCCCAGGCCTTTGGCCTCGCCGCTGCCCCCCTCAGCGCCCTGCGCGGCGGCGAGGTGGCAGAAAACGTGGCGATTATGACAGCAATTCTTCAGGGCAAAGGCACCCAGGCCCAGCGCGATGTGGTGGCCCTCAACGCGGCCCTGGCGCTAAAAGTGGGCGAAAAGGCAAACGGCGAGTCTTTAGAAGACTCGATTGTCGAGGGCATTAGCCTGGCCCAAGACATTCTCGCCAGCGGGGCCGCCTGGGAAAAGCTGCAAGCCCTGGTGACGTTCCTTGCATAACAGCTATGGCCAGTCCGGTTGAGACAGCTTCCCCATAAACGTTCAAACGTTTGAACGTTTATGGGGTTATTTGATGTCTTAACTGACGTGACTACGGCTACACCTCAGCCGTCAGGGAATTGCCAGCAGGGGATGTGCTCGACCCGGCGGCTGCCGCAGGCGCAGACGAGGTTTTCGTCGTCGGAGGCCATCCAGGTTTCGTCGCAGTCGCGGCAGTGGCAGAGGATGTTGTTGAGGTTGGCCTGGGCCAGGCCAAAGCGCCAGCGCTCTAGCTCGTCGGGGGTGAAGTGGGAGTCGGACATTTTGGATTTTGGATTGGCGATTTTGGAGCAGTAGGGGCGCAGGGCTGTGCCCTAAGAGGCACTGGCAGCTAAAAGCCTGAGTTGTACCGTACCCATTCCAGCATGATGTCGAGCTTGCGGGCGACGATCGCCCCCGCCAAAAATCCCACACCGTGGCCCACCCACGACTTGCCCCGCTGGAGGGGCAGCAGGCCCCACAGAGCGCTGCCGTAGAGCAGACCCACCACCACGGCGGCGGCGATCGCCCCTGGGCTGCGCTCAAAATAGCCCCGCAGCAAAATATAGCCCAGGTAGCCAAACACCACGCCGCTGGCCCCCAGGTGGCGGGTGCCGGGGCGGCCCAAGAGCCAGATGCCCACGCCGCTAACCAGCCAGCAAAACACCGTCACCAGCCCCAGCACCTCGAGCCCCTGAAGCAAAATAATCGTGCCCAGAATCGCCAGGGGGCCAGAGTTGGCGGCCAGGTGGCCAAAGCCGCCGTGGAGTAGGGGGGCCACTGCAATGCCCGGCAGCCCCTCCAGACTGCGGGGGGCAATGCTGAGCTGGTTGAGCACCCGCCGCCCGGTGATAAAATCCACCACCGCCAGCGCCCACATCAGCGCCAGCAGGTAGGCCAGCAGCGAAATTCCCTGGCGAAAGCCGTCGGGTAAGACAATTTGGTCGAAGGAGAACAAGGCGATCGCAGCCCGCAACAACACACGCCCCTCAGGCTAGCACCTGGGCCAGCACCGGGTTCAAGTATTGGGCCAGCTGGGTACCATCGACCCCTAGCTCGGTGCGATCGCGGGCGGCGGCGCGAGCCCCCTGGCCGTGCCACCAGGCCCCCACCAGCGCCGCATCCAGGGCTGCATCTGAAAGATTGTCGGGTTCTGAAGCCCCATCTGCGGCTGAGGTCTGGGCCAGCAGACCGCCAATTAGGCCGGTCAACACATCGCCGCTGCCCCCTCGCGCCAGGGCCGGGGTGCTTTCGGGCACGTACCAAAGGGTGCCATCGGGGTGGGCGATCGCCGTGCAGGCCCCCTTTAGCAGCACCACCGCCCCACTCTGGGCCGCTGCCGCCTGCGCCGCCGCGCCACCGTCTTGAGCCTTCTCCAGCAGGTCAGGAAACAGCCGCTTAAACTCGCCCCGGTGGGGGGTTAGCACCGTAGGAGCCTGCCGCTGGGTTAGGGTTTTAATCACACCTAAATCCGCTAAGACATTGAGGCCATCGGCATCGAGCAAAAGAGGCGTCGCACTCTGCAAGACCGCCTGCACAGCTCCCTCGGCATAGCGGCTGAGCCCCGGCCCGCAGGCGATCGCGCTGTAGCGGCTCAGATCTAGGCTGTCGGGCAGCTGAGCGATCGCGCCATCCTCGGTTTCGGGGCAGCCCACCACCAGCGCCTCAGGGATGTGAGCCACCACCATCAGCCGCAGCGACTCGGGCACCGCCAGGGTGAGCATGCCCACCCCGCTGGCCCTGGCCCCCAGCGCCGTCAGCAACGCCGCCCCGGCGTAGGGCCGCGACCCCGCCACCAGCAGCAGATGCCCCACCCGGTACTTGTGGGTACTGGCCGGGCGCGGTAAGGGCAATCGCTGGCGGATGGTTGCTAGGGTTGCCCGCCGTTCCGAGGGGACATTCTCTAATACTGCCTCTGTGGCATGAGGGGGAATATCAAAGCCGATCAAATGGGGTTGTCCGACGTAGGCCAGGGCTTCCTCCTGGCAAAAGGCCCGCTTCCACAGGCCCAGGCAGAGGGTGTGGGTGGCCCGCACCGCCGTACCCAGCGCCTGGCCGGTGTCGGTGTGCAGGCCCGAGGGCAGGTCAATGCTGACCACCGGGCCACCGGCCCCGTTGATCGCCGCCACCGCATCGGCCATGGCCCCCGCGATCGGGCGCTCTAGGCCAAAACCAAACAGTCCATCGATCAGCACATCCCAGGGGGCCAGCTCCGCCGCTGTCTTAACTACCGAAATGCCCAAATACTCGGCAAACCGCAGGTGGTCAGCGGTCAGCGGCTTCAGGCGGCTGGCAGGGCTGCACACCTGCACCCGGTAGCCCTGGGCCACCAGTTCGCGTGCCACCACCAGCGCGTCGCCGCCGTTGTGCCCCGGCCCCGCCACCGCAGCAATCCGGGGATAGCGATCCCGTGGAAACCGCTCGATCACCCAGGCGGCAATGCGGCCCGCCACCTTTTCCATCAGGGCCGCCACGGGCATACCGGCCTCAAATAGACCGCCTTCAATGGCCCGCATTTGCTCGGCAGTGACGACGCGATCGAGAGAATCATGGCTCATGAACCGACCCAACAAACAATAGGCGATGGAGCCTCAGCCTGGCCCATCGCCTATTGATCCTATGACTTTAGGCCCGAGTGGTATAGCCACAGTCACACTGGTTAGGACACTCAGAGCCCTCTAAAACGTTCAAACGCTTGAACGTTCATTGGGAAAATGTCTCAACCGGACTGGCTATGGCTATCTCTACCGCTCATAGAAAACTCGGCTATTGCCAATGCCGGCTTCGCGATAGAAATTGTTCCAGCGGTTGGCCAAGCCGCGATCGGCAAAGGGGCCAACCGCTATGTGGGGGCCACGGGGGGCGGTGCGCTGCTGCACCCGATCGGCGGGGGTACCCAGCTGAATGACCTGGCTGCTCAGGGTGCCCAAATTAGAGGCATCGGTAGGAATCACCACGTAGTAGGGCGCACTGAACGACTCGGTCATGGGCGGTGCCGCCGTCGGAGGAGGAATTACGGCTCCCGCTGGCGGGGCTGCCGGAACGCCGTAGTTCAGCTCCTGGCCAAACTCCACATTGCCAGCGGTGGGGGGAACTTGGGCCACCCCTGGCGGCAGCGCTGGCACCGGCACGTTCGAGACCGGAGCCTGGGGAAAGGCCGCATCGGGCAGGGGCGGCAGCTCGCCGTTGGAGGCATACACATTGTTGGGCATTGCCGCCGTTGGGGTGTAGACGGGTACGGCAGCGGCCACCTGGGCCATTTCAGCCCGTACCCCCAGGGCCCCCAGGTCGGTGATGCGCTGCTGGGCGTTGCCGGTTATATTGAACCGCCCCGCCTGAATTACCGACCTCCCCTGAAAGGTGGTGCGAAAGGCGGTGGGCTCTATCTGGCGCACCTGGCTCAGGGTGGTGTCGCTGGTGTCATTGACGTAGATCAAATACTGCTGGCCGCTGCTGGGTGCCTGGGGCAAAGCTGCTCCCGGTACAGGCATAGCCCCGGCGGGCAGCGGCGGCACAACCTCATAGCCCTGGGCCAACCCCTGAGATGCCGTGATCGCCAGGGCAGCAGCGGCGATCGCCCCTCCCGAAATCCCCCTGATCGACAGCCCGAGCCATCGGCTACCCTGTGTGCTGTCTGGTGTGCGTAACCCAAATAAACAGTTCTGAATTGCCATCACGACTCCTGCCCATTGCTGTTTTAGTGAACCGGCAGACGGTCAAGCATCAACGATTATTTGCCCGTCCTCTCTGATGTCTTGAGGATGTTAGCGCAGATTTCAAAAACCGCATCATTTCGTTTCTAAAGAATCTCGCTTCTAACGCATCAGCACCCTAGACCAGCGGCGGGCTGGAGTTGGTGTGATCTGGGTCACAAACTGTGCGCCACAACGTCACAGGGGTATTGCCAGTGGGTCACCGGAGTTTAATGTGTCATTTCTTACCATGAGGACAACTCAGCAACAGTGCGCGTCATGGCTAACCCCTGCAGCAAACCCCTCAAAACCAATCCGTTCAACACCCAGCGCGATCCGCAGACGGGAGAGTGGCAGGTGGTAAAGACTCTCCCCAGGAGTCGTCGGTAATTCCTGGGGATCACAGCTTTGACGAACTGACCGCTGGCAACTCTGCCGCGCCAGACTCCTCTAGCCAGGCGCTGTACGGCGGCAGTGACGGCTACAGCAGAGAACCCAGGGCGCGGGTAGCTGGGCTATAGTGTGGCTCTTGTGTATCTGTCTGGGCATTACACTATCGCCATGGGCCAACTGTATCCCCCCCTTGAGCCGTACCACACCGAGTACTTAGCGGTCTCAGACCGGCACAGGCTCTACGTTGAGCAAGCGGGCAATCCTGAGGGAAAGCCCGTGGTGTTTTTGCACGGCGGGCCAGGGGGCGGCCTCAACCCCACCTATCGCCAATTTTTTGACCCGCAGCGCTGGCGGATTGTGCTGTTTGATCAGCGAGGCTGCGGCAAAAGTTTGCCCTACGCCGACCTGCACGACAACACTACCTGGGCTTTGGTCGGCGATATTGAAAAAATCCGCGCCCACCTGGGCATCGAGAGCTGGACGGTGTTTGGCGGCAGCTGGGGCAGCACGCTGGCGCTGGCCTACGCCCAGACCCACCCCGATCGCTGTCAGGGGTTGATTTTGCGCGGCATTTTTACCCTGCGCCAGCGAGAAATTAGCTGGTTTTATCAGGCGGGGGCCAGCTACCTCTACCCCGACGCCTGGGAGCATTACCTCGCGCCCATTCCCGAGGACGAGCGGCATGACCTGGTGGCGGCCTACTACCGCCGCCTGACTAGCGACAACAGGGCTGAACGCCTAACCGCCGCCCGCGCCTGGGCGGTGTGGGAAGCCAGCACCAGCAAGCTGGTGCAAGACCCTGGCCTGCTGCACCACTTCGGCGAAGATGAGTTTGCCGTGGCTTTTGCCCGCATTGAGTGCCACTACTTTGTCAACAAAGGGTTTTTTGATACCGACGACCATATTTTGCGCCAGGTGCCCCGCATTCGTCATCTTCCCGGTGTGATCGTGCAGGGCCGCTACGATGTTGTCTGCCCCGCCACTACCGCCTGGGAGCTTCACCGCGCCTGGCCTGAGGCCCAGTTTGTCATGGTGCAGGATGCTGGCCACTCGGCCATGGAGCCGGGGATTACCAATGCGCTGATTGAGGCGACGGATGAGTTTGCCCGACGGTGAGAGAACGGGGAAAGTTTTTAGTTTTTAGTTTTGAATTTTGAGTTCTTGCCCCTTAACCTGAATTCAAAACTTAAAACTCAAAATTCAAAACTCCTCCCGCTACCCCAGCGCCCGCCGCGCAATCCACCGCTGCACGCTCCACACCCCTCCGGCGACCACAGCCCCCAGCCACAGCCCCCGACCCAGCTGGGGGTGACCGTCGAGCAGGCACCAGCCCCCCAACAGCCCCAGGCCAAGGGTGCTGCCGGCCACGGCGGTGAGCATGGCCTTGAGGGCGGTGTGGGTGGCGACAATTTGGGCGGCTAGGTTCTCGGGGGGGGCGCTGGCGGCCAGGGCTTTAGAGGCGGCCTGGAAAGATTCGTAGCAGTTGGCTTCAACCTGGTAGTAGGTGCCGAGGTCTTTGTCCCGTAGAGCCGAGACACTATAGAGGCCAAACTGCTTGGCCTGGGCGATCGCCTCGCGAATCTGCCGCCGGGTGGCAATCGGCCCCAGGGCTTCAAACACTGACTGGCGGTAGACGCCGGTTTTAGCCATAGTCAGCACGCGATCGGTGAGGTCTAGAGCAGAACGAGGGGCAGCATTCACTGGGTATCCACTCCTGGGCGGGCCGGGCAAACGAGAACTATGTACTACTTGATAGTACGGAAAAATTTGGCAATTAGGCGATCAATTGGCGATCGCCTGGGTGGGCACAATGCTGCCTTGAAGGGGAGGTAAACTGGTGACAGCAACGCTCCCCGCCTTGACTGGTACTCTGCCCCACGGCTGCGGGCTTCGGCACTGACGGTAGATCGCAGCGCCGTATGGGGCAGCCCAGAGCGCAGCTTGGACGACTTTTTAAGGACAGCTATGGCAACGGCACGGCAAACGACTACCCTGGGGAATTTGGCCCACGAAGCGATCGCTAAATACCTGGCCCAGGTTGCTGCCTACCAAAAACCAGTGCTGGCCGACAGCGATCCCGAAAATCTGCACCAGATGCGCGTTGGGCTGCGGCGACTGCGTACCGCTGTGCAGGTGTTTGATGTGGGCCTTGCTTTGCCCAAGGCCGGGCGCGAACCGGCCATCGCTGCTGTGGGGCGCAAACTTGGCAACCTGCGCGATCTCGACGTGATTGGCTCGACGCTGCGCGATCGCTACGCCCCCGATCTGCCCAACGACGAGCAGCAGTGTCTGGCCACCGTGCTGCTGCATTTGGCCCACCAGCGGCACCTAATTCTCAAGCAGGTCAAAAAGCTGCTCCAGGGCAAGCGCTACGGCAAACTTCAGCAGGCGCTGGGCGACTGGGTGGCTGAGCCGACCTACGGAGCGATCGCCCCCCTGCCAGCCCATCAGGTCGTGCCCGATCTGGTGCTCCCCCTGGTCTGTCAGCTCTGGCTCCACCCCGGCTGGCTGGTGGGTACCCAGGCTCACCCCAGCGGTCTGGCGGTCAATTTTAGCCTCAGCCAAGTCGCCACCGACGCGCTGATCTCTGAGCAGGGGCCGGTGCTCCACAGCCTGCGCAAACAGGTGAAGCGAGTGCGCTACCAGCTGCGCCTGGTGTCTGACCTCTACCTCGGCACCCTCGATGGCGATGTAGAGCGCCTCAGTGCCATGCAGGATACCCTGGGCGATCTGCAAGACAGCACGGTTTTAGCAGCGTTCATTGGCGACATCGTGACCGATGCCAAGGCCCAAATGCCCACCCTGTTTGCCCTGCTAGCCGATCGCCGCCACCGCGCCTGGCAGCAGTGGCAAGGGTACCAGCAGCACTACTTAGACGGGCAGCAGCGCCAGCGGCTGCGGCTAGCGCTGCTGCACATCGGCGAGTCTGAGATGGCGACAACAGTAAACCGCGATCGCAAAGCCCCGTCAAAAGACAACCGTGGCTTCGCCTAGTCGCGCCGTCCAAAGCTCAGAATTCAGCCGATTCACCGCCGCAGAGGTTAGGATAAAAGCCAAAGAAACGCAGACAGCATGACGCTACTCAGTCGGCAGATCTGGCTCAACTTTTTAGCGCTGCTGCCTGCCACTACGCTCACAGTACTGACCATTGCCGTAGCCTTTTTGCGGTTTTATGACGAACAAGACTTCCAATTCCTCGAACTCATTACCCAACCTCGAGCCTGGAGCAACCGACTCACCGTGGCAGCCCTCGTGGTGGCATTGGTTAATTTCGGCGTTGAGTGGAACCGTCGAAATCGAGAAACAGGACGCCTTGGAAGAGCAGAGGCACGCGCAGCGGATGAACGCGCTGAGAAAGAGCAACGAAGAGCTGAGAAAGAGCAACGAAGAGCTGAGAAAGAGCAACGAAGAGTTCAAGAAGAACAGCGAAGAGTTCAAGAAGAACAGCGAAGAGTTCAAGAAGAACAGCGAAGAGCTGAAGAGCGAGAACAAGCGACTCGCCGAGCTCGAATCCAAAATCGATGGATTGTTCTCCAAATACGGCATCAAATCGAGCCCAGCGCCCAAACCCGAGCAGCCTTGACGGATTTTCTGCGGTTTTTGCAAGAGTATGGCGAATAGTAGTGCTCTATCCCCTTAGATTGTGCTGCCGCTGCCGACGGGTTTAGCCCAGGCTGTGCATGAGTCCGTAGGCCAGGGCCGCACTGCCCAGGGGCACCGTCAGGTTGTCGAGGCCGTAGAATGAGAGGGTTTCGAGCAGGGTAGCGGCGATCGCCACCGTTACCGCCGTGCCCCACACCGCCCCGGTGAACCCCACCGTCAGCCCCAGCACCAGCACAACCACCACAAAGCTGGCCAGGGCCATAGTCAAACTCCCCTCCCAGCTCTTCTGGTTGCCAAAGACCTTGTAGGGATGGCGGCCAAAATTTTGCCCCACCAGGGCGGCTAAGCCATCGCCCCAGGTCATCACCAAAATGCCGAGGGCGGCGTACTGCGGCAGGCCCAGGGGCCAGAAGACCGCCGTCAGTACCCCGATGCTGACGGCGTAAAAAAACGTACCCAGACTGTGGCGGCCCACCCCGTTGATGCCCGGCAAAATCGGCAGCCGGTACGATAGCAGCGCCACACCGCTAAATACAACCGAGGCCGCCATCCCCATCCAGGCGGGAGTATCTAGCCACCAGGCCAGCAAAATCACGTGCCCGGCTCCAATATGGACGATTTTACGGGTGATTTCGGTGTCGAGGTTGGCGGTGCGGCGCAGCCCTTCGGCCACTCCCCCCACGACCGCCAGCCAGGCGGCTACCAGTCCGATTTGCACAAGCGCAGTAGCCATCATGGCAGGGGAAGCAAGTATAGTGGTGTGGGACTTCTAGACCTTACTACACCAGCTTCCTATGAATACCACCTATGTGGATAAACCCTATAAGCGCGTGCTGCTAAAACTCAGCGGCGAAGCCCTGATGGGCGACATGGACTACGGCATTGATGCCAACGTGGTAGAAACCATTGCTGCCGAGATTGCCGAGGTGATCAAAGAAGGGATTGAAATTGCCGTGGTAGTCGGGGCCGGCAACATCTTTCGCGGCATCAAAGGCTCCGCCGCCGGCATGGATCGAGCCACCGCCGACTACATCGGCATGATCGCCACGGTGATGAACGCCATGACCCTGCAAGACTCCCTGGAGCGCATGGGGGTGCCAACTCGGGTGCAGACGGCGATCGCCATGCAGGAGGTCGCCGAACCCTACATTCGCCGCCGCGCCATTCGCCACCTGGAGAAAAACCGGGTGGTTATTTTTGGGGCGGGCTCCGGCAACCCTTTCTTCACCACCGACACCACCGCCGCGCTGCGGGCCGCCGAGATCAACGCTGAGGTTGTATTTAAGGCCACCAAGGTTGACGGCGTCTACGATTCTGATCCTAAAATTAACCCTAACGCCAAGCGCTTTCGCACCTTAACCTATGGGTATGTGCTGCAGCACGATCTAAAAGTGATGGACAGCACCGCGATCGCCCTGTGTAAGGACAACAACATCCCTATCATGGTATTTGACCTGTCGGTGCCCGGAAACATCAAGCGGGCGCTGATGGGCGAGTCTATCGGCACGATTGTAGGAGAGTCTTGTGATGTCAGTTGACGATATTTTGCTCGAAACCGAAGACCTGATGCAGAAGTCTGTGGAGGCGACCCAGCGCAACTTCAACACCATCCGCACCGGGCGCGCCAATGCCTCGCTGCTCGATCGCATCGAGATCGACTACTACGGTGCCCAGACTCCCCTCAAGCAGATGGCCAACATCTCCACCCCCGATGCCACCACGCTGATGATTCAGCCCTACGACGCCAGCAGCCTGACCACCATCGAAAAGGCGATCTCGATGTCTGACGTGGGCCTCACCCCCAACAACGATGGCCGAGTCATTCGCCTCAACATTCCGCCCTTGACCAGCGAGCGCCGCAAAGAGTTTGTCAAAACGGCGGGCAAAGTGGCCGAAGAAGGGCGCGTGTCCATTCGCAACCAGCGCCGCAACGGCATCGACGCCGTCAAAAAGCTAGAGAAGGCCAGCGATATCTCCGAAGACGAGTCGCGCGATGCCCAGGATGAGATTCAAAAGCTCACCGACAAATACATCGCCAAGCTGGACGATGCCCTGGCCGCCAAAGAAAAAGACATTATGACCGTGTGATAGCCCAGGCAGTGCAACCCAGCCTCTCTCTACGACGCTGCGCATTTGGGCCTGACAAAGTAGGCAAAGTGCATGGGGTAGCCCTCGGCGTAGAGCTTATCGACGTGGTTTTGGGCGACGGCCTGGCTTTGAAACACCTCTAGAACGGTCTCTCGACCGTTGGCGTAGCGAATGCACAGTTCCCAAGTCATGGCGATTTACCTGATGGCAGTCTAAGGCGGGGCTGTCGGCAGGCCTGGCTTTACGGTGGCTTCATGCAGGCCAGGTGTCTTCATCCTAGGTTTATCGCTTAGGGATGTACTCCGAGAAATCCATGAACTTAGACCTTCCGTAGATTCTGGGCCTGACCCAGCTAAATTCCCTCGCCCCGGTTGACGCTCCTCGGCAGCCCTGTTAGATTGCAGATACGTTTCAGTTTCCCCCGCCATGCCTGCGTCCGTAAGAGCATTTTATTTTTGGTGGCAGCCGTCGGTTCACAGGTCGTGAGCACCGTTTGTGTTGCCAACCCTGTGAACCGCAGAGCTTGCCCTCTGCGGTTTTGTTTTTTTAGTTTGAGTCGTTAACCCGTTTCGCTTTAGCCGCTATGCAAATTTCCATCACCAATTGGTACTACGGATTTTTTTACACCACCGGGTCAGGCTTGTGGTGATAGGTCGTCCTATGCCCCTTACCTGACCCGGAGCCACAAGCTTCGGGTTTTTTGTTGTCTGCTGCGATCGCCCCGTTCTTTATCCCACTTTTTTCCCTATGAAAGACGCTGTTTTGACCCGTAAATCTAACCCTGACCATCGCTCGGTGGTGGCCCTCACCGATACTGTCACGGTTGGCGGCGACACCCTACTGATTGTGGGCGGCCCCTGCGCCGTCGAAAGTGCCGAGCAAATGGAGCAGGTGGCTCGCCATCTGGCCTCTACCCCCGTGCAGGCGCTGCGGGGTGGGGTCTTCAAGCCGCGCACCTCGCCCTACGCCTTCCAGGGCCTGGGAGAGGCCGGGCTCCGCATTCTGGACGACATTCGGCAGCGGTTTCAGATGCCGGTGATCTCTGAGGTGATGGCGATCGATCAAATTCCGTCGATGGCGGGTCAGGTGGATGTGTTGCAGGTGGGCAGCCGCAACATGCAAAACTTTGACCTGCTCAAGGCCCTGGGCCACACCCGCCAGCCGGTGCTGCTGAAGCGGGGGCTGGCTGCCACCATCGAAGAATTTGTCATGGCGGCGGAGTACATTCTCAGCCACGGCAACCCCAACGTGATTCTCTGCGAGCGGGGCATTCGCAGCTTTGACAGCTACACCCGCAACGTGCTGGATCTGGGGGCGGTGGTAGCTTTAAAGCAACTCACCCACCTGCCGGTGATGGTAGACCCCAGCCATGCCGCCGGCAAGCGGGAGCTAGTGAGCGATCTGGCGCGGGCGGCGATCGCCGCCGGGGCCGACGGCCTGATGGTTGAGTGCCACCCGCTGCCCGATGCGTCTGTGTCAGATGCCCGTCAGGCGCTTACCCTAGAGGAAATGGTGGCCCTCGCCCGCAGCCTCGAACCTCTAGCGGCCATTCTGGGGCGTTGTCTGGGGCAGGGGGCCGCTGGGGCCTCAGACCTACAGACAGAGAGGCTTTCAGGGGCGATCGCCCTAGCTGCCTGAGGGGGGCATCAGTATCTCCAATGGGTGGCATTAGCGATGTCCGCTGTCATTGGGCTTCATATTTTGTTACAACATTAGGGGAGTTAGGTTGGTAATAACCTCTATGCTTGGTGGCTTTACCGGGTTTCAGGCCAAAGGATCTAACGACTTTGGCGAACGGATGATTAACTCTGTGGCTACCCAGTCGCTGCGGCATCTGTTCAGCCGCAGCGATGCTGTGGAGGTGGCGGTGCGCTGTTCCCCCTCCAGCAAGCTTCTGCAGGGCACCATTGACAGCTTTCGTATGGAAGGGCGCGGTCTGGTAATTCGCAAAGAATTTGAGGCCGCCGAGATGATGTTTGAAACCGATGCCGTGTCGATCGATGTCGGCTCTGCTATCGGCGGCAAAATTCGGCTGCGCCAGCCCACCCAGGCGGTGGCCCAGGTGACGTTGAACGAAGACGCCATCAACCGCGCCTTCGCCGCTGAATTGGTGCGCCAACACCTCGAAGGAGTCACCGACGAGGCGGTTACCTCCCTCTCGGGGGGCGACCCGGTTACCTTTCGGGATATCACCATCAAGCTGCTGCCCGACCAGGCGGTCAACATTACCGCTAAGACCGATCTGCCCAATCACCAGGATGTGCCCATTCAGATGTCGGCTAGGGTGACGGTCGAAAAGCGGCGGCGGATTATTTTTGCCGATGCCGAGTTTTTGCCCGAGGGCATTCCTGAAGCCTTGACCTCAATTTCGGCCACCCTGACCCGGGGCTTTGCGGAGGTGCTGAACCGCATGGTCGATCTAGAGCGCTTTAACCTCGACGGCGTGCTGCTGCGGGTCAATCGCCTCGAGACCAAGGGGAATCAGCTCATCTTTAGCGGCTACGCCCAGATTGAGCACTTTCCGGGGACGATATAGGGGCGGAGGGGTTTAGGGTTTTCGGTTTACGGTTCAAGGGGTGGCCTTGTACCCTGCGCCTTGAACCGTAAACCTACCAAGGCCAGTATCATAGTTGGGGTCTTGGGTGAGGCATCGGCGCTATGGGTAACTGGTTTGCGGCGGGGGGCGTTGTCATGGGGCCGCTGCTGCTGTGTTCGCTGCTGACCCTGGCCCTGGCGGTGGAGCGGGGCTGGTTTTGGCTGCGAATTGGCCGTCAGCAGAGCGGGCTGGTGCCCCAGGTGCTCAATACGTTTAGCCAAAACCCCCAGCGGGCGATCGCAAAACTCAAGCAGCACCAGGAATTGCCCATTGCCCGCATCTTTCTGGCCGCCCTCACCCTGGGCGACGCTACCCCCGAAGAATTTCGCCTCGCCCTGGAGAGCGCCGCCCAGGCCGAGCTGCCGGTGCTGAAGCGCTTTCAAACCCTGTTTGAAACGGTGGTCGGCATCGCTCCGCTGCTGGGGCTGCTGGGCACCGTGCTGGGGCTGATGCGAACGTTTTCGACCCTGCGTTTGGGCGATACCGGCGGCCCGGCGGCTAGCGGCGTTACCGCCGGGGTGAGCGAGGCTCTGATTTCGACGGCGGCGGGGCTGGTGGTGGCCCTGGTGGCGCTGCTGCTGACGAACCTGTTTCAGGGGCTGTACCGCCGCCAGCGGGCTTTTATTTTAGAGGCGGGGGGCAAGCTGGAGATTCTCTACCGCCGCGCCCAGCGCCAGGGGGCGATTAGCGCCAATGTCTACCTGCCGGGGAGCGTGCCGTGAGGGACGATCTTTCGCTCAGGTCAGGCTCGGCCCAGCGGGCGGCGGTGATTGTGGTGGGGGCGGGTGCTGCGGGGCTGTTTGGGGCGATCGCCTGCGCCGAAGCCAGCCCTGGCCAATCCATCCACATCTTTGAGGCGGGGCGCGAACCCCTGGCCAAGGTGAGAATATCCGGCGGCGGGCGCTGCAATGTCACCCACGCCTGCTTCGAGCCATCCCTGCTGGTGGGCCACTACCCCAGGGGCAGCAACGCCCTGCGCGGCCCCTTCAGCCGCTTTCAGCCCCGTGACACGGTGGCCTGGTTTGAGCAGCGCGGGGTCAGGCTCAAAACCGAGGCCGATGGCCGCATGTTTCCAGTCACCGACGACTCGGGCACCATCGTGGACTGCCTGCTGGGGGAAGCGCGGCGGCTGGGCATTGCAATTCACACGGGCTGTGCGATTGCCCAACTTCGCCCCGACGCCGAGGGCTTCTGGCTTACCACCCGCGCCGGGGCTGAGTGGCGCTGCGATCGCCTGCTGTTGGCCACCGGCAGCAGCCCTGGCGGCTACCGGCTGGCCCTCAAGCTGGGCCACGACCTGGTGCCGCCCGTGCCTTCGCTATTTACCTTCAATATTCCCGACCCCGCCCTGCGCGACCTGGCCGGGGTGTCGGTCGAGACGGTGCAGCTCAGCCTGGCGCTGGCAGATTCCCCCACGTTGACCCAGAGCGGCCCGCTGCTGATTACCCACTGGGGCATGAGCGGCCCGGCGGTGCTCAAGCTCTCGGCCTACGGGGCAATGGGGCTGCACCGCCAGCGCTACCGGGCAAAGCTGACGGTCAACTGGCTACCGGCTCTCAAGCAAGACCAGGTGCGGCAAACGTTAATTGCCCTCAAGCAGGGGCAGGGCAAGCGGCAGGTGGCGGCGTTTTCGCCCTTCCCGGCCCTGTCGCGGCGGCTGTGGCAGTATCTGGCCCAGCACCGGGCTGAGCTGGGCACCAGTTTGAACTGGGCCGATCTGTCGAAGGCTCAGGTGCAGCGGCTGGTGAACGAGCTGACGCGGGGGGACTATGCGATCGCAGGCAAAGGCGTCTTCAAAGACGAATTTGTCACCTGCGGCGGCATTCCCCTGCCCGAGGTCAACTTCAAAACCCTGGAGAGCCGCCGCTGCCCAGGGCTCTACCTGGCGGGAGAAATCCTCAACATCGACGGGGTAACGGGCGGCTTTAACTTTCAAAACGCCTGGACTACGGGCTGGCTGGCAGGGCAGGCCATGGCCGCAGCCCTGGCGTCGGCGGACTAAAACCCTACTCCAGCAGCAGCGTTTTAGTCAAAATGACCATCCACGGCATCTCCGGCGAGGCGGCTGCGCCCACCACCGCGCTCGATGCCTGGGGCGGAGTGTCGGCAGAGGGCACAGGGATCGGATCGCTCCAGTCGTTGGGGTCGGCGTAGCCGTAGGCGTGGAGAATTTTGATGGTGCGGTCAATGCCCGCCAGGCTGCCGTAGAGCAGGTGACGCACCCGCTCGGGGCGGGGATAGGGTCTGGCGGTCTGGGCAGGCGGAAGATTAGACGCTCCGCTGGCGTCGGGTTCGAGATAGTCAAACATTGGTTCTGTTTTCCTGTGTTTTTGGGGTGAGCCCGCCCAACGCTAACCCTCTTGTAGAGGGGCAGGTTGGGTGGAAGAAAACAGAACGCGAAAACCCCAGCCGCCCGCCAATTGAAGCGCAAACGGGGGGCTAGGGTACCATGACCTTAGCCTCGCAATCTGCCTTAGAGACTTGCGGGGTTAGCTGTCTGTTGGTGGTTGTGACACCAGCAGGCAGCGCCAAGATTTTCGAGTTCTGTGTGGCCACCGCTCTGGTGAACGGCTTAATGGATGATGATAGGGGTGCGATCGCTCCCCGTCAACCGTGGAGCTAAAGGGAGTCAATCAACTCTAGCCATCTAGCGGCTCCAAACCCATCCTGATTAAGTTATAAAGAAAATTTTTAGGTCATTGCCCTAGTAGGGATAATATGCGACAAGTATCCGTATAACTACCTTTAGAGAGTGAATTATATGGAAACTGTCAGCATGACTGCCCCCTCAAGGATAATTATACGGATACTGTCGGCATAACAAGCTGTTAGGCGGCAAGCTGATTGTAGTGATATAGAGAAAGCAAATTAATCTTGTGAGAGCTGATTTATTCGGTAAATATCTAGGTTTCCTGTGTCCTTTGTGTACAAAGATTTTGGCTTCTCAAGGTTGTGTCAAACTATTTTCCAAAAGCCCTCCCAGAAGTGAGCTTTAGCGACTTGACAAATCAGTTCTGACGAATGTCACTATAGATTATAGCTATAGAATCGTGTTCCTTAAGAAAGTTCGACTTATGTTGTCATGATGGAGTTTAGATCTTTTTATGAATGATAGAAATGATTCTTCTAAACAGAGTCAAGCAGGTTTTTGGAATACCTTGCCAGGAGTTTTAACTGCGTTAGGAACTACCATTGTTTCGATTACAGGATTAGTAGTTGCTCTCAATCAAGCTGGATTAATAGGAAATTCATCGGGAAATGGTGCTGTCAGGCCTGAGTCCGATAATCCACCTGCTGTAGATAAGGTTTCAATTCGGCAAACACAAGTCTCGCCTGAGCGTTTACTAAATGAATATGCTCTGAGTTTAACAAACAGAGATTTCGCGTCTTTAATGGCAATATATCCAAAAATAAATGAAGCAGGAGAAATGAATTGACTGGAAGGTAGTAACGGTAAATCACCCATTAAATCACTCCAATTAGTAGGGCAGCCCGAAAGAATCTTGGATTCTGAAAGTGAAGTTGTTCTACGTGCAAAAATGCAGTATTGCAGACAAGATGGTAGCGGTAGTACAGACATCAAGAATTATACTTTTCTAAAGAATAATGGAGTATGGGAATTAGACACGAGAAGTGCACCAGAGGAAGTAAAATCTATACGATGTTAGGAAGAACCCGATTTGCCTCATGGCTAAGTATCTTGATTAGTCCTACGCTCGCCTAACAACGCTCGTGCACACCGACCGCCGAAAGTGGAAAATATGACGCAGAGGTTATCTGCCTCGGGTGATGGGCAACGTTATGCCAATTCTTGGTGGCGAAAGCAGTTGATGGTGTGGTCGTTGACCATGCCTGCGGCCTGCATGTAGGCGTAGCAAATGGTGGTGCCGACAAATTTAAAGCCGCGCTGTTTGAGGTCTTTGCTCATGGCATCGGAGGCAGCGGTGTGGGTGGGGGCGTCGGCCAGGGTGGGCCAGGCATTTTGCACGGGTTCGCCATCGACAAACTGCCAGATATAGCGATCGAAGCTGCCAAAGGTTGCTTGCACCTTGAGAAATGCCTGGGCGTTGCGGGTGGCGGCGGCAATTTTGAGCCGGTTGCGCACAATGCCTGGGTTCTGCAAAAGTTCTTGATGTTTGGTGTCGTCGTAGCGGGCGACCAACTCGGGGTCAAAGCCATCGAAGGCGGCGCGGAAGTTTTCGCGCTTGCGCAGAATGGTGAGCCAGCTCAGCCCGGCCTGAAAGCCGTCGAGAATGATGAACTCGAAGTGCTTCAGGTCATTGTGCAGCGGCACCCCCCACTCGGTGTCGTGGTAGGCGATCTCAATGGCTTCGTTGAGGTGCACCCAGCCGCAGCGGGGTAGGGCGTTGGGGGTGGGCATGGAGGGCTGCCAAAAACAAAAACAATGCAATTGTACTGGTTTGAGCGGCGCGATGGGCAAAGATCGACTGGGGCGATCGCCTCTTCCCTAAACAATCCCCACCTTGAGCGCCACGACTTCAGATTGATCGCTAGTATGGAGAATGTCCTAGCGTTTAGAGAGCACCCATGTCTACCGCTGCGCCCCCCATCCAGCCCCAGGCCATGGATGACACCAAACACGGTCTGCCCGTCACCATCATTACCGGCTTTTTGGGCAGCGGCAAAACTACCCTGCTCAACCACATTTTGGCTAACCAGGAGGGGCTCAAGACCGCCGTGCTGGTGAACGAGTTTGGCGAAATTGGCATTGACAACGACCTGCTGATCGCCACTGAAAACAGCGACGACACCATGGTCGAACTCAGCAACGGCTGCATCTGCTGCACCATCAACAACGACCTGATGGAAGCGGTATATAAAGTGCTGGAGCGCCAGGACAAAATTGACTACCTGGTGGTTGAAACCACCGGGCTGGCTGACCCCCTGCCCATTGCGCTGACCTTCTTGGGCACCGAGCTGCGCGATATGACCCGGCTCGACTCCATCGTCACTGTGGTGGATGCCGAAAACTACAGCCTCGATCTTTTTAACAGCCAGGCGGCCCACAACCAGATTGCCTACGGCGATATCATCTTACTCAACAAGGCCGACCTGGTCGATGATGCCGATCTCGACCTGCTGGAGGTCAAAATTCGCGATGTCAAAGAGGGTGCGAGGATTCTCCGCACCACTAAGTCGCAGGTACCCCTGCCGCTGATTCTCAGCGTGGGGCTGTTTGAGTCAGACAAATACTTTGGCAGCGACAGCGCTGAGGCCGACCACGACCACGACCACCACGGCCACGAGCATGACCACGAGGCCCACGACCACAGCAACTGCGACCACGACCACGGCCACTGTGAGCATGACCACGACCATGGGCATCACGACCATGGGCATCACGACCATGGGCATGGGCATTACCACTCCGATCACCTCGCCATTGACGGGTTTACGTCGCTGTCGTTTGCCAGCGATCGACCCTTTGCCATTCGCAAGTTTCAGCACTTTCTCGACAACCAACTGCCCGAGTCGGTGTTTCGGGCCAAGGGCATTCTCTGGTTTGATGAAAGCCCCAAGCGCCACATCTTTCACCTCAGCGGCAAGCGCTTTTCCCTCGATGACGACCAGTGGCAGGGTGAGCCCAAGAACCAGCTGGTGCTGATTGGCCAGGGGCTCGACCACGACACCCTGCGCCAGCAGATCAACGCCTGCCTGGCGACTCCTTCCCCCAAGCGGGGCCTAGGGTTTGGTAAGTAGAGAAACACAGAGCCTATGAAACGTCGAGAATTTAGCAATCTGCTGGGGCTGGGGCTGCTGGCTACCTCGCTGCCGGTGGCGATCGCCGCCTGCCAGTCTGACTCTGCCCCTACCGCTGACTCAGGCGGAGCCGACGACGGCTTTGTCGCCCTGGGCACCGTGGCCGAGCTAGATGCCCAGGGGGCGTTGGCCAACAGCAATGTCCAGGGCAAGAACCTGGCGGTGATTCGCGACCCCGGCGCGCCGGAGTCGGTCATTGCGGTCAGCGCTCTGTGCACCCACGCTGGCTGTACGGTGGTCTGGAACGGTGAACAAAGTCTGTTTGCCTGCCCTTGCCACGGCAGCAACTTCAACCCCGACGGCTCGGTCAACTCTGGCCCTACTCGGGAGCCGCTGGCGACCTTTGAGGCCAAAGTAGAGGGCGATCAGGTGTTGGTAAAGGTTTAAGCTATCTGGTCTGAGGGGCGGGGCATGAGATCTAGTCTATGGATGACTCCTGTTCGCCCGCTGCCTCGTCGGCCCCATGTCTGTAGGAGGCCTAGCCTATGACCGACGGTGGATCGCAACTGCATACCGACTGTTTAGCCTGTCAGATTTTGGCGGGGGCACAGGCAGTACCCGGCGGCACCATTGCCGAGAATCCCTGGTGGGTAGCCGACCACTGCGTTGGCCCCTACGGTCTGGGGTCGGTGGTAGTCAAAACCCGCACCCACCGCGAAAATCTGTGGGATCTGTCGATGGCGGAGTCGGCCTCCATGGGGCCATTTTTGCAGCAGCTGTCGGAGGCGATCGCCCTGGCTATGGCCGCTGAGCGGGTCTACGTTAGTCTCTGGGTTGATCAGCCGCCCTACCACGTTCACTTTGTGCTGCAACCCCGCTACCCCGATGGCCACCACCCCGAAGAACTGGGGCTCAAGGGGCTAGAGCTTCAGGTATTTCGCACCCTGGGCAAGCCCCCCAGCGGCGCTGAAATGGCTGAGGCCGCCGATCGCATCCGCACCGTGTGGCAGCAAAAATTCTCTCCCCAGGCATCGGTCGAATGCGAGTCGTAGTGCAGCGGGTGACGGCCTCTAGCGTCACCGTAGATGGTGAAGTCGTTGGCAAAATTGGTGCAGGGCTGAACCTACTGGTGGGTATTGCGCCTACTGATACCGTCGCCGAATTGACCTGGATAGCGCGTAAGTGTCTAGATTTACGACTGTTTCCATCGCCGGGCAGCGATGGTCAAAGACCGGCCCAAGAGGGCCATCGCTGGGATCTTTCTGTTCAAGATATTGGGGGCGAGATTTTGGTGGTGAGCCAGTTCACCCTCTACGGCGACTGCCGCAAGGGCCGCCGACCTTCCTTCGATGGGGCCGCTCCACCCGCTCAGGCAGAGGCGCTGTACAACGACTTTGTCGCCCTGCTGCGCGCTAGCGACCTGCGGGTAGAAACCGGCAAATTTGGCGCGATGATGCAGGTCGAAATCCACAACGACGGCCCCGTGACGCTGATCTTGGAGCGAGAAGCGCCAACGTAGAGACCCCAGGGTTCTGCGGTAGTTCTGGCCTGCTAACCTAGCAACCCTAGCTAGAACCCTGGGGTCTGCCTGATCAAGGATTCAACACCTGTGCTGCTGTTAGTGCTTTGGCTGGGGCTACTTCGGTCAATAGTGTTGAGACGATTGCCGCCGCTCCCTCAAAGGTCTCTACTTCGTACAAGCCTTCTACCAGCGTTAGCACTGTTACCCGCTGCGCGATGGGGTCTACAATTCAATACTCGGCAATGCCACGGGCTTCGTACTGCGATCGCTTGTAGCGGTAGTCGCGATCGATATTTTTCTTCCCCGGCGACACCACCTCCACTACTAGACGAGGCGGCGGCATATCGATGGTGACGGTGGAACGAGGGGCGTTTTCGAGGGCGATTCGCGAAGCGATCCGTCCCGGAATCGCCAGTTCGTCTGACAGCACCATCACATCGGGCAGGCGCACCGTAGCCCGTGATCCCAACGCCGATACCTCAGTTTTCATACGCAAGCACTTTGGATCAATGCCAGCTTGCAAGAAGTAAGCAAAGAGAATTGACGCAATCCGCTGGTTTCGATCGCTCTCTGGCGACATAGCAACAAGTTTCCCATTTTCTAGCTCGTAGCGGGTATCGGTGCCATCGTCGTAGGCAAAAAAGTCGTCAAGACTCATGAGAGTGGCGGCAACGGTCACAGTGTTTTAGCCTCCAGCAGAGCGCGCCTGAGCAATTCCATTATCGCAGCATAGAATTGAGGGACAACGACGAAAGTCCTATGGTGATGCATTTAGCAACGGATACACTGCCGATCGCCCCTGGGGAAAACCGTGTGGCTCTACGCGGCATGGACTGGTTGGCCTACTGCCAAATGCGATCGCTGCTCAACGAACGCACCCGAGCCCGCCTCACCTACGATCGCGGCACCCTCGAAATCACCATGCCCTCTGAAGCTCACGAGTTCTATGCCCGCCTAATTGAGCGGTTCATTATTATTTTGGTAGTTGAACTGGGGCTGCGGGTGAAAACCCTGGGGTCTACCACGCTCGATCGAGAAGATCTTGACCGAGGCGCTGAACCCGACAACGGCTACTACATCCAAAATCAACCACTGGTGGCGGGCCGCGCGGTCGATCTTGAGGTTGATCCGCCCCCAGACTTGGTAGTTGAGGTGGACATTAACCACACTGACATTGACAAAAACGCCCTCTATGCGGCGATGGGGGTACCGGAGTTTTGGCGGTTTAATGGCAGGGTGTGGCGCATCTACGAATTGCGGGATGGGGAGTATGGGGAATGCGACAGGTCACCGACCTTCCCCATGATCTCCAAAGACGACCTCTACCAGTTCTTAACCACCTGCCAGACCGATGAAGTCGCCGCCGAAATCAACTTCCGCACCTGGCTCAGAACCCAAACCAACGCATCTTAAGTTATGAGGCACTAGAGACCTGTCATTGCCGTCACTGTCTAGCTTTAGGTCACAAGTTAACCTGGGCCAAGGGTTAGGTAAGCCGCAGACGTAACAGCTAAAGCATAGAATGAGTGACAACGAGAGTTGCAACAATGATGCTAAGAACGCTTTGGGCTACGGTTCATCAAGGAAAAATTGAACTGCTAGAATCCACGGAACTGCCAGAGGGGACAAAGCTGCTGGTGACGCTGCTGCCCAATGATGAGGCTGATTTTTGGGCGCAAGCCAGCCAACCTTCGCTAGATGCCGTGTGGGATAACGCCGAGGATGATGTCTATGCCGAGCTACTCTAGGCATACTGTAGACCCTGATAGCATTTTGCCCCAGGTGAGTTCACCCAGCGATTTCAGATCATCACTAGTGCCCTAGAAACTATCGATATCACCTTCACTGAGGGTATTGACTGGCAAGCCTTTTTCCAATCCTTCCAAGATCTGCGAGCCAGTCGCCCCAACGAAGACATTTCAATTCAAGGTATGGAGCGCAAGGGCATTGCCTTTGTCGTTCGTTTAGAGGTCGAGGCCGAGGTAGATAAAGCCGCTATTGAGACAGAGGTAAAGCAGCGCTACGCCCACCAACTCGCCGCCCTCGAAGCGCAGTATCAAGAGCGGCTGCGCCTACAATCAGACGAAATCGCCAACTATCGGCAAACCCAATCTTCACTCCTCCATATTGTGCAAACTATGGCCGAAAAAGACTCCTTTTCTCAAACCTTTCACGGCTCGGTGGGCAATGTGGCGGGCACTAACCAGGGGCAAATGACGGCTTACATCAACCAAAACAACGAGGCCATCAGCCAGCTCATCGCCGCGCTGCGGGCATCGGCCCAGACTTTTCCCACAGAGCAAAAAGACGACGTGCTCATGGAGCTAGACGACCTGGAAGGCGATCTCAGCAAGCCCGAAAAGCGAGAACCAAAGCGCATCAGCAAACGACTCCAGCGTCTGATTGCGGCAGGTACGGCAGCTGCAACCCTGGCAGGGGGAGCCGCCACCTTTGCAGGCGATGTCAACGACTTCACCGCAAACGTGCTGGAGTTGGGAGAAAAAATTGGTTTGTTCAGGGACGCGATTCAACCTTAATTGGGCGTTGTAGGGTGCATAACGCTGAGGAAAGGCTTTGCCAAGGTGGAGCAATGCGTCATGGAGAGAATTGGTTAATTTCGGCTGTGTGTTGCCCCTACGCGACTGTAATCGATTCGGGTAGCACCATGCGGTAGCCCATGCCCCGCACAGTCTCAATGGAGCTGCTACCCAGTTTTTTGCGCAGGTAGCCCACGTACACATCGACAATGTTAGAGCCGGGGTCGTAGTCGTAGCCCCAGGCCAGATCGAGCAGCTGCTCGCGGCTGAGCACCTGCCCGGCGTGGCGCATAAAGGTTTCGGTAAGAATAAACTCTCGCGCCGACAGCTCAACCAGCTGTCCGCTCACCTGCACTTGACGGGTCATTAGATCGAGCACTACCGAGCCGACAGCCAGCGTCGTTTTAGCTGGTTCGGGGCCGGTTTGCGCCGATCGCAGCCGGGCGCGAATGCGGGCCAGCAGTTCTTCAAAGCGGAAGGGCTTGGTGACGTAGTCGTCGGCCCCGGCCTCTAGTCCGGTGACTTTGTCGTAGAGGTCATCGCGGGCGGTGAGTAAAATAATCGGCTTGGCAAAGCCCTGGCCGCGCAGCGCCTCTAGCACCGTCATGCCGTCGCGATCGGGCAGACCCAGATCGAGAATGATCAGGTCAAACTCGTTGTCGAGGGCCAGGGCAATGCCGGTTTCGCCGTCCCCGGCGTGGGCGGTGGTAAAGCCGTGGGCCTGGAGCCCTTTCTCTAAAAATGAAACGATGCGGGGCTCGTCTTCGACGATGAGGATGCGGCTCATAGATGGGGCTCCGGGAGCGGTTTGAGGGGCAAAACCAGGGTAAAGGTAGCGCCCTGATCGGGCTGGCTGACGAGCTGAATGGTGCCGCCGTGGGCCTGCACGATCGCCTGCACGATCGCCAGCCCCAGGCCAGAGCCATCGGAGCGGGTGTAGCGACTCTTGCCGCGCACAAAGCGCTGAAAGATGCGAGTTTGGTCTGCCGGATCAATGCCTTCGCCGGTATCGCGCACCCAGAGGTGTACCTGGTGGCGGTGCCGCCGTGAGCCCAAGGCAATGGTGTCACCGATGCGGGTATGCTGGGTGGCGTTTTGTGCCAGATTTACGATTGCCTCGGTGAGGCGCTGGCGATCGCCCACCAGTTGCCCATCACCCACCGCCTCCAGCTGCCAGCGGCGATCGCCCAGGGCGGTAATTTTGGCGTACAGCTCTTCGGTAAAGCCGGTGAGATCGATCGGTTCAGGAAACAAAAAGTCGGGCCGCTCGGCCTTGGCCAACAGCATCAGCTCGTCGATGAAGCGGCTCATGCGATCGAGTTCGTCAATCACAATGTCGAGGGTTTCCTGCTGCTCCTGGGGGGTGGTGCCCATTAGCTCCAGGTGACCGCGAATGATGGTAATGGGGGTACGCAGCTCGTGGCCCACGTCGTTGAGCAGCTGCCGCTGGCTGTTGAAGGTGGCCTCAATGCGATCGAGCATGTCGTTGAAGGTGCGGGTGAGTTCGGCAATGTCGCCCGCCGACCCGTCGAGGGGAATGCGCTCGGTCAGGTTTGACTCGGTGATGGAGCGGGCGGTCTGGCTCAGCAGCCGCAGGGGGGCCAGCACCTTGCCCGCCGCAAACCAGGCCAGGGCCGAGGCGATCGCCAGCACCACCAGCGACACCTGAACAATGATCAGCACCGACTCGGTCACCTCGGCGCGATCGCGGCTGATCAGGTGGGTGACCACAAACACGCCCCTCACCTGCCCCGCTACCACAATGGGCTCGGCCAGGTAGAGCACCGTGCCCGAAAAGGTCGTTTCCCCGTCTTGCTCCGGCAGGGTTAAGGCTGCCCACCGCTGCATGAGAGGGCTGTCGGGGCGCAGGGCCACCGGCAGCGCCAGGGAACTGGCCTTATAAAATTCGCCCTCGACAATGGCCAGCAGATACTCATTGTCTTCTGGGACATTGCGGGACAAAAATACGTCAAAAATTGCCTCAATGTCGTTGCCAAAGGGCTGCCCAGTTTCGGGGTTTCTGCCGTTGCGCAGCTGCCGAAACTCCTCAACCTCCTGGTAGAGGGACTGCTCAACCCGCTCTTCTACCCGCGCCAGCAAAATCTGCCGCACCGCCAGCACTGAAGCCACGCTCGAAATCGCCATCAGCAGCAGGTACCACAGCAAAATGCGGGTGCGGGCTTCTCCCAGCATGTGCCGCCAGCCGCTAGCAGGCTGGGGCTTAGGATGAGGCTCCGGTAGGGCAACAGGTTTCACGGTTGGTCTTCGCTCACCACGACAAATTCAGCCCTCCCGGCGCTTGAACGTTTGCACGTTCGTCTGGAGAAAAGGCTTAGGAGATTTCTGGAAAAGAAGATCCCCGCTCTATCCGGCGACTGCAACCACCGTAGGGTGGGCACTGCTCACCATTAGGGAGAAAGTTTTCCAAAAGTCGCCTTAACTAAATCAGCTACGGCTATGACTGGTGAAGGACTCAGCGCCGCAAAAGTTCCTGCCCCCAGGGGCTGGGGCATGGGTTGCGATACCTAAGGTGTGGCCTCCTACCCCTACTGTTCTAGCATGGTGGCCAGGCGAGTTTCGCCCAGGCTCAGCAGCGCCTCCGTGTAGGGCCGACGGCTGGAAATTCGGGTGCTGATGTGAATGTGCCGCACCAGGGTGAGCACGGTGTAGAGATCGATTTCGCGAGCGGTGATCGCCATCGTTGCGCCGCTGCCAGGGGCAGAATTGTGGCTGAGGTAGGCCGTTTGCAGGGTCAATTCGCGATCGCGCAGCGCCGCCGCATCCCCCAGCTCTCGCAGGCTTTGCTCGGTGATGTGGGCAATAAAGTTGCCAATATCCACCGCTGGGGAGCCCTGGCAGCAGAGGTCGAGATCCACCAGCCAGAGGCGATCGGCATCGACGAGGATTTGGTCGGGGTAGAAGTCGCGGTGAATGAGGGAGAGGGGAGTGAATTTTGGATTTTGGATTTTGGATTTTGGCGGGGTAGGGGCAGACCCACGTGTCTGCCCTGGATCGGGGTGATGGGAAAATTGGCTGGCGAGGCGATCGCACCCCTCCAGTACCCGATCGATCCGCGCGGCCCAGTGGGGGTGGTGTTCAATCACCAGGGGCAGGCGGTCGTGGAGGATTTTTAGCTCGTCGGCCAGGGTGTGGGTTTTGGGGGTGGGCAGGGGGGTGCGGTGCAGCTTGTGGGCCAGGGCGGCGACAGGGGGCATCAGGGCCAGACCCTCGGGATGGGCTAGCCGCTGGGTCAGGGGAACTCCCGGTACCCGTCGCTGCAAAATCATGTGCCAGTCGGGCACCCGCCCCAGGGGTTCTGGGGTTGAAAAGCCATCGGGGCTGTGGGCAGACCAGCCGTTGTGCCAGAGGGCCTGCTGGATCTGGTAGCTGGTGCGATCGGTGCCCTTGGCGCGAATCTTGCCCAGCAGGGCGAGGGGGCCGGTGGTGGTCTCGGCGTCATACTGCACCAGGGCGCGGCGACCGACTTTGTGGCGCACCAGGGTCGCTGCTGTGACCTGCTTAAGGCTAGGAATCGCGCTCTGGAGTTGAACGGTAGCTGTAGTCGGGTTCAGGGCGTTTTCTAACCACGGGATTTGGGGGTCGAGGGACATGGTGGAGGGCGGGGAGAGGGGGTGTGAGAACGTTCGCAGTTCTCACGGGCGAACGTTCTTAATTTAGGGTTGGGGTAAAGGGAGAGGGGCTTCGCGCAGGGCCGACTGCATGGCAAACAGGGTGGCGTAGGGGCCATTGCGGGCCAGGAGTTCGCTGTGGCTGCCCTGTTCGACTACCTGGCCCTGCTCCAGATAAATCACCTGATCGGCCTGGGTGGCGAGGGCGAGATCGTGGGTAATGAGAAAGGTGGTACGTCCCTGGGCCAGCCGCTGGAGGGCGGCGACGACGGCCTGCTCGTTGGCGCTGTCCAGACCGGTGGTGGGTTCATCCAAAATCAGGACGGGCGCAGGGCGCAGGGCGGCGCGGGCGATCGCAATCCGTTGCCGCTGCCCCCCCGACAGGGTGGCTCCCCGCTCGCCTACGGGGGTGTCGTAGCCCTGGGGCAGGGCGGTGATAAAGTCGTGGGCATTGGCCAGGCGGGCGGCGGCTTCGATTTCGCTTTGGCTGGCCCTGGCTACGCCGTAGGCGATGTTTTCGCGCAGGGTGGCGGCAAACAGCAGGCTCTCTTGCAGCACCACGCTGATCTGGGGTCGCAGGCTGTCGAGGGTGAAATCGCGCAGGTCGTGGCCGTCGAGTAGCACGCGCCCGGCGGTGGGGTCGTAGAGGCGCAGCAGCAGACTCATCAGGGTAGACTTGCCGCTGCCGGAGGGGCCGACCACAGCGACCTGCTGCCCCGGCTGCACAGCAAGGTTGATGCCTTTGAGCACGGGCTGGCCCGGTTCGTAGGCAAACCAGAGATCTTCCAGGCGCAGGGCACCTCTAAAGATGGGGGCAGGGCGAGCGTGGGGGCGATCGCGCACCTCCGGCTCGGTTTCCATCACGTTCAAAATCCGCTCCCCCGAGGCGGCGGCTTTGGCCAGTCGCCCAGTGTACTTGGCAAAGTTCTGCACCGGCTTAAAGGCGTTCTTGAGGTAGCTCAAAAACACCAGCACATCCCCCGGCGACAGAGCGTCGCGAATTACCAGCTGCGCCCCCGCCCACAGCACCAGGGCGGTACCCAGGGCAATCACCACATCCACTGTGCGCTCCAGGTGGGCGGCCAGGCGCTTGGTCTCGACCACGTCATCCAGGCTGCGCTGGTTTTGCTCGGCAAAGACATCGGCAAAGGCATTCTCCAGCGACAGCGCCTGCACCAGCTTAATCGCCGCCAGCGACTCCGCCGCCGTGGCCGCCACCGCCCCCTCCCGCTGGCGCTGCTGCAGCGAGGCCCGGCGAATGCGTTTACTGAACCGGGTCGCCGCCAGCCAAAACAGCGGAAAGGTCACCGTCGAGAGCAGGGCCAGCCGCCAGTCGAGCCAGATCATCACCACCACCATGCCCCCCAGGGTCAGCAGGCTCGACACCAGGGGCAGCGCAGCGGTGATCAGCACCTCCTGCATGCGGCTGGCGTCGCCGCTGACCCGCACAATCAGGTCGCCGCTGCGGGCCTGGCTGTGGTAGCCCAGGGAGAGCCGCTGGAGGTGGCGGTAGAGCCGGTTTCGCACCTGGGCCATGACTTGGCTGCTGGCGATCGCCAAACTCACCGTATTCCAATAGGTCGCCACCGCCCGCAGCCCGGTCAGCGCCACGATCGCCACCACCGCCGCCACCAGTAGCAACGCCGGATCCCAGGTCTCCAGGGGAGCCAACCGGGCAGGATTGTCCCCCCGCGCAGGTACCAGCACGTAGTCAAAAATCACCTTCATCGGCCAGGGCTCAAGCACCCGCAGCCCCACATCGGCCAACAGAGCCAGCCCAGAGACCGTCAGCAGCGGCCACTGGGGCCGAATCAGCGGCCAAAAATAGCGGCCAAACTGCCAGAGGCCGGGCACAGCTTGGGTGAGAGAGGAAGTGCGATCCATAGAATTGACAACAGATTAATTCAGAGGGATGTCTTAAAGAAGATTTGATTCAGCGCAGAGCAGTTCCTCGAAGGGATGCCTTAAAAGCGCGGATCTAATGGTGGGCAGTGCCCACCCTACGGCTACGGCAGAGGATTGAAACCCTGGAGTTGAATGTTGCCCATAAGCCCATTTGCAGAACAGGGGTTTAAACCGATGATCAGCCAGTCCTTTCCGTGGGGTGAAGGGCGGCGGAACGCCCTTCTCGATGGGGGTCTGGGGCCAGCGAAATGGCCCCGGCGATAACTCTGGCTTTCCAGCAGCAAGCTCCAGAACCAACCTTGGGAGAACACATCGATTCAGGGGCGGTGCATCGCTGCGCGGATGCACCCTACGGGTTGGGGGTGGGCGACGGGTTGGGGTTGAGCGATCGCCAAAATTTTCTCAGCCACCGCATCCCAGGTGTGGTGTGCCAGAATGTGCTGCCGGGCCGCCCGACCCAGGGAGCGCCGCCGACCGGGCGAACTCCGCAGATCTTCTAGGGCCAGAGCCAGAGCCCTGTCATCCCCAGGGGGATGGAGCAGCCCGGTGACATTGTTGACGACTAAATGCCGCAGCTGACCAATGTCGCTCACCACCACCGGCAGCCCCGCCGCCATATATTCCACCACCTTGAGGGGGGAGAAATAAAAGTCGGCGCTGGCCGGGTAGGGAGCCACCGCCACATCCATCTGCCCCAGCAGGGCGGGAATCTGCTCAGGGGGCACCGCACCCGTCAGGCGGGCGCTTGACGCCAGCTGACGCTCAGCTAGCTCTGCCTCCAGCGCCTCTCGCTCTGGCCCATCGCCAACCACCAGCAGCCGCGCCTGGGGCACCCGTTGATGGAGCAAGTCAAAGGCGTTGGTCAGGTGCGTCAGACCGTGCCAGGGCTTGAGAGAACCGACAAACCCGACCGTGAACGAGTTAGAGGATTTGACCAGGGACGGGCGATCGCAAAACCGCCTGTGGTTGACCCCGTTGGGAATCACCGTCACCCGATCGCCCTCGACCCACCGGGTGAGGTACTGCTTCACCTCCTCAGATACAGCCACGATCGCCTGCGCCGCCCCAAAAACCCGCTGGGCCACCTGTGCCGCCAGATCGCCATGCACCAGCCCTCGATGCTGAACCTGCTCCTCAATCAAAGGCGCATTTACCTCCAGCAGACCGGGAATGCCCTCGGCCTGGGCAAACTCCATGGCGCTATAGCTCCACAGGGAGTAGCGCTCGTAAATCAAATCAAAGGGAGCTGCCAGCGCTAGTTCAGTCCGCAGGTCGGCATTGGTGGATAGGGCAGCCCGTTCGCGCTGAGCCAGGTCGCCCTTGGGCACCGCAGGCAGCGGATGCCGGGGGACATTGGCTAAATCCGCTGGCGGGTCGCCGCCCCAGCGCACGGCAAACAGCTCCACCGTGGCCCCCTGCCGTTGCAGGGCGCGAATCACCTCCTGCACATGAATAGAGCAGCCCTTGTGGCCAAAGACGGGAATGCCGGGGTCGGCACAGACGTAGGCAATACGCATGGTTCATACCTCCTGAATCTGGGGCTCCTGACACCGGAGCAGGGCGGGGGGCTCAAAGTGCGATCGCAGCTCGGCGGCATTGCGGGCGATATCAAAGTCGGCCTCGATCAGCGATCGCGCCTGCGTCGCCAATCGCTGCGGTAGCTCGGGTTCCTCTAGCAGCCGCTGAAGGGCTGCGGCCAGCCCCTCGCCATCGCCCTGGCCCACCAGCAGCCCCGTCTCGTCGTCGCGAATCACTTCAGGAATGCCCGTGACATCGGTGGCGACGCAGGGGGTGCCCAGGGCCATGGCCTCCAGCAGGCAGGTGGGTAGGCCGTCGCGGTTGCCGTCGGCCCCAACGATGTAGGGAGCGGCAAACACCGCCGCCTGCTGCATCAGCTCAAACACCTCTCGCTGGGGCCGAGGCCCGAGGATTTCTACCCAGTCGTCCAGGTGTAGGGTGCGGATCTGCGATCGCAGTGCTCCCTCCAGCGGCCCGGTGCCGACAATCTGGCAGGTAAACTCCACCCCCCGCTGGCGCAGGCGGGCGCAGGCGTCGATCAGGTGGGTAATGCCCTTCTTCTCCACCAGGCGGCAGACCGAGAGGATGGTAGGCGATCGCCCCACCAGAGGCCTAAACTGCAGCTCTGAGAGATCCATGCCGTTGTAAATCCGCCGCACCCGACCTGCATCGGCCCCAAACTGCCGCTGTAAGTAGGCCAGGTTGTAGTCACTCACCGTCACCACCGTGGCCGCATCCCGCAGCTTGCGGCGCAGATCCTCCGGATCCACCGACTCGTGAAAGATATCCTTAGCGTGGGCGGTAAAGCTGTAGGGCACCCCGGCAAAGTGGGCCGCCAGCCGCGCCACGCTAGTTGCCACGCTGCCAAAGTGGGCGTGCAGATGGGTAAGGCCCCGCAGACGGATCTCCTGGGCCAGCCACGCCGCCTGGTACACCACGCTAGAGCGCTCCTCGCTGGCCAGGGCCAGCTTTTCCCACACCTCCGGGAACACCTTTGCCGCCTCTTTTAGCTCTGACCAGAAATAGGTGGCCGAGTTGGGCGTCAGCGTGGTGATCGACGGATTGCTGCGCCCCTGAGCGGGCTTGCGCAGGTAGGTGACCGGGGCCCGCACCCGCGAAATTTTGTCCTGAAAGTGAGTATCTGCCGGGGGGCGCAGGGCAAAGATGTGCACCTCGGTACCCGCCGCCTCGTGGGCGAGGATTTCGTTGACGATAAAGGTCTCGGAATAGCGGGGGTAGCGTTTGACGACGTAGGCGATGGGCATGGGGGGTTGGTTTGTAAAATGGGCGATCGCTGGGAAGGGGCAAGTTTTGAATTTTGAGTGTTCAGTTTTGAGTTCTCGAAGTAGCGCTTTAATTCAAAACTCAAAATTCAAAACTCAAAACTAACTCTCCTCTGGCTCAAGACGCCTGCGAATCGGGCAACCTGGCTACAGCCAGGAGATTTTGCAGCTCATCCACCAGGCGGCTGAGGCCGTCGAGGTTCACAGGCGAAGGGCTGGCAGAAGGCAAAGGCTGCTGTAGCCACTGGGTAATGCGATCGGGGCTGAGGTTCGTGGGGTGGAGCAGGTCAACCAGGCCCAAACGGCGGAGGCGATCGCCGCGAATCCACTGTTCTTGACGGGGCTTAATGCGGGGCACCAGCAGGGCAGGCTTTTGGTAGGCAAGAATTTCGCAGGTGGTGTTGTAGCCGCCCATGGCCACGACGCGGCTGGCCTGACGCAACAGCAGGGTGGGTTCAGCCAGATATTCCACCAGACGCAGGCGGGGGTTGGCCTGGGCGAAGGCAGACAGACGAGCGTTGGCCGCAGCGGGCATGAAGGGGCCAGTGAGCAACACCCCCATCATGCCGGGGGGAAATGTCGCTTGGGCAAAGGCTTCGGCCAGATGGGCCCCGTCTTGGCCGCCGCCCACCTGACAGAAGACCAGCTTGCAGTGATTGGGTAGCCCCAGCTGCTGCACCTGGGTTGCGGCGGCGGCGGTCGCGTACTGGAGACGAGTGCGGGGGTCGAGGTAGCCTAGAGGATGCAGCTTGGCCACCACATCCGCCGGAAAGCGGTATTCCTGGCGCAGATCGTAGACCGCCGGATCACCGTAGACCCAAACCGCGTCGTAGTAGCGACGAATCGCGTCAATATTCTCAGCCCGATGCCAGTCGCGGCGCACGGTAGCGGGGGTGTCGAGCACGTCCCGTAGGCCCAGCACGCAGCGGGTGCTGAGCCGACGGCGAATGTAGTCTAAAGTGGCATCGAGCTCGCGCACCGCGCCTCGGGGCACGTTATCGACAATCAGCACGTCGGGCTGAAAATTTTTGGCAGCGGAGAGAATGATCTGCGATCGCAGCTGCACAATCTCCTGCAACCCTACCCCCAGCCGCCGCGCCGCGTACTGGCCGTCGCTGTTTTTAGCGAGGGCCGGCAGAGTCAGCGTGTCCATCCCCGCCACCGTGGGGATGGGGTTGGCGTCGCCCATGCCGCTCACCAGCAGAATGTCGGCCTCTAGACCGGCACTGCCAATGGCCTGGGCGATCAGCAGATTGCGGCGCTTGTGCCCCAGCCCCATGGTGTCGTGGGAATAGAGCATAATGCGGGGCTTAGAACCGGAGGCTAGCGGGGCGATCGCCTGACCCTGCCGCTGCCTGCCCCTGCGCTTAGGCCTTGCCAGCGGCTTCAGAGATAACATCTGTGACTGAGTACGACTGTGTGTGTGCAAAACGGCCTCCCGATGACTCAGAGCGATTTAATTAAGTCATTTCAGGTTAAAGATGGGTTAAATTCCCGACAGGTTCCCGAAAAACTCTAAATTTGCCCAAAAATGGAGAATTTTGGGAGAAATCATGCCTCCCCATTCTCATTTTGTCGTCCCTGTCTAAAGTCTCCGTGAAGGTTAAATGAGACCTTTCTCACAGAGCAGCACCAAATCCCTGCCGCCAGAGCCACCACCCACCGACACAGCCCCCTCCTCCTATTGAGACCATCTAGAGACCCTAAAACCCTTTCCACCCGGCAAGCTGTAAACGTCCAAACGGTTGCACGTTCACAGGAAAGCTGTATCAACCAGATTGGCTCTAGCTGTACATCCCGTAGATTGTGCAGTGGTCATTTTGAATTTAGGTTGCTAAAGTAAGTTAGCTTTGAGTTTTGTAAAGAAAGCATTAACAAGGCTTATACGTGGTGACGTTTGGTGATATGCCGAGTCGCCCTCCACCGTGAGGAGTTTCCTTTGACCATGTCTGCCATCACCATTTTTTGCGATTTTGACGGCCCCATTGCCGATGTCTCCGATCGCTACTACGCCACCTACCGTCAGGGGCTAGCCTGGGCCCAAACCACTGCCCAGGCGCAGGGAGATCCCCTGACCGTGCGCTACCTGTCCAAATCTCAGTTTTGGACCTTCAAGCAAAACCGCATCCCCGATCGCCAGATTGCCCACTGGTCTGGCCTCAACGGCTGCCAAATCGACGCCTTCTTGGCTCAGGTAAGCCGCATCGTCAACCAGGCTACCCTGCTCAACTACGACCAGGTGCAGCCCCAGGCCCGCGCCGGGCTCGATATTTTGCGCCAGTGCGGCGTGCGGGTGGTGCTCGTCACCCTGCGCCCCCCCGATCAGGTGCTAGAGTTTCTCGCCCAGCACGATCTGGAATGGGCCATTAGCGACCTCTACGGCATGCCCCAGATCGAAGCGGCTTACCACAACCAGGCCAGCCACAAGGTAGACCTGCTGCGGCGGGCGATCGCCACCCAGCAGCGCCAGGGCTACGACCTCCGCCACAGTTGGATGGTTGGCGACACTGAAGCCGACATTATGGCGGGGCAAACCCTGGGAATCGACACCGTCGCCGTCACCTGCGGCATTCGCAGCAGCAGCTATCTGCAAGGGTTTCGCCCTACACACCTGTTGCCCGATCTGTGGACGGCCTGCCAAAAACTGCAACAGCGCGTCACCCTAGGGCAACGCCCCTAGCCTTGCTCACACCCCTACAGAGAACCCTCGCGCCTGTGTACCTTTGGGCAGAGGCCAAAGGTACACAGCTATAGCTGCGGTCTACCCACGATCCCTAGGGTTCAGCGATGTAGCGATCCCACCAGCGATTGAGGGGATAATACAGAGCCGGAGCCCAAAGACTGCTCAAAATAGCAGAGCTGAGCGCCACCCGCTGATGGTACATCCAGATTCTGCCCAGGGGTGGATACAGTGAATTGGCCGACAACAGCTGGTCAAGACTGATTTGCAGGGCCAGCACCGTTTCTGCAATGACCGCCATGGCAAACACAATCAGCGCCACTGACACAATGTCTTCTTGCAAGTAGCGCTGCTTTTGCAGGCGTGCGGTTAGTACCCCAACTACAATCAGGCTGAGGGTATGGGTTGGGTTGGGCGATGTCATAGCATCTTGCAGCAGGCCCAGCACGAGCCCGGCTAGGGCCGCCTCCCACTGGGTGCGTTTAATGCTCCAGGCTACGACCCAAATCAGCAGCCAGTGGGGCGCTACCCCCAGCAGTTCCATGCCCGGTATGCGGCTGGGCAACAGCAGCAGACAAACCAGAACCGATGCGACTGTTACCAGGCTGTTGATCACCCAGGGCTGCCGCCAGAGGGGCAGTGACGATGCCCTTACCCCTAAGGTCATGGCTGGGCTCCGTCGCTGTTTTCAGGGAGCACGCCATTCTCAGGGGTTGCCCCCGGCAGCACGGGCGAGTCTACCGTCTCCTGCGGTTCGAAGGGATGCACGATGGCCCACTCCAGTATGGACAGGGGCGATGACAGCTGAATCACCGCTTCTGGAGCCGGGCTCTTGGTTAGATCGATCGATTCAATGCGCCCGATGGGAATGTCCTGGGGAAACAGGCGGCTGTAGGAGGACGTGACAATTACGTCACCAGCCTTAACATCGGGCAGTTTTTCAAAAAACTCCATGATTACCCGATTGTTAGATTGGCCCCTCACCACCCCCATGGCCCGGCTGCGGCTGACCTTGGCCCCCACCCGACTGGTGGGGTCGCTAATCAACAGCACCCGCGCCGTGCTGGGAGAGACCGCCACTACTCGGCCAATGAGGCCGCCAGGCCCCGTCACCACATGCCCAACGGCTACATCGTCACGGCCACCCCGGTTGAGAATAACGTGCTGCCACCAGTGGTCAGCCCCCCGCCCGATTACCGTTGCCCGCACCCCGTCGAGGGGGGTGGCTGCTTCGTAGTCGCTGAGAGTTTGCAGGGCTCGATTCTGGTTCTCTAGCTCCACAATGCGCTGTTGCAGCTCGAGAATGTAGCTGTTCTCAAACTGCTGCTCGCGGCTCATGCCCGGCTGTAGGGGCCGGGTCAACCAGTGATAGGTTTCATAAATAACGGCACCATCATTGGCCCGCATAAGCCAGGCTGTGGAAATGGCCAGGGTAACCATTCCCGCTTTAAGCGCATGACGTGTCCACCAGCGGCGTAGGGCAAACATAAATTCTGGGTAGATGACGACTCTGGGAATGCCCTACAGGCTCGATCGCCCGCTGAAAACTCGGCCCATCTGGCTGAAGTTTTCGAGTACTCGGCCCGTACCCAGCACTACACAGCTGAGGGGGTCTGCCGCCACATGCACCAAAATGCCGGTTTCATGGCTGATGAGCGTGTCTAGCCCCTTGAGCAGTGCCCCACCCCCGGCCAGCATAATGCCGCGATCGATGATGTCAGCGGCCAGTTCCGGCGGAGTGCGCTCCAGGGTGCGCTTGACGGCTTCGACAATCACCGAAAGCGGTTCGGCCATGCTCTCGCGAATCTCGGCACTCTTGACTGTTACCGTGCGGGGCAGCCCCGAGAGCAGGTGGAGACCCCGCACATCCATAGCGATTTCGTGGTCATCGGGATTGGGGTAGGCTGAGCCAATGGTAATTTTGATCTCCTCGGCGGTGCGCTCCCCGACCACGAGGTTGTGCACCTTTTTCATGTAGCTAGAAATGGCCTCGCTGAGTTCGTCGCCCGCCACCCGTACCGACTCGCTCAGCACAGTGCCCTGCAAGCTCAGCACGGCTACTTCAGTGGTGCCGCCGCCGATGTCTACAATCATGTTGCCGGTGGGTTCGGCTACGGGCAGACCGGCCCCAATGGCGGCAGCTACGGGCTCATCGATCAAATACACCGTGCGGGCTCCAGCCTGCTGGGCGGCATCCATCACGGCGCGGCGCTCAACGCCGGTTACTCCGCTGGGAATGCCAATGACGATGCGGGGCGACACCAGGGTGCGGCCTTCGTGCACCTGACGAATAAAGTGCTTGAGCATTAGCTCGGCGGTGTCAAAGTCGGCAATTACACCGTCTCTCAGGGGGCGCAGCGCCACGACGTTGCCAGGGGTACGGCCCAGCATGCGCTTAGCTTCTTCCCCAACCGCCAGGGGTTTCTTTTCGACTTGATCAATGGCCACTACGGAGGGCTCTTGCAGCACCACCCCTTTACCAGAGACGTACACCAGAGTATTGGCCGTACCGAGGTCAATACCCATATCGCGAGAAAATCTGTCGAAGAAAGCCACAGGCAATAACGCCCCTACATCAAGAAAAGACAGTGAACCAATGCTAAGGCATGCCCCTAGGGGCCAACATTGACATCGAAGTGGATTCTATTACGTTTCGTATCGATGCGTCTAGCAAGAAAATATATATCGGTTAAGGGATAGTCGCGGTGTCGGCTGCCAGGCGTCTCAGCACTCCGCAGCGTGGGCCTTGGGGGGTGACGGTGACTCTGCCCCAGGTCAATGCTGCACAGCCTGCCCCATGACGTTTTCCATGGGTGGTGAGTTCCTGACGGATGCCTGACGGATGCTCGGGGTTTCGCCTACAATGCTGGGGCAAGTGTTGGGTAAGCAGTCATGACGATCAATGTGGTCACTCTGGTGGGCCGAGTTGGCGCTGATCCAGAGGTTAAATATTTTGAGTCGGGTACGGTGGTGTGCAACCTGACCCTGGCGGTGCGACGGCGCTCGAGCCGAGATGACAAGCCCGACTGGTTTAACCTCGAGCTGTGGGGCAAGAACGCTGAAGTGGCGGCTAACTACGTGCGCAAGGGCAGCCTAATCGGCATCAGCGGTGCCCTCAAACTAGATCACTGGCAGGATCGCTCCAGCGGGGCGGCCCGCTCGAAACCGGTGGTGCGGGTAGATAGGCTGGATTTACTCGGCTCGCGACGAGATAATGAGTCGGCGATGAACTACAGCGACGATGAGTTTTAGCCGATATTTGATGTATTCAAATATTTGACCATTCGCGTCTAGGGCGAACGTTTTTAGGGGGCAGCGGGGCCAACTTCCTCAAGCCAGTCAAAAATCTGGCTGAGCTGCTCTGTGCTGACTAGACCGTACTGCCAAAGCGCCATGGGGAGCAAGTTGGTGGTCTGACCAGCTTTGCGCAATCCCATGGCGATCGCCTCAGAGGACACGGCCAGTTCGCTCTGAAGGAATTCAATTAGCTGCTTTTGGCGTTGCGAGGGCATAGAGGTGAGGGCAGGGAATGGTTAGCCAATACTATAGCGGCTCTGCCTCGACCCTGCCTCTGCCCTCGGGAAGCTGCTGACTCAACCGGGCTCTACCGTTCGGGGCGGCTTTCTAGATAGTTGGCCAGTCGGGTGAGGGTGTCGTTGAGCTTTTCTTCTACGGTTGGTTCAGGGTCGGCAGCGGCCCGTCTCAGCTTTAGCCGCTCGAAGGCGCGGATAATGAAGTAGAGCACTAGGGCAATGATCAAAAAATCGACGACGGTACCCAAAAAGCTGCCCAGGCGAATGCCGGGACCGACTACAGCTTCGCGCCAGTCAGTCCCGGCTCCGGCCAGCAGCGGGTTGATGACGGCAGGCATCAGAATATCTTCAACTAGGGACGAAATGACCGCCCCAAAGGCGCTGCCGATAATCACGGCGATCGCCAGATCGACAACATTACCCTTCAGGGCAAACTCTCTAAAGTCGTCCCAAAAACTGCGGGCACGGGCGCGGGTACGTCGTCCACTCATGCCGTTGGCCATAGATCCTAGCTCCTCACAGGGCGAACACAGCTAAACATCAATACAATGCTTTAATACAGTACACCGCATTTATAAAGAAGCTCTAAAGAAACCGTAGACCTATCCCAGTCCAAATTTCCCCAGCCCAAAACGGGCCGTTGACATCTCCTTGCTCCGCTTAACGGTAGGGCATCGGCAAAGAGCTATTGCCCCGAGCCCGACGCATCAACGTCCTCAATGGCCGTCAATCTGGGCCAGCAGTCGGGCTCAATAGCTTAAAGTAGCGTTAACCCCATCCGGGCTGAGAGAACCTTAAAATTGCGGCGTCCTCTGGGCGTAGCGCTGTGCCGCGCGGCAGTCAATTTAAGCCGCTATTGTAGGGGGGTGTCTGCGGACGAAGTCGAAGGTTGGGTTCAACGGCCACCTCTTTGAAAGACAATTTCTGTCAACGACATGTTTGGGAAAAGGGCGCTGGTGTGGGCTCCTTCCCCGACGGCGGCCAAGGGCCAGCGATAGGCGATCGCTCTTATCCTATTTTGCTGAGGCCAGGCTGTATGTTTGGCCACCCTTTTTGTAGCGGTGGCCGTCCTATCTTAAACTGCACCTCAGGACGTTAGTGAATCCGGTTGAGACCGAGGAGTGACAGGATGGATGCAGCCGCCCTCTGGCAACGCTACAAAGACTGGCTCTATTACCACGAAGGTCTGGGCTTTTACCTGGATGTCAGCCGCATGGGTTTCGATGACGCCTTTGTGGCCGCCATGGAGCCCCGCTTTGAGCGGGCCTTTGCCGATATGGCCGCCCTAGAAGCTGGGGCGATCGCCAACCCCGACGAAGACCGCATGGTGGGCCACTACTGGCTGCGCGACGCCGACCTGGCCCCCACCCCCGAGCTCAAGCAGGACATTCTCGAAACCCTGACCAGCATTGAGCAATTTGCCAGTCAGGTGCGCACCGGGGGCATCTACCCCCCTGGCCGGGAACGGTTTACCGACGTGCTCTCGATTGGCATCGGCGGCTCGGCGTTGGGGCCACAGTTTGTTGCCCAGGCCCTGGGGCCTGACTTTCCGCCATTGGACATTCACTTCATCGACAACACCGACCCCGAGGGCATCGATCGCATTTTGGCCCGCCTCGAAGACAAGCTGCCCACCACCCTGGTGATTGTCACCTCTAAATCGGGGGGCACCGCCGAAACCCGCAACGGCATGGTGGAAGTGCGTACCCGATTTGAGCAGCGGGGGCTGAACTTTCCCAAACAGGCCGTCGCCGTCACCGGGCGGGGCAGCAAACTCGAGCAGCAGGCCCTTGGTGAAGGCTGGCTGACCACGTTTCCCATGCGCGACTGGGTGGGGGGCCGCACCTCCGAGCTATCAGCGGTGGGTCTGCTGCCAGCGGCTCTGCAAAACATCAGCATTCGCTCTATTTTGGGCGGTGCCAGAGAGATGGATGCCGCCACCCGCGTGCCTGAGCTGCGCCGCAACCCCGCCGCGCTCATCGCCCTGGCCTGGTACTACGCGGGCAACGGCAAGGGCGAAAAAGACATGGTGGTGCTGCCCTACAAAGACAGCCTGCTGCTGTTTAGCCGCTACCTGCAGCAGCTGGTGATGGAGTCGCTGGGCAAAGAGAAAGACCTGGATGGCAACCTGGTCTACCAGGGCATCGCCGTCTACGGCAACAAGGGCTCCACCGACCAGCACGCCTACGTGCAGCAGCTGCGCGAGGGCGTGGCCAGCTTCTTTGTCACTTTTATTGAGGTGCTCAAAGACCGCACTGGCGACTCGGTGGAGATGGAGCCCGGTGCCACCAGCGGCGATTTTCTGTTTGGCTTTTTGCAGGGCACCCGCAAAGCCCTCTACGAAAACCAGCGCCAGTCCATCACCCTGACCATCCCCGAGGTCAATGCCCACACCGTGGGGGCGCTGATCGCGCTGTACGAGCGGGCGGTGGGCTTCTACGCGTCGCTGGTAAATATCAACGCCTACCACCAGCCCGGCGTTGAAGCGGGCAAACTGGCGGCTTCGGGGGTACTCGATCTGCAACAGGCGGTGGTCAATGCTCTGGCCCAAAGCGCCCAGCCCCTGAGCCTGAATGAGCTGGCTGCCGCCGCTGGAGCCCCCGACCAGGTGGAGACTATCTATGCGATCGCCCGCCACCTCCACGCCAACCAGCGCAGTCTGGTGATCCACGGCAACCCCGGCCACCCCGAGGCGATCAAGATTGCGGCCCTGCGGTGAGGCGTGAGGGAGTGGATGGGTGGGGAGTGGATGGGTGGGGAGTTTTGAGTTTTGAGTTTTGAATTAATTCCTTCAACCATCAATCTAAAACTCAAAACTAAGCACTTAAAACTTCTCTTCTTCCCTCACCCCCTACTCCCTACCCCCTCAATCCGGGATCCACACGTAGGGACTACCAGAGACCGTCACCCCTTCCGCCTTAGAGAAGCGCACGACCACCAGGCGCGAGCTGTCGCGGCCCAGGTCGAGGTAGCCGCTGGCCCAGACATCGGAGCGCACCACGCCGGTAATTTCGAGCCGGTAGCCGCCGGGGGGCAAGTAGAGGGTTTCCTGACGATCGAAGTTGTGGGGACGATACACCAGGCGGTTGTTGAGATAGACCGAGCCCCACTCAGTGCCGCGGGCGTCGAACTCAACCCGCACCTGTTCGGTTTCTGGGATCGGACGCGGGTAGGGCAAAATGATGATTGAGGGCTGGCGAAGAATGTTGGGCGACTGGCGAATAATTACGCGCTGGCGAGAGCGAACCACGCGGTCTGACTGCCCTGGACTGCTGTCTTGGGCCTGGGCGATCGGTGCCCAGGGCAGCGTTACAGCGACGGCTAGACCCCAGACAAGCCTCACCCAGCGCGGCATCGCCCCCCCATCGCCGGGTTTTGACCTCGGCCTGCGGTGAGCCTCTCCCCTGTGCCTGTCCACCACTGTCCGATTCCTCCGCTCAACTCGCAGTCTTTTAGATATCAATACTAGTGGCTGCTCCTCCAAACTCTGAGCAGCCTGTGCCGCTCCGCCAACCGGCGGGTAGATATCCACACCCCTCAACCGCTGCCCAGTCTAGTAAAGTTGGCTAAAATCTGAGAAAGGAAAGCAGCTTCCCCAGATTTAGCCGCTCAGCTGGCTCTGATGTTTAATTGGGCTGAGCGATGGTCAAAGACCGGCCCAGGAGGGCCATCGCCCTGATCGGGGCACCTAAATCTATTTTGCCAAATCTGTTTTGTTGAAGAGGATAGGGCTTTGAGTAATACGAGCAATTTTCGTGAAGCTATCAGCAAGGCCAGGGGGCAAAGCCTGGTCGGTCCCAACGTTGTCAAAAACGCCCTGCCCTTTGTCGGTGGCGGGCTGATTTTGACCGCCTTGGGCTCCTTTGGCGGCCTCAGCGTGATGGCCAGCAACCCGACCATCTTTATGCCCACCTTTTGGGTGGCGTTCATTGCCCAAATAGCACTGTTTTTTGTGGCGATGAACGTCGCTGCTAAGGGCAACAACAGCACCGCGCTACCCCTGCTGGCCACCTATAGCCTGCTCACTGGCTACACCCTCAGCGGCCTGCTGGCCGTTGCCCTGGGTACGGCTGGAGTTGGCGTTACCGGCATTGGGGCCGCCGCCTTGGCCTGCGGGGTTGTGTTTATTGCCGCTCGGCAAATTGGCTCCAACCTCTCAGAAGAGGATGGCCTTGCCCTGACCAAAACCGTTGGCGTCGGCATTGTAGCCGTGCTGCTGGCGGTGGTTGGGCAGTTCATCTTTGCGCTGTTTGGCGGCCCCATTCCCCAGTTCCTCGACATTGCCATCTCTGGCCTTGGCGTACTGGTATTTTGCGGTGCTTCGGTGGTCGATTTCTTTGTTTTGCCCCGCACCTACAAAGACGAGCAGTACCTGTCGGCGGCGCTGTCGATGTACCTCACCTACATCAACCTGTTTGTTTTCATTCTGCGTCTGCTGATTGCCATCAACCGCGATTAGGCGACGCTGTGCATTGAGACAGCCTGAATGGCACGCAGCCCCAAGGCTAATGGCTTTGGGGCTGCTGCATTTAAACCCAAAATCACGCCAATGGCGCTAAAAACTTTGGCCTGGGGCAGGTGCAGGATGGCTCGCCCCCCAGGCTGTCTAGGGCAGTTCTGAGGGAGGTGTAAAAGCTCCCCAGGGCACCAGCTCCGCTAAAAACTGCCTTTCGCGCCCCTTCCTTCCTATACTGATACCTTGGTAACTGTTATAGCGGCCAGTCCGGTTGAGACATTGTCTAGATGCACGTTCAAACGTTTGAACGCCTCGGCGGTTTTTGGTGTCTTAACCAGCGTGACCATGACTATACCTTTCGTTGCCCCAGCTCAGGTTTACCCGGATCAGTTTTAAGGAGTCCCATGTCTGTCATCCGCGCTCTGCATCAACAGTTGGTCAGTAAAGAACGCTCTGCGGTAGAGATTACCCAGGGCTACCTCGACCAGATTGCAGCCATGGAACCCCAGATTCACAGCTATCTGACCGTCACTGGTGAGCAGGCCCTGGCCCAAGCCGCCCAGGTGGACGCTCGCCTCGCCGCCGGGGAAGACATTGGCCCGTTGACCGGCATTCCCATTGCCCTGAAGGACAACCTCTGCACTCGGGGGGTACGCACTACCTGCGGCTCGAAGATTCTTGAAAATTTTGTGCCTCCCTACGAGTCAACGGTGACCGAGAAACTGCGGCAGGCGGGGGCGATCGCCCTGGGCAAGACCAACCTCGACGAGTTTGCCATGGGCAGCTCCACCGAGAACTCTGCTTACCAGCTCACCGGCAACCCCTGGGATGTGACTCGGGTGCCGGGGGGCTCTTCCGGGGGCTCTGCCGCCGCCGTAGCGGCTGGGGAATGTGCGGTGGCCCTGGGGTCAGATACGGGGGGCTCCATTCGCCAGCCCGCCTCCTTTTGTGGGGTGGTTGGGCTCAAGCCCACCTACGGTTTGGTGTCGCGCTTTGGTCTGGTGGCCTACGCGTCATCCCTCGATCAAATTGGCCCGCTGGCCCCCACGGTAGAAGATGCGGCGCTGCTGCTCCAGGGCATTGCTGGCCACGATCCCAAAGACTCTACCAGTCTGAATGTCCAGGTTCCCGACTACACCCAATGTCTCAAGCCTGACCTCAAGGGCCGCAAAGTTGGCATCATTACCGAAACCTTTGCCGCCGAGGGCATTGATCCCGCCGTTCGGGCTGCTACCGAGCAGGCCATTCAGCAGCTCAAGGCGCTCGGTGCTGAGATTCAAGAGATCTCCTGCCCGCGCTTTGCCTACGGTCTGCCCACCTACTACATCATCGCTCCCTCGGAAGCGTCTTCAAACCTGGCTCGCTACGACGGGGTGAAGTACGGCGTGCGCAACAACAGCGACAGTCTGATGTCAATGTATACCAAAACCCGGGCTGAGGGCTTTGGGGCCGAGGTGAAGCGACGCATTATGATCGGCACCTACGCTCTGTCGGCGGGCTACTACGATGCCTACTATCTCAAGGCCCAAAAGGTGCGCACCCTAATCAAACAAGACTTTGAGGCCGCCTTTGGCCAAGTGGATGTGCTGGTATGCCCTACGGCCCCCACCACCGCCTTTAGGGCGGGCGAAAAGGTAGATGACCCGCTCAGCATGTATCTGTCTGACCTAATGACGATTCCGGTCAACCTGGCGGGGCTGCCGGGGCTCAGCCTGCCCTGCGGCTTTGACGACCAGGGATTGCCCATTGGTCTGCAACTGATTGGCAACGCCCTGCGGGAAGATCTGTTGTTTGAGGTGGGCTACGCCTACGAGCAGGCTACGGAGTGGCACAACCGCCTGCCCAAGGAGCGGTTGTAGAGGCCCGGTGGCGACACAGAAGGGTCTTTTGCCTGGCTTCCAGACCTCCGGTCGGGCTCTGGGGCGGCGGCGGGGATCGCGTTGCGCCCCACCTCTGCTCTGCCGAAAAATCGTCACAGGGGAGTAGGAGGAAGCAGGGCCAAATGGCCCATAATAAGCAGCAAGCAAGGGACTAGATGCGGTCAGTTGGGTTTACTGGTCTCGGCACCCATTTGCTTACTTCCCTACTCCTTCCCTTTCTATCTATGCCCATCGTCAAATTTCTGGTCGGCATTCTGGGCATTGCAGGGGGCATCTACCTGGCGCTCTGTGGCTGGCTGTGGTTCGCCCAGCGGCGGCTGATGTATTTGCCGAGTCCGGTGATCGAGGTCACGCCCACCGCGTTTGGTGTAGCCTACGAAGATGTTTGGATTCCGGTGGATGGGCCTTGGGGGGGCCAAATTCACGGCTGGTGGCTGCCGGCCAGTGCTGGCAGTGAGCTGACTATTTTGTATCTCCACGGCAATGCTGGCAATGTCTCTAGCAATTTGGCTAAGGCATTGCAGCTGCGATCGCTGGGGGTTTCGGTACTGGCCATCGACTATCGCGGCTACGGCCAGAGTTCTGGCCCTTTTCCCTCCGAACAGCAGCTCTACGACGACGCCCTAGCCGCCTGGCAGTTTTTACAGGCCGAGCGGGGGGTTATGCCCCACCAGCTGGTGGTCTACGGCCACTCTCTGGGCGGGGCTATTGGCATTGAGCTGGCTCGCCGGGTGCCTCATCTGGCGGGGCTGGTGATAGAAGCTTCCTTTACCTCCATGGCCGATATGGCTAGCCTTTCCCACTACAATCGCTGGTTCCCGGTGCGTCAGCTGCTCACCCAACGGTTTGATTCCATCACTAAAGTCAAACATCTCAAGGTTCCCACCCTGTATCTGCACGGGATGGCAGATCTCTCCGTACCGGCTACCATGGGCGAGGCCCTCTACCAGGCTACCCAGGGCCCCAAATCTCTTTGGCTGGTGCCCAAGGCCGACCACAACGACCTGCCTGACTGGGCTGGCGATGAGTTTAAGCAGCGGCTGCACCAATTTTTGCAGGATTACGTCCTGGTGCAGCACTAAGCTCTCTGCGGCTCTGCAAAGCTGGTGTAAATCCCGCTTGCCTAAGGCCCAGGGGCATGGGTGAATTTGCTATGGTTAGCCCAATGGAGCGATCGCCGCAGGTGGGGCGATCGCTTTTCGATAGGCAGGGTTGCTTCGCTGATGCCGGCTGAAACGCCACGCTGGCCCGGCGCTGCTGCCGTAGATTATCCCGCTATACAAACTCTCTATGGCCCGTCTTTCTACCGAACTGAACCGCTACTTTTTTGAAGAAGTCACTACGCCCCAGGTCTCCCTCAAAGAAATTTTGACCCTGGCTGGGGAACGCACCTTTGGCTTTTTGTTCGTGGTGCTGGCGCTGCCGTCGGCGCTGCCCATCCCGGCCCCTGGTTATTCGACCCCCTTCGGCATTGTGATATTTCTGCTGGCCCTACAGCTAATTGCCGGGCGCACTCGCCTCTGGATGCCTGAGGGTTGGAACCACAGACAATTTGATTTGGTCTCGGTACAAAAAATTGTTAAAGCCGGTACCCCCTGGCTACGGCGGCTGGAGGCCATCTCCCGCCCCCGCCTGACCTTTGTCTGCACCACCCTGCCGGGGCGTACGGTGATCGGTATTGCCATTGCGCTGATGGCGATCTCGATGATGCTGCCTATCCCCCTGACCAATACTCTCCCTGCCATCGGCATTTTTGTCACCGGCTTTGGCCTGCTCGACGACGACGGTGCTATTAGTCTGGGGGGGCTGGTGCTCTGCCTCATGGGCGGCATTCTCACCACGCTGATTTTGACCTTTGGCTACGAAGCCGTCAAAGCGGGTATAGACTTCATCCGCAGCGGCGGTCTCTAAATCTCTAACTCCAAAAGCGACCTACGCCCGCCTCATCCATCCACTCCCAGGAGTAGCCCCCAGCTCAGCAGGCTGCCCGTAGCACCGGCAGCCTGATCGACCGTTCGCAGTCGCCAGGTGCCCTGGGCGGGCTGGCCAATGAAGCGCATCAGCACGGGGGTGGTGGACAGCGAATAGGCGGCGCGCAGCTCGGTTTGGCGACCCAGGGTGCGGCCCTGCAGCAGAGCCGTCGCTCCATTAGGAGCCACCAGCGTCAGGCTGATGTCGCCCAAAAACTGATGCTCGATGCTGACCTCTACCTGGATGTCGGTCACGGTGCCGGTGGCGGCCACCGCAATGCTGCTCTCCACCCCGCCGGGCTGATTGTCGGGGATGCCCTGACGGGTCTGGTTTTGCTGTTGCACTAGGCGGCCCAGCTGGCGGCCCGCCAGAGCCCGCCGCTGGGCTTCACGCACCGCCGCCGCCGCATTGACCTTGCCGTAGCCAAACCACCGGGAGTGGCCGTTGGCATCGTAGGTGCCGTACTGTAGGCCAAGCTGAGGATCGGGAGTGCGATCGACAATTTTGTCGGCGGTAGCCTGAAGAATTTCGCGCACCTGCCGGGCCGTCAGATTGGGGTTGACCGAGAGCATCAGCCCCGCCACCCCCGCCACCACCGGGCACGAGCTAGAGGTGCCGCCAAAGGTATTGGTGTAGTCGTTGCTGGAGTAGCCCGCCCCCTGGGTGCGATCGCTAGTTACCATCCCCCGCCCCGGCGGAAACTGACTGAGCGGCGGCCCGGTTTGCACATTGCCCACCTGGGGCAGAGTCATAGTGGGGGGCGCGTTGTTGCTGGGGGCTGCCACGGCAATGTGTTCGCCCCAGTTGCTATAGGCCGCCTTGGTGCCCAGGCTGGTTGAGGCCGACACCGCAATCACATCCGGGTGAATCGCAAACCCGCTCAGCCACCGAGTGGGGCCACTGAGAGCGTTTTGGGGCCACTGGGTTTCGTTTACAGTGCCGCTGACGGGGCGGTTGGCGTTGCCCGCCGAAAACACAATCACGCAGCCCTTGCCGTTGCGTCCAAGGGTGGCAGCCCGAGTTAACGCGTTGGTCTGCCGCAGGGTGAGGGGGAAATAGTTGGCCGCGGGTGACCAGCTACAGACGATCACAGCGGCCCCCCGCCGTACCGCCTCGTCAAACAGCTGCTCAATTGCCCCGTCGTCGATAAAGCCGGTGGTGCGAAGGGGCAAAAAGGCACAGCCGGGGGCCACCCCCACAATACCGATCGCATTTTCTTCGCCAATGGCCAGTCCGGCGACGGCGGTTCCGTGGTTTTCGTTCTGTTTGGCGGGCAGAGGCAGGGCGTCTTTATCTTGCAGATCTAGCGGTGCCACCAGTTTGCCGATGCCCTGGAGATCGGGATGATTGAGGTCAAATCCGTCGTCAGTGACCGCAATTACCACCGATCGCGCCCCCCGCGTCACATCCCAGGCCGCCTCGGCAGAAATATGCGACCCCGCCGCCAAACTAGCTCCACCGTTGTGAAACAGGTGCCACTGCTGGGCATAGCGCTCGTCGGTAGGGCGGTAAAGGCTTTCGGTTTCGATAGCCAGGTTGGGCTCCGCCGTCAGCACGCTCTCCAGGGCAATCAGGCGATTGGCGATTTTTATTGGGTTTTCGAGGGCATCGGGGGTGACCCGCACCACAAAGGTGTTAGCCATGCCCTCCAGGGGCTGTTCGATGGCGACGCCCACCCCCCCCAAAATCGAGTCCACGGTGGGTGCAGGGGTGGCGGGGGCAAACTGTACCGTCAGCTGATCGCTCAGGTAAACCCAGGTTCGTGGGCTGTCGGCCAGACGGTATACGTGGCTGGCAAAGCGCACCGCCCCGTCGCGGCGGGCCGTTGCCAAAGCCGTTTCTAAGTCGGTGTCGGCCATCTGCCACTCCACCAGCTGTCCCCCAGCCACCGCGCGCACCGCAATGGGGTTGAGGCGCTGCTGCAGGGGCACCAGCGCCCCTGCAGCGGTCAGCCGCGTGGTGAAGCGATCGGGCACTTTTTCCAGCAGCAGCTCTTCGCCGCCGCGCTGCAAGATCTCTCCAAGAAAATCGCTGCGGGGGCCGCCTTGGGGCGGGAGAGGTTCGGCGGGGGAGGTGGCCATCGGTTACTTAGCACTTAATCAAGGAGCTGTGACAGGCCCAAATGGCTAGGGGTTGGGGGTTGGCCGCAGGGCGCGCCGTGAACCTGACACCTGGCACCTTGAACCTCACCAACCTGTCACCTTTGGCGGGGCAAATACTAGTCACGGCGGGAACTTTTTGTCCCTAGAAAAAGTCAATAACGGGGCTATAGCGCCTCTGCCTCGCCTAGGACAGTTGCTCCACTGGGCTAAAATCGGTACTGCGCCATACCGAGATGATAAGATATCCCAGTGTTTTTCTGTTTAGTTGTCCCTCACCGCATTGTCATCTATGGTCGTTTTCACCCGTTTTCTGCGTCAGTCTTGGGGCGGTTTTGCCGCCGCTACCCTCTCGGTTGCCCTGGTTGCAGGGGTGTCTGGGGTAGCCCTGGCCCAGGAGGCTAGTGGCTCTGACCCGCAGCGCCCGCTTAACCAGGCCGCCACCGCCCTCAGCATTGCCTCGGGGCAGCAGCTGATGACCGAGGCCAACGCTGCGATCGCCAACCAAAACTACACCCTGGCCGAAGAAAAACTCAAGCAGGCGCGAGAAAGCTTTAACCAAATCTCCACCTACTACCAAGAGCTAGCCCAGATGTTTGTGGGCATCGACACTCAGATCAACCGCAGCAATCGCGAAAAAGCCCTCGAAACGGCGCAGCTGCGCGATCAGGCATCCTATCAGCTGGCGCTAGTCTATCGATCTCAAAATCAGCCCAGTGAGGCGGTACCCCTGCTGATGGAAATTTTGCGCAGCCAGCAGCCCACTCGCGATCTGGGCCAGCGGGCCTATCAGCAGCTGTTTGACTTGGGGTTTGTCGATCAGCCCTACAGCGGGCGGGCGGCCAACACCCCGGTTGAGCCCGCTGCACCTACCGAGTAGGCAATCCACGGTTGGTGTTTTGGGGCAGCCATAGTCAAATTCAATACCCCTGCCCGAGCGACTGAGGGTTGCTCCTGGCAGAATGGTCTCAGGGGATTTGCGTACCCCGGCTACCTATCCCATAAGGAAACCGTCCATGATTACTCCCGATCAGGTCAGCGCCATGATTAAGTCTGGCCTTCCCGACGCCGATGTGCAGGTGCAAGATTTGACCGGCGGCGGCGACCACTACCAGGTGGTGGTGGTGTCTTCGCAGTTTGCCGGGCGCAGTTTGGTGCAGCAGCATCAGCTGGTGTACGGGGCGGTGCGCGAGGCCATGTCCTCTGAGGCGATCCATGCGCTAGCCTTAAAGACCTATACCCCAGAAGATTGGGCCGCTCAACGCGCCTAACCCTGGGCATCGCCTCGCCTTAATCATTTATTTCGTTCTGCAAGGGTACTGACGCTATGGATTCGGCAACTAAAGCAAGACTCGATCAGCTGGTGCAAGACAACACCATCATGGTGTTTATGAAGGGCAACAAGCTCATGCCCCAGTGTGGGTTCTCTAACAATGTCGTGCAGATTCTCAACGTTTTGGGAGTCCCTTTTGAGACCGTTGACGTACTGGCCGACCCAGATATTCGCCAGGGCATTAAAGAGTACTCCAACTGGCCCACCATTCCCCAGGTGTATATCAACGGTGAGTTTGTCGGCGGTTCCGACATTCTCATTGAGCTATACCAGAACGGCAAACTCCAGGAGATGGTTGAGATTGCCCTGGCATCCTAGTACCCTAGGGCATAAGTCAGCCAACCATTCCTGACACCCGACACCTGACACCTTCAGCAACGGTGGCCATATTTCTGCCAGGCAGTACTAGGTACTCCGAGCCGGGGCATTGGGGGCTCTGCCGGGGAAATGCTGGTGAAAAATCCTGGGCGAGCGATTTCGCTCAGCCTTGAGCAAAAAGAGCTGAGCGAAGTCGCAGACCGGCTGGGTTGGCAATCATCCTCAAGCGGCCTCAAGCGGCCTCAAGCGGTATAGGCGGCTCCTAGACCGAGCGATCGCAGCCCTCGGCGGTAGGTAATTGAGGTTTTGTCAGCCCCAATGTGCGATTCTGCTGACATATCTAGCGGTAAATCCTCGGGATACTGCGCTTCCACCACCTGCTTATCTTCCTCAAACACCTGGTAGTTAAACTCGTACACTGGCTCTAGGGGTTGGTCTTTGTCAAAATTGCGGCAAATGGGCACAAAGACTCGGGTTTTGCGGGCTGAGATGGGGCTCGCTGCATTGAGAATGCACAGCCGCCCTTCCCCCGGAAAATGAACCGTAAGCCGCGCCGTGAACGGCAGAAACACCTCAAACACCCGCAACCACTTAAAATCAGCCGGGGCGCGGTCTTGCAGCGCCTTGGGAAAATTACTCACGCTGCTGAGGTACTCCGCCCGCAGTCCGCGCTCGGTGGGGGTAACCTCGTAGCGGGGCACCACCGGGTTGTTGATATCGCCAAAGGTGTCGGTGTGCACCCAGGCAAAGTGAGCCACGTCCAAAAATCCTTCTATCTGCCGCCCCGCCGCTGCCTCCAGCTCCACGGCATTGGGCAAAATTTGCTGATACTCAGGGTCATCCCACTCGGGCAGCTCTGGCAGGGGGAATTGATTTCCACCGCTGAGGGTCGTCCAGATCAGACCGTAGGCTTCTTTGACCGGGTAGGTTTTCAGGCACAGCTTTTTAGGAATGCTGGCCTCGGGGTTAGCGGGCACTTTTACGCACTGACCGTCGGTAGAGTAGTGGAAACCGTGGTATTTGCAAACCAGGTAATCCCCCGCTACCCAACCCATGCTGAGGGGAATGCCGCGATGCAGGCAAATATCGTTGGCGACCGAAATGCCTACGGCCGTGCGCCAAATAACCAGCCGCTGGTCGAGTAGGGTCGCTGTGACGGGCTTGGTGGTGACGTCGTGGCTAAAGGCAATGGGATACCAAAACGGGTACAGGGCATCCCAGTCCGATTCTGTAAAGGTGCATCCTCTCGGGTAGGTCTGTTGATGGGCCATGGCAGTGTTTTCAAAATGAGTTCGTCAGGCATAGCAGATTCCAATCGGCTCCGTCTGACGCTAGGAATACAGCCCGCTGCACTGCTTAACTTTCCCTGGAACCGGTGGGGCAAAAGAACGCGATTAAAGCTGGGGCTGGGGAACGATAGGCCGATCGCCAACTCCCCGCCGGAGCGATCGCTCCCCTGGCGGCAGTGGGTTAGCCCTCAGCAGTGCCGTCGCCTCGGCGGCGGGTAGGGGTTTGGCCCAGTAGTAGCCCTGGCCAAATTCACAGCCCAGCGATCGCAGCGCTGCTGCCTGCTCCTGGGTTTCAATCCCCTCGGCGATGAGATCCATTCCCAGGGTGTGACCTAGCCCAATAATGGTGCGCACGATCTCATGGTCTTCGCGACTGTTTCCCATGGTGCGAATGAACGACTGATCGACCTTCAGGGTGTCGATGGGGAAGCGTCGCAAATAGCTCAGAGACGAGTAGCCGGTGCCAAAGTCATCCATTCCCAGCTTGCAGCCCAGCGCCTTGAGCCCCAGCATCAGGTCGATAGCGGTCTCCACATCGCCCATCACCATGCTCTCGGTAATTTCGAGCTTGAGACTGCGTCCGTCGAGGTCAGTCTCGCGCAAAATTTGCCCGAGCTGGGCGGCCAGGTGAGGCTGCTCAAACTGCCGCCCTGACAGGTTGATACTGACGATCAAGGGACGGTCAGGAAACGCCTGCTGCCACTGGTAGGCCTGGCGGCAGGCGGTGCGGCAGATCCACTCGCCCAGGGGTAAAATCAGCCCCGTCTCCTCGGCCAGCGGGATAAACCGCATGGGCGAAACAAACCCCTGGCGCGGGTGCTGCCAGCGGATCAAAGCCTCAAATCCGGCCACGTCTTCGGTCTCTAGATCCACAATGGGCTGGTAGTAGAGCACGAACTCCTGCTGAGCAATGCCGTGGCGCATCTCAGTTTCGAGGGTAAACTGGTCGGCGGCACTGGCCATACTGGCCGCAAACACCTGGTAGCGCGACTGGCCAGAGCGCTGGGCGCGGTACATAGCGGTTTGGGCATCGCGCAGCAGGTTTTCAGGCTTGTAGGTTTCCTGGGGCTGAGGTACGACGATGCCAATACTGGCCGCTATGGCAATAGCTTGGTCGTTGAGGTTAAAGGGCTCCCCCAGGGCTCGCTGAATGCCATTGGCCAGGCTGGTTAAAAACTCCTGGTCGCTCTGCCGGAGTGCCAGAGCAAAATCCTCACAGTTGACTCGACCCAGCTGAGCCGTAGGGGGAATTACCCGCCGCAGGCGCTTGACGATCAGCAGCAGCAGGCGATCGCTCGCCCCCTGCCCCAGGCTGGCGTTGACCTGCTTAAATCGATCAAACCCCACCACCATAATGCCGGGAGGGCTGAGGTGCGGTCTGCGGGCCAGGGGTGAGAGGTGCTGGTTCAGGCGACTGAGCCAGGCGCGGCGATTGAGCAGCCCCGTCAGTAGATCATGGCTATGGGTGTAAAACAGCCGGTGGGCCATAGTTGCGCCCAGGGTCAGGGCAAATCCTACCGAGGGCTCCACCACTGGCATCCAAACCGTGTGAAGAAACAGCCCCCAGCCCAGCCCGTAGATCAATCCTAGCGCCGCCAGACTGCCGACTCCGAGCATCAGGGGATGCCTGAACTGCCAGGCCAGTGTCCCGCCGACGAGAGCCCAGCCCCACAGCCACAGCACCTCTCCCCAGCGGGGCCAAAAGCCAAAGGGCGATCGCTGCTGCTGAGCGATGTCGAGCAGCTGGCTAATAATTTGGGCGTGGAGGATGACGCCGGGAGCGTGAAACGTTTCGATGGTGCTGCTGTAGGGGGTGTACAGCATGTCTTTGAGGCTGGGGGCCAGGGTGCCAATGAGGACAATGCGATCGCGAATTTGCTCGGCATCTACGGCCCCATCCATCATTTGGCTCCAGGTCACCGTCGGGGCGGGGCTGGAGCGGCTGCGATAGTTCAGCAGCGTTTGGTAGCCATTGGTGTCGGCCCGTTGATAGCCACCGTGGTTGGCTTCGAGGGGCAAAATCGGCACCTGCCCTAGCCATAGAGATCGGGTATCGTAGCGAAATTCTTGGCCCAGGGCCGCCAGATAGTGCAGGCTGACCCGTAGCGCAAAGGAATAGTAGGGCTGCCCGTCCCCGGCGACAAACAGCAGACTGCGCCGCACAACCCCATCTTCGTCCAAGGCAATGTCGTTGAAGCCAATGCGCTCGGCGGGCACTGCTGCCGGGGGGGCAACGCCGCTAATAATATTGGTGATAGCCACCAGGTTCTCGGCCCGGAGTGCCTGCTCTAATGCCTGACCGCCGGGGGGATGAGCCAAATCCCGGTAGAGATCGAGGCCTATGACCCGGGGGTGGTGGCTCTGGAGCTGAGTCAACCCTTGGGCTAAGACCTGGTCGCTGAGGGGCCAGCCGTAGCGGTGCAGATCGGCTTCGTCGATGCCGACGATCAGCAAGCGGCTGTCGACCGCCAGGTCACTTCGCCGCTGCATGAAGTGGTCAAATACCTTTAGCTCTAGCGGTTCTAGCCATCCCCAGGGCTGTAGAGCCAGCAGCAGGATCGACGCTAAAACGCTGGTCAGCAGGATTGACTGCCCCGCCGCGCGCAGGCGGTTGGGCAGCAGCAGGAGCGTTGGCCAGCGGCGGGAGCATTCCATGGCCAGGGGTTACGGCACAACGGTGGCGAGATCGAGGGCTTCTAGGAGGTGAGCCCACTGGGCCTGAACGGCTGCGCTGTGGGGATGGGCCTGACGGAGTTCTACCATCAGGGCGATCGCGTCGCTCCACAGCCCTTGATCTTGATAGGTTTTAACCAGGTCGAGCTGGGCGTCTACCAGGGTCGCAGCGGCGGGGGCGGGGGTGAGGGGCACCCGCCGCAGCCAGCCCTCTAGCACTACATTCTGGGACAGGTCGCGGGGGTTGCAGGCCACCACAAAATACCAGTGGTAGTCTTGCTCGGCGCTGATGAGATTGGCGGGCAGGTGCACTCCCAGTAGGGACTCAGTACCGGCTACCAGGGTGGTCTCGTACAGTCGATTCTCGTCGGCATCGTGGAGAATAAACTGGCCGTGGTAGGGAGCGGCTGCCGTCGGCACAGAAAAGTATAAAGAGGGGCGATCGCTGGCGGTAATTCCCAGATTGTTAATGGGGTTTAGGGCTGCCAGCGAGCGGCTGTCAATGGAGCAGTTGCCACGGGTGCCGCCGCCCACCCGCCGCCCTGGAAAGGCACCGCGATCGCCGCTGTTGGACTGGGCCCAGACAGGTGAGGTCTCCGCCAAGATCGCCAGCCCTACCGCAAGGGTCAGCGCTAGAAAAAATTTGGCTCGAGTGACAGTACCCATGGTGAGAACGCTCTAAATAGGTCTAGTGGTCTTCTTCAGGCTAGTAATTTTTGATACAGAGAAATAACCGTGATGCTACCAGGGATAGGGGGGGAAGCCCTTAAGTTTTGGTAAATGCTCATCAAGCTCCCATCAAGCTCAGCCGGTCAAGCTCGACTCGCGTTCCGGCTCTTGCTGTACCCGGCCCAACCGGCCAAATCGCGCCCTTAGATTGACTAGTTGTTTGGGTTGAGATAGTCCCAGCGCTCCTACCAAGGACTGCTGATTAAACTAAACCCGGCCCAGTAGTACGGGGATGACAGGTCGGCCTCGGCCCTGGTCTGTAGATCGCTGGGTATTGCCACAGCCCCCTGCGGCAGCAGCAGCTGGTTGCCCTCAAACCGGGCTTCGCCCCGCAGCATCGCCAACTGAGCCTGGCGCAGGGCGGCACTTTTAGTGCTAGTTTGCCCCAGGTGGCTGTAAAACTCATTCATCAGCGCCAGCGTGCCCCCATCGTCCACATTCCACAGGCTGGCCAGGGCCGACTTCACCCCCGATTGCAGAGCCAGCCCCGCAAAGCCCAGCTCGGCTTCCTGATCGCCAATGGCCGTGCGACAGGCGCTGAGCACCAGGAGTTCCAGCGGCGGAGAAGTCCAGCTCATCTGGCGCACCTCGTCTAAGCTGAGCTGACTGTCCCACAGCTGAATGTAGGAGTTGCTGGGATCGCCAGGCTCAAACACCGCATGGGTAGCCAAATGCACTACCGTAGGCGGCTGGGCTCGCAGCCAAAGGCGCAGGTTAGGCAGGGTAAACCCCTGATTGAGAAACGATCGCCCCTGCCAACTCTCCCCCTGGGGGCGGCTGCCCCGCAGTTCCTGCAAAATACTGGAGAGTTCAATAGGTACGGCGGGCAAGGGCTCCTGAGCGTCAAACTCGGAGGCTCCCATGGCCAAAATACTGCCGGGATCCAGGGGGGTGTAGTCGGTTTGGATGAGGTTGAAAGCCGGAATTCGAGTCAGGCTGTATTTCTCAATTAAAAATTGCTCGCCGTCGTGGAGAGCGGCCAACGGCAACCCCCGCACGCCGCTCCCCAGGCAAAACAGCAGGGTGTCAATGCCCTCGGGGGCCAAAAACTCAGCTTCGTAGGGCTTGATTAGCCAGTCGTGCAGTTTTTGGGCGGCAGGACGGCGGCTGCGGGGCACTACGCTGCTGGTTTCAAGCATGAAGTCGCTGACCGCCGCCCGCAAAACATCGTCGGGCACGTCGTAGAGGTCGCGGACGATGGGCTGACCATTGGCGGTGAGGAGCACCAGATGCAGATGGTCACCTCGGGGGATGACCCACAGAACGGCGGGCCTGGTGCCGGTTTCGGCCCCCAGGCGAGCCAGGGTGGCGGCAATTTCGTCCGGCCCCTGGGTGACGGCTACGGGCTCGTCGCCAAAATACTCAGCAAAGTCTTCCTCTAGCCCCTGCTCCATGGCCAGCACCTTTTCACTCAGGGTTTGAGCGCTGGCGGGCAGGGCGCTGAGAGCGGCGATCGCCAGCGCTAGCCCCCAGGTGGCTAGCCGGGGCAGCGGGCCTGGTTGAGCCCCAGAGAAGTGGGGTAGTCGCTGACGACAGTTCGCTAACACGGAGAGTGTCCTCATAGCTCGGTGGGGGTTAGCGCAGGGCGCTAGCGTTAGCATGCCCACCGCCAGTCGGCACTTCCCGTCAAATTAACTGATTTAAGCATCAATTTATACCGCGCCTGGGCTGTCTAGAACCCAGAACCAGCCGGTGGCTAGCCACCGGCTGGTAAGTGACCATCGCGCCCCTAGAGAGAATTAGGAACGGTCGGAGGAGGAGGGCTTTGCCTCGGAGGCCTGGGCGGTTGTCTCCTGCTCGGCTGCCTCTTCATCCATCGGGTACTGGGGGATCAGGGCTTTGCGAACCAGACGAGTCGTGTAGAGTGCCGCACCGAGCGCCAGCAGCAGACCAAACCCCTGGAGCAGCAAATTCTCTGGGGTAACTTCGTCACTCAGTAGAGATGTGCCGAATGACCCAAGGTAGGTATAGAGCAAGATGACTGGCACCATACCAATCCAGGAAAAGAAGGTGTATTGCCAAAACTTGACCTTGGTACAGCTAAAGCCATAGTTCAAAATGCTGGAGGGCACCAGCGGCGACAGCCGGGTCAACAGCAAGATCTTCCAACCGTTGCGCTCTACGGCCTGGTCAATGCGGACAAATTTTGGGTTGCGCTGCACCCAGCGTTTGATGCGATCGCGGGCAAAGGTGCGGCCAATCAAAAAGCAGGCGATCGCCCCTAAAATATCGGCGATCGAGGCCACCAGCGCCCCCTTGAACAATCCAAACAGAGATCCTGCCACCAAGATCAGCAGAATATTGGGCAGCCCCAAAACAGTGGCAATGAGATATACCAGCACAAAGGCCGGGGCCGCCCAGAACCCGAGGCCCTGCAACCCGGCATTGACGGCAGTGAACCACTCATCTAGCGGCAGCTGACTGCCAATCACGACAGCCCCTGCCACCGCCGCTGTCAGCAGCCAAAATCGACGACTACGCAGCCAGCTAAACGTCATAAATAGTTATAGAGTCACGAGTTGGGTTGAGCAGGGCCGAGGCCCAAGTCGAGGGATGCCTCAACCTCATCAAGCACAGTCTAGGCGGAATCTACGGCAGAGCTGCTACCACGGACGAAGTATCTTGCTCAGCATCGGCGACTTCTTCAAAGCGAATCACATCTTGGCGGGGGCTGGCGTGGCTGACCCGCACTTGAAACTGTTCTCCCAAGGCAACGGCCCGGTTGAAGCGCATGGCTAACTCCAGGCCCAAATCTTCTACCATGATCAGCCCCAACCCTTCGTCCTCGCGCAGCCAGCGCAGCAGCATCACGTCCCAGGGCTGGTCTTGGTGGCGGCGCAGGTATTCTAAGGCCCAGTAGCGCTTGGTCTGGCGTTCGACCAGGGTGGCTTCGTAGGCAGCGGAGCTAGCGCCAATGGCGAGTTCTGTCACCTCGGTAGAGGAAAAGGGCAGCGGCTCGCCCCGCAGATGGGCTTTGAGCTGAAAGTGAGTAACCAGGTCGAGGTAGCGGCGAATGGGGGAGGTCACCTGGCTGTAGCTGTCCAGCCCCAGGGTGGCGTGGCGGCTGGGGGTGATGCCCACCTCGCTGCGGGTCATGCAGCGGCGAATGGCCGAGTCGCGCACCCAGCCGGTGGGCAGTGAAATTAGCTCTTCGTCGGAGGGCAGCTCGGGCTGGGGCTGGCTGCGAAAGGGAATCGCCAGGGCGTGGGTCTGGCCGTAGCGGGCGGCCACTTCCCCGGCCAAGATCATCATCTCAGCTACCATCTGCCGAGCCGTCGAGTCGTTGAGCACTTCGATGACGATGTCTTCGCCCGCCTCGGACACCTTGATGCTCGACTCGGGCATGTTGATGCTGATAGCCCCCTGGGTGAGTCGCCACTGCCCCCGCACCTTGGCCCAGTGGGCCAGCCCTTGCAGCTCGGGCTCGGCGGTGATGCCCAGCTCCAGCATTTCATCGACGTCGTCGTAGGTGAGGCGGTAGGTGGGGCGAATCAGGGTGGGGTGAATTTGATACGCTTCAATGTCGCCAGCGGCGGTGAGGGTGATGCCAAAGCTGAGGGCACAGCAGGTCTGCCCTTGAATTAGGCTCATGGCCCCCGTGGCCAGCTCCATGGGGAACATGGGAATCATGCCGGTGGGCAGATAGATGGTAGTGCAGCGGCGGCGAGCTTCTAGATCTAACTCGTCGCCGGGCATCAGCCAGCGGGTGGGATCGGCAATGTGAATCCAAAGGCGTTGGGTGCCGTCGTCGAGGGTCTCTAGGCTCAGGCCGTCGTCGATCTCTTGGGTGCTGGCATCGTCTACGGTGTAGACCTTGAGGTGAGTGAGGTCTACCCGGTGGGTATCGGGGTCAGGCGGCGGAGACTGGAGACGCTGCTGCGCCATGGCAAGGGTTTCCTCAGAAAAGTGACCGGGAATTTGGCTGCGTCTGAGGGCCAGATTTTCGTGGACGCTCCAGAGTCCCAGTGCCACTAGGGTATCAAATGCCCCTGCCGCTGTCGGGGAAATACCCAGAGCGTTGAGGATTTCTACGGCCTGGGTTCGCTGGTTTGACTCGTCGCCAAACAGCGCCAGCCGCTCGAGGATTTCAATGCGGGGGCGATCGCCCTTTTCCCACCCGACGGTTTCCCCCGCCATGGCCTGGCGGGCTTTGGTAATAAACGATTCCCACTCGTGCTGACGCTGGGCTTCTCGCTCAATTTGCAGCCGCAGCTCATTGACCTGGGTGGCGGGGCGCGGTTCGTAGCGATCGCCCTTTTGCTTAAAGAAAATTTTGTCTTCGGCGAGCAGCCGGTGGGCCGCGTAGCAGAAAGTGGGCCCTTGGTCAGAAAATAGCAGCTCCGCCAAGGCAGCCGGGTCGGCAGACTCCCCGGCTTCGGTAAAAAACTCCCAGGCAATTTCTAGGCTGGAAGGATCGATATACTGCTCGGCCTCTGAGGCAAAGGGAGTGATATCGGCTGGCCTGTAGGTATTGCCGCTGACCTCGTAGATGAAGTCGCGAGGGTGCAGGGTGTGGGCTTGGCCCCGCTCGTCGATCACCACCCAGTTTTTTTTGCCCTCGGGACGGTCGGCGACCCCTAGACGGGGTTGTCCCTGGTGCTTAAATTCGACTAGCGTTCCTTTGTCAACCAAGCCAACACCCTAGCGATCGCCATCCCTAGCCTAGCCTAGCCTTCCCCATTCACATAGGGCAGCAGGGCGATAATCCGCGCCCGCTTAATGGCAGTGGTGAGTGCCCGCTGTTGTTTAGCGGTCAAGCCAGTGATGCGGCGGGGCAAAATCTTGCCGCGCTCGGTGATGAATTTACGAAGCAGATCGACATCTTTGTAGTCGATGGGGTCTTCGGGCTTGATTGGAGATACTCGACGACGAAAATAGGCCATGGGTGCTAACTACTTAATTTCTTTGTGGATGGTGTGCTTGTTGCAGTGGGTGCAGAACTTTTTGAGTTCGATGCGGTTGGTGGTGTTACGACGGTTTTTTTGAGTGGTGTAGCGAGATACACCGTTGGAGCGCTTGTCGGGGTTAGTCCGGCATTCGGTGCACTCTAGGGTGATGACGAGGCGGACGCCTTTAGCCATGACGGTTTACCTGAAAATAGGACGGGCAGAAATAATACACAGTCTTTCATTATTTCACAGCTCGTTCAGATCTGCCAAATTTGATTTTTTGCAACCGTTGGTTAAACAGAGTTGAATACCTTAGGGTGCATGCGCGAAGCAATGCATCGCCTAGGAGCTGGTTGCTAGAAGCAGAGGACTGCGGCGCACAACTGGGGTCGAAAGCCAAGAGAACGGTAGGGTGGGCACTGCCCACCGCTAGACTCGGCACAATAGCCAGAGGTAGGTGCCTGCGGCGCACTATCTGAGCTGAAAGCCAGATCTACTGCCGGGGCCATTGCGCTGGCCCCAGACCCCCGTCGAGAAGGGGGTTCCGCCGCCCTTCACCCCACGGAAAGGACTAGCCGATCATCGGTTTAAACCTCTGTCCTGCCAATTGGCCTGTGAACAACATTCAACCCTAAGGTTCTCTTCCCCATCCCCCTCACCTCCTTTACTCCCTCACTCCCTACCCCCTCACTCCCTACCCACTCACCTTCTGCTCCACCCCAAACCCGACCAGCGCCAGGTTATCCAGCGCCTTTCCCTCGGCGGGGCGATGGTAGTTGAGAATGCGGCGAATGCGCATGGTGGGGTTGACGAGCAAAATGGAATCGACCGAGACCACCCGAGTGTAGGGAGTGGTCATGAGCAGCTCGCGGTTGCTCTGGTCGTAGGTGAAGGTGGAGACAATGGGGCGATCCTCTTCGTAGGCGCGATCGCGCAGGTAGTCGCCGCTGAGCACCGGGCCATCTTGCCGCTTGGGCACAAACAGCGCCCGCAGCTCTTGGGAGACCGCTTCGCCTTTGTCGGAGACGGTGTGAAAGGCGAGCTGAAAGCCGGGCAGCTGGTCGATGTTGTCCACCGGGTCGTAGCCGTTGTCGGCCAGCACCTTGCGCCGCAGTTCGGGAGTAATGCCATCGACGCGAAAGTCGGTGTGCGATCGCTCTACCTCCTGGTGGGTGATGTAGTGGTAGGTGCGCTCGATTGACCAATGGCCAATGCAGCAGTCAAAGAAATAGGTGATGTCGGCTAAATCCATTGCGCTAGTCCCGGGCAATGTGTTGTACCTCCTAAGGTACCAGGGTTTGACGGGGCTCTCACCGGTCGTTGGTTGCCTGCGCTGCAGGCGCTGCGGCATTGTTCTACTGTTAAGTATTAATGCTTACAGAATCTCTTGGAAGTCTGCGTAGGATGGGCAACAGGCTTGGCTAGATTACTCATATGGGTCATTGTCGGCCCCAGGGCCATCTATTACCATGAGAACGTCTATAGTTAAGAAGTTTAACAATCCTGCTTTTTCGGATTGACTTTTGGTGCTCCGTATTATTTTTGGATGGCTGACTATGCCCCTCTCCACTGATGTTGCCCGTCTGTTAGCCGAACCGTTGGTGCAGGCCTTTTTTCAAGAAACTGCTGGAAACTGGCGATCGGAGCGTCGCTACTACACCCTCAAAAGCGGTGACACCCAGGAAGTGGTGAGCCAGATCACTATCGAGTTTTTAGCAGCCGGTGCTGTGCAGCTGCTGGAACTCGCCAGTTTGCACCAGCTTGACCCTGAAAAGCCGCTGATCTGTGGCACTACCGTCACCTGGGAGAGCGACTACGTGGGCACGGGCAAAAAACCGGTAAAGGGCAGCACGGTCTTTGGCGTACGAGGGCAGACTCTGTACCGCGATCGCGGCTTTGCTACCCCTGAGCCCGTCACTGCCCAGTACCACTTCACCGACAGCCGCACCCTGGTGCTCAAAACCCAGTACAACGATTCTTCCTTTGAGGAGGAGCTGCGGCTGATTGGCCAGCGCTACCGCACTCGCCAGACGGTGATCTCCCGCGCCGGGAAAGAGATCATGATTGGACAGTACCTCGAAACCCGGCTGAGCTGAGCAACCCGGCCTTTGGCCCAGCGGCTAGAGAATGCAGCAGCGATAACGAGCAACCCGACGGTTAGAATCGGGGTTGCTCATGATAGGTGAGCAGAACACGGCAGCAGGGCAGGGGTGTTCTGCAACAGACCAAGGAAATGCGCCGCTCAACCGCACCCTACGCCTGCTCAGGCCAAAATCTAAAATCTAAAATCCGAAATTGCCTACTGGCGGGCTTCCAACACCACAGGGCTAACTAGCCCCCAGTGGGGGTTGCCTTCGCCGGTTGTCAGACTGACCCAGCCCAGTCCCTCGCTGGTGCCCACCCAGATCTTGTTGCCGGTGTTTGGCGAGAGCGACAGGATGCGGCTGGAGGGCAGGGTCGGCACCTGCCCCAGCAGTTCGCCGCTGTCGGGGCGAATCTTAAACAGGCCGGTAGTGGTGCCCACCCAGAGGTTGCCCGCCCGGTCAAACTCGGTCGATCGGATACTTCTGCCGCGCATGGAGCCAACCGATCGCACCAGTTCGGCCCGCACTGGGTCAACCACCAGCAGACCGCTGGCGGTGCCCACCCAGAGGTTGCCCCGGGGGCCCAGGGTAAGTGACTGCACTGCGCCGCCCGGCAGATTGCTCACCTCGCGCATGGGAAAGGCGCTGGCGGTATTGATCTGCGCCAGGCCGTTTAGGGTGCCGACCCAAAGGTGGTTGTTGCGATCGAGGGCCAGGGCGTTGGCGCTGACCCCCGGCAGGCGCTGCACGGTGGTCATCAGCAGGCCGCGATCGGGGCTGATCATGACTAGGCCGCGATCGGTACCGGCCCAGAGAAAGCCACGGCTGTCTACCAGCAGCGACAGCACCCGGTTGGAGGGCAGAGTAAAGTTCTGGGCGGTAATCACATTGGTGCGGGGGTCTACCCGCACCAGACCGTCGAAGGTGCCTACCCAAATTCGCCCGACTCGATCCTGGGCCAGGGATTCTAGAGTGCGGCTGGGCATTCTGACTCGCTGAAGGATGCGCCCCGTCTCGGGGTCAATGCGGGAAAGCCCCGCCCAGGAGCCCACCCAGAGGTCGCCAGTGAAGTCGGGTTGCAGGGCGGTGACCCGATAGTCGGCGGTGATGGGGGCCTGGGCGATCAGGGTGGGGGGGAGGAGAGCTAGATCTGAGGGGGTGGCTGGGTAGGGGGTGAAGGGTGGGGAGTGAAAACTCCCCGGTGACAGCATTAGCGACGATAGAACCAGCAGGCTTAACATAATCTCTCCCCACGGTTTGCGGTGGCGTGCAATAACCCCTCATGAATTGCCTACCAAGGGTTTGGGCACCTCAAGCGTTACAGTATATCGGCAATTTCGGGGAGCGGAGCCCCGAGATGGATTTTGTCAGCCAGCATCCTCAGGGCGCAGAATGCGGTCTGCTTCAAGGAACTTGAGAAACCCTCACCTTGATTCACCTTGATTCATAGTTTTTAGTTATGAATGTATACAGATCTTCCAAAATTAAACTTATCCAATCGCTGATAGTATGCTAACCATACGGTAATTAAAAATACTAAAAGCGCCTGTAGGGTAGCTCTCTTGGGGGCTGTCGAGGGTACTTCGGTATTTCTACTCGTCTCAAATTTGCGTGGACTGACCGGGGCTTGGGCTGGGCAGAGGTTTCCTCAAATGAGGAAGCTTGTTTGCGTGCGGCTGGGCTACAGGGGTTCGCTTGAGGGATTTCTTAGATTCACGAGGAAAGGGAGACATGTCTTACTCTCAGACGACGACTCAATCAAAAGCTGGATACAGCGCCGGGGTTAAGGACTACAAACTGACCTACTACACCCCGGACTACACGCCCAAAGATACCGACATCCTGGCGGCGTTTCGGATGACCCCCCAGCCCGGTGTGCCGCCCGAAGAGTGCGCCGCTGCTGTGGCCGCTGAATCTTCCACCGGTACCTGGACCACGGTGTGGACCGACCTCTTGACCGACATGGATCGCTACAAGGGGCGCTGCTACGACATCGAGCCCGTGCCCGGCGAAGACAACCAGTACATCTGCTACGTGGCCTACCCCCTCGACCTGTTTGAGGAAGGCTCGGTCACCAACCTGCTGACCTCCCTGGTGGGCAACGTGTTTGGCTTCAAGGCCCTGCGCGCCCTGCGTCTCGAAGACCTGCGGATTCCCGTGGCCTATCTGAAGACCTTCCAGGGGCCTCCCCACGGCATTCAGGTAGAGCGCGATCGCCTCAACAAGTACGGTCGTCCCCTGCTGGGCTGCACCATCAAGCCCAAGCTGGGTCTATCGGCTAAGAACTATGGCCGCGCCGTGTACGAGTGCCTGCGCGGTGGTCTCGACTTCACCAAAGACGACGAGAACATCAACTCCCAGCCCTTCCAGCGGTGGCGCGATCGCTTCCTGTTTGTGGCCGACGCCATCCACAAGTCCCAGGCTGAAACCGGTGAGATCAAGGGTCACTACCTGAACGTCACCGCCGCCACTTGCGAAGAGATGATCAAGCGGGCTGAGTACGCCAAAGAACTCAACATGCCCATCATCATGCACGACTTCTTGACCGGCGGCTTTACCGCCAATACCAGCCTGGCTCACTGGTGCCGCGACAACGGTGTGCTGCTGCACATTCACCGCGCCATGCACGCGGTCATCGACCGCCAGAAGAACCACGGTATCCACTTCCGCGTGCTGGCCAAGTGCCTGCGCATGTCCGGTGGTGACCACATCCACACCGGTACCGTTGTGGGCAAACTGGAGGGCGATCGCGCCGGCACCCTGGGCTTCGTTGACCTGCTGCGCGAAAACTACATCGAGCAGGACAAGTCTCGCGGCATCTACTTCACCCAAGACTGGGCCTCCATGGGCGGCGTCATGGCCGTAGCCTCCGGTGGTATCCACGTGTGGCACATGCCCGCGCTGGTGGAAATCTTCGGCGACGACTCCGTGCTCCAGTTTGGTGGTGGTACTCTGGGCCACCCCTGGGGTAACGCGCCTGGTGCTACCGCTAACCGCGTGGCCCTCGAAGCCTGCGTTCAGGCCCGTAACGAAGGCCGCGACCTGGCCCGCGAAGGTGGCGACATCATCCGCGAAGCCTGCAAGTGGTCGCCTGAACTGGCTGCCGCCTGCGAACTGTGGAAGGAAATCAAGTTCGAGTTTGACACCGTTGACACCATCTAAGTGCCTGGCGGGTGCTGCGGTACCCGCTACGGGGCGGCCTAGGGCGCGTTGGTCAGTCCACCGACTTGCAGAGTTCCACAATTTCTGGGGAATGCTGCGCAAGTTACCGAATCTTCAACTCATTCGGGCTTAGATCAGGGCTACCAACCGCCCCTTTGGCGGGGTCTACGTCAATCGTTCGAGAGACACCGATGGACCTTAAGCAAACGGCTAAAGACACCGCCAAGGTGCTCACTAGCTACCTGACGTTTCAGGCTGTGAAAACGGTGCTGAACCAGCTCAAGGAAACCAACCCCGCCCGCGCCTATTGGCTCAACGCGTTCTCAACTAAAGAGGCCCTTCAGGATGGCGAAGCCTACCTGAGTGCCTTACTGGAAGAGAGCGCCGACCTAGCAATCCGCGTGATGACCGTACGGCAGCACATCGCGGAGGGTATCTGCGAGTTTTTGCCCGAAATGGTGGTCACGAGCATCCAGCAGGCCAATATGGAACACCGCCGCCAGCATTTAGAGCGCATTACTCAGCTGGGAGATGCCGAGCACACCGTGGATTCAGAACTGGTTGAGGACACCGATGTCCCGCAGGAATCTACGGCTGACGCTGACCCCTCCCCTGAGTAGCTTGCAACCCCAACTCTGTTGCTCATTTGTTTAGTTCACGGCGTCAGCCGATCGCACCCTAGTTAACCTAACGAGGACCTATGAAAACTCTGCCCAAAGAGCGTCGTTTTGAAACGATGTCCTACTTGCCCCCTCTGAGCGATTCTCAAATCGAGCGCCAGATTGCCTACATCCTCAAGCAGGGCTATTTCCCCGCTGTGGAATTCAACGAAGCCTCGAACCCCGAGGAGTACTACTGGACCATGTGGAAGCTGCCCCTGTTCAACGCTACCTCTACCCAGGAAGTGCTGAGCGAAGTGCAGGCCTGCCGCTCGGAGTACTCGAACTGCTACATCCGCGTCGTGGGCTTTGACAACGTCAAGCAGTGCCAGATCGCTAGCTTCATCGTGCACAAGCCCGGCGCTAGCAGCAGCGGCTACCGCTACTAAGGTCTTATACAAATCCGCATTGGCAAAACTCCGGTTCAAAACAGAGATCTCGTAGGGGCATTGCACTGCAATGCCCCTACGAACCGGGTGTAACCAAATAGGATCCGGTATTACCTGTAAGGGGTTGGACAACGAGATCAAGGGCGGCGAGGATTTCCTCGCCGCCCTTTGTGTTTGGAGTTTTTCAGCAGGTTTATGCCTTTAAACCGGCGAGCACCATGGCGATTGCCGATTCGGTAAAGCGTTCAATCGCCTCTGGGGTAAACCACTCGTAGTCAGGCTGTACGTTGCGCATATTGGCCTGGGCGTTGTGGTAGAAGGTGCAAATCCCCATGATGTGAATCACGGCCAAAAAAGGATCCACTGGGCGAAACACACCTTCTTTCATGCCGCGTTCTACGACTGCAATGACTCGGGTGATGGGATTGATCCAACCGGTCAGTTTGAAATGTTTACCCTGGTTCTGCATCGCTTCGTGCAGCAGTACCTGACCGTAGTGGGGATGGCTGACTTCGTGGGCGATCGCCACCTTGATCACCGTTTTTAGCGCTTCCTCGGGCGGCATGGTTTCCAGCTCCAGGTCGCCAAAGGAATTGACAAAATCTTCGGCGGGGCGCTGGATGACCGCTTTGTAGAGTTCTTCTTTGCTGCCAAAGTGGTAGTAGATCATGGCCTTGGTGACGCCGGTTTTGGCCGCGATCGCCTCGGTTTTAGCCCCGCTAAAGCCAAACTTGGCAAATTCTTCCTCCGCCGCATCTAAGATTTCAGCCTTGGTGGCTTCAGCATCGCGGGTTTGCCGGGGCGAGGTTCGATCAACTTTTGTGGCCAAGGGTATCGAGGGGTTCCACCAATCTACCCATCCAGCATACAGCGCGGAACTGAGGCACAACCACAGCCCTGGTAGGAAGCGTATCAGAAGCTTCGTCAACTAACAAGTTAGTTAGTTGTTGACATGGGCTGGCGCGGGCGTTAAGCTAACTAACAGGTTAGTCAGTAATCAATTGCTGGCTGGCTCTGCCCAAGCGGTACGATCGCAGACTATAGCCGTAGTCACATCGGTTAGGACGTCAAGTAACCTTGAAAACGTTCAAACGTTTGAACGTTCATAGGGAAGCTGTCTCAACCAACCTGGCCATAGCTATAAATGCGAGTTCTTCTGCCTCAGGAAGGGCCGCAGTCTGTGGTGCACTTGCTCAGGGCGATTACTGCTGTTTTTGTGATTTGAATACTATGACGACTACCTTGCAGCGGCGCGAGCGCGCCAGTCTGTGGGAGCAGTTTTGCAACTGGGTCGTCAGCACCGAGAACCGACTCTATGTGGGTTGGTTTGGCGTGCTGATGCTGCCTACGCTGCTGGCTGCAACCACTTGTTTTGTGATTGCCTTTATGGCCGCGCCCCCGGTGGATATTGACGGCATTCGAGAACCTGTGGCGGGCTCTTTGCTCTACGGCAACAACATAATTTCGGGTGCCGTGGTGCCTTCGTCGAATGCGATCGGCCTACATTTTTACCCGATCTGGGAGGCGGCCTCTCTGGATGAGTGGCTGTACAACGGCGGCCCCTACCAACTGGTGATTTTCCACTTTTTGATTGGGGTGTTTTGCTACATGGGGCGCGAGTGGGAGCTGAGCTACCGCCTGGGCATGCGTCCCTGGATCTGCGTGGCCTATTCTGCCCCCGTGGCCGCCGCCACCGCCGTATTTTTGATCTACCCGATTGGTCAGGGATCTTTTTCGGATGGGATGCCCCTGGGCATTTCGGGCACCTTCAACTTCATGCTGGTGTTTCAGGCGGAGCACAATATTTTGATGCATCCGTTTCACATGCTGGGGGTGGCCGGGGTGTTTGGCGGGGCGCTGATTTCAGCCATGCACGGCTCGCTGGTGACCTCTACCCTGGTGCGAGAAACCACCGAAAACGAGTCGCAAAACTACGGCTACCGCTTTGGCCAGGAAGAAGAAACCTACAACATCGTGGCCGCCCACGGCTACTTTGGCCGCCTGGTGGGGCGCACCAATGAGATTTTGCTGGGGGTGAATGCCAACAGCCGCAGCCTGCACTTCTTCATGGCCGCCTGGCCGGTGGTGGGCATCTGGTTTACGGCCCTGGGCATTAGCACCATGGCGTTTAACCTCAACGGGTTTAACTTCAACCAGTCGATTCTCGATGCCCAAGGCCGGGTGATTGGCACCTGGGCCGATGTGATCAACCGGGCCAACCTGGGTATGGAAGTGATGCACGAGCGCAATGCCCACAACTTTCCGCTCGATTTGGCGGCAGAGGGTGAGGCGATTCCAGTGGCACTGGTTGCCCCTGACCTGATTAGCTAGAGCGTTTGTCCTTGGCCCTTGGTATTTATACAGAGCAGCCGCTGCGATCGCTCGCGGCGGCTTTTTTAGCTATGACATCCTCTATCTACTGCCCTGCTGCGAAGACCTGGTCAGCCGTTAGCTGCAAATTGGGAAATCCTGGCGAGACTAGATTGTCCCCTTGCCGAAAAAGCTGGGTTTCGTAAACGCCGTTGACCCAGCGGCAGATGGTAACAGTCGGCTGCTTGGGGTTGCCGATGTAGCGACGACCGCCTAGCCCCAGGTAATCCACAATCCAGTACTCGGCAATGCCCATGGCCTCGTAGTCTTCAAACTTGCGGGCGTAGTCATCGGTCCAGTTAGTGGAGACAACTTCCACCAAAAGCTTGACTGAACTGGCCAGGGTAATCACCGACTCTCGCTTCCACAGCGGTTCTTAGGCTAGCGCAGCACTATCTACCAGCACGACATCGGGTTTGTAACCGCTCTCATAACCCAAAGGTTGAACCAACACCGTATTGGGGATGAAATAGTCAAAATTTTCCTGCTCAAGCAGCACGTTGAGCTTACGGTTCAATAGTCCCACTACTTGCTCATGTGCCCCCGTGGGCTGCATTTCAACCACTACTCCGTCGTGCAGCTCGCAGCGCCCAGTTTCTGGTAGCCAGGTCAAAAACTCCTGCAAGCTCATGTACGGCTGAGATAGCGCCTGAACCACTGGTTTGCCTCTTTGGCGTCGGTTGTGGATGCCTGCGATCGCAAAAGACCAGAGCCGATCCTCTCTAGCGATCGCCTGGCCTTTAGCCTAATTTTACCGTCTGACCGTGGCTCTAGCGGTGGCTACAGGCAGCTAGCAACTGCTGGTCTAACTCCGAGAGGGTGGCGATCGCATACATGCCCTCTAGCTCAGTCACCCCGGCCCCGCCGCCGCTGCTGGCGATGTTCGTATCGGCCACCATCGCTACTGAGTAGTTTGTTTCGCTCTGGTCGTAGGCGTCGGTGATCACCAGATCGAGGGCACCGTTGCCCACCGTGCCGCGTACGCAGTCGAAGGACGACGCGGGCTGATAGACGGCTCCGTTCAGCCGACCGTCCTGGGCCTCAAACACAAAGTAGACCGCCCCGACCGTATCGGCCACCGGCGACTCACCGTAGAGGTAGGTGCCATTGGGGATGCCGGGGGTGCTGCCCGACGCACCACTGGCCATGGCCGAGAGCCCAATTACAGCCGCAGCAGCGGTGGCTAAACGATGCAGGTTAGTCTGGACGCGATCGCCCCAGATGGGGAATTGAGACTGAGCGGCAATAGTGGGGGAAGAGGCCATGACGGGGGTTTTCACGCGACATACGTAATATCCCCCGAAAGACCGATGCCCGTGGTGATAGCCCCCCCTCCCCAGGGTGATGTTGGTAAGGTGAGGATGTGATCTCGATCAGTCTGGTTTGCCATGGTTAACCGCTCGACCCATCAGTCTGGGGTGCAACGATTTTTGTGCCGAGCAGGATGGCTGGTATTTGCCCTAGGGGGATGTGCTTTTGGCCAGACAGAGATGACCTTTGAAGCCCTAGAACCAGCCCTAGCAGTACCTACCCTAGCCCAAGCGGCCCCCCAGCATCTAGCGGCGGTGGCCGCAACAGCTCGCGAACCCGTTACCGTATGGGAGCACCTAGAGCAAGCCGATCGGCGGCTCTACGCAGTCCTGCTGCGCCATGCCCTGGCCCCTGGCAGCGGTGACCCACCGGGCTTTCAGCTAGGGGACTGTGCAACTCAGCGCAATCTGTCGGCTGAGGGACAAGACCAAGCCCGACGCATTGGGGCGGCCTTTCGCCAGCGCGATATCGATGTGGTTAAGGTGCTCTCTAGCCAGTGGTGCCGCAGTCTCGACACCGCTGAACTGATGGCCCTGGGGCCGGTAGAACCCTTTGAACCGATCAATTCTTTTTTTCGCGATCGCGGCACCGCAGCCCAACAGACCGCGCAGGTGCGAGACTACCTGCGCCGACAGCCCAACCGAGGGGTAATAGTCATGGTTACCCATCAAGTCAACATCACTGCCCTGACCGGAGTCGTGCCTGGGTCTGGGCAAGCCGTTGTGCTGACCCTGGATGATGAAGAGAATTTGGCTCAGGTGGGGCTGTTGAGTGCGGGAGAGTGAGGGGTAAGGGGGTGACCTGAAGGATAGAGGGATACAAAGGGGCAATAAAACAATAAAAAAGGAAGGAGCACTGCTCCTTCCTCGGGTTCGAGACTGTTAGGGGGTCAAAGCAAAGCGAGCTTAAGCTTCCTCAAGGCGAGCGTAGAAGACGCCCTGCACCTTGATGTCTACCGGCTCAGCGGTGCCCATGTCGGTATCAGAGGGCTGCTCAGCTTCAAAGGTACCGCCAATCTCGCCAGTGGCACCGTCGATTTTAGAGACGCGCAGAGAGATGTGGCCCTGCCCCACATCAAAGGCTTTGACGTTTTCTTTGATGTACTCTTCGCTGTCGCCGCTGGCGGGTAGGGCTACGGCGTTGTCATAGCCAGTCGCCAGACCGCGACCCTTGGGGTCGAGGAAGTTTGAGGTGCGGTAGGACGGCACTCTGTAGTCGCCCTCAAAGTCGGTGGAGGTAGTGAGAGCATTTTGACCCGGCTGGGACTGAGCGGCCAGCCCCTTAACGGTGAACAAGAAAGGCTCTTGCTGACCACCGGGAAGCTGCACGGTAATCGCTTGGAAATCCATGCCGCCGGTTTCAGAAAACAGCAGGCTGCCGTCAGATTGCAGAGTCAAGTCGCCGCGCACCTGGTCTAGGCTGGAGGTGTAGCGGGTGAGCACCTTACCGGGCACATAGGCCGCTTCTTGGCGCTTAGAGGCTTCTTCTTTGACGAAGTAAGCGGTGGGCTCGATGCACATGCCCACCAGTTGGTAGGTTTTGCCACTTTCGAGGGCAATGCTGCCCCGGGTCATTTCAGAAAGCTGGGGGCACTTGTTGGCCAGGCCAGTGTTACGAATTTGGTCGTAGGTTAGCGGCACACTACTGGTGGCACTGGGCGCTTCGCTACAGGCTGTCAGTACACTCAGGCAGATGGCCAAGAACGCAACTAAGAGGGCGCGATACCTCATGGTCTACCTCAAAATTTAGTATGTAAAAGGCGCTGTCAAACTACTCAAATAATGCGACAGCCGTCGGCTCTGGGCGGCTATGGCTCCGGCCAGATAGCCCTGGCGGGGTTGACCCCTAGGGGCCAGTCTCAAACCATTGCGAGCGACCAGTAATAGCGTGCTCGTGAGCCCGGCAAAAACGCTGGGCTTGCCCTCAGCCAGTAAAGCCTCAAGTAAGCATTCTACATGGCTCTGGGACTCTTTCCTAGAATCTCGGGCTGGCGACGTTGATGGGCTGCTATCTTGGGGTAAACCCGGCAGGGCTAAGGGTTTCAGAGTTGAGGCTTGATCGGAGCTTGACAAATTCTGTTGATGCGCTTGACTCTCCAACCGCTAACGTTAAGCTATCTAACAAAATCTCCATCCAGACCCATGACTGATTATCCGCCCGGCGATCGCCGCGACAGTCTGCCCCAGGACTTGAACCAGCTGTCTCACCTCATTGACCAGGCGGCCCTCGATCGCAAGGGCAGTAGTACCGAGCTGTTGGCCCTGCTGCGGCTGCTTGAGCGGTGTCACCGCGACATCTGCGAAACTCTGTTTTACGATGCCCTGCCCGACAACCGCCAGCATCTCTACGCGCTGCTGCGAGATATCGAAATCAATGGCGGCTGGCCCTACATTCAGCGCATGAAGCTCCAGGCGCTGCTGGCCAACCTGCCGGACTTAGACTTTGAGGTGCTCTTTCCGCCCCGGGTGCTGCCGCTAGAAGACGATCAGTTCCCAGGGGAGGGCAAATAGGCGATCGCGGTTGGGCTTTGGGCTGCCCGTACTGGGGCTGGGTCAATTTTGTTGGCTCAGAATACCACCTGGGCAGCCGCCAGGGTAAGCAGGTGGTATTCTGAGGCAATTTCGTTATGATAGCTGGCTTCAGGGGCCACCCTAGGGCACTGCTCTAAACTGACTACTCCCTACGGCCGCGTCTATCGTTTAAACGCTACCTTAGCCTTCGGCACAACACCTTCTTTGTCACCCCTATGGCCAGTTATTCGTTTACAGCTAGGCTCCGTAGCTCGTTACAGCGGTTGGCCAAGCCCCTGCTGGTGCCAAGCGTGGCCCTAGCCGCAGGACTGGCCAGCCTTGGGGTCATGCCCGGCCTGGGAATGGAGCAAGCTGTGGCGCTCAATGCCTACTGCCAGGTGACCCAAGAAGCCGCCCTGGCCAAAGAAAATTTGCGCAAGGCCGCACTGACCGGCGATGGCTCCGCCCAGCAGCAGTACCAGGCCATGGTGCGTCAGCACACCGAAGACCTGCGCCAGTGTCGCAGCCGCACCTGGCCCCAGCGCCAGGCGGTGTGGGTGCGGCTTTACCCCTGCGACTTGCAGCCCGGCATTTTAGATGCCCTGTTCGATCGCATGGTCAACCTGGGCTACAACGAAGTCTATGTGGAAGCCTTCTACGGCGGGCAGGTGCTGCTGCCCCAGGCCGATAACCCCACCGTGTGGCCCTCGGTGGTGCAGACTCCCGGCTACGAACGCCGCGACCTGCTGGCCGAAGCCATCGAGAAAGGCCGCCAGCGGGGGTTGCGGGTCGATGCCTGGGTATTTGCCCTCAACTTTGGCTATTCCTACGGGTTGAGGAGCGATCGCGAGCAGGTGCTGGCCCTCAACGGTCGCGGGCAAACCACCTACACCTACGCCAAGGCCGGGGCCTCCAGCAACCCCGACGAAGTCTTTGTCGATCCCTACCATCCCCAGGCCCAGGCCGACTACAGCCGCCTGATGGGATCTATCCTGCGGCGACAGCCCGACGGCGTGCTGTTTGATTATGTGCGCTATCCCCGGGGAGTCGGCCCCAACTCCGTCGTCGATAGCGTTGATGACCTGTGGATCTACGGCCAGGCGTCGCGGGATGCGCTGTTCCGTCGAGCGGTAAACCAGCAGGGGCTAGAGCTGATGCGGCGCTACATCAGCCGGGGCCACCTGGTCGATCGCGACATTCAAGAGGTGCGCGACCTCTACCCCAACGAGGCTGAACCCCTGTGGCAGAGCCGTACCCCATCGCCCCCGCTGCAAGCGGGCCAAGCGCCCCCCACCCCAGCCAGCCTGCGGCCCCGACTCAACGCCGAACTCTGGCAGTTGAGCGTCGCCCACGCCGTGCAGGGAGTTGTTGACTTTGTGAAAGTGGCGGGGGAACAGGTGCAACGCAGCGGCATTCCCTCGGGGGCGGTGTTTTTCCCGGAGGCAAACCAGACAGTGGGCACCGGAGGGTATGATTCGCGTCTGCAATACTGGGAGCGCTTTCCCACCTGGATGACCTGGCACCCGATGGCCTACGCTGTGTGCGGCCACACGGGCTGCATTTTAGACGGCATCCGCCGGGTGCAGACGATGATACCCAGCGGCACTTCCCCCACGGTGACGCCAGCCCTGGCAGGGATTTGGGGTCAGGCCACCTACAACCGCCCGGCGCTAGAAACCCAAATGGAAGCGCTGCGGCGATCGAACCCAGAAATTACGTCCGTCAGCCACTTTGCCTTTTCTTGGCAAGACCCAGAATTTGATCGAGTCAGAAAGTTCTGCTCGCTACAGTGAATCATCTGCCGCGCCCTATGGAAGAACTCCAGCAGCCATCTGGCCCGGTTACTCTGGTTATCTCAGAGGTGGTCGAGACCAGCCAGGTGGATGCCTACGAGGCTTGGACAAGGGGCATTAACCGCGACGCCAGACAGTTTGAGGGCTTTTTGGGGGTTGAGATTATTCGCCCCCGCGACCACGACTACCCCGAGTACGTGGTGATCGTCAAGTTTGAAAGCTACGATCGCCTACGCCAATGGCTGATATCGCCCACCTACCGCGACTGGATGGATCAGTCCTACGGGCTGATCTCGGCGCGATCGCAGCAGCATCTTCCCAACGGTCTAGAGCTGTGGTTTACGCTGCCCCAGGCCCGATCTAGGGGTCGCGCTCCGCTACCGCCGCCGCCCTACTACAAACAGGTCGTGCTGGGAGTGTTGGCAGTCTATCCGCTGATTTTGCTGGCCAACGTACTTTTGGGGGCGCTGTTGGGAGGGCTGCCGCCGCTGCTGGGCCTGTTTATTTCGGTGATTTTCGTCTCAGCGTTGCTGACCTATCCCGTTATGCCCTGGCTCAGCCAGGGTCTGGGTTTTTGGCTTTACCCAAAAGCCCGTCGCCCAAAAGCCCGTCGCCCAAAGGCAAGCCCCAGGTAAACGCCAGCCCCAGAAAGCAGTAGGCAGCCTCACCCAAGCGTTGCTGTAGCTACAGCCAGTCTGGTTAGGACAGTTCTCCTAAAAACGTTTGACCGTTCAACCGTTTCTGAGGGTTCTGATTGCCCTAACTCAGGTAACTGTGGCTATATCAGACCCACCTGGGGTAGCTTTGACCAATTCTTAAATAGGGATGCAGCAGGGAATAATTAAACATCCGCCCTGAACGTTTTGCAATGTCAGCGTTTGCGCGGCGGCTTTGCATGCCGCAAACCGTTGCGGAGCCCGGCGAAGGGTGGCGCTTAAGCTTTGCTCAGTCAGAATAGTTTTGATGTAGCTTGAGCAGGAGTCGCCCCCGTGCAGGAGTCGGTGAGGGCAGGAGAACACTTTTCGTGGCGAAATATGGGCCTGATAAACGTCAATAGAGGCGATCGCCGCCTGGGTGGCTAACGAGTCAAAGGTGCTGGCAGTCATAGGGATAGAAGATAGCGTCACCCCTCCACTTCTATCCCACAATCACTCTAACCAGCTCTGTCAAAAGGGCTAACCTAGAGAATGAAGACAAATTTAGAATGGTTGAAAGCGATCGCCCACGCCCGCCTTCAACCGACAAAAATACCTGAGCCTTTGGGTATAAACGGGACTTTTTCAATCTAACCTTCTACTCCCGCCTCAACACAAAAAAGAATGGATTTTTCATGCCCTTGAGATCCATCAGGCCGAGTAGCGTCTGGTTATCCACCTTGCGAAAAATATCGTTAATAGGCAGGCTGTCGTAGATCATCGTCGCCGTCTTTTTGCCCCGATAGGTTGTCAGGCGAAGGCGCGCCCCCGACCGATCGGTAGAAAATAAAAAAAGGCCGATCTGAAAGAGCATCCCCACAGCTTCTGACTTTGGAATGGGCATGCGATCCAGCCAGCCAACGACCGGCAGCATCCAAAGCGGGTTGATGCTGGCAGTGTTGCCATCCACCGTATTAAACACTAGCGGATGGACATGTTCGGGAGTTTCAAAGCGCTTGCCGTGCCAGTGATAAGCCTCTAGGGCACCATCCAAAGGGTGATCGGTAGGGAATCCAGCACCTTTCCAGGCGCCGATCATAGCGCTGATATCCACCGTGTCGAGGCTGTCAAAAATGTTTAAAGCCTCAGTGGTAGTAATCTTACCCAGGGCGAGAGCTTCAGAAAACGTAGGCATACAACCGAATTCCCATAGTGAACAGTTATTGGCTATGGCGCTGATTAGATAAACTCTCGGGCAGCGTAGCAGCTTCTAGCAGCGGTTGTAACCCTGCGGCAACCCGCTCTGCCAAAATCTCATGCCCCGCCTGATTGGGATGAATTTGGTCGTACAGGTAGCGTGGATCATTCAACCCCTCTAATACCCCAGCAATGAGATGGGCCTGAGTATCATTGGCCACGCGCTGATACAGCCCTTCGTAGCCACTGTTAAAGGGGCTAATGTCCATGCCCAGCAGCACCACAATGGCTCCGGCCTGCTGAAGGCGAGTCACGATTTGCCGCAGATTTGCTTCGGTTTGGGCGGGGGGCACCTGCCTGAGGTAGTCGTTGCCGCCTAACCCAACGATGACCAACCAGGGGTCGGCTTCTATTACATCTTGCTGTAGCCGGTTCAACGCCGCTTCGGTGGTGTCTCCCCCCCGGCCTCGATTGACAATCGGCAAGTCTAGGGTCTGACTGAGCAGGTTTGGGTAGGCGGCCTCGGGGCCCACTCCCGCCCCCGCTGTAATGCTATCGCCCAGCGCAATGATCTGGGTGCCGCTGCCCCGGCGCAGGTTGTTGACATCTTCAGCTAGCGGATCGCTGGTGGCGCTAGCTGAATTGCGATCGGACTGTTCGATAGCGGGTGGCTGGGGGCCATTACAGGCGGTCAAAAGCAGCAGGCCGCCCAAGCCCAAACTTACCAATCCGGCTTTCAAGGTCTTGCTCATCAAAAAAATCAGGCTGTCTGAGTACACCATAATGCTCTTTGAAGTCGATGGGGGCAGCAGCACGGCGGCGCACTGGAGGAGTAGAGCCTTGCCTGAGCGCTGTGCCCCCTACGACAATCCCGTTGCTAAGCCCGACAAACTGTTAGGCTAGGAGGCGAGCTATCGCTGCGCTGTACTCCTGATAGGACTTGACGCCGGTTAAAGTCTCCAGGCGTTGGCCGTCTTTAAAGAACATCACCGCCGGGATGCCCTTCAGCTCAAATCGCTTGGTGATCTGTCGATTGCTGTCGAAGTCGATCTTTCTGACGGTGACAGACTCGCCGTAGACCTCGGCCAGTTTGTCGATCGACGGCGTCACCTGCTTGCAAGAGCCACACCAGGACGCCATACAGTCAACTACCAGCCGCGCCTCACTGGCTAAAAGCGCGTCGAGTTCGGCTTCGTCGCGAATTAGTTTGGCCGCCCCCGTGTCTTCTTGGCCTAGCTGGACCAAGTCCCGCGTTACCTCCGCAAACGACAGGCTGGCGTTGATAGTGACCAGCTGCGACTGCTGCTGATAGTACTCAAGCAACGGTGCCAACGACCGCTGATAGCTTTCTAGCCGGTCTCGGATAGCAGAGATCGGCGGCTTTTCGCTAGTTTCGTTTAAGAGTCGGAGGATCAAAAACTCAGGGTTTGCTTTGAGATGGGCCACCGTTGCCGGGGGCTGGCCCGCCGCTGACCACCATTCATCAAACCCCTGGGCCTGGCCCAGCGTGCGCGGAAACCCGTCTAACACCCAGCCCTTGAGCATGGTGTCGGGCTGCTCAAACCGTTTGCGGATCAGTTTCATCACCAGCGTGTCGGGAATCAGCTCGCCTGCCTCCGCGTAGGGGTGAACCTCAAGGCCGAGGGCCGTCTCGGCGGCGATCGCCCCGCGAACCAGATCTGCCATGGCAACGTGGGGCACCTGCCATTGATCCGCGAGGGCAGCCGCCTGAGCGTTTACCCCTGCCCCAGGCAGCCCCAAAAGGATTAGTTGCTTAGGTCTCATAGAACGGCAATTTCCTGCTCCCGCTGTATCTGGGTAGGATAGCAAAGGGTTTTGCCTATGCCCAATTGCCGAGAGGCGATTCTCCTGCGGAGAGGCTGCGCCAACGCGCGTTTGCACTATCACAAACGCCCCCGGCTAAGCCATCGCGCTGGTCTATCGGCTGCTGTTCCAGACGCCTACTCAGAGGCCTGGCTGTCGCGTCGGCCTAGCTCGTATACGCCGCCGCCGATTGCCGCCAGCACCCCCAGGCTGACTGCCCAGCTGCCGCCCAGCGATAGCTTGAGCCCGTAGTGGGCCAAACCACCCACCGCCAAGAACGGCACAACGCTCAGCAGCGATGCCGCCGGAGAGTCTGCACCCAGCCAGCTCTCAAAGGCTGTAATCAGCCGCTCCGTCAGGGGCGAAAAGCCCCAGTACAGCGCGATCGCCCACAGCGCAGTACCGGCTATGGTGGCAGTATCAAAATCGGCGGGCAAAGACGACAAAACAATCACCACAGCGGGGTACAGGGCACCGGCTAAAGCATAGGCGGCTCGACCGAGCTACAGCGAACAAGCTATAGCGGGTCGCGATCGGGGCGATAGTCGGGCCGGGGCGGCGGGCCGGGGTCGAGGCGGTAGCGATCGTTATACTCGCTGCGGCTCTTGGGGGGGCGGCGACGGCGCACGCGCTCGTCGGCGGGGCGAGGATTGTTGTCGTAGTAGGGCTGGCCCTCAGGGCCATTGAGGGGGCGATCGCCCATCGGCCGATCCATCGAGATATCTTCACGGCGCATCGGACGACCATCCCCGTAGACATCGGGGGTGTAGGGCGGGCGTCCGGTGGGCTCTCCGCGCCCCTCAAGCATGGGCCGAGGGCGATTGTAAGGGTCGGCGGGGCCGTAGTCACGACGGTCTAGCTCGGCGCGCAGGTTAGGGCGGCTGTCTGGGGCGTAGACCGGCGGACGACTGCCTCGGGAAGGCCGGTAGCCGCCACCGCCAAAGTCACCGCCATCGCCCGAAAACCCTGCCCTGGGCAACGGCGTTCTGGAATTGATGTTCTGGATCATCAACGATACCAGCATGCCCACCATCAGCATTTGCTGAAAGGAGGGAATGATATCCATCGTCAGGTTGCCGAGTAAAAACACCCCGGACAGCAAAAACAGAATGGCATAGACCTTGTCAGAATCGCGCTCATAGCCGGGCTTTAGCCGGTCTAAGAAGAACAGCGCCACGCCGCAGATCACCATAAAGATGCCCAGCAGCAGGGGGACGGGGGTACCAAAATTCACGGCAAATTCCTCTGAATTCCTCTTAGGGGCGATCGCCTCTGCCAACCGAACACGTTAATTCTAGCCGACTTAACGAAAAAATCGGGAACGCCGAGGGGGTTCCCGACCGCAAAGCCGTAGGTTGTGCCTCCCGACCTAGGCCAGCAGGCACAGCCCCCGGCACTACTGGCGCTGAATTTTGTCGCGCTGGCTAACAAACACCAGAAAAACCGTAGCTGGAACAACGATAATTACAGCCCCAGCCAGCAGGCTCAGCAAGAAGTTGGTTAAAGACGGTGTCATATTCTTTGATCCTGATTAACGATTAAGACCAATTGTTACTGATCATTATTGATCATTATCGGCCAACCGAGGCTTGCTAGAGCACCGCTCTGCCCCACAAAAATCGCCGATATCCACCGACATCAGTCGCAAACCCAGGGGCAGAGCGGCCAAGACTTTGAGAATGGGCCGAGGAAAGTCTTAGAATTGAATTGGTTAGAATCGTGATTGACTGCGCTGGCTTAGTTTGGAGGACAACCCATGGCCGCAATCCAGGTGCTGAGCATAGGCGTGGGACTGCTATTGGCGCTGATGACCCTGCTGTTTATCTTTCGCATTGTGCTGACCTGGTACCCCCAGGCCGACCTGTCTAAGCTGCCTTTTTCTCTCGTTGCCTGGCCCACGGAGCCTTTGCTGGTGCCCATGCGTAAGCTAGTGCCCCCCATCGGCGGCGTGGACATTGCCCCGGTTATCTGGGTAGGCATTGTCACCCTGCTGAGAGAGATTTTGGTGGGGCAGCAGGGCCTGTTGAGGATGCTGGGCTAGGTTCGCCTCAGAGGCTCACAAGTTCCTCGTAGGGTGGCTTAGGCCTCCAGCCTTTAGAATGGCCGCAACCCACCACAGCTTTGACAGAGAGAACTTTGAATCCGTAGCGTGAAGTAGGGCATTCCTGTAGACACGCCCTCGTTTCGTAAGCGGTGTGTTACGGCGGGAACCCGCTCAGCGGTTCATCGCCAAGAACTTTGGCCGCCTAACCCACCCTACTGTTGACCCGGTTTGAACTACTTAATCGCCATCATCTCGGCAACAAAATTGGTGTAGACATCGCCGCTGAGGAAGTTGGCGTTCTCCAGCACCTTTTGGTGAAACCCGATGGTGGTGGGCAGGCCGGTGATGGCGCACTCCCGCAGGGCGCGGCGCATGCGGCGAACGGCGGTGGGGCGATCTGGCCCCCAGACAATCAGCTTGCCCACTAGCGAATCGTAGTAGGGCGGAATTTCGTAGTCGGTATACACGTGGGAATCCATTCTCACCCCCATGCCGCCGGGGGCCAGGTAGCCGCTGATGCGACCGGGGTTGGGGCGAAAGTTGTGGTCGGGGTCTTCGGCGTTGATGCGACACTCGATCGCATGACCGCGAATCTGAATGTCTGACTGGGTAAAGGGCAGCTTGTCGCCCTGGGCAATGGTGAGCTGGGCGGCGATCAGGTCGATGCCAGTGATCATTTCGGTGACGGGGTGCTCCACCTGAATGCGGGTGTTCATCTCCATGAAGTAGAAATTGCCCTGGCTATCGACTAGAAACTCAACGGTACCTGCCCCCACGTAGTTGATTGACTGGGCCGCCAGCACTGCCGCCGCCCCCATTTTTTCACGCTGTTCGGCGGTAAGGCGAGGGCTGGGAGCCTCTTCAAGCAGCTTTTGGTGCCGCCGCTGAATTGAGCAGTCGCGCTCGCCCAGGTGAACCACATTGCCATAGCTGTCGGCCAGGATCTGAAACTCGATGTGGCGGGGGCGATCGATAAATTTTTCCATGTAGACCCCCGCATTGCCAAAGGCGGCCTGGGCTTCTCCCTGGGCCGCCATAAAGGCTTTGATCAGCTCAGCTTCGCTGTTGACCAGGCGCATGCCGCGCCCGCCGCCTCCGGCAGTGGCCTTGATCATCACCGGGTAGCCGATTTCGCTGGCGGTGGCGTAGGCTTCGGCTTCGTCGGTGAGCAGGCCACCGCTACCGGGCACCGTAGGCACCCCCACCTGCTGCATGGTGGCTTTGGCGGTCGATTTGTCGCCCATTTTGCGAATTGAGTCGGGGGAGGGGCCGACAAAGACAATCTGGTGGTCGGCGCAGATCTCGGCAAAGCGGGCGTTCTCGGCCAGAAAGCCGTAGCCGGGGTGAATGGCGCTGGCGTTGCGGGTGAGGGCGGCCGCAATGATGTTGGGAATGTTGAGGTAGCTCTTTTGGCTGGGGGCCTCGCCAATGCAGACCGCTTCGTCGGCCAGCTGCACGTGGAGGGCGTGGCGATCGACGGTGGAGTGAACCGCAACGGTAGCTATGCCCATTTCTTCGCAGGTACGCAGGATGCGCAGCGCAATTTCTCCCCGGTTAGCAATCAGAATCTTAGAAAAGCGCATGTACGTAGGGCAAATAGTGACAGACCATGGGCTTGGGGGCCGCAGCTCAGCTAGACACCCCCAGCCCGCTGCCGCAACCGACCATCATCAGCATCATACGATGATGACGGTCGCTGATCCTATCATGGAGCTAGGGCGATAAAGATTGCCTCAATGGGGTCTGACAAGGGGGCCATTATGGTTTACTCTTATATAGCTGAGCTGGTGCTTGGGCAACATTCCCTCAGGTTTGCCCAGTTGGCACCGTTCACACACCAGCGGATGTGGTGGAATTGGTAGACACGCACGCTTGAGGGGCGTGTGGCTTACGCTGTGCGAGTTCGAGTCTCGCCATCCGCATAGAGTTTCAAAGGCTGTGGCAGCATGGTTGAGGGCGACAGGGTCGCTCGGGTTGTTCAGGGTTGTGGGCAGGAGAATCCAAAATGGCGGAGGTTATCTTGTACCACCACGCGCTGGGGCTGACCCCTGGCGTGGTGGCATTTGCCGACCGGCTGCGCAGGGCTGGGCACACGGTTCACACGCCTGACCTGTTTGATGGCCACATCTTTGATCGCCTAGAAGCGGGGATGGGATTCGTCCGGGAACTTGGATTTGGCGAAGTGGCGGAGCGTGGCGCACGGGCGGTAGAGGGACTGGCTGCCGAATTGGTCTATGCCGGGTTTTCTCTAGGCGTGGTTCCAGCCCAGAAGCTGGCCCAGACTAGGGCCGGAGCGCTAGGGGCGCTGCTGTTCTGCGCCTGTATGCCGGTTTCGGAGTTTGGGGCGGTGTGGCCCAAAGGCGTGCCGGTGCAGATTCACGCTATGGATGCCGACCCGTTTTTTGTGGATGAGGGCGATATCGACGCGGCGCGATCGCTCATCGAAGCATCTGAGGCGGCGAAACTCTTTCTCTACCCCGGCACAGAGCATCTGTTCGCCGACAGCTCGCTGCCTTCGTACGACGCGAAAGCTGCGACCCTCTTGCTGCAAAGGGTGCTCGACTTCCTCGCCGTTCGCTAGCCTACTGCCTTTAAATCGGGAACGTCTCAGCCGCCCCGAAACCACTGGATGAACCAGTCCCCTTGCGCCTGTGCCGACTGCGGCGCGATCGGCCGCGCAGTCGGGGCGCTCTGCCGGTGGGTGCAGGCGGTGTCGTGCTGGGGGGCGGGCAGGTGTGGCACTGTCAGAGGCGCTGGGCGATCGCGATCGCCACCGGGCACAGCAGCAGCGCTGGCAAAAACGAAGCCACTCGCACCTGGCCAATTTCCAGCAGGTTCAGGCCAATGCCCAAGATCATCAACCCGCCCGTCCCCGTGATCAGCAAAATTTGAGGACTCGTGGTGGGGTCGGCAAACATGACCCCCGACAGGCTGGCCAGCAGCGACAGCGCCCCCTGCACCACCAGCACGCTCAGGGCCGAAAAGCCGACGCCAACGCCGTAGGTGCCGGTGAGGGCGATCGCCGCCAGCCCGTCCATAGTGGACTTCAGCGTGAGCAGCGTGTTGTCGCCCGACAGGCCGTTGTTGAGGCTGCCGACAATGGCCATGGGGCCAATGCAAAACAGCAGGCTGGCCGCTACAAACCCCTCGGTAAAGCGGCCGCCGCCGCGCACCCTGGCCTTGAGCCAATCGCCCAGCACCGTCAGGCGTTTCTCAATCTGCCACCATTCCCCCAGCAGGCCCCCCGCCGCCATCACCAGCAGCGCCAGAATGATGCCGTCAATGGGCCCAGCATTGATCTCCGACAGGTTGCTGGCCATTGATACTCCAATCACCAGGGTCATCAGCCCCACCGCCTGGGTGATAATTTGCTGCATCGACTTCGCAAGCGGCTGCGCAGCAGGAGCCCCAGCGTCGTACCCAGCAGAATGGTGGCGACGTTGATCCAGGTGCCGCTGGTTTTGGCCCACAGGCTGAGCATAGAAAAGTCCTCACGGGGGGGCGGTAGACAGGGGATGCGCGGCACTTGGGTTCCGCGTTATTCTCCAATCAGACCATTTATTGCGGGAGAGTGCCATGGTGGTGCCAGTCAGTTTGATGCGTGCCCAGTCTTACCACCGGGCCGAGCTGGAGCGATCGCTCACCCATCTCCTCGCGCCCCTGGGCGGTATGGCGGCCTTTGTCAAGCGGGGCGATCGCGTGCTGCTGAAGCCCAACCTGCTGACCGGGGCTCGCCCGACCCAGGCCTGCACCACCCAGCCCGAGCTGATCTACGCCGTCGCCCAGCAGGTAATCGCCGCTGGCGGACAGCCCTTTTTGGGCGATAGCCCCGCCTTTGGCAGCGCTCGGGGGGTAGCTAAAGCCAACGGGCTGCTGCCCCTGGCCCAGGAACTTGGCCTGCCGATTGTGGAGCTGCACGGCGATCGCTACCCCACCGACAACCCCGAGTTTGGCCACCTGCGCCTCTCCAAAGAGGTGATGGAGGCCGACGTGGTGATTAACTTGCCTAAGGTCAAGTCCCACGTGCAGCTCACCCTGACGCTGGGGGTCAAAAACCTATTTGGCTGCGTGCCCGGCAAGATGAAAGCCTGGTGGCACATGGAGGCAGGCAAAGATGTGCAGCGCTTTGGCACCATGCTGGTGGAAACGGCGCGGCTAATCGCCCCTGAGCTGACCATCGTGGATGGTATTGTCGGCCACGAGGGCAATGGCCCCAGCGATGGAGACCCCCGAAACTTGGGGGTGCTGGGGGCATCGGCCAATGTCTTTGCCCTCGATCGCGCCATGGTGGCCGTGCTGGGGGTCGATCCACTGGCGGTACCTACGGTAGCCCAATCCATACGGCTGGGAGCCTGCCCCGCCTGGGACGAGCTGGCCTTTCCCCTGGCTGCCCCCGAGGATCTGCAAGTGGCTGACTGGCAACTGCCCGCCGAACTCATGCCCATTGACTTTGGCCTGCCTCGGGTGGTGAAATCTACCTTCAAGCACCTCTACATTCGCTTTATCAAAGAGCCGGTAGCCACCTACGCCGGACGACTTTGAAGAGGAAAAGAGGGTGTGAACGCTTTAACGTGCGAACGCGTTCAAATCACTCTGCCGGCTCAATGCGGCCCAAACGGCTAGCGCCAGCGGTCGGTCGCCCCTGGCTGGCGAGAATAGTCTGCTCTAGCACTTCGGCGGCGCGGAGGTACTGGACATCGGCGTCGGTGCCCAGCAGGGCCGGGTTGCTAAACAGCGTGCGGCGCTGGCTGTCGCTCAGGCTCACCTCCACATCGGGGGTAATGCCCCGGCTGCTGATGTCGGTGCCGTTGGGAGTATAGTAGTGGGCCACGGTCACGGTCAGTCCAGAGCCGTCGGTGAGGCCGTGGAGTGACTGCACGAGGGCTTTGCCGTAGGTGGTGTTGCCCACCACCGTCGCCCGGTTGTTGTCGCGCAGGGCACCGGTCAAGATTTCGCTGGAGCTGGCCGAACGACTATCCACCAGCACCGTCAACGGCAGGTTGGTCAGGGCCGTACGGTTGGCCGAGATCGCCTCGTCATTGCCGCCGCGATCGAGGGTGCGCACAATGGGGCCGTGCTGTAGCCACATGCGGCTGATGTCAATACTGGCCATCAGCAGACCGCCGGGGTTGCCGCGCAGGTCGAGCACAAACCCTTCCACCCCAGCTTCAGTGAGGCTGCGGATGGCGTTGGCCATCTGCGGAGCCGCGTTGGCGTTGAACTCAATCAGCCGAATGTAGCCGATAGGGCGACCGCCCACGGTTTTTTGCGAGTATTCGACCGTGGGCAAGTCCATGCGGGCGCGGGTGAGAATCACCGTGCGGGGAGCGCCGCCGTTGCGGGAAATCGTCAGGGTTACCTGGGAGCCTTCGTTGCCCCGCAGCTGTTGCAGCACGCCCTCGGCCGTCAACCGCTCGGTGCTCTGGCCGTCGACCAGCAGAATGCGATCGCCCGTTACAATTCCCGACATTTCAGCGGGGGAGCCTGAGGCCACACTCGTCACCAGCACTGCTCCGGTCTGGTTGTTGCGCTCCAGCCGCACCCCAATGCCCGATACCTCCCCAGAGGTCTGATCGGTGAGGTCAGCGTATTCCGCTGGCGAGAGAAAACGGGTGTAGGGGTCGTTAAGCCGCCGCAGTGCCGCTCGCAGCGCGCCGTAGGCCGCATCCTGGGAAGAGTACTCTCGCCCCAGCAGGTCTTGCCGCAGAGCCTGCCAATCGACCTGGTTAAAGCTGTTGTCTACGTACTCACGGTTGATGATTTGCCAGGCTTCGTCGATGACGACTTTGGGGCTGTCTTCAAACTCGGTTAGGGGGGTGGCCGCCAGCGCCACCTCAGTCGCTACGGTGGTAAGCGCCAGGGGGGCTAGGGCTAAAGCCGAGGGCCGCACCAGAGACAGCAGCCGGGGAAAAAGGGAAATTGACATCGCGTTAATACCAGCCTGGGCACGGGAGGAAGACGAGTCGGGGCCATACACGTCCGGCCAATCTTGAGCTTATTGTGACCGATGATTTATCTCTTTGGCCAGATGCAGAGGCTACCTCTGGAGATTTTAGGCTTTTCTTTAGTTCAGTTGGGCAAAGGGGGCCGATTTTCAAATTGGCCCCCCGGTCTCCCAAATGTGACACCGTCCCACGGGGTACTGCCCCCTCGCTTAAAGCCAGGGGTACCAGGAATTTCTGCCCAACTCTAGGCCCGGTTGGTGGCGTTGATCTCGTCGAGAATGGTCTGGGCACCGTCGCTTCGCAGGTGTTGGGCCAGCTGTTCACCCAGCGTTTCGGCGGCGGCGGCTGGCCCCTGTACCACATTTTTAATCACCCGCTGGCCGTCGAGACTGGCCACCAGGCCGGTGAGGGTGAGGGTATCGCCCTCAAGGGCCGTGTTGACGCCGATGGGTACCTGACAGCCCCCCTCTAGCTCTCGCAAAAAGGCCCGTTCGGCCAGGCAGCGGGCGGTGGTAGGCCCGTGGGAGAGTACGCTCAGCAGGTTGAGGATTTCGGCATCGCCAGTGCGGCACTCAATGCCTAAGGCCCCCTGCCCTACAGCGTGGAGGGAGATGTCGGCGGGCAGAATTTCGTGGATGCGATCGCCCATATCCATGCGCTGGAGGCCCGCCACCGCCAGAATGATGCCGTCATAACCGCCCTCGTCGAGCTTGCGCAGGCGGGTGTTGAGGTTGCCGCGAATGTCTTTGAAGGTGAGGTGGGGGTAGTGGTGGCGCAGCTGGGCCAGCCGCCGCAGCGACGAGGTGCCAATTACCGCGCCCTCGGGCAGGGTGGCCAGGGTTTTGTCTTTGTTTTTTGCGTGCACCACCAGGGCGTCGGCGGGGTCTTCACGCTCGGTGATGCAGCCCAGCATCAGCCCCTCGGGCAGACGGGTGGGCAGGTCTTTAAGGGAGTGCACCGCAAAATCGCTGTCACCCCGCAGCATGGTGTCTTCTAGTTCTTGGGTAAACAGGCCTTTGTCGCCAATTTTGGAGAGCGACACATCGAGCACTTTATCGCCCTGGGTTTCCATGGTGACGATCTCAAAGGTCAGCTCGGGAAAATGCCGCTGTAGCTCATCCCGCACCCAGTGGGTTTGAATCAGCGCCAGCTGGCTCTTGCGAGACACGATGCGAACGGTGCGCCGGGAAGTGGAAACAGTGGGGGATGCGGTGGATTGCATAATCTGAAACAGGGCTTACAGAGGGTCAGTAACGGCGCTACGACAACCGCCATTCACGTCAGGACAGGCCGGGGGGATTAGCCTGGGCGGTTGTGAGCCCAACGGTGAAGCCGATCACCAGATCGAGGAAACTTGTCATGAGCAGGTTGAGCAGCGCTGTCGGTAGGGTGGTTAATTCGCTACCGAATCTTCAGATTACAGGATGGCGGCTCCCTCTATGGTGAGCCTTTCAGAGATGTTACGGGGTTGTCACATTAGGGCCTAGGCGGCGTTTATGATGGTTGAGCAGCTTAGGAAAAATTCGTTGCCCCGTCAGTTTTTTGCACCTCCCCGTCTGCCGCCCGGTGTTTTGCCGCGCCCTGGCCAGCTCAGTCGTTTTGCTGGCGTTTTCGGGTTGGCGATCGCCCTCGCCCTCGGCGCTACCCCGCTGGCGCTGGCCCAGGCGCTGCGCCCGGAGATTCGCTTTCCCTTTCTGGCCGACCCGCTGCAAGACGATCCCCTCGACCCGCTGCTGCTGCCCCGACCCCCGGTGCCGCGCCCCCTCAGTCCGCTAGAGCTGTACGCCCTGGAGCAAGCCCTCGACCAGCTGGCCCTGGAGGCGGTTGCCCTTGATGCCGCCGGGAACCTAGAGGCGGCTCGCCTGCTGTGGCGGCGGGAGATTCGTCTGCGTCGCCTGCTGGGCGTTGGGGCAGAACTGGCGGCCATCGACCGGGTGGGGCAGGTGCTGCGCGATCGCAATGCCACCCCCGATCTCCAGCTCTACGCCCTGCGCCTCGACGAGATCCGCACCGACCTGACGCTGCCAGACGACAGCGATCGCCTGGAGGGCATGGCCACCACCTACGAAGTGCTAGGGGCTGTCGATGCCGCCGCCGAAATTCGCCGCGACCTGGCCGATGCCGCCCGGCTTGGGGGCAACGGCGCTGAGCAGCGCCGCCAGCTCGATGCCCTGGCGGCGCTGCGGGCCAACTGGTTTTACTTTCCTGAGGCAGCCGGGGTCTACGGCGAACTGGGGTTGCTGGCCCAGGCCGATGGCGACTTGGACAGCGAAATGCGCTACCTGGGGCTCCAGGCCGAAAATCTAGAGCAGGCCCAGGAGTTGGTGGGGGCGATCGCGCTGCAGCAGCGCCTGCTGATTCTTTACCAGAGCGACGAAAGCCGGTGGCCACAGATTGCTCCCCTCCAGCACCGGGTCGCCCATAACTACCGCACGTTAGGTAACGTAGAAACCGCCGCGCGCCAGTACCAGGCCGCCTACACCAACGCCATTGACCAGGAGCAGTTTGAAGTGGCGGCCAACGCCATCGACGACCTGGCGGCAATCTACAAAACCCTGGGGCGCTGGGCCGATGTCGGCTACCTCTACGAACAGCTGCTTGTAGTCCAGCGGCAGGCTCACAGCGCCTACGGCATGATGGCCGCCTACGACCAGCTGGGCCAGGTGCACGAGCAGCTGGGGGCCACCGCCTCCGCCCTGGCGGCCTACCGTGAGGGGCTGGTGCTGGCGCGCGTGCTGGGCACCCAGCAGACCTATTTTGAAGAACAGATTGCCCGTCTTACCGAGGAAGCGTCCGGATGGTAATCGAATGGCTAACCTTTGCAGTGGATCCAGACAACCGCGAAACCTTTATTCGCCTCGATAACGAGATCTGGACGGCGGCCCTCAGCCAGTACTCCGGCTTTATTTCAAAGGAAGTCTGGATTTCGCCTGATTTGCTGGATCAGGTGGTCGTGGTCATTCGCTGGCAAACCCGCGAGCAGTGGAAGGGCATTCCCCAGGCGGTTCTCGACGAAGTTCAGGAGCGCTTTGAGGCCGCCGCCAATTTTCCCCACCGCATGATCGATGCCCGCGAATACCAGGTCCGCCGTTACCCTACGCCATAGACCATGGGTCGCTGGGGTATCTCTTTCGCTCGCTTAGGTTGGCCCAGCGACCCACGCTACCCTTCCCCATCTCCCCCACCCCCATGCTCTCCTGCCCCCGCTGCCAGGCCACCATCGAACCCACCACCATTCAGTGTCCCCGCTGTCGGCTAACCCTCAAGGCCCACGGCCACCCAGGCATACCGCTGCACCGCACCGAGGGCGACGAGCCGCTGTGTGCTACCTGTCTCTACGATGCCGACGACACCTGCAACTTTCCCCAGCGCCCCCACGCCGACACCTGTACGCTCTATCGATCGGTGAACGCCGCCAAGGATGTGGAGCAGCCGTCGCCGTCGCCAGGGCAGCAGCTCGGCTTTTGGCTGCGCAACCACCGGGGGCTGGTGGGAATAGTGGGGCTACTGCTGTTGAGTCTGGTGCTGGTGCTGGTGCGGTAGCGAAAGATCCCAGGGTTCTACTGTCGGTAGGCAGCAATCCCCGCTAACTGTCCAAAGAACTCTGGGATCTCTCCCCGCATTAGGACACCGGCTCCAGGGCAAAAAAGTCGGCAAAGATCTTCTCGCTGACGCTGTTGAGGCGAGTTTGCAGGTTGTCGAGAAACTCGTGGAGCCCCTGCTGGGTGATCTCTTCGATGGTGAGGTAGTCGAGTTCGGAGCGCAGGCGACCGAGGGCGCGATCGCTCCCCGTGCGCCAGGTGCCCGCCGGGGTGCCCGAGATGCAGTGCAGCGATCGCTCGGCCTCCAGCAAACAAAACTGAATCGATCGCGGAAACTCCCGGTTCAGAATCAAAAACTCCGTCACCCCGCGCGGGGTAATGCGGTACTGGCACTTGCGGTACATCTCGTAGGCGCTGGCCGACTTCAGCAGGGCAATCCACTGCAAGTCGTCCAGGGGCGAGCCCACATCGGTCACCGAGGGCAGCAAAATAAAGTACTTGACGTCGAGAATGCGGGCGGTTTTGTCGGCCCGCTCCAGCAGTCGCCCCAGCTGGCCAAAGTGCCAGCCCTCGTTGTGGGCCATAGTGGCATCCATCACCCCGGCAAACAGGTGGCTGGCCATTTTCACTTCCGGGAAAAAGTTGTGCAGCTCCGACAGCAGCCCCACATCGGCGGCCTCATTCACCATCAGGTAAAACGAGTTCACCTGCTCCCACATTTCTGACGAAATAATTTCCCGCACCGATCGCGCATTTTCCCGCGCCGATCGCAGGCAGGAGATGATCGAGTTGGGATAGTCGCGATCGAAGGTCAAAAACTTCAAGATATTCTCTGCCGTCGCCTCTCCGTAGCGGGCCTGAAACATCGCCTGATCGCCGGTTGTTCTCACCAATGGCTCCCACTGCTGCTCCATGCCGGGGGGCGCATCCAGCAGCAGGTTCAGGTTGACATCTACAAACCGGGCCACGTTTTCGGCCCGCTCGACGTAGCGGTTTAACCAGTAGATGGAGTCGGCGACGCGGCTGAGCATGGGAATCAGGGGGTGAGAGGAAAATGGCCAAGGTCGAGGAAAGATGAGGGCTTTTAGTGTTGTTGAACCTACTCAAGGAGCCAGTTAAAGAGCGCTTGAATAGTCAGAGATAGGGTGTTGGCAAAGGCAGGCATAGGCAAGGCGTCCTCAACCTGGTCAAAAACTTCGGTTTCCTGCTTAGGACGATAGACAAACACCGTTTGCTCGTCGGGGTCGATTAACCATCCCATCTGGCTGCCGTGCCGCAGACAGTGAAGAATATTTTTGGTCACTCTGGTTTGGTTTTGATCCGGCGACAGGATTTCAATCGTCCAGTCTGGAGCAGCGGCAAAGGTGTTGGCGACTTCGCCGTTTTGATCGCGGGGAATGCGGTTCCATGCCATTACCGCAACGTCGGGAACTACGGAGCGACCACCAAATGTACAACGTAATTCTGGAAAGGCGCGAGCAATCCGTTTAGGTTTAAGTCCAGTATTGACAAACGGGACAAATTCACCCTGGATGGCACTGTGTTTCCCTTGGGGCATGGGTTTTTGGATAACGTGACCATCCACAAATTCGCTGGCAGGTTTAGTTTCGGGTAGCTTCAGAAACTCCTCTAGGGTCAGAACTTTAGATGAGAGCTGTACCATCGAGCACCGTTCCTGAGCTGTTTGAACAACCAACTTTTATCAATAGATCGTAGCTACTGAAGGTACGTTACTTCAAGGAGAATCAAGCCCAGCCTAGTCTAGAAGCCTGATTTGCCTACTGGCTTTGCATGGGCAGCTGGGCATTGGGGTCAACCGACTTCACCACCCAGGTGTCTTTGCTGCCGCCGCCCTGGGAGGAGTTGACCACCAGGGAGCCGCGCTTGAGGGCCACCCGAGTGAGTCCGCCGGGGTTCACGTAGATGTCCTGGCCGTAGAGGATGTAGGGGCGCAGATCGACGTGGCAGCCCTCGAAGCTGTCGTCAATTAGGGTGGGCACCCGCGACAGGCACAGCGTGGGCTGAGCAATATAGCCCCGGGGGTTGGCGCGGATGCGATCGCCAAACTCCGCCCGCTGCTCCTCAGTGGCGTGGGGGCCCACCAGCATGCCGTAGCCGCCCGAGGCATTGGTGGCTTTGACCACCAGCTGGTCGAGGTGGGCCAGCACATGGGCCTGCTGGGTCTCGTCTTCGCATAGGTAGGTGGGCACGTTGGGAATGATCTGGTCTTCGTCGAGGTAGTAGCGAATCATCTGGGGCACGTAGGCGTAGACCAGCTTGTCGTCGGCTACCCCGGTGCCCAGGGCGTTGGCCAGGGCCACCCGCCCCGCCCGATACACCTCCATCAGCCCCGGCACCCCCAGCAGCGAGTCGGGCCGAAAGGCCAGGGGGTCAATAAAGTCGTCATCGATGCGGCGGTACACCACATCCACCCGCTCCAGACCCTTGGTGGTGCGCATTTTCAGGTAGCCATCGGAGACTACCAGGTCGCGGCCTTCCACCAGTTCGGCCCCCATCTGCTGGGCCAAAAACGAGTGCTCGAAGTAGGCCGAGTTGTACATGCCGGGGGTGAGTACCGCCACGCGCGGGTTAATCAGCGTTTCGGGCACCAGGTTGAGCAGGGTTTCGAGCAGCTGGCTGGCGTAGTCGTCTACGGCGGCAATGTCCATCGCGGCAAACAGGTGGGGGAAGGTATTCTTCATCACCCGCCGATTTTCGAGCACGTAGGAGACGCCGGAGGGGCAGCGCATGTTGTCTTCGAGCACGTACCAGCTGCCGTCTCTGTCGCGCACCAGGTCGGTGCCGGTGATGTGGCACCAGATGTTGTTGGGCGGGTTGAGCCCCATGCAGGGTTTCAAAAATCCTGGCGCTGACTCCACTACGTGGCGGGGAATCACGCCGTCGTTCAAAATATTTTGGTCGTTGTAGACGTCGTGGATGAAGCAGTTGATAGCATAGATGCGCTGCTTGAGGCCTTTTTCAATCCATTCCCACTCGTGACCGGGCACGATGCGGGGAATCACGTCAAAGGGAAAGATGCGCTCAGTGCCCTGGGTGTCGCTGTAGACGTTGAAGGTGACCCCGAGCTTAAACAGGGTGTTTTGGACTGCCTTTTGCCGCTGCTGTAGTTCTACCAGCGCCATCGCGTTGACCCGTCGCACCAGCAGTTCGGCCTCAGGGCGGGGTTGTCCAGAGCTGACAAACAATTCGTCGAAAAAATCGCCGGGGTCGTAGGCGTCGAATAGCACCAGGGATCTCCCAAAACTAGAGCTTGAGGTGTCAACGCTACAGCTAGTACTTGACCAAGCTAATTTTGACAGGGGCCAGCCGTTCTGGGTGCAGGGTGCAAGGTCTACGGTCTACGGCTCGCCTTGACCCTGAAACCTTGAACCGTATACCCCACTGTCCCGTCATCTTTAGCTTGGCAGTCTACTAGAGCGTCCTAGGCTTGATCATTACCGGGGAGAGGCGGCCTAAAGCTGTAGTTTCTGATACAAACCTGGAGAGCCTGTTCGCTTCTCAGGACAATTCCCTGACCCTCGGGAGATATTCGCCGGGACGCGCTCAAGGCGATCCTCCGGCGGGAGAAGCGGGTATCGGGTATCGGGTTTGGAGCTAGCCCATACCCGATACCCAGAGTCCCCTAGGCTACTTCAAAGGCCGGCCCCAGGCCAGCGACAATCTCCGAGGAGGACAGTTTGCCGTCGTGGTCGAGATCGAGGGCATCGAAGGCGGCGTCGGTGCCCAGCCATTCTTCCCGGGTGATGAAGCCGTCGCCATCGAGGTCGTAGGCTTTGAATAGGTCAAACTGGTCGTCCCGAGCTTTGGACGAGGTGCCGCTGCTCTCGGTGAGTTCGGTGAGCCGAGTGGCAAGCAGGTTTTCCAGCGATTCGAGGGCCTTGCTAAACCCTTTGATGCCTTCGTCGAGCTTTTCGGTGGCCATGCGATCGCCCTCGTGCATCGATCTAAACGTGGCTTCGTCGATGGAGAGCCGCTCAATGTCCATCGCTGCGGCTTTGGCGGGGTCGAGCTTGCGGGGCAGCTCGGCCTGGGTTTCGTCGAGCTTGGCCAGCAGCTGGGGCGAGATAGTCAGCAGGTCGCAGCCCGCCAGTTCGTTGATTTCGCCGATGTTGCGGAAGCTGGCCCCCATCACCTCGGTGTTGTAGCCAAACTTTTTGTAGTAGTTGTAGATCTCGGTGACCGACACCACGCCGGGGTCTTCGGCGGCGGGGTACTCTTCTCGACCGGTGTCTTTTTTGTACCAGTCGAGAATGCGACCCACAAAGGGCGAGATCAGGGTGGCCCCTGCCTCGGCGCAGGCGATCGCCTGGTGAATGCCAAACAGCAGCGTCAGGTTGCAGTGAATACCCTCTTTTTCGAGAATCTCAGCTGCCTTGATGCCCTCCCAGGTGGAGGCAATTTTAATCAGCACGCGATCGGGGGTAATGCCCAGCTTGTCGTACTGGGCGATGATGTCGCGGGCCGTGGCCACCGTCGCCTCGGTGTCGTAGGAGAGGCGAGCGTCCACCTCCGTGGAAACCCGACCGGGAATGATGCCCAAAATCTTGTGGCCAAAGGCCACCGCCAGGTTTTTAAAGGCCAGATTGGCTACGTCTTTGTCTGAGGCACCTTCTCCGGCGTCGGCTTTGGCCTTGAGCAGGGTGTCATCGACAATCGCCTGGTACTGGGGCATCTGGGCTGCCGCCGTAATCAGTGAGGGGTTAGTGGTGGCGTCGCGGGGGGTAAATTTTTCAATGGCTTGAATATCTCCGGTGTCGGCGACAACAACGGTCATTTGCCGAAGCTGCTCTAAGAGGCTGGCCATGGTGTTCTCCTGGAAATCGAGGAAGCAAGGGGACTTCTGGTGTTGCCCACATTCTAAACAGGGGATCAGAGGCGCTCATTAACCCTTAATTAAAGCTACCGGGCAGTTACAAAACATTGCGTGCCCTCTGAACAATCTCCATTCCTAACGGTTTCTTAAGGGTTCGGGGTGTTGGGGCAGGGCCACGGGCCAACCCCTGGGCCTCGGGGCCTGCAATATTTTGTCGCCGAGAGACAATTATTCGGTGCCTCAACTCGGTCAAAGCTTGGCATGATGGGAGGGATTTTATTGGCGATCGCTCTTTCTGCCATGCTGACTCACTTTTGGCAACAGCTCACCCTCTCTAGTTTTGCCCTCGAGCAATGGCGCGATGTCAGCCTCATGCATCGACTGCTGGCTCCGCTGCGGCGGTGGCGTCAGGGCAGCCGCCTGTTGCAGTGGGGCGACTGGATTGGGCTGGCGATTGTGGTGGCGCTGTTTGCCCTGGCTCCCTACGTTTCTACTACGCTGATCGGGGTGCTGCTGCTGGCGGCAGCGGCCCTGTGGGCACTGCTCACCCTGACCGACGAGGCCGGAGCGGGCATGACGCCCGTGCACATCGCCGTGGCGGTGTACTGGGGAGTGATGGTGCTGGCTACGGCAATTTCCCCTGTGCGGGGGGCGGCCCTGAGCGGTCTGATTAAGCTCAGCCTGAATATCCTGCTGTTTTTGCTGGTGGCGCGGGTGGCGCGGCAGCCCAGGGCCAGGGGGCTGCTGATCCTGGCCTACATTTTGACGACGCTGCCGGTGGCAATCTACGGCCTGCGGCAGTATTTCTTTGGGGCAACGGCCCTGGCTACCTGGGTGGATGTCAACTCGGCAGTGGCGGACGTGACGCGGGTGTACAGCTTTTTGGGCAATCCAAACCTGCTGGCGGGCTACCTGATTCCGGGGGTGATGCTGAGCGCAGCGGCGGTGTTTGCCTGGCCCCGCTGGGTACCCAAAGGGCTGGCGGTACTGGCGGCGGTGATCAACACCCTATGTCTGATTTTGACCCTCAGTCGCGGCGGCTGGATCGGCTTCCTGATTGCCGGATTTGTGCTGATGACCCTGCTGGTACAGTACTGGAGCATCTGGTTTACGCCGTTTTGGCGGCGCTGGGCGCTGCCGCTGCTGCTGGGCGGTGCCGCCGCTGTGGTGGTGTTGGGGGTGCTCTCGGTCAGCTCGCTGCGGGCGCGGGTGCTGAGCATGTTTGTGGGCCGGGCCGACAGCAGCAACAACTTCCGCATGAACGTGTGGGCAGCGGTGATCGACATGATTCGCGCCCGGCCCATTCTCGGTATTGGCCCCGGCAACGAGGCGTTTAATGCGGTGTATCCGCTGTTTCAGCGGCCCCGCTACACGGCCCTGAGCGCCTACTCGGTGTTTTTAGAAGTGCTGGTGGAGGCGGGGATTGTCGGTATGGCGGCGTTTTTGTGGCTGCTGCTGCTGATCTTTCACCAGGGCTGGGTGCAGCTCCAGCGGCTGCGCGAAACCCAGGATAAGCAGGGCTACTGGCTGATGGGGGCGGTAGCCTCGATCACGGGCATTTTGGGCCAGGGGATTGCCGACACGGTGATGTATCGACCCCAGATCAGCACACTGTGGTGGATGGCGATCGCCCTGGTGGCCAGCTACTATCCAGCGCAGCTGGGGTGGACTGGGCGATCGTTTAAGCTAAACCCGAAGTAGGACATAGGGGCGATGCTGCCCCAGCCCTGCCAGAGACTCGCTGCGGCCCGGTTTCCTAGCTCTCAGGCGATAGAGGGAGGGATCTACGACCAGAGGTAGATATATCTGCGCAGACGGTGAAATAATCTAAAGGCTGTCTTCCATACCTGCGGTGCCGTCCCATGTGGCGTGGGGCATAAGCCTGACTTTTCCTTTGTGGGGCAGCTCTTGCCCCATGGCCAGGGTGCCGCCGTTGAGAGTCAGGTGAGCCTTCAAGCGCTTTTTGGCCTCGGCCATGGAGCTGACCCGCAAGTTGAGAATATAGAGGTAGGGAGAGGGGCTCTGATCTAAGTCAGTGGCGCTTTCCCAGATGCGCAGCCGGATGCCGTCAGCATCGGGCACAATTTTGTAGAACAGCAGATGATCGACGGCTGGGGCATAGCGGCTGAGGTTAGGGGAAAACGAGGTTTGCATGTCCCAAAGACCAAAATCAAACGACCAGAAGCGCGAATAACCGGCAGCAGCACCTTCACCTTCCTTGAGAGTACCCACAGCAGGGGGCACAATCTAAGGGGTCTTTATGAATTCCTTACAATTACTTTGCGTAGTTTCGGCGCTGCCACCGCCCGGATGAACGTCATAATTTGTAAGAAATTGCCGCTGGGTCTGGCCCAAGTTGGGACAAACCTGTCCGAATGCCTCTAAACGCAACCGTTTAGGGGTGGCTATCTCTCAGTATCGAATAAGTTGCGATCGCCCGCCGGGCTTTTGGCCCCGATCTGCGTAAAAATGCCTAAAAATTTATGTTCCCTAAAGATTAGACGAAGCGTCACGGCGTTCCATCTCGTCCCGCAGCGCCTTGACGGTATCGACTAAGCCGGTCTCGAACAGGTTATAAAACAGTGACTTGAACGGGCCGACATCGGCTTCGGCCCGCACCTGCTGGGACAGCAGGCGCACCGGCTCAGCACCGGAGGCCAGGGTGGTGGTGTCGATGCGCCAGTGGCCGTACATGTAGTCCAGGTTGCCCTTCAGCAGCCGAAAGCTAATCTGCTGGCCGCCTAGCTCCAGGTTTTCGGTCAGCACCGTCGATTCCATGGTGGAGAGCAGGATACGGCGGCGGTCGAGCTGCTCGACCACGGTGCGATCGCCGTCAGTCTCTACCACGCGGCTCTTTACCACCGTCGGCAGAAACCGGTAGAAATTGTTGTAATCGGTCAGCACGCTCCAGGCCAGAGCGTGGGAGACCGGGGTGGCTACCATAATGCCGTACTGGCCCTTGCCGCCTTTGACCAATACGTCGCGGTTGGCCAGGGTCGCTAAATCCGCCGGGGTTAGTTTAGCTAAATAGGCCTCAGCTGGCTGAACCTGACGGGATAGACTCGACATAATATCTGGTGCCAAATACCTGAGTGCCAAAACTCAAAACTCAATTACTGTAGCGCTAAGCCGCAGCGGCGGCACAGCTCTAATCGGTTGTTTTTATCAGCTTACTGCCATTTACCAATGCCTAGTTTTCCAGCGGTTCTAGCGGCCTACCAAGACCTGCCCACCCGGGTGCTCAGTTTGATGCTGAGCACCGTCAGTGATACCGGCCAGCCCCAGGCCAGCTACGCCCCCTATGTCATCGATGACGCCTACCAAATTTATATCTTCACCAGCGGGCTGTCGGCCCACACAGCCAACCTGCAAACCACCGGCCTGGCCAGCATTCTGCTGATCGAAGACGAAGCGGATGCGCCCCAGGTGTTTGCCCGTCAGCGAATTACCTACGACTGTCAGGCCCGCCTGCTGCCCCGAGACACCGCCCTCTGGGACGCCATTGCCGATCGCTTTGAGCGTCGCTTTGGGGAAATTACTGCCATGCTGCGATCGCTCGACGACTTTCAAATCTTTTGCCTCAGCCCCCAGGCCGGGCGCTTTGTGATGGGGTTTGGAGCCGCCTACCAGGTTGACGCCAACGATCTGAGTCAGCTGGTCAGCCCGCCTCAAACTGGCCCCGACAGCGCCTCGGTTTAGCTGTTTTGCCTAGCCGTTCACCAAAATACCAATGCCCACCAGGGCCACGATGGCCCCCACCACGGCCCTCAGGCTGACGCGATCGCCCAGGGCCGCCGCCAGGGGCAGCACAAACAACGGGCTGGTGGAGGTCAGCGCCTGGGCTACCCCGGCAGCGGCGAACTTGAGCGCAATCTGCTGAAGGTAGATGGCCAGGTAGGTGCCCAGGGCCGCCGCCAGGGCTACCCCGGCTAGCAAGCGGGGCGATCGCAGCGGCCTCAGCTGCCCTGCCACTGGCCCTTGCCAGCGCAGAATCCCCACAATGATGATGCCGCCCCCCACCAGCCGCAGCAGCGAGCTCCACAGGGGAGCCACCTCGGTATCGGCCAGCACCGCCCGCGACATCACCGCGCCCGTCGCCTGGCCCAGGGCTGCCAGCACCCCGTACAGCACGCCCCGGTAGTCGGCTGGGCCTGGAGCCGCCCCAGGCACTCGCTCGGCAATCACCCACAGCACCCCGGCCAGGGTGAGCCCCATGCCCAGCCAGGCTCGCCCGCTGAGGGTTTCCTGCAAAAACACCAGGGCCAGCAGGGCCGCCAGGGGTGGAGCCAGGGTCTCGAGCAGCAGCGCCCGTCGGGGGCCGAGGCGATTGATGGCGGCAAAGTAGGCGGTGTCGCCCAACCCGATGCCGATGCCGCCGCTGAGGGCCAAAATGCTCACCGCCTGGCGGTCTAGGCCCGCCGTACTCTGCCTGAGCAGCACCAGGGTTAATGACAGCAGCCCCAGGGCGATCGCCCCCTTAGCCAGATTGAGCACCAGCGGCGACAGCGCCTTGCCCAGCCGCCCAAACACCACGGTAGCCAAGGCCCACAAAAAGGCGGCTGTCAGGGCCGCGAGTTCACCTCCCATAGCTGTGTCAACCTGCTTTGAAATGTTCAGTCTTGCACAAGGCTACCCCAGGGGCATGCAACAGAATCTTTACACTTCTGGGCCAGGAATGTGCTGATCGAGGGAGCGATCGCCGTAGAGAGAACCAAGACAGTCTGACCATCCTAGGAAATTTTGCGTTATGCGTGTCTGGGCTCTAGCATCATGCAGCGGTCTACTGGCTCTGGCGGCCTGTAGTGCCGAACAATCCAGCTCTCCTAACCCAAGCGCGGTTCCCCTCGACGGGGAAGACGCCGCCGTTGAAACCCAGCGGGGGCTAATTGCCGTGGCTTCCAGCCCTATGGCTCGTCCGGAGGTGCGTCCCCGACCGACTATCGGCGGCTATCGCCTCAGCGCAGCGGCGGGGCATCCGGCCGCCACTACCGCTCGCGGCAAAGCCTTACCCCAGGCCGCCGAGCTTCGCCAACGGCTGGAGCGCCTGCGGAGCCAGCAGGGTCGCCTCTCATCTGCAACTCCGCTGGTGACTGCGCCCCAGCCCGCCACCCTGGCCCGTCCCACGCTCTCCCAATCCCGCCCCGCTAGCCCGGCGGCTGAGCCAGGGAGCCCGGCCTTTAACCCTGTCCGGGGCAGCAACCTCAGCACCCAGGGCATCGCGCCGCTGCCCACCCCGTTTCGGCCCACCCCGATCGATTCCGAGGCCACCATTCCCGAGGCCACCATTCCCACCGCCAGTGCCGCCGCAGACCTGGGCGAGGTAACCGCCGCCAGGGTGGCCCAAACTTACCCAATTGCGCCGCTCCGGCACCAGGGCTACAGCACTCGAGCCCAGCAACCTGCGCCAGTGCTGTCCGTAGCTCGCTCTGGCGCTGAGTTCCCCACCGCCAGGCTGCACGGCGGCGTTCTGACGACTCAGCAAACCGATGCGGTCAGTCCAGCGGGGGCGATCGCTGCTTCAGTGGCCATTGTTGACGGGAGTGCCTCCCCTGGGTTTACCCCTGGGTCAGTCAGAGAGGCCGCCACCAATACCTCAGCCCCTGATCTAGCGCTTGGGTCAGAGTCTCCAGGGCCAGAGCCAGGGCTAGGGCGATCAGAACTCGAATTGCAGCCTGCGTCTCCGGCAGCAGCGCCCCTGACCGTCGACAGCCACCAATCCAGTGGTCCGGTGGCCCTGGCTCCCACCGCCAGCCTGAACGGCGAGATCAGCCGCGAGGCTCACCAGAGCCAGGGCGTGTCAACCGGAGCGACCTCTGCCCCTGTCTCCCAGTCCACCGGGCTGTGGGCATCGGGCCCAGCCGCCGCCGGGCCTGAAGTCACCCCCCCCGAGAGCCTGCCCCTCAACCCGCCCCCTCGCCTGCGCCCTGAGCTCTCTGAGGTGGTGACTGTCCCTGAGGTGGCGGCTGAGATGGACGACTCTACCGCTCGAGAACAGATACTGGTGCCGAGCGCGGCGCAAATCGTCGCCCCTGCCTCGGCTCTCCCTGACCCTGACGGCCAGACCGCAGCGGCCGCTCTGGGGGAAGCTGCTGCCCCACCAGAGCTACACCACCAGAGTCAGAGCAGCGCCGATGGAGTTCGCCTGATCCCAACGGCGAGCCAACCCCCCAAAGGGCTGGCCCTTGGCTACTGTCTGTCGCCCAGTGGTCAGATTGTGCCGACGGCCCTCGAGGCCGCCCCTGAGACCGCCCCTGAGACCCCAGGAGCGGCGGCCCCGCTGCCCAAATTCAGCACCTCTAGCGCCGCTGACGCGGGCCTGGGCCTGGGGTCAGCTTTGGCCAAGGACGCCGCCGCTGAACCCTGCGTGGGTCTGTCCCCGCCGGAACTCGCTACCGAGCCCTCCCCAGAGGCTCCACCTCAGCCCTAGCCTGGGCGTTCCGCCGTCGCGCTGCCTGACGCCTGCGACCTGAGGGTGCGACAGCCCGCTGACTCCCCCCTCGGATTGACCTGGCAACACCTGCCTGGCCAGGCTATGGTAAATCGGGTTGCGCTGACACCGGGGATCGCCACACACCATGAAACTCCACTGCACCATTCAGGGAACCGGCTTTCCCATGCTTTGCCTGCACGGGCACCCGGGGTCGGCTAAAACCATGGGGGTGTTTACAGAACGGCTGCGCGATCGCTACCAAACTCTGGCCCCCGATCTGCGGGGCTACGGCGCTAGCCAAACGCGATCGCCCTTTGACCTCGAGGACAGCCTCACCGACCTGGTGGAACTGCTCGATGCCCAGGGCATTGACCGCTGCCTGGTGCTGGGCTGGTCGCTGGGGGGCATTTTGGCCATGGAGCTGGCCCTGCGCTATCCTCAGCGGGTGGCAGGGCTGATTTTAATTGCCACCGCCGCCCGCCCCGTCGGTGCCCACCCGCCTACCACCTGGCTGGAACTGCTCAACACCGGTCTGGGGTCAGTTCTGAATGTGATTGCCCCCGGCAACGGGCTGGTACGCCACGGGCTGGGGCCGCGATCGCTCTACCGCTACCTGCTGCGGCAGCACACCCCCCACGCCTACCACCGTCTGGCGAAGGAGGGGTTCTGGGCCTACCTGGGCACCTCGCCGCTGGCGAATCGCGCCCTCAATCGCGCCCTGGGCCGCCGCTACAACCGCCTGGCCGACCTGGGGGCGATCGATGTCCCCTGCCTGGTGCTCTGCGGGGCTAACGACTGCCACATTACCGCCCAGGCCAGCCTGGAGACTGCCGCCCACCTGAGTCAGGCCGAGAGCCACTGCTACCCCAACACCGCTCACCTGCTGCCGTGGGAAATTCCTCACCAAATTTTGGGCGACATTGACGCCTGGCTAGCCCGCTACGCCACAGAACTGCTGAGCCAAGGCGAGGTGCTCTAGGGCTGACCGCTCAGGGCCGGCGTCGAAAAGCCCCCCACCGGGGTATCCCACTCGTCGGTAATGGTGAGCTGCTTTGGGTCGCGGCACAGTGAAACCGCCAGCTGAATGTTTTGGGCCCCTTCCTGCTCCAGGTCTTCGATGTAGCCGCCCTTGGCGCTATGGGCTTCAGCCTCGCTATCAAAGGGGCCAAAGTAATAGATGCAGGCGGGCTGACTGGTCTTAATCTCTACCCACCAGGCTTTACTGTGACCTAAAACGTTACCTAAAAAGCGACCTAAAAGGTTATTCATAGATTCTGCCTATCTGCCTAGTCTTAGAGGGTTTCTCAAGGAATAGCTACGGCTCTAGGCCATGTTTAGGCAGTGCCGCACCAATTTTGGTTATACTGCTTTGCTTTTGATTTTGCAAAGAGGAAATTTGTTCCTGCGCCACCCATTGATGACGATAGATCTCATAGAGAGCCATGCCTGTAGCCACTGATGCATTTAGGCTGGGAACTGTCCCCCGCAGCGGAATGGATACCAGGGCGTCACAGCTTTGCTGCACGGTCAGGCTAAGACCGCTGCCCTCGGCCCCGACCACAATCACCGTAGGGCGATCGAAGGTGGCGCGGTGCACTGGCTGGCTCGCTTCTGAGGCCAGGCCGTAGATCCAGAACCCTTTTTCCTTCAGGGTATCGAGGGCGCGTTTGAGGTTGACAACCCGCGCCACGGGCAGCGTTTCTAAAGCCCCAGCAGCAACTTTGGCTACGGTGGCCGTCACCCCTGCCGCCCGCCGCTGAGGGATCACCATGCCCTGGGCTCCTAAGGCTTCAGCGGTGCGAATGATCGCCCCCAAATTGTGGGGGTCGGTGATGCTGTCGGCCGCAATGATCACCGGTACCTTAGCCGCCCCCAGGGCGGTTTCGATCATGGCATTGAGGTCGTGGTAGACGTGGGCGGCAGCCTGGGCGGCAATGCCCTGGTGGTTGGCCCCAGCGGTGATTTGGTTGAGCCGGATCGTGTCTACTTCATCGATCACCGCGCCGTTGGCTTTGGCTTCATCGATCAGCGGTAGAAAGCGTGGGTCGTAGCGGATGCGATCGTTAACCCAGACCCGGTTGAGGGGGCGTTGGGCCTGAAGCGCCGCCTCAACCGCGTGGCGACCGTAGATTAGATCGGTCTCATCCTGCACACCGTCGCCGTTTTCTGCCCCTGGGCTATGTACCCCCAACGAGCGCGGTGGAGCCGAGTCGCTCCGATCCCGGCTCCCGTAGCGGGCTTTACTTTCGTCATGGCGGGGCTTGCCGCCGTAGCGGGGTTTGTCGCCGCCATAGCGGGGACTATCGTCTTTGAAGCGGGGTTTGCCGCCCTCGTAGCGGGGTTTGCTGCCCTCGTAGCGGGGCTTCTCATCCCCGTAGCGGGGTTGGTCGCTCCCCTGGCGGGGTTTGCCGCCCTCGTAGCGAGGTTTTTCATCCCCATAGCGGGTTTTGTCGCCCCCTTGTCGGGGCTTGCCGCCTTCATAGCGAGGCTTGTCGTCTTTGAAGCGGGGTTTGCCGCCCTCGTAGCGGGGCTTTCCCTCGCCGTAGCGCGGTTTGCTGCTGTCGTAGCGAGGCTTACTGCCGTCGTATCGGGGTTTATCCCCTTCGTAGCGGGGGTTACCCTCCCCCGGACGGGGTTTGCCGCCTCGGTAACCCTCATTGCGGTTAGGCTCCGGCCCAGAGGATCGATTGGGGTTGCGGAAAGGCTTTTGGGACGACATAGCCACACCTGGTACGGGGTACGAACCGAAAATAAGCAGAAAACCTAGGCTAGCACGGCTTACCCCTACCCTAGCATCCTAATTTTTGCGGGCTGACCGCTGGGGCTTGAGTGCAGAGCGGCTAGGGTAGGGAGCGACTCAACCGCTGACCCCGACCCCCGACCTCGATCGAGCTGACCGCAGGGCCGCTACCGCCAGGGGTAGCGTGGATTTAAAGAGAAGCTTAAGTTTTTGGGGATCGGTGCCACAGCGACCAACATCCTTGGAATAATCCTTCACAATGAACACAACGAAAATGACAGCCCCACACCGGAGTGATGCCAATGCCTCACCCACAGAACGCTACGAAGTTTGATTGTCCGGTTCATTTGGTGTTGTCATGCATTGGCGGCAAGTGGGCCATTCTAATTTTGCAGGAGCTATTTCAGGGCAACCGCCGCACCAACGAGTTTTTGTCGGCCCTGCCCGGCATTAGCACTAAAACCCTCACCGCCCGTCTGCGCGAGCTGGAGAGCCATGGCTTGGTAAAGCGCACGGTGTTTCCTGAGGTTCCCCCTCGGGTTGAGTATTCGCTGACGGCTAAGGGCCGAGAAGTGCAGCCCATCATGGCGGCAATCAACCAGGTTGGGCAGCAGTGGCTAAGGCACAACCCCGAAGGGCACGCTGCCACCCTCTATGGGATCAGGGGCAGCTAGTCATTGCTCCAGGTTTCGTGGGGCAGCAGATCGCCAATGCGATCGCGCAGGCCGTAGTCGTTAACCTCTAGCTCAGCCTCAATATATGGCCATTCTCGGGCCGCGATGTAGCCGCACAGGGCGCAGATGGGTTGGCACCGGTCTAGCCTGCCCTGCTCGACTAGCTGCTTAGCTTCATCGCGAATTTCATCGAGCGTGTAGTGCCGGGTAAGGGGCGAATTGACGGTTGTAGTAGCCATGGAACAGCCCTCCAAAGACCGAATGGCAGCAATAGACCGAATGGCAATGAGGATATTTACTTACCACCTCAACTACATAGTGCAACTCCCACTCTGGAGATCAAAGCAGTTGATGCGTAACATTACGTTTGTTCACACGGCGCAACATTGTAGTCTGGTATACCGTTTCATGGGTTTTCCAGGGCGGTTATGGCCTGATAGGTGCTCAAAAATACCCGCTCCCCGCCGCCTAGATGGTCAATAAACCCTGTCTTCTCGAGCAGATCCATCACCGGCCCCTTGACCTCGCTGAGGTAAACCGTGATCCCCGCTTCTCGGAAGTCTTCTACCAGGGCTTCTAGGGTTTTGAGGGCACTGCCGTCGATGTGGTTGATGGCAGCGCAGATTAGCACCAGGGCCGTGGCTGTGGGCCGCTCGGCCACCGCTTGCATGAGGTAGTCTGCCAGGTACTTGCTGTTGGCAAAGTACAGGCTTTCGTCAACGCGGATGGCCAGTACCCCCGGACAGGTCTGTACCGGATGGCGCTTAATATTGCGAAAGTGCTCGGTATTGCCCACGCGCCCCACCTCCGCGATGTGGGGCCGACTGGTGCGCCCCAGGTAGAAGAGCACCGAGACCAAAAAACCGGCCGCAATACCGGTGCCTATGCCAATGGCCAGCACCGCCGCAAAGGTGGTCAGTGCCGTCACGCCATCGGCTCGGCTGACGCGCCAGAGGCGAAAAACTTCCCTGAAATCCAGCAGATTAGCCACGGCCACCAAGATGATGGCGGCCAGCGCCGCCTGGGGTAGGTAGTAAAACAGCGGCGTAAACACCAGCACCACCAGCGCGATCAAGATCGCCGTAATGATCGACGCCAGCTCGGTATTGGCCCCTGCAGAGAAGTTGACCACCGAGCGGCTAAACCCGCCGGTCACGGGGTAGCCGCCGGTAAAGGCGGCCCCCAAATTGGCCGCTCCCAGAGCGATCAGCTCCTGGCTGGCATCGATGGATTGGCGGCGCTGGCTGGCCAGGGACTTGGCTACGGCAATGCTCTCCATGAAGCCCACAAAGCTAATGGTGAGAGCAGCGGGCAGCAGTTTTTGAGCCAGCGATACCGTGAGGGGGGGAACTGCGATCGGCGGTAGCCCCTGGGGAATGTCGCCGACAATGCCGACTCCCGCGCTAGCATGCCAACCCAACAGCCAGACCAGCAGAGTGGTGGTGGCTACGACAAATAGGGGGCCGCTGCGGCTGAGGGCCATCGTCACTGCCCCCGAGACTGCCCACCGTTTGAGCAGCTTTGGCATGATCTGACTAAACCATAGCAGCGCTAAGGTGCTGCCAACCCCAAGGGCCAGGGTGACTCCATTGGCCTGGGGAAGGGCTTTCAGCAGGTTGTGCAGGATGGCAAAGAAACTTTGGGAGTGGGGAATTTGAACGCCCAGCAGATGCTTGACCTGGCTCACGCCAATGACGAGAGCCGCCCCGTTGGTGAAGCCTGAAATGACTGCCTGACTGAGAAAGTTGACGATAAATCCCAGCCGCACCACTCCCATCAAAATTTCAATCAGACCAATCAGGAGGGCTAGGGTAAGGGCCATGGAGAGATAATCGCTGTCCCCGGGCGTCGCCAACAGACTGAGGCTGGTTGCCACCAGCAGAGAATCCATCGCCACTGGCCCCACCGCCAGCACCCGACTGGTGCCCAGGCAGGCGTAGAGCACCAGCGGCAGAATGCTGGCGTAGAGACCAACCTGGGGAGGCAATCCCGCCAGCATGGCGTAGGCCATGCCCTGGGGAATCAGCATAATCGCCACAATTATCCCGGCCATGGCGTCTCCCACTAGATCTTGGGGGGCGTAGTGCAGACCCCAGTCAAGGATTGGCAGGTAGTGACTGAGGCCCGTTCGGGGCCGGGGCCGATGAGAAGACTGGGACGGGGTATCTGGCATGGCTAGCGGGCGATGGCTTGCCACCAGAATACCCCTCTTTTTGGCTGTATGACCAATTAACCGCTTAGTAATATAGCCGGGTCGGAGGGGCGACTAGGCCTCCTCGGCAGGCGGCTAGCGCGGTCGGGCAAACACCTGTACCCAGTAGGGGCGGTTGCCCCCGGTGGCATGGCCGACTCCCAGTTCCCGAAAGGCGGGGTTGAGAATATTTTGGCGATGGCCAGGGCTGTTCATCCAGGCATTCATCACGGCGGCGGCGGTGGGCTGTCCCATGGCGACGTTCTCGCCAATGGTAGACCAGCTGTACTGGGTGGCATCAATGCGCGATCGCATCGTTGATCCGTCAGAGCCGGTGTGGCTCATGCGGCGGCTGGTGGCCATATCCTGGGCGTGGCGCTGGGCGGCGGCGGTCAGTTGCTCGTTGAGTACCAGGGGCGGTGCGTTTACCCGCTGGCGCTCTACGTTGACCAGGCGCAGCAGCTCCTGGGCGATCGCCCCATTGGTCTGGGCTACCGCTGGGGCTGGACGCTGGGCGATCGCCGCTGGCACCACAGTCGTCGGCAGCAGCCCGGCTAAAACTGCGGCCAGCAGGGCCATACTTACCGACTTAGAGTTTAAGACCTGTTTCCATGGGCGCATGGGTATCTCCTGAGGTGACTACGATGGACTGCGGTAGACGCCCTGCCATCCCCTGACGGCAATGCAGAATTCGCGGTTCCATTGTGACGAGATCCCCAGGCGTAGCCCAGCCCCGCCGGGGAGAGACTGCCCCAGGTCAAACTCCCTCGGCACCGACCTTTCCCAGCATGTCTAAACCCTAGCGGGGGTACTGGGCCATGAGCCGCTGTACATCTTCAGCGTGGTATGAGCTGCGGGTCAGCGGCGACGACACCACCTGTAGAAAACCCTTGGCCTCTCCCACCTCTCGCCAGGTCGCAAACTGGGCCGGTGAAACAAACTCTGCCACAGGTAAGTGTTTTGGCCCCGGCGAAAGGTACTGACCCAGGGTCAAAATGTCGCAGTCTACGGCTCGCAGGTCATCCATCACCTGCTGTACCTCGGCATTGGTTTCGCCCAGGCCCGCCATCAACCCCGACTTGGTATAGATCCAGGGAGCTAGCTCACGGCTGCGGCGCAGCAGTTCGAGCGATCGCCCGTAGTTGCCCTGGGGCCGCACCCGTCGGTAGAGGCGGGGCACGGTCTCAGTGTTGTGGTTCAGCACGTGGGGCCGAGCGGCCAAAATCGTCTCCAGCGCCGACCAGTTGCCGCACAGGTCGGGGATCAGCACCTCAATGGTGGTACCTGGAGTAGTCTGCTGGATTGCCTCAATGCAGGCCACAAACTGGCTGGCCCCGCCGTCGGTCAGATCGTCGCGGTTGACTGAGGTAATCACCACGTGATTAAGCCCCATGCGGCGCACCGACTCCGCCAGGCGCAGGGGCTCGGTGGGGTCAAGGGCCTGGGGCTTTTTCTCAAAGTCGATGTCGCAGTAGGGGCAGGCGCGGGTGCAGGCGGGGCCCATGATCAAAAATGTGGCCGTACCGGCCTTAAAGCACTCGCCGATGTTGGGGCACGAGGCTTCTTCGCAGACGGTGTTAAGGCCCAGATCCTGCAAAATGGCCTTAACCTCGCCCACCCGTTCCCACTGGGGCGCTTTTACCCGTAGCCAATCTGGTTTTACTGCCACCGTCTCCAACCCCGACCTTGTGCTTGCGCTCCCATCATATCAACCCCGGCTTCCCTTGTTTGGGTTGGCGTTCGCCTACCGGGGGATGACGCTATGCTGAAGGGGAGTTTCGGCATAGCACCCAACTTTCCCCCGTGCTGCCCCCGCGCCCCATGCGCCCATCAATGGATACGCCTTCTCCTCTAAATCGCTGTCTCATGGTGCTGTGCTATGCCGCTGCCGGGCTGCTGGCCGCCGGAGCCTGGCAGGAACAGGTCAGCTCCCGGTGGCGGCTCGAAGCACCCTTTGAACGCAGCCGCCTGGCCCGTCTGGCCCCAGTCATGACCCAGGCCCCCGATACGCTGATGACCGCCAACACCCGCGTGGTGATTAGCCTCAGTCGGCGGCGGTTGACCCTATACCAAAACGATGAGGTACGGGGCGAGTTCCCGGTGGCTATTGGCCAAGACGACTGGGAAACTCCGGTGGGGGAGTTTGCGATCCGCGACATGCGCACCGACCCAATTTGGCAGCACCCGATCACCAAAGAAGCCGTTGGCCCTGGCCCCAGCAACCCCCTGGGTTCGCGGTGGATTGGCTTTTGGGTGCAGGGGCAGTACCACATCGGCATCCACGGCACCAACCAGGAAACCCTGATCGGTGAGGCGGTTTCCCACGGCTGCGTCCGCATGGTGGAAGCCGACATCCACACGCTGTACAGCCATGTCAAAGTGGGCACTCCCATTAAGGTGATGCCCTGAGCCAGTCGTAATTTTTTAATGCCTTCACGCCCGGCCTACAGGGCCACCGTCAGCTCTTTGCCCAGGGCCGTGGGGTCGAAATGGTGCCAGGGCTTGCCGTCTAAGGCCATCTGCTCGATCAAACTGGCCAGGCGCAGAGCTTTGAGAGCCTGCTCCCCACCAACTGAGGGCTTTTCGCCGCCGCGCACGCAGTTGACAAAGTGCTCCAGCTCAGCATGGAGGGGCTCAATGTTGCTGGTGTAGACTTTTTCAATCAATCCGTCCTGACGGTAGAGCACCTGGCCGTAGTCGGTGGAGCAGTCAGCGGTGGTCTGCCGATGAATCAAGATCTCGTTGTTGAGAAAATCGGCGTCGGTGAGGGAGTTTTTGCAGTGGGCGGTAATGCTGCGAATTTTGCGGTGGGTCACCTTGCTGGAGGTGAGCGTCGCCACGATACCGTTGCTAAAGCCCAGGGTGGCGGTAACGTAGTCGAGATAACCGGAGTTTGAGGCTCGGCTGCCGTTGGCGGTCAGGGTGGACACCGTAGAACCCGCCAGCTCCAGCAGCAGGTCGATATCGTGAATCATCAGGTCGAGCACCACCGACACGTCGTTGGCCCGCTGGGAATAGGGGCTCATGCGGCGGGCCTCTAGGGCCAGCAGCTCTTCGGTTTTGAGCACCTTGTGCAGCTCCTGGAAGGCGGGATTAAACCGCTCGATGTGGCCTACCTGCAAGATGCAGTTGGCTTCGGCGGCCGCGTTCACTAGCGACTCGGCTTCGGCAATGCTGGCGGCAATGGGCTTTTCGATTAAAACATGAACTCCGGCTTGCAGGCAGGCCATACCCACGGCGTGGTGCAGCCGGGTGGGTACCGCCACGCACACGGCATCGACATGCTTGAGCAACTCCTGGTAGTCTTCAAAAAAACGCACGCGGTACTTACCGGCGGTATCGAGGCCGCGCTCTATGTTGACGTCAGACACACCTACCAGTTCTACATCTTTGAAGCGGCTCAGCACGCGGGTGTGGTGCTGGCCCATATTGCCAACTCCAATGACGCCAACACGGATAGGATCGGGCAAATTTCGCGATAGGTGCATGTCTAGGGCAGATGACAACATGGGATTTTGCACGCCTGTCCTTCCTCGTAGGAGACCAAGATACGCCGACAGTGAATGGTTGCGAGTGTCAGAGCGAGCGGAGAACTGAGACGGCCAGGTAAAATTACTCAGATACTATCACAATGCTTCACACTGTAAAGAATAGCGACATTCTTTGAGTGAGAACCACAAAATTATGGCGCGATCGCGCTCTAGCAGACCAATTCTTGGGTTTTTGCGGGTCTACTTCACCATACCGATATCCCCCTGGGGTGCTTCAGAAACTGTGGCAGTTCCTGAGCTGTCTAGAAAGTCTAGGCCAGGGGAAACCCGTCAGGGTCGGTAGCGGCTGCCGAAGCGTTGGCGGCAGGCTCCGCAGGGGAGGGCAGATCGAGCGATCGCACCAGAATATCGCCGAGGCGCGGGCCGTCGGTTGACAGCACAATCCATTCGCGGTCGGCAAACACCAGGCGATCGCCCGCGTGGGGAATCTTTTGCATCTGAAAGATCAAAAATCCTCCCAGGGTTTGGTAGTCCTCGGCGTAGGGCAGGGTGAGGTTGAGCAGATCGTTGACCTCCTCGAGATCGGTGTGGGCTTTAATTCGGTACGACTGATCGTCGAGCAGCTGCACCGGCTGCTCGACGGGGTGGTCGGGCTCGTGAATTTCGCCAATAATCTCGGTGGTCAGGTCGTGCAGGGTAAGCAGCCCGGCGGTGCCGCCGAATTCATCTACCACGACCACCAGCTCCTGCCCGGTGCGCTGCATAGTGGCCAGCAGCTCGTGCAGCGGGGTGTACTCAGGCACAAAGCGAGCCGGTTTAACCCAGGGGTGAATCAGGGTGTGGGCGTCAATCTGCTGGCGCGCCAGGGGCTGCAAAAACTGCTTTAGCTCCACCATGCCCTGGATATCGTCGAGGGAATCGCCGATTACCGGGTAGCGGGAGTGCTCGGTGTCGGCCACCACCTCGATCAGCTCTCCAAAGGTGGCGGCCAGGGGAATGGCGTTGATCTGGGTGCGGGGCACCATAATTTCCCCGGCGGTGACATCGCGAAACTCAAACACGTTGTTGAGCAGTTCGCGCTCCTCGGCCACCAGACCAGGGGTCTCAGCGGTGGTGCGAATGATTAGCTGTAGCTCTTCCGGGGTGAGGCGGCTGTAGCTTACCTGGTCGCTGTACTGAATGCTGGCCAAGCGCAGCAGCAGCCGGGTCGATTGATTCAAAATCCAAATAAAGGGGTTGAACAGCCGGGCAATGGTCAGGCTGGGGGGGCCTAAAAATCGGGCCACCTGCTCTGGGTAGAGCAGCGCCACCGATTTGGGGCACAGCTCCCCCAGCACAATCTGTAGGTAGGCCACCAGAAAAAAGGCCATGGGAATGGCTACAGCGTGGGCTAGGGCCTCGCTCTGGGCGGCACTGAGGGGCGTCTGGGTAATCCAAAAGGCCAGGGTGACCGCCATGGTGCCTTCGCCTACCCATCCCAGGGCCAGGCTAGAGAGGGTAATGCCCAGCTGGGTGGTTGACAGCAGGCGATTGAGGCTGCGCTGAAGCTGCTGCACCGTCTTGGCCTGCACATCTCCTTCGGAGACTAGCTGGCTGATGCGCGATCGCCGCACCGAAACCATAGAAAACTCTGCCGCCACGAAAAAGGCGTTGATGCCAATCAGCAGCAGCACCGCCAGCAGGCGCGATGCGATCGCAGCGAACGGCAGCTGATCGGGGATAACGACGGTCAATAGGTAGGGTAAAACGCCCATGAGCCAGCGATTGGCAGCTACTAGCCGCCGCCGCTAATCCGAGCTTTGACCTGCTGTAAAATCTCTGCCTCATTGACCAAGAGCACATCTCCCTGTCCGCCACTGCCCGCTTCACGGGCTATGGGGGCACCGCTCGTCGGTCGAGTCTCGGGCTGACGCACACCGGTCAGCGCCTGCCGCCCCAGGGTGAAGCCCCAGGACGCACTCACTACCCCGGACCCGATCATCAGCGAGAGCAAAATTAACGTAAACGCTACGGCAGGGTTCATGGCGGGGGCGGGCTATAACCTTAGGACAAAAATACTGGGGAACAAGCTACTGGAGAACAGGGACACTCTGGCAAGCGCTGGGCCTGAACCAGGGAATCGGTATGCCTAGATTATAAGGTCGTCAGACTCGAACAAAATTTAAGATCTGGTTTTGGGCTCACGCCCTACAATGGGACAGGTTTACCGTCAGGTAAAATATCCCAGGGTTGGCCGAGCGGATTAGGCAGCGAACTCATAATTCGCCTCAGGCAGGTTCAACTCCTGCACCCTGGATTGGCTCTCGTCGTCTGAGCACCCCCATGGGCAATTGCAGGGTAAACCTGCCCCAGGAAACGGCCTGCCGACCTAGAGACCCTCGAAGATAAACTCAGAACCCACGTAGGGCACCCTGCTGCTCGGCAGAGTGAGTAGGGAGGTGGTGTAGGGGTTGGCCAAGTCGGGTACCCGAATGGTGGGGTCGGAGGTATTTTGCAGCAGCATGATATCTCTAACCGCAGCGGCGGTGGCATCGGCGTCCCAATCTAGCGCTCGGTCGGGAAAACCAAAGCCAAACATGCGCTGCGCCTGCCGTCTGATACTCCGGTTTTGAATGTGGTCGCCAGAATAGGTTGAGGTCAGGTCATCCATGGCCTCAAGAATGGTTCGGGGAGCCTCTTGGCTGTGCCCTGCCGGGGCCGCTAGCGCAGCGGCGGCCAGCAGCGCCAGTGTTAGCCCAGAAATATGATTTAATTGAATGCCCATGGCCAAGCCTCCTCAACTCATTAAATTAGTGCAATTCTGACGGTGTGTTGCCCTCGACTTCACCCTACTTGGGGCTTTAGATGCCCTCATCCGCGCGAAACCCGGCTGAACCGATCACTCAGTGCAAGTCCTTTATAGCGCGATCGCAAGAAACCGGAGCATTTTTAAAGGAATTCCTCCCCATGAACCCGCTGCTCATCGATGCGCCCGCCGCCGACCTGATTGCGCTCAACACTGAGGCGCTGCGATCGCCCCTGCTCGACCTGTTTTGCCGGGGAGCCTACCAGGAGGGGGACTTTGTGCTCACCTCAGGGCAGCGCAGCACCTACTACATCAACGGCAAGCTAGTCACTCTGCATCCCCAGGGAGCCCTGCTGGTCGGTCGGCTGCTGCTAGACCTGGTGCCGCCAGAAACCGTGGCCGTAGCCGGGCTCACCCTTGGGGCAGATCCCCTCGTGACGGCGGTGAGTCTGGTGGGCGTCTACGGCCACGGGCAAAGCCCCTCCCCCAGGGGCCAGCGCACCCTCTTTCCGCTGATCATCCGCAAAGAGGCCAAGGGCCACGGCACCCGCGCCTACATTGAGGGGGTGGCCCTACCGCCGGGCAGTCCCGTCACCGTACTAGAAGATGTGGTCACCACCGGTCAATCGGCCCTCCAGGCCGTCGAGCGCCTCAGGCAGGCTGGCTACCAGGTCAACCAAATTCTGGCCTTAGTCGATCGGCAGCAGGGCGGAGCCGAACTCTACCAGAGCCACCAGCTCCCCTTTCAAGCCCTGTTTACCATTCAAGATATCCAGGCCCACTGGGCCACCCTCAACCCTGTCCTATGATGGCTCGACCGCGCCCCGACATTGGCTTTATTCCTACTCCCGCCGATACCACGGCGGCCATGGTCAAGCTGGCCGATCTCAGTCCGAGCGATGTGGTCTATGACCTGGGCTGTGGCGATGGCCGACTGCTGATCCTGGCCGCCACTGAGTATGGCGCGCGGGGGGTGGGCATTGACCTGGACACAGTTCTGCTGGAGCAGGCCCAGGTCAACGCCCGGCGGGCCGGGGTAGGCGATCGCCTGACCTTTAGACAGGGCAACCTCTTTGAGACCGATGTCGCCGAGGCGACGGCGGTCTTCCTCTATCTGTTGCCCCACCTAAATTTGCGCCTGCGTCCGCGTCTCCAGGCGCAGCTGCGGCCCGGCAGTCGCATCGTCAGCCACATGTTTGACCTGGGCGACTGGCGGCCCGACCTCACGCTGCGCCTGCCAGCCTCCGAAGAGGACTCAGTGGTTTACCTGTGGCGCATTCCCCACCCACCAGCCCCCAAGCAGCCAGGGGATCCACACGCTACTGAGTGAGGACAGCTAATACTCTGCCACCTAGCACCTGTTACCTGTAACCTGCCACCCCCGCACAGGATGACTTAGACAGTCAACACTAGCCCTCGGCTGGCTTGCGACACACCCAGTATTTGCTCATGAAATGCACGTCGTTGCTGACGGCTTCAAAGCCAGCCCCGGTCAGTCGCCGGTTGAGATCATCGGTGGTGTAGTGGCGGTAGTAGGGCTCGTGAAACATCGCCGGAAAATTTGCCATTGCCGCCTCAAATTCAGGGGAGTCAAGCCGCTGAATCGAGTCGCACAGCACCACGGTGCCGCCGGGCTTCACCACCCGATACATCTCGTCAATCACATTCTGTCGAGCCACCGACGGCAGTTCGTGGAACAGAAAGACGCTCACCACCGCGTCAAAGTAGTTGTCCACAAAGGGTAAGCTTTCGCCGTTGGCCTGCACTAGCTGGGGCAGAACCCCCGGCTTGGCCAACAGCGTTTCGCTGGCTTTGCGCAGGTAGGTGGGCGACAGGTCAACCCCGTAGAGCGATGCCTTAGGCAGAGTATCGCGAATCATGCTCAGGGTACGCCCGGTGCCGCAGGCTACGTCCAGCACCTTGGCCCCGTCTTCTACACCAGCCGCCACTAGGCCCTGCTTGAGGGGGGCCAGAATGCGGCGGCGCATGGGGTCAGCGGTACCGTTAAAAAGAATCTCCACCTGGAGGTCATACAGGTTAGCCGACATATCACTCAGATAGCCGTCGGTCTGGTGGTGAAAGTTTTGCAGGTAGTACTTGGGGTACCCCGCAGTGTCAATGCTGTCGGCAAAGGTGTGGTGCTCACGCCTGTTCAGCCGTTCCCAAATGTTGGGCAGATCGAGGCAAACCAAAGGGTAGAACCGAAAGAAGTCGTCCCACGGGTTGTCGAACAGCAGTTCCTTGGGATAGATCCCCGCCTCAGCATCCTGCCAGTCGCGCTCTAGCAGGGCGTTCATCCGCTGCTGAAGCAGCTGTAGTGCCTTGAGGTCTAGGGGCTCTGTCTTGAGGTTTTTTGGTGGATTTACCGTCTGCATTACCTGGGTACTGACGGTCTTATGGGCTAGCCCGAAGTAGCTTTTGCCCTGCTGAAAGGCTTGGTAAGCCAGTTTCGTGATGGTGTCAGGCATAGAACCAGCGGATTAATTGTTGAACAAAAAATATTCAATCGTGTTACTGATTGTAACGAAATTCTGAGGGAAACGTGGATGCTCCGAACGAAGTAGATTGGCTGCCGAATGCCTAGCCGCCAGCGATTCGGCGGCTGCGATCGCCTGGGCATTGGCTCAGGCGGCGGCCGTTAGACCGCAGCTGTTTCTCCAGGGGCGGTCATGGATCAGCCTCTGATGGCCCAAAACCCAACGGTCACAGCCCCTGGCCAAGTTTTGAATCGGCGTGGCAGCGCCGCTGATAAAAGGCTTTTGGCCAGAACTGACGACATGCCCTAGGCTCGAGCGCGCTGAACCTGCTGCAAAAAGCCGTCGGTGTCGCTGAGCAGCGCGGCCTGGGAAAGGCTAGTCTGCTCTCCGGAGGCCAGCCACTTAATCTGGACAGTGCCCTGAACAGCTTCGTCGTCGCCGACGATCAGGCAGGCGGCGGCCCCGCTGCGATCGGCCCGCTTAAACTGTTTGCCAAAGGCGGCCCGGCTGAGGTCTAGCTCTACCGCTATGCCTTGATGGCGCAGTTTTTGGGTTAGCAGCAGGGCACTGGCTTCGGCCTGTTCGCCGCGAGAGACCAGATAGATATCTGGAGCTGTGGCCTGACCCGGCTCCAGGGCTTCGAGCAGCAGGGTGAGGCGCTCTAGGCCGATGGCCCAACCCACCGCTGGGGTCGCGGGCCCGCCTAGTTCTTCTACCAGACCGTCGTAGCGACCACCGCCGCACACCGTGGCCTGAGACCCTAGATCGCTCGACTGAATTTCAAAGGCGGTGTGGGTGTAGTAGTCGAGCCCTCGCACCAGGCGTGGGTTCAGTTCGTAGGCAATGCCCAGGGCGTTGAGCTGGGTGAGCACCTGGTCAAAGTGGCGCTGGGAGTCAGGCCCGAGGTAGTCCAAAATACTGGGGGCTGCCTCGGTGATGGTCTGGGTCTTTTCGTCTTTGCTGTCGAGAATGCGCAGGGGATTGCGGGTGAGGCGATCGCGCGAATCTGCGTCTAGATCCGCCGCGTAGGGGGTGAGGTAGTTGACCAGGGCCTCGCGGTAGCGGCTGCGATCGCTCCGATCGCCCACCGAGTTCAGATAAAAGGTTAGGTTCTTGAGGCCCAACGCCTGCAAAATATCGGTGGCCAGGGCGATCACCTCCACGTCGGCGCGGGGGTCGGCGCTGCCCAGCACCTCGACCCCCACCTGGTGAAACTGCCGCTGGCGACCTTTTTGGGGGCGCTCGTAGCGAAACATGGGGCCGGTATACCAGAGGCGCTGCACGCCCCCCTGGGCGTAGAGGCTGTGCTGCACGTAGGCCCGCACGACCCCGGCAGTACCCTCGGGCCGCAGGGTGCAGCTGCGATCGCCCTTGTCTCTAAAACTGTACATTTCCTTGCCCACCACATCGGTGGCTTCACCAATGCCCCGCTCAAACAGCGCAGTGGCCTCAAAGGTGGGGGTGCGAATTTCGCGGTAGGCCGCCCGGCCCAAAATCTCCCGCGCCGCTGCCTCCACCCGCTGCCAGGTGTGAATGTCGGCCACCTTGAGGTCTTGACCTACAAACTGTGGCTTGGGCAAAATATCTTCGGTTCCGGGCAGCGATTGAATGGACTCCATAGCTGTACAGGCGCTCTCAAGGGGGGCAATACAGAACCCCCATCATAGCCTGTGTTGGGCTCAGAGCCAGGGGCTTAGGGCTCCTGGGCTTCGGGTTTGGCCTCGGGCAGCACGCAGCAGTTGACTTCGTCAATACAGACCTTGCCCGACTGCAATGCCCACCGGAACAGCGCCACCCGGTTGCCGGTCGCAGTTTTCGTCAAAATGTTGCTGATGTGGTTATCGACGGTACGCTTGCTGATCTCTAGCTTTTCCGAAATTTCCTGGTTGGTCAGCCCCGATGCCACTAGCTCAACGATCTGTAGTTCTCGGTCAGAGAGACTCCCTTGACCAGGCAGTGGGGCCATTTCATCGCTTGCCATGGCAGTCTGTTCCCTTCGTCGTTATGTATTTATGCTTAGGTTTAGTACCACTATAGGCGATCTGGTTTCGGGTAGGCTGGTGAAACGCATTCTGAGCTGTCGGTCTATGGGGTTTAGCTGGATGACCGCTGTCGCCTGGCCCAATTGCCGCTGCCGCCTGGGGCCGTGGGTCAAGACCGGGGGGCCAGGTCAACGCCTCCTGCTGCTGGGCCTGCTGCTGGGCCTGCTGCTGGGCCTGCTGCTGGGGCTGGCTGTCCCGGTTCTGGCCGCCCCGGTCTCCCCAGCGGATGACCCTCCAGCGGTCTCCCCGGCCCAGGCTGACGCCAACGACATTCCTTCTGAGACCGTCAGCCGCTTCGTCAACGCCTACATTGCCGTCGTCAAGCTGATTGAGTCGCGCGAATTGGGCCTGCAGCGGGCCGAAACCGATACCGAATCGCGCCAGATGCAGCAGGAGATTCAGGCTGCCGCCCTCGATCTAATTCAGGCCAACGGCCTTACCCTGTCGGCCTACTGGGAACTGCTTGGGCTCGCCAACAGCGACCCTGAATTTCGCGATCGCGTCCTCGCTCAGATCGACGAAACCAGTCTCTGACCGCCGGCCAGCCCCATGCCCCACCGCGCCGGGTAAAATCCAGGAGTACCCCCCTCGACCTGTTTGGGGATCCAAGCCAAACAATCCTAGGGTTGCACAAACTCCGAAGGCCGCCGGAAGTTCTCCACCGGCACGTTCACCAAAGCCTGCTGCATAAAGTCCTTCCACACCGGAGCGGCGTAGGTACCGCCTGTGGCCCCCGCTCGCATCGGCGCGTAGTTGTCGTTGCCAATCCACACGGCGGTGGACAGCTGAGGCACATAGCCTACAAACCAAACATCTCGCTGGGAGTCGGTGGTACCGGTTTTACCCGCCGCTGGTCGGCCAATCTGAGCGCCTTTGCCTGTCCCCCGCACAATCACCCCTTGCAGCACGTCGGTGAGCGAAGCGGTGGCCCAGGGGTCGAGTACCAGCTGGGGCTTGGGGACGTTGTCGAGCAGCACATTGCCGCTGCTGTCCGTCACCTGCACAATAAAGGTTGGTTCCGAGTGCCAGCCGTTACTGGCAAAGGTGGCGTAGGCTCCAGCCATTTCCATGGGGGTTAGGTCAACGGCCCCCAGGGGCAGCGACGTCACCGGCTGCATGGGGCTATTGATGCCCAGGGTGCGGCATAGCTCAATAATTTGATTGACCCCCACGGCCTGGCCCAGCTTGACGGCGGGCACATTGCGCGATGTCTCCAGAGCGGTACGAATGGAGATGTTGCCCATAAAGTCGCCGCCGTAGTTTTTGGGGCTGTAGTAGCGGTAGCCATCGGGATAGCTGACCGGCGTATCGGCGATGGAACTGGCTGGTGTATAGCGTCCGGTGGCAAAGGCGGCGTAGTACACAAAGGGCTTGAAGGCCGACCCTGGCTGACGATAGGCCTGAATTGCCCGATTGAACTGGCTGGTTTGATAGTCAACCCCGCCCACCATGGCTTTGACAAAGTGGGTGCGGGGGTCAATGGCCACCAGGGCCATTTGATCGGCGATATGACGAATGCGGGCGTTGTGTCGCTGTACCGTGGCCTCGGCCATTTGCTGCATGCTCAAATCCACGGTGGTCTGAACGCGCATGCCGCCCTTCACCACCGCTTCGTTGCCAAAGCGCTGCTTCAGCTCCTGCACCGCCGCCTCAGTAATGTAGGGGGAAATGCTGCTGCGGAACGACTTGACCTCGCCGACCAGCAGGGGCGCGTCGCGGGCGGCCACCTCCTCGTCAGGGGTAATCCAGCCCAGCTGGCGCATACGGTTGAGCACCACCGCCTGACGCTGCTTGGTGGACTGGTAGTTGTGAAAAGGGCTGTAGCTTTCTGGAGCCTGAATCAGACCGGCCATCATAGCGGCCTCAGGCAGGCTTAGATCCTTGGCTGACTTATTAAAGTAGCTCTGGGCGGCGGTTTCTACCCCGTAGTTATTGTGACCCCAGTAGACCTGGTTGAGGTACATCTCCAGAATTTCGTCTTTGCTGAAGATCTGCTCCAGGCGCAGGGCCAGGACGGCCTCGGCCACCTTGCGGCTAACGGCCCGCTCAGGGGTTAAAAACAGGTTCTTCACCAGCTGCATGGTGATGGTAGAGCCGCCCTCCACCGTCGATCCGGCCTCTACGTTGGCCAACATAGCCCGGCCCACGCTGCTGGGATTGATACCGTTGTGGGAGTAAAAATAGCTGTCCTCTACCGCTAGCACCGCCCGCTTGAGGTGGGGCGACATCTCGTCGAGATCGATTACTTCGCGGTTGGCTTCGTCGTGCAGGCTGTACAGCAGAGTGCCGTTGATGTCGTAGATGTAGCTGGTTTCGCTGGGCACATAGTTGCGCAGCACCCGCACATCTGGCAAATTGCGAAAGCTGATGGCCAGACCTACCAACCCCCCCGCCAGTACAGAACTGGCAATCATGGTGGTACCCAGTAGGGCCGCCGCCGCTACCTGACCAACATCTTGAACGTACTTCAGCGCGTTGGGCGCTCGGCGCAGGGGCTGAGGCTGAGAGCGGCTTTTGTGGCGAAGGGTATTGGTTGACACGTTAGCTCTTAAAGGTTTCTTATAAAACGACGGGGCTGTGGGGTGCTGGAGCGCAGCGATTGACGCGGGGGCCTGAGGCGTAGATGCTCGTCAATAAGATTGCGGTTAGGCCATTATAATGACCCTCTAGGCAAGTGAACCCAACTCATTGATGCTCCGTTAGCGCCAGGGATGCTCTTAAGCCGTCTTAAGGGCGATCGCAAGCACGCCTATCCTAGCCTTGCAGATGGTTATAAGGAGAAGCTAAGGGCCACTTTTGCCCAAAATTAATTACCTGGGGGGATCAGCGGCGGCGCTGGGCACCAGGGTTGCACTGCTGCCTAGTTCTCGCCCTGTCTACTGCCCCTAGCCATCACCCAATCTTTCCTATGACCCAGGCCAACCCCAGCTCGTCTGTCGCCCCGTTGGAGAGCGCTCGGTTTGAGAGCATTTATCGGGGCATGAGCGAGGTCTTTCCCCATCAGCCCGACTCCGCCGATCCAGAGCAAAATCTGACGCAGCGGCTGTTGCAGTGCGATCGCCCCCTGCGCGTCAAGCTTGGCATCGACCCCACCGGGGCAGAAATTCACCTGGGCCACAGCATTCCGGTGCGTAAGCTGCGGGCCTTTCAGGATGCGGGCCACACCGCTGTGTTGATCATCGGCGACTTTACCGCCCGCATTGGCGACCCCACCGGTAAGTCTGAGGTGCGCCGCCAGCTGACGGCAGCAGATGTAAGGGCCAACGCCGAGACTTACCTGGAGCAGGTGCGCCCCATTTTAGATTTTGATACGCCCGGTCGCTTAGAGGTGCGCTACAACTCCGAGTGGCTGTCCTCCCTAGACCTGGGCAAGGTACTGGAGCTGCTCAGCACCATGACCGTGGGGCAGATGTTGGCCAAGGAGGGCTTTTCCGAGCGCTACGGCAAGGGCGATCCGGTGTTTTTACACGAGTTTCTCTATCCGCTGATGCAGGGCTACGACTCGGTTGCGGTGCAGTCAGACGTAGAGCTGGGCGGTACCGACCAAAAGTTCAATATCGCCGTTGGTCGCGACTTGCAGCGGCACTTTGGGCTGCCGCCCCAGTTTGGCCTGCTGCTGCCCCTGCTGCTGGGCACCGACGGCAGCCAAAAAATGTCGAAATCCCTGGGCAACTACGTGGGCTTGCGGGAAGATCCCCTCAGCATGTACTCCAAGCTCGAAAAGGTGCCAGATAGGCTCATTCGCGACTACTTTGAGCTGCTGACCCCCTTTGATCTAGAGACTCTGCCCGCAGATCCGCGCGATCGCCAAAAACTGCTGGCCCTAGAGGTCACCCGCCAGTTCCACGGTGATGCGGCGGCCCAGCAGGCCCAGCAGGCCGCCATCAGCCTGGTTCAAGGTACTGGTGAACCCGCCGCCGGGGTGCCCGAGTTTTCCCTGGCTGGAATCAATTTCCCAGCTAAACTGTTTTACCTGGTGGGGGCCACCCCGCTGTGCGCCAGCAGCAGCGAGGCCCGTCGCCAGATTCAGGGGGGGGCCGTCAGGCTCGATGGCGAAAAGGTCACCGATCCCAATCAGGAGTTCAGCCGCCCCGATGAGCTGATCGGCAAAGTGCTCCAGGTGGGCAAGAAGCGGTTTGCTCGCTTGACGTCCTAGGCCGAGGGCGAGCCTGGCCCCAGCGCCCCGGCAGGCCTTACTGCACAGACTGCATCAGCAGGTGGCGCAGCTTATCGCGCTCAGCGGTGGAGAGAGTGGCGGCAAAGGCAGCCAAATCCTGGGGACCCATAGTGCTCAACACCTGGTGCAATGCCTCTGAACCCGAAATTACCGCCGCCGTCCGGGAACTGGGGGCTGAGCTGAGGGATGGCTCAGGCAGACGACAGCTGCCGCCGTCGCAGTTGAGCTGGAGGTCGTGCCAGACCATGGTGGGTACAATCCAGCCGCGTCGTCCGTGCAGCTCGTGCAGCAGTACCTCAGTCTCCCAAAAGGTTCTGGGGGACGGGTAGCTAGCCTCAGCCCAGGCGTGGGGCACGGTAAAACAGCCAAAGTGGCGGCTGTAGTCTTCGGAGTCGAGCAGGGCGGTGATCATGTCCCTGACGCCCTGACGCATCAAAATGTCGCAGTAGCGGCGCATTTCTGCCTGATCGCTGGGGGCGCGACCGATAAAGTGCTTAAAGCACAGCTCAATGAATTTGGGGTTTGAGGAGTTGTAGTAGAACGCGTTCAGATACACCTCCGAATGGCCCAGCTCGCGCAGAAACCGCTTGACGCCAATTTTATTGCGAAGAAAATCTGCTTCGATCTTAGCCAGCTGTTTGCGCTCAAAGGCGTAGGGCTGGCGTTCTAATACCTGAACATAAATTTGGTGCAGGGCCAGGCGGCGTTCTTCCCCCGAAGACTGCCGACTCACCGTGATTTCTTTGACCAACAATTCATCTGTCGATGTCATGGCAACCTTCCCCTGGGAGAGAAACTAAAATTTCAGCCTGTGGCCTAGTTTCAGACTGCCCAAGGGTAAAATCTGGCCCATGGTCTCGATGCGTTTCTTAACGATAGCGGCTAGTCTTACTCACCTAGCGGCAGGTCTACAGAAACGCGGCCTGCTGAGCGGCCAAGAGTTGTTTGATACCCAGCTCCCCAACGTCTAAAATCTGATTCATCTGCTGACGGCTGAAGCTGTTTTCTTCCGCTGTGCCCTGCACCTCAACAATATTGAGGTCTTCGTTGAGCACCAGGTTGAAGTCTACGGCGGCCGCTACGTCCTCGTCGTACTGCAAATCGAGGAAGACCTCCTGCTCAATGAGGCCCACCGAGACAGCGGCAACGCGGTGTGTCAGGGGCGATCGCGCCAGCACCCCCTGGGCCACCAGCCCCTCCACTGCATCGACCAGGGCGACATAGCTGCCGGTAATCGAAGCTGTGCGAGTGCCCGCATCGGCCTGGAGCACATCGGCATCCACCAGCAGAGTGCGCTCCCCCAACAGCTCAAAGTCGAGGGTCGATCGCAGGCTGCGCCCAATCAATCGCTGAATCTCCTGGGTGCGGCCCGATAGCTTCATCAGCTCGCGGGCCTGCCGTTGGGGGGTAGCCCCCGGCAGCATGCGGTACTCCGCCGTCAGCCAGCCTCGACCCGACCCCTGCAAAAACCGGGGTACCCCATCCTCCACCGATACGGTGCAGAGCACCTGGGTGTTGCCGCAGCGGGTCAGCACAGAGCCCGCCGAAAATTTTGTAAACTGGCGCTCAAAACTCACTGGCCGCAGCTGGTGAGGGTGCCGACCGTCTGGACGTTGCCAAGCCATACTCACAGGTTCCCATCAACCTCCCTAGAATACAGCAGACCTCCACGGGGCGGGCGGTTTCTAGCTTTCCTCTGGCACCGCTAGCCCCCCTGGCCGGTAGCTCCCCCATCCTGCTCAGCAGGATGGGGGATTTGATATATGTGGCGTAATTTATCGATTCACACCGGGGGAATTACGCTATATTTGGCCCAGCCATCAACTGCCACTTCTTGCCCCCGTCGGACTAGCCCATGGTCTCTCAGATCAAACCCCTTTCCCTAGCGTCGTCTCCCGCCTCGATTCTTCGCCATCCGCTCCTTCAGACGGTGGAAGGCACGGTACAAGTATTCACCGCCGTCCATCGCAACTTTTTCACCAACGTCATGGCTCAGGCCCTGCGCATTGCCGATCAGGGAAAGGCGGTGCTGATTGTGCAGTTTCTCAAGGGGGGCATTCACCAAGGCCCTGACCAGCCTATGCAGTTTGGCCAAAACCTGGACTGGGTTCGTGCCGCTATGCCGCGCTGCATTCACGATCCCCAGGTCAGCCCCAGTGAACGGCAGGCCATTCTAGACCTGTGGGCCCACACCAAAGCGGTGGTGGCTCGGGGCCGCTACGGTCTAATCGTGCTAGATGAACTCAGTCTCGCCGTGCACTACGGTCTGATTCCCACCCAGGATGTGGTTGACTTCCTGGCACAGCGCCCGCCCCAGGTAGATGTCATTTTGACCGGCCCCGACATGCCGGGGCCACTGCTCACCGTAGCCGACCAGGTGACCGAATTTCGCCGAAATGTTTTGCCCTAGCTGTTTTGCCCTAGTTGTCCAGAAAACTTTCCTATGATCAAAAATGACGCCTGGATTGCCAAGATGGCCAATGAAGGCATGATTCAACCGTTTCAGCCCTCCCTGGTGCGGCAGTTGGCAAACGCTGAGCATCCTTTGGGCCAGCCGGTTATCAGCTATGGGCTGTCGTCTTATGGGTACGACATTCGGCTGTCTCCGGCTGAATTTAGAATTTTTCGCCATATTCCTGGCACGGTAGTGGATCCCAAAAATTTCAGTCCTGCCAACCTAGAGCCCACTGCCCTCAAAACCGATGAGAGCGGCAGCTACTTTATTCTGCCGGCCCATTCTTACGGGTTGGGGGTAGCTCTGGAGAAAATTTCGGTTCCGAACAACATCAGCGTGATCTGCATCGGTAAATCGACCTACGCCCGCTGTGGCATTATTGCCAATCTGACCCCGGCGGAAGCAGGCTGGCGTGGCCACCTGACTCTAGAATTTTCCAATTCCTCCAGTGCCGACTGTCGTATCTATGCCAGCGAAGGGGTTGTACAGCTGATTTTCTTTGAGGGTGAGCCCTGCCAGGTCAGCTATGAGACCCGTCGCGGCAAGTACCAAGACCAGGCTGAGCAGGTGACGCTGGCCAAGGTCTGATGCTCTGGTCTACCTGCCATCATCGCCGTTGGGGGGAACCAAGCCTAGGATTGCCTCCCCCGATGCCCTACTCCGGTAGATCGCTGTCAGCCAGGCTGAGGTACAGCAGCACAAACCCCACGCAGCCAATGAAGCGAAAGGCGGGCTGCTGGCCATTCCACTCTAACGATTGCCACATGGTGAACCATTCTCCGGCCACCACCATAAAGCCCACAAACCAGAAGAGAAATGCCAGGGTCAACCCGTAGATGGCTGTGGCCTTGGCCCGGTTGAAGGTGACGCCAGCAGCGCTCAGCAGGCCCAGCAAACGCACCGCGCCGACCAGGCAGAGGGCTGCGATCGCCGTTTCAACCCCAATAATCGCCCCGTAGGCAGCTCTCTGAACTGCCGGCGCATGAATTGCCCGCCAGGTGAGCCGACTATCTGCGAACACAGTATCCATGCTCAGCACGTGCTGAATGTACCTAAAATTGGCGTTGTAGTCGGTCAGATTGTTGAGCACGATCACCAGGGCAAGCAGACCAACGGAAGCCACCAGCAAGATTTTTGAAAGTCGAGCGGCCATAGACCAAACTAAGTAACGCTGTTGTTGGAGTAGTTTCTATTTTGAAGAGCATTCTAGAATCGTTGCAGGGAGGCTTGGTGGTGTCTTGCCAGGCCCCAACTGACTCACCCCTACACCATCCAGCGGCGATCGCGGCCATGGCCGAGGCGGCCCTCAACCAGGGGGCCGTTGGGGTTCGCATTGACACCCCTGACCACATTCAGGCAGTGCGCGCCCGCTGCGGCGGTCACCCCCAGGCCCCGAGGGGAAAACACCCCATCATCGGCCTGTGGAAGCAGGTGATGCCGCCCTCAGAGGTCTACATCACACCCCAGTTTCACCAGGCCGCAGCGGTGGCCCAGGCCGGTAGCGATATCATTGCCATCGATGCCACCCAGCGCCCCCGCCCCGGTGGGGAGACTCTGGGCCAGCTTATTCAGCAGATTCACGAGCGCCTGGGTCAGGTCGTGATGGCCGACGTCGATACCCTCGACAACGCACTGATCGCCATTGACGCCGGAGCTGACTGCGTTGGTACTACTCTGTTTGGCTATACCCAAGAGACTCAAGCCGAGAAGCCCCCTGGGTTTGACCTGCTAAAAGCCATGGTGCAGCGCTGCGCCGTCCCTGTAATCTGCGAAGGCGGCATTGCCTCTCCTGAGCAAGCCAGGCAGGCCCTTGAGTTAGGGGCCTACGCCGTTGTCGTGGGCACTGCCATCACCGGTATCGATAGCCTGGTGCAACGCTATGTCGGCGCTATGACTGCCGGGAAGTTGTTTCCCTAGGGGTTCCCTAAATCTACTAAAAAGGCTGGGGCCAGCGAGTCTAGCCCACCGTGCCCCAGCCGATTCAGCTCAAACTGCCCAAAGCAGCTACATGGCAGATCCTACGCCAGCGTAGGCACCGTAGAAAAATAGACCCACTACGACCAGCACGCCGGTACCAGCAACAGTCGCCACAATCCACAACGGAATTCGTCCACTCTGAAGCATAATATCCACCTCCTACTAATCTGGTAAAAACCCAACACAGTCCAAGGAACCTACAGCTAGCTGCCCAAGCAGCTCCGCAAGCCTAGTTGAAGAAGTAGCTAGAGAACAGCAGGCCCAGCACAAAAACCAGCAGCAGGCCCAGGTACAGGGAGGTGCGGTTTAGTTCTACCGGTTGCTTATTCGGGTTTGGAGTACGATCCATGAATTTTCTCTTATCGTTGAATAAACTGCATTGCGGCGATCGCTCCCAGGAAAAAGACGCTGGGAACCCCAAGGGTGTGCACCGCCAGCCAGCGCACCGTAAAAATCGGATAGGTGATTTGCTCGTTCGGAGAATTGCTTTGCATAGGTTAAATCAAACGTTGGAATACTAAAGCACTATCGATTCGAGAATGTGTCGATCTGATCTTTCGCGGCAAAGCGATCGCTCACAATCGGCAACTGCATCTGATTGTCGGGATAGTAGTCGTTTGGGCGAGGCGTGCCGAAGGCATCGTAAGCCAAGCCCGTGCTGACAAACAGCCAGCCCGCAATAAACAGCATAGGAATGGTAATGCTATGGATAATCCAGTAGCGAACACTCGTAACGATGTCGCCAAAGGGGCGCTCACCTGTAGAACCTGCCATATCAACGTCTCCTCTCTGAACACGAAGAATCTAATCTAATCATAGAGAACCTCGGAAACCCTAACAAGCCATTTCAGCGAAGTTCCTTCAACTTTCCCTAAACCGCTTTCCCTAAGCCGCCTCGGGCTGATACTTGAGAATGTTGCCCTTCTGTCCCAAAACAAAGCCCCTGTCCGGCCCCAGAAACTTCACCCGGTAAAAGTTTGAGGGCACATCCTCTACGGACTTATCCTTAAACCAGGTCTGCCCACCGTCAAAGCTACAGAGCAGATTGCCGCCGCCGCCAGTCATCCACACCTCATCGGCGGTGCGAAACGCCATATCCAACAGCCCCCAGCTCGTGCCAAACTCAGGGCTCAGCGCCTCGGTAAAGTCGTCGGAGGAGCGCGAGTTAGAAAACCGCACCTGTCCGCCGCGGGCAATCACCCAGAGCTTGCCGTCCTTGTCAAACCCCATGTTCTGTAAGCGTCTCGAGTTTTTGCGGTTGTGGGGAATCCACTGATCCTGTCCAGGAGCCCAGGTGGAGTAAAAATTTCCTCGCGAAGATACCGCCACGTAACGGCTGTCCTCGGAGCGCACCATATTGCGCACTACTCCAACGGCACCCTGTACCAAAGCCTTCCAGGTGCGCCCCCCGTCCTCTGTGCGATAGATGGCACCAATGTCGGTAGCCATCTCAGCCGATTGGCGGCCCAAAGCCGTCACTAGAAAAGGCGAGCCCGGCAACTCCTGGCTCAGCGGTACGTTTTCCCAACTCTGTCCGCCATCTCCCGTGTGCAAGAGCACCGACGGAACCCCGGTCACCCAACCCTCATTACCGGCAAAATCAATCGAGGTAAAGGTGTAGAGCTGATCCCCTAGGCTCAGTTCCCGCACCTGCCAGGTACTGCCGCCATCCTGGGTCTCCAGCAGCGTGTTGCGGCTACCGACAATCCAACCGTGGTTTGCGTCCTGAGTAAACGCAATATCCGATAGCGTAGACTCCACCGGCACCTGAATAATTTCCCAGGGATGCACGTCTGCGTCCGCCAAAAAATAACCAGAGCAACCGGTCGCCAGGACTATCGCCACCAGCATCACCAGGCCTCGCTTCAACCAGTCAAACGCAGCGTGCATAGATAACTCAGAACCCATAACTTTCTAAACAACATTTGGCTCAACCTGGTATAGAGCAGTCTCTATACCTAAAACCTAGGTTCGGCAGCTGAAGTCCCACCCCCAGCTACTACCGCAGTCCGTAGAGGCTGATGAAAAACATAAACCCCAGGGCCAAAGCGCCAAAAATCAGAATATTTTTCTGACCAGGCGTCAGGCGATTCACGCCCAGGCCGTAGTTCAAGTTTTCCTTGAAGCCAGAGGGGGCATTGACTGGCCCAATATTGGCGAAGCGCTTTTTGGGAGCGCTGCACACCGGACAGCGCCAGTTCACCGGCAACTCCTCAAAAGCAGTGCCCTGGGGAATGTCTGCTCGGCTGTCTCCCTTGGCCGGCTCGTAGGAGTAGCCGCAGGATCGACATTCGTAGCAATCCATCTCCTCTGGCGAAAGGACAACAGCCTTAGCTGTATCGGCATCGACTTCAGAACCGTCAGCCCCCTCGGAGGCAGTCGCCAGATCTACAGATTCAGCCGCATTGGTCGCAGGCTCAGGCTCAACACTCATAGGATCAAGGCACCTTAATTCAGGAGAAGTCAACTGGGAAATAGGCCGATCTTCAACGGCCAGAGCGGTTCCAGCGGATCCACTACATAACAAAAATGCTCGTTGTAAACAATTATGACACAGTTAGGTCGCCTAGAGCTCTGGACTAGCTCCTGCTCAAAATTGGCGATCGCGCAACACCGCGCTCCCGCCCGATCAACTCCGTCCCTGATTTTTCGGCTAAATTGCCCTAGAATACACCTGAAGCGCATGGGCACTGAGCCTGAGATTGCGCCGTGTGTTAGCCCTCTAGGGTGGTGAACCTGTGTTCGTCTTATCTGGTTACGAATATTTCCTGGTTTTCTTGCTCATATCCTGTTTGGTGCCGATCGCAGCTCTGACGGCCTCCAAGCTGTTGCGTCCTGTTAGCCGAGGGCCCGCCCGCCGCACCACCTACGAGTCGGGGATGGAGCCCATTGGCGGAGCATGGATACAGTTCAACATCCGCTACTACATGTTTGCGCTGGTTTTTGTTATTTTCGACGTGGAAACCGTCTTCCTGTATCCCTGGGCAGTGGCATTCAACCAGCTAGGCTTGCTAGCCTTTGTGGAAGCACTAATTTTCATTGCCATCTTGGTCGTCGGTCTTGTGTACGCTTGGCGTAAAGGAGCCTTGGAATGGTCATGAATCCCCCTCCAGCCGCTGATCGCTTTTCTCTGTCTCCAGGGGAGAGGCTGTCCAACCCTTCAGCGCCGCCTGCCGTAACCCACGGACTTTCCGAAAATGTCATTTTGACTACGGTGGATGATCTGTACAACTGGTGCAGACTGTCTAGCCTATTTCCTCTGCTCTACGGTACGGCCTGCTGCTTCATTGAGTTTGCTGCACTGATTGGTTCCCGGTTTGACTTTGACCGGTTTGGGCTATTGCCGAGAGCCAGCCCTCGACAGGCTGATTTAATTATCACCGCTGGCACCATCACTATGAAGATGGCCCCAGCCCTGGTGCGGCTTTACGAGCAAATGCCCGATCCCAAATATGTCATCGCCATGGGAGCCTGTACCATCACGGGCGGCATGTTCAGCAGCGATTCCCCTTCGGCCGTACGCGGTGTTGACAAACTCATTCCTGTCGATGTGTACATTCCGGGTTGTCCGCCCAGGCCTGAGGCAATCATTGACGCCATCGTCAAGCTCCGCAAGAAAGTCGCCACAGAGTCTATGCAGGATCGCGCCTATACCCTGCAAACCCACAGATTCTATGAGCGTAGCCATCAGCTCAAAGCAGTCCAGCCCATTCTGACGGGTCAGTACTTGCAGACAGGTACCCACACCACGCCACCCAAAGAACTAATGGAAGCTATGGGAATGCCCATTCCTGAGACTATGGCCGAACTCACTCCCGAAAATAAGGAGGTTTAATTATGTCTGAAGCAGACTCTCAACCTTCATCGGACTCAGCTGCTCCTTTAGTAGAGGCGGGTGTCGTATCGAGTTGGCTGACCGAAAATGGTTTTGACCACGAGCTTGCGTCTCGTGACCACTTGGGTATTGAGGTCATCAAAGTAGAGCCGCAGTTTCTGATCCCCATCTGTACAGCACTCTATGCCTACGGGTTCAACTATCTTCAGTGCCAGGGTGCCTACGATGAAGGCCCTGGCAAGGATCTTGTCAGCTTTTATCATTTAGTCAAGCTAGACGACAACGCTAGTCGGCCCGAGGAAGTCAGGGTTAAGGTCTTCTTACCCCGCAGCAATCCCCGTTTGCCCTCGGTCTATTGGATTTGGAAAGCCGCCGACTGGCAAGAGCGTGAAAGCTACGATATGTACGGCATTGTCTATGAGGGGCATCCCAACCTCAAACGCCTACTGATGCCGGAGGACTGGGTCGGCTGGCCTTTGCGCAAAGACTATATCTCTCCAGACTTCTACGAGCTTCAGGACGCCTATTGAGAATTTCCCAGCTAGCCCTGCGAGTTGGCCAGGCCATCTAGCTTGTCATCCTCACTGTCCGCTGTTCGTGTAAGCATTGCCAACCTTTTTTGGGGAAAAGCCAAGGCATGCTACGTATTTGGCTTTAATTTGGTAGAACCCTTTTTAACCCAGCACTGCAAACCTGCCTCACCGTTGCCTACCCCACCTTAGATTGACTTATGCAGGTCGGGTGGGCAGCCTGCCCAGGCAAGCCTCTTGTGCCAGGTATTTTCTCGGTTTACAGCAGCAATTAGCTCAAAGACCTGCCCTGGCGCGTTAAAAAACCCAGTTGCTCCTTTGCCCTGAGGCTTTCGTAAGACTTTGGCAGTGTACCTGCTCAAAAATACCTACGGTCTGGCAGAAGTGTCGGCTATTGTGTCGTGCTGACTTAACTAAACTGCAGACGACACCAATGAATATTGGGCCACAGGTCTATTCCAGGATCCGGCTTCTTTGGTTGCTTCTGCTCCAGACAACCTATCCAGGGCTGTAGAACGGGGTGGGATTAAACCGTCTCTGCGGGGAACCATATATTGGGTATGTTCCCTAGGCTCGCCAGGCATTACAGAATCGTTATCATTATTAAGACAGTACTAGGCGACTTGTCACCCTCCCCCTGCAATCACTTCTATAGGATATGCTTGCTGAGAGGGTTTAAGCATCTATTTAAATTAGTTAGGTAGTAATACGAGTCCTTGGCTCACCGATCAGCGCTACCACTCGCCCACCGCTGGGGTGATCAAGACATTTCCGCTTACGTGGTTATACAGGCTGAGGTCGGCATTGAGTTGCTCAGACTGTTTGGGCACAGTTAGGCAGTTTATCTGCTGCCTTACGTAAATAGACAGATTCTTTCAGGCGTATTTCATTTCTATCCGTCTATGACTAATAAGACCTACCAAGATTACGTTGAAGAGATTGACCTACAGCGCTATTGGCTAGTGCTCAAACGGCGTTGGCTACCAGCGACTCTTGTGCTAGGCACCTGTATAGCGGGTTCAGCACTCTTCGCCTTGACAAGGGATCCGTCGTACCGCTCGACAGGTAGCATACTTGTCCGGCCAGACCTAACCCCGACGCTGACCGGGGTCGGAAGAGATATCAGAGAACTCCCCCTCTCAGTCAACAACCTGCAAAACCAAAGTTCTGTTGTGCGGTCAACTGCGGTTATGCAATCTGTTATTGATAACCTAAATTTGACTGACGATGATGGCTTACCCCTAGACCCAGCAGATTTGGCTACCAGCATCAAAGTAGAGTCTGCCGAACAGGCAGACATCCTAAGTATTTCTTACAGTGCCGATAGTCCGGACGAGGCTGCCAATGTTGTCAATGCAGTCATGGATGCCTATTTAGAACGAGACATTCTCAGCAACCGCCTGAAAGCAGCCACGGCTCGTGAGTTCATTGAGCGGCAACTGCCGATCGCAGAAGCTGACCTGGATCGTTCCGCTGCCGCCTTGCAGCAGTTTAAGGACGCTAACGGCATTGTTGTGCTTCAAGACGAGGCTGTTGTTGCTGTAACTGCAATTTCTGAATTGGACACTCAGATTCGCGATGTGTCCTCCAGCCTTGCCAGTGCCAATACCCAGACCAGCGAGTTACAAAGCCAGTTGGCGATCCCGCTGGAGCAAGCCAAGCGCATCGAAACCCTCAGCCAGTCCTCTGCTGTTCAGCAAGCTTTGACAGATTTGCAGTTAGCTCAGGCTGAATTGGCCAGTCAGCGCAGTCTATATCGCGAAACCCACCCTACAATTATCAACTTAGAGCGTCGAGTTGAGTCCCTACAAAGCCTTCTCAGTGCACGAGTCGAAGAGATTGTAGGTACAGCTACTCCCGCGAATCTCGGCAATTTGCAAATGAGCCCGTTAGACCAGCAACTCACCACGGAGTTGGCCACTGCGGTCGTAAACCGGTCCAGCCTGGCTAGTCAACTCCAAAGCCTGGTTGACTCACGGAACCGCTACGCGGAGAGAATTCAGGCTTTCCCAGCTCTTGAAAAACGTCAGCTAGAGTTGACTCAGCGCCTTCAAGCGGCTCAGCTAAATTACGAAAATCTCCTGGCAGCTTTTCAGCAGACTCAGCTGGCTGAAAATCAAACTGTCGGTAGTGCTGAAATTTTAGAGCGGGCCGAACCTGCCGAAGACGCTGGCAGCTTACTGATTCCAGCTCTGGTAATCGGCACCTTTTTAGGCAGTTTGCTCGGCATTGCCTGCGCTTTCTTCCTAGATTTGGTTGATAAATCAGTAAAAACCGCCAAAGATGGCGAGATGTTGTTGGGTTATACCCTGCTTGGGCTAGTGCCAAAATTTAGAACGAGACCTGAAGGTGACGGTTCCACAGCATACCTTGCTAGTAGGCTCGACCGCTCTGCCTATGTCCCTGCCCTAGATCGAGACCAACCTATGGTTTCGGCCGCATTTCAAATGCTTCAGGCCAATCTAAAGTTCACCAGCTCTGATACCCCACAGCGCGTTATTACTATCACCAGTTCTGTAGCTGAGGAGGGCAAATCCGAGATCTCGGCCAATTTGGCCGCAACCCTAGCCCACTCAGGTAAACAGGTATTGCTCATTGATGCTGACCTCCGGTCTCCATCCCAGCACCATATCTGGGACGTCATTAACCGGGCTGGTCTTAGCCAAGTCCTGATTAGAGAAGAAACTCAGCAAGATGCCACCCATCAAATTTCTGAGAATCTGACTTTAATGACAGCCGGTGCGCTTCCACCCAACCCCCTGGCTATCTTAGATTCCGAGCGGATGGCAGATTTGCTTCAGCAGATGAAGCGACAGTACGATTACATTGTGATCGATACGCCTCCCCTATTGGGAGCCGCAGATGCAGCGGTGCTAGGGCGTATGTCTGACGGCGTCTTGCTGGTACTGAGACCTAGGAAAGTAGACTCTTCTAACGCTCTAGCGGCTAAATCTTTGCTAGAGAGAGCTCAGGCAAATGTTCTGGGGGTAGTTGCCAACGGGGTGGATATCAATAACGAGCATGGTGACTATGTTTCGCGCATCAAGGCTGGCGAATACGGTAAGACTACCTTCCCCGAAATGCAAACAACAGTTCGTTAGACTTATTGCTTAAGACCATGAAACTAGACAAACGTTCTATTGCGCTAATTTCGCTTTCGGCTACGTTAGCTCACAGTTATCTGTGGGGTGTTGAATTAGCAAAGGCCCAGCAGTCGGTAGATTTCAATGCTCCGGCTATTGAATTACCAAGTTCTCAAGAGTTCAATGCCCCAGCTGTTGTTTTGCCGGGTTCTCAATCGCCTGGAAATTATGTTCTAGGTGCTGGTGATCAGATCGCCATTGAAGTGTTTGGCTACGAGGAATTTACTGGCTCGCGGGTGGTTTTACCCGATGGCACGATGCCTTTTCCATTTTTAGGGTCTATTCAGGCCGGTGGTAAAACCGTCGATGCCCTGTCTGAGGAAATTACCCAGGGTCTCAACGCCTACTTGGTCAACCCAGTCGTCAATGTTAGCCTGACAGCCCTGCGCCCAGTGGTTGTTGATGTTGCAGGTGAGGTGTATCGCCCTGGCCCTGTGCAATTGAGTAGTTTGACGACTGCTCAAACACAGCTAGATGTGAATGCGCGAATTACTGCTGCTACTACTACACCTACCCTATCCTCGGCGTTGGTGTCTGCGGGGGGTATACGCCGCACCGCAGATATTCGTTCCGTGGTGGTTAGGCGACGGCTGCCCAATGGTCAAGCCCAAGAGATCTCTGTGAACTTGTGGAACGCAATCTCCAACGGTGGGCAAGGTGATAACCTGGTGCTGAGGGATGGTGACTCTATCTTTGTGCCAAGGGCACAGCCAGGGTCTGAAATTGATCCGGCCTTAGTGGCCAGCTCAAGTATTGCTCCAGACAATGTTCGGGTACGTGTGATTGGAGATGGCGTTGTTCGGCCTGGGGAAGTGCAGGTGCAGCCAAACAGCTCGGTCGCAGGTGCGATCGCAGCGGCTGGCGGCCCTAATTCTGATGCAGCTCTCGGTGAGGTTAGACTGGTACGGCTTTCCGAAACAGGCCAAGTCGAGGATCAAAGAGTTGATCTGTCAAGTTTGGTAGATAACAATCAAATTCAAGACGGAGATGTGATTTTAGTACCTAAAAAAGGTTACCTCGTCGGTCTTGATAACATCAATCGCGCTTTGACACCCATTTTGGCACCCCTAGGCGGTATTTTTGGTATTCTAGATATCTTCAATATATTTGGCAATGATTGATGATGGTCAGCCTAAGTTCAGGTATGGTAACTGAATGGGGCGCTGCTATCTAATAGAGCTATGTTGCTGAATCCCAACTCCTTGGCTTAACCAGGGAGTTTTTTTATATATGTTTTCAACGCTACTATAGCAATCCAAATTGATTCATTGAGGTAGGACGGTGCATCTTGCCCATGCAAGCGGGACGCCTGCCCTGCAAATTTTCACAATTCACACAGGATCGCTATATATTGCGAGCTTAAGGGCGGTCAAAACATTTTTTGAGCAATTGCCCTGATCGTTATTCTGTTGCAGAAATTCATTGGCTTAGGACAGGCCTACCGTAGGGAACATTGCAGGGCTCTCCCTATTAGAGGCTGTCGTCAAAGGGGCAGAACTAAATCAACTGCTGCAATAGAAACTCATGGCTCAAGGCCGATTCACCAAACCCAAATTGGCTGCCGGTTTGCTACGCTACGACACACCTTGTAGTTTAAATGAGGCGAGGGTTCTGAATACAGGTATGATTCAAAAACGACGTCCATTGTAGGGGCAAACCGTCGTTTGCCCTACCCAAATTCATGGCTACACTCAGCAACGTCGATAAGACCACCGACTTACTGAGTGTAGCGCATAAATCTCAACCCAAATTAATCCCCAGTTTCTAGCAATGATGCATTACTCCTAGAAACTGGGGACATATAGACAGGCTGTATTTTAAATCCTCTAGAGAGCGGCTCTAGAACGGTTGTAACCGATCTTTTTCAAGCCATGGGTCAAATATTTAGAGGTTTTTGCAGGCATCAAGACTGTCAGAATAATGCTTTAATCTTTAGATGCAAAAACCTTTGGGCTTAAAGAAAAAGCGAGGGTGATAAAGAGAATCCAATACAGAGTGGTCAAACGAGCTAGGTAGCTTTCAAACGTATTGAAAAGTATAAGCATCGATAGAAACACAAGCGGCCATAGATAGGCAGCTGCTTTGCGATCGTAGGCTAGCCTAGCAGCTCTAGTGTAGGCAACAAACCACGTTACACAAAAGAATACGAAGCCAATTAAACCAACGTCAAGAATAAGGTCTAAAAAACCGTTGTGTGCGTGGGGTGGAATATGGTAAGCAATAGTCTCAAACCCAGAAGTTAGGGTCGGCGAATTCCAAAATACGCCTCTGCCGTATCCAAGATAGGGACTACCCGGAATTTTAGAGTTAATAACAAGATGCCAGATAAGTGTTCGTGTAGATAGCGTAGGATCTTTGTCAAAGTAATCTAAAATTTCGACCCAGTTAGAGAACAAAACATAAGAGAAACTAATTGCAGCCATCACAAACAGGCTGCCTAGCAGGATGGAGCGTTTCCCTAACCAGGCAAATCGACGGTAAAAAACCGTCAGCAACAATCCCAATACAGAAAGAGCCAATGCCGTCACAGAGCTACTGACGAGCAACGCCGCAAAGCAGCCTCCAAACAGGAGCAATGCCCACCGCTGCTTGTTTTCGGCATAGTTGGCTAGCATAAACAGGGCGATCATAGTCATAGTCGAGTGCGCACCAAACTGATTCTTTTGGGCAAACACTCCCTTCCAACTACCGATAAATGGACCAGCTGTGTGTAAACCAACACCAGGCATAGCAACTGCTAGAGCCACACTCTCCAGAAAGACTATCACTAATACCCAAAGGACAATCTTAAACTGCTGCTCTAAAGTAAATCGAGAAGCAAAATAAAGACTGAGCAAAAACATAGGAATAAATTCTTTCCAAACAGCATCTATCGTCATTGACGGATCAGGAGACCATAGGAAAGATATACAAACAATAGCGATTAGGCCTAAAGCCCACTTGTTGCTGCGAGCTGTCTTTATGGTTTCAACAGGTCGAAGTAGTAATAGCAGTAGGGTAGATGCATAGGTGCCGTATCGGAGCAGAGTAATGATAGACTCAGGAATAACGGAAGCTTCAGAGAGATCGCTGCTAAATCCAAAAGCTCCGGCAAAAAACAGCAGGCAAAATGCCGCAAAACAGTTTTCCGCGAGATCAATCTGCTTTGCGGATAATAGCGTATTACCGTTAAGAGTAATTCTTTGGGCTTGCATAGCTTTGGAGAGGCTCTTAATAACAAAGTCTTAGGAGAAAAAAGGCCAGGTGATTTGACCGCCGTTGCTTGGGAGGTCTCTTGTGATAGATGACAGTGATTACCCCCTTCCCTGATCAATTGTATTCGATGTAGATCAACAACAATCTGCTGCTACCTGTGGATCATAAAGTTGTGATAGATGTGAAAATAGCATGAAATTACAGGGGGGTAGACAACTTAGTGTGGCAAATCAATATATTATAGTGACTTTGTTTTATGGCGATCGCTGTGTTGGAAGAGATATATGCCTTACTAAAGTAGCAGAAAGCTCAGTGAATGTGCTGTTTCTGATAAATGTAAAGGCTCCGTGAGATAAATTCTGCCGGTTGAGTTTACAGCTGGCGCAAGCCGTCGCAGCAATACCAAGGAGATGTGAAGCCTTGTTGAAGTCTTCTCGTAGCCATCAGCTAATTTGCCCTACTCAATCTACGAGCCACTATGATGTGGGTACAATAGTATGCGTGTGGGAAGTTCTGAAAACTTTCCCGGCATGATCTGTCAAGCGCTCTATTCATGATGAGAACTAACGCCAGATCATTTGTTCTGCCTTGTGTTTGAGTATAGTAGGGCTAACCAAGCCTCTCTGTACAGTTGATTAAGCTAGATGGTCTAGCAGTTGTTTTGGGGGAGAAGCAGTGGGTTACTTTCAAAAATTTCTTTATGTTTTTTCTGGGCATCAAAGACAACTGATTGGATTGGTCAGCATCTTTCTCCTTACATCTCTTCTAGAAGCTTTTGGTATTGGCTTAATTGGCCCATTTTTAAATTTGGCAGGTGATCCGGAAAAGGTTGTTTCAGAAAGTGATGCCTTTAGCTGGATATACGGAACCTTTGGATTTGAAAGCTTAGGAAGGCTTGTCCTTTGGTTTGGAATTTTTATCATTGTTATCTTCTTGATAAAAGGAGTTGTATATTTTCTGAGTAAGCGCTTTTCCTATAAGGTTCTTTTTGATCAAAGAGCCGCTGTTCAAGAGCGTCTTTTCAATACCTATTTGCTTGCGCCCTACGATTTTCATTTGACGAGAAATACTGCGGATTACATAAATAAAATAACCAATGAAACTCATCGTTTCTGCTTTATGGTCTCTTTGCCTATGGTGGAATCAGTTTCTCACATCATTGTGGTGGCCACACTTTTAGTGTTAATGGCCAAGACTAATATCTTACTCTTGGCTGTCTCTCTGGCTTCGCTGTTGCCCGCCTTCGTCGTCTTCTCGTTTTTAGTGCAGCGGTTGAAGCGTTGGGGTCGGTTATCGACTATTGCTCGCGAGGAGACAATCAAGGCTGTCAACCATGGGTTGGGAGGTATTAAAGAGACGCGTGTTTTTGGCTGTGAGGGTTACTTCAGAAATGAGCTAGAAGAGCACGTGAATGAGGAGGCTCGGGTGGAAATCCTCTTTCAAAGCGCTCAGTTTGTACCTCGAACGATGATTGAAACTCTTCTGGTGACAGCTATTGTTGGGTTTGTGTGCGTCTCCCAACTGCTGATTGGGCAGGATTTTGAAGCAGCTATCGCCAGCATGGGTGTGTTTGCCGTGGCTTCTTTGAGGCTCATTCCAGCCGCTAGCAATTTGGCAGAGTGCATTGGCAAACTGCGTAATTCTTCTCATACTTTAGATATGATGTATCTAGATCTAAAGGAAATAGAGAATAACCAAACTATCAAGAAGGGCAATTCTGATTTGTCTTTGGGTGCCGTCAAGCTTTTTGATGACAGTCGTCCTCTCAATTTTTCGAAAAGCTTAGAAATTGCCGATATCTTTTACCAGTATCCTAGCTCTCCCAATCCTTCCTTGACAGGTGTGTCAATGGAAATTAAGCGGGGGGAATCTATCGGCCTCATAGGTCAATCTGGGGCAGGTAAGACAACCCTCGTTGACGTCATTCTAAGCCTGCTGATTCCTCAAAACGGCGATATTTTAATTGATGGCAAGTCGATTTACCATGACTTGCAAGGCTGGCGAAATCTAGTTGGCTATATTCCTCAGTCTATTTTCTTGACTGACGATACTGTTGAGAAAAATATTGCCTTTGGGGTGCCGAAGGCTGACATTGATCAAGGCCGCTTGTGGTACGCCATTAAGGCGGCACAGCTTGAGGAATTGGTGCAAGATTTACCCAATGGCATCGACACTGAGGTTGGTGAGCGTGGAGTACGACTCTCAGGCGGACAGCGCCAGCGGATTGGGATTGCCCGTGCACTCTATCACCAGCGAGAAATTTTGATTTTAGACGAAGCGACCTCCGCTTTGGATAATGAGACGGAGCGACTGATTAGTGAGTCAATTCGATCTTTGGCTGGCTCTAAAACTTTAATTATTATTGCTCATCGGCTCTCTACCATTGAGCACTGCGATCGCGTCTATGTTCTTGAGAAAGGTAAAGTAGCCCGCTCCGGAAGCTACGCTGACGTTGTGCTTGCGCCCCAAGCATAGTTGATCAACCGTCTGTCTAAGGGCCACCTGCGAGCAAAACAATCAGCCCGCAGGTGGCCTTTTATCGTAACCGCCCCAGCGAGTAAGACGCTTTGGTGGTCGCTTTTGGGCGGTGGCAAGCCAGCTAAACCATCCCGGAGTTTACTAGCGAACCGATTGCTCTGTCCTCAGTGGGCAGGGTAAGCCGTATAACCCTGAAAGTGAGTTAAGTAAAGCCTGATCGGGTCTGTGAATTTTTGAGCCCAATCCCTTAAGCTATCGCTAGCTATGGTTCGGACGCCGCTAAGGCACCATAGAAGCTCTGACCTCTATGATCGAGAACTTGCCTAAAGCTCTTATCCGACATTCCGCAGGTTGACAGGAACTAATTTAGGAGGTAGTACCGGCAAGCCGG
>VFQR01000160.1_pt1 | contig 144474 bp, 134 predicted proteins | sample 3512321 | NCBI WGS metagenome assembly VFQR01 (sample SAMN10412374, study PRJNA504923) | tailings metagenome | isolation source: Relicate 3 Philex TSF1 revegetated site | place: Philippines: Tuba, Benguet | collected 2017-08-29 | reverse complement strand
AGGCCCATCATCATCATGCGGGCGACCCAGAAGAAGATGATGTCGAAGCCGGTGACGAGCACATCGGTGGGATAGTAGCGCTTGAGTTCGGGCGTCTCGTCGGGCCAGCCGAGGGTGGAGAACGGCCAGAGGGCGGAGGAGAACCAGGTGTCGAGCACGTCGGGGTCGCGGACGAGGTCGACCGGCTTGCCATAGTGCTTTTCGGCGAGCGCCTTGGCCTCTGCCTCGTCATAGGCAACGAAGGCATGGTTGTCCGGGCCATACCAGGCCGGAATCTGGTGACCCCACCAGAGCTGGCGCGAAATGCACCAGGGCTTGATGTTTTCGAGCCAGGCGAAATAGGTGTTTTCGTATTGCTGGGGCACGAATTTGGTGCGGCCTTCGCGCACCGATGCCAGGGCCGGCTGGGCCAGCACATCGGCCTTGACCCACCACTGGTCGGTGAGGAACGGCTCGATGACGACGAGCTTACTCTTCTCGTCATGCGGGACCATGATCTTCTTGTCTTCGATATGGTCGAGGCCGCGCGTGGCGTTCTCCTCCGCCATGGCGGTGAGATCGGCAACGATGGCCTTGCGGGCCTCGAAGCGATCCAGCCCGCGATACTTTGCGGGAATGAAATCGGCATCGATGATGGCGCCGCGCGTGGTAAAGACGTTGATCGGCTCGACACCCGCGCGGGCGCCAACCTCGAAGTCGTTGAAGTCATGGGCCGGGGTGATCTTCACCGCGCCGGTGCCCAGGGTCGGATCGGCGTATTCGTCGGCAACAACGGGAATGCGGCGACCGACCAACGGCAGCTCGATGAACTTGCCGACAAGGCCGGCGTAACGCTCGTCTTCCGGATGCACGGCAACGGCGACGTCGCCCAGCATGGTTTCGGGACGGGTCGTCGCGACGATGATGTAGTCACGGGTTTCGGTCCCCGTGACATTGCCCTCTTCGTCCACAATCGGAAACTGGTAGGTTACGCCATCGGCCAACGGATAGCGCAGGTGCCACATGTGGCCCTTGACCTCGATATTCTCGACTTCGAGGTCGGAAATCGCGGTTTCGAGGCCGGGATGCCAGTTCACCAGGCGCTTGGCACGATAGATGAGGCCACGCTTGTGGAGCTCGACAAAAACCTTGGTGACGGCGCGCACCATCTGGTCGTCGGCCTGGCCGCGCTCGCCCATGGTGAACTTTTCGCGGCTGAAATCGGCCGAGGCGCCGAGGCGCTTCAATTGATTCATGATGGTGCCGCCGCTCTCGGCCTTCCATTCCCAGACGCGATCGATGAAGGCGTCTCGGCCCATGGTGCGGCGGTCGAGCTGCTTTTCGGCAAGCTGGCGCTCGACGATCATCTGCGTGGCAATGCCGGCGTGGTCGGTGCCGGGCTGCCAAAGGACGTCCTTCTTCAGCATGCGGTTGAAGCGGACCAGGATGTCCTGGATGGTATTGTTGAGCGCGTGGCCGATATGGAGCGATCCGGTGACGTTGGGCGGCGGAATGACGATGGTGAAGGTCTCGGCCCCGGGCTTGGCCCCTGCCCCGGCGGCAAAGGCCTTGGCGTCGAGCCAGGCATCATAGATGCGGCTTTCGACGGCGGCGGGTTCGTAGGTCTTTTCAAGCATAACGTCACTCGCGAACAGCAGCGACCCGCCAGGATAGACCGTGGCGGGCCGGGAAGAGGTTGGCAGTCTTCAAGCAAATGCAGGGTGCGGGGTCAACAGCCCATGAGGGGCCATTGCTGCCCCGAAGGCTTATTCGCCGCGCGAAACGCGGGCGATTTCCTTTTCCACCATGCGCTCGACCACGGACGGCAGGTTTTCATCCAGCCATTCCTTGAGCATGGGGCGCAGCATATCGCGCATCATGGCTTCAATGGTCAGGCCGGGATTGCCGATGCCCAAGGCGGTCAGCTTGCCGATCGAACCCCGAACAGCGGCGCGGGTCGCGGGCTCGAGCAGCTGATCGGCCATGTCCGCCGTCAGCGTGGGATCGGGCAAAGGCGCGGCCTGGGATGCACTCATCTGGGGCGCAGGTTCGGACTCGAATTCCGGCTCAGGATCGTCGAAAGCCATGGCCAACGGGTCGGGCGCCACCTCCGGTTCGGCCCTGGCGGGCGCAAGCGGCTCGCGGGTCGGGGCCGGATCGAAACTGGGCAGGCCATCATCGAGGGCAAAGCCGATATCGTCGGCATCCACCAGCGCGGGGCCGTCGCCCGCCTCAGTATCTGCCAGGATGGAATCGAAGCTGAAGCCCTCGGCGTCGCCGCCCTCTTCCACGATCTGCGAGGGAGACAGAGCCAGAGGTTCGATGTCGTCGAGCATGTCGCTCAGGTCGCGATCAGCCGGCTCGGACAACGGGCGGGCGGGCGCGGCCTGCATGGGCGGCGGGGCCGCCTGCACGGACGGCCGGCGTGGCGCCCCGGCAGCATCATCGTCGGCGATGATCTGTCGAATGGACGACAGGATTTCGTCCATGGAGGGTTCTTTGGGTGCCGGCTTGTTCATCAGTGCCTCTTACTCATGCGCCCGACTGGGAAAGGTATCCGCAGTTACCCTGCCCTGATTCGTAAGAAACAGCTTAGTCCGATGAGGCGGAATTAGGAATCATCCCAAGGCCGGAACTTGAGGTCTTCCACGAAAAGTTGTGGCCGGGACGAGCCCGGCCACAAGATTTGGCGTTTGCCTCAAAATCATTCGGCGACGGTGCGCAATTCCTGCCAGACGTCTTCCACCGCCTGAGTGTAGGGCACGGCGGTCTTGATCTCGACCTGAAGCGCCAGATCACGCGCCGTCAGGCGCCCCATGGCACTCAGAAGCGAGAAGGTCGCGACCGTCTTGCTGCTGGAGGCATTGATCAGGGCCTCGCGGGCGCTGGTCAGGTCGGCCTGGGCATTGAGCACGTCGAGCGTGGTTGCAGCGCCCAGGTCACGTTCCTGGATAACGCCATCAAGAACGGTATTGCTCGAGGCGACGGCCGCCTGGGCAGCGCTGATCTGCGCATCGGCGCTCTGGATGCCGGTCCAGGCGGCAATGACGGCCTCGCGAATCTGGTCATAGGCGGACATGGCGTCCACTTCCGACTTGATCTGGTTGAGATTGGCCTGGCGCACAGCTGAACCCATGCGGCCGCCAGAATAGATCGGAATGGAAATGTTGAAGCCCAGGGAGGCGGAAATCCCGTCGCGCGCCGGATTGCCCGAGGGGCCGGTCCAGGAGGTCCCGACCTGGCCGGTGACGCTGGCCGTGGCGCCGAAATAACCGGCCTGCGCGGCATCGCTACCGGCCTGGGCGGCGCGGATGGCGGCCTTGGACAGGAGAATGGCGGGATGGCCGATCTCGGCCTCGGCAATGGCCGCATCAATGGAGCGGGGCAGCAGATTGCCGTAGTTGTGGCCGGTGGAAAGCCCCTGCGGACGCTGGCCCACGAGGCGCTGGAACGTGGCTTCGCTCGATTGGAGGCTGCCCACCGCAGCCTGCTGGGCGGCCTGCCCCTGGGCGAGGCGCGCCTGGGCCTGAGCGACGTCGATGCGGGTGCCCTCGCCCACATCCAGACGGTCCTGTGCCGATTGCAGCTGCGCCTGGAAGAAGGTGACATTTTCCTGCCGCAGGGCGAGCAGTTCGCGCCCGCTGAGCACGGCCATATAGGCCTGAACGACCTGCAGGAGCACATTCTGCTCGGTATTGCGGATCTGGTATTCCGCCACTTCCGCGGCGGCGCGAGCGGCCTCAACCTGTGCGGACGTGCGGTTGTTGTCGTAAATCGTCTGATTGTAGGAGAGACCTGTCGTCAGCGAGGAATTGGGGGTCCAATTCCCACCCACCAGGCTCGTCCCGGCGGTGCCACTGATCGAAGCGCCGACTGTGGGGAGCATGCCGGACTTGGCCTGCACGATCCCTTCGGCAGAGGCTTTCGCGCTCAGGAGAGCAGACTGCAGGTCGGGCGCATGATTGTAGGCGGCAGTCAGGGCCTGGGAGATCGACTGGGCATGCGCAGCGCCTGCACTTGCACAGGCTAGAACCACGGCAAGCACGCTCGCCCCGATTAGTCCGCGATTCTTCATAAACCCAGTCTCCGTACCCGTGCACTTTTATGCGTGGCAGATGGGATGCACAACCTTCGGCGGCAATCTCGAAGCAAGTTTAATGAGAGGGAAATGCCTGATCGTGGCCCCAACGCAACACTTTGCCTAGAACACGAAGTCTTTCGCGCTGTTGCCCGCGTAAAGAACCGGCAGCGTCGCGTTGAAATCGGTCCGCATAACGACACCATCCCGCCCCCGTTCCAGAACAGTGGCCGTCCCGACCGGCCCTTTGCGCACAAGACAGATCAGACGCCCCTTAGGCGCCAGCATGTCCGCCCAAGACTCGGGCAAATCTTCCAGCGCACCCTCGATCAGGATGGTGTCAAATTCGTTAAGATCAGATGACGGCCGATCCCCGCGGAGGACCCTGGCATTGGTGATGCCCAGCGCGGCCAGATTGGCCTCTGTGGCTTCCGCCAGTGTTGCATCAGGTTCCAGTGCGACGACTTCCCGAGCCAGGCTCGCGATAATGGCGGTCGCGTAGCCGGTACCGGGCCAGCAATCGAGGACGCGATGGTTTGGTGCGATGTCGGCCAATTGCAGAAGGCGCGCCAGTGTGGCGGGGGCCATGGCAAAGCGCTGACCGCCCAGCGGGTGATGGGCATCGGTATAGGCCAGGGCGCGCCGGTCGGCAGGCACGAACATCTCGCGCGGCATGCGGCGAAAAATCGAGAGCAAGCGCGGATCAGTCACGCCGCTGGTCGCGATCTGATGATCCACCATCGCCTTCCGCGCGGATTGGAAATCAACCATCGAGCTCACTCCCTGCGGATCATCGACCGGTGCGAATATGGTCGAGCCAAGGCCAAAGGCAAGCGCAGGATTACTCTTTGGAAGGCCGAGCGTTGCTATGGCTCTTGTCGAGATCCTTCTTCGGGTCGTTACCGGATTCGGGATCGACCGGCTGGTCCTCTACGGAACCGTCACTGCGGTGTCCCAGGTCGTCGATATTGTCGTCCAGTTGCTCGCCTGGATCGGTTTCGAGCGGGGCGGGCTTGCTGTTGCGGGATGACACGAGGCACCTCCTTGAGTGGTCCCACGATCAAACCCCGGCACCCGTCCCCTGTTCCATCACGACAGCAAAAAGCCCCGGAGGCTTTCGCCTTCGGGGCCGTTTATCGGTCTTCGATATTTTTCAATCGCGTTCCGACATAGCTACAACACGCCTGGCTCCAAAGGGTTCCAGCCTGACGCGAAAAATCGCTCCAGGATACCGGCGCCGTATCGATCTTGAGGAAATGGAGGCCGCGTCCGGAATCGAACCGGAGTACACGGATTTGCAATCCGCTGCGTAACCACTCCGCCACGCGGCCTCTGAGCGCCAGTACCTATTGGACGGCAATCGCTTATGCAATAGACTCGTTTAAAGGCTGTGTATTTTCCGGTGAGCCGATGCGCGGCGGCGCTGGAACCCACAAGGAAGCACGGCTTTGCGGTGCTTTGGAGCTCTGGCCATCCGATGCAGTTCAAGGTGACCTCCGCCTATTACGACGAGGCAAGCAAGTACCTCGTCTATACAGCCACCGGAGAACGGGATGGCGCCCGTTACACGGTCTCGTCCCGGGTCAAATGCCTCAAGCCCCCCAATACGCCGGAACGACTGCATATGGTGGTCCTTCTGGCGCTGACGGACCAGTTCAAGCGACCTAGCCCTTCGGGGAAGCGCGGATAGCGGCACTGGCGGTGGCGCGACAGCGTCCGACGGACTAGCTTTGCGGCGACTTGAACCGGGATTCGTCATGTCCACAGAAGCCATCACGCCGACGCGGCGCGAATATGCTCAACCGGTCTTTGCCGGAATGCTCGCCGCCGTGGTCGGCTCCGCCAGCACCTTCACGCTGGTCCTGGCCGCCCTAGCGGCTGCCGGCGCAACGCCGCAACAGGCGGGTTCCGGGCTGTTTTCTGTCTGCCTCGCCATCGGCATTCTCAATATCGTCATTGCCTGGCGGGCGCGAACCCCGATCAGCTTCGCCTGGACCACTCCAGGCATGGCCTTTCTCTTGACCGTGGGCGAACCTGCCGGCGGGTTTCCGGCGGTGGCGGGTGCCTTCCTTGTGTGCGCGGCCCTGATCGTCCTGACCGGCTTGATCGCGCCGCTTGGACGGGTGATCGCAACGATACCTCCGGCAATCGCCAACGCCATGCTGGCCGGCATGCTGCTCACTCTATGCCTCGCGCCGCTCAACGCCTTGGGCGAAATGCCGTGGCATACGCTCCCGATTCTCATTGCGTGGGGGCTCGGCCTGCGATTTGCGCGCCGCTATGCCGTCCCGATCGCAGTGGTCGTGACGGCCGTAGTGCTGGCGACAACGACCAACCTGCCACCGGGTACCTTTGCCGGGGCGTGGCCTGTGCTGGTGCCGGTCATGCCCGAATTCACGCTCGACTCAATCATCCGTATCGCCCTGCCCCTCTATGTGGTGACCATGGCCTCGCAGAACCTGCCGGGCATTGCGGTGATGAAGGGCAATGGCTTCAACCTGCGTCCGGCGCCGGTCTTCGTGCTGACCGGCCTCGCAAGCGGGGCGACGGCCTTCTTTGGGGGGCCGACCAGTAATCTGGCCGCCATCACGGCGGCGATCTGCGCCGGACCGGAAGCGCATCCGGACCCCGACCGGCGCTGGCCGGCGCCGGTTGCCGCCGGGTTCACCTACCTGCTGTTCGGCCTGACGGCGAGCCTGGCCGCCGCCTTCATAGCCGCCTCGCCGCCCCTGCTGATCCAGGCCGTTGCCGGGCTGGCACTGTTTTCAAGCCTGGCGGCCTCGTTGGCCGCGGCACTCTCCCAGGAAGAAGCGAGGCTCCCTGCTATCCTCACCTTCGTGACCACGGCTTCGGGAATCACCATCGTGGGCGTGGGCGCGCCGTTCTGGGGCCTCGTCGGCGGCATTGCGCTCCTGCTGCTGCTCCGCTCGAAGGGACGCCAATGAGGCTGCACGCCCTGATCCTGGCGGGCGGACAGGGCAGCCGGCTGGGCCTGATCCGCAAGGATCAGATGCGCTTCAACGGGGTCTGCCTTCTCGACCGCATGGCCGGGCAATTCTCCGCTGCAGGTGCAGATTTGCTGGTTTCCGTGGGGCGGGTGACAAGCCTCCACCGTGACGACGCAATGGTCCTGCCCGATCCCGACCTGCCGATTGGCGGCCCCATGGCAGGTCTCGTCGCGGCAGCCGCGCATCTGCGTGGTCACGACAGCGACGACCTGCTGGTGACCACCGCGGTGGACACGCCTTTCCTGCCCGATGATTTCGTGCGGCGTCTCGTCGCTGCCCTCGATGGCGGGGCATTGGCGGCTGAGGCCGGATGGCGGGGCAATTTCTATCCGACCAATGCAGTCTGGCGGGTTTCGGCCCTCAAAGACCTCCCGCGCCTTGCGCGCGAAGGAAGAGCACCTAGTAGCCCAAAGGCCCTGCTTGCCCAGCTGGGAGCACCGGCAGTCGACTGGGGGGACGCGCTGGATGAAGACCCCTTCGCCAACCTCAACACGCTAGACGACCTTGTCGCCCTGGCGCGCCGTGCCCGTGCGTTGGGACTATGACGACTTATTCACATGCCGTGACATTTGGGCTTGGCAAACCGGATCAGTTTGGGTACACGGACCTCGCCTTCGACAAGAGGGCGCACGAAAGTGTTCCGCGATAGCTCAGTTGGTAGAGCGTTCGACTGTTAATCGAATGGTCGCTGGTTCGAGTCCAGCTCGCGGAGCCATTTCCCTCCCAAATGCCTGACATTTGTGCACGAGCAATTGCGCTTCCTCGCCCAGTGGCGTAGGACGGCAACGAACCGTTCATTCAAGCGATTTCCATGACCACGATTGCCGCCCCAACTGTGCCCGAGGCGCAGCGCACTGCCTTGTCGATCATTCTTTGTGTGAGCGGCGCGCACCTGCTCAACGACCTGCTGCAATTCCTGCTGCCGGCCCTCTATCCGTTGCTCAAGGAAAATTACGGGCTGTCCTACTTTCAGATCGGCATGCTGACCCTGGGTCAGCAGATCACGGCCTGCCTGTTGCAGCCGATCTTCGGCCTGTCGGGCGACCTCAAGCCCAAGCCGTACTGGCTGGCGCTGTCCATGGCCATCGTGGCCGCGGGCGTGGCCCTGCTGGCCGCGGCGAACGGATTCTGGATGCTGTTCCTGGCCGCAATCGTCGTCGGCACGGGCTCGGCCATTTTTCATCCCGAAGCCTCGCGCGTGGCGCGCATGGCTTCAGGTGGCAAGCTGGGCTTTGCGCAGTCCCTGTTCCAGGTGGGCGGCAATGTGGGCACTGCCCTTGGGCCCCTCGCCGCCGCGCTGATCCTCTTGCCGCTGGGCCAATCGAGCATCTTCTGGTTCCTGATCGTCGCGGCGCTCGGCCTTGGCGTGCTCGGTTATGTCGGGCGCTGGTTTGCCGAGCACCAGAGACAGGCTGCTACCCGCCCCAGCGTGGTCATCAAGAAGCCCGTGCTCTCACGCCAGCGACTGGTCGTCGCCTTTGCGGTGATCGGCGCGCTGCTGCTGAGCAAATTCATCTATATCGAGGGGCTCAAGAGCTACTACGCCTTCTTCCTCATGGAAAAGTTCGCCCTCTCGGCGCAGGACGCGCAGTATTATCTCTTCGCCTTCCTCGGCTCGGTCGCGGCGGGGACTTTTATCGGCGGCCCCGTGGGTGACCGGTATGGGCGACTGGCGGTGATCTGGGTGTCGATCCTGGGCGCCCTGCCCTTTACGCTGGCCCTGCCCTATCTCGACCTGTTCTGGACCTGCGTAATGAGCATCATGGTTGGCCTGGTCCTCTCCTCGGCCTTTTCGGCCATGGTGGTCTATGCGCAGGAACTGGTCCCGGGCAAAGTCGGCATGATTGCCGGTTTCGTCTTCGGCTTTGCCTTCGGCATCGGCGCCCTGGGTGCTGCAGCCATGGGTGGGCTGGCCGACTGGATCGGAATCATTCCGGTCTTCCAGATTTGCGCCTTCCTGCCCGCCCTGGGTATTCTCACCATCCTGCTGCCCAGGACGGCAGAACTTCATCCGGAAAGGATCGCGGCATGAGCAGTGGCATGGATGCTGACAATGAGAGCCAGATCACGCTGACGCGGACCATCGGTGCCCATGTCTCGGACGTGTTCGCAGCCTTCACCGACCCCGCTCTGATCGAACAGTGGGAGGCCGACGAGGCCGAATTCGATGCCTTCGAAGGCGGGCAATACCGCTTCGTCACCTTTGCCGAGGACGAAGACGAGGCCGACCACGAGGTGAGCGGCGAAGTGCTGACCTTTTTGGACGACGAGCGGCTGGTGCTGTCCTGGATTCACAAGGGTGACGAAAAGGACAGCGAGTTGATCTTCGTGCTCGACGTCGCCTTCAAGGCAGTGGGCGAGGACAGCACCGTGATCACGCTGACCGAACGCGGCCTGCCGCATGCCGATGCGCAGACCCGTATCTTTTCCATGGAAGCCTGGAGCGCGGCGCTCGAGGAATTGGCCGAGCTGATGGAATAGGGCTGAACCGGCGACGCCGAGCGCGCGTAGTAGGGACGACGCCCGGAGGTTCACCTTGTCCACTGCCCTGGTCTGGCTGCGCAATGACCTGCGCCTTGCCGATAATCCCGCCCTCTTTGCTGCCTGCCGCGACCATGACCGGGTGGTTGCGCTCTATGTTCACGAGGCTGATGCGTCGCTCCGGCCGATCGGGGCAGCCGCCCGCTGGTGGCTGAACCGGAGCCTGGGCGAACTGAGTGAGCGACTCGCCGAGGCCGGGATCCATCTGCGGGTCGAGACAGGCGTTGCCGGCGAGACGGTCGGCAAAGCGGCGGCCGAGGCTGGCGCTGGCGCGGTTCACTGGAATCGTCGCTACGGGCCGGCTGAACGTGAACTCGACGCCGGCATCAAGAGCGCATTGCGCTCTGGCGGCCTCGACGTGCAGTCCCACACGGGAAATGTGCTGATCGAGCCGTGGCTCATCCAGACCGGCCAGGACAAGCCCTATTCGGTGTTCACGCCTTTCTGGAAGACATTGCGGGACATGGACATTGCCAAGCCCCTTCCCGCGCCAAGGCCGGGAGCAGCACCCAAGGGCTACGGCTGCGTCGATGGCGACTATCCCGCGCCGCGCTGGTCGAAAAAGCTCGAACAGTACTGGTCGGTGGGAGAGGAGGCGGCCGCGGAGCGGCTGAGGGAATTCCTCGACGAGAAAGTAGCCGACTATCCGGAAGGGCGGGACTTCCCGGCGCGCGACGTCACCTCGCGGCTGTCCCCGCATTTGCGCTTCGGCGAGATCAGTGCCCGGCAAATCTGGCATGCGGCGCAGGCTTTCGCCCATGCGCATCACGACAAGGCCGGCGCCGTCGACAAGTTCCTTTCGGAGCTCGTCTGGCGGGACTTCAGCTATCACCAGCTCTATCATCGTAAGGATATTGCCAAAGCCCCGATGCAGGCGAAGTTTTCAGACCTCCAATGGCGGCACGCGCCGGCGCAACTGGGTGCCTGGCGCACGGGTCTGACCGGGATCCCCATTGTCGATGCAGGCATGCGCGAGCTGTGGGAAACCGGCTACATGCACAACCGGGTGCGCATGCTGGTGGCGTCGTTTCTCACCAAGAACCTGCTCATCGACTGGCGCGAGGGTGAACGCTGGTTCTGGGACTGCCTGGTGGATGCCGACGAAGCGAACAATCCGGCAAGCTGGCAATGGGTGGCGGGAAGTGGCCTCGATGCCGCCCCCTACTTCCGCATTTTCAACCCCGTAACGCAGGGCGAACGGTTCGATGGGGCGGGTGACTATGTGCGCCAGTGGGTGCCTGAACTGGCCAAGCTGCCGGCGAAGCATATTCACGGTCCAAGCGACGCGCCGGACGTGGAGTTGCAGAAGGCCGACATTGTTGTGGGCAAGACATATCCGCGGCCCATCATCGACCTCAAGGTGACACGGCAAAGGGCGCTGGACGCCTTCGCGGCGCTCGGCCCCGCCAGCGAGAAGTGACGAAACGAAAAACCATTCCACCGGGATGCGCCTGCGTGACCAGCCCTTGCGCCGGGCCGGAAGAACAGGAAAAGCCCTGCCGATACGACTGCACAGGCTTGCGGGGCTGGTCTTGCGCCCCTACGATAAGTATCTGATCTATCTGACTTTGCCCGCACATTCCGGCAAGGTTCCCTGCGCAATCGGGCGCCACACAAGCAGAATCCGAGCATGGCCAAGCACGAAGACCTCATCTCCGCCATCGGCAATACGCCGCTGATCCGTCTCAACCGCGTTTCCACGCTGACCGGATGCGAGATTTGGGGCAAGGCCGAGTTCCTCAATCCGGGCCAGTCGGTCAAGGACCGGGCGGCGCTGTTCATCATTCATGACGCGGTCAAGTCGGGTCGGCTGAAGCCGGGCGGCACCATCGTGGAGGGAACGGCCGGGAACACCGGTATCGGGCTGACGCTGGTAGCCAATTCACTGGGGTTCAAGACGGTGATCGTCATCCCCCAGACGCAGAGCCAGGAGAAGAAGGACGCGCTGCGCCTTTATGGCGCCGAACTGATCGAGGTTCCGGCCAAGCCCTATCGGAACCCCAACAACTATATCAAGGTGTCGGGGCGGCTGGCAGAAAAGCTCAATGCCGAACTGCCAAACGGCGCCGTCTGGGCCAACCAGTTCGACAATGTTTCCAACCGCCGCGCCCATGTGGAAACAACCGGGCCCGAAATCTGGCAGCAGACCAATGGCCGCGTCGACGGCTTCATCTGCGCCGTCGGGTCGGGCGGCACCCTGGCCGGCGTGGCCGAGGCTTTGCGCGCGCGCAATCCTGAAATCAAGATCGGCTTGGCCGATCCAGAAGGGGCTGCGCTCTACGAATATTATGCTCATGGCGAGCTGAAGTCGTTGGGCGACTCGATCACCGAGGGCATCGGCCAGGGCCGCATCACCGCCAACCTGGAAGGGCTCAAGGTCGACATGCCCTATCGCATTCCGGACAGCGAGGCCCTGCCCTATATCTACGACCTGCTCGAGCATGAAGGACTGTGCCTGGGCGGTTCGAGCGCAATCAACATTGCCGGCGCGGTGCGCATGGCGCGGGATCTTGGACCCGGCAAGACCATCGTCACGGTGCTCTGCGACTATGGCAACCGCTATGCCAGCAAGATCTTCAATCCCGAATTCCTGCGGGGCAAGAGCCTGCCGGTGCCGCCCTGGATGGAAGACCGCACGCCGATCGACATTTCCAGCGTGATGGAACCTGACGCCTGAGGTTGAGGGACATTGTCGAAGGCCTTCAGCCTGATAGAGTGCGCCTCCCATTGCGCTGAAGGACACACGTGTTCGGCATAGACGACATTCTGCGGGCCATCGTTGCGGATCTGCACCTGATCGCGCTGATCATGGGCGGCATCTATCTGCTGGCGATTGTTTGCGCGGTGCGGGAAATTCTCAATTCGCGCACGTCGCAAGGGTCGATCGCCTGGCTGCTGTCGCTGTTGCTGCTGCCAATCCCGACCGTGCTGCTCTACCTCATCTTCGGGTGGAAGCTGTTCGACGACTATGCCACTGACCGGATGCAGAATGGCCGGGCGGATCGCCCTTTAAGGGCCAAGGACCTGGCGCTGATCGACCGGGAGACGGATGCCAAATGGCCCGTGCAGGTGCATGTATCGGAGCTGCCCTTCCTCAAGGGCAATGACGTCGAGCTGCTGATCGACGGGAAAGCCACATTCGATTCGATCTTTGCCGGCATCGAGGCGGCGCAGGACTATCTTCTGGTGCAGTTCTACATCGTTCGCGATGACCGGCTGGGACAGGAACTAGCCGAACGGCTGATCGCCAAAGCCGAGGCGGGTGTCGCGGTCTACCTGCTCTACGACGATATCGGCAGCACGGGCATGCCCAGGCGCTACCGCCACGAGTTGCGCGAGGCGGGCATCAAGGTCTCGAGCTTCAACCGGCGGCACAAGTTCCTGCGCCTGTTCGGGCCGACCCGCATCAATTACCGCAACCACCGCAAGATCGTGGTGGCCGATGGCAAGCATGCCTGGGTGGGCGGACATAATGTGGGTGTTGAGTACTTGGGCGAAGACCCGAAGCTGGGGCACTGGCGCGACACGCATGTGCGCGTGTCGGGACCGGCGGCACTCGGCTGCGCCCTGCTGTTCCGCGAAGACTGGGAATGGGCGACGGGGGAGCTACTGCCCAACAAGCCGCCTGGAGAACTGGAGACATTCGGCGACAATTCCGTGCTGGTGATGGGCAGCGGCCCGGCGGACAAACTCGAAGAATGCGCGATCGCCTTTACCGATCTGATCGGGCGGGCACGCAAGCGACTCTGGATCGTCAGCCCCTATTTCGTGCCCGATACCGACATCCGGACGGCCCTGTTCGCCGCCCGGTTGCGCGGTGTAGATGTTCGGATCATGCTGCCCGACAATCCCGACCATGTACTGGTCTGGCTGGCGAGCATGGCCCATGCCGACAGCATGGTGCAGCATGACATCGCAGTCTATCGCTATACCGACGGCTTCCTGCACCAGAAGGTGGTGCTGATGGACGACGAGATGGCGACCGTGGGCAGCGTGAATTTCGATAATCGCTCCTTCGCCATCAATTTCGAGATTACGCTCTGGTTCACCGACGAAACGACGGTGAACAATGTCGAGCGCATGCTTTTGAAGGACTTTGAATCGTGCCGCCAGGTTGGACCGTCGGAGGTGCAGACGCGACCCTGGTCGCTTTACCTCGCTACCCAGGCGGCACGCCTGCTTTCCCCGGTTCTGTGAGTATCCCGATGACCGAATTCCTGTTTCGCGATGATGCCTATCTGCAGTCGACGCAGGCAAAAGTTGTGGCGATCACGCCCGAGGGCGGAATCGTGCTCGATCGGACGGTCTTTTATGCCACATCGGGCGGACAGCCGGGTGATACAGGCAAGCTGGTGCTGTCCGACAATTCATCCCTGGTGCTGTCGAGCGCCATTCACCCGGACGGAGACAAGGCGGTCATCCTCCACATCCCTACCGAGGGGCAGTCCCTGCCCCGGCTGGGCGAAATGGTGCGGGCGGAAATCGACTGGGATCGGCGATACCGGCTGATGCGGATGCATACCGCCCTGCACCTGCTCTCGGTGGTCTTTCCATTTCCGGTGACAGGTGGATCCATTGGCGAGGACAAGGGACGCCTCGATTTCGACATGCCGGACATGCCCGAGGATCTGGCGGCGCTGGAAGCCCAGCTCAATGACATGGTCAGACAAGATCACCCGATCACCACAGAGTGGATCACCGATGCCGAAATGGAGGCCAATGCCGATCTGATCAAGACCATGAAGGTCAAGCCGCCCACGGGTCAGGGGCGCGTCAGGCTGGTGCGGATCGGCGACATCGACCTGCAGCCCTGTGGCGGGACACATGTGGCCGGGACCGCCGAGATCGGCCGGCTGGCGCTCGGCAAGATCGAGAAGAAAGGGAAGCAGAACCGCAGGGTCAACCTGCTCTTTTCCTGAAGGCAGCAGGTCTATTCATCGAATGGGCGGCGCGTAGAGCAGGCCGCCATTGCCCCAGAGCGCATTCTGTCCCCGCAGCATGGCCGCCCCTGTCTGGGGCCCGAAGTGCCGGTCGTAGAGTTCTGAATAGTTGCCAACAGCGCGGATGGCGTCGGCCATGAATGTCGGGGTGAGGCCGAGCCCGTTGCCGAAGTCCCCCTCGATCCCCAGGATGCGGCGGACGGCAGGCGTCCGCGCAGCAGACAGGGAATCGATGTTGAGGCTGGTGACGCCGACCTCTTCGGCATTGATGAGGGCTGAGATCGTCCAGCGCACGATCTTGAGCCACTGATCGTCGCCTTCGCGCACCACGGGGCCCATGACTTCCTTGGAAATGCGTTCGGGCAGGATGCGGTGCAGATTGGGCTCAGGCAATTCACGACGGATGGCTTGGAGCTGCCGGCCCGAGGCGGAAATTGCCTGGCAGAGACCGGCCCGATAGGCTGTCGCAAGGTCGGCGACATCTTCATACGGGACGCCGACATAGCTGGTCTGGTTGGAGAAGAAGAACTCGTCCAGTCCTTCAAGCTCACCCGCGCTGTCGATGACGCAGATGCTGACATTGTCCAGCTCATAGGCCGAGACAACGCCCATCGATTGCGGCACCAGAAACGCCTGCCCATCAAAAAAGGCGGGAGTCACGTACTGGGCGCCGTAGCGAATGTCCCGACCCATGGTCCAGGCGCCGTTGCGCATCAGCACGTCAACGGCACCTGTCTGGAGCGGGGCGAACCGTGCCTCCCCCCGCAAGGATCGGAATTCGAGCAGGTCGGGATTGCCGAAAACGGCAGCAGCGAGCGCCCGGCATAGATCGACATCGAAACCGGACCAGCGGCCATCCACATCCTGCTGGGAAAAGCCCGCAAGTGGGCTGCTCGACCCGCAAATCAGAAAGCCGCGCTCCCTGACGGCCTCAAGTGTCTGTGCAGCAGTCTGCTGCGCGGCCATGGCACACAGGATGGCCGCCCAAAACAGCATATGTCGGAACAGCTTGATCAACGCGACGGCCTTCGGTTTCCGCTGCGCATATTGGCAGGCATGGAAAGAGGGTCAAGCCGGGCTCCGGCTTGACCCCCGATATTTGAGAGTGGCCCCGCCATTCGGGCTGCCACTCGACCGCAGGTCTCGTGGCCTTCTCTAATGGCCTTCTCAGCGAAAATCGCTCCACTGGAGCGATCTTGCCTGCGGCCGCTTCGAAGTCAGTGAAGGATCTGGCTGAGGAACAGCTTGGTGCGCTCGTGTTGCGGGTTCGAGAAGAACGCTTCAGGCTCGTTCTGCTCGATGATCTGCCCCTGATCCATGAAGATGACGCGGTTGGCGACCTGGCGGGCGAAACCCATTTCATGGGTCACACACAGCATGGTCATGCCTTCCTCGGCGAGGCTGATCATGACTTCGAGCACTTCCTTGACCATTTCCGGGTCGAGGGCCGAGGTCGGCTCGTCGAACAGCATGATCCTGGGCTGCATGCAGAGCGAACGGGCAATGGCCACGCGCTGCTGCTGACCACCCGAGAGCTGGCCTGGATACTTGTTGGCCTGCTCGGGAATCTTGACCCGCTCCAAGTAGTGCATGGCCGTTGCCTCGGCTTCTGCCTTGGGAATGCCGCGCACCCAGATCGGAGCGAGCGTAAGGTTCTGCAGAATGGTCAGATGCGGGAAGAGATTGAAGTGCTGGAACACCATGCCGACCTCGCGGCGCACTTCGTCAATGCGCTTGAGGTCTGCGGTAAGTTCGGTGCCGTTGACGATGATCTGCCCTTCCTGGTGTTCCTCCAGGCGGTTGATGCAGCGAATGAGGGTCGACTTGCCGGAGCCCGAAGGCCCGGCAATGACGATGCGCTCGCCCTTCATCACCCGCAGATTGATATCGCGCAGAACGTGGAAGTCGCCATACCACTTGTGCATGCCGATGACGTCCACGGCCACGTCGGTGGTGGAGACCTGCATGTGGCTGGTGTCGATGGCGCGATCGACGGTTGTTGCTGAAACGTGAGACATGGAGCTACCTCTTGTAGCCAGTGTTGAGACGGCGCTCCATATAGATGGAGTAGCGAGACATACCGAAACAGAAGACCCAGAAGACCATGGCGGCAAACAGATAGCCGGTGGTCGCCGTATTGGCCGACTGCCACTCGAGGGCGGAGTCGTTCTTGGTCTTGACCGCTTCAAGCAGGTCTTTCATGCCGACGATGTAAACGAGCGACGTGTCTTTGAACAACGAGATGAAGTTGTTCACGATGCCCGGGATGACGTGCTTGAGAGCCTGGGGCAGGATGATGAACCACATCCGTTGCCAGTAACCCAGACCCAGCGATGCACCGGCCTCGTATTGCCCGCGGGGAATAGCCTGGAGGCCGCCGCGCACCACCTCGGCCATATAGGCGGAGGTGAAGAGCGTGACACCCACAAGGGCCCGCAGGAATTTGTCCACCGCCATGCCCTGCGGCATGAACAGGGGGAGCATGATCGAGGCCATGAACAGGATGGTGATCAGCGGCACCGCCCGGATCAGTTCGATGAAGCCAATGCAGACCGTCTTGATGATCGGCATCTGCGACTGCCGGCCCAGGGCCAGCACGATACCCATCGGGAAGGACAGCGAGATGCCCACCACCGAGATGATCAGGGTCACCAGCAGGCCGCCCCATTTTTCGGTCGGGATCACCTTGAGACCAAACACCCCGCCTGCAAGCAGGAAGTAGGTCACGATCGGGTAGACGACCAGGAAGAGGACCGCATTGGTGCGCTTGAACGGCATTTTGGGGATGAGCAGTGGCACCAACAACAGGGCGCCCAGAGCAAAGACGATGTTGGGCCGCCATTGCTCGGGTATGTCGTAGAAGCCGTAGATGAAGAACTCCATCTCCGCGGCGATGTAGGCCCAGCATGCCCCCGCATTTTCCATGCGGCACTGCTCGACCGTTCCGCCTGGGCCCACGGCATTGCCGAAGAAGAAGCCATAGAGCGGCGGCACCACCCAAAGCAGGAACAGGGCCCCCAGCACCGTGAGCACAGAGTCTGCCGGCGTAGCGAACAGGTTCTTCCTCAACCAGGCAACCGGACCGCTCGTGCGGTTCGGTGCGGGGCGGGCGTCGACCAGGTCGGTACGGACGTAACCAATATCTGTCATGGCAACCTCCTACCGTTCCACCAGCCGGACACGGCCGTTGTACCAGTTCATGATGGCCGAGGTGAGCAGCGAGAGCGTCAGATAGACCGCCATGGTGATGGCGATGCACTCGATGGCCCGGCCTGTCTGGTTCAGCGACGTTCCGGCAAAGACGTTCACCAGCTCCGGATAGCCAATGGCCGCCCCGAGCGACGAGTTCTTGGTGAGGTTGAGGTATTGGCTGGTCAGGGGAGGCACGATGACGCGCATCGCCTGTGGGACGATGACGAGCCGAAGACGGTCGTTCTCCTTGAGCCCCAGCGACTGAGCTGCTTCGGTTTGTCCCCTGTTCACAGCCAGGATGCCCGCGCGAACGGTCTCGGCGATGAACGAGGCCGTATAGATCGTCAGGCCGAAAGCCAGTGCCACAAATTCGGGTGGAAGTTGCAGTCCACCACGGAAGTTGAAGCGTTCCAGCACCGGCACTTCAAAGGCCAGAGTGGCACCGGTCACCCAGTAGAGCAGCGCCGGAATACCGACGACGATCAGAACCAGCAGGGCAAGCGGGAAGCGCGCTTCGCTCGGTGGACGCTCCAAGGCACCCACATAGGAATTATAAGCGATCACCATGGCGATTGCCGCACTGACAAGGCTTGCCAGCAGCCCCGGAGCCCAGGGGAACATGACGACCACAATCGCGTCGATGACAAAGAAGGCTATGGCGAAGACAAGCACGCCGCGGGCAATGGGGGCAAAGCGGGTAACCGAAGCCCCCGCGACCACGAGGGCAACGATCCCGGCGAGAAGGGGCGCTCCCGTCACTGGAAAGAGCACGCCGAGCACCAGGTAGAGCGCGCCGAATGCCAGAAGGAAGGTGACGCAGGCATCGGCAACCTTGCCCGCCAGCACGAGCGGTGAAGGATAGTGCCCGGTCAATGTGCGCGTCCGGGTGGCCCAAACACCGATAGCGATTGCCGCGACCAGCGACAGAACCAGGGCAACGGCAACCCAGGTGAATTCCTGATCCGGCGTGGGCTTGGGCACCATAATGCCGCGCTGGTTGATGAAGGAGTCGAATGGTAGCTGGAGGGATTCGCGCACCGCCGGCATCGCCTTAAGCACAGCGAAATACCAGAAGAAAAGCTGCAGCAGCAGCGGGATATTGCGGATCACCTCGATATAGACTGTCGCCAGGCTCGATATGATGAAGTTCGTGCTGAGGCGCGCTATGCCGATCGTGAAACCGAGAAGGGTGGCGAAGAAGATGCCGATTACGGCGACCAGTAAGGTGTTGAGCAACCCGACCAGGAATGCTTCCCAGTAATAGGATGCGCGCGACCACGGAAGAAGCGAAAAACTAATATCGAAGCCGGCAGTTCTCCAGAGAAAGTCAAAGCCGGTCGTCTTGTTTTGCGCTGCGAGATTGGCCGCTGTATTCCCGATGATCCAGAGAATGAAGCCGACCAGCAGCACGGCCACCACGACCTGATAGATGATCCCGCGGATCACCGGGTCGTTGAAAAAGCTGGTCCTTGGGGCAATGCTTTGCCCCGTATCGATTGTAGTCATGTATGGCTGCCCCTTGGCCGCAATGAGCCTCTGCACGCGCCCAAGGGCGCGTCAGTCGACAGAACAAACAATCCGGCGCTCCCTGGGGAGCGCCGGATCAATTTGATCAACTTAGCGGATCGGCGGGGCGTACTGCAGACCGCCATCGGTCCACAGCGCGTTCAGGCCACGTTCCAGCCCGATCGGCGTGTCCGGACCGACATGCTTTTCATAGGATTCAGCGTAGTTGCCGACCAGCTTGACGATCTGGTAGGCCCAGTCGTTTTCAATGCCGAGCGGAGCACCGAATTCGCCTTCAACGCCCAGGAGACGCTTGATCGACGGATTATCCGAGCCGAGCATTTCGTCGACGTTCGCGGAGGTCACACCGAGTTCTTCGGCTTCGAGCAGGGCGAAGTAAGTCCAGCGCGCGAGGTTGAACCACTGGGTATCACCAGCGCGGACCACGGGGCCGAGGGGCTCCTTGGAGATGATCTCGGGCAGGATGATGTGATCATCGGGGTTGGCGAACTTGGAGCGTTCGGCAGCCAGAGCCGAAGAGTCAGTGGTGTAGACGTCGCAGCGACCGTCTTCATAGGCCTTCACGACTTCGTCCTGGTCCACGAACACGACGGTGTTGAACTCCATGCCGTTGGCGGCAAAGTAGTCAGCAGCGTTGAGTTCGGTGGTGGTGCCGGATTCGATACAGATGGCGGCGCCGGAAAGATCCAGGGCCGAGTCGATACCTTCGTCCCCACGGACCATGAAGCCCTGGCCGTCATAGAACATGGTACCCACGAAGCTGATGCCCAGCTGGGTATCACGGCTCATGGTCCAGGTGGTGGTGCGCGAGAGGACGTCGATTTCACCAGCAGACAGGGCGGTGAAGCGTTCCTGGCTGGTCAGCGAGGTGTAGCGGACAGCGTCTGCGTCCTTGAAGATCGCTGCGGCCATGGCCCGGCAGAAGTCCACTTCAAGACCAGTCCACACATTGTTGGCATCGGGAGCGGAGAAGCCCGGAACACCACCGGTAACACCGCACTGAATATAGCCCTTGGCCTTTACGTCATCGAGGATGGCTGCCTGAGCAGCCGTCGCACCGAGACCCAGAGAGGCCGCGATGGCGATCGATACGAGCGCTTTTTGCATTCTTTTGCCTTTTGTTTCCTGACCCTGTTCGGCAGCCGAACATGTGTCCCTCGGCCGCCAGGAGCACCATCGCCTATGATGGCGGTTTGGATGCTGCTAAGCATGCAAGCCTCTATTCCCCTCAACGTCAAGGGTTGATGGTGGGTTGGGTCAGAAAACCTGTCTCTTAATTCGCCACACATCCCCATCTGATTTCTTTTTGAGCACCGAGCCCAGCATGACTGATCACGAAACCGGCACGCAGCGAATATCCGCGATGGAAACGATATTGACCCATGGCGGAAGAGCACCGGAGGATCAGTTCGGCTTCGTGAACACGCCGGTCTATCGCGGTTCTACGGTCCTGTTCAAAACACTGGCTGACCTGGATGCCCAGTCGCAGCGATTCCTCTACGGCCGAGCCGGCAACCCCACGACAGAATCAGTCGAATCGGTGGTCACGGAACTGGAGGGCGCGTACCGCACGAAGCTCGTCCCGTCGGGCCTGGCCGCAATTACCATTGCGCTCATGTCCTGCCTCAAGGCGGGCGACGATGTTCTGATCACGGACAGCGCGTATGAGCCCGGGCGCAAATTCGCCAACGGGTTTCTGGAGCGCATGGGGGTCAGCGTCCGGTATTACGATCCGCGGGTCGGCGCCGGACTGGCCGACCTGCTGCTGCCAGATACAAGGGCCGTTCTCGCCGAGAGCCCCGGATCGCTGACTTTCGAAGTGCAGGACATCCCCGCCCTGGCCAAGGCCGCGCATGAAGGCGGCGCCCGGCTGATCGTCGATAATAGCTGGGCCAGCCCGCTCTATCATCGCCCCCTATCCTTGGGTGCCGACATTGTCGTGCACGCCGGCACAAAGATGTTCGTGGGACATTCCGATGCCTTTGCGGGCACGATCTCGACAACGAGGGACGCCTGGGCCGATGTAGAGCGGGTCCGGACACTGCTCGGATTCTTTACGTCAGGGGACGATGCCTATCTCGTCTCGCGCGGGCTCAAAACCCTTGCGATCCGCATGAAGGAACATCAGGAGCGCGCGCTCGAAATTGCCACCTGGCTGCAGGCGCAGGATCCCGTGACCCAGGTGCTCCATCCTGCGCTACCAACTCACCCCGACCACGCCCTGTGGAAGCGCGATTTTTCCGGGTCGGGGAGCCTCTTCAGCTTTGTGCTCGCCCCTGCCCCGCGCGCGGCGGTGGCTGCAATGGTCGACCACATGAAATTGTTCACGATGGGCTATTCCTGGGGCGGCTATGAAAGCCTGCTGCTGCCGGTCGCCATCAAGTCGGCGCGCTCGGTCAGGCCATGGGCAGATCCTGGCAATCTCTTCCGGGTGCATATCGGGTTCGAAGGCATGGACGATCTCAAGGCCGATCTTTCGGCGGCGCTGGAGCGCTATGCGCGCGCGCGTTGAAGCAATTGCTTCAAGCCGTCCAGCGGCTTGAGAACCATCCTGTCATCGGCCGCTTGGGTAAACAGCCAGTTCCTGCGCGCAAAGACATTGCGAACCAGATAAGCGCCGAGCATGCCGACAACCGCCCCGGCAAAGACATCGGTGGGATAGTGCATGCCCACCGGCACACGGGAAATCGCCACGACGATGCCCACGACGAGCAGGATGGGGAAGAGCGGTGGCCGTATGAAGCCGACGACAAAGGCGGTGGCCACCGCTGTTGCCGCGTGACCGCTCGGAAAGCTCTGGAAGGTCCAATCGTTGAAGATGTTCTGGAATGAGAAAGCGCCTGCCGCATCGAATTCGGTTGGACGTCCCCGACCGATCAGGCGCTTGATGAGATTGGTAATCAGCCCCGGCACGCCGACACCGAGGAAGACAAAGGCCGTCAGCATGGCCAACTCACCGGTGGCCCTTTGCCAAACGCCGCGCATTGGAAACATGGCCAGACGCAGGAGAATCGTCAGTACCAGGCTGGGAATGAGGATCCAGTCGGAGAGCCCATAGTCGGTAATGAAGAAGAAGGGCGCGCGCCAGGCATCGGGCCAGGCGATCGTGCCGCGAGACGCGGCGACGTCGAAGACCGCCAGGGCGGCCAGCACGACCACGATCGCACCAAGAAACACCGGCCAGGACTTGCGATCGAGGCCCAGCGGCCAGGGTTTTTCAAGATCGAACATGGTGACCTTGTCTCTTGCCGGGCGCGCTCTCGTCAAGCGAAGCGTTAATATGCGAGTGGCCTTGCCCTTTGTGCCCGAACAGGCTAACGGAAAAGCGTGATTTCGGAGTGTAGCTCAGCCTGGTAGAGCACCGGTTTTGGGAACCGGGGGTCCAAAGTTCGAATCTTTGTACTCCGACCAATCGCATCGAATTTTCAAGGCGCATCGGATCGCCCGAAAGCGGCGTCGCAGTTTTCGGTCCGATGCTGTGCATCGTGTTGAGGACTTTGCATGACTGCCCGCATCTATCGCCCCGCCCGCAACGCAATGCAGTCCGGCAAGGGCAAGTCCAAGCAATGGGTTCTGGTGCATGAGCCGGCCACACCACGCAGCATCGATCCGCTGATGGGCTATACCAGCAGCTCTGACATGAACCAGCAGGTCAAGCTGTCGTTCGAGACGCTGGAAGAGGCCGAGGCCTATGCCACGCGTAACGGCATCCCCTATTCGGTGCAGCCGGTGCATGAGCCTACCCCCAAGCGCGTGAGCTATCCGGACAATTTCCGGTCAGACCGCAAGACCCCCTGGACGCACTGATCGTCCTGACAAGTTGAATCGTTCTGGCGCCGCAAGAGATTGCGGCGCTTTGCTTTTTGGCTGTAGTGTTCCGCAGCAAACTGGAAGGCTCGCATGCTGTCGCGCACCATACTGACGTCTTCTTTTCTGCTCCTCTCAATTGCCGGCAGCACCGCCGCACCGGCTCTATGGGAGGTCAGGGACAATGACAGTTCTGTCTGGATCTTTGGAGGGCTGGACGCTCTGCCAGAACAGTTGGCTTGGCGAACCGCTGCCTTCAATAAGATTGTTGCCAAAGCAGACCGGGTCCATTTCGAGGTAAGCTCAGAAGCCTTCGACACCGCAACGCTGATGCCACTGGTGGTTGAACACGGTTTCAATCAAGGCATGACATTGCTCAGCGACCAGATCGAACCGGACCTAATGAGAGAGGTCCGCGAAGTGGCAGCCCAATACAACCTCGACATGCCCCTGCTGCAGACGATGAAACCCTGGATGGCTGCAGTCATGATATCCTCGTCGGCAGAAGACTTGGCAAAGTACAACTCCATGTTCGGGGTGGCCGCGCTCCTCGAACCGGACCTGTCTCCGGAACGGGTAAGCTACTTGGAGACCCCCGAGAATCAAATTCGCCTCCTCGCCGCAACCACCGAGGCGGAACAGGTCGATATGCTCAAAGGCGCGGTCAGCTACGCCATGATTCCACAAGACCTACTGAGCCGTCTTATTGACGCCTGGGCTAACGGGAAGCCGGAGGCTATTGGCAGTCTGTTGGCCGGTCAGTTTGGCGCAACCATCGAGGGTGAGAATGGACTGATTGCCGCTCGCCACCAGGACTGGATCGGCCAGATAGATGCCATGCTATCCGTGGATGAGCAGGCGCTCGTGGTAGTCGACACAGCCAACCTAGTGGGCACCACCAGTTTGTTGCGACGGCTTGAGGCAAAGGGCCTAACCGTTATCAGAGTTCAGTAATGGGCAAACTGCTTGTGGGCCCGGGGTTTTTCTGGCTCGTGGGCCACCTGCGGTAGTATCGTTTACAGGCTTTGAACTTGCGCCTTTGCAGAGAGCATCGATCCCAAGACTAATGGCCGGAGGAGATATGCTGAAACCATCTGCCGCTCTGCTCGCTACTTTCGCGCTGATCGCACCGGCATATGCCGCCCCCGCCATATGGCAGGTCAGCGACGCGGACAGTTCAATCTGGCTGTTCGGCTCGGTTCACATGCTGCCTGCCGACGTCGACTGGAGGACCGGCAGGTTGGACAAGGTCATCTCCAAGGCGGACCGCGTCTATTTCGAGGCGGATGTCAGCGCCGCTGCCCAGGCTGAGTTGATGCCGCTGACGATAGAACTGGGCTTCAATCGAGATGGCGTGCTGCTGAGCGATCAGATCGGCGAGGCGCTGACGGATCGGGTGCGCGAGGCAGCGCAGGACTACGGGATACCGATGCCGGCGCTGCTGACCATGAAGCCCTGGATGGCGGCGACTACGCTCGCCTCCGGCCCGATGATGCAATCGGGCTACCAGGCCCGCCTGGGCGTCGAAATGGTGTTGGCTGCCGAACTCTCCGATGAGCAGAAGGGTTTTCTGGAAACAGGTGGCGAACAGTTGGGCTTTCTCGCCAGTGGCACGATGGAAGAGCAAATCACCATGCTCGAAGCCACCCTGGATACCTTGCACCTGGCCCAATCAGACATTGAGACGATGATTGCCGCCTGGATGGACGGCAACCCCAACGCGCTGGGACAGGCCTTCGACGAGCAGATGGAAGGCTTCGACAACGCCATGATCGAACGCATCATCGACCTGCGCAACCGCAACTGGACTGACAAGATCGAGGCCATGCTGGTGGGCAACGAGGCGGCCCTGCTTGTCGTCGGCGCGGCCCACCTGGCGGGCGAGACCAGCGTGGCAAAGCTGCTGGGGGAGCGGGGCTATTCCACCCAACGCATTCAATGAGGAGGCCGGACACATGCGCCCGGCCTCTCCAGGATGGTGATCAGACGTCCGAGAACCGCGTCCACTTGCTGTCGTTCTGGCTCGATTTCACCGAGGCCGTGATGAACTGCATGCCTTCAATGCCGTCGGCCATGGTGGGCAGCAGGCCCTCATAGTCGGCACCCTCGCCACGGATTACCGCGGCGAACTGGCTGTAGAGGGTAGCAAAGGCTTCCAGGTATCCTTCCGGGTGGCCAGAGGGAATGCGGACGTTCATAGAGGCCGCCGGCGGAACGGAAATCGACCCGCCGCGGGTCAACAACTGCCGCGGCTTGCCGAATTCGGTGAACCACATGTAGTTCGGGTTTTCCTGGCTCCATTCGAGCCCACCCTTGTCGCCATAGACCCGCAATTGCAGGCCGTTTTCCTTGCCCACGGCCACCTGGCTGGCCCAGAGCATGCCCTTGGCCCCACCTTCGAAGCGCAGCATGATGTGGACGTTGTCGTCGAGCTGGCGCCCGGGCACGAAGGCGGTGAGATCGGCCGACACAGCCTCGGTCTTGAGGCCGGTGACGAAGCGGGCGAGGTTATAGGCATGGGTGCCGATGTCGCCGATGCAGCCGCCGGCGCCGGAACGGGCCGGATCGGTCCGCCAGGCGGCCTGCTTATTGCCTTCGTCAGCGGCTTCTGTCAGCCAGTCCTGGGCGTATTCAGCCTGCACGACCCGGATCTTGCCCAGGGCGCCGGAGGCGACCAGTTCCCGGGCTTGGCGGATCAGCGGGTAACCTGTGTAATTGTGCGTGAGCAGGAACTTGGCGCCGTTTTTCGGCTTGATTTCCAAGAGCTTGCGCGCGTCTTCGAGGGTCGAGGTGATCGGCTTGTCGCAGATCACGTGGATGCCGGCTTCGAGGAAAGCCTTGGTCGGACCGAAGTGCATGTGGTTGGGCGTAACGATCGAAACCGCCTGAATGCCATCGGGGCGAGCGGCCTCGGCCCGCGCCATTTCCTCATAGGATGCGTAGATGCGATCTTCGGCCAGGCCGAGGTTTTTCCCTGATTCCGCAGCCACTTCCGGGCGCGACGAGAGGGCGCCGGCGACCAGCTGGAAATCGCCGTCGAGACGCGAGGCGATGCGGTGGACGTAGCCTATAAAGGCCCCGGTGCCGCCGCCGACCATGCCCAGACGAATTGGTTTTGCGCCGTTTTCGGCCATTTGTTCGCTCCCTTGATGCGTGTTGGTCGCCGCCTTGCAGCGACCAATTTGCTAGCAGACTGTTAGCTCAAAGGCCCAGCATCTTGCGATTGGCGGCCTTGTCGGTGCCAGCACCGGCAAAGTCGTCGAAGGCCTTCTCGGTGACGCGGATGATGTAGCTCTTGATGAGCTCGGCGCCTTCGCGCGCTCCATCCTCCGGATGCTTGAGGGCGCATTCCCATTCGAGCACCGCCCAGCCCTTGAAATCATTGGCGGCCATCTTGGCGAAAATGGACGGGAAATCGACCTGACCGTCGCCGATGGAGCGGAAGCGCCCTGCCCGATTGACCCAGGACTGGAAACCGCCATAGACGCCCTGGCGGCCGGTCGGGTTGAACTCGGCATCCTTCACGTGGAAGGCCTTGATGCGATCGTTGTAGATGTCGATGTAGTCGAGATAGTCGAGCTGCTGCAGCACGAAATGGCTCGGATCGTAAAGCAGGTTGGCGCGCGGGTGATTGTTCACGCGGTCGAGGAACATTTCGTAGGAAACGCCGTCGTGCAGGTCCTCGCCGGGGTGGATTTCGTAGCAGACGTCGACACCGGCTTCATCGAAGGCGTTGAGGATGGGCGTCCAGCGGCGGGCGAGTTCGTCGAAGGCTTCTTCCACCAGACCCGCGGGACGCTGCGGCCAGGGATAGAGATAGGGCCAGGCGAGCGCGCCTGAGAAGGTCGCGTGGGCGCTGAGGCCCAGATTCTGCGAGGCCTTGGCAGCGTTGAGCATGGTCTGGACCGCCCATTCGGTGCGGGCCTTGGGATTGCCATGCACCGAAGCGGGCGCAAAACCGTCGAAAGCGGTGTCATAGGCCGGATGGACAGCGACAAGCTGGCCCTGGAGGTGGGTCGAGAGCTCGGTGATCTCAAGACCGTGGCTGTTGACAACGCCCTTGATCTCGTCCGCATAGGTCTTTGAGTTGGCAGCCTTTTCGAGGTCGATAAAGCTCGAAACCCAGCTTGGAATCTGTACGCCCTTGTAGCCCAGACCTGCGGCCCAGCGGCAAATGTTGTCCAGACTATCGAAAGGGGCCTTGTCGCCGGCAAACTGCGCCAGGAAAATTGCCGGGCCCTTGATCGTGGTCGCCATAGATTTCTCCTCTCTTGGCCCCGTATCCGCCTCAGCCGGGGCTCCCTTTGATGAAGCAGGGCGACGATCGCTCGCCGCCCTGACATGTTAGGCAATAGTCTTGACCGGCCAGAAGCGGCTGTCAATGACGTACGTTCGTCAAGCCCTGAGCAGAGCGCGGGCGCCTTCGATTCCGAGCGCGCGCGGACGTTCGCAGGTGGTCTCGAGCGTGAGGACCTGCCCGGTCTCTCCGGCCTTGAGCAGACCGGTCATGACTTCGACCACGTGCAGGGCAACGTCGAGGCCACACCGGGCGGTTTCGCCGGTTTCGTGCGACAGCATCATGTCGGCAAGACCGGCGCAGCGGTAGTTGGCGCGCGGCGTGGCCTTGTCGAGGTCCTGGTTCGGCTTGCCGAAGGGATGATCCCAGGGCGTGACCGGCGTGCGGGAACCATCGAGGCCTGCGGTAACGAGGTCCCCCCCGAAGAAGTTCGGATCGGGCACGAAAATCGAGCCGTCGGTGCCATAGAGCTCGATATTGTGGTGGCCATGGGCCGCCACGTCCCAGCTGGCGCCGATGGTGACGATGGCACCATTGTGGAATTCAAGCACGCCATGGATGGTGGTCGGCGTGCCGACCTTGATGAAGGTGCCCTTGAACGGACCTTCGGCGGTCACTTCGCGCTCGGCCCGGGCCATGTTGGTGAAGGCCGAGAGACGCTTCACCGGTCCGAGCAGGTGCACGAGGTCGGTGATGTAATAGGGGCCGAGATCGAGGATCGGGCCGCCGCCGGGCTGGAAGAAGAAGTCCGGATTGGGATGCCAGTGCTCCATGCCGCGGCTCATCACGTGGGTCGTGCCGCTCATGATCTTGCCGAGCTTGCCACTGTCGATGATTTCGCGGGCCTGCTGATGCGCACCACCCAGGAAGGTATCGGGCGCCGAGCCGACCTTGAGGTTGCGCTCGTCGGCAGCCTTCTTGAGCGAGAGGCCCTCTTCCAGGGTCAGCACGAAGGGCTTTTCCGAGTAGGAATGCTTGCCCGCCGAAATGATGTCCATGGAGACGCGGTAGTGAGCGGCCGGAACGGTCAGGTTGACGATGACGTCGACTTCGCTGTTCTTGAGCAGCTCGTCGGGCGTCTGGGCAGCGACGCCAAATTCCTCGGCGCGCTTCTTAGCCGCTTCGGGCATGATGTCAGCGACAGCGCGGACTTCAAGGCCCTTGAAGAGCGGCGCCAGGCGCAGATAGGCAGCAGAGATATTGCCGGCACCCATGATGCCGACGCCATAGGTCTTGGCCATAGTCAGACTCCGTAGCTCTTGAGAGCGGCCGCCGCATTGCGGGCGAAGCGAATGGCATCGCTCGGCTTGTCATGCTCGGCCACGAAGTAGCGCGCCTTGGTCTTGGCCTTGATCTGGTTGATGTAGTTGGGCCAATCCAGCGTACCGGTGCCGACGTCGGCCCAGCCATCCTCGTCGGTCTTCTCGCCGGCGGGAGCAATGTCCTTGACGTGAACGGCGGTGATGCGGCTGCCCAGCCTGTCGATCCAGAACAGGGGATCCTCATTGGCGCGAACGACCCAGGCAAGGTCCATTTCCCACTGGGTGTCAGGCGAGGCATCGAGGATCACCTCCATCGGCGTCTTGCCGTTGGCGTCCTTGGCGAATTCCCAGTGGTGGTTGTGATAGCCAAAGCCCTTGCCGGCGGCCTTGAAGGCGGCAGCGATGCGGGCCAGACCCTCGGCGAACTCCTGCCAGTTGCCCCCGCCAGTGCGGAAGGCCTCGGAGGGAGGCGCGGGGCAGAAGACCGTCTGGATGCCGACGGCATCGACGATCTTCAGGGCCGCATCGGTGTCTTCAAGCTGACCATAACCCATATGGGCGGTCGGCATGGTCAGCCCGGCATTCCTGAGGCTCTGCGCCAGGGCGGCGGGATCGGCAAACTGTCCGCCCCAGCCTTCGACCTGGGTGTAACCCAAGGAGGCGAGGGTCTTAAGGGTGTCGTCGAGAGACGCCTCGTTGCGGGCGCTGTAAAGCTGGTACGAAAAGTCCATAATTGGCCTCGTCTGGAATAATGAAGTGCGATGTCGCGCTGGCCGGGTGATAGAATAGCAATGGGCTGCCGTCGCCGCGCCCGGACAGATCGACTGCCGCGAAAGTAAGTGCTTGCCACTCGGCAGAGCGGCGTCCCGTAGGCCACCGCTCAGGTTGAGATGGGTAACTAGAGCCGAATCTCGGAATTGGCGTCGAACATCGAGCCGCGCGCGATGTCGAAACCGATCGAGATCTTGTCGCCTTCCTTGAGCTCGATATCGCTGCTGCACCGGAAGGTGAGCGGGCGATCGGCCACGCGCGTATAGGCAACCGTCTCGGAGCCCATCGGCTCCACAATTTCGATTTCGCAGGGCACGGAGAAGCTCGACTTAGCCGCTTCCTCGCCGATGGTGACGTGCTCGGGACGGATACCCAGGATCGCCTTGGTGCCGTCGGCGGGATTGGTCTGATACGAATATTCACCCACCGGAATACGCAGGCCACCAATCTCGAAGGTCTGGCCGCCATCGGTCAGCGTGCCCTCAAAGAAGTTCATCGAGGGCGAACCAATGAAGCCGGCAACATAGAGGTTGACCGGGCGGTTATAGACACCGCTGGGTGTGTCGAACTGCTGGATGACGCCATTGCGCATGACGGCAATGCGATCGGCCAGGGTCATCGCCTCGATCTGGTCGTGGGTCACATAGACCATGGTGTTCTTCAGGCGCTGGTGGAGGCGCTTGATTTCCACGCGCAGGTCCGAACGCAGCTTGGCATCAAGGTTCGACAGTGGTTCGTCGAACAGGAAAACGTCCACATCGCGCACCAGGGCACGACCGATGGCGACGCGCTGGCGCTGGCCACCGGAAAGGGCTGCAGGCTTGCGCTCCAGCAGCGGTTCGATCTGCAGAATTTCGGCGGCGCGTTTGACACGCTGTTCGATCTCGGCCTTGGGCAGGCCCGCATTCTTGAGACCGAAGGACAGGTTCCCACGCACCGACATCTGCGGATAGAGCGCATAGGACTGGAACACCATGCCGATGCCACGCTGCGATGGCTCGGACCAGGTAACGTTCTTGCCCTTGATGAAGATTTGCCCGTCGGTGATGTCGAGCAGTCCGGCAATGCAGTTAAGCAAGGTCGACTTGCCGCAACCCGAGGAGCCAAGGAGGACGATGAACTCGCCTTCCTTCACGTTGAGATCAAGGCTCTTGAGAACGCTGACATTGCCGAAGTTGAGCGTCAGATTTTTGACCTGAATGGAATAGTCCATGGGATTAGCCTTTCACGGCACCGGCGGCGATGCCGCGCACAAAGAGCCTGCCGGAGACAAAGTAGACGAATAGCGGGACGAGACCGGTGAGAACGGTGGCCGCCATGTTGACGTTGTATTCCTTCACGCCCTGAACCGAGTTCACGATGTTATTGAGCTGCACGGTCATGGGGTAGAGTTCGGGCTTGGTGAAGACGACGCCGAAAAGGAAGTCGTTCCAGATGCCCGTCACCTGAAGGATGATGGCCACCACGAAGATCGGGATCGACATGGGCAGCATGATCTGGAAGTAGATCCGCCAGAACCCTGCCCCGTCCACGCGCGCCGCCTTGAAGAGCTCTTCGGGCAAGGACGAGAAGTAGTTGCGGAAGAGCAGGGTAAGGATCGGCATGCCGAAGATGGAATGGACCAGAACCAGCCCCTGCAGCGTGCCGTAGATGCCCAGTTCGCGGAGCAGGATCACCATCGGATAGAGCATCACCTGATAGGGGATGAACGAGCCGAAGATGAGGATGGTGAAGAAGATGTCCGAACCCTTGAACTTCCAGTTGATCAGCGCATAGCCGTTGATCGAGGCGATCAGGATGGACACCACAACCGATGGGATGGTGATCCGCACCGAGTTCCAGAATCCGCGCGACAGGCCATCGCAATTGAGACCGGTGCAGGCCTCTGCCCAGGCCTTGACCCAGGGCTGGAAGGTGATTTCGACAGGCGGGGCAAAGATGTTGCCCAGCCGGATTTCCGGCATGCCCTTAAGCGAGGTCATGATCATGACCCAGAGCGGCAGTGCGTAATAGACGCAGACCACAAAGAGCGTGCCGTAGATCATGATGTTGCGCGGCGACAGGCGGCGCTGCGGCCGGGCACCACGGGCGCCAACCATCTCGTCCGACGCAGATGACAGGCCAGCGGCGCTGCTGGGAAGAGCGGTATCAGACACGCTTCTTTCCTCCAAATTCGAGGTAGGCCCACGGAATGAGCACGATCAACACCGAGAGCAGCATCATGCTGGAAGCGGCAAAACCCTGCGCCAGGTTCTGGGCCTGGAACATGTAGTCATAGACGTACATGGCGGGCACCTGGCTGGCATTGCCGGGGCCACCCGAGGTCTGCGCAACCACAAGATCGTAGAGGCGAATGATGCCGGACGCGACGAGAACGAGCGTCGTGATGAAGACGGCACGCATCATCGGGATGATGATGAAGACGTAGACCTTCCAGCGCGGAATGCCGTCGACACGCGCGGCCTTCCAGATTTCCTCGTCGATGCCCCGCAGGCCGGCAAGCATCAGGCACATGACAAAGCCCGTGCCCTGCCAAAGACCGGCAATGAGCAGACCAAACAGCACCGTTTGCGGGTTGTTCAACGGGTCAAACGTGAACCAATCCATTCCGAGGCTGCGCGCAATGTGCTGGATGCCATATTGGGGATTGAGAATCCACTGCCACACAAGGCCCGTCACGATGAACGACAGGGCGAAGGGGTAGAGCATGACCGTACGGAAAGCGTCTTCGAAGCGGATCTTCTGATCCATCAGGACCGCAAGAAGGAATCCGATGGTGATGGTGAAGACCAGGCTGAAGACCCCGTAGAGCATAAGGTTCTGGATCGATATCAGCCATCGGCTAGTCGCCCACAGACGCTCATATTGCTCGATGCCGACAAAGTTCAGCCTGGGCAGCAACTTGGAGTCGGTAAAAGAATAGACGACGGTCCACAGAGTACCGCCGACGAATACGACGAGCGCAGTAAAGACCATCGGGATGGCCGCGATCTTCGCGTTGATATTTCGGAACAGACGTCCGGGCTGAAAGCCTGCCACTATGCGCCCCCTTATTCCCTTAAGACGGATTCGGGGCCACCCGAAAGGGCGGCCCCGGATTCTGATCGAGCTTAGAGGCCCGACTTCAGGTTGGCGACCCACTGAGCATGGGCGTCTTCCGGCGACATTTCAGACTTCCAGAACTCGACCATGAGGTCTTCGTTCTGCTTCTGAACGTCCGGCGACCAGACCATGTCGCCCGAGGGAACGATGTTGCCGGCGGCGAGCAGCTCAAGACCCTTCTTCATGCAGTCGTTGGCAGCCGACAGGTCGACGTCGCCACGGATCGGGAGCGAGCCCTTCTTGAGGTTGAAGGCAACCTGCACTTCAGGCGAGACAAGCAGAGCAGCCAGACGCTTCTGGGCAGCTTCCTGATCCGCGTCGTTGAGCTTGGGGAAGTAGAATGCGTCACCGCCGGTCGACAGATAGGCATTCAGGCCAAGGCCGGGCAGACAGGTGTAGTCGGTGCCGGCAACTTCGCCAGCAACCTGGAATTCACCCTGGGCCCAGTCACCCATGATCTGACCACCAGCTTCATCGGTGATCACGAGGTTGGTCGCCTGGTTCCAGTCCTGAACGGTGGACTTGGCAGCCAGAGCGCGGGCGTCAGCCACGGCCTGGAAGACGGCGGCGTATTCCGGACCAGCAGCAACGTCCATGTTCTTTTCGACGTTCACCTGCTTCCAGACGTCGAGACCGGCAACGGCGATCGAGATGGCGCCGAAAGCCAGGTTCGACTGCCAGGGCTGGTTGCCCAGAGCCAGCGGGATCTTGCCGGCAGCTTCGAGCTGCGGAGCGGTTTCCACGAATTCGTTCCAGTTGGTCGGAACCGGGATACCGGCATCCTCGTAGGCCTTGTTCGACAGCCACAGCCATTCGGGCGAGTGGATGTTGACCGGCGCGCAGTAGATGCGGCCATCGACGGTGCAGGCGTCGAGAAGAGACGGCGGGAACACGACTTCCTTCCAGTTGTTCTCTTCAGCGACGTCGGTCAGGTCCAGCATCAGGCCGGCCTCGACCAGTTCCAGGGCCTGCTGGCCATGGTTGAACTGGGTCGCACCCATCGGGTCACCGCCGGTGATGCGGCTGATCATGATGGGACGAGCCGTGCCGCCACCGCCGGCGATGGCGCCGTCGATCCAGTGGTCACCCGAAGCGTCGAACGCCTTGGCAAGTTCGGCCACAGCGGCGGCTTCGCCACCGGAAGTCCACCAGTGCGTGACTTCGAGATCGGTTGCATAGGCCGTGGAGCCAAGGAAAGCGGTTGCCATCGCGGCAACCACTGCAAACTTTTTCATAGGTTGTCCTCCCAACGAACACGAGGAGCCAGCGGCTCCAGTGATGCACCGGACGCATGGCTGTTCCTCCCAGGGAGCATCCTGCGACCGTGTGTAATCGATTGCACTACACGTTCGAAACTTGTTGTGCAATCGATTTCAGGAGTTTCATACAAGCCTTGCAGAGATGTCAAGATCGTTTTAGATCAACCGGGTGACTGACAGCGAGAGGGGGCGCTGGCAGCGATGGCAGAGATGAGAAAAACGCCGACAATTCAAGACGTTGCGCGTTTTGCGAATGTATCAACAGCCACGGTCAGCCGCGCCCTGTCCAATCCTGGCAGGGTCAGCGAAGGCACCCGTGCGCGCGTTTCCGAGGCCATTCGTGCAACCGGTTACACACTGAACCAGGCCGCCCGGTCGCTCCGGCAACGCAGCAGCCGGACCATCCTTGTTGCGCTCCCCGACATCCGCAACACGTTCTTCTCCACAATCCTCGATGCCATCGAGCGCGAGGCGACCCATCGCGGATACGGCATGCTGGTTGCCAACCTGTTCCTGGCGCAAGAGCCGGCGCAACGGTTGCAGGACTACATGCTCTCCAATCGGGCCGACGGGCTGCTCCTGCTCGACGGATCGCTGGACGTAGCCATGCTGCAATCCCTGGTGGCCGCACCGCATTCGGTGCCGTTGGTTGTCGCATGCGAGGAGATTCCCAATTCGGGCTTCCACATGGTCCTCACGGACAACCTGCAGGCGTCCGAGCGCGCAACGCGGCACCTGATCGACCTCGGGCACAAGCGTATCGGGCACCTGCTCGGGCCGGAACGCAACATCGTTGCGCGCGAACGCCTGGCCGGATTCACGCGCGCCATTACTCAGGCCGGCCTGCCGCTGCGCCCAAGCTGGCAGTGGCGCGGCAATTTCGAGATGGAAAGCGGATTCGCCGCCGCCTCGCAGTTCATGTCGCTGGAAGAGCGGCCGACCGCAGTCTTCGCTGCCAATGACGAATCGGCCATCGGCTTTCTGTCGGGCCTGCGCCAGCATGGCGTCGAGTGCCCGCGCGACATCTCCCTGGTCGGCTTTGACGACTTAGCGGTGGCCGCACACTATGCGCCCCCGCTCACCACCATGCGGCAGCCCCGCGAACTGCTTGGGCGCATGGCGGCGGAGGCGCTGATCGATATCCTGGAGGACGTCGAGCAGCAGCGCGGGCGGCTGCGGATCGTGCTCAATTCCGACCTGATCGTGCGGGAGAGCACGGCCTACTTGCGCTAAATTTGCGCGTGCATTTTGCGCCCGCGTCTATGGCCTTGGGCACAAAATGCGATAAACAGGCGCCGTGCGGTCCCGTAGCTCAGCTGGATAGAGCAGCAGCCTTCTAAGCTGAAGGTCACAGGTTCGAGTCCTGTCGGGATCGCCAATTTTTGCTTCGTCCGCATGGCCCGATATCCGCGCGCTCGGGTTCGTGACGCCCCTCAGGGTTGTCCTGGGAGGCAAATTGGGCCACTCTAGCCTTCTGGACCAACGGGGGCTGATCCACTGGCAGAGATTGCAAACCGGCCAACCATCGTGCTCTTCGATCTCGATGGAACATTGGTGCACCACGTCAATCCGCGCGTGCTGCAGATGCTGGAATTCCTGGACGACTGCTCGCACAAGGGCGGCCGGCTCGTCGCGCGGTTCCGACTGGCCCGCAGAAGCCTTGCCGAGGAGAAGGGTGCGCCTAAACTCCTGGTCCACAAGGCTATCCACAAGGTCCGTCGCAAAAGAGTGGACCAGATGCTTGAGCCCTGCCAGACCATGCGCAGGGTGCTCGAGCGGTTGCGCTCGGAGGGCGTGGCCCTGGGCGTGGTCAGCAATGGCCTGGGGCGTGGCTATGGCCATGACGTGCTGGAGACCTTCGACCTCAAACGCTTTTTCAAGGCCGCTGTGTTTCGCGAGGATGTCGCCCGCGGCAAACCGTGGCCCGATTCGATTCTGGCAGCGCTCGACGGGCTGGGACGCGAACTGCGGCACAATGATGTGATCTGGTATATCGGCGACCAGCGCAAGGATATCGCGGCCGCGCAGGCTGCGTCGCTGGCGGTAGGCCATGCCATTCGACCCTTCGCTCTGGGCGCTCGGGCGGCTCTTGGGGCGGTGGAAGCCCGGTTGACGCCGTCGCAGCTGATGTGGACTGCAATGGATTTCGAGCGGGCCGTTGCCACGGCTTTCGAGCCCGACGCGATCGAGCAATCGCTGATCGATCCCCTGCCCGCTCCGCTGCTCTAGACGCTAGAAATCGAAGCCCATCTGGCTCGCCGTCGGCTCCGGCGGGGCGACACGTGGTGTCTTGCCGGCTTTTTCGGCCTTTTCGAGTCTTTGACGGTGCGGACCTGCAAGCACAGGCTGAGCAGCATCACGCTCGGGAACGACAATGGGCTCTGAGCCGACTGCGGGCTCTACGGCCGGCGTCTCAACATGTGACGCGAGAACTGCAGGGATGGCCGGCGCGGACACGGGAGCCGGACTGGGCGGCGCATCTGCTGAGGCGGGCGCGACCACGGCGTTGATCCAACGCGTGGCCGGGACCAGTTTGGCCGGGCGCAAGGCATAGAGGTTCTCCCTGCCCTTCTTGACCTCTGCGACGAGGCCCGCCGTCTTGAGCACGCGCAAATGCCGCGAAATGGCCGGCCGGCTGATCGAAAAGGCGTCGGCCAGGGTGTGGACCGGAATGGGACCGGCCAGCAGAATTTCGACAATGCGGCAACGCGTTGCGTCGGCCAGGGCTGAGTAAATGGCGATCGGGGGCTTGGACTTGCGCGTCATGACCTCGCTTAGAGTAACGCCAGCGTTACCCGTCAAGCGAGACCTTGGGCCCCACAGACTTTGTTCACCAGAAATGTTGGCTCGCGCTTTACGCTGGCTGCAAATGTCATTGGCAAGAAAGAGATTGGTCACATCCGCGCCACACCATGGCGGCAAGGAGGAGGAATGATGACCAGCGCAGCAACACCCTCAGCAGCCGGGCGGCGCAATGAGCGCCGGCCTTATACGACGGCCGAATTGGTGGTCGATGCGGCCGTGCATATCCTGGGCCTTGTCGTGGCGATTGCCGCCGGGTCCGTGCTTCTCGCCCTGTCGTTGCTGGGCACCGCGCCGGAGGCCTTTCCGGCGCTGCTGGTTTATGTCTCGACCTTGATCGTGGTGCTGGGCGTGTCGCTGGCCTTCAATCTTTGGCCGTCCTCGCCCGTCAAACATTATCTGGCGCGGCTCGATCAGGCGGCAATTTTCCTTTTCATTGCAGGCTCTTATACCCCGTTCCTGGCGGTCCTCGGCGGCACCTCGACCGGGGTGGTGATGATGAGCCTTGTCTGGGGCGCGTCCTTGGTGGGCGTGGCCCTGAAACTGATCGTGCCGCAGCGTTTCGGGCGCGTGGCGATCATTCTTTATCTCGCGATCGGCTGGAGCGGCGTGCTTGTATTCCAGTCCCTGGGACAGGCCCTGCCCCCAACGACGCTGTGGCTGCTGCTGGCCGGTGGCGTGACTTACTCGGCCGGGATCGTTTTCCACCTCTGGGAAAAGCTCAAGTTCCAGAATGCCTTATGGCACGTCTTCGTGGTGACGGGCGCGAGCCTGCACCTCTGGGCCGTGATCGATTGCATGGTTATTGCGCGGCTTTGATCCGCGGGTGGGTGACCTGATCGCCCGCTTCGATCCCCAGCTCGACGGAGCGTCCGCCCGGGATTTCCAGCACGAATTGCACCGGACCGGCCGAGGGAATCGAGGTCGTGTCATGCGGGCGCGCGTTGACATGGATGTTCAAAATCGTGCCATCGGCCTCGATGAAGAGCATGTCGAGCGGGATGAAGGTGTTACGCATCCAGAAGGAGACCGGGCGCACCTCCTTGAAATCAAACAGCATTCCGGCGTCGTCAGCCAGTTCCTGAACATACATCAGGCCGCGCGCCCGGGTCTCGGGCGTATCGACAACCTCGACCGTGAACTGGTGATTGCCGGTTTCGGACTGGATGGAGAGCCGGGTCTCGTCGGCGCTGCAGGCGGCCAAAGGCAGGGCGACGAGGGTGGCCACGGCGACCCCGAGCCAGGTCCGATTTGCCAGCACATTGTTAACGCCGAGCACCGCGAATGGGGCCTTAATGCGAAGACGGGGCATCGCCCCAGCCGTCGGGACGGATTTCGGCGACCATGAGACCCTTCGGACCCTGACCGTAGCGCACGAGGACGAACTGGCCGGGCCGCAATTCGGTGATGCCAAAGCGGCGCAAGGTTTCCATGTGAACGAAAATGTCGGGCGTGCCCTCGCCGGCCGAGAGGAAGCCGAAGCCGCGAATGCGGTTGAACCACTTCACCTCGAGCCGGACCATGCCGGAGGTCGGCTCGACGGTGACGTGGGTGCGCGGAGCGGGAAGCTGGGACGGATGGCGGGCAGTCGATTCGTCCATCGAGACGACGCGGAAAGCCTGCAGCCCGCCGGGGCGGTTGAGCGCCTCGACGACGATTCGGGCGCCCTCATAGGCGGTCTGGTAGCCATCGCGGCGGAGGCAGGTGACGTGCAGGAGGACATCGGCCATGCCGTTGTCGGGGACGATGAAGCCAAAGCCCTTGCCGGCATCGAACCACTTGATGGTGCCCGAGACCTCGATCGTATCGGCGGTGGCGTGACTGCCGGCGGCCGCGTGATCCTCGCGCGGCTGCGCGCCCGCCCCTATCATGTGGGCGGGACCACTGTCCTCGCCGTTGCCCTTAGCCCCCATAGTCCAAACGCCTTTTCACTCGCCCGCCGCATGCGGGTACTCCTCACAAGACCAAATCAGTCTCGCCGATTCAACGGCAAAAGTTAAGAAGGTGTTGCGATTTTGTTGACAGCTCTATCGCGCCTTTTCTTGCCCGAGGACGGCGGGCTTGTTAGGCCTGCCCGTCAACCAAACGAAGGAGACGGCCTTGAAGTATCTGCACACCATGGTGCGTGTCACCGATATCGAGGAAAGCCTCCGCTTCTACTGTGAGGGGCTGGGCCTTGAGGAAGTGCGCCGCACCGAAAACGAGAAGGGCAGGTTCACCCTGATCTTCCTGCGCGCGCCCGGCGACGAGGGCGGCGAAGTGGAACTGACCTATAACTGGGACCCCGACCCGACCCCCTATGCCGGCGGCCGCAATTTTGGCCACCTGGCCTATCGGGTGAAGGATATTTACGCCCTCTGCCAGCACCTTTCTGATATGGGCGTGGTCATCAACCGCCCGCCGCGCGACGGCCACATGGCCTTCGTGCGCTCGCCCGACGGCATTTCGGTGGAACTGATCCAGGACGGGCACCTGCCCCCGCAGGAGCCCTGGGCCTCCATGCCGAATACCGGAACCTGGTAACACCCTCATAGACTTAAGGTTTCGCTAACCTTGCCGCTTAGCGGGCGGTTAGCGGAACCGATCGTATTTTAGCGACCGAACCCCAAGACCCATTGCCTGTTGCCAAAGCGCGACACGGCTCGGGAAGGTCGCCATGCCCTCGATCCTGCGCTCCCTCGCCATACTCACCGTTTCCGCCCTGGCGCTGGCCGGGTGCCTGCCCATGGCCATGTTCGCCAGCGGCAGCGGGCCGGGCTATTCGGGCCTGCGGCAGGACTGGGGCACCTACGTGTCGTCGACCAATGTCAATGCGCTCTGCATCTCGCCAAAACTCAGATTCGTCATCTGGGAATTCGAGGGCCGGTTCGGCCGCAAGGTGGTGATGAATTCGGGCTATCGGAACGCCTTCCACAATGCCTCGGTGGGCGGGGCAGACAATTCCTACCATACCAAGTGCATGGCCGCCGATTTCTACATTCCGGGCGTGCCCAAGAGCGACCTGATCGCCTTTGCCATGACCGTCAATGGCGTGGGTGGACTGGGCTGCTACCCCAGCCGCAACTTCATCCATGTCGATGTGCGCGACCGGCCGCGCGGCTATCGACGCCCCGTCACCTTCGAGGGCTGTTGAAAAACTCGGGGGCCGGAAAAAAACCTCATGGGTTCAATGCAAACGGGGTTGCACAATCAAAGGCACCCCTTTATACGACGCCCATCGCGCTGATGCGCCCTTCGTCTATCGGTTAGGACGGCACCCTTTCACGGTGCAGAGAGGGGTTCGATTCCCCTAGGGCGTACCACCTTCCCCCTGCTTTTCGAGGCATGCGGCGAAGTCGAAGCGATGACCGTGCGCCCATCGTCTAGCGGTCAGGACGACGCCCTCTCACGGCGTAAACAGGGGTTCGATTCCCCTTGGGCGTACCAAATTCCCCCATGATCGACTTCCTCATCTGTCCACGGATTGCGCCAGGATAGCGCTTTGACGTCGGGTGCCGGGGTCGTGGTATGGATTGGCAGAGTCGCCACCCACAGCAGATGCTGGATTGCCCACAGTGAGTTCGATTGGTCCGAAGCCCGAGCGATACTGGCTTTCATTGGCCCGCGAGGGTGACAATGCGGCGTTTCAGCGGTTTGCGGCTTTGCACGGCCCCAAAATACATGCCCATTGCTACCGTATGCTGGGCTCGCTCTTTGATGCTGACGACGCTCTTCAGGAAACGCTCCTCGCCGCCTGGCGCGGCCTGCGCGGCTTTGAGGAGCGCTCCGCCCTGGGTACTTGGCTCTATCAGATAGCCACGCGAATTTGCCTACGCATGATCGCCACTCGACCCCGACGCCTGGTCTCGGCAGACCTTGGTCCGGCACAGCTTTCTACCGATGACCTGGGAGAGATGCGGAGCGACCTGCCGTGGCTCGAGCCTTTCCCAGACATTGATGCCAATCACGCCGAGAGCCGACTGATGAAGCGGGAGCATCTGCACCTTGCCTTCGTTGCCTTGCTCCAGCGCCTCAAAGGGCGGTCTTTCTGTTGCGCGAAGTCCTGCAGCTCTCGGCGGACGAAACTGCAGAAGCTCTGGGCACGACCGTAGCTGCAGTCAACAGCGCCTTGCAGCGCGCCCGACGCGCCCTCTCGGCGCTGCAGGCCGGCGCAGCGGCCGACGCTCCGCCCAACGGAGACGCTGAACCGGGTCTGGTTCACCAGTTGATGGTTGCCTGGGAGAACGGGGACGTGCCGGCCATGGTGGCTCTTCTGTCGCACGATGTTCGCTTTACGATGCCACCGCTGGCAGCGTGGTTCCAGGGGCGCGCCGCGGTGGAACGCTTCCTTGTCGAGCGCCTGTTCGCGACGCCATGGCGCGTACTGCCTCTGAGCGGGAATGGGCAGCCCGGCCTGGCCTGCTATCTGCGGGCCGAGGGCGATCCCAGATTTCGTCCCGGGGCCATTGTCCTGCTGAGCATGAACGGCAAGAACATCACCGCGATCGACAGCTTTCTCCAACCCGCACTGTTTCAGCGGTTTGGCATGCCTCATGAACTCTCCTGATTTTTTCGCCACCTGGCGATGAGTTGCCCCTCGCCGATGTCTCCAAACCAATGACACGCGCCGGATCCGCCGGATTGCGTGGACTTCCAAGGAGACTCCTATCGATGGCCAAGCTCATCGTCAGCATCCTGACCTCACTGGACGGATATTGTGCCGGCCCTGGCGGCGCTCTCGACCAATTGCCCATGGGTCCAGCGTTTGATTTGCACAACCTTGCGCTGATGCGGAAGGCGGACACCTTTGTCTTTGGTGCTGTGACCTACCCCTTGTTCCGATCATACTGGCCCCGCGTCGATCGGGGTCCTGGCGCAGACCCCGTCGCCAGCGAAATATCGCAGCGGTTTGAAAGCGGAAAGAAGCTGGTGGTCAGTGACAACATCACGGGCATGGGAACCGGGCCTTGGGCGGACACGGAAACAGTGTCGCGCGCCCATGCGGCGCAGCGAATTGCCGAGCTGAAGCGTCAGGCCGGGCCTGACATGCTCATCTTCGGCAGCGCGCGGCTTTGCAGCGCTCTGATGTCTCAGGGCTTGATCGACGAGCTCCACCTCTTGGTGGCGGGAGTGACCTTGGGGAGCGGTGTGCCGACGTTTCATCCCGAAAGCCAGGTGTCCCTGCGCCTGGACACCCCGGGTCGACTGGCCAATTCGGACATCGCCGCCCTACACTACATGACAAGAGCCTAGCGGGGAGACACTTCCCGGCAGGTGTCTGTTGGTCCCATGCGCGCATCGGGCGAGCGTGCTCGCCCGATGCTGGACTGTCGATCGCCCTCGAGTGCCCAAAAAGCAAGGTTTACAGCGCCGCCACCCGGTTCCTTCCGGCGCGTTTGGCCTGGTAGAGGCCCTGGTCGGCGCGGGTGAGGATGTCGGTGGAGAAGCGGTCGGGGGGACCGAATTCGGCGACCCCGCCGCTGATGGTGGAGGCGTAGCGCAGGGTCTGGCCGAGGACGACGGGAACCTGCTCACGCAGGCTATCGGCGAGGGCCAGGGCTTCGGCCTGCCTCGTGCCGGGCATGACGACGACGAATTCATCACCGCCAAAGCGGGCGATGACATCGTCCTGGCGCAGGTGCTGGCGGCAGATGCGGGCGATTTCGACGAGGGCAGCGTCGCCGGCATGATGGCCGCGCTCGTCGTTGAGGCGTTTGAAATTGTCGATATCGAAGACGAGGACCGAGGTCTGCGCGCGGCTCTGCTCGAAGAGCGCCAGCCGGTCGTCGAGGGTTTCGATGAGTTTTCGGCGATTGAAGAGCCCGGTAAGGGCATCGGTTTCGCTCAGCTGCCTGAGCTCGCGCTGGACCTGGTTCTTCTCGGTGATGTTGCTGGCAACCCAGACCACCGCATCCTCGCCATCGACGAGGAAATCGAGCGCCTGGACGCGGCCCTCGAAATTGATCGTATAGCTGGGGCCGTCCCCTGCCCCGGCCACGTCGCTGCCGCCCAACTCATATTCAACGATATGGAGGGCGCCGCTATCGAGCGCGGTTTCAATCTCGCCGAGGAACCAGAGCGCCTTTTCCTCCTTGAGCACCTCGAACATGTTGCGCCCGACCAGGCTGGAGCCATCATGATAGTGGCGCGTATCCTTGCCGCCGAAGATTGCCGCATAGCGGCCGCTGCGCGTGAGAATGAAGGCCGGATCGGGGAGCGAGGACAGGACGGAGGCCAGTTGCTGCTGTGTAAACACGGAGGAACGTCCCGAATGATCCGGCGGCCCGGTCCCGACGCTGGAACGCGGCTCATCGCTCAATCTTCCATACGTGCCTTTCATTTTCCTGAACGGTTCGCGGCGGAGGGGAATGGCGCGATCACGAAGGCGCTATCTGGACAGACTTTTCTCCGCCAGCTCGCGGAAAGCGTCGGGCACCGATTTGCGGGCTTCGAGCTGGGTGATGGCATAGCCGATGGCGTCGCGCCCGAAGCGGGTGCGGGCCTTGTCCATGGCGCGATCAGCCGACCAGCGGGCCAGGCCCTGGCGCGTGCCGGGGCGGTGTCTTTCATCCTCGAGGCCGAGGGGCAGTTCGAGCTGGATATGCGGTTGCTTGCCGATATGGGAGACCGAAACGGCGAGAAGGGTGATGACTTTTTCGCCCGGATGCTCGGCCAGGGCGGCGCGCACCAGATCCTCGGCGATTTCGGCGACGATGACCGTGGCAGAAACGGGGGCATCGAGGGTCAACGAGCGCGTGATGGAATGCATGTTGGCAAAGCGGATGCGGACGGTGACGGTGCGCCCGGCCAGCGACTTGGCGCGCAGGCGCGAGGTGACGCGATCGGCCAGGTGCCGGAGCGTGGGCTTGTAGACCGCCTCGGTGGCCGGCTGGCGCCCGAGGGCCGACTGGGCGCCGGCGGAACGGGCGCTGTGGCGGGTTTCGACGGCGCGGCTATCCCGATCCCAGGCGAGATCGGAGAGCTTTTCGCCCACGGCCTCGCCCAGAAGGCCGCGGAGGGACTTGCCGGGCGTGGCGGCGAGCTGGCCGATGGTGAGGATGCCTTCGTCGCGCAGCTTGGCCTCGGTGACGGGGCCAACGCCCCACATGAGCCCGACCGGCAGGTCGTGGAGGAAGTCGAGCTCGGTGCCCGGCTGGACGACGACGAGGCCATCGGGCTTGGCAACCTGCGAAGCGACCTTGGCCAGATGCTTGGTGCGCGCCACGCCGACGGAAATGGGCAGGCCCAATTCGTCGCGCACGCGACGGCGGATGGTTTTTGCAATCTCCTCGGGCGCGCCGAAAAGATGGGTGCAGCCAGCGACATCGGCAAAGGCCTCGTCGATGGAGATGCGCTCCACCAGGGGCGTGTAATCCTCCATGACTGCAATGGCGGCATCGCCCAGGCGCTGGTATTGGTCGAAATGGCCAGGCACGGTAATGAGATGGGGGCAGAGCTCGCGCGCCTTGCGGCCCGACATGCCGCCGCGCACGCCAAAGGCCTTGGCCTCATAGGACGCGGCCAGGATGACGCCACCGCCGACGGCCATGGCCTTGCCCCGCAGATCGGGGTTCAGCAATTGCTCGACGGAAGCGTAGAAGCTGTCGAGATCGGCGTGGAGGATGGTCGCGGCGGTCGCCATCGGGGCACCTTTGCGGAGGTTTGTTCTATTTTTGTTCTTGCATTGGCTGGCTGTCAATGGTGAGAATGTAGTCGGCGGGAAGAGCAAGGCGGGAATGACGAATTTTCTGATCGATGGTCCCGAGGACGCAGCGGCAACGCTGATGCTGGCGCATGGCGCGGGAGCGCCCATGGATTCGGCATCGATGACGGCTGCGGCCAAGGCGCTGGCGGCGGCGGGCGTGCGCGTGGTGCGCTTCGAGTTCGGCTACATGGCGGCGCGGCGCGGCGGGGTGCGAAAGCCGCCACCCAAGGCCGAAAAAGTGATGCCGGAATATGTGGCGGCGCTAAATGCGCTGGGGCCGATGCGCGGCTCACTGTTCATCGGCGGCAAATCCATGGGCGGGCGGGTGGCCAGCATGGTGGCGGACGAGCTGTTTGCCCAGGGGCGGATCGCGGGGCTGGTCTGCCTGGGCTATCCCTTCCATCCGCCGGGCAAGCCGGAACAGTTGCGGACGGCACATCTGGAGGGATTGCAGACCCCTGCCCTCATCGTCCAGGGCACGCGGGACGAATTCGGCACGCGGGACGAGGTGACGGGCTATGCGCTGGCGCGGGGGATCGAGCTGCTGTGGCTCGAGGATGGGGACCATGACCTCAAGCCGCGAAAGTCCGTGTCGGGCTTTTCGGCGGCGGAGCATTTGCGGACCATGGCGGCAGAAGTAGAGCGGTGGATGAAGCAGATTGTGAACTAACAAATCGGGGGCTGGTTGCCCGAGGTACTCGGACATGGTTCCTTCCGACAGGAGGAGCGCATGACCAGACTGTTTGCGACCTTGGCCTTGCTTGCCGTTGCTACCACGACATTGTCGGCCCAAGAGGGTTCGGCCTGCAATATCAAAGGCAATATCAACACGCGCGGCGAGAAGATCTATCACGTACCCGGGCAGAAATATTACGACGAGACGCGTATCAGCGCATCTCATGGCGAGAGGTGGTTCTGTTCGGAACAAGAGGCCCGTGCCGCGGGATGGCGTAAAGCCAAGGTTTGAGCAAAAGTCCCCTCAGCCGGTGGATGCGCTGGTGCTTAGGCGAAGGCGCGTTGAGAATGGTGCCGTCCAATGGGCACGATCATTGGCGTGGTCGACACCGGATCGACGACCACGCGGGAGGCCATGCCGAAGACATTCTCCACGACGGCTTCGGTGATGACCTCGACCGGGCGGCCTTCAGCGACCACGCGGCCCGATTTCATGGCGACGATATGGTCGGCATAGCGGCAGGCCAAATTGAGGTCATGCAGGACGACGACGACGGTGCGGCCGCGCTGGCGGACGAGGTCGGTGAGGAGGTCGAGCACTTCGACCTGATGGTTGATGTCGAGGAAGGTGGTTGGCTCGTCGAGCAGCAGGAGATCGGTTTCCTGCGCCAGGGCCATGGCAATCCAGACGCGCTGGCGCTGGCCACCGGAGAGCTCATCCACCGGGCGATCGGCCAGTTCGGCCGTATCGGTGGCGGCAAGGGCCTGGGCGACGGCGGCATCGTCCTCGGGGGTCCAGCGGCGGAACCAGCCTTGATGGGGATAGCGGCCGCGACCGACGAGGTCGGCCACCGAGATCGCGTCAGGAGCGATGGGGCTCTGCGGCAGGACGCCGAGAATGGTGGCGACGTCGCGGGTCGGCAGTTGGTGGATGGGCTTGCCATCGAGATAGACGGCGCCGCGCCGGGGCGGCAGCAGGCGGGCAAGGCCGCGCAGCAGGGTGGACTTGCCGCAGGCATTGGCGCCGACAATCACGGTGAGCTTGCCCGGCGGCAGGGTGATGTCTAGGGCGGAGACGATCTGGCGTTCGCCATAGGCAAGGTCGAGCCCGGCGGCCATGAGCTGGTGATTTACCGACATGTCGTTCTCTCAACTTCAGTTGACGTGCCCCGAGCGCCCGGAGGCGATCAGCAGCCAGAGCAGGAACAGGGCGCCACAGGCACCGGTGACGACGCCAACGGGCAATTGCACCGACGGCAGGGCATGCTGGGCCGCAAGATCGGAGACCAGCATGACCAGCGATCCAACCAGGGCCGCATGCAGGAAGCCGCGCCCTGCCCCCTTGAGCAGCGCCCGCGCCAAGGGGCCGGAGACGAAGGCGACGAAACCGACCGGGCCGACGGCGGCGGTGGCGAAGGCGGCAAAGCCGACGGCAACCAGCATGAGGCCGAGGCGGGTCAGTTCGACCCGGGCGCCCAGGGATTTTGCCGTGTCGTCCCCAAGCTCCATTGCATCGAGGCCGCGCTGGAAGACCATGAGCAGCGGCACGAGGACGAGCATGGCGCCGCCCAAAACCAGAGAGTCGCCCGGGCGGGAGGCATTGAGGCTGCCCACCAGCCAGGCCATGGCCTGCTGCACTTCATGGAGCCGAGCGCGGGTAAAGAGGTAGGAGATCACGGCGGCGAGCATGGCGGCCATACCGATGCCGATGAGGACGACGCGATAGGCGGTAACGCCGTTGCGCCAGGCGAGCAGATAGATGGCAAGGGCAGTGAGCACGGCGCCGCCAAAGGCACCGAGCGAGACGGCCAGACCCGACCAGCCCAGGACTATGATGCAGAAGACGGCGGACGCGCTGGCGCCATGGGCGATGCCGATAATGTCCGGGCTGGCCAAGGGGTTACGCAGAAGCGTTTGGAAAGTGATTCCGGCAAGAGCGAAGGCGGCGCCGGAGAGAATGGCAAGGACGGCGCGCGGCAGGCGGACCTGCAGGACAATGAAATCGACGCCGCGGTCAGTGAGGCCGGTCAGCGGCGAAAACAGCGACTGGATGATCTGCGAGACGCCCAAGGGATAGTCGCCTAGATACAGGGCGAGAGCGAAAGCTCCTGCCAGGGCCGCCACGAGGCCCCCAGCAGCACTGCGGCGGCGCAGGTTGGCAGCATTGCGGACGGCGGCAATGTGGCTCGTATCGATCACCGCGGTCATAGCGTTGCCAGTTTGCGCCGCCGGACCAGGGCGATGAAGAAAGGGGCGCCGACGAAAGCGGTGACGATACCGACCTGCACTTCGCCGGGCGGGGCGATGACGCGGCCGATCACGTCGGCTCCGAGCAGCAGAATGGGCGCCACCAGCATGGAATAGGGCAGGATCCAGCGATAGCCGGGCCCGGTAACGGCGCGAGCCACATGAGGAACGGTCAGGCCGACAAAGGCTATCGGCCCGGCAGCGGCTGTGGCGGCGCCCGCCAGGATGACGGCGGCGAGACCCGCAAGACCGCGGGAAAGGCCAATGCGCTGGCCGAGGGCGCGGGCGACGTCATCCCCCATGGAGAGACCGTCGAGCAGGCGAGCCGTGGCGAGCGCCAGTGCAATGCCAATGGCGAGAAAGGGCGCGACCTGGAGGACGATGTCGATGTTGCGCCCCGAAAGCGAACCGACCTGCCAGAAGCGCACTTCGTCGAGGGTGCGCGGGCTGGTGAGCAGGATGGCATTGATGATGGAATGGAGGACTGCGCTAATGGCGGCGCCCGCGAGTGCCAGCTTGACAGGGGTCGCACCCTCGCGGCCGAGCGAAGCCACCGCATAGACGACCAGCATGGTCGCACCAGAGCCGATGAAAGCCAGCCATACATAGGTGGACAGCTGCGTGATGCCGAGGAGGGCGACCCCCAGCACCACGGCGAGCGCCGCGCCGGCATTGATGCCAAGGATGGCCGGGTCGGCCAGGGGGTTGCGGGTGGCGCCTTGCAGCACGGCGCCGGCGAGCCCCAGTGCCGAACCCACCAGCACGCCGACCACGGTGCGCGGCAGCCTGAGGTCCCAGATGATGCGGTGCTCGGTGGAATTGGGATCGAAGTCGGCGAGCGCGGCCCAGACATTTTCGAGTGGAATGGCGCGGGCGCCGGTTGCCAGCGACAGCATGGCCGTGGCGAGCAGTATCACTCCGAGCGCCAGCAGACCGGCGGTGAGCCGGGCTGCCTGCTGCCTATGGTAGGGAACGGCCTGGGCCATCGCGGCGATCAGGGGGCGAGGTTGGCGTCGGCGGCGTTGATTGCCGCAGTCAGCTTAGACAATTCGCTGGCATAGGCTGCATAATTGCGGAGCCAGAAAGCCGGCCAATCCGTGACCTGACCAGCTTCGGCTGCCTTCATGAGCGTCCAGGTCGGCTGGGCCAGCGCGGTTTCCATGGTGGCAGAAGAGCGGTTGTCGACCAGGATCAGGTCCGGCTGGTATTTGTCGGCCTGCTCCCAGGACAGGGTCTCCCAATAGCCACGGTCATTGGCGACTTCAGGGTCAATGAGATCGAGGCCCCAGGAGGCAAAATCCATGAGCTCGGAGGAGCCTTCCGTCGCGGCCACATAAAGCGCGTCCTCGCCGGCCCAGACTGCCAAAGCGGTCAGATCGGGCTTGGCGGCGACGGCAGCCTTGAAATCTGCCAGGGCCGCTTCGAAGGTGCGCTTGTCGGCGGCGATGGATGGGGCCGACAGGTCCGCGCCAAGGGTCTCGGCCAGCGCTTCATAGTCGTTGATGAGGGTGAGGATCGATGCGCCCTGCCTGGGACCCGTGATCGGGGCCAGGGGCGAGAGGGCGCTGACGACATCGTCGCCACCGGACCAGGTGGTTTCGAGCGGCCAGAATTCGGCGACGATCAGATCGGGCTCCAGCGCGGCGGCCTTTTCGATGTCGACCTCGCCCCAGGCCATGCCAATGATCTCGACGCCGGTCAGGTCAAGTCCCTGCAGGGCCTTGGCATCGGCGACGGCGCTATCGGCATAGATGCCGACCGGGCGGATGCCCAGCGGGATCAGGCCTGCCGCAGCGTCCTGGCTGGCGATGATCCGCACCGGGGCGGCATCGAGGGTGACGGTCTGGCCATCACCACCTGTATAGGACCAGCTTTGGGCCAAGGCCGGCAGGGCGGTGGCAGTCAGTATGGCTAGGACAAGAGCGGGAATACGAAACATGGTTTTGACCGTCAGGTTTTGGCAATGACGGTTCCCTAGCCTTGCTAAGGTGACTGGTCAAGTCATGTTATGACGTCACTGAGAGGTCCCGGGACAAGGCCAAGAGGCGCTCAGTGACGGAGAAGGATTGAACTGACTGTCGTCAGGCCGGCCGACGGTATTGGTAAATGCCGACGTCGATGGAGCCTTCGGCAAAGCCGGCTTCGCAATAGGAAAGGTAGTAGACCCACTTGCGCTTGAAGACCTCGTCATAGCCGAGGGGGGCGATCATGGGCCAGCGCTCAAGGAAGCGCTCGCGCCAGAGGCGCAGGGTGCGGGCATAGGAGAGGCCGAAGGTTTCCACCTGTTCCAGGACGAGGCCATAGCGCTCGCCGAACTCCTTCATCACGGTCTTGGTCAGCAGCATGCCGCCGGGGAAGATGTAGCGCTGGATGAAATCGGGCCCGGCACGATAGTGATCGAAGTCGCGCTCCTGGATGGTGATGGCCTGGATGGCTGCAGTGCCGCCGGGCTTCAGGCGATCATGCAGGGCCTGGAAATAGCTGGGCCAGTTGTCCTCGCCCACGGCCTCGATCATCTCAATGGACCCGATGTGATCGAACTGGCCCTGGGTGTGGCGGTAATCCTCGAAAACCAGGGTAGCATACTGGTCGAGCCCCTGGCGCTTGAGGCGCTCGAGGCCGAATTTGAGCTGTTCGGCGGAGAGGGTAATGCCCCGCAGATTGGCCTTGTAGTCGCGCGCGACAGTCTCGGCAAAGCCGCCCCAGCCGCAGCCGATTTCCAGAACAGTCGACCCTTCGGTAATGCCGGCCATGTCGGCAACGCGCCGATACTTGGCCAATTGGGCCTCTTCCAGACTTTGGTCGCCGGAGGTGAAGACGGCCGAGGAATAGGTCATCGAAGGATCGAGCCACTGACCGTAGAAATCGTTGCCGAGATCATAGTGCTCGGCAATGTTCTTCTTGGCGCCTTCGAGCGTGTTGCGGCGGGAAATATGGTAGTGCAGATCTGCGGCGGCGCGACGGAAGACGCCCTTGCCGGCCGCGTCGAACATGTCGCGATTTTGCAGGAAGAAGCGGAAGAGCGCGGTCAGATCATCGGATTCGATGTCGCCATTCATATAGGCGGCGGCGAAGCCGACCGTGCCGCGCTGCATGGCCTCGGAAATGACCTTGAAGTTGTTGAGGCGCAGGGTGGCGTGTTCGCCCGCATTGCCCTGGCCGACAGTGCGCGTGCGGCCATTGGGAAAGATCACGGTCAGCGAGCCATGGCGCGGCTTGCCGATCAGGGAGACGCCCAGGCGCTCGACGAGCCACGAGGTGAAATGCGTCCACAGGGATGCGCCGGTTTCGGTGTGTTCGACGGCTGTTTTTGTCATTGTGCCGCTGGATCCAACTATCGCAATAAGCGGCGGCACGCGCAGCGCGTCGCCAAAGACTGGGCGTCAGAAGTGTTTTCGCGTGAGGCGCCGCCTCCCCGAAGACACCGATGGATAGTTTAGCGGCCACAAGCGGATATGCAAGCGGCCTCAACCAGCAGGCGCGCGCCCGACGCCCACCCAAGGTACTACGTGCGTGGCGGCCGGGTGGATCGCAACGACGCCTATCGCGCCGGCCGCGCAATATCGGTGAGCCGGAACTGGACCTGTTCGCGGCCCTGGTAGTGATCGATGGAGAGACCCCCGGCAAAATGCAGGGGCTGGTCGCCGTCGCGCATCAGCGTGTCGCCCAGAGCCGTTCCGGCGGCCCGGAAGGCAATGGCCTTGAGCTTGGCACCGTCGTCGGAGGCCAGGGTGAAGCTGACATGTCCGCCCTTGCCCACGACCTGCGGAAAGCGGGCGCGGTGGGCGGGAAAGGCAAAAACCGGCGAGGGATTGCCGGCGCCGTAGGGGCCGGCTTTTTCAAGGCTGTGCAACATGTCGACACCGGCGCCGCGGGCCGTGAGCGCCGCGTCGATCCTGAGGGCGGAGGCCGCGCGAGCAATGCCGACGCTGGGCCCCAGTTTTTCGACGAGGAAGGCGCGGAAGGGACCAAGATCGCCCGGCCGGAGCGACACGCCGGCCGCCATAGCATGGCCGCCGCCCTTGGGAATAAGACCGGTTTCCACCGCCGCGATGACGGCAGACCCCAGATCCACGCCCGGCATCGATCGGCCCGAGCCGGTTCCGGTGCCATCGGGATGCAGCGCAATGGCAAAACTCGGACGCTCGAAGCGCTCGCGCAGGCGCGCAGCGACAAGGCCGACGACCCCCGGATGCCAGTTGGCGGAAGCCAGGACCAGGACGGGGGGGCCCTCCCCGCCGCCAATTTCGGCTTCGGCGGTGGCAGCGGCCTCCTCGACGGCTTCCACCTCAATGCGCTGACGTTCGCCATTGAGTTCGTCGAGCTGGGCGGCGATGACCATGGCCTGGTGTTCATCATCGAGGGCCAGGAGACGGGTGCCGAGCGCCGCATCGCCGATGCGGCCACCGGCATTGATGCGTGGCCCGATGAGAAAACCGAGATGGTAGGGATTGAGCGGGCCAGTGGCGCGGGCGGCCAAGGCTAGCGCCGAGAGACCAGGCTTGTCGCCCCGGCGGGCAACTTCGAGGCCGCGGACGACGAAGGCGCGGTTGAGGCCGGTGAGAGAGACGACATCGCAGACGGTGGCCAGAGCCACGAGATCAAGGAGTTTCAGCAGGTCTGGCAGACCGGTATCGCCGCGGTTACGCAAGGCGCGATTGACGGCGACCAGCACCATGAAGGTGACCCCGGCGGCGCAGAGGTACCCCAGGCCGGAAATGTCGTCCGGACGGTTGGGATTGACCAGGGCCGTGGCCGGCGGCAGGTCGTGGTCGGAGAGGTGGTGGTCGATGACAAGAACGTCGGCGCCGCGATTGCGGGCGTGACCTATGGGACCGTCGCTGGTGGTGCCGCAATCGAGGGTGATGATGAGGGTTGCGCCGGCGTCGATGAGCTTGTCCATAGCCGCGATATTGGGCCCATAGCCCTCGAAGATCCGGTCCGGGATATGCACCTGCGGCTCGATGCCGAAATGGCGGAGGTAGCGCGTCATCAGGGCGCAGGAACAGGCGCCGTCGACGTCGTAATCGCCGAAAAGGGCGATGGCTTCATTGTCGGTGATGGCTTTTGCGAGACGGTCGGCGAGGGCGTCCATATCCGTCAGCGTGGACGGATCGGGCATGAGGCCGCGGACAGTGGGCTCGAGATAGGCCTCGGCCTCGTCGAGCCCGACACCGCGCGCCGCGATGATGCGCGCGAGAATGTCGGGAATGCCGGTACGCTGGCCGATGGCCGTAGCCGTGCGGGCCTGCGCTGCGTCCAGACGATCCACCCAGGCACGGCCCGTGACCGAACTGGTGATATCGAGGAAAGAGCGCGGGCTTTCGGGCATGCGTCAGCAACTACCGCGCGTGCCGCGCCTTGATCCAGCGCGTGGTCTGGCTCCAGCTCCGCATGACGACGGTGGAGGTCTCGACCCAGCCGCGACGCAGGCGGACGCCCTCGACCAGCGAACCATCGGTGATGCCGGTGGCCGAGAAGAGGACGTCGCCTGCGGCCAGATCGGTCACGTCATAGATGCGGTTGGGGTCCTCGATGCCCATCTCGCGGGCGTGCAGGCGCTTATCGGGCGTGTCGAGGATCAGTTTGCCCTGCATGTGGCCGCCGATGCAGCGCAAGGCAGCGGCGGCCAGCACCCCTTCGGGGGCGCCGCCGGAGCCAAGGTAGATATCGACGCCGGTATCGGCGGTGTTGACCGCATGAATGACGCCGGCAATGTCGCCGTCGCTGAGGAGCTTCACCGAAACACCGGCTGTGCGCAACTCTTCGAGCAGACCGCCATGGCGGGGACGGTCGAGCACGATAGCGGTGATCTCGGAGATGGGCACGCCCTTGGCTTTGGCCAGGGCTTTGACGTTCTCGGTGGCCGACCACTCGATATTGATGGTCTCGGGCGGGTATTCGGCACCGATGGCAATCTTATGCATGTAGACGTTGCGGGCAACGTTGAGCAGGCCACCGCGCTCGGCCATGGCGAGAACGACCAGGCTGTCGGGCTGGTTCTTGGCGCAGAGGGTGACGCCTTCGAGCGGATCGACAGCGATGTCGACTTCGGGCCCCTGCCCCATGCCGACGGACTGGCCGACAAACAGATTTTCGACCTCGTACTGCTCGCCCTCGCCGATGACGATGCGTCCGGAGATGGCGACCTCGTCGAGTTCAGCCTTCATGGCGGCAACGGCGGCCTCGTCGGCGGCCTTCTCATTGCCCTTGCCCCGCCATTCGGCGGCGGCAATAGCCGCGCGCTCGGTGACGCGGACCATTTCCAGCGTCAGCGTGCGATGCAAATGGGCCGGATTCCTGCCGTCCTCGACCTTGCTGAGCTTCATGGTTCTCCCCCGAAGCCCCTGCCGGTCGTGGCTAGAGCTTCTCGATACGGATCAGTTGTGGTTCACCGACTATGAACCCATCCGCGGCGATCTGTGCAAGCGCTTCGCGCACGGATGCTTCCAAAGTCTGTTGAGTAATCATCACCACGGTGCGGGTCGGCGAGCCGTCGGGTGCGATGGCTTTGGCACTCAAATCCGACCGCTGGATGACACTGTCGATCGAAATCGACTTTTCCCCCATGCGCGTGGCAATGGCGGCCAGCGCGCCAGGCACGTCCTTGGCGCTGAGCCGGATATAGAAGCCACCTTCATGGGCGCGGTTGGGTGCCTCGCGATAGGGCAGAAGCTCATCGGCGGGCACACCCAGAGGCGGCACGCGGGTACCGCGGGCAATGTCGAGAATGTCCGAGAGGACAGAGGACGCCGTCGGCGGTCCACCGGCGCCAGGCCCGGCCAGCAGCAGTTCATGCACGTGGTCGGTTTCCAGCGCCACCGCATTCATGACCCCATCGACCCCCGCAATGGCGCTGCCTTTGGGCACGAAGGTTGGGTGGACGCGCTGCTCGATGCCGATCTCGGTGCGCTCTGCGATGCCCAGAAGCTTGATTTTGTAGCCCAGGTCGGCTGCGACCTGGATATCGTGCTGGGTAATGCCGGAAATGCCCTCGATGCGCATCTTGTCGGGCGCGATCTCATAACCAAAGCAGAGCGTGGCGAGGATCGAGAGCTTGTGGGCGGTATCGAAGCCTTCGACGTCGAAAGTCGGATCGGCCTCGGCATATCCCAGGGCCTGCGCGTCCTTCAGGCAATCGGCAAAGGTAATGCCCTCATTGCCCATACGGGTGAGGATATAGTTGCAGGTGCCGTTCATGATGCCGAAGACCTTGGCGATGCGGGCCGAGCCCAAGCCTTCGCGCAGGGTCTTGATGACCGGGATACCACCGGCGACGGCGGCCTCGAAGCCAAGCTGGGCGCCGGACTCTTCGGCGAGGCGGGCCAGCGTGACGCCATGCTTGGCGAGCAGCGCCTTGTTGGCGGTGACGACCGGGCGGCCGATTTCGAGCGCGGCCTTGACCGCGGCAAAGGCAGGACCGTCCTCGCCGCCGATCAGTTCCACGAACAGGTCGATGCCGTCCCACTTGGCCAGCGCAACCGGATCGTCGAACCACTCAAGCCCAGAAATATCAATGCCGCGGTCTCGGGATCGCGAGCGCGCGGCAACAGCAACAACCTCGAGTTGTCGCCCAAGTTTTCGCGTCAGTTCAGCGCCGTCCTTCTGGAGGATGCGGACGAGGGTCGCACCCACGTTTCCGAGGCCGGCAACGCCGACGCGCAGGGGCGCCTGTCGGTCGGCATCGCCAAAGTCGGCCATAGCCTTGAGGATTCGGGCGCGGGTCTCTGTGCGCGGCTCCCGTCCATCGCGCAGGTCGAAGACGAAGAGCGGGTCGCCTGCTACAATGCGGCCGAAGCGGGTGGGCGTCCAACCCCTCGCGGAGATGAAGCTTTCAACGGATTGGCGGAAAGACTGGATATCACTCATGGTGGCGGACATGTGCATAGGAAGTCGCCTAGTCGTCAATAGGAATTATTTGGTCGCGATGCTGCTTTGCGTAGCGCCCATTTGCCCGGTGTTGGCGCAGGAAAATACCTACAGCCGCGTTGAGCCTGCCAGCCTGGCGCCGGGAGGAATGACCTATTCCGAGTTGATCGCCATGGCCCTGCCGGGCGCTATTCCGTCGGACACGGCGATGCTGGTGAAAGCAGATGTGGAGTTGCCTCATATCGAGGGTCCGGACTTTGCTGTGGCTGTTGCTGCTCCGGTGACAGTCGAAAGCATCAAATCCCTGCAGCTCAGCGTCGAGGGACGCCCGCATCTGGCGCTGATGCTGGACGTGGGCGGAGACGAGCCGGTTGCAGCGCTGGTGCTGTTCGATATCTCCTCCAACCCGGTGCTTGTGGACGTCAAGGACGTCGCTGCCGATCGATTCTCGAGCTTTGCCGAGCCCTTCAGGCTGACCGTGGGTCACGGGCACGACCTGATCCTGGTGAGCAATAGCCATGGCAATGCCGGACAATACTATGACGCGATCACGATCGTGGACGTGGTCGGCGGCGAGTTGCAGATGGTCGACGTGGTCTTGACGCTCGACGACCAGGCCTGTGGGGGTAGCGAAACGCAGACAGCAGGCTTCTCGTCCGCGCCAATGTCGGCCGGACGGGGCGACTTCGAGGTGACTGTCACGGACGTCATCGTCGCATCCGAAGAAGATTGCGGCAGTGCCCAAACCTATGAGCCGGGTGAGACGGTTTACAGCGTCACCTATCGCTGGGACGAAGCAGCGGGCCGTTATGTCTCGCAGGGGGATGGCTGGGCGGAACTCGACGACCTCAATGGGGAAAGGTTCTGAACAGTCACCCCCGGTCGGGGATGACTGAACGCAACAATGTCATTCCGTCTTGGCTGCAGCGGCGGCGCGGCCGACTTCCGCGATGACGTCGGCAAAGCCCCATCGCAGGGAGGCAGGGGTGATGGCACCACTCACGGCCATGGTGAGTTCTTCGCCGATGAGCCTGGTAAAGGCGCCCTTGGCGACCAGGGGCGACAGCTTGATCAGGTCCATGGCGAAGAAGTCATCTGCGGATTGTTGGCTGGAGAAGAAGCTGAGCAGCATTTCGGCCGGAATCTGGTCGAAATTCTCATAGCCGAGCGTGTAGGCAATCCCGGTATCCACCATTGCGCCGCCCGGGGCTTCGCGGGCGGGTACCATGCCGATATCGGCAAAGAGTTCGACACGGGGATCGCCTTCGATACGGACCGAAACCTGGCCGTCATTGCGATTGACAATATTGGCGAAGACCGTGCCTTCAATCTGCGGATAGGCGTCACGCTCGGAGATCATCCAGTCCATGGTTTCCGACACCAGCGTATCGGCTTCGGCGGAAAGGCCAAGGGCCTTCCCCGTGATGGCGACCACATCCTGCCAGCTCGCAAACCAGGGCTTTTCGGGGAAAGCGACTACCGGAGCGATGTTGCTCAGGGTTGCGTATTCGTCCTCCGTCAGGCCCGAATAGGGCGCGATGATGACGTCGGGCTGCAGGGCGGCGATAGCCTCAATCGGCACTTCGGGTGTGTTGGGCAGGACGGTGGGCATGTCCATGCCCTTTTCGGACAGCGCCGCCTCGGTCCAGGGCAGTATACCGTCATCGCCGCCGCCATAGGCAAAAAAGGGCATGCCGACCGGGGCTATTCCAAGGTCGATGACAACATCCTGCGCCGACCAGCCCCAGGTGACGATACGGGTGGGCTTGGTCTCGATGGTCGTGGTGCCCAAGGCATGTTCGATGGTCACGGGGAAGGTGTCTTCGGCGTAAACGGGCGCGGCAATAGCAGTTGTCGCGGCAAGGGCGGCCAAGAGGGTTTTCAGCATAGGTCCAGTCCTTGGTTTTCTAGTTCTTGGCTGCCGCAGCCGCGGCGGCGATGTTGGCGATGTAGTCCGGGAAGCCCCAGCGCAGGCTCAGCGGGCTCAGCGCGCCGATCGACATGGCCTTGGCCTCACCGACAATGGCTGCCACCGAGCCGCGCTCAACCTGGGGCGAGAGTTCCACCGTGGGCTGGGCGTAGAAGGCGTCGGCCGCTTCCTGGGTGTCGAAGAAGGAGATGATGACGTCAGCATCGATCCTGTCGAAATTCTCGAAGGAGAGGACCGAGTAGAAGCCGCCGGAAGTGTCGGCGCCCTCGATCTCGACATCGGGCACCATGCCGATATCAGCCAGCATCTGGACGCGGGCATCATTCGCGGCGTGGACGGCGACCTGGCCGTCATAGCCGATGGTGGTGGCAAAGGTTGCCCCCGCAAGTGCGGGATACTTGGCCGCCTCTTCGGCCATGAATCGTTCGGTTTCCGCCAGCAGGGCCTCGGCTTCAGCCGACTTGCCCAGGGCCTTGCCGGAAATCAAGACCACGTCCTGCCAGCTGGTGGACCAGGGGGCGCCGGGCGAAGCCACTACCGGGGCAAGGCCGCTGAGCACTTCATACTGTTCCTCTGTCAGGCCCGAATAGGGGGCGAGGATCAGGTCGGGCTGGAGCGCCGCAATAGCTTCTATTGGCGGCTCGGCTTCGGACAGGAGCTCAGGTGTCGGGCCGCCCAGAGCCTCGATGGCTTCGAGCGTCCACGGCAGGAAACCACCCGTGTCATCGCCGCCATAAGAATTGGTAGGCACGGCCACCGGCACCTTGCCCAGGGCCAAGACAGTGTCCTGGGCAGACCAGCCGAGAGTGACAATACGCATGGGCTCGGCCGGGATGGTGGTCTCGCCGAAGGAATGGGTGATGGTGACAGGAAATTCCTGCGCCTGAGCGGCAACCGTGCTCAAGGTCACGACGAGAGCGCAGAGGGTCAAAAGGCGGTTCATCTCAATCTCCCAGGGGCTGAACGGTCAGTTGTTGGTGACGGATTTGGCGGCAGCGGCCAGCGTCTGGAGATAGGCCGGCAGGCCCCAGCGCAGCGACAGGATGCTGGGCGGAGAGACCGAGGCGACGTTTTCTGTACCCACCAGCGCGGCCAGGCCACCGTTCCGAATGACCGGATAGGACTGGGCCTGCGGCGTGGCGAGCCATTCTTCCAGGGCAGCCTGTTCTTCGTGATAGGTGATGAAGATGTCGGCCTCGAGCTGGTCGAAGAGCTCGTAGCTGAGGGGGTAGTAGAAGGCGTCGCCTTCCGGCGCGAGGGCGGCCACGCTGGGGTTCATGACCATGCCGAAATCGGTCAGGAACTTCATACGCGCGTCGAGTGGCGCATAGACGGCCATGGAGCCATCATAGTCATTGGCGCTGGCGAAGGTGACGGCTTTGATCTCGGGATACTTGGCGAACTCCGCCTCGACCCAGGCGGTCGTCTCATCGACCAGGGTTTTGGCTTCGGCGTCCTTGCCAAGGGCTTTGCCGATGATCAGGGTGAGGTCCTGCCACGAGGTGGACCAGGGCGCGCCGGCATAGGCAACCGTGGGGGCGATGCCCGACAGAAGCGCATACTGGTCCTCGGTGATGCCGGAATAGGCGGCGATGATGATATCGGGATCAAGGGCCGCGATCTGTTCCACCGGCGGCTCGCCACCTGCTTCGAGGATGGTCGGGGTAGCGGCGCCGGACGCCTCAAGGGCATCCTCAACCCACTCATGAATACCGTTGTCACCGCCACCATAGGCCTGGAACGGCATGCCGACCGGCGTGACGCCAAGGGCGATCACCACATCCTCATTGCTCCAGCCCCAGGTGACGATGCGCTTGGGCTCGGCCGGAATGGTGGTTTCGCCATGGGCGTGTTCGATGGTGACGGGGAAAGACTGGGCCTGTGCAGCGACAGCCATTGCGAGGCCGGTCGCAGCAGAGAGAACGAGTGCACGGAGGGACATGGATCACCATTTGCGTGGAGGTTGCCTTTCCATACAAAAGGTGAGTGTGATTGTCATGTACAAAATGATGACAATAGAACTCAGGCTTTCTAGCGCCTCGTAAGCAGCACCATTAGTTCCGAATGGTCGGTTTGCGGGAACATGTCGAAGAGGCGGATGCGCCGTGGGGCGTATGCGGACATGGCGGCAATGTCCTGGGCGAGGGTCACGGCGTTGCAGCTCGAGTAAATGATCGTGGGCACGCCCGAAGCCTCCAGGGTCGCACAAAGCCTGTCACCGAGGCCACGGCGAGGCGGATTGACGATGATGGCGTCGGGCGCTTCACCCGCGGACAGAGCTGTTGCATTGCCCACTGCAAAGGTCACATCGACAAGCCCCGCCTCCAAGGCACTGAGCCTGGCAGAATCGACGGCAGGCGCGCTCACCTCCACGCCGTGGACGCGACGGCCTGGAGCGGCAACATGGAGGGCGAAGCCCCCTACCCCGCAATAAAGATCCCATACGGAGCGGGCGGCCACCTCGTCGATCCACTCCCGAGCCTGGGCGTAGAGGCCGAGGGCGATCTCGGTGTTGGTCTGGAAAAAGCTGGCGGGCCGCAGGTGCAGTACGAGGCCGCCAAAGCGCATTGGGAGCGTATCCGCGCCGGCGAGCGCTATTTCCTCCTCGCCTTCGAGCACAGCCTTGTGCTCGGGCAGCAGATTGGCGGTGACGACCTTGAGCTGTGGCAGATCGGACAGAAGGGTCGCCAGGTGCTTGCGGATGCGGCCGAGCGGTTCGGTGGAGCGCAGCACGAAGCGCAGCATCAACTCGCCATCGGGGGACTCGGTCAGCAGCACATGCTTGAGTTCGCCGCGGCGGGCGGGAACGTCATAGGGGATGATGCGGGCGAGCGTGATGAAGCCGGCAATAGGCGCGAAGGCGGACCGGAGCCCGTCCGAGAGGATGCCGCAGTTGGTGAGATCGACGCCATGCTGTGACGCATCGAGGATGCCGAGAGTCGGATTATCCGAGGTGCCGCCGACGACCATCTTGGCCTTGTTGCGGAAACCGCTGAGGCTGCTGACCATGGGTGGCAGCCAGACCGCATCGGGCCAGGCGCAAAGCAGTTCCCGCGCCTGTGCCATCTTGCCAGCGAGCTGGACGTCATATGGCGTGCCCATGAGGGTGCATGAGCGGCACACGCCCCTATCGAAATAGCCGCATTGCATGGCGGTGCTCAGAACTGCATCCACGCGACTATCTCACTGCATGGTGGGAGGCGGCATCACCGCCTCCTGAAGCGCGTATTACTTGGCGGCGGTGGTCAGAGGCACGACATTGCCCTGCCCCGTTTTACCCGCGAGGAACTTCTTGATGTTGCGCGCGGCTTGACGGATGCGATGCTCGTTCTCGACGAAGGCGAGACGGATATACTGGTCTCCATATTCGCCGAAGCCGACGCCCGGGGCGACGGCCACGCCGGTCTCCTGCACGAGGAGCTTGGCGAATTCGAGCGAACCCATGTCGGCGAACTGGTCGGGGATCGGGGCCCAGGCGAACATGGTGGCCTTGGGTACGGGAATGTTCCAGCCCGCGCGGCCAAAGCTTTCCACCATGACGTCGCGGCGGTGCTTGTAAACCTTGCGGACTTCCTCGATGACGTCGTCGGAGCCGTTGAGGGCAGCGACCGCGGCAACCTGGATGGGGGTGAACGCGCCGTAGTCGAGGTAGGATTTGACGCGGGCCAGCGCCGCGATCAGGCGCTCGTTGCCCACAGCAAAGCCGACACGCCAGCCGGGCATGGAATAGGTCTTGGACATGGAGGTGAATTCGACGGTGATGTCGATGGCACCCGGAATCTGCAGCACGGACGGCGGCGGCCGGTCTTCATCGAAATAGATCTCGGAATAGGCGAGATCGGAGAGGATGAAGATGTCGTGGGCCTTACAGTACTTGACCACCTCGGCATAGAAATCGAGGTCGGCGGTATAGGCCGTCGGGTTGGCCGGGTAGTTGAGCACCAGGGCGATCGGCTTGGGGATCGAGTGCCGCACGGCGCGATCAAGCGAGCGCATAAAGTCTTCATTCGGATCGGCCGGCATGGAGCGGACGACGCCGCCGGACATGATGAAGCCGAAGGAATGGATGGGATAGGTGGGGTTGGGCACCAGCACCACATCGCCCGGCGCGGTAATGGCCGAGGCCATGTTGGCAAAGCCTTCCTTGGAGCCCAGTGTCGCCACGACCTGTGTGTCGGGATTGAGCTTCACGCCGAAACGGCGGCCATAATAGCTGGCCTGCGCCTTGCGGAGGCCGGGAATGCCGCGCGAGGTGGAATAGCGGTGGGTGCGCCCGTCCTTCACCGTTTCCTGCAGCTTGGCCACGATATGCTCGGGCGTCGGCATGTCGGGATTGCCCATGCCCAGATCAATAATGTCCACGCCCTCGGCGCGCGCCTTGGCCTTGATCGGGTCGATATGGGCGAACACGTAAGGCGGAAGGCGGCGGATGCGATGGAAGACTTCGCTCATTTATTCCTCGGGGGGGCCCTTAGAGGCCTCAGACTGACCGCGACGCACCGGCAAGCGCCACTCCTGGCATATGGAAGGCCGATTATCGCGGAATTATGGTTGTATAGGGGTTAAGCGGCCCTCTGGGACCGGTGACAGTGATGTTCGGCTCTTCCCGGCCAGTCGCTGGCCATGCGGGAAGAGCTATCGGGCGCTTGCCGCGGCCGAGCCAAGGGCCGCCACGCGATTGCCGGCGAGCATTGCTCCAAACCATGCAACAGTGAACGGAGACGGCATGTCTCTTGCCCTTGTGAAATGTCTTCTGATACCACGTCGACGCGCGGCTAATGACTTAATATGTTCTATGGTCAGCCTTGTAAATGCCGTCCTGCCCCAACATGTAGAGGGCCGGCAGAAGCCGCCAAGCAGAAGCGTCGGGTAGGTGCATGAGCAAACGGGTCGCGATCGCCACCATAGGGACCGCCGGAGACGTCCGGCCGTATCTCGCGCTCGCCATCGCCCTCAAGGACCAGGGCCACAATGTGGTGCTGGGCGCCAATGCCGACTTCCAGGACATGGTACTCTCCCACGGGATCGAGTTCCACAATCTGGGCACCAACATGCAGGACTGGCTGCAGCAGTCACGCTTCGACACCGCCATCAGCCAGATGAAGCTTCACCATTTTCCGCAACTGCTGCGCCAGGGGCAGGCCTTGGTGGAGAAAGCCGCGCGCAATTCCTGGGTGATGGCCCAGGGCGCCGATGCGGTGGTGGTCAACATCAATACCAGCTTCGGCATCGACATTGCCGAGGCACTCGATATCCCGGTCATCATGACCGCGATGCAGCCGCTGAACCCCACGCGCGAGTTTCCGATCTGCGCCTATGAAGTCCCGGACCTGGGGCCGACCTTCAACAAGCTCAGCTATATCGCCATGAACATCCAGCAGGGCTATTATGACCTGCCGCGCGATCGCGTGCGCAAGGAACTGATGGGCCTGGGACCGCGCAAGCGCGGGGGACTGTTCAAGGACAGCCATGGCAACAACCTGCCCACGCTCTATAATTTCTCGTCGCTGGTTTCGCCGCGTCCGCGCGACTGGCCGCAAACGGCGGTGGTGACGGGCTTCTGGTTCCTCGATGACAATACCGGCTGGACACCGCCGGAAGACCTGCAACGCTTTCTCGATGCGGGTCCGCCGCCGGTCTATATCGGGTTCGGCTCGATGCCTTTCGGCGCCGAGCGCAATACCCAGATCCTCCGATCGGCACTGGAACAGTGGGGCGGGCGGGCTATCGTTTCGCGCGGCTGGGGCGGCATCAATATCGATGACCTGCCCGACACGGTCTTTGCGGTGTCCGAAGCGCCGCATGACAAGCTGTTCCCGCTCATGGCGGCGGTGGTGCATCATGGCGGCGCCGGGACGACCGCGGCAGGCCTCAAGGCCGGCAAGCCCACTTTCACCCTGCCCCAGGCCTATGACCAGCGCTACTGGGGCCGCCGCGTCCGCGCGCTGGGCTGCGGCCCTGCCCCGGTGCGGCTGCGCGCCATCACCCCGGAAATCCTGGCCAGCGCGCTGCATGAATTGACCACCAACCCGACCATGGCGGCCAATGCCCGCAGGGTCGCCGATGCTCTGGCCGCAGAGGATGGGCTGGGCACAGCGGTGAACTTCATCGAAGCAACGATCGACGCGGCAAAGGCGGGTGCACGGCGCTATCCGGTTACGATGTGAACCAGGACACGCTGAGTCGCCCGTTGACGGATTGGCCGGTCATAAGAGGGAAAGCGCGGTGAATATCTGTCTGGTGGGAGCGGGAGGCGGTATCGGCAGGCAGCTGCTAGAAACCTTCGCTGCCAGCCACGCCGTTCGCCCGGTCTACCGCACCATGCCGCAGAGCGCCGATGCCGCGGCAGTCAGTTTTTCGGATGCAGCCGGACTGGCCAATGCCGTGCGAGCCTCGGAGGTCGTGGTCCACGCCGCGCTCAACACAAAGGCTCGCGGCAAGGCGTTCATTCCTGCCAACCGCACCGTGACCGACACCTTGCTCGAGCTGATCCAGGCCGGGCAATGCCGTCTCTTTGTCTATTTCAGCTCACAGGTGGTCTATTCCGCGCTCGACCCGGTTGAGCATGCGCAGCAAAGCGAAGACCTGGAGCTTCCCGAGAGGGTGGGACTCGACGCTTATACGCGCCTCAAGATCGAGGAGGAGAAGCGGGTCATCGCCACGTGCCGGGCGAAGGGCATCGATTACCTCATCGTTAGACCCACAGTGGTGATGGGCCCGCATATGCAGTGGTCGAGTGGGATCGTCGAGGCCATGCGCTGGGCGCCGTTGGGTCTCAAGAATCGAACGTTCAATCTCGTCCATGTCGAGGACCTGAGCCGGCAGTTGCTGGCGCTGATCGAGAATGGGGTCAGCAACGAGGTGGTGAACCTCGGCGATCTCGACGTTTCCTCCGATGCCTATTTCGCCTATGCCGCGCGGCTGGCAGGACGGCCGATCCTGCTGGCGCCGAACTGGCTCGGCAGCGTGCTGGGACGGGCCATTCCCTCGACCCTCTGGTTCCTTGGCCATGACGTTACGGTGGCTACCGAGAAAGTGCGCCGGCTGACCGGACTGTCGACGCAGCGGCAATTGGCCGATTTCTTCGAACCATCCGCGAGAATCGTGCAGGCCAGCACGATCGAGGTCATTCGCGATACGATGCGAGGCGGCCGACCCTTCCATACAATTGGGCGGGGATATTTTCTCTGGTTCAACGACGCGCACGGCACCGACCAGCTGGTGATGGAGCCCTATGCCGGCATTGTGGGGATGACCGGCAATGAGCTGACCGTGCGGGCCGGCACAACTCTTCGGACAGTGCTGGACTATCTGGTTCCGCAAGGACAATGCCTCGCAACCCTGCCGGAATTCGTCGATATTTCCGCCGGCGCCTGCTTCTTCGCCGAGGTTCATGGTAGCAGCAGCGAGCATATCTCGCTCTACGACCTGATTACGGCCATCCGCTATGTGAACCGGGAAGGCAATGAAGTCCTGACGCGCCGGGAGGACGGCGTCTGGGACCGGTTGCGCGGTGAAACGGGGATCGTTGTCACCGAGGTGACCTTCCGGTGCAGCCCCAACCGACGCCTGGCCAACGTGATCGAATGGCACCCTGACAGCCAGCTCGAAGACTATGTCACTGGGGGGTACCGGGCCAATCTCAGCACGACTGTGCATTGGTATCCGCGCAGCCAGGAATTGATGGTCTATAACGTGAACCCCCTGGGCGACAGCCACCCCAAGGATCGTGGTCCCTTCGCACCGCTGCGCGGCTCTCCGGCACCGATCCAGAAGCTGTTGCTGAGCCTGCGCCTGCGGGGACGCCTGCGCATCGTGGGATCGTCCGAAGAAGTGCTCGCGCCATGGACGGGCGTGCCCGCGAAACATGTCATCGGAAAACTGTTCCGAAGCGGCCGCCGCCGCATCCGCAACATGGAAGTATGCGTGCCCGATGTCTATGCGGCCGCGTTCTTTTCAAGGTTGCGGCGGAACCTGCCGGACCTGCGCATCTATCCCGGCCAGGGCATCGGCGTGCGATTCACCTGCGACAAGGCGACGGGGCGTGGGTTTGTCTGGGTGGAGATGACCTCTCGCAACGCCGAGCAGATGCATGCCATGATCGACATGGCGCGCGAAGTCTGCGGCGAGGCGTTCTGGCTGCATCGGGGCAAGTACGTCCCCTCCTGGGTGGGGGTCGAGCACCAGTTCATTCCCCGCGCCGGACTTGCCGACCTGCCGGTACCGAGCGGCCTTTCAGATGATGCGCTGAACCGCTAAGCCAGCGTGAAGTCGAAAAGAGAATGGCGGCCCGAGGGGCCGCCATTTCATTTTCAGTCCATGCCAATCAATGCGTGACGCTGGCACCCGCATCGTCAACCGGATCGACGCTTGCCGTCACGGCCGGAGCTTCATCGAAATTCCATTCGATCGGCTCGGGCTTGCGCACCAGGGCGCGCTCGATGACCTGGTCCATGCGGCTGACCGGGACAATCTCCATACCCTGCTTGACGATGTCCGGAATCTCCTGGAGATCGCGGACGTTCTCCTCGGGGATAAGGACCGTCTTGATGCCGCCGCGCAGGGCCGCCAGGAGCTTTTCCTTGAGCCCGCCGATGGGCAGGACCCTGCCCCGCAGCGTGATCTCGCCGGTCATGGCGACATCGTTGCGCACCGGAATCCCGGTCATGACCGAAACAATCGCCGTGGCCAGGCCAATACCGGCCGAGGGACCATCCTTGGGGGTGGCGCCTTCGGGCAGGTGGACGTGGATGTCACGCGTATCGAACATGGGCGGCTTGATGCCGTAGTCGATGCTGCGGGACTTAACATAGGCCTGAGCGGCCGTCAGCGATTCCTTCATCACTTCCTTGATGTTGCCGGTGACCGACATGCGGCCCTTGCCGGGCGTCATCACACCTTCGATGGTCAGCATTTCGCCACCGACCGAGGTCCAGGCGAGGCCGGTCACCAGACCGACCTGCGCTTCGGCTTCGATCTCACCATGCTTGAAGATCATCGGCCCGAGATATTCGGCCAGCTTCTCCTCGGTGATCTCGATCGACTTGACCTTGGTGCGAACGATGTCGGTCACGGCCTTGCGCATCAGCTTACTGATTTCGCGCTTGAGGTTGCGGACGCCAGCCTCGCGGGTATAGCCGCGAATGACCTTCATCAGCATCTCGTCGGAAAGCACGAATTCGCCATGGGCGATGCCGTTTTCCTTGGCGGCTTCCGGGATCAGGTGCTGCTTGGCGATCGCGTGCTTTTCCTCTTCGGTGTAGCCGGAGAGGCGGATGATCTCCATACGGTCCATCAGCGGGCCGGGAATGTTGAGCGTGTTCGAGGTGGTAACGAACATCACGTCCGAGAGGTCGAAATCGACCTCCAGATAGTGATCGTTGAACGTGTTGTTCTGTTCCGGATCGAGCACTTCGAGCAAAGCCGAAGACGGATCGCCGCGGAAGTCCTGGCCCATCTTGTCGATCTCGTCGAGCAGGAACAGCGGGTTGTTCTTGCCCACTTTCTTCAGCGACTGGATGATCTTGCCGGGCATGGAGCCGATATAGGTGCGGCGGTGACCACGGATCTCGGCTTCGTCCCGGACGCCGCCCAGGGCCATGCGCACGAATTCGCGGCCGGTCGCCTTGGCAATGGACTTGCCCAGCGAGGTCTTGCCGACGCCCGGAGGACCGACGAGGCAGAGGATCGGGCCCTTGAGCGTGCCGGTGCGGGCCTGCACGGCCAGGTATTCGAGGATGCGTTCCTTGACCTTTTCCAAGCCATAGTGGTCGGCGTCGAGGACCTTTTCCGCCAGCGCCAGGTCGCGCTTGACCTTGCTCTTCTTGCCCCAGGGCAGGCCCAGAAGCGTATCAAGATAGTTACGGACGACCGTAGCTTCGGCCGACATCGGGCTCATGCCCTTGAGCTTCTTGATCTCGCCTTCGGCCTTGGTCCGCGCTTCCTTGGAGAGCTTGGTCTTGGCGACGCGCTCTTCGAGTTCGGTGATCTCGTTGGCGCCGTCTTCGCCGTCGCCCAGCTCGCGCTGGATCGCCTTCATCTGCTCGTTGAGATAGTATTCGCGCTGGGTCTTTTCCATCTGCCGCTTGACGCGGGAGCGGATGCGCTTTTCCACCTGCAGCACGCCGATTTCGCCTTCCATCAGGCCAATGACCTTCTGGAGGCGCTCGATGACCGACACGGTCAGCAGCAGGTCTTCCTTTTCGGGGATCTTGATGACGAGATGGCTGGCAATGGTGTCGGCCAGCTTGCTGGCATTCTCGATCTGCCCGACGGCAGCGACGACCTCGGCCGAAATCTTCTTGTTGAGCTTGACGTAGTTCTCGAACTCGGACTGAGCGGAACGGGCCAGCGCCTCGACCTCGGTGGCGTCCTCGGCAGGCTCGGGCAGGATGGATGCCTCGGCTTCGAAGTAGTCCTCGGTCTGGAGGTAATTGTCGATGGTGGCGCGGTGCAGCCCTTCGACCAGCACCTTGACGGTGCCGTCGGGGAGCTTGAGGAGCTGCAGCACAGTGGCGATCGTGCCGGTGGGATAGATCTGATCCGGCGCCGGATCATCGTCCTGCGCGTTCTTCTGCGTCACGACAAGAATGTGCTTGTCGTCGCGCATGACTTCTTCGAGCGCCTTGACGGATTTTTCGCGGCCCACGAAGAGCGGCACGATCATGCCTGGGAAGACGACGATGTCGCGTAGTGGGAGGACCGGGTAAACCCGATCCCGGCTTGTTTCGCCGGTGGAGGTAACTTCCGACATCACATTTCCTTTCCGGGGCGCGCCGGAGGGAGGAAGTGGTAGCGCGCCCGTATTGCGACTGCCCAATCCTGAAAGGCTGGGCGATTCAGGTTAATAAATAGGGTGGACCACCCTGCCCGCAAGTCAAGCTTTGCGGTTTTGTGACCGATTGGGTTACTTCGCACAGGAGATATGTGACAAAGCCGGAAACATGGGTGTGCCTTGCCCTCCGGAATGGATGCGGCGCGGTTCAGGTGCCGCCCTTGCGCGCCTTGAGCAGGATGGACGTGTCGGTGGCCCCGATTCCATCGATCTGCCGGATGGTGCGCAACAGATCGTCGAACGCCGCGACATCAGGCGCTTCGAGCTCAGCCACATAGTCCCAGCGCCCATTGGTGGTGTGAAGCTGACGCAATTCCGGAATGCCCATGAGACGCTTGAGGACGGCGTCCTCGCGCTTGGTTTCTACCTCGATCATGGTGATGGCCCGGACGCCATGGCTCTGCGCGGCCGCGGTGACGACGGTGAAGCCGGTAATGGCGCCACCATCGACCAGCCGGTCCAGCCGCGCCTTGGCCGTGGCACGGGAGACGGCAAGGTGTGCGGCAAGGGTCGCGATGGGCAGGCGAGCATTGCTGCGAAGCAGGGCGATGAGTCGATGATCAAGGTCATCCAGTACCATTCTGCTCGCCCTTGCTTATCGTTATGCGCAATTTGATGATCGAACTTGGCATAATTCCGTCTATTCGTCACCATGTAAGCGCGGCACACTGATGTTCTCGAATGGAGAGGACAGCCAAGTATGGACCAGAGCCACCACCGCATCGACCTGATCGGCATTCCGACCGACGCCGGCGCTTCCTGCCGGGGTTGCGGCATGGGGCCGGAAGCTCTGCGCATCGCCGGCATCGGCGAGGCCATTGCCGCGCTCGGGCATGATGTGCATGACCTCGGTGACCTTGCGCGCCCCGGAAAGAGCCGTACGGCCCTGCCCTGGCGCCTGTCGGAGGTGCGCGAGGCGGAAGTGCTCGCCCTCGCCAAAGCGGGCAGCGAGGCCGCCTATGCGAGCCTTGCGGCGGGACATGTGCCGGTGTTTCTCGGCGGTGATCATTCCATCGCCATGGGGACGCTGAGCGGTGTCGCGCGCCATGGTGCGACCAAGGGCAAGCCGGTGCATGTGCTCTGGATCGACGCGCATGGCGATTTCAACACGCCGGCCACCTCGGAAACCGGCAATATCCACGGCATGCCACTGGCCCATGCCTGCGGCGAGCCCGATTTCGGGCCGCAATATGATGGCGGCTGGCGCGGACAGATCGACCCGAAGAACGTAACAATCTTTGCGGCGCGGGACATCGACCGGCCGGAACGGGAACTGCTGGAACAGCGCGGCGTCAATGTCATCGACATGCGCCGGATCGACGAGACAGGCACTGTGGCGCTGATGCGCGAAGTGCTGGAGCGCGTCGACGCGGCGGGCGGGCACCTGCATGTGAGCCTCGATGTCGATGCCGTCGACCCGGCGGTGGCACCGGGGGCCGGCACGCCGGTTGCCGGGGGCCTCACCTTCCGCGAGGCGCACCTGGCCATGGAAATGATCCATGACAGCGGGCTGCTCGGTTCGCTCGACGTGGTCGAACTCAACCCCATGCTGGACCAGGCGGGGATGAGCGCGCGGCTGCTGGTGGACCTCACGGCGAGCCTGTTCGGCCGGCAGATCATGCCACGGCGGCTCGTGCGCGAGCCCCTGGCCAACCAGATGAACAATGGATAGGAGCGCGACATGACCCAGTTCATCGGCGTCAATGACCTCGGCCAGATGGTCGGAACCATGGGACCGCGCCGCTTCATCCGGCGGCTGGTGGACTACCTGGCTGAAGATTTTGGTCGGTGGGACATGTTCGACAAGGTGGCCCGCGTGGCGAGCCACTCGCCGATCGGCGTCATCGAATTGATGCCGACCAGTGACGGGGCGCTCTACTCGTTCAAGTATGTGAACGGGCATCCGTCCAATCCCCAACAGGGGAAGCTGACCGTGACCGCGTTCGGCGTGCTGTCCGACGTGGCGACCGGCTACCCGCTGCTGATCAGCGAAATGACGCTGCTGACGGCGCTGCGCACGGCAGCGACCTCGGCCTATGCCGCGCGGCTCCTGGCGCGACCGGACAGCCGGGTCATGGCGCTGATCGGCGCGGGCGCCCAGTCGGAATTCCAGACGCTGGCTTTCCAGGAACTGCTGGGGATTCGCGAAGTCGTGGTGTTCGATCCGGACCCCGCAGCGGTCGACAAGTACATGCGGAATGCCGCTGGTTTTGGGCTCACCCTGCGGGCAGCTTCGTCCGTCGAGGCGGCAGTGGCCGGTGCGGACATTGTTACCGTTTGCACGGCCGTCAAAGGCCGGCAGGCGCTGGTCTCTCGCGCCATGCTGAAACCGGGGACGCATATCAATGCCATCGGCGGGGATTGCCCGGGCAAGACCGAGCTCAATCGCGACATTCTCGAGGATGCGCAGGTCTTCGTGGAATTCCCGCCGCAGACGCGGATCGAAGGTGAAATCCAGCAGATGGGGCCGGACTTCGCGGTTACCGAGCTCTGGGAAGTCGAGACCGGTCGCTGGACTGGACGCAAGGACGCGCAGGCCATCACGGTGTTCGACTCGGTGGGCTTTGCGGTGGAAGACTTTTCGGCGCTGCGGCTGGTGCACGACCTGATGGAAGGGCGCGGCAAGACGCTCGACCTCGTGCCGGACCTAGCTAACCCGAAGGACCTCTTTGGGCCGCTGCTGGGTGGGGCAACGATGGGCGCCGTGGCCTGATCGTCGGAATAAACGACTTGCGATCAACAACCGCCGAACGAACATACAAACGTAGCAAGCGCGACGTAGAACCCAACCAATGGCAATCCAAATGGAGCGGCCGCTAAGAGCAGCAAAGCGGTGGGGCCGTGCCGAACTACAGCGGCGATGACCAAGACGAGCCACACCATTGTGAGCACGATTGTGAATGCGGGCAACCCACCCATGAAAGCGGGATCAAACTGAGTGCCCGCCAAGCAGACAACTTCTGCAACGGCCAACGCAATTGCCGCATAGGCAAACTGCTTCAGTGACCCGTTGGCGGTAGCTGTTCTCGACAAAGCAGGCCCCCTTCAAAAAAGAACGCCGGGCGCGAGGCCCGGCGTTTTCGTATTTGTGCGAGGCAAATCAGGCCGTGGCCGGAGCCTCTTCCTTCTTGCGCTCAGAGTAGATGTAGAGCGGACGGACGTCCTTGCCCTTCACCACTTCTTCCGAGATCACCACCTCTTCGACGCCTTCGAGCGAGGGCAGGTCGAACATGGTGTCGAGCAGGATCGCTTCCATGATGGAGCGGAGGCCGCGGGCGCCGGTCTTGCGCTCGATGGCCTTCTCGGCGATGGCCTTGAGGGCGTCCTCGTGGAAGGTCAGTTCGATGTCTTCCATCTGGAACAGGCGCTGATACTGGCGGACCAGGGCGTTCTTGGGCTGGGTCAGGATTTCGATGAGCGCCGGAATGTCGAGGTCTTCCAGGGTCGCAAGGACCGGCAGACGGCCGATGAATTCCGGGATGAGGCCGAAACGGACCAGATCCTCCGGCTCCACGTCCGCGAGGACCTGGCCGACGCGACGGTCGTTGGGATCCTTGACGGTGGCCGAGAAGCCAATGCCCGAGCCTTCGCCGCGGGCCGAGATGATCTTTTCAAGACCAGCAAAGGCGCCGCCGCAGATGAAGAGGATATTGGTCGTGTCGACCTGCAGGAATTCCTGCTGCGGATGCTTGCGGCCGCCCTGCGGTGGCACGGAGGCAACAGTGCCTTCCATGATCTTGAGCAGGGCCTGCTGCACGCCTTCGCCCGAGACGTCGCGGGTGATGGAGGGGTTATCCGACTTGCGGGAAATCTTGTCGACTTCGTCGATATAGACAATGCCGCGCTGCGCCTTCTCGACATTGTAGTCGGCCGACTGCAGGAGCTTCAAAATGATGTTTTCCACGTCCTCGCCGACATAGCCGGCTTCGGTGAGCGTCGTGGCATCGGCCATGGTGAAGGGCACATCGAGGATGCGCGCCATGGTCTGCGCAAGCAGCGTCTTGCCCGAACCGGTGGGGCCGATGAGCAGGATGTTGGACTTGGAGAGTTCAACGTCCTGGTTCTTCTGCGCGTGGTGCAGGCGCTTGTAGTGGTTGTGGACAGCCACGGAGAGGACGCGCTTGGCGCGGCTCTGGCCGATGACATAGTCGTCCAGCACCTTGCAGATTTCTGCAGGCGTGGGCACGCCCTCGGAGGACTTGACCATGGAGGTCTTGTTCTCTTCGCGGATGATGTCCATGCACAGCTCGACGCATTCATCGCAGATGAACACGGTCGGACCGGCGATCAGCTTACGCACTTCGTGCTGCGACTTGCCGCAGAACGAGCAGTAAAGCGTATTCTTGGAGGTTTCGCCGTTGGTGGTCTCTTTGGACATCCAGTCACTCCCGGGGGCTGAGCGCCCCCATATTCAAGCTCTAGCAGGCAGGCTAGCGCTCAAGGCATAAAGAAAGTCTAAGCCGAAACAACCTTAAAGGCCGTTCCGGCTGGGTGCAATTGCGCCTGGATCACAGTCCACGGCGCATCAGCATTGTGCTTAACGCTCGGCCGATCAGACGGATGCCTCCGGCACGGCGCGCTTCTCCATGACCGTATCGATCAGGCCGAAGGACTTGGCCTCTTCGGGCGAGAGGAAGCGGTCACGCTCGAGGGCGTTCTCGATTTCCTCGTAAGTACGGCCGGTGTGCTTTTCATAAATCTGATTAAGACGGCGCTTCAAGCCCTCGACTTCCTTGGCATGAATCAGGATGTCGGTAACCTGACCCTGGAAGCCGCCGGACGGCTGGTGGACCATGACGCGGGAGTTCGGCAGGCTCGAGCGCATGCCGGCCTCACCGGCTGCGAGCAGCAGCGAACCCATGGACGCCGCCTGGCCCATGACCATGGTGGCGACGGCCGGACGGATGAACTGCATGGTGTCATAGATGGAAAGGCCAGCCGTCACCACGCCGCCAGGCGAGTTGATGTACATCGCGATTTCCTTCTTCGGGTTCTCTGATTCGAGAAACAGAAGCTGGGCGACGATGAGCGAGGCCATGTTGTCCTCGACCACGCCGGTCACGAAGATGATGCGCTCGCGGAGGAGCCGCGAGTAGATGTCGAAGGCGCGTTCGCCACGGTTCGACTGCTCGACCACCATGGGAACGAGCGTATTCATGTAAAGATCGTGCGGATCCCGCATTGTTTGCCCCTTGGCCATGCCCCGGGTCGCGGACCGGGCGGCTGGCTTGGTTGTTTGGACACACCCTACCCCCAACGCGCACTCGGAGGGACAGGGCTGTGCCGGAAAATCGAATCAGCGCGACAGGCCGATTGCAGGCGACGCCGCCTTAACGGGCGGTAAAGGCAGAGATAGGCGGCAATGGGGCAGGCTTCAATAGCGAGTCCCTTTCTTCACCGCCTTAAGGTGAATGCCGCCAAATTGGCTCAAATCAGCTGAAGCCGACCGACACGCCCTTCTTGCGGAAATAGGCCTGCATCAGTTTCCGGCCCTGGCGATTGGGCTGGGCGAGCTTGGCGGTCTCGAAGGTGGCTTCCTTGACGCCCTCACGGGTCATGGCGCCCTTGAGCGCGGCGATGTGGGTGTCGATGTCTTCATTGTCGTTGCGGATCGAGGTGTAGATGGCCTCGATGGCCTCGGCATAGGTGATGTCGCTCACGGAAGAATGCTCCTCGAAACTGTTGGCCTCTTCCCTAGCGATTTTTTCGGGCAGAGCAAGGCAGAGGTCATAGGCAGGCGGGACGAGACGATCTAGATTTGACCAATCGATCAAAAGCGTCACCCCCGAGACCATGGCCGCCATTCTTCAAGTCAAGCCGATCACCGATGTCCCCGCCCACTTGCGCGCCTCCGCCCAACCGCAGGACCCGACATTCTACCAGGATCCCTACCCCTTCTATGCCCGCCAGCACGCGACGCATCCGGCGTTTTTCTGGGAAGAGTATGGCCACTGGTGTTTTGCCGACTTCAAGACGGTCAGCGCCCTGTTGCGCGACAAGCGGTTTGGCCGAGATATATTGCATGTGGCAACGCGCGAGGAGATCGGCCTGCCCGAGCCCAAGCCGCATGTGGCCGATTTCGACCTCACGGAAAAATACTCGCTGCTGAACCTCGAGCCGCCGGCCCACACACGCCTCAGAACGCTGGTCAACCGGGCCTTTGTGTCGCGGCAGGTGGAGCAGCTGCGTCCGCGCATCCGGCAGCTTGCCAATGAGATGATTGACCGCTTCGAGGGCGAGGACAGCGTTGACCTGATCAAGGCCTTCGCGGCGCCGATCCCGGCAATCGTGATTGCCGAGATGATCGGCCTGCCGGCGGAAATGGCGCCCCAGTTGCTCAACTGGTCCAACCGCATGGTGACGATGTATATGTACAGTGTTACCCGCGAGACCGAACTGGACGCCAACCAGGCGGCTGCGGACTTCACCGCCTATCTGCGCGAGGTGATCGCCGAGCGGCGCAAGGCGCCGCGGGAGGACCTCCTCAGCCACATGCTGACCACGGATCGCGACGGCGACGTGCTGAACGATGACGAGGTCATGTCCACCGCCATACTGCTGCTCAATGCCGGGCACGAGGCGACGGTGCACACGACGGGCAATGGCGTCAAATCGATCCTTGAAAGCGGGCTCGACCCGCAGAGCCTGTTTGCGACACCGGAGCAGGCCGAGGCAACGGTGGAGGAATGCCTGCGCTTCGACGCGCCGCTGCACCTGTTCACACGCTATGCGCTGATGGATACGGAGTTGGAAGGCATTCCGCTCCGCAAGGGTGACGTCATCGGGCTGATGCTGGGCGCCGCCAATCGCGACCCTGCCCGCTTCGCCCGCGCTGATCGGTTCGACCCGTTCCGCATGGATGGCGCCAATGTCAGCTTTGGCGCCGGCATCCATTTCTGCATCGGGGCGCCGCTGGCGCGGATCGAATTGCAGGAGGCGATGGGGGTCCTGTTCCAGCGGCTGCCAAAGCTCAGGATCGTGGAGACCCCACGCTACGGGAATGTCTATCACTTCCACGGGCTGGAGCGGCTGACGGTAGGGTGGAAATAAAAAAGGGGAGGCAGATGCCTCCCCTTTCCTTTGGATGCCCGAGGCCCGCCTATTCCGCCGGAACGGCTTCCACATCGAGATCCTCGATGGCCTTGCCGTTGTCATAGACGGCCTGGTTGAGGATACCCTGGCGCTTGGCGACGATGGTCGGGACCAGAGCCTGTCCGGCGACGTTGACCGCGGTGCGGCCCATGTCGAGGATCGGGTCGATGGCCAGCAGCAGGCCGACGCCTTCGAGCGGCAGGCCGAGGGTGGAGAGGGTCAGCGTCAGCATGACGGTGGCGCCGGTGAGGCCCGCCGTGGCGGCCGAGCCGATGACCGAGACGAAGACGATCAGCAGATAATGCTCGATGCCGAGCGGCACGCCAAAGAACTGGGCCACGAAAATGGCCGAGATCGCCGGGTAGATAGCCGCGCAACCATCCATCTTGGTGGTGGCGCCGAGTGGCACGGCGAAGGCGGCGTATTCACGCGGCACGCCGAGGTTCTTTTCGGTGATGCGTTCGGTCACCGGCAGGGTGCCGATGGACGAACGCGACACAAAGGCGAGCTGGATAGCCGGCCAGGCGCTCTGGAAGTAGCGGATGGGGTTGAGGCCATGAGCCTGCAGCAGCGCCGGATAGACGACGAAGAGCACCAGCAGCAGGCCGATATAGATGGCCGCCGCATACCAGCCCAGTTGCGCCAGGGCGTCCCAGCCATAGACGGCAACCGCATTGCCGAGCAGGCCGATTGTGCCGATTGGCGTCAGGCGGATGACCCACCAAAGAACCTTGTGGATGATCTTGAGGAAGGAGCGGTTAAAGGCCAGGAACGGGTCGGCGGCCGGGCCGACGCGCAAAGCGGCAATGCCGATGACGATCGAGACGATCAGGATCTGCAGCACGTTGAAGTTGAGGCTTGTGGTCGCGCCGCTATCGGCAACGCGGGTCGATGCCTGAAGGCCAATGAAGTTGGAGGGGATCAGGCCCTTGAGGAAATCGAGCCAGGAGCCGGTGGAGGACGGCGCACGCGCGGCCTCGGCGGCGACGGCGGTGTTGAGACCGGGCTGGATGATGAGGCCCAATGCGATGCCGATGGCCACGGCGATGAGCGCGGTGATGGCGAACCAGAGCAGCGTCTGCCAGACCAGCTTGGCGGCATTGTTGAGCTCGCGCAGGTTGGCGATCGAGGCAACGATCGCGGTGAAGACCAGGACCGGCACCAGCGCCCGCAGCAGCGAGACGAAGGACGACCCGACCGTCGAGAGGGTCTGGGTTAGCCAGTTGGCATTGCCGGCGGCATCCGGCCCCATGGTGCGGGCGATGTAACCAAGGATGAGGCCGATGACCATGGCGGCCAGGACCTGGAATCCGAAATTGAGGTAAATTGGTTTTGGCGGGCGCGGCTTGGCGCTGGCCGATACAGTGGTGGGCATGGGAAAAGCCTTTCAGTGTCCGGAGACTCAATGCTCAAAACTTGAGCACGGAGCCTCGCGATTAGCCAGACACTACGCCTCCCGTTGCCCGGTTGCAGCGCATGGCATTGCGTTGAAGCAGCACTCGCATGAATTATTCTGCCCGGAGAAGCCTTTGCAGCAGCAAAGGCTTATCGCAGCGTTCTCACAAGTAGAGTCACCGTGGCAGCAAAGAAGGGCAATGCGATCAGACTCGCGGCCATTGCCAGGCAGAGGACACCGGGACCAGGATCGATCCATGCCAGCCACGCCAGGGTCACAGCTGCGACACCTGCGGCAAGCCCGCTGGCGCGATGCACAAAGACCCAGGCGCGATCCGAGTGAATCGGCCAGGGCATGCGAAGGCCCGCATAGGAATGTCGCTCGGCCTCGAAGATCACAACGGCCGCAACCATGAGCGTCGCTGCAAGCCCGCCCGCCGTGATGCGGAACAGGTCGAAGTCCGAGCCGATGCCGATCAGCAGCAGGCCAAGCTGACAGGACGTTGCCACGGCCAGAAGCAGCGTCAGGGCCGGGTCGAGGATGTGGCGGGTCTTGGCGAGATGGTTTTTTGTGAGGGCGCGGCCAAGCAGTAAGAACGCAGCCATCAGAACCAGTTCGATGAGCGGCGCAACGGCCAGTGCCAGGTCACGCGGCCACATCCAGTCGGCGCTGCTGCCTTGCCAATGCGCGGGAAAGGCGAAGCCCTCGGGGACATGCATGATGGTGACGCCGGCAATGGCGAGGGTGACGCCGAAGAGCAGGAGATGGAAGCGGGTGACGAGGCTGGGCATAGGGTGATCCGAGGGCTCGGCAGATATAGGTGGGCCGGCGAGAATGGGAAGCCCTGACGAAGAGGCAGGTTCGCCCCCAAACTAGCTTTGCCACAGCCCTGCGGGCCTAGCGGCGCTATCCTCCCCGCTCCGGAAGCGTGAAGGATGGTGCAATTCACAAAGCAAAAGGGCCGCTTGCGCGGCCCTTTCGGATTCGGAGTTCGTGACGCTTAGCGCTTGGAGAACTGGAAGGAGCGGCGGGCCTTGGCCTTGCCGTACTTCTTACGCTCGACAACGCGGCTGTCGCGGGTCAGGAAGCCACCCTTCTTCAGAACCGGGCGCAGGGCCGGCTCGAAGTAGGTGAGAGCCTTAGAAATGCCGTGACGAACGGCACCGGCCTGACCGGAAAGACCACCACCGGCAACGGTGACGTTGACGTCATACTGGTCGAGACGCTCGGAAGCGACGATCGGCTGCTTGACGATGAGCTGCAGAACCGGACGGGCGAAATACTTGGCGAATTCGCGGCCGTTGACGGTGACAGTGCCCTTGCCCGGCTTGATCCAGACGCGAGCGACGGCGTTCTTGCGCTTGCCGGTGGCATAGGCGCGGCCGAGGCTGTCGAGCTTCTGGACGTGGACCGGTGCAGAGTTGACCGGGGCGGCAGCGGAGGTGCCGAGGTCTTCGAGGGAGTTGATGGTTTCGGCCATATTACTTCACCCGGACGTTCTTGGAGTTCATCGCAGCGACGTCGAGCTTGGTCGGGTTCTGCGCTTCGTGGGGGTGCTCGGAACCGGCGTAGACGCGCAGGTTCTTGAGCTGGGCGCGGGTCAGCGGACCACCCGGCATCATGCGGCGGACGGCGTTTTCGAGGACGCGGTTCGGGAAGCGGCCTTCCAGCAGCTCGCGCGCGGTGCGGTCCTTGATGCCACCGGGGAAGCCGGTGTGCCAGTAGAAGCGGTGCTGGTCGAGCTTGCGGCCGGTCAGCTTCACCTTGTCGGCATTGATGACGATGATGTTGTCACCCATGTCCATGTGGGGGGTGAAGGTGGGCTTGTGCTTGCCGCGCAGGCGCGAGGCGATGATCGAAGCCAGGCGACCCACGACGAGGCCATTGGCGTCGATCAGGATCCACTTCTTTTCGATCTCGCTCGGTTTTGCCGAGTACGTGCTCATAATCGAATTCCTCAAAATTCAAGCAGCCGGCCCCGCAGGACCGGCCAGTTCGGCGGCGTCTCTATGGGAGATTCCGAAGAACGTCAACACCCTTTAATTTCCATCGTCAAATCAATGGGTTAGAGTTACGGTATTATATTACCGCACTCGGCGCATATCAGCAATGTAGGCGACGGCCAGACCTGCAAGCATGAAAGCGAGGGCTTGGTGGCCCACTGCGAGACTGATCGGAACGCTAGCCAGCAGCGTGGCAATGCCGAGCCCCACCTGCAGCAGGACAATGACGCCTATGCGCGGCAGCCAGCCGTGGACACCGCCAAAGCCGCCATCCTTGTGGCGGCGCCAGATCAGCCAGCCGATATAGGCGACAATGAGATAGGCGATGCCGCGGTGGATGAACTGCACGGTCAGGGCGTTTTCGAAGAGGTTGCGCCAGGCCGGGGCCATGGCGAAAAGGCCATTGGGAATGACAGAGCCATCCATCAGCGGCCAGGTCTGGTAGCCCATTCCGGCATCGAGACCGGCTACGAAGGCCCCTGCCCCGATCTGCAGCACAACCGCAAGCAGCAGAAGTATCCCGGTGGTCATGTGGAAGGTCGTCACCCGCCCCAGGACGCGTCCGGGCGAGAGCGAGCGCGCCACATAGACGAGGGCGACGAAGAGGAACGAGGCAGCGGTGAGATGGGCCGCCAGGCGATACTGGGACACCGAGGTCAGTTCGGTGAGACCCGAAGTGACCATCCACCACCCCAGGGCGCCCTGGAATCCGCCCAGGATGAACAGGCCGAAAAGCGGCAGGGCCAGTTCGCGCGAGAGGCGCTTCTGGAACAGGAAGATCACGAAGGGGATCAGGAAGGCGAGCCCCAGGGCACGGGCCAGGAGGCGATGGAACCATTCCCAGAAAAAGATGAACTTGAAATCATCCAGGCTCATCCAGGAATGGACGACGGAATATTGCGGGATCTGCTTGTAAGCCTCGAACTCAGCCTCCCACTCGGCCTGGTTGAGCGGCGGAATCACGCCGGAAACGGGCTTCCAGGAGGTGATGGAGAGGCCGGATTCGGTGAGGCGCGTAATGCCGCCGACGACCACGATGAGCAGAACGAAGGCCGCCAGTGAATAGAGCCAGATGCGGACGGGGCGCAGTCGGTCGCTGGCATAGCTCACTTGGCCCGGTGCGGCATCTTGCTTGGCGGTCACGGCTTTATTCCGGTTTCGATCAGAGTGGCGGAGTGGTAATCCTCCCCACCACGACCCGCAACAGTCCAGATGCCGCACATGACCCAGCGTAACCGCAAGTTGATAGGCGCTTTCCTGCTGGTCGGGTCGATCATTGTGTGGTCAATCCTGGCCACCTGGATCTACCTGCTGCTACCCGAAGGCTTGCCCCGACTGGTGCTGATCGGCTTCTTCATCGTGGCCGGGATGGGCTGGGTGCTCCCGGCCATGCCGCTGATCAAGTGGATGGCGCGTCCGGACGGAGCCAAGTCCAATGGATAGGCTCTTGGCAGAAAGACTCTGGGGCATTCCATGGTCGGTGCTGACCTTGGTCGCGCTGGGTGTGATGGCAGTGTACCTCGTACTCGACACCAGCCACGGCGCGAGCGGCGTAAGCTGGTTCATCCTGCGTTGGTTCCACTCGCTGTGCTGGCTGCTGCTGGCCATGGCCGCCATGGCGATGGCGAAAATCACACCCATACCGCCTGGATGGGCGACGTCGCTGGCCGTGGCGGGGGGCGTGACCTACGCCGTGTTCATGGTCACCAGCCTGATGAGCGGAAAGCTTGGCGGCTAGTCACTTCATCAGCCTGCCCAACTGTGTGAACAAACCACCGCTAGCAAAAACATCGACATAACGGCGATTCTGAAAGTAGCCGTTGAGCGAAACGCGCGGCAAAGCCGTCAGCGTCTGCAGATGATGCGGGTAAAGCCCGCCAGGGCGCGTGGTCACGGCACTGCGAAAACCGAGCTCTCGGGCCAGCGCAAATTCGCGCGGTCCGCAGGAGAGCGGCCCACCCAGCGGATAGGAGAAGTGTGCCGGGCGGATGCCGAATTGCGCCTCGATCACGTCCACCGACTGGATCATTTCGTCTCGCGCCTGGCCTTCGGGCAGCTTGGCGAGCTCATAGTGGTGAACCGTGTGCGCGCCCAAGGTGCAGAGGGGATCGCCGGCAAAGAGACGCAACTCCTGCCAATCCATGATCAGGTCGCGGCATTGCCGGGCGAGATCATAGCCATAGGCGGTGGTGAACTCGGTCAGCAGGCTCAGCCGCTCGGGCTCGGGGAGCTTGCGCAAGCGCCAGTAAAGCCGATTGAAGGCGTCATTCTTCTGCGCCACCGTTCTTGTATCGACATATTCAGTCTCACCGTTTTCGGTGAAGGCGACGGCCTCCTGCCGGGCGATGATATCCTCGATAGCCTGCCACCAGAGCTCGCCGATGCCGTCGACAAAGGCGGTGGGCACATAGAGCGTGAAGGGCGCGTCATGGGCGTGCAGGACCGGCAATGCGTATTGCAGGTTGTCCCTATAGGCGTCATCGAAGGTGAGGACAACAAAGGGCCGGCCCTTTCGGGGGGCAGCCAGCCGCTCAAGGGCCTCGTCGAAGCTGACGATGTCGATGCCCAGGTCACGGATACGTTCCAGGCAGTAGGCCAGGAAGTCGGGCTGCACCTGCAGGATCGCATTGGGCGCGAAGTCTGCGGGCTCGCCTGGCAGCACGCGATGGAGCGTGAAGATCACGCCCCGCGATTGCGATAGCAGCCGGAACAGATGCGGCATTCCGGTGAGCCAAAGCAGCTCGAAACTGGCGCGGATAGCCGCATATTTGAGGGACATCGCGCTCCCCGATCAGGCGGCCACGGATTCGGTGCGGGCCGTGATCTCCACGCGGTCGAGACCCGCTTCCTCCAGCCGGCGCCGGGCGCTTGCCGCGTGGTCGATCCCGTCCTCGTCATTGGCCACCAGGACGATCCGTCCGCCAAGTTCAGCAAAGACATCCAGGCTCGAACGGACGCCGACCTGCCCGGTCAACACGACCACGACTTCGTAGATGTCGCCCAGCGCTTCGGCCAGGGTCAGCGGCCGGGTAGAGCGGCGATCGATGCTGGTCCCCTGGCCCCATGTGACTTCGGCAAATCCGTGATCGGCCGACTTCTGCACGACATCGCCAAAGCTGGCGGTGCCGGTACTGAGATCGCTGATTCCGGGGTTGTCGGTGCGCCGGCCGGTGCCGGCGTCGATGAGGGCGACACTCAGACCCTTGGAAAGGGCATCGCCGACAAGGTCCTCGGCCAAGGCATGGCTGCCCTGGCCATCTTCATGGTCGGCGAGCAGCAACAGATGCGTCCGCCCCAGGACCAAATCGGAGACAAGATCGGCGTAGCGCACGAGGCCATCGACCGCGGCCGGTGCGTCGAGGGGCGTGGGCTGGGCCGCTTCGGCGGTCGCATCCCTGCTCGACCTCAGGTCCCGAATGGCGGCACGTGCAGCTTCGGTCAACGCGGACGCCTTGCTGGCTGGAGCTGCCGTGACGGTTATGGGCGCTGCCTCTTCGAGGGGCTCGTCATCAACTTGCTCAGCGACGGGCTCCGGCATCGGATAGAGTGGGGCGTCATGAACCACTGGCTCCGGGTCGACAACATCCACCTCCGCCTCCCAGCGTTGCTCGGGCTCCAACTCGGTCTCATCGAAAGGGGATACTTCAAGTGTGTCGGTGGCGACGGGCTGACGGGAGACAGGCGAAAGCGCTCGCCCGGACATGAGTTCGCCAAAGGCCACTGCGCCAATCTGGACGACAAAGGCGACCAGTCCGACGGCCGACATGATGAGCGACGTCTTGGGCGAAGATGGCGTGACCGCCGGCGCCGCCTCGGAGATGACGCGCACATCGGGCAGCGCGGAATTGCTATCGACGCGCGACGAGGCCTCGTTGAAGCGCAGGAGGTAGGCCTCGAGCAGGTCGCGCTGTGCCTTGGCCTCCCGTTCGAGACCATCCAGGGTCACATTGTCCCGGGTGGCGAGAGAGGCTGAAGACTTGGCGCGGGCCAGATCGGCCTGCAGGGACGCTTCGATATCCGACTCAATCTGCGCCTCAGCCTCTAGCGCGGCAGCAACTCGCCCCCCTTCAATGCGGATCTGGTTGTTGAGCTCGGCAATCTGAGCGTTGAGAGCCCGAATGCTCGGGTGATTGGCCAGCAGCGTGGCTGAGCGCTGCGCCTGTTCACCCTGCAGGCGCGCCTTTTCCTCGCTGAGGCGCTGAATGACCACTGAATCGCGAACGTCGGGGACGCCTTCGATGGGCTGGTTGCGTTCGATCAGCCCGCGGATCAGCGAGGCGCGCGAGAGTGCCGTATTCTTGCGTTCCTGCGAGGCCGTGATCTGCCCGGCAATGGTCGACAACTGTTGGTCTAGCAGGCTGGTATTGTTCTGGCCGGTAAAGAGGTCGTTGTTGACCCGGAACTCGGCAACGGCAGACTCCGCCTCTTCCACCGAAACACGCAGCCGCTCGATTTCGGCACGCAGCCAGCCCGAGGCATCGGCGGTGTCGGAAATGGACAATTGCGCCCGGCGCGCCACATGCGCTGCGGCCACAGCATTTGCGATGCGGGCGGAGAGCTCCGGATCGGTCGTGCTGACCGCCACCGAAATGATCCGCGAGTCGCGCTCCTGGGAAACATCGAGCCGCTCGTTGAGGGCTGTCAGCACCGTTTCGTCAATGCTGTTGGGAGTCGAGGCCCGGCGTCCGGCAATCTGCATGATCACGCTGAGGGGCGAGAGCGCGGAGGCGGAACCATTGAACTCAGGAATGGAGCGCAGATCCAGCGCATCGATCACACCCAGCAGGGTATCGCGCGACTTGAGCAGCCCGATCTGACTCGAGACAATTCCGGCCTCGTTGCCTGAAGAGGCCGGCGCCTGTTCGTTCGATGCCCGCACATAGGGGCTGGAGCGCGACTCTACCAGAATTGACGCAGACGACTCATAGAGACGCGGCTGGAACATCAGGATGACGAAGGTGACGACGAGCAGGCCCAGCGTCACGAGAAGGATGCGCGGCAGGCGGCGCAGAATGGCCGAAAACAGAGCTGAAACATCAATGCGCGCGTCATCTAACGCTAGCGAGTCGTTTGCCATGGCGCTTCCTCTAACCTATCGAAGAGCTACGCCTATTGTGGTCAACATAGGGTTAATCCACCGCCTCGTGGACAAGCAAATTGCGACCGCATAAGCAAAATCTTAACCATGGCGGACCAGACTGCGCCCAGTTCACAACGCGCGGGAAGTATATGCGCTGGCTACCCTTTATCGCCGTCCTGTCGGCACTGGCGCTCGCCGGCTGCAGCACAACGCGCCCGGCTACCTACCTGGTGGACACCAAGGGCCCGTACCTGCTCGACACTGGCGACGTGATGCGCGTAACCGTCTATGGCGATTCCGAGCTGAGCAAGACCTACAAGGTCGATGACAAGGGTGCGGTGGCCTTCCCACTGGTGGGGCCAGTGCCGGTGCGCGGCGTGACCACCGAGGACGCAGCCCAGCGGCTCGCCCGGGCGCTGGCCAATGGCTATATGCGCAATCCAGATGTGGCTGTGGAGATCGACCAGTACCGTCCCTTCTACATCCAGGGCGAGGTCAAGACCGCCGGTCAGTTCCCCTATGTCTATGGGATGACCGTTCGCGCCGCGATCAGCACCGCCGGCGGCTATACCGAGACGGCGGATCGAGACCGCGCCGTGGTTTATCGCCGCCAGGGCAATGAAATGGTCAAGGGCGCCGTGGATCTCGATTTCCCGATCTTCCCCGGCGACACGATCGTCGTGCAGGAACGCTGGTTCTAGGCGTGGACCGGAACACCCTTCGCATCCTCCAGGTTCTACGCGCGCCAGTTGGCGGGCTCTTCCGTCACGTGGCTGACCTGACCCGTGCTTTCGCAGCCAAGGGCCACCAGGTGGCCATTGTCGTCGACAGCCTCGCCAATGATGCGCAGACGGAAACGCTGCTCTCGGCGCTGGAAGCCGATGCCAAGCTGGGCATCCACCGCTTCGCCATGCCGCGCCTGTTCGGACGGGCGGACCTCACGACACCATTTGCCGTGCATGCGCTGGCGAGGAAACTGGACGCCGACATCATCCACGGTCATGGCGCCAAGGGCGGCTTCTATGCCCGCCTGGCAGCCTACGGACGCGGAAAGGCCAAGGTCTTCTACACGCCCCATGGCGGCGTGCTGCACTTTCCGGCCGACAAGGCGTCGGGAAAGGTGTTCCATCGCATCGAGCGCATGCTGATGGCCAGGACTTCGGCGATCATCTTCGAAAGCGCCTATGCGCAGAAAACCTATTCGGCGCTGATCGGCGCACCGAGCTGTCGCAGCGCTGTGATCCATAATGGCCTCCGACCCGAGGAATTCGTTCCTGTCACGCCGGGGCCGGATGCCGCCGATTTCGTATTCGTGGGCGAGTTGCGAAGGCTCAAGGGCATATTCCCCCTGGTCGAGGCCCTTGCCGGGACAAACCGATCGGACGGCAAACCCGCAACGATTGTCATGGCTGGAGACGGTCCCGACCGGCTGGCCCTCGAAGACAAGATCGTCCAACTCGGCATCGGCGACCGGGTGACCTTCACCGGCTCCCGCCCGGCTCGCGAGGTCTTCGCCATGGGCAGGATCGCCGTCGTGCCATCGCTGGCCGAGTCCCTGCCCTATGTGGTGATGGAAGCCGCTGCGGCGCAACTGCCGGTCATTTCCACAAAGGTGGGTGGCATTGCGGAAATCTTCGGACCGACCGCTGGCCAGTTGATCACTCCCGATGATCCCGCCGCCTTGGCGGCGGCCATGGGCGCCGCGCTTCGCAATCCGGACGAAGCTGCCACACAGATGCGTACCCGTCTCGCGCATGTGCAATCGGAGTTTTCCGTCGCACGGATGGCCGACACCATCGAGGCGCTATACCGGCAAGCGGACTGACCGATTCCCGCATTGTGGATGCGAGGACTTCACCGAGTATAAAGGTCTGTTTGTGACAATGGCGCCCGAATTGGAGCGCCTGAAGCCACCATGTATCGCGTCGACCCCAAGAAGGCCATTGAGGAGCATGCTTCCCGCCAGGATGCTTCCATCTATGCCCGTCTGTCTGCCAAGGCCGAAGAGATCATCGCGGCACCGGTCGAGCGGACGCTTTCGGGCGCAGTCATTGCAGGGGTCGCACAGATCGTTGAGGCCCTGCTTCTGGCGCTTCTGGGCTATGGCATCCATGCCGCCTATGTCGAGCCGCCCCAGGACGGGTTCTACATCCCGGTCATCCTGGCCAGTGTCCTGGTCGCCAATATCGCCTTTAACGGCACGCGATCGCACCGCATTGCGATCTACCGCACCGTGGTGTCTCAGATTGGCCGGGTCCTGGGGGCCTGGGCCGGGGTGATGCTGGTGCTCACGGTCGGTATCTTCTTTTTCAAGGCGGGCGACCTCGTCTCCCGCGTTTGGCTCCTGACCTGGTTCGTGTCCGGCGCTGCATTGTTGGTCGCGTATCGCCTGCTGTTGCGCAGCGTGGTGCAGAACCTGACCCAGCAGGGCCGGCTCAAGCGGCGAACCGTCATCGTCGGGGGGGGCGCCGACGCTGCCCTTTTGATCGAACAGATCGCCGCCGGCTCGGACAAGGACATCAATCTGCTCGGTCTTTTCGACGACCGCGACGGAGAACGCTCGCCCGACGTGGTCTCGGGCTGTCACAAGCTGGGCCGGGTATCGGACCTGATCGAATTCGCCCGCCGGACCCCGGTGGACCTGGTGATCGTCTCCATGCCGCTATCGGCCGAAAAGCGGGTGCTCGACATGCTGACCCAGCTCTGGGTGCTGCCGGTGGACATCCGTCTGTCTGCCCATATGAGCAAGCTGCGCTTTACCGAGAAGGCCTATTCCTATGTCGGCGACGTGCCCGTGCTCGACATGGCCGACCGCCCGATTTCGGACTGGAACCTGGTGTTCAAGTGGGTCTTCGACAAGGCCGTCGCGCTGACTGCGCTGATCCTGCTTTCGCCGATAATGCTTGCCACCGCGATTGCCATCAAGCTTGAGAGCAAGGGACCGGTCTTCTTCATCCAGCACCGGCATGGCTTCAACAACGAACTGGTCCGCATTTACAAGTTCCGCTCGATGCGAACCGACATGCTGGACCTATCGGCCACCAAGCTGGTGACCAAGGACGATCCGCGCGTCACCAAAGTCGGCAAGTTCATCCGCCGCACGTCCATCGACGAACTGCCGCAGTTGATCAACGTGCTCAAGGGCGAGCTATCGATCGTCGGGCCGCGCCCCCATGCCCTGCAGGCCAAGGCGGCGAACCAGCTCTATTACGAGGCCGTCGAGGGCTATTTCGCCCGTCATCGGGTCAAGCCGGGGATTACCGGCTGGGCCCAGATCAATGGCTGGCGGGGCGAGACCGACACGATCGAAAAGATCATGCAGCGGGTAAACCACGACCTCTACTATATCGAGCACTGGTCGATCTTGCTGGACTTCTACATCGTGATCCTGACCCCGATCCGGCTGTTCAATACCGAAAACGCCTACTGAGAGACGTCCGTGCCTGCGGATCAGGGCCAGATTGGCCCGCGCAGATAGCGCTCGGCGAGCTCGGCAGTGCCCTCGGCAAAACCCCTCACATGGGTCTGGGCAAGGCTGGTTTCCGCGTGCGACCCGATCCAGGCCAGCAGGGCCATGCGCCGCAGCATGACCATGGAATCCAGCATATCGATATCCAGAGCGGCCAAAGGCCGTACCGCCTGGTAGGCCTCGACCCAGGATGCCTTGAGGGCCGGCACCGTATTGTGCGTCTCGTGAAACGAGATGGCGGCGGCAAAGTCGTAGCCGAACCAGCAAAAGCCGCAGTCGTCGAAGTCGATGAGACTGACCTGGCCGTCATCGACGAGAAGATTCCCCAGCCGCATGTCGGCGTGGATGAGGCCATAGCGATCCGGCCCGGTGCCATAGCTGGCGAGGCGTTGGCGCAGAAGGTCCTGGGCGCGATTGAGGCAGAGACGGATGGAATCGGTCACTCCGGGGGCGATCCGCCAGTTGCCCCAGAGGCCGTCGGCGTCGAGGATGGATGCGGTCGTCCACGCCTGGCGCTCGAATCCGGCCGGGCGGGTCCAGGCAATGGAATGCTGGTGCAGGCCCGCGGCATAGCGGCCGAGGACGGCAAACAGGTCAACCAGGTTGTTGTCCGGACTGGGCTCGATTCCTTTGATGAAGTGGAAGAGCACAGCGTGGCGCTTTTCGCCCGATGGCGTGATGAAGTGCTGCAGGAGCCGACCATCCCTGCCCGCAACCGGCTCGGGAATCGAGAGATCAGTCTGCTTGTGCAGGGCCTCGAGCCAGGCCAGCTCACTCTCGATATTGGCGACGCTCTGATAGTCGGGGCGGTGTACCCTCAGCGTGAAGGCTTCGCCGCCTGGCACGCTCAGCAGGAAGGTGTGGTTCTCGGAATAGTTGATGAGACGAGGTTCGGCACCCACCAGATCGGACCAGAGCGGGATAGCGTTTTCCAGGTCGCGCACTTGCAGCGGCATGGGAGGCTCCGGCTCTGGCGAGGGCCGGAATTGGCCCGAAATGGCGGTTTCGGTGAAATGGTCGGAGCGGCCGGATTTGAACCGACGACCCTTTGTCCCCCAGACAAATGCGCTACCAGGCTGCGCTACGCCCCGACTGCGCGGACAGATAGAGATTCCGGGCGTTTAGCGCAACCCTGTTTTTGAGGCCGGTGTGAACAAACCAGAACAAAATGGGTCTGAATGGGCCGGTGTGGGACCAAAAGTCCCACGGAAGTCTCACGGTTCGTTCCGCGCGGATGGTTCAAGTCTTCAGTGTGAAGAGCAGTGAAGCCTGTCAGGGCTCCAATCGCCCGACTAGCAGAACTGCCCGTGACCTGCTCCGGTCACCAGAACCGGGGTAGCAAGGGTCGCAAGACCGACGGTCGGATCCAGGTCAATCACCCTGCGGTGCCGCGTCGATAAGCCTTGCCCGGATGCGGCGGGACAGGTTGTCGATGACCGACACGGTGACCAGGATCATCAGGATGATGAAGGCCGCCTCGTCCCAATTGTTGATGCGGATGCGGTCGGACAGCGCAAGGCCAATGCCCCCTGCCCCGACAATGCCCAGAATGGTGGCAGAGCGAACGTTTGACTCAAAGAAGTAGAGAACGTGGGACAAGATGACGGGCAGAACCTGGGGGAAGATGCCGAAGCGCAGGGTGTGCACTTCCCGGGCCCCCGCCGCACGCACTCCGTCTATGGGTTTGCGGTCCACATTCTCGATGGCTTCAGAGAAGAGCTTGGCAAAGACTGGAATGTCCGACAGGACGATGGCCAGCAGGCCAGCAAACGGTCCCATGCCGACTGCCGACACAAAGATCAGGGCCCAGACCAGGCTATCGACGGCACGGAACCCGTCAAATGTGCGCCTGAGGCTGAAGTGAAAGAGCCAGTTGGGAATGACGTTCTTCGCCCCGAGGAAGCCGAGCGGCAAAGCTATGACGGCGGCAATGAGCGTGCCCAGGAAGGCCATGGCGAGCGTTTCAGCTATGGCATAGGCAAAATCCCAGAAGGCGCCGCCATCTGATGGCGGGAACATGAACTGGACGAGAAAACCGAGCTTGGACAGGCCCTCCCAAACACGGACGGGCGTGGCGTCGATCCAGTAGAGGCCATAGACCAGCAGCCCGGCGAGCGACAGCCAGAGCCCGTATTCACGCACGCGGTCAAGGATCGGACGCTGGAACAGGGCAGGATTGGCCGCCCTGATACGAGCGACGGCAGCCGGAGACATTGGGGACGCGGCCATTGCTAGTACCCTTTGATGAGATCCTGCCCGATCATCCGGTGGCGGATGGTCTCGCAGATCATGTCGATGATGGAAACGGTGGCGATCAACAGCAGCATGATGGCGCTGATATCGGTATATTCGAATTGGCGAATGGCGACGTAGAGGTCCTTGCCAATGCCGCCGGCGCCAACGACGCCCAGCACTGCGGCACCGCGCACGTTGATTTCGAAGCGCAACAGCAGGTAGCTGATGTAATTGGGCATAGCCTGGGGCATGACGGCCAGACGCATGGCCATCGGCCAGTTGCCGCCAGCGGAGTAGACTCCGTCCAGCGGACGCATGTCGACATTCTCATTGACCTCGGCAAACAGCTTGCCAAGAGAACCCGCTGTATGGACGGCAATGGCCAGGACGCCGGCAAAGGGTCCGAGGCCGAAGGCAAAGACGAAGATCAGCGCGAAGACAAGTTCGGGAACGGTGCGGAAGAATTCGAGCGACCGGCGTGCCACGAAGTAGATGACCGGGCTCTGAACCAGATTTCGGGATGCCGGAAAGCAAAGCGCCAGGGCCGCCATGCCGCCGAGCGCGGTCCCTACAAAGCCCATCAGCACCGTCTCGACCAGCAGGCGCGTCCAGTACTTGATACCCCAGTACCATTCCTGGATGTCGCCCAAGAGGTTATCGATCGTCAGTGTCGGGAAGGTTCCGTAGACGTAGTTCCAGGCCTTGGGGAGGCCCGCCAACAAACTGGACAGGCTGAACTCGGACACCACGACGGACATGGCCAGCGCGGCAAAGAACAGCAATCCGTAGAATGCCGTCCAGAGCAGCCTTGTGCGCCGCTCCAGCAAGAACCGTGCTTCGAATTCGGCGATACCGTTTACCGCGTAAGTGGAGGTAGCCATTTCAGCCCTGTCCTCTCTGCATGGAAAAGCGGGGCGCCCTGGATGGACGCCCCGCAAAGGACTTTCGATCAGTTGCCCTGCAGGCGGCGCTGCTCGGCGTTGAATTCAGTGATCTTGATCATGTCGACGTAGTCTTCATGGGTCGCGGTCGCATAGCCAGAGGACTGGTCAGAGTGCAGTGCGCTGAAGGCCTCCGGTGCCTCGTCCTTGAAAGCGAAGATGGCTTCCTTGAAGAGTTCCTGGAGTTCTTCCGGCAGATCGGTACGCATCACGACCGGCGAACTCGGGATCAGCGGGGAGGTCCAGATAATCCGGGTCGATCCCTCTTCGATCATGCCCTTCTCGACCATGCGCTGGATGTTGCCGCGCGTCTCGTTGGTCCAATGCGTTGCGACAACTTCGAAAGTGCCGTTCAGCAGCGCGATGACCGACTGCTCATGGCCGCCTGAAAAGGCGACGTTGCCGAAATAATCCTCGGCCGACATTCCAAGCGTTTCGCGGAGATAGTAGGACGGAATGGCGAAACCGGAGGCGGAGTTCGGGTCAGCAAAGGCAAAGGATTGGCCTGCAACGTCTTCGAGCGTCTGGTAGTCGCTGTCGGCGCGGACGGCGAGAACCGAGTAGTAACCCTTGTTGCCATCAAGATCGAGGCTGACGGCAACTGGCGTGACCAGGTCACCCATGACCTTGTTTGCAAGGGCATAGTTGGCAGGACCGATCGAGGCGAAGTGCACGTGGCCCGAACGCATGGCCTCGATGACGGCGGCATAGTCGGTGCCGCGAACGACCTTGACCGGCACACCGAGCTTTTCGGAGAGGTAGTCGGCATAGCCCTGATTGCGGGCAATGGCGTCATTCTCGTTCTCGGAGGACGAGATGCCGATGGCGAGTTCGGGATACTGCTCGCGCCAATCCTGGGCGACAGCGACGGAAACGAAGGCGGCCGAGATCAGTACGGCCGCAAGGCTGCGGCGCACGAAGGTGAACATAGCGATGGCTCCGATGTTGGGGCTGGGTTTGGTCGACGCTAGAGTGCGTCGGCCATTTCTGGTTTCACGACGGGCTTTGCCGGCGTGTAGACGGCGCCCATGGTCGAGGTCAGGCTCTCGTCCACAGCGCTTTCGGCATCCCCGCCATAGATCTCCTGGATCACGCGGGAAGTAAGTTGATCTGGGGTTCCGTCGAAGACGACGTGTCCGTGGGCCATTCCCACAATCCGTCCGCAATAGGCCCGTGCCGCGTCGAGCGTGTGCAGGTTGCAGATGACGGTCATCTTGTCCTGCTCATTGATGGTGCGAAGGGCCTCCATCACGAGGCGGGCATTGCGCGGATCGAGCGAGGCGATGGGTTCGTCGGCGAGGATCAGCTTGGGGTTCTGGATCAGGGCGCGGGCAATGGCCACGCGCTGCTGCTGGCCACCGGAGAGGGTGTCGGCGCGCTGCAGTGCCTGCGGCAGCAGATCGAGACGGTCGAGCGCCATGGCGGCAGCGGCCCGGTCCGCCTGGGAGAAGTGCTTGAACATCACCGGCAGCGTGCCCGAGGTGCCGATGCGTCCGATCAGCACATTGGTGAGGACATCAAGTCGGTTCACCAGGTTGAACTGCTGGAAGATCATCGCGCATCGCGCACGCCATTCGCGCAGGGCCTTGCCCGAAAGCGTGGTGACGTTGGTGCCTTCAAAGACGACGTCGCCGCTACCCGAAGTGGCCAACCGGTTGATCAGGCGCAGCAGGGTCGACTTGCCGGCGCCAGAACGACCAATGATGCCGACCATCTGGCCGGGAGCGAAGTTCAGCGAGACGTTGTTTACGGCGATCGTATCGCCGAAAGCCTTGGTGATCTTGCGAAGCTCAAGCACCGCGTGCCCTCCACCAGGTTGATCGTTTCGGGACCGGTGACCAGTCCATATTCCGGTTCTAGCGTCGTCAGATGACAGCGTTAACTCATCCGAATGACATGCTCGTGACGTTTGCCACCTGCCGGACGGAACCATCGGAATAGATGACCTCGCCCTTGCTGAAGGCCGCGCGAACGTGGCCAACGCCATGGTCATCGGCGATGATGAGATCGGCGCGCAGGCCCCGGCTGATCTGGCCGCGATCCTCAAGGCCAAGGGCCTTGGCGGGGTTGACCGTGGCATAGCGCGCAGCTCCCGCCAGTCCCTCCGGATCGGTCTTGGCCAGCACCAGGACGGCGGGAAGCATGGCGGAGGGATGGTAGTCGGCGGCCAGGAGATCGAGCAGACCTGCGGCATGGACGTCGCGTGCCGAAAGATTGCCGGAATAGGACGTGCCGCGAAGGGCATTGGGAGCCCCCATGGCGTTGACGAGGCCCCGGGCGCGAGCCTCGCGGGCGGCTTCCATGGTCACGGGGAACTCGCTGATCCCAGCGCCCAGCCCCTGCATCTGCGTGACCTTCTCGACGGTGTCGTCGTCATGGCTGGCCACCGGCACGCCATGCAGCGCGCAATATTGCGCAATGGCCCGCAGGGTGGCGGTGAGATCGCCCGCAGTTTCAAGGCGGTCGCGGATGCGCTGCTGCAGGTTCTCTGCGGCCTGTTCGAGCGTGATCCCCTTGGACTTGGACAGCATCTCGGCCTGTTTGGCGAGGTCCCGATACTGCCCCTGCCCCGGCGTGTGATCGCAGAGCGAGATCAGATCCACCGAACCTTCGGCGATCAATTCCTTGACCACCGACAGAGCGGCCGGGAACGTCACCTCGAAGCGCGCATGGATGCGGTGATCAACCAGGAGATCGGGCGCGAAAGCCCGCAATTCGCGGATCATCTGGCTGGTGAAGTCATAGGACCGCATATGGCCATAGGTCGAGCCCGGGCTGAAGGACAAAGCCGCATAGGCGGTGGTGATGCCCGAATTGGCGAGGCGCCGGTCAAGGTCGCGCAGGCCCAGTTCCATGGGCATGCGCACATTGGGGCGCGGCTCGACTTCGCGTTCGATCATGTCACCGTGCATATCGATCATGCCGGGCATCAGGATGAGACCGTTGCCCTCGATATCGGCATGTTCCACTGGGCCTTCGCGCAGTTCGGCGATCACGCCGTCCTCAACGCGCAGCGCGCCACGGTCGATGACCCGATCGGCCAGGACAATTCGAAAATCAGACAGCCACATGATCTTCTCGCTCGCTTTCGTCGGAGACGGCGCGGGTTGCCAGGTCGATCTCGCGATCGATCAACTGCGCTACGTCGCCGGGATGGTGGAATACGCCGATAATGGCGACGCCCTGCGCCTTGAGGTCGGCCAGACGCCGGACCAAGGCGGCCCGAGCCCCGACATCGAGGGACGCGGTGGGTTCATCGAGCAGCAGCAGGCGCTGCGGCAGGATGAGGGCACGTGCCAGGTTCACCTTCTGCTGCTCACCGCCCGAGAACGTGCTGGGATAGGCGCGCCACAATTCTTCACGCACCCCGAATTCGGCAAGCCAGTGGCGGGCCTGGTCGAGCGCATCGGCGGGCGCGTGACCGGCCAGGCGCAGGGGCTCGGCAACGATGTCCTGCGCTGCGACACGCGGGCGGGCGTTGAGGAACTGGGTGACGAAGCCGATCTCCTGGCGCCGCAGCAAGGCGATATCGACATCGGCGGCCAGCGCCAGGTCGATCGCTCCCTGGCTGGACTGGTAGAAAATGTGCCCGGCCACCGGCAGATAGCTGCGCCAGATGGTGCGCAGCAAGGTGGACTTGCCGGCGCCGTTATGGCCGCGCAACAGCAGGAACTCGCCCGCATGCAGGTCAAAGCTGATGCCTTCAAAAGCATGCAGCATGCTGTCGAGGTGATACATGCGGAACGTCTTGGTGAGGCCTTGGACGCGCAGGATAGGCTGGGTGTCTGTCATGGCTGGCCCCTAGAGCTTGGCGTGGACGAGTTGCTGGGTATAGGGGTGCTGGGGGTCCTGAAAGACCTGATCGGCGAGGCCCTGCTCCACCACCTCGCCATGCCGCATGACCAAGACGCGATCTGCCATGGTGCGGATGACACCAAGGTCGTGGCTGACCAGCACCATGGTAATCTTTCGATCCCGCTGCAGACGCTTCAGGGTATCGAGCACCAGCGCCTGCACGCTGACGTCGAGCCCGGTCGTCGGCTCGTCGAGCAGCAGCAAAGCCGGTTCGAGAGCTATGGCCTTGGCCAGTTGCACGCGTTGCTGCATGCCGCCCGACAGTTCGGCCGGCCGAGCATCCATGCGGGATAGCGGGAATTCCGATGCATCGAGCGCATCGCGGGCTTTGCCGCGCAGTACATCGAAGCTGCGTTCGCCGGCAATCAGCAGGCGCTCGGCGACATTGCCGCTGGAGCTGTGGCGCATCAGCAGGCCCAGATGGGGGTTCTGGTAGACGATGCCGATGTGATGGGCACACAGCATGCGGCGCTGATAGCGACCGAGATCGAACAGATTGCCATCGTCACGGTTGGGCAGGCGCAGGCGGTAGTCGCCCGTATCCGGTGTATCCTCGAGGTTCATCATGCGCAGGAGGGTGGACTTGCCAGACCCGCTTTCGCCGACAATGCCGACCACTTCGCCGGGATAAACGGTGACATCCACATTACTCAGCGCGCGGACATGGCCATAGTGCTTGGAGATGCTGCGCATGGTGACGATCGGCTCGGCACGCATCAGTTGCGGGGGGAGCAGAACCGGCTGCGGCAGGGTCATGGCCAGGTTCATGCTGAATACTCCCCGTTGCGGTACCAGGTGTCGCCAATCGCGACCGCTTCACCTTCGGACCGGCGGATGGACTTGATGCCCAGATTGCTGTCGGAAACCTCGAAGGCGGAGCCACCTGCGTCGAGCGGGATCTCGTTCATGAAATAGCCAGAGATGCCGGAACGGCGGCAGGTGAGGTCGGCATGATCCTCCACCCGATAGGGCCGGTCGGAGAAGACAAGCGGTTCGACGCGCGTGAAAGGCGGCACGGCATGGAGGCGCTTTTCCCGCCCAGCCGACAGGAAGGTCAGGTGCCGCGCCATATTGAGCTTGGGCACATCCCAGCGCGGGATTGGCGATGGCGTCATCACGTGCCGTCCATTGACCAGGCTCGGATAGGCGGCGCCCTGCATGATGCGACCCTTGCGCACCATCTGCTCATAGAGGGTCAGCCACAGGCGGCCATAGTCGGCGTCGGCATGCATTTGCCGGGCGATCGACATATTGGGCTCCACCCCGCGCAAAGGTTCGGGATTGGGCACCTGCAGCACCAGGATCTGGTCATCGCGCATCGTCTCTTCCGGCACGCGATGGCGTGACTGGACAATCGAGGCGTCCAGCGTGTCCCAGGTTTCGCTGGCGCCAGAAACACGGCTTATGAAGCGACGGATCGAGGCGGCGTTGACGCCATCATCGGCGCCCTGGTCGATGACCTTGATGGTCGATTGCGGATTGACCAGCGTCAGCGTGACCTGGAGGCCCCCGGTCCCCCAGCCACGCGCCATCGGCACCTCGCGGCTGGCATAGGGCATCTGGCAGCCGGGCACTGCGATGGCCTTGAGCATCTTGCGGCGCAGTTCGCGCTTGGCCGAGGCGTCGAGAAAGCCATAACTGGTGGCAGCCCAGGGCTTGGTGAGTGCAGCAAGGGTCATTCCGCGGGTTCCGTCTGGCGTTCAAGTGCCACGTCTTGGTTGGTATTGGCGGCCGCCTTGGCCTTGGCATCGCGCATCGCGTCCAGCACCGACTGGAAGGTGACGTAGTGAGGCAGCTTGAAGTGGATGCAGAAGCCCGAGGCCTCCACGCTCTCGGTGTGGTAGAGGTAAAATTCCTCATGAACGGGCGAGCCGACGGGCGCCTCGGCCGAGTTGAGGTCGAGCGTGGCCGCGGCGATCACCTTGACCTCGTTCCAGCCAAAGCTGGCGGCAAAGCCCAGTTCCAGATAGCCGCCCTTTTCCTTGGACGTGACTTCGGCCTGGCAGACCCGCACCCGGCCTGCCGAGAATTCCGTGCCGTTGGGGTGACGCACCACGACGTCGGCTTCAGCCAGGCGCAACTCGTTCACGGTGGGATGGGCATTGCCATAGCCGCGCATCGCCGCGTAGCCCAGCGCCAGAACGCCGCCCGTCTCGGCCCGTGCCAGGCTCTGCAGCCGGTGCGCACGTGAAGCGGGAAATAGGAGCGGTTCGCGCGTCAGGTCGGGGATATCGTCCGGGGCGACCGAGCTGTCATTGGCCGGAGCCACCAGCCCCTGCTGCCTCTGCCAGTCGGCCAGTGAGGGCTGGCGCATCGGCGCTGCGGTGGCTGCTGGCTCGACGGCAGGCGGATCGTAGGGCTTGCCCTCGAACACGTCGGTTGCCAGCACGCGGTGGGAATAGTCCAGCGTCGGCCCAAGGATTTGCCCGCCCGGAATATCCTTGAATGCCGCCGAAATCCGGCGAACTGTCAGCAGGTCCTCCTGCCGAACCGGGACTGCCACCGCCAGCCGCGGCTGGGTGGTGCGCCAGGCGCGGAGGACCAGGACGGCTTCGGAGAGTTCGCCGCCAGTCTGAGCAAGGGCCAGGGCCGCCAGTTGCTCGTCATAGAGCGAGGCTTCGCCCATCACCCGGTCGATGAGGTAGGGCATGGTCGAACGGATAGACTCGACGCGGGCGGCGTCGACCGTGCCCAGATCCTGGCGAAACAGTCGTTCGGCCTGCTCGATGGCCTTTTCGCCACCGCGGGTCGCAACATAGGCCATCAGAGCACCTCTACATGGGTTGAGCGAGGAATGCCGATGACGGAGCGGCCATCGACAAGGAACAGGTCAAAGCCTTCCGGGTAGCTGCACAGCTCGGCGCGCAGCGCCCAGAAGCTGGCTGGAACCGCCAGGGTGACGTCCCGGAACCCCTCGATGCCAGGACCGGTGAGGCGCAGGCGCTGGCCCACATGGGCAACTGTGGCGACGACGGTTGCCCCATCGTCCGGGTACAGGGCGCTGCCGCAGGCAACCCTGGCGATGAGCGCGCCATCCAGCGTGGCGAGGAACAGGTGATCGGCCTGCTCGACAAGACCAATCGCTGCGCCAGTCCGAGCAACCAGGTGCGTGATCGCTGGGGTATCGGTGAAGGCGATACACTCGCGATCGACCAGGGTTTCGACAATGTCCTCGAGACCTTGATTGGGCATGTCGCGGCTTTCGCCCGGGCGGGCAAGCGCCCACATCAGCGCTTCGAACGTGGCGTTAGCGCGCAATTCGACGGAATCGGGAGGAGCGACGGTCAGCATCAGAAGGTCTCCATTTCGACGCGGGTGGCCTCGACTTTCCGCATGCGCTCAATATCGACCTGGGTCTGATGCGCCTTTTCCTCGGCGAGGAAGCTGGCCGTGGCGACGTCGCGGCCACGCGCAGCCACGCTGAGATCGATCACGGCCATGGCCATGGCGCACTCGAGATCGCGACCCGTGACCATGCCATAGCCGATATGCCCGGCTGGGCCCGCGATATGGGCTTGGCTTACCAGCACTTCGCCGAGATGAAAGTCGACGTTCTGGACGGTGTCCCGCATGGGCACCATGACGAGGCCGGTGCGATTGGCGATAACAGTGATCTCACCCAGGTCGCCGAGCAGCGCGTCGGCATGCTGCTTGAGGCGATCGGGGCGGGCGCGGGCGAGGATGTCGAGCATCTCGCCATGCTCGGGGCCGCCCGAGGGGGTTTCATTGAACATCGCTGTGTCTCTCGGTCGTGACCATGGGCTGGTCGGTTTCAAAGGTGAACTGGACGCGGTCGCCGGCCCACACGGCTTCGGAAAAGCCGATCGGGTTGCCATCGAGATCCGCGTCGATCTTCTGCACCACCAGCACGGATTGGCCGGGCCGCAGCATCAGCATGCTGGCCTCGGGCTCCGAGGCGAGGCGGGTGAAGACGGTGGTGCGCTGCCGGCGATAATCGAGGATGCCGTAGGAGCGGTAGACCTGGGTGATGGACGGCTCGTCGCGACGGCGCTCCGGCAGGTCGGGGAAACGCTTGGCGTCGTGATAGGCCCAGCCGATGGAAATCGGCAGGTCATTGGCAAAGCCACGCCAGGAGCGCGCGAAGACCGGCGCATCCCTGTCGATGCCAAGCGCTGCCGCTACGCGGCTGCTGGCCGGCAGCTTCATTTCCGCCAGCGTCTCGCCGGAGGCGGTAAGGCCCTGACTCATTAGGTTCTCGTGCCAGCGGGTGCGTGTGCCGATCACGTAGTTGAGGAGCGGCGCGCGCTCAACAAATGTGCCCCGTCCATGCTCGACGCGAAGCTTCCCCTCGCTGACCAAGGCCGAGAGCGCCTTGCGCAATGAATGGCGGCGCACGCTGTAGAGCACGCACAGTTCCGGTTCGGACGGCAGACGCATGTCGGCCGCCAACCGCCCGGAGATGATTTCTTCGCTGATCCGATCCCGGGTCTCTTCCCAGGAATGTCCTTGGCTTCGCATATCACCAACTCATTCGAATGAGCTGTTTCTAGCGAGTGGAAGTGACATTGAAATGACGATAGCAGCTTAGTGCGACAGTCTTGGTTCTGATTGCCACCCTGGTGCCACCAGGCGGATCGAGCCAAGTCTGCTCGAACTCGCACCGACCTTCAGTGCCTGCGGACTATTGTCTTTCGGCTGTGTTCGCCGGGGTCGCGACGGGCCTGGACCTCGCTATCGGATTCGCACTGGTCGTGTCCGTGACCGGGAGATTCTCGTCAATCCCATGGGGCTCGGTTGCGCCAGCATGAGCCGCAGACCTTGCGGACACTTCCTTGAAGACGCAAGCGCCCGAAGTCAGCGCGCCGCCATTTTATCGATGTCGCCAGGAACCACCTGGACTAGTCGGCGTTATCGCTCGTTTAGGGGTATTGCATGCACAGAGAAGAAGTAATCAAGCGCTTCAACGTGAAGCTATCGGGTCGCGGGCAGACCCCGATGCTGTTTGCGCACGGATTTGGCTGCGACCAGAACATGTGGCGCCATGTGGCGCCGGCATTCGAAGATGATTTCAACGTAGTGCTTTTCGACCATATCGGGGCGGGCGGATCGGACCTCAGCGCCTATGACCCAGTCAAATACGCCTCGCTCGACGGTTATGCGGACGATGTCATCGAAATATGCCGGGCCCTCAACCTGGAGCAGGTCGCCTTTGTCGGCCATTCGGTCAGTGCAATGATCGGTGTTCTGGCCGCCATACGGGAGCCCGATCTCTTCACCAACCTGGTCCTGGTGGGTCCATCCCCTCGCTACATCAACGATGACGGCTATGTTGGCGGCTTTTCCGAAAGCCAGATTCACGAACTCCTGGAGTTCCTCGACAGCAATCACATGGGATGGTCGCAGGCTATGGCACCCGTGATCATGGGCAATTCAGACCGTCCCGAACTGGCCGACGAGCTGACCAACAGCTTTTGCCGCACCGATCCTGATATTGCCCGACGCTTTGCCCAGGCCACGTTTCTCTCGGACAACAGGGCCGACCTTCGCCGCGTTCGCACGCCGTCACTCATTCTTCAGTGCTCTGAAGATGTCATCGCGCCGCAAGAGGTCGGCCGGTATGTCCATGCCAACCTCAACAACAGCGAGTTGACGATCCTTAAAGCAACCGGTCATTGCCCCAACTTGAGCGCACCTGGTGAAACTATCGCAGCGATCAAGGCCTATCTCTAGATGTTGCACTCCCCATCAAATCCAGAGGAGCATGACGATCTTGAGGACCTCTTCGAAAATGCGCCCTGCGGTTACCTTTCGCTAGGCACGGATGCGCGGATCCGCCGCTGCAACCGGACTTTTGCGCGCTGGCTTGGGGTGGACGCGGCCAGTTTGCTGGGAACGCGGTTCCCGGACCTGTTGACTATTGCCGGGAAAATATACTTCGAAACGCATTTCGCCCCACTGCTGCAGATGCAAGGGTTTTTCGAGGAGGTGGCGCTCGATATCGCCACGGCTGGAGGGACCGTACCGGTGCTGGTCAATGCCGTTCAGCGGAAGGCCCAGGGTACATCCCCCGCATTCATCCGCGTGACGGTGTTCAAGGCCACCGACCGGCGGCGCTACGAGCGCGAGTTGCTGGAGGCCCGCCGAACCGCCGACCAGGCCCGTGGAGAGCTGGACGCGTTGAACAAGGCGCTCGAGCGGCGCGTAACCGACGAGGTCACCAGCCGCCTGCAGGCTGAGGAGGCCCTGCGCCAGGCTCAAAAGATGGAGGCCGTGGGTCAACTCACGGGTGGCATTGCCCACGACTTCAACAATATGCTCGCCGGTGTCATCGGTGCCCTCAACCTCATCCAGCGGCGCCTCTCTCGCGGCGACCTCGATGTCGGCAGGTTTATCGAGGGAGGACTCGATAGTGCCTATCGCGCGGCCTCCTTGACCCAGCGCCTGTTGCAGTTCTCGAGGCAGAGCCCGCTCGAACCGGTAGCGCTGGACGTCAACAAGCTCTGCCAGGGCATGACGGAGCTCCTGACGCGCACCCTGGGCGAAACCATTCACGTCGAGACGGTGCTTTCCGCCGGCCTTTGGAATGCCAAGGCCGACCCCGTCCAACTGGAAAACGTTGTCCTCAACCTCGCCGTCAACGCCCGGGACGCAATGCCGGGCGGCGGCCACCTGACCATCGAAACGAGCAACGCCTATGTAGACGAGGCCTATGCCACGCAAAATCAGATGATCGAAGGCCAGTATGTCCTCATTGCGGTTAGCGATACCGGTCATGGCATGAGCACCGAGGTGCTCGCCAAGGTATTCGACCCGTTCTTCACCACCAAGCCGGTGGGTAAGGGCACTGGACTTGGCATGAGCCAGGTCTATGGTTTCGCAAAGCAGTCAGGCGGCCACGTAAAGATCTACAGCGAGGTGGGTCACGGCACGACGGTCAAGCTCTACTTGCCCCGCCAAGTCGGGGAGGCGCCTTCTCCGGCTCGCCCGCGCGTGCAGGAGGCACCTAACGGGGGCACTGAAACAATCCTTGTCGTTGAGGACGACGAGCGCGTACGCAACTTTGCCACCGAGGCACTTCGGGAACTCGGTTACCAGGTATTGCTGGCGCATGGAGGCGAAGCAGCGCTGGGGATTCTGCAAGCTCATCCTCAGGTCGCGCTGCTGTTTACCGACGTGGTGATGCCCGGCATGACTGGCCGTCAGCTTGCCGACCAGGCGACAGCACTCCGGCCAGACCTCAAGGTTCTCTATACGACCGGCTATACCCGCAATGCCATTGTCCATAATGGCATGGTTGATCCGGGTACCAACTATCTGCAGAAGCCATATTCTCTAGGCGATCTCGCTCGAAAGGTGAGAGCTGTCCTGGACGGTTAGTCGCCAGTTTTGGCACTGATCCGGTTAGGAGCGAGGCAGATCGTTGTCGCCAGCTGGCTTGGAGCCGTGCAAATGCACTAAGGAACCATCGCCTGCGCTCCCGAAGAGCGAAACTTGATCGAATTTCCTGGAAATAACGTATTCGAATGGCGGACTGTCTCCAACGATCTGGGCCTAGCATGACCACCAGCCTTTATCCGCCCGACTTCTATGCCGACCGGCGGCAACATACATTGCACGCGGCGCGGCGCCTCCTGCAGGCCCTGCCTGACGCGTTGCCCAAGAGGCACCTTGCCGATGTCGGCTGTGGCACGGGCACGTTTCTGGCTGCGGCGCTGGAACTGGGATGCGCAAAGGTCTTCGGCATCGAAGGGGATTGGGTGTCGCCCGCCATGCTCGATGATCCCAGGATCGCCTTCGAGGCGCGCGACCTCGAACAGCAGTTCAACGGTCCGCGCGTCGACCTGGTTCTCTCGCTCGAAGTGGCCGAACATCTCTCGCCCGCCCGAGCCGAGGGTTTCGTCAAGGACCTGGTCGCCATGGCGCCGGCGGTGCTGTTCAGCGCGGCCATACCCGGCCAGGGCGGCGTCGGCCATGTCAACGAGCAGTGGCAGAGCTATTGGGCGAGCCTTTTCGCCGCCCATGGCTATCGGGCCTATGACGTGATGCGTCCCCGCATCTGGGCCGACGAGGATGTGCCGGCATGGTATCGACAGAACACGATCCTCTATCTCCGCCTCGACATCGGCGACGCGCTCGACCTTTCTCCCACCGAGCCCGCCCTGCTCGACAAGGTTCACCCCGCCTTCTGGGCCCGCGCCAATCGCGAACTCAAATATGCCAATGCCCTGCCTGAGTCAGAAGTCCTGCGCCAGCAGACGCAGCAACAGCAGCAATAACGTCGTTCAGAAGCCGTTCATCAACCGGGGCCCGGCCTATGTCCGCGCCGCCCAGAGCAGGCCGCGCTTGAGAATGGTCCGTACCTGCGGAATCTCCAGCTCATCCGCCGTGTGTCCGAGCGACGAGTAGAACACCCGGCCTTGGTCATGCATGGTGGTGAAGACCACCGGCATGACCACGCCCTTGCGCCAGGCATGATGCTCGCCCGAAAATGTCGTGGTCGCCAGCACCTCAACGGCTGGGTCGTAGTTGAGATAATACTGTTCGCTCGTGTGCTCGAAACTCTCGATCCCCGCCATGATCGGGTGGTCGGGCCGGGTGACATCGACCCGATAGGTCATGATGTTCCCCGGATGCTGCACCCAATAGACGCTCGCCGCATAGCGGAAGGGCACGCTGGCGCGAAACGTCGTCGCGAGGCCCATGTGGTAACCAGCCAGCCCGGTGCCGGCACGAATGGCGGCAATCAGGTTTGCCATTTTCTCGGGCGCCAGCGTGCCATCGGTGATCACCGGGACGACAAGATCGTTGCTGCCCACGTCCTCGGCGCCCAGCGCCTCGTAGTCGGGGGTGACGGTGACGGCAAACCCCTCTGCCTCGAGCAGGTCACGCACCACATGCGCGCCCCGCTCGGGTGTATGCAGCTCCATGCCGCCCCAGACGACCAGAGCCTTTTTGGTCATAGTCCCAACCCCACCGCTTCCGTCCGATGCACGCCCCTGGGCACGAATGGGAAGGCATCCTCCTCACCCAGGAGCTTGGCCGCCAGATGCACGACCGAGAGCCACATCTCCGTGCCCTGCAATCCTGCCACCTGCCCGTCGGCAAAGGCAAAGCCCTCGCCGTCCACCCAGCGCTCACCGGCGCGGGCGATAACGCTGCGGGCAATCGCCTCTGCCTCGCTGCGACGGTGATCGGTCTGGCCGAGGCACAGCAGCAGGGGATGGATGGTATCGAGCAGGTTGCAGGCCGTATAGGTCGGCCCCGAAAAGCCGCCATAGTTTCGATGGTTGAGCAGGACGCCGTCGATGGCCGCTTCCGGTCGCGGCACGGCCACGCCGAACTGGGCATAGGTGCCGCGCGTCAGCCGGTAGAAGCCATTGACCGGCTGCAAGAGCCCCTCCTCGGCTGTGGGCGAACCCCAGAGGCCGGACGCGCGGTCCTGCCTGAGCGCCAGCCAGCCGAAGAGCGTTTCCCGCGAGGTCCCGGTGGAGAAGTAGCGGGCGTTGAAGTAAAGCGCCGTGCCGATCGTATCGACATCAGCCCCCGCCCCCCAGGCCCGCTCGCGCCAGGTCAGGCTTTCCAGCCACTGGCACAGGTCGGGCGCCGGTAGCTCCACCGCCGCAATCGGATGGAGCGGCTGGCTACCCAGCACTTCGAGCGCATAGCCGACGGCCAGCACATTGTAGAGCGCCAACCCATCCCGGCGAAGCGGCACGCCAGGTTTCGGCTTCTGGTAGGGATCGGGAAAGAGCCCGGTCTCCTTGTCCTGCACCGCCTGGAGCCGGGAAATGATGGCAGGTACGTCCAGCCCATCGGGTCGAGCGTCGAAGCCCGCTGCGATCTCGATGGCGTCGCAGAGATGGCGGATACTCATGCGCGCCGCGCCATGGTTCTCGCGCGAGAGATAGTCGCCGTCCTGCATATTGCCGGAAAGGATATCCTGGAACTGGGCCTTGGCGCGGTCGCCCAGCGCCTCCAATTGCGCCCGCGTGTCGTCGCGACGCGAACGGCCGCGATAGCGCAACACCTTGGCCGGCACGCCACCGACAATCGCCATTGGCGGTACGTCCTTGCTAACCACGGCGCCCGCCGCGATCACCGCGCCACGGCCTATCGTGACGCCATCGACCACGACCGCATTGGCACCGATCCACACATCATCCTCGATGGTGATGCCCAGCGTCTCGTGCTTCTGCTTGTAGATCGGCACATCAGGGTCGTCATAGCCATGGTTGAAGCCGACCAGCGAAACATGGCTGGCAATGCGCACGCCGTCCCCGCAACTGACCTTGCCTGAAATCATCGCATAGGGGTTGACCGTGCAATGGGCACCGAAGCTTACATCGCCGCGCACCAGCGCATGTCCGGCGATCCAGCTCTGCTCGCCCAGTTCGAGCTGCGTGGTAAAAATCGCCGCCTCGGCCGCCACATAGGAAGTCGGATGGAAGGTCGCTCCCGCCCGAACGGATAGCTCCGCCTGCCGCGCGCGGTGCTCCGGGCTCTCGATGTCAGCAGGCTTGCGGTCCCAGGTGAGGAATTGCAGGCGAGCACGGTGCCAGGCGTCGTCTTCGTGGTTCCTGTCGAGCATCACGCCAGCCGCTCCAACAGCGCCGGTTCGATCTCATAGAGCATGGGCTCGCCGCGCACGAAACGCTCCACTTCTTCAACGACCATCAGCCCCAGCCGTGCCCGCTCGGTGCCGATCGCCCCCGCGACATGCGGCGTGAGGAACACGTTGGGCAGGGTGAACAGCGGCGAGGTGGCCGGCGGAATTTCCGGGTCGGTGACGTCGATCACCGCATGAATGCGGCCGGTCTGCAGTTCGGCCACCAGTGCATCTTCATCGACCAGCGCCCCGCGCGCAGTGTTGATGAAGGTCGCCCCGTCCTGCATGAGTTTGAGTTGTCTGGCGCCGATCATATGCCGCGTCGATGGCAACGAGGGGGCATGGACCGACACCACATCCGATCGCGCCATCAGGACATCGAGATCGACCAGCTCCACCTGTCGTGCGATCGGATCGTCGGCGCCCACGAAGGGATCGCAGAGCAGGACGTGGAGGTCGAACCCCGCCAGCATGGCCGCGACCTTGCGACCAATACGCGAAGCCCCGACCAGGCCCACGGTACGGCGGAAATTGCCGATCGGCGTATCCATCAACTCGTAGCTCGACCGTCGTGTCGGATCGGCGCGATAGAGATCGCGCAGCTCGAACATGCGCTTGTTGGCAAAGAGGATGGCTGCCAGCGTGAACTCGGCCACCGGCACGGCATTGGCCTCGGCAGCATGGGTGACGCGGACACCACTGGCATAGGCGAGCGGATCGACGGTGAATTTCACTGTCCCCGCTGCATGGGCGATGAGTTTGAGGGCGGGTGCCGCGCGCAACACGTCGGGCGTCAGCATCGGACAGCCCCAACCGGTCACGAGCACTTCGGTTTGCGCCAGGACGGCGCGTGCTTCGGGTGTCGAAAAGCTGGTCAGCGGATCGGCGGACACGACCTCGCAAACCGCGCCCAATCGCTGCAGCGCTTCGTCATCGAAGACGTGCCGGGTCTTGTGCGGGTCGAATGCAAAACTCAGTCTTGGTCGCATCAGAACCGCTCCGGCACCAGAATGGCGCTGACATCTATGCCCTCGCGGGCGAACAGGGCCTCCAAGGCGGCGACGTCCGGCGCAGTGGGCGGGGCGGCCAGCGCCGCGTCGGCCCCGGCACCCGCCGGCAGCGCCATGGCCGCCGTGACCAGCACTGTCGTGCCCGCGGCAATATCGCCCCGCAACTGCGGCACAATGGTTTTCGACGCAATCAGGTTGCTGTTGGGCAGGGCGCGGAAGGCGCGGCCGTCACGCTGGCCGCCCAGATCGAGGATGGCGCTGAGATCGGTCATGGACCGGGCGACAGCCCTGCTCCTTTCGTCGATATAGATATCAGCATTGAGGTCGGCGCGCTCGATGGCGAAGCCGCCTTCGGTGCCGTGGAGGGCGCGCGGCGTTGTGATCCGATGCACCCGGATATGCCAGGGATTGGCGGGCAGCAGCCAGGTTTCCACTGTTACGTCGGCCCAGGGTTTCCACACGGCGTGGAGCGCCGTTCCAGCAATCTGTGCCTTTTCATTGGTTTCGCGCACGCGGTAGTGGCGGCCATCATCGCTCAGCGCCAGCGCCCCATCGAAGGCGCCGGAGTGATAGGCGCGCTCGTCCACTTCCACCGAGAAGCCGTAGCGGCTCGAATAGACGAATTTTGCGTATTTCTCGGTCCCGTGCCGCATCTGCCAGTTCTGCTGGCCGGACGAGAGCGCCACCACATTGCCCTGCGTATGGAAGGCGACCATGCCCGGATGCTTCATCGGCATAGGTTCGGCATCGAAGCCCGCTGCCTCTTCCTCAGCCGTCCAGAACGGGTGATCCGCCGGAAGCGCCAGCGGCAGGAAGGCCTTCAGCGCCCAATAGGGCGAGCCAGCAGAATTGTAGCTCTCGGACATGAAAAGGTTGGGATAGCCATAGCCGATGGAGAGCACGCCATTGCCATGGGAAATTGGTTTGTCGGCCCACCAGCGGAGGTGGCGCAGGAAATGCCCCTTGATCTTGCCCCAGGGCAGGGCTTCGAGATCGGCAAAGGCCAGCGCGCCCCAGAAGCCGCCACAGGCAAAGCGGTAGGTCAGTGACCGCCCGAAGACCAGCGTGCCGCCATCCTCGTCAAACCAGTGCTGGATGTCTTTCGCGAAAAGCGCCGCGCGCTCCTTGTAGGCGGCGACGCGTTTCTCGTCGCCCCGCGCCAGCCTGGCATAGATCAGTCCATAGAAGTGCATGGCAAAGGGAATGTAGTGATCGATGCGGCGCACATTGCCGTCGCGATACCAGCCGTCGCCCAGATAGAAACCGTCCAGCTCCTCGAGATATTTTTCGGTCAGCGAACGGTCGAAATCCACCCCGCATTCCTCAAGGCCGAGGTCGACCAGAATGCGGAAGAACTTCCAGTTATTGTCGGCGTAGTCGAACTGCCGTGCATGCTTCAAATAGGCCGCCAGATTATCCTTGGCCTTTTGCGGCAGCGGTTCCCAGACGAGGTGCGGCAGCATGCGCATGGTAAAGCCGATGGCGGCGAGTTCGACCATGCGCTGGTCGGTGGAATTGACCTGGCCCCAATATTCCGGATGCTCCGGGTCGGTGCCATTGGCGAGGCCCTGCCTGTAGAGCTCCCAATGGGCGAAATCGCCCCCGCCGGCGGCCAGGGGCGTCAGGCCCCAGAGCGGACGGGCAAAGCCTTCGAGATCGGCAGCGGCGCGGTCGAAATGCGCCCCTGCCCCATCGAGCCTCACGCGCGCGCCACCTTCGGAAAAGTAGGGCAGCAGGGGATCGAAGAGGTCACGCAGACCCTTCTCGACATCGGCGCGGGTCTGGAGCGGGTTACCGAAGAGTGGATTGGCGGTGGCCGGATTGTAGGTCATTCAAGCAATTGCCTTTATCGGCGCCTCATAGGCGCCCTTGAGATCGAGTGTTTCGGCAAAGTGGCAGGCGGCGAGTTGCGCCGTGCCGTTGATGGGGCGCAGTTCCGGCTTTTCGGCGCGGCAGCGATCGGCCGCATATTTGCAGCGCGTGTGGAACGGGCAGCCTTGGGGCCGATTGCCCAGATAGGGGATTTCGCCCTTGAGTTCCTTGTTCCGCCCCTTGCGCCGCGTCGGGTCAGCAATGGGCAGGGCCTCGAGCAGCATTTCCGTATAGGGATGGCGCGGCCGCTCGAACAGCATTTCGGTGGGCGCGTTCTCGACCACATGCCCCAGATACATCACCACCACCCGGTCAGCGATGTAGTTCACTACCCCCAGGTCATGGCTGATGAAGATATAGGTGAGCCCGAACTCTTCCTTGAGATCGTCAAGCAGGTTGAGCACCTGCGCCTGGATGGAGACGTCCAGCGCCGAGACCGCTTCGTCGGCGATCACCAGTTTCGGCTCGAGCACCAGCGCCCGGGCAATGCCAATGCGCTGCCGCTGCCCGCCGGAAAAGGCATGCGGATAGCGCCCGGCCGCGTCGGGGGAAATGCCCACCTTGGCCAGGGTCTCATAGACGCGCGCTTCCAACTCACGCCCGCGCAGCAGCTTGTGCACCCGCAGCGGCTCGGCAACGATGTCGAAGACCCGCATATTCGGGTTGAGCGAGCTCATCGGGTCCTGGAAGATCATGCGGATGTCGCGCCGATAGGGCTTGATCTCGCGCTTGCTGAGGGACGTCAGATCGACATGTCCGCCTTCATCCCGATGGTAGAACACGTGGCCGGAGGACACCGGCTGTGCCTTGATGATGCAGCGTCCGAGCGTGGTCTTGCCGCAGCCGCTTTCGCCCACGATGGCCAGTGTTTCCCCCTTCTCGACCGTCAGGTTGATGTCGTTGAGCGCCACGAGTTCGCGGCCCTGGCGGAAGAGGCCGCCGCCAAGGTGGAAGACTTTGCTGAGGTTTTCGACGGTGAGCAGGGTGGTCATGCCAGCGCCTCTTGCTTGACATGGGTGAGCAGGTGGCAGCGGGCGACGTGGCCGTCACTCACTTGGGTCCGCTCCGGCCTTATGCCGGCGCAGGGGCCGAAGGCATGCGGGCAGCGCGAGGTGAAGGCGCAGCCGGTCGGCCGGTCCTTGGGAGACGGCACCGTGCCCTTGATGGGCGAAAGCCGCGTGCGTTCGGCCTTGCGTTGCAGGCGCGGCACCGAGTTCATCAGGGCCTGGGTATAGGGGTGCTTCGGGGCCCGGAAGACCTCATAAACATCCCCCTGCTCCACCACGTCGCCCAGATACATGACGGCAATGTCGTCGGCGATCTCGGCCACCACGCCGAGGTCATGGGTGATGAACAGCATGGCCATGCCGAAATCGTCCTGTAGCTGGCGCAGCAGGTCGAGAATCTGCGCCTGCGTGGTCACGTCGAGCGCGGTGGTGGGCTCGTCGGCGATGAGCAGTTTTGGCGTACAGGCCAGCGCCATGGCGATCATGGCGCGTTGCCGGAGCCCGCCGGAAAGCTCGAATGGATACGAATTGGCTCGGTCGCGGGCACCCGGCACGCCAACCTGGTCGAGCAGCGACACAGTACGCTCGCGCGCCTGCTTCTTGCTGAGCCGGTCATGCAGGACGATGATTTCGTCGATCTGGTCGCCGATCGTGTGGACCGGCGAGAGTGAGCTCATCGGCTCCTGGAAAATCATGGAGATTTCCGCCCCGCGCAACGCCCGCATGGCGAGGCTGTCGGATTTGAGCCGGGCAATATCGACCGCACCGGAACCGGGATCGAAGAGGATTTCCCCGCTCGGAATCCGGGCATTCTTGTCCAAGAGGCGCAGCACGGCGCGGGCGGTGACGGACTTGCCGCAGCCGCTTTCGCCCACCAGCGCCAGCGTCTTGCCCCGCGTGAGGGTCAGATCAACCTGCCGCACCGCCTCGATATCGGCTTCGTCTGGCGAGGAAAAGACAATGGACATGTCGTTGATAGTGAGGAGAGGTTTAGCGGCCATGGGGATCAGCGGCATCACGAAGGCCGTCTCCGAAGAAGTTGAGGGCAAGGATGACCACGACGACGCAGAGGCCTGGCGCCAAGAGCCAGGGCGCCGTAGCGAGCGTGCGGATATTCTGCGCGTCCTGCAGCAGCGTGCCCCAGGAAACGATCGGGGCCTGCAGCCCCAGCCCCAGGAAGCTCAGCGCCGTTTCGGCCAGGATCATGCCGGGAATGGCGAGGGTCGCCGCGGCGATGATGTGGCTGGTAAAGCTCGGGACCATGTGCCGCGTGACGATGCGCCAGTCACTGGCGCCGTCAAGTTGGGCGGCGGTGACGAAGTCTTCCGTCCGCAGCGAGAGGAACCTGCCCCTCACCACGCGCGCCAGTTCGGTCCAGCCGATCAGCGACAGGATGATGGTGATGGCGAAATAGGTCTGGAGCGCGCTCCAGTCCTTGGGCATGGCCGCCGCCAGCCCCAGCCAGAGCGGAATGGTGGGCATGGAGCGGATGAATTCGACCGTGCGCATCACCGCGCCATCGAACCAGCCACCATAGAAGCCGGCAAAGCCGCCGATGACCACGCCGAAGAAAAGGCTCATCGTCACGCCGGCGAGACCGATGGAGAGCGAGATGCGGGTGCCGTGGATCAGCCGGCTGAGCATGTCACGGCCCAACCGGTCGGCGCCGAGGATATAGAAGGGGTCGCGCGGGTTCTCGACGCCCATGAACTTGATCGACATGGGGATGAAGCCGGCAAGGAGATAGGGCTCGCTTTGGGCAAAGAACCGCACCGGCAGCCGCACCTCTTCGTCGATGACGAAGGTGCGCCTCAGGGCCACCGGGTCGATCTCGGTCTTGTAGCCATTGACATAGGGTCCGAATTCCCAGCCGCCCGCTTCGGTTTGCGCGAAGAAATGCAGACCCTGCGGCGGCGCATAGGTGTAGCGGGCGCTGTAGTGGCCCGGATCGACCGGCGCGAGGAACTCGGCCAGCAGCGCCACGAGATAGAAGAAGCCGACGACCCAGAGGCTGACCAGAGCCAGCTTGTGCTGCCGGAACCGGCGCCACATCAGCCCGAACTGGCTTTCGCGGACCGGGCGGGCCGGCGCTGGGGTTGTGATGACGGTCTGGGAAGTCATGTTCTGCACTTGTGTGTCGAGAGCCATCACTTGGCTCCGTAGCGTATGCGCGGATCGATCAGCGCGAGGAGGATGTCGGAGACCAGCGTGCCGATAACGGTGAGGACGCTGAGCAGCAGGATGATGGCGCCAGCCAGGTACATGTCCTGGGTGGTCAGCGAGCGCAGCAGCATGGGTCCGGCGGTGGGCAGGTTCATCACCACCGAGACGATGACCGAGCCCGAGACCAGCGCCGGCAGCAGCCAGCCGATGGTGGAGATCAGCGGATTGAGCGCCAGGCGCACGGGATATTTGAGGATGACCTTCCATTCCGGCAGACCCTTGGCCCTCGCGGTGACCACATAGGGTTTCTTGAGTTCATCAAGCAGGTTGGCGCGCAGGATACGGATCAATTCCGCCGTGCCCCCGGTTGCCAGCACCAGAACCGGCGCCCAAGCATGGGTTAGGAAGTCCCAGACGCGCGGCAGGCTCCAGCGCGCCGTTTCGAATTCGGGCGAGAAGAGACCGCCCATCGTGGTGCCGAACCAGACATAGGCCAGGTACATGAGGATGAGTGCGAAGAAGAAATTGGGCACAGCCAGGCCTATGAAGCCCGCTACGGTGGCGATGTAGTCGCCGAGCGAATATTTGCGCACCGCCGCATAGATGCCGATGGGTAGGGCGATAAACCACATCACGATGACGGCGAGGCCCTCGACCATGACGGAATTGCCAAGGCGCCCCCAGATCAGCTCCCAGACCGGGCGCTTCCATTCGAAGCTATGGCCGAAATTGCCCTGCACCACGCCGGTGACCCACTTCCAGTACTGCACATAGAAAGGCTCGCCCAGGCCGTATTGGGTCCGCAGGTTTTCGATGACGCGCGGATCGACCTGATCGCCGGTGGCCGAGAGCGCGGCGATATAGCTGGTGAGGTAGTCGCCGGGCGGCAGCTGGATGATGGCGAAGGCCACGATCGAGACCGCGAACAGCGTCAGCACCATGGCAATGGTGCGCCGGATGATGAAGGCAAGCATGGCTGGAGCCCTTGCTGGTTGTCTGAGGTTCCCCCCGCGGCCTGGGAGCGCCGCGAGGGGACGGAGCGGGGGGAGGTCGACCCGCTTACTCGAAGTACCAGGTGACCGGGTCCATCGGTGCCGGGGTCGGGAAGAGCCAGGCGTTGAACATGGACTCGGGCACGTTCTTGAGGTTGTTGCGGATAATCGAATAGGAATTCGGCATCAGCCCTACCCCGATGACGGGGAACTCTTCCTTGGTAATCGCCAGCACCTGACGGAAGAGATCGGCGCGTTCTTCCGGATCACCCGAAGCGCGGACCTGGTTGTAGAGGTCCATCTGCGCCTTGGCCCAGTCGGCCGGTTCCTCGGCAATTTCCGGGCGCGTGCCGTTGAACCACTGTGCCCAGCGATAGGCCCAGACCGATTCATCGGAGTACGGGAAGTAGTAGCGCGGCTCCTGCAGGGCCTCGATGCCACCGTCGCCGGCCCAGACCTGGGCGTCGAACTCGCCGGCCGGACGCTTCTCATAGAAGAGCGTGCGGTCGATATTGTTGAGCTCGAGTTCGATACCGGCCGCGCCAAGCTGGAGCTGCATGATTTCGAGCATGTCGATCCATTCCGGGCGCAGCGCGGAGATCACGTCGACGGTGATCTTGGCCGGATTGCCGTCGCTCATGAGGTAAATGCCGTCGCCATTCTTTTGGGTCAGGCCGGCGGCCTCGAAATGCTGGGCGGCGAGATCTGGATCGAACTCGGTATATTGCTTGGCCAGCTCTTCGTCATAGAAGGCAGATTCGGGACGCGGCGCGACCTGGAAGGGCTCGCCCTGGCCGGTGAAGACAACGTCGATGATTTCCTGCCGGTCGATGGCGTGGGAAATGCCGATGCGGAAATCCTTGTTGTTGTAGAGCTCGCGCTTCGTCGGATCGAGGTGGTTGAGATTGAGCTGCAGAACCAGGGTATTGGATTGTGAGGGGATCACTTCGCCCAGGTGGTAGCCACCCGCCTCCTGTCCGTCGAAGAACAGCGGCTTGTTGGTCGTGGTCGCAATGTGGCGCTCCTGGAAGTCAATTTCGCCATTGAGGGCGGCAAGGGTCAGTTCCTCGACGCCGCCCTGGCTGACGCGCATGTCGAGATTGTCGATATAGGGAAGCTGGTTCCCCTCGGCGTCGACCTTCCAGTAATAGGGATTGCGCTTCCAGGTCACTCGCTGCGCATTGGCGGTCAGCGGCTGGTCGATCACCCAGCCATAGATGGTGGGGAGGTCCGGATTGGCGAAGCGGATGGCCTCCCAGCCCCAGGCGCAGCGATCCTGCAGGTAGAGCGCCCAGCTCGAAAAGCCCTTGGCTTCGGCTTCGGCGGCTGCGTTCTCGTTGTAGGCGGGGTGGAACTGGCTGCAGTATTGCTTCTGCAGCGAAGTGATGTGGATGCCGTCCACGCCAGCGATGGTGCCCATGAACATGCCGTTGGGCTTCTCGAAAACGACCGTGAAATTGTGGTCGTCGATGACTTCAAGTGAGGGCAGGTTGTTCTTGTTGTCGATCCAGCTCCCGGCGGCATAGTCGGGGTCCTGGTACATTTCGAAGGCAAAGGCGATGTCCTGCGTGGTGAAGGGTGTGCCGTCGGACCACTTCACGCCTTCGCGCAACTTGAAGGTATACCGGGTGGCATCTTCGCTCACCTCCCAGCTCTCGGCGAGATTGGGAATGACCTTGTCCCACTGGCGGTCGTAGCGAACGAGGCCTTCATAGGCGACCGTCTTGACGATCAGGCCATTGTCGCCGCCGCCATTCATGCCCATGCGCCAGGTGCCGCCATAAGCGCCGACGCTGTCCGCTTCCACCACCAGCGGATTGCTCGGCAGGCGTTCTTCGAGTGGGGGCAATTCGCCACTCTGAACCAGAGCATCGAGTGCCGGCGCCTGACCCGCGCCGAGCGCTGGCCCGACGGCGGCCATCATGGCCGCCATGGCCACGGCCCCGGTCAAACCAAACAGATGGTCTTTTCTCATTCCTAGTCCTCCCTGTGCCGGGGTGTCCCACCGCCGGCGTTCACGTTTGGCGTCCGGCGCTCCTCTGTGCCGGCCACCGCGATGGACCTGCCCCAAGGGGCAGCACTCCCCCTCAGCCGAGGGGCGAGATTTCAAGCGCGAGGCGGCCCGCCCGGCTCTGCTGCCGGGGCGTGAACACCATGCGTGTCAGGTCAAGGGCGGGCTGGTACTGCTTTTCCGCCCCTTCATGCCGATCAAAGGCAACGTCGAGCGCAGCGGCGTCGTAGCGTACCCTCAGGCCCGCCCGTCCGTCGCCAATATCGATGATGCCGTTTCCAGCGCTGGCCGGCAGCGACGTCACCAGCACCGACTGGAACAGTCCGTCCTGTCCGCCGAAGGCGTAGTCATCCTCGAGCAGCACCCGGCCGCCTGGCGTCTTCCGATCCAGCGTCAGGCTGCGCCTGAGCGAAGCGAGCCCGGCGTCGGCGGGATAGGCGGCAGCCATGTCGAGTTCGAGCCGGTCAGCGTCGGCCCCATGCTCATGCGCCACCACTCTTGCGGCGTGCTCGCGCCCGGCCGCCTGCTCAAGGCCATTGACCATGGGCACGGAATGGCCGCGCGATGAGGCAAAGAGGTTCTGGTAGCGCTCGGGACCGAAATAGCTCTTGGAGTAACGCCCGCGGCCCGGATCGGTCAGCACCACCTTGCCGCCCGACACGACCATGAACGAGCCCACATCGTTCTGGTTATGCATCTCGTCATTGTGCCCGCCCTTGGCGGCCAGGCGCAGCGATGCCGGGTCCGCCGGACCGAGGCGGCTGATCATCCAGCCCATTTCGTCGTACCAGTCATGCAGGCCGAGCTGGGCGGGCTGAGAACTCTCTGGCAGCGGCCAGGCGTATTGGCGCAGGGGCCAGCAGAACTGGTTGAAGGTCTCGACCGCAAAGTCGTTGTTCATGCCCAGGCCCAGGAGGTCCGGCAGGTCGAGATGGCCGGCCAAATGGGTCAGCAGGCCCGGATGGAAGACCGGATTGCTGTCGCTGTCCGAAAAGCTCGTCCAGACGCCAGGGGCCAACATCGTCCTCAGCGGGAACTGCGCGATGGAGCGGATGAAGTCGCCCGCCAGAAGGTCGATGGCGCCATTCGTCCGCGCATGCAGCAGATGAGCAAGGACTACGTAATTGCCAAAGCCATAGGTCCAGTAATCCGGGCCTTCACTCGATCCACCCTCGCGATCGAAGGTCTCGAGATAGTCGGCAAGACTATGCAACCCGCGGGTCACGACGCGCGCCAGCCGCTTGCCGTCGGTTTCGAGGTAGAGCGCCGCGCCAACCACCCCGGCGACGCAGACCGCCGTCCAGTTGTTGACCTGCTTCTGCGGCGTCGTATGCAGCCACCAGTGGTCGTCCCGGTCGAGAAAGGCGCCGATGGCCCGGCGCTCAACTTCGGCGCGGAGGCGCAGCCGCAGGTTGGGCGAGAGCCGGTCGCCGATGAGATACTCCATCTCGGCCATGTCGAGGGCCGTCATGGCGGCGGCGAGGTCAAGCGTGGGATGGTCCGGCCGGTCCAGGTCGCGGGCATGCGCCGGCCAGGCCCAGTTGGTTTCCTCCAGCCGCGCCCAGGCCACATCTTCGAGCTTGGCGACGAACCGCCCCTGCCCTTCCAGCCATTCGGCCAGGGTCAGGCGATAGAGCATATTACGGCGATTGCGCTGGGCATCTTCGTAACCCTCGCGTCGACCGGTCTCGCGGAAATCATGATAGAGCGAGGCCGGCAGCGACGGGATCGGCGCATCGAGGTCGGCAGCAGCGGCGGACAGGAGGGCGTCAATGGCCGGCTGGCCCAATCGGACCTTGAGTGATGCCAGCTCCGGAGAACCGAGGCGGGGGAATGGCGCAAAGTCTTGCGCGGTGTCGAACACCTCTTGGATGTGCTTCACGTTCCAACGCCGCAGTGTCACGTACGCTCTCCCTGGTGACGCCAGGCGCTAACGATGTGTTAGCAAATTCCCTTTGCGGGCTCCTCCAGACGCCATGCAAGGTTACGCACGATATTGCGCAAATTCAAGCTTTTTGCGCTTTTCATGCAATTTATGCAATATTGCGGAATTTGCATCGTCGAGGCAGCCGGATAAGGACGACTGCTGTGCCCTCGGAGGAAGGTTTTCAACATTTGTGGAAAAATATTTACGCAAACTTGGCACCTGCAGACGCGCGGAGTCGGACTGCGAAAGGAAACGGAACTGTGTCAGCCGAGGCTGCGGACCGTCTCGCCCTCGACCAGCGAGACGCCGATTTCCAGCTGCTGGACAGCCTGCTCGCCATCGAGTTGCGTGGCCATCAGCCGGATGACGCCGCGACCGATGGCTTCGCGATCGACGCGGACCGTGGACAGGCGCGGATTGGCCATGCCGGCTATCGGAAGATCATCGAAACCGACGATGGAAAAGCCCGCGGGCATTGGAGAATCCTGTCCCAGCAAGGCCTCGACCATGGTGACGGCCACGCTGTCGTTCCAGCAGAAGACGGCGGTCACGTCATATTCGCCGGCCAATAGCGCGGCGAGCAGGTCCTTGGAGGAATGTTCGTTGGAAATCACCACCTGACCCACCACACCCTGGTTGGCAGCGATGGCCGCTTCGAAGCCGCGGCGGCGCTGCAGGATGGTGGGTCGGTGGCGGTAGGTATAGTGCAGGATCTTGCTGTGCCCGGCGTCGATCAGCCTTTGGGTGGCCCGATAGGCACCGTAGAAATTGGCCGGCGCAACCGAGTTGAACCGCATGAGGGGATCCGTGCCATTGGCCAGGACCAAAGCTGTCCCCGTTTCCTGCGCCCATTGGGCAATGTCATCATCAGGGTCGATACCAGCCAGGATCACGCCATTGGCGCCGGTTTTGGAGAGTTGGCGACGGATGAAGTCCAGCGTCACCATGTCCTCATTGACCAGACGCACATCCAGGACGAGGCCGGCCTCTTCGGCCTGAGCCCGCATGCCCTCGACGATGCCGTGATAGAAGCTAGCGAGATTTCCTATGGCGCTGTTGAGCGGCACCAGAGCCAGAGCCCGCTTGTCGAGTTTTCCCAAGGCCGTGGGATGCTTGCTCTTGTAGCCCAGCATCCGCGCCATGCGCTGCACGTCGGCGCGCACCGCATCGCTGATGCCGATCTCATTGGCCAGCGCCCGTGACACGGTCGAGACCGAGACACCCAGTTTTTCCGCGATGTCGGCCTGGCTGGCGCGCTTGCCCGGTGCCATTTGCAACTCCCTCACCTCCTTACGCAATATTTGCGTTTGTTGAGTAAATCAAGTGCAATGACGACTGTGGTGGTGAAACGGCACCCGCTGCCAATTTGCTGACACGCTGCTAACGCGCGGCACCCCAGTTGTTACGGAAGGGTAAGCCCTTCTCCTCGCACCAATCGGTGTACCTTCCCCTGGGCCAGGGGAACAAGCGGCGTGAGGTTTCAGCAAGTCGGGTTCTACGTGGCGTCTGACAGGCGGTCCGCAATGCTCGATGCCGCGAAATTCACTTTCCAGCTTTTCTGCATGGCTTGCTTGCAGAAACCGGGCTGGCGCATCAGTGCTCCTTTTGGCGCCATAGGCCACCGGCAGCGCATTGGCCACGCGATCACTGGGAACAGGAGTCACCAGATTTTCGCAGTTTGAACGCATTTCGTCACTCATGCGGCCAAGAGGCTGCCTTGGTTCTCGTGTCCAAAATAACGCTCCCGTGATGGAGACCCGCAACGAGCAGCGAGCCCTCGACCATGCCAATGACCCGGATGCGCTATATGTTGAACCACAAGGTCGGCGACCCCAAGGAGTGGTCCTATAGCTGGGCCCTGCAGGACGACCAGACCATCAGCACGCATTGTGATTTCTGTGGGCAGCCCGAGCAGCGTATTACCTACGAAGTGACTCGGGCTGAGGAACGGCTGTGGATTTGCCAGCGCTGCGTCGGGCGCTATCCTGTCGGCGGCATGCTGAACGGCAGTCGGCTCCAGCCCCGAGCCGCGCGGGCCCAGGTACATGGATTGACCGCCCGGCTCAAGCAGCAGACCTGCCATGAGATCATCAAAGAAATTCAGAGAATAACGACCGATCCAGGGATCGAAGAGGCCTTGGTTTATTTCGACCGCAACCTGCAACTGTCCCCTCAGCGCGCGGCCCTGCTCTTTGCGGCCCTCCCGCTGCTTCGTCGGCCGATCGATCCACGCATCTTCGACGTGCAGACTCGCAGCACCCAGCACCAGGATGAATTCGGCGCTCTGGACGATAAAGCCCGCGCCTTGGTGTGGTCGGCGCTGTCGCCCCTGCAATGCCGCCGCCTGGCATCGCTCGGTTATGCGCCGTCGGCCGTCCGTCGAGCAACGAGCCGCAAGGCCCGCCAGGACACGATCCAGGTGACCAGCTCGCGCATGGCAGATCTGAGCCAGCCGGCAGGGTGGAACCAGCGGCCGATAAGTAAAGAACAATCAGCATCTTAGCAACAGCTGTGGGGCTGTCGGCGCAGCCCTCTGCGGCATCGGAGCGCCCCATTGCAGGCACGATCGGCGGCGACGATCTGCCCAATGCGACCAGCAGCAAGGATAACAGCATGCATGTTGCCTCCAGCCGGACCCCACGGAAATCGCGGCCGGGCCCGATCTTGTTCCTGGGTCTGATCGCGAGCCTCGCGCCGATCATGCCGACACGAGCGGCAGAACCTTATGTCCTGGGGGTTTCGGACCAGCTCACCATCAAGGTGATACAATGGAAAGCGGCGGATTCCACATTCGAGGAATGGACCGCGCTGGGGGGCGACTACGTGGTAGGCGCCGACGGGCGCGTGAATTTCCCGATGATCGGACCCCAGGAAGGGGCCGGCATGACAAGCGCCGACTTCGCGGCAGAGCTCGGCACGGCGCTGCAACAAACACTGGGCCTCGCCACTGCCCCGACGGTCAGCGTCGAGATTGCTGAATATGGACCAATCTATGTGTCAGGCGATGTCGCGGCACCGGGCGAATATCCGTTCGCGCCAGACCTCAGCGTCGTCAAGGCGCTAGCTCTTGCCGGAGGAGAGCGCCGCTCCGCCGAGGCGTCCGCACGCCCCGACCGCGAAATGTTGATGACGAGCGGCACCCTCCAAGTCCTGGCGGACGAGTATCACCGCCTGCAGGTTCGGCTGGCGCGCCTGGACGCGCAATTGGCGGGACAGGCGCAGATTGCTGTGCCGGCTGCCCTTGAGGGGCTACCAGATCTTGAGAGCCTACTGGCGGCTGAACGGGCCATACTCGAAGCGCAGGACCGGCAGATCGCGGCGCAATCGAGCTCTCTTTCCGATCAAGTCGAGCTGCTCACGGCCCAGATCGAGGCGTTCGAGCGGAAGGCGGCCAGCACGGAAACCCAGCTGGCGACGGCCCGCGAGCAGTTGGAGACGGTCACGGCGCTCTCCGACGATGGCCTTGCCGTGGCATCGCGGGTGGCCTCGATGCAGACCAATGTGGCTGACCTCGAGGCCAGGCTGCTCGACACCCAGACTGCGGCCCTGCAGGCGCAGCAGGACATCGCCAAAGCCAACCGCGAGCAAGCGCAATTGACCGATGAACGCCTCGCCAACCTGTCCCTCGAGCGGCAGACTGTTGACGGACAGATTAGCGCATTGGCACTCAAGATCGCCACGCAGCAGGGGCTGGTCAAGGAGGCCGCCCTCTACAGCGGGGTTGTCGTCCCGGGCGATGGGACACCCCAGTACCGATACATGATCATGCGCGGCGGTGAAGAAATAGAGGCCGACCTCAACACACCGGTCAAGGCCGGCGACGTGGTGGTGGCGCGCCTGCAACTTGCCGCTAACGAAGGGGTAGTCCAATGAGGAACCTTGCCAAGCTGATCATCCTGGGCGCGACGCTGGCTCCAGCGGGACCGGTTCATGCGCAACAGTCGGCATTCTTTGATGATTTCGACCGGCTGGACACCTCCCGCTGGTACGTGTCGGACGGCTGGAGCAACGGCGCGCATCAGAACTGCACATGGTCGACCGATCAGGTTTGGGCCAGGGATGGCTTGTTGCAGGTGGGTTTTGCACCGCAACCCAAGGGCGACCGGCAATATCGCTGTGGCGAAATCCAGACGCGTCAGGCGTTCGGTTTCGGCACTTACGAAGCGCGGCTCAAGACACCGTCCGGGGCCGGCCTAAACGCTGCATTCTTCACCTATATCGGCCCTCAGCAGGGTAAGCCGCATGACGAGATCGACTTTGAAATCCTGCTGCAGGACACGACTCATGTGGACACCACCACCTTTGTCAACGGCGTGAGCGGGGATGGGAAGATCGGCAGCGGACAGTCCCACGCCCTGCCCCACGGTTCGGATAGGGATTTCGTGACTTTCGCTTTCACCTGGGAGCCGGACCGGCTGCGCTTCTACATCAACGGCCAGCTGGTGCGGACCATGGAAGACCCCACCACGATACCGAGCAATGCACAGCGGATCTTCTTCAGCCTGTGGGGTAGCGACACACTCACGGACTGGATGGGCACATTTGCGCCGGTGACCGGACCAATCGCCATGCAGGTGGACTGGGTGGCCTTTACACCCCTCGGCGGGGATTGCGCTTTCGATGCCTCCATCCTGTGCCAAGACAATGAGGACGAGTAATGAAGCTGGTGTTTTTCCGGGGCAAGGTACCCAATTTTGGCGACGAGTTGAACCTGACCGTTTGGCCAGCGCTGCTGCCCAAGGGGTTCCTGGACGAAGACGCGAGCGAACTGTTCGTCGGGATCGGCTCGATAATCGGCGATCACCTGCCGGGCAAGGCCCGCAAGTTCGTGATGGGCTCGGGCTATGCGGGCTATATGGGCTTGCCCGATGTGCACGATGGCACCTGGGATATACGCTTCGTGCGCGGACCCAATACCGCCAAGATACTCAAGATCGATCCCAAGTTGTCTATCTGCGATAGTGCGATCCTGCTCAGGGCAATGGACCTGCCAGCGCCCGACCCGAGCGTAGGCGTGGCCTTCATGCCCCACTATGAGAGCCTCGAACGTGGCAATTGGGCTTCGGCGTGCCGGCAGGCCGGGATTACGCTGATCGACGCGACCGATCCGGTCGAAAAGGTCCTAAGTCAGATTCGCGGCGCCAGGCTCCTCATCACGGAGGCCATGCATGGCGCCATTGTTGCCGATGCGCTGCGCACGCCCTGGATCGGTGCAAAACCGATCTATGGTGGCCATCATCGCAAGTGGCTCGATTGGGCCGGTGCACTTGATTTCGAGGTGCGACTGCACACTCTCAAGCCCACCAGCATGCTGGAGGCCTATATTGAAAGGACGGGACGCGGTGGCGCGCTGGGCAGAGTGGGGCGGCTCAACGCCTCTGCGCTCGGCATACTGCCAAACCGGATTTTGACCGGCATCGCGGCAGCCCATCTGTCAGCCATGTCGCGGCTGGAACCGCAATTGAGCCGCGACAGCGCGATCATATCGGTTACCGATCGTGCGCGGGAGGCGGTGGACAGTTTCGTGCGGAGCCGGCAGGCCGCCGCTTAGCGGCGCCGGACTAGGCCCACCAGCGCTGCAAGGCGTGTTCGCCCCATGAGCAGGATCACGGCGCCGTAGCTTGAGGCTGCGGCGCCAATTGTCGTGCCCAGGCGCAGAACCGGCTCGACCTCGGCCAATAGCGTCCGCACTTCGCTGCCCAGTGCCCACATGACCAGTGTCGCCACCGCTGGAAGGGCAAAAGAGCGCATATAGGTGAGCACCGAAACGTCGATCAAGCGCACGACCATATGGATGGTGGGCAACCACATCAGGATGTTGAGAACCACCAGCGAAATGGTGAGCGGAACCAGGCCCCAGCCGGAAAAAAGCACAATATAGAGCACCGTGGCGGCCTGCTTTGCGAGCACATACCAGAACCAGAGGTCTGCCTGACCCTGGCTGCGGATCAGCGAGGATTGCAGGATACCAATGGCGGTGAGCACGCCAAGGACACAGAAGGCCTGCACCACCGGCACCGCCTCGATCCACTGATCGCCGAAGGCGAGCGGTATGAAGTCCGAAGCCAGCAGCGCCAGTCCGGCAAAGACTGGAAAGGCAATGGTTGAAGTCGCGAATGTGCCAAGGAGATAGGCCTCGCGCAACTTGGCGGGCTCGCGCTGCATCGAAGAGAGCAGGGAATAGGAAACCAGATTGAGAGCGCCCGAAAGCAGATCGGTCAGTATCTGGAATATGCGCCGGGAAAAGCTATAGAAGCCCAGCCAGGTGGGACCGAGCAGTGCTCCAATCAACAACTGGTCGAGGTTGATGGTGCTCAGAAGGTGGTTGCCGGTCGAGAAAAGGCCAAAGGCCCTGAGCTCGCCGAGGGCCCGCCAGTCGAAGGCCAGACGGGGATACCAGCGGGCGGCGATCATGGCGCCGATGCAGGTGGTGGCGGATGCCGCCAGTTGCGAGGACGCCAAGGCCCAAAGACCGAAACCGAACCAGAGCAGCGCCAGGCAGACCGCCGCGGCCACGAGGGAAGCGATGGTGGTCCGCAGGGCCAGTCTTCGAAACGACATGGTGCGAACCAGCAGCGCATTGGGCACTGCTGCGGCCATGTCGAAAATCACCCGTACCGAAATGAAGGGGATGAGCGCCACAAGCTCCCCCTGCCCTGCGGCTTCGGCGACGAACGGGGATGCCAGGCAGAGAAGGGCATAGATGAGACCGGACGCGCTCACGCACAGCCAAAAGACGGTATCAAGATGGCTTGGCGTGATCTTCTCACGCTGGATCAATGCCTCGCGAAAGCCGGCAGGCGCCACGGCGAGGCCGACTGTGGCGATGCTGGCGGCAAAGGCGACGACACCGAATTCGGCTGGTGAAAGCACCCTTGAGGTCGCGAGGAAAACCAAGAGGCCCAGCGCGGCAGGCGCAAGACTGCTGACCAGGGACCACAAGGTTCCCGTGATCGCTGCCGAGGCCCGCCCGGACTTGAGCTGGTCCAGTCTTCTATCCGAGTTCCCCAGAACCAGCGTCACTGGCCACCCATGCCGACGTGACCATCCCGCGAATCCACGAAGCTGCGAAACTCGGGCGTGACCCGGCCGAGCAAACGGATCATCAGGCCGCGGAGACGCAATCGTGCCGCCTCGATAGTCGAGACATGTCCTGTCAGCGCCTGGCCGATTAGCGCCTTGCCGACATGAATGGCGCGCGTGCCAGCGGGCGCGGCAAAGCGCGGATCAGTCATGAAGCGGGCACGCTGCTCGGGGCTGGCCTGCAGCCAGACATTGCGGCGCAAGGCCTGGATGGCGCGCTTGAGATCGAGCTCGCGGCGCAGGTATCCCGCCGCCAGGCCGGCATTTCGGGTGGTTTGCTCGGCATTTTCCGCCCAGACCGCCAGCGGTGTCATGGCAATATAGATCGGTTCGTTGATCGAATAGGTGCGAAGGTATTCCTGCAATGTGGCTGTGCAGGGATACTGGATTTCAAGCGGCGAAGCGGCGCGCACCGACCAGAACAGGCCACCATTGGAGACACCGATCCCGGCCAGCAGCGACAGGCGGAAATCGGAGGCCGAATAGCGCCCTTCGGTGAAAAGATCGTCCAGCACGCCGGTCGCCCCGAGACGCGCTTCAGGCGTGCCGCTGGCGTGCTCGATCAGTTGGTTTCGCAACACGATCTCTACGCCCTGTTCCTGCGCCAGCGCGATGTTGGCAGCACAGAAGTCGGGGAGGATGAAGTTGTCATCTTCGACAACGCAGAAATATTCCGCGCGATGCGGGTTCAGAGCCGAAAAGCACTGGTCGATGTTGCGCGAGGCGAAGAGTTGCGGGCGATTGGCGCGGTAGCGGATGCGCGCGTCGCCAAGGCTGTCGACCACGGCGCGGCCGCTCTCTTCAGCATCGTCATCATAGACGTCGCACACCCAATGCGGCCAGCTTTGGTCGATCATGGACTGCAAGGCCCGACGCAGGGCCGCTGGACGCCTAAAGGTGGGGGTGCGGATATGGACGAGGCCGGGATGAAATTCCGACATGGCTCAATAGTCCTCCGGGATGGTGACGCACCGGGATCGGGCGTTGTTGGCGCAGGGCCAGGAGGCCCTGGATGGCATAAATGAACGTGGCGACGCCCATGATCGAGCGGATCGAAAACTCGAAGAACACCTCCACTTCGATGAAGCTGCGAAGGATCATCAGGGCCTGCAACGACAGCAGCAGGGCGTTGGGGGCGTTCGGCCGGACAAAGGTATAGAGAGCCATCAGGGCTGCGCCGCCGTAGATGAGCGCAACTTGCAGACCCAGGCCGATAAGCCCAATTTCGACGGCGTTGGAGATGTAGGTGTTGTGAAAGTTGAAGCCGGCGCCCGAGGGCACGCCGAACATGGCCCACAATTCTTCGGCGGGCGCAAAACCAGTCACCCAAAACGAGCGATAACCCAGCCCCTGCAGGGGACGCTCGGCAATGTAGCTCAGGCCGGTCGCCCAAAGTTCGGTGCGCCCGGTGAGGGTCGCATCCTTGCCGGATCCTTCCAGAACCTCTGCCATCAGCGCATCGCCTGAAACGACCGCGGCCAGGGCCAGCGCGGCCATGGCGATGCCAACAAGCGCCATAAGGAACAGCTTCTGCATGCCGGTCAGCCGGGTGATAAGCATGGTCAGCAGGATGACGGCAAGGCAAGGCGCTACCATCAGGATAGCACCGGCCGATTGCGCCAGCACGAGGAGCGGGCCGGAGACAATGGCACCCGCGACGCCCGACAGGCGCAGCAGGACCGGCGAGTGACGGTCGGTGGCTATTGCGGCTGCTATCAGCATGAATACGGCGATATGGGCGGCAAACGCGTTCTTGCTGCCGAAGACACCCAGCCAGGCGCCGCCCGTGCCCGTGCGTCCCAGACCGATGCTGGCGAGGACACCAATGCCATAGACCAAGAACATCAGGCGCATAAGGGTCGTGGTGGACACGCGGCCGGTCATGACAATGGCGAAGACCAGGGTAAAGCACAGCTGCATGCCGTAACGGATCGAGTTGGAGGGATAAAGCGACCAGAGCGCTGTAAGGATGCAATAGGCCGGCAGCAGCAGAACGAACCAGTATCGGCGAACACTGTCGATGCTGCTCGGCACATTGCTGATCATGAGCAGGCCGGCGCAGACCAGGAATGTCAGGGCCGCCAGCGGCCCGAACATGGCATTGAGCACCAGGGCCGCGAAGGCACCGAAGGTGAGGACCGTGGCCAGATTGACCGAAAGGCGAGGGGCGGCTGGCATCATGCCTCCTCCTCGATCGCATGGAGGGGCAGTATTTCTGCCTCGGGGATGAACCCGGCCGCGTAGTGCCCCGCCTCATCGAGGGGAATGCAGCGCATGGCGCCCAGGCCGCGGCGCGCGGCCAGGTCCCGCCATATGCGCCGAGGGCGAGGCGCGTTCCAGTCGGCCGCCGCAACGGGTATGTAGGAGGGAACGAGTGCAGTGGCTCCTGTGGTCTCGTCCGCGCCCAAGGTCAGGAGCGGAGAGGGTTCTCGCGCGGTTGGGGGTTGGCGGTGACGGCGTCCCTCGCGATACGAGCGCCAGAGGCGCCCGGCATGTCCTGGATCGGCCGCAAGCGCAGCCAATACATCGAGCGCCCTGCGCGACTTGATGTTGTCCACCAGCCGCTCATAGACCAGGCCCTTGCGCAAACCGCGCCGGCGGCGCGAAAACGCTGCAAGGACACGCCAGTCGAGGGATGGATGAGCCTGAACCAGGGCGTCCTGACGGTCGATCATCGCCTGCAGATCAGCCACGGACAGGCGATGGGAGATCGAGCCGGAATGCCGCCGGTACAGGTAGTAGGGTTCAGGGACGACATGCATCCTGGCCCCGCCCAGCAGCAACCGCAGGACGAGATCGTGGTCCTCGCCGATCCGCAGATTCTCGTCGTAGCGCAGTGACCCCAGGGCATCGGCCCGGATCAGTGGTTTGAGATAGCCGAGAGCCGGGGATCCATCAGTGCCGGCGCTTATCCATTGGGCGGCCGCGACCGCGAATGGGGTGTCGGTATCCAGCAGCAACTGCGGGGCGTGGCCATCATCGAAGAAGAGAAGCAAATCGTCGGCGATGATATCGGCGGTCCGCTTCTCTGCCGCGGCGAGCAGGCGCTCGAACCGTTCGGGGTGGATCAGGTCATCGGAATCGACGATGGCGATCCAGCGCCCGCGGGCCATGTCGAGGGCCCGATTGCGGCAGCGCGCGGGTCCGCCATTTTCATCTGCCACCACCAGACGCACCCGGTCATCCTCAAGCATCAACCGTCGGACATGGGCGAGACTGTCATCGGCGGAGGCGTCGTCGCTGACGATGAGTTCGAGGCTGGGCATGGACTGCCTCAGGACGGACTGCATGGCGGCGACGATCTTGTCGCCCGCCTGGTAGTTGGCCATGACGACGCTCACCAGCGGCGTCTGGGAACGACATGGATCAATGGGAGGCATTCCGCTCTCCATCACGCCCGAAAATGGCGTCAAGCCGCGCCACTGCCGACCGCCGAAGTCGACACTGTCTCGAGTTCGGCCAGCAGGGTGCCGAACCTGTCGATCTGCGCATCGAGCTGGATCAGCCGGGTCCGGGCCGCCGCGGCATTCTGTTCGGCAGTGGAGATCACCTCTTCATCCGCCTCGGCACGGCGGCCGTAGCCGGCGGAACTATCAAGCATGGTTGCAGCCTGAGCGTGATACAATTCCAATCGCTGCTGCAGACCGTCGCGTTCGCGACGTGCATCTGCGAGCGCCATGGTAATGGCGTTGCGCACCGTTTCCAGGCGAACCTGGTCGGTCTCGGCGTCCCGACCGGGATTTCGGGTTCTGAAGGCCCTGGGACGAAGGGAAAGAATGGCCATAGCGATTACTCCTATCGGCTGCCTGTCCGGAGAGCGACAACCTTGACGGTCTTGATCAGAATGATCATGTCGCCGAAGAACGACCACTCGCGCACATAGCGGCAATCCAGCTGGACCCGCTGGTCGTAGTCCACGTCGCTGCGGCCACTGACCTGCCAAAGGCCGGTAATGCCGGGGCGTACGGCGGCATAGTGGTCGATATGCTCGGCATAGCGGACCACTTCGTCCTCGACGATCGGACGGGGCCCGACCAGGCTCATATCGCCACGGATGACATTGATAAGTTGGGGTAGTTCATCAAGACTGGTAACGCGCAGAAACCGGCCCAACGGCGTGATGCGGGGATCGTTGTGCAGTTTCTGGGACGCCTCCCATTCGGCACGGGCTTGGGGAAAGGCTTCCAAGTACTTTCGCAGGGCCTCCTGGGAATTGGTCACCATGGAGCGGAACTTGAGGCAGCGGAAGCGCCGCCCGTTTAGTCCGATCCGCTCGTGCGAGAACAGAATTGGACCACGGTCGGTCGAAAACATAATGACGGCGATGAAGAACATCGCCGGCAGGGCGAAGACCAGCATGAGTGATGCCGCGCAGACGTCGAAAGTGCGTTTGGCGCTGCCCCCCGGGGGTCTGCTGGTATTGGAGGACGTACTCGATGCGCCAAATTCGGCGTTAATGATCGACATGATGTTCTCTCACGCGAATGGGGCCAAGGGGGCCGGTTCGAACCAGTCTTTCACGACGTGCGGAAGGGTTCACAGAAGCGTCGACCGCTCGTGCGAAGCCGGATATGTCAGTCTTCAGATTTGACCCCTGAACTTCTGTTCTGGGACAGACGGTGCCCCGTGGCCGGGTCACGTTGGCGGCGCAAACCGCTACTCATGTGATGAGGCAAACATGCACGGAAATGCATGGCAACGCTTGTCCTGCATGGCTGTCATGCAGGCCCTCGGCCACAATATCACCCGAAACCGATGAGCCGGCGCGAGTGCAAATCAGTAGCTTTAGTAGATTTTGTGCATCTAGCTGGGCTTTGTTGACCATTCGCCCGGTCTGAACGCCCCCCGGGACCGACAAGCAGTATTTCTGCAGCATTCCTGCAAAACCAAGCCTAAAGGCCTAGCACAAATACAATACCGTTCCAGAGCAGGTAGATGCCGACCCAGGCCAAGGCCATAATCCCTATGGCCACCAGCCCCCAAGGCCACGGAAATGGCGCACGGGCGCCGGCTGCGGGGGGGGCCGCCAGCGGAACCTTGTGTGTCTGCCCGTCTTCGGGGCCATTACCGTTCACGCATTCCTCCAGGGCCACCATATAGGGGGCATAGCCGTACGCTTGTTGGGTTGCGCCCGAGACGCCACCAACGCCATGTCACTACCATTGCCGGGTAAATACAACCCTCGCGTCCACGATAAAATTCCTGGTCCGCTTCACGACTGCGTTTTTGGACTGATTCACCGCATGCGCTCGGAGTACCGGCGCCATGCGATCTATTTGCCGGGCCCGATCCGGGGATCGATGAATACTGAAAATTCGGCGACCGACAAAGAACAGCCAGCCTCATGCTGGCGCCACATATGTGGCAAATTGATGCGAATTGATAGAATCGAGTCGACTGCATAACTGCAATAGAGCCATGCAGGACTTTCGGGCATTTGTTATGGATCGACCGAAATGGCCATGATCCAATCTCCCAGTGTATTTCCAGTCACAAGGAGCAAACCGTGGTAAAGCGTGTCAAGACTGCCGTATTCCCGGTCGCCGGCCTCGGAACCCGATTTCTACCCGCCACAAAAGCAATGCCCAAAGAAATGCTGACGGTCGTCGACCGGCCTCTCATTCAATATGCCGTGGATGAAGCGCGCGAAGCCGGGATTGAGCATTTCGTTTTTGTCACCGGCCGCAACAAGGGAATCATCGAAGACCACTTCGATCGCCAATTCGAGCTGGAGACCACGCTCGAGGTACGTGGCAAGGTCGCAGCTCTCAATGAACTCCGCCAGGACCTGCCCTCAGCGGGGCGCACCAGCTTCACGCGCCAGCAAGAGCCGCTTGGCCTGGGCCATGCGGTGTGGTGTGCCCGCGAAATCGTGGGGAACGAGCCGTTCGCCCTGCTTCTGCCGGATATGCTGTTCAAAGGCCGCCGCGGCGTGCTCAGGCAGATGATGGAGAGCTATGAGGAGAGCGGCGGCAACATCATTGCGGTCGAAGAAGTCGCCCCCCAGGACGTGTCGTCCTACGGGGTGATCGGCCGTGGTCCCGGCGACGATGCCAGCTTTCGCGTCACCGGCATGGTAGAAAAGCCCAGGCCGGATCAAGCGCCGTCGAACCTCATCATCTCCGGGCGTTATATCCTGCAGCCCGAGATTTTCATGCTGCTTGCCGACCAGCCGCGCGGCGCGGGCGGAGAGATTCAGCTCACCGATGCCATGCAGACCCTTATGCAGCGCCAGCCCTTTGTCGGGGTCAAATATGAGGGGCAGAGCTTCGACTGTGGCTCCAAGATCGGATTTCTCGCCGCCAATGTCGCCTATGCCTTGGATCGGGACGATATTGGCGACGAGTTCCTGGCCGCGTTGGCCAAGCTTGGTCTGCACAATGCGCTTATCGATGGTTTCAAGATTGCCGCGGAATGAGGATCGGACGGCCCATCCGGTCTAAGGCGCATTGCGCGCACGATTAAATTACCGGTCCGAAAGCCACCCTGCGGGCTTTCGGACCGGCTCATTTCAGACCCGGGAAGCGGATCGGGGCTCTGAAGCGTCCAGGATCGAGGCCCCTGCCCTTTCAGCCCCGCGCCGGTTCCAGTTCCGGGCTAGACCGCATGTCACCGCGATAGGCAAAATGCTCCAGCCCCCCGGCATCGGTGAACCTGGGCAGCTTGCCCAGGTCGACCCGGTTGAGCACCACCCCGACGATGTGATCGGCCAGCTCCGGTTCCCGCTCGAGCATGCTACGCAACAGGCGGCGAGGCGTCCGGCCCCAGTCGACCACCAGGACGCTGGCATCTGTGTGTGGCAGGACCGTCAAGGCATCTATGACGGGACCCAGGGCCGGAAGATCGACGAGGACATAGTCGAACTGGCCACGCGCCTCGGCGAGCACCTTTTGCATGGCGATGCTGGAGAGGTCTCCACCTCCCGCCTCTGGTGCGGCCGCCGACAGCGTGACCAGGCCACTTTCCGGATCTGTCTCGGCCGCGCGACGCCAGTCGCCCTGTTGCGACGGCATGATACGGGCTGTGGGGCCAAACCGGCCAGCATCGATATCGGCATCGATCAACAGCACACGAGAGCCGATAGCCGCCAGCATCTCGGCGAGCGACCGCGCATAGGTGGACTTACCTTCACCAGGCAGGATTGAGAGTATGCTCAATACTGCTGTGCCGCGATCGGCCATGGGTTGGAGAACCAGGCGTGTGGATTTGAGCGTCTCCATCAAGGGGGCACCCCATCGGCGGCCAATTCGGGCACCAAGGGCGCCACGCACGAGGGTGCGTATTGCATTGCGGACGTGCGTGGGCGGGGCGGCGCTATCCAGGTTCAGGGCCGGGAGATAGCCGAGGAACCGTAGACCGAGTTGCTGGCGCACCTGGGCCCCGGTGCGGAAGCCGCGTTCGCGCAACTCATTCAGCATGCCCAAAACGACCCCCACAAAGCCACCGGCGATAACGGCGGCGGCCAGGACGACCATCGTGCGCGGACTTGATGGACTTTCGGGCAAAAGCGCATCGGTGACGATCCGAACGGATGGGATGGGGAAGCTCTGGCGCTGCACGGCCTCCTCGTAGCGGGCGAGATAGCTGGTATAGAGGGCCTGCAGTGCTGCGGAGCGCTGCTGGAGTTCATTGAGGCGCACCTGTTCCTGGCTGATGGCGCCGGCATTCTCTCCCTCGGCATCCATATTGGCCCGCAAGCCGGCCTCCTGCTGGCGGGCAATCGCCAATTGGGTGCGGTATTGCTCGTCCAGGTTCTGCAACAGGGCGTATATGCGACTGTCGAGAGCGGCCTTTTCGGCGGTCAGCAGCGCCCATTGCGGATGGTCTGCGCCGAAACTTGCCTGGATTTCCCCAATGCGGCTCGTGAGCGCAGCCACCTGATTGCGAAGTCTCGTGATTTCGGCCGGATCGGCAGTCGCATCGCCCAGAAGCGCCACATAGTTCGATGCCGCCTGGGGCCCATCTTCGACCACCACCCGCAGTTGGTCGGACAGTGACTGGAGCCGTGCCGTTTCGGCCTGCGCGACGGCAAGCTGATCGGAAAGTGACGCGATGCGCCGCGTCGTCAGATCGCGATCCTGGCCCACCGAGAGGCCGGTCTCATTGCGATATTGCTGAATCGCCAAGCTGGCCTGACGTTGGCTCTCCCCGATTTCGGCAAGGCGTTGCTCCAGCCATTCAGCAGCGGCGCCCGTGGCCTCCAGTTCGGCATTGAGCTGGTCCTGCAACAGCGCATTGGCATAGGCGCTGGAAATGCGTTGCGCCAGTTCCGGGGTGGGCGCTTCATAGCCCACGCGGATGATGGAACTGCGCCCCATCCGATCCACCTGTACATTCGACCGCAGCATGCCCACGACCTCGTCCTGGGTTGCCTCCAACAAGCCAGGTCGCTGCCCCTGCCCGAGACCCACAAGTCCCATGACCCGCTGAGTGAAAGAAGGTGGCGGATTGAGGAATTCCTGATCCGTGGTGAGGTTCTCGGCCTCCGCGACCGAACGGGCGACCCGGCTGGAGCGTAGAACCTCGATCTGGTTGAGCACCTGGGCCTCCAGATCCGTGGCACTTGTAGAGACCGGGCCTTCTCCGGTGACCTGCTCGAGGTTCCTGTCGATCAGGATCTGCCCGGCCGAAAGATAGCTGCGCGGGGCCAGGGTCAAATAGATGATCGCGAGCACGACCATGAAAGCAACGCACAGGGCAAGCACCAGCGCTTGCCTCCGCAACAGTGAGAAGATGCGCTCAAGGTCGATGGTCTTGATATCCGATGGCTGGGGCGCCAGCGCTTCCGGGTAGCTGGATTTTTCAAGCATGGAGTTGGTTGCCTTCCTGGATAGTGGGCTTCGATCAGCTCGAAGCTGGCTGCCCGTAATGCTGGGCTTGGCGCACCCCCAGAATGCCTCCAGCCACGCCAATATGAAGGATGGCGCGCAGCCAATTGCGCCGGCGCTTTACGGGGGAAAGCGCCGTCAGGCCCGTCATCAGACCGCAGAAGAATATCTTGGCCGCGACCAAGGGGAGGGCACGGAACGGCGAGGCCCGCGACAAAGCGCCATGGGTCTGGCCGAAGCGCAGGCGCCGACGGGTCAGCCAGGCCATGGTGGCCCGATCAGCCGGCACCGGCTCCTCGACCAGAGCATCAGGGGCGTAGGCGATGGTGCCGCCGAGCGCAGTCAGGCGATAGAAGTAATCGGTGTCCTCGCCGCCGGAGCGGCCCAGCGCTGGATCGAAGCGCAGGCGCATGATGGGTTCAGTCCGCCGAATAAGGACATTACAGGTGTAGCCGGTGCGAATTGTGCCTTTGACGAACACCGGAAGGGTCGAATGAAAGTCGCCGGCAACCATCCAGGCGGGGGCCGCAGCCGTATAGATGGCGCGGACTGGACCAAGAACAGCCGCAGCACCGGTGGCCTCCGCCCTGTTGACCAGCGCCGCGAGCCAATGGTGGTTGACCATCTCGTCGTCATCGACAAAGGCCAGGTAGTCCGCCTGCGCCGCGTCGAGACAGGCATTTCGGGCAATGCAGATATTGGCTTGTGGCGCATGCACATAGTGCAGCGGAAAGGGCAAGTCCGCCTTCAACTCATCTACCAAAGGGCGCGCCGAGGGCACGACGTCATTGTCTGCGACGATGATGCGGACAGCGTGCCCACCTGCATCAAGGCCCCCTATCGATCGCAGGGTCTCGGCAAGGAAGGGGCGCCGAAACGTACAGATGGCAATATCTATGCTGGCCATCGCACTACACAGCCTGCCGCCGGAAGGGCCGCTGCAACACATGCATCCAGAAGCCGGATGACCAGGCCAGATGCATGATCATTGCTGCCCAGCCAACCAGAGGCGAGAAAACCAGGGGCATGTCTTGCCGCGGGTAGTATTTGCGGGCCGCGTGCATGCCAAGGGCGATGCAACCGATTCCCCAAAGTGTCAGGGGCAACAGGAATGCCCAATGCAGAACGGATAGCCCGGCCAGGAGCACTACGGGAAGTATGGCGAGCGGCGCTATCTGGCGCAGGCGGGGACGCATGCGATGCTTGAGAATGTTGCGCGCCCTCCCCCCGCCATAGCCGAAATACTGGCGGAAGAGCCCCGCCATGGTCGCGCGGGGGTAGTAGGTCATGCCCGTACGGTCGGTGAGCCAGATGACGTGGCCAGCCTTTCGCAGGCGGTGATCGAGTTCGGCGTCCTCGTTGAAACGGAAGCTCTCGTCATAGCCCCCGACCTGCTCGAAAGCCGCCACCCGCATGAGCGCGTGGTGGCCGTGCTCGACGGGCCCCGGCCCCTTGCCGGTGCGATGGGCCGAGCCGCCAGTTCCGATGGGGGAATTCTGCGCCGCCGCCACGGCGCGCTGGAATGGCGCGTGCCCCACCGTCGACATGGGCACCACAATGCTGTCCACGCCGCGCTCCTGGGCCTCTGCAACCAGTCTCCGGCAGTAGTCGGCTGGATAACTGCCGTGGGCATCGATGCGAATGAGATAGAGGTGATTGCCGCCGAAGCGTTCAACGGCGAGGTTGATCGCGGCGGACTGGATGCGGCGCGGATTGTCCAGCAGCGTAATGCAGGACGCCGTTGCGGCCCTGGCGGCAACCACGGCCCGCGTATCGTCGATGCTGCCGCCATCGGCAACCACAATGCGCGCGCCCAAGGCCTCGGCCTCCACCAGCAAGCCATCGAGCAGCGGACCGATATGGCGACCTTCGTTGAGGGTAGGCACGATGATAAGGGTGCGGGCACTCATGCGGCAATTTCGATTTCGGGCCGGACGTCGGCGAGGTGGGAGAGGCGCCTGGCCAGTTGCTCGCACTCCGCCAGCTCGCAGCGGAAGAGGCTGGGATCGAGTGCGGCAACGGAGTGGGCAAGGGCCTGCAGGCGCTGCGGGGTCATGGTTTCGAACACGTCGGCCAGAGTTGCCGGCTCGATGTCCGGAACCACGATGCCGATTCCCAGGCGTTCGATGAAGGCTGCGGTCTCGGTACCGGAAAGGGCAATCGGGATGGCGCCATTGAGACACCCCTCGTAGAGCCGATTGGGCAGAAGCCAAGCCGAATTCTGGCCTTCCTCGAAGTAGTCGATGGCCCAGGCGAAGTGCACCGCCGAATAGATCGACGGGAGATCGGCGGGATAGCGGTAAGGACCTGCATATTCCAGGTGGGGGGAGCTGGCGGTCGCGCCGTGAAAGTCGTCGAATTCAGTGAGTGCCGGGCGGCCCCTCAGAGTGATTTGGACTCTACCGCCCTGGGACCGCGAAACTTCGTCGAGAGCGGCCAGGGATTTTCGACAACGCAGGGCACCGAACCAGCCGACCTTCAGCGGCCCACCCTTGCTTTCGAGCGCCGGATTGCGGCCCACTGGCGCCGTCTCAGGGACCAGAACCTTGTTCTCGACCAGCATTGCCGGCGGGGCCGACTGGCGGTCAAAATGGTTGGCGAGGAAGGCCGGGGAACTGGTCAGCAGCAGACCTGCCGGTTGCATGAGGCGTTGCTCGAGGCGCCTCATGGCGCGGCCGAGCTGGTCTCCGCGCAGCATCAACCTGTGCAAGTCGAGACACTCATAGACCAGTGCCGGCGGCCCGGACCATAGCGACATCAGGCGGTTGGCAATGGCCAGCATTTCGAGATTGCGCGCGACGATCACATCAGGGCGACCGAGAGCTCTGCTCCAGCCCCGCGCAGTATAGCTGGCCTTCAATGTCGCAAGCAGGCGGTGAAGCATGCGCGCATCGTGGGTGACACCGAGCTCCACCATCGGGTCGGCAGACAATTGCGCCGGCGCGGCATCAGCACGGCGGAAACCCGCGACGGAAACCAGGGCGCCGCCTGCACGCAACATATCTACCCGACGGGACACTGCCGGGTCGGAAAGATTGGGAACCAGATACAGGATTTTCAGCAACGAAACGTCTCCAGTTCCAGGCGACATGCGCGTCGCAGCATGAGTGGTGGCGGATATGGCAAGCCGGACCCGGTAGCCCAGTTCGACAGGCGCCACCGCGCACCCGTAGAGGCGCTGGAGTGGAGAATGTGCGGAAGATGCGGTCAACCGAATGGAGGATGACGCAGGAATGCGCGTCGCGCATGTCCAAAAGTAGCCGCAATCGGGCCAGGTCTCCCACCGGGTTTGGCGCAACTGGACCGAAGACACATGGCGACCACCGCCTCCAGAGTGCTATTGTGCACCAGCTGAGCTAGGGAGTTCCCGAAATTGCTTGGATCAAAGTCAGCATTCATCACTGGCGGCACGAGTGGCATCGGACTCGCGACCGCGGTAGCGTTCGCGAACTATGGCGCTAAGGTCGCCATAACGGGTCGCAACAAGGACCGGGTGGAAGCGGCCGCCGCCAAGGTGGGACGTGGCTGCCTGGGGTTTGTAGCTGACGCGTCCGACGATGAAGCTATGGCGCGGGCATTGACGTCAGCGGCGGACACAACTGGCGAGATCAATATCCTTTTCGCGAATGCGGGCCATTACGTGCACACAGCGCTGGGGAAGACTTCCCGTGCGGACATCGAGAGCCAGATGGCGGTCGTTGCCAATACTTTCATGACGGTACAGTCGGCTCTTCCCTTTTTGAGGGATGGCGCCTCGGTGATCCTTATGGGCTCGGTCTATGCGACAATGGGCCCTCCCGGCGCGGGGGCTTATGCAGCAAGCAAAGCGGCCGCGAGCGCGCTGGCTCGTTCCATGGCTTCTGAGTTTTCACCCAGAGGCATACGGGTGAACCTTGTCGTGCCGGGAGCGATAGACACACCGAGTTGGGGCATTGAGCAGCTCACGGAACAAGTCCGAGATGAACAAAAGCGGTTGATTGGAGAGCGCGCGCCACTCAATCGCATGTTGACCGCCAACGAAGTTGCCGCCGCTGTCGTCTTTCTCGCTTCAGACGCCAGTTCTGGTGTGCAGGCCAGCGAACTCATCGTTGACGGCGGGACAACGGGCGCTCTGGCCGGATCACCCCGCTACATGCGTGGCGAGCCCTAGCATTCCTCAACAGCTCCGCCGAGCAAACCGGATGGCAGCTATCAGGACGTATCTTAGATCCCCATGCTGGTCTGATCTGCCCGTCGCTCAAGTCCGACCCCCGACATTGGAGCCGCGTCATGGAGAAGCGGTCGCGAGCGTGGCTTGTCCTGGACCTGATCGGGAGCGGCAAATGCGAAGCTCGCAGATGCGAGAGCTGTTTGCAGGTGGCGTTGATCCTCCCCCACCGTACTGAATACCTCCGCGGCGACAAGTCGGCCGCGGCTCGCGATTGCCCCTGAGCCGCTCGCGCCCCCGGCAGCCACGCAAGTGGCACCGCAACATTTCCTGGAACTCGATCAGAAGCGAACCATTGAGCCCTTACGCAGCCATGGGGGGTGGGGCCGCGCATATTTTGAGGAGTTATCCATGAGCAACGATTTTTCGAACATGCACGGAAGCAGCGACGGTTCCGGCTCTCCAGCTCTGCAGGACAGGGTCAATAGCGAGCTGGACGATCTGTCCCACAAGGCGAAGGAAGACTTCGACGCCGCCAAGAGCCAGGCCGGCCACGACATCGAAGAACTGGGACACCAGGCCCGGGACAAGATGGGCGAGGCGACCGCGAAGGTCCGGTCATTCGCCGAGGACCAGAAGGACCTGGCAGCGGACCAAATCTCCGGCGTCGCGGAAGCAATTGGCAAGGTTGCAGATGAGCTGGAGAGTGGTGACCAACAGGCAATTGCGCGCTACGCCCGAGACCTGGCCCAGGGACTTTCCAAGGTCGGTACGCAGCTCAAGCAACGCGATACCGACGATCTTATTGGAGCGGCAGAATCGTTTGGTCGAAGCCAGCCGGTCGCATTCCTTGGCGCCGCGGCGCTGACCGGCTTTGTTGCAAGCCGGTTTGCGCTTGCGTCGGCGCATCGCCGGGCCGGCAAGGCCACGCAGGAGAATACGCCCGCGCAATCCGCCAATCCCGCTACCCCCTCGGGGCTTGAGAGGGGAGACACGCAATGAGCGCAGCAAATGAAAGCCGCCCCCTCACGGACCTTCTGAGCGGCCTTGTCTCGGATATGACCAGCCTCTTCCGCAAGGAGGTGCAACTGGCCAAGACCGAGGCATCCGAGAAGGTCTCCCAAGCGCTGGCCGCACTCGCATCGATCGCGGTCGGCGGGGTCCTGGTGCTCGGTGCTTTGGGCGTCCTGCTCAGTGCCATTGTGCAGCTCCTGGCGGCCTGGCTGGTCAGCATGGAAATGGACCCCACCCTGGCGAGCGCCTTGTCGGCAGTGGTCGTGACCTTGGTGGTGGGCATTGCCGGGTGGATCGCGATCAACCGTGGCCTGGCCGCGCTCAAGGCCAGCAATTTGAACCTCAATCGTACAACGGCCTCGCTGGGCCGGGATGCAGAAGTCGTGAAAGAGAGGCTGTGATGGCTACCGACACCAATCATAAAAGCGCTGCCGAACTGCAGCACGAGGTCGACCTGCAGCGCGCGCGCGTGGAAAATACGATCGACCAGATTCAGGACAGGCTCTCGCCCGGCCAGTTGGTCGACGAGTTGCTGGCCTATACCAAGGGCGGCGGGGAGTTCGTCTCCACCTTGCAGCGACAGGTCACATCCAACCCCCTGCCCGTGGCGCTGCTCGGCGTCAGCCTCGCGTGGCTGATGGCCAAACCGGCCAATGGACAAGCCACCCACGCGTCGGCCGACGAGGCCTGGGATCGCAGCATCAATCGCAACCGGGGCTACGGTAGCGCAGACGCCGACGAGGAGGAGTACGGGGATTATCCCGTGGCCGTCATTTCCGGTTCAGGCCTGCGACGAACGGGGCAGGCAACGGATGATCGTGGCCGTAATTACTCCAGTTTCGTCGATGATACAGGCAAGAATTTTCGAGCGCTGACCGATGCGACCGGGAAGCGGGCCGGGCACTTCATCGATGAGAGCGGAAACCGGTTCAAGGGGTTCACCAATGCTGCCGGCGAGCGTATCGAGCATTTCCGCGACGAAGCTGGCAACCTGCTGGACGAGGCCGCCGGCTGGGCCTCCCATAGCTGGCGGCTGGTCCGGGATGCCGCACACGGCCTCAAGGAAGGCGTGGCTGCCCGGGCCGGCGCCGGTCGCCAGGGCGCCGGCGATGCCGCAAATGCCATCCAGCATCAGGCCGGACAGCTCAACCACATGATCATGACGCAGTTCCGTGACCAACCCTTGGTTGGCGGCGCATTGGCGTTCGCGGTAGGCGCGGCGTTGGGATCGAGCCTCCCGCATACGCCCCAGGAGGACGAACTGGTGGGCAAGCAGGCCGATGCCGTCAAGGACAAGATCAGCGAAGCCGCTGCCGATCTTTACGAGGAGGGCAAAGGCAAGGCCTCGGAGCTCTATGCCGAGGCCTCTCGAAAGGCTGGCGAGGCCTATGAACACGCCAAAGCCGACCTGATCGGGACTGTGGACGAAGCTTCGACAGGACGCGACGGCAGCAGCCCCGGCTCCTCACAGTGACTGAGAAGGGGGCCCGAAGGGGCCCCCTCGTCCACACTTCGGAGCGCAGATGAGTAGGACTGACGAGCAATATGCGGCCCAGCCCCACCGTGGCCGTCGCGCGGAGTTCCCCGTCCATATCCCCGGACCCGGCTGGAAGGACATCGGTTGGCGAGTCTATCAGTCCGTCGCCCGAGACCGCGTACTTTTCACCGCAGCAGCGGCCAGCTTCTATATTCTGCTGGCACTGGTGCCCACTCTCAACGCCTTCGTATCCATCTATGGGCTTTTCAATGATACGAGGAGTGTGCTGGACCACGTGGACTTGCTGGCGGGGATCATCCCTCCCGGAGCCCTCGATGTCGTGCGGGACCAACTGACCCGCCTGGCGGGACAGAGCAGCGGTGGCCTGGGATTATCGCTGCTCTTCTCAGTCGCCGTGGCATTGTGGGGCTCCAGCGCGGGCGTCAAGGCGATGTTTGAAGCCATGAACATCGCCTATCATGAACAGGAGCGACGGTCTTTCATCGCCTTCAACGGATTGGCGTTGCTCTTTGCTCTGGCCAGTGCGATCGGCGCCTTGCTGGTCGTCGCCATCGTTCTGGTGGTGCCCGCGCTGGTTGCCTACATTCCGTGGTCCGAAAGCTTGGGCTGGACCGCCCGCCTGGCAGCCTATGCAGTCATGGCCCTGGTGCTTTGGCTGGGCGTCACTGCCCTTTACCGCTGGGGACCGAGCAGGGAACAGGCCAAATGGCGATGGATCACGCCCGGATCCGTGTTCGCCGCTCTGCTCCTCAGCGGCGGCTCGGTGGCATTCTCCTGGTATGTCAGCAATTTTTCGGATGACAGCGCGGCCTACGGATCGCTGGGCGCCGTAATCGGCCTGATGATCTGGCTGTGGATCTCCACGACGATCATCATCCTTGGTGCCGAACTCAACTCCGAGATCGAGCACCAGACAGCGCGAGATTCAACCACGGGTCCGGCCGAACCGCTGGGCGAGCGGGGTGCCCAGATGGCCGACACAGTCGGCCGTGTTTGGCCGCCTGATCGTGAGGCCGCTGAAATTCCCGAACCACGAAAACGCCGGAAGTTTCCTCTCGCCGCCCTCGGCGTTCTGGTGCCGGCAACGCTTGCCGCGCGGCTGACCGCCCGGAGGAAAGGCCAAGACGCCGGAAACGCGGACCCATACAGGGGGCCTTGAGCCCTGAGGTCTTGGGACGGGCCGTCGAAGTCGCTCTGGAGGCTGGGGCCGCAATTACGGCGATAAAGGCGCGACGCTGGTGCCGCATGGGTGGAGCATCGCAGCCGATCGATCGTCGCAGGGAACAGAGTGCGCAGTTGCTGCATTGGCCTTCGAAAGGAGGCCCAATGACGCATTTGTTCTCGAAACCGGCGTTTCGTCGGAAAGTGCACCCTGCTCCTAGCCGAGACCAAGGAGGCGATCCATGCCCAAGATGGTAACGGGTGAACAGCTTCGCGCCGATATCGACGCGGGAAAAACCGGAGACAAGGTCACCTATCCAGATCCCGCAACCGCACCTCTGGGAACCGATGCGGAGGCCGGTGGCCAGACAACGCTGTTCCCTTCCGAGCGCCGGCGAACAGAGAACAGGCGCGACCGCAAATGGGGCGGCCTGGCATTCTACATCGGCGCCACCACCGTAATCGCCTCCTTTGTCATCATCCTAGCCGCTGCGATCGATTAGCGCCTGAAGGAACCAGCAACATGGCCCATGACGAGCCTTGGTATCTCGATGCCGTTGTCTACGTCATCGATGTCAAGCGATATGCCGACGGCAATGGCGATGGCATCGGCGACTTTGTCGGACTGACAGAACGCGTGCCGTATCTGTCGGAGTTGGGCGTGACCTGCATCTGGCTTTCTCCTTTTTTCCCCTCACCCGGACGCGACAATGGCTACGATGTCAGCGACTACCTGCGTATCGACCCGGCCTTAGGGACGACAGACGATTTCCTCGTCTTTCTCCATGCAGCCGGCGAACGGGGCATCCGGGTCATCATAGACCTCGTGGTCAATCATACCTCGGACAAGCATCCATGGTTTGAGGCGGCTCGCCGCGACGAGAACTCACGCTTCCGGCAATACTACGTGTGGAGCAAGGAAGCGCCGCCAGTCACTCAGGGCGACAAGTCCGTCTTTCCGGATGATGAGCCGACGGTGTGGACCTATGACGAGGTCGCCCACGCCTATTACTACCACAAATTCTATGCTTTCCAGCCGGATCTCAACACCGGGAACGCGGCCGTGCTCGACGAGATCGAGAAGGTCATGGATTACTGGCTTGCGCTTGGGGTAGCAGGTTTCCGCCTCGACGCCATCCCCTTCGTCGTGGGCCAGAATGGCTTGGAGCAAGCCGACCCCCAAAACCCGAATGCGCTGATGCAGCGCCTGAACAATTATATCCAGGAGCGGCGTCCGGGCGGTCTGCTGGCCGGTGAGGTGAACTTGCCGCCGGCTGAAACCGGCCGCTACTTTGGCCAGGGCGACCAGTTGGGCCTGCTCTTCAACTTCCTCACCCCATGCTACGTCTTTGCTGGCCTTGCGACCGAAAGCGCCGCCCGTATTTCACAGGCGCTGGATCTGCTGCCGGAGCCCCCGCCGGATTGCGGTTGGGCCAACTTCCTGCGCAACCTGGACGAACTCGATTATTCCCAGGTTCCCCAGGACATCAAGGCCGAGGCGTTTGCCGCCTTTGCCAAGGATCCCAACATGGTCGTGCATGATCGCGGCATACGACGACGCCTCGCACCCATGCTGGGCGGGAATCCGCACAGGATTGCCATGGCAATGAGCCTGATGCTTTCGCTGCCGGGAGCACCGGTCCTGGTCTATGGCGACGAGATCGGAATGGGCGATGATCTGGACCAGCCCGACCGCGTCTCCGTCCGCGTCCCAATGCAATGGGCCAGGGGCAAGAATGGCGGCTTCTCGACATCATCGCCGGGCAAGCTGATCCAGCCCGCCATTCGGACGGGGCCATTTTCATTCGAGAAGGTCAATGTCGAGGGTCAGGAGAAGGACCCCAACTCTCTGCTCAACCGGGTCCGCGCGCTCGTCGCCGTCCGCCGAAGCGTTTGCACCCTGCTGCGTGGCCGAACCTTTGCCGTGGCCGGCGACAATGAGGCGGTGCACGTGCGTTGCGTCGGCGATGGGGTGGAGTTCGTGGTGACCGCCCACAACCTCTCCGGCCGCAAGCAGAACATCGAACTCCGGTTCGGCAGCCACTTTCAGGCCGAAATGTCAGAACTGCTCGGCAATGGCGCCGCCGTGGAGGTGCGCGAGCAGCTTTCGCTCTCGCTTCCTGCCTACGGGTATCGCTGGTTCAGAGGAACCAGGATCCACCGGTGACTGGGCATAGCCTCTGCACAGGGGCCTTGCCGCCGACCTGACTGATCCGTGGAACTCGGCACAAGTCAACGCCGTTTCCGGGGTCCATACTTGTGGACATTTCATCATGCAATCACTGTTCGGACCTCGCCTCGGCGACGGTGCCACTGAATTTCGCCTATGGGCTCCCAGCGCGGGCGGCCCCCATCTCATTCTCAAGGACCATGATCCCATCCCCATGGTGCGCGGGGAGGATGGTTTCTGGTCCGTGTGGCAGGACAATTGCGGTCCTGGGACGTGCTACCGCTTCCGGGTCGGCGATCGGCAGTTTCCCGATCCCGCGTCACGGCAGCAGCTTGGGAGCACTTCGGGTTGGAGTGTTGTGTGTGCGCCCATGCGGCCCAGCGGCCGGACCGAACCGCTGCGCCCCTGGCATGAAACCATCCTCTGTGAAGTGCATGTTGGGACGGTATCGCCCGAAGGAACTTTTGCAGGACTTGCGGACCGCCTGGAGCATTTTCGTGACGCCGGCTTCACCGCGCTCGAAATCATGCCGGTCAATGCCTTTCCCGGGCAACGCAACTGGGGCTATGACGGCACCCTGATCTTTGCTCCTGCCGAAACCTATGGCAGCCGAGAAGACCTGCGCCGCCTGGTCGACCGGGCGCATGAGCTGGGACTCTGTCTTGTGCTGGACGTGGTCTACAATCACTTCGGCAAGTTCGACAATTTCATCCCGCACTATGCGCCCGAATGGTTCGACGACCGTCTCGAAACGCCCTGGGGAAAGGGCATCGACTTTACCAAGGACGTGGTGCGGCAGTTCTACTACGAGAACGCCCGCATGTGGCTCGAGGAGTTCGATTTCGACGGGCTGCGCTTTGATGCCATCCATGAAATCCAGACCGAGGCGCGCGACATCTTCCTCGGCGACGTGGCCAAGGTCGCCCGCGACGTGAAAGCTGATGCCAAGCTCATCATCGAGAATATGGACAATATCGCATCCTGGCTCGACCGCGACCAAGCCAACCAGCCCAAGGATTTCACTGCGCAGTGGAACGATGACATCCACCATGTGCTGCATTTCCTTGTGACTGGCGAAAGCAAGCAGGGATATGACGAGCCCGACCGCGATGCCATTGCCGACCTAGAGAAGGGCCTGGCAGACGGCTTCGTGCACGATGGCGAGGCGAACGGCGAGAGCGATGGGACCACGAGGGGCGAGCCGGCAAGCCGGCTGCCGCCGGATGCCTTCGTCTCCTATGTGCAGAACCATGACCAGATCGGCAATCGCGCCGACAGCAAGCGGCTACCTGACCGGGTGAGTGCCGAAAAACTCGATTTCCTGCATTTCGTGACCATGCTCGCCCCCCAGATACCCCTCTTTTTCATGGGGGAGGAGGCGCACCTGGAGACGCCGTTCCCCTTCTTCGTCGATCTTCCGGAGGAGGTGGCTGCCGCGGTGCGCGAGGATCGCTATACGCAGATGCGCGAGAGCTTTGAAGAAGACGTCAAGGATGGCGAGCTACCTGATCCCAACGATCCGGATACCTTCAGGAGTGCCGTGATCGACTGGGTCGAATACGAACGGCCGGATCGGCAGGCGGCCCTGGCTCGCTTCCGCGCATTGACATCCTGGCGCAGGGCGAATGTGTGGCCTCTGGCCGCCAGCCCCTGTGTGGATGCGCGCACCGGACGGCAGGGTACGGCGATCGTCGCGAGCTGGATTTTCGAGGCCGGCGTTCTGACCATGGCGCTCAATGCCTGCGATCGACCCGCCGATATCGCATGTGTCGTGACTGGCGCCCCGATGACGACGGGGGACTATGCCCAGCACGGAGAAGTGTTGCGGCTTGGTCCATGGAGCGCAGTTGCCTGGACCTGGATGCGTCCAACGAAGGGGTAGCTCATGTCAATGATCAGGAAATACAGTTTTGCCTGGGTGACTATCGGCTTTCTTTTGCTGAGCCTGGTTGGGCACTGGGTTTTCGGTTGGCTCACCTTTGTGAACGAGCAGGCCATGCGCGGGACGCCGGTCGAGGTGGGCCCTTTCGTCATGGAAATGCTCCGGGACACTTTCGAGAACTGGCAGTCCGAATTCCTGCAGCTGCTGTGGCAGGTCGTCGGACTCACGCTCTTGCTGCATGTTGGCTCGCCGCAATCGAAAGACAGCGAGGATCGCTCCGAGGCCAAGCTGGATGAAATCCTCCGCCGGGTCGATCCTGAAGGGGCGGAAAAGACCCTCGCAGCTTTGTCGCGAAAATATCCTGACCACTGAGCAGGCGCCAACCCTTGGATCAGCGTAGCGCCGGCAATACTTTGGCGCCGAAAGCATCGACAAAAGCCTGCTGATTGCGGCCCACGCAATGGAGGTGGATCGCGGCCACATCGAGCGTCATGAGGTCGTGGATACGCTGGCGATGCCATCCCAGGTCAGCCGAGACCGCAACACGCTGTCTGATGGTTTCCTCGGTCACGAGTGCGCCGATAGCGTCGAAGTCGGCCACCCGGCCGATGTTCCAGTTGGCATCCCCCGCTGCCGAGACCGGCCCCCACTGTTCGAGCGCCTCTTTCAATGCCAATTCTTCGGTCGGCGCCCAGGAAAGGGCGTGCTGGATGTGGACGGGCTTGCCTTCACCGCCATTCCCGCGAAAGGCATCCACGACCCGGCGGACCGCGTCCACGGAACCGCCCGTGGTCAGCAGCCCATCCGCCCAGCGGCCAGCCCATGCCGCAGTTTGTTCCGATACCGCGGCGCCAAACAGGGGGATGGATTTGGTCGGTCTCGAATAGAGCCGCGCTTCAACCACCGTCACCCGGCCCCTATGGGTGACGGTCTCGCCGCCGAGAAGAGCCCTGATCACCTCTACGCACTCGATGAGCCGAGCATTGCGCTCCGGCTTGTCCGGCCAGGCCTCGCCCGTGATGGATTCATTGATCGCTTCACCGCTGCCCAAGGCCAGCCACAGGCGGCCCGGAAACATCTCGCCGATTGTCGCGGCGGCCTGCGCGAGGATGGCCGGATGGTAGCGGTAGCCTGGCGCGGAGATCATGCCGACAGGGAGCCTAGTGGCCTGCATAACCGCTCCAAGCCATGACCAGGCGAAGCCGGACTGCCCCTGCTTCTCGCTCCAGGGATGGAAATGGTCGGACGACTTGGCGCAGTCGAAGCC
>VFQR01000159.1_pt1 | contig 149295 bp, 152 predicted proteins | sample 3512321 | NCBI WGS metagenome assembly VFQR01 (sample SAMN10412374, study PRJNA504923) | tailings metagenome | isolation source: Relicate 3 Philex TSF1 revegetated site | place: Philippines: Tuba, Benguet | collected 2017-08-29 | reverse complement strand
CCTCCACCTCGCCTCAACACGCATCTGGATCAGGACTAATGAGTCCACGACCTAGGCGGGCGCCGCGCGTTTCCCGGGCGGAGCCGCTTGCCGGCAGGTCCGGCGCGGCTAGGTTCCGGGCCATGAAGGACACCACCGTCATCTACAACGGCGCCTGCCCCGTCTGTTCGCGGGAGATCGCCGTCTACCGGGTGCGGGCCGAGGGGCCGGTGCGGTTCGTCGACCTGAACGCTGGCGACATGGCCGCCTTCGGGCTTACCCCGGACGCGGCCGCGCGGCGGCTCCATGTAGTGGAGGACGGGCGGCTTCTGGCCGGGGTCGACGCCTTCCTCGCGCTCTGGCGCGTCACGCCGGGGTTCCGCTGGCTGGCCGCCGTCGTCGGCCTGCCGGGGGTGCGGCAGGGCGCGGGGGCCGTCTACGAGCGCGTGCTGGCCCCGCTGCTCTACCGGCGGCACCTGAAGCGGATGCGCGGGCGCTGACGACCTACGCGCGGGGCAGGCGCAGCGCGGCGAGGTGGCGCGGCAGGTCGGGGCGGCGGAGGTAGGGGCGGGCCGAGGGGCCGTAGGCGGGCAGGCCCCGGGCGGCGATGTCGGGGAAGAGGCGGGCGAACTCCTCCCGCGCCGCGGGCGCGAGGCCGGCGAGTGCGCGGGTGCCTGGATAGAAGCTTTCGGTGGCGAGGCCGTTCGAGAACACCACCTGATGCCGGTCGAAGACGAGGTGGATGTAGGTCACGGACCGCGCCCCTTCGGCCACGCGGACCTTGCCGCCCTTCATCCGGGCGAGCTGGATCGCGCGGGCCAGCCCCTCGCTTCCGTCCGCGCGCGCGACGAGGACGCCGTGCTGCGGCGAGACGAGGAGCGGGCGGTCGTTTCCGAAGGCGCCGGCGCCGATGCGGACGGGGCGGAGCGCCGGAGTGGCCGCGAGTTCCTCCGCCCCGAGGCGCCGCATGGCGACGAAGCGGATCGGCTGAGGGCCGTCGTCGCGGGTGAGGACGAGGTCGCCGGGGCGGAGCCGTTCGACGGGGAGTTCCCCCTGGGGGGTGCGGATCAGCGTGCCTGGGGTGAAGCAGGGGATGCCGAGCGCCTGGGCGTCCGGCGCCAGCGCGATGGCGGAGGGCGGCACGCCGAGGAGGGTGAGCCGTTCGCCTTCGGGGAACTGGAGGATGGCGTCGCCCTGCGCGGTCTGGGTGATCACGATGTCCTTCCAGCGGACGAGGCCGCCGGGGCCGCTGCCGCCCCGCAGGCCGCTGACGTCCAGCCGGTCACGGGTGAAGCCGTCGGGCATCCGGGTGATGTCGAGGTCGGTGACGACGTCCCAGCCGCCGCCACGGGTGAGGACGACGGTGTCGCGGCCCGTGCCGGTGGTGATGGTGTCGTTGCCGGACCCGCCTTCGATCGTGTCGTCGCCCCGGCCGCCGAAGATGGTGTCGTCCCCGTCGCCGCCGAAGATCGTGTCGTTGCCCGGTTCGTCGCCGGACTCGTCGGTCGAGACGATGCGGAGGTTGTCGATGCCGAGGGATTCGTCGTGGATCGGCTGGTTCAGGACGGCGCCCCAGCCGAGGACGAGCGTGTTCGGCGGATCGTCGAGCACGATGCGGACGCGGTAGAGCCGGTCCGTGCTGGCCGGGTGTCCGCCCAGATGCGCCGCAGGTTCCGGGGTGACCGTCCATGATCCGCCGGCAAAGCTCCCTGCCGCGACGAATCCGTCCGGGTACCACCAGTCGGGGGTGTAGGAGAACTGCGGAGCGCCGTTGAGGTAGACGACGAGGCGTTCGTCCGTTCCCCATTGGCCGTCGCGGTCCCAGCTGTCGATCTTGAGGAAATCGAAGGTGATCACGGCGTAGGGTGCGCCGGGGGTGAGGGCGACGGTGGCGCGGGCGACTTCGGTGCCCGTGCCGTTGCCCGCGAAGGGGCCGAGGAAGCGCGTGCCGTCGGCGAGCGTCCCGTGGGCGGTGATGGGGGCGCCGCCGGGGGTGGTGATCCAGGACGGGATGCCGGATTCGAAATCGGCTTCGGCCCGGGTGTCTTCGAAGCTGCCGTCGCCGTGGATGACGTCGTCGCCCGCGCCGCCGCTGAGGGTGTCGTTGCCGGAGCCGCCGATCAGCGTGTCGTTCCCGGCGCCCGCGTTGATCCAGTCGTTGCCGCGGCCGCCGAAGACGCGGTCGGTGCCCGGTTCGGCGTCGTTGGACTGGAACGTGTCGTCTCCGTCGCCCAGATCGACGGTGTTCGCGCCACCTCCGGCGAAGACGATGTCGTTTCCGGCGCCTGCGCGGATGGTGTCGTTTCCGCCCTGTCCGCCGATCACGTCGTCACCTGCGGTGCCGGTGACGACGTTGTCGCCTTCGCTCGCGAAGACGGACTGGCCGGCGCGCGCCGTCATCACGTCGGCCCCCTGGGTGCCCCAGACCGACGAGAACTGGGACAGGCTCGTCGCGCCGCCGCCGAGATGGGCGTCCACCGGGCCGCCGTGGCCGTCGCTGCCGACGGTGAAGGTGGAGAAGCCGTCCGACAGCATGAAGACGCCGGCCGGACCGTCGTAGAGGACCGAGAAGGTCGAAGGCAGCGCCGAGAAGTCGAGCAGGTGGCCGTTGCCCGATGGCTGGACCGAGGCCCAGAACGCAGGGTCGTTCCAGTTGTGGATCGTCGCGCTGTAGGTCGCCAAGCCCCGCCTCCCGCGTAAGGACCGGGCGATCCTTAGCGGGGGGCGGTTAAGGCGCCGTTGAGGCCGCCGCGGCGGTCAGCGCTCGGCGATGAAGGAGCCGTTGTACTGCGTCGGGCTGCCGCCCTGGAGGATCGGTCCGCCCACCGCGCCGGCATTGGGGCCGATGAACGCGCCGAGCAGCCTGCCGCCGGTGTGGTTCTGGTCGACGCCGTCCACGTTGAGCGAGCCCACGATGTCGGCCGCCATCGTGTTGTTCTGGATGAACCCGTTCGCGAGCCCGAGGGTGCCGGTCATCGTCGAGGCGGGATTGGCGGAACGGAAGTCGTAGAGGCGGCCGCCCACCTGGGCGGAGGCGAAGTTCGCCGTGATCTCGACCGCGGAGGTGGAGGTCGGGTTGGCGATGATGAGGTTCGGGTCCGTCTCCACGCTGCTGTAGACGGCGCTGCCGCGGTAGGTGGCGCTGCCCGTGTTCGGCATCGCGCCCACAGGCGTCACAGGGGTGGTCTCGTAGGTCGACAGGAGGGCGTTGTAGTCGCTCCTCAGGGTGTCGAAGGTCTGGGGCGCGGGCGTGAGGCCACCGCCGCCCCCTCCGCCGCCGCCTCCGCCGCAGGCGGCCAGTCCGAGGGCGCCGAGGAAGGCGAGGCCAAGCTTCGTGGTGGTCATGTGAGAGACTCCCTGTCGATCTTCCGGCCGGCACCGTGCCGGCCTGCACACGGACGGCGGCCGGGGATGATCCCGGCCGCCGTGCAGTTGACGTCACGCGACGTTCGCGCGTGTCAGCCCTTGCGGCGGCGCAGGGCGGCGAGACCGCCGAGCGCGCCGATCAGCAGGAAGCCCGCCGCCGGGAGCGGGATGGGGCTGATGTCCTCGGGGCTCACCCGCGCGTCGGCGCTGGCGGTTGCCGAGACGGAGTTGCTGGTCGCCGTGTGGTCGAACACATGCGTGATCCAGTAGTCGTTCGCGTTGAACAGGATCAGGTTGCTCTGCGCGACGAGCGACCCCGACGCGGTGATGCCGAGCAATGCGCCCGCGCCCGTGTCGTAGGCGCTGTTGCCGATGTAGGTCGCGATGTTCCAGGTGGAGCCCAGAACGTCGTTCGCGGTGGCCGTGAACTGCCCCGGCCAGATGCCGGCCGCATTGTTCTGGAAGTGGCCCGTGACCTCCACCCGGATGGACTCGTTGGGATCGCCGGCCGTATTGGCGACGACGACGTTGGCGAGGAGCTGGTCGAAGGGCGGGGCGACCTGCTTGATGACGTTGATCGTGACGGTCTCGTAGCCGGACACCGGTCCCGCGTTGACGTTGAGGACGCCCGTTCCGCCGACATCTTCCCAGCGCAGGGAATCGTCGCCGTCGATGCGGGCTTCCAGGGTCGAGGCCCCGGCATGAAGAGGAACGACCATGGCGATGACGCCGGCCGCGAGGAAGGAAAGACGCATGAAAACACCCCCTTTAAGGATTAACGCTCGTGCCGCCCCAACATGGCGGGGGTGAGAATGTTCCGGCGGGCTTCTCTGGCGTCGGCAGCCCCGCGACGAGCTGAGCGGGAACCTGCCCAAATCTCGCCACGATCAGGGCGCAAAAAAGGTTCAATGCCCCGTAGCCGCCTGATAAAGCTCACGACCCCGAAGCAGATCGAGCGCAAGCGCGACCGGCGCGAGACAGGCATGGAGGTCGTGCTGCGGCGCTGCTCCAGGTGCCGGGGGACGGGTCAGGCGGTGTGCCAGATCTGCAGCGGGTCGGGCATGGTTCTGGCGGGCAAGGACGTCTTCGGACGTCTCCAGTATGCGCGGTGCAGCGGGTGCTTCGGGACGAAGACGATCCGCTGCACGACCTGCGGGGGAACGGGCTGGCTCTAGCCGGCCGACGTCAGGACCAGGGACCCGCGCGCCGGGCGGGGCCGGCCATGCCGCGATCGGCCATCTCCTGAAGCTTCGCGATGCGGTTCTCTGTCGCCGGGTGGGTGGAGAAGAGCTTGTCGTGCGCGAAGGCGTGGAGAGGATTGATGATGAACATGTGCGCCGACGCGGGGTTGCGTTCCGCCGACACCATGTCGATCCGCGAGGCCGCGCGCTGGATCTTCGCCAGCGCGGAGGCGAGCCAGAGGGGCTGGCGGCAGATCTCGGCCCCGATGCGGTCGGCCTCGTATTCGCGGGTGCGGGAGATCGCCATCTGCACGATCCCGGCGGCAAGCGGGGCGAGGATGATGGCCGCCAGCATGCCCACGACGCCCAGAGGGTTGTCGCGGTTGCCACGGAAGAAGAAGGCGAACTGCGTGAGCATCCCGATGGCGCCCGCGAGCGTCGCGGTGATCGTCATGATGAGCGTGTCGCGGTTCTTGATGTGGGCGAGCTCGTGCGCCATGACGCCCGCGACCTCCTCGCGGCTGAGGCTTTGGAGAAGCCCGGTCGTCGCCGCGACGGCGGCGTTCCGGGGGTTGCGTCCGGTGGCGAAGGCGTTGGGCTGGTCTGTCTGGATCAGGTAGACCTTGGGCATGGGGAGCCCTGCGTTCCGGGCAAGCTCGTCCACCATGTTCACGAGATCGGGCGCGGTGCGGGCGTTGACCTCGACCGCGTTGTGCATCCTCAGCACCATCCTGTCGGAGGAGTACCACGCGAAGAGGTTGGTCCCCGCCGCGAAGATGAACGCGAGGACCATGCCCTGCTGGCCGCCGATGAGGAGGCCCACCATGCCGAAGAGCGCCGTCATGCCGGCGAGGAGGAGGGCGGTGCGCGCGTAGGGCATGGATGTCTCCCGCAGTCTGGTTCCCCGACGATATGGGAAGCAGGGCCGCTGAGGGAAGGGCGTCGTTTTCCTGCGCCGAGGCGTCGGCTCTGCCTTCACCGATGCGGGTCCGCCGCCGTAGGAGAGGGAAGGCAGTCGGCGGAGGGATCGGGCCATGAAGACGCATGTTCGGGCGCTTGTGGTGGGCGGCGGCGCGGTGGGGACGGGGATCGCCTATCACCTGGCCCGCGCCGGCTGGGAGACGATGCTTCTGGAGCGGGACGAGCTGACGAGCGGGTCGACCTGGCATGCGGCGGGGCTTCTGCCGCTGTTCAACATGGGCTATGCGACGAGCCACATCCACGACTATTCGGTCCGGTTCTACAAGGGGCTCGAGGCGGAGACGGGGCTGAACCCGGGCTTCGCGGTCGTGGGCAACCTGCGGATGGCGCAGACCGACGCCCGGATGGACGAGTACCGGCTCTATTCGGCCACCGCCGAGACGGTGGGGATCGAGCACGAGTTCCTGACGCCGGCCGAGATCAAGGCGCGCTGGCCGCTGGTGCGGACCGAGGACCTCAAGGGCGCGCTGTTCCATCCGACGGACGGCTACATCAACCCCGCCGACGTGACGCAGGCGATGGCCAAGGGCGCGCGCCAGCGGGGCGTGGAGATCGTGCGCCGCGTGCAGGTGGATGGCTACCGCTGGACGGGGTCCGAATGGGTCGTCTCCTGCGTGCGGATGGTGGAGAAGGGGGGGAACCTCGTGCCGTCCGACGAGCGGTTCGAGGTGGTGGCCGAGCATGTGGTGACGGCCACGGGCAACCACGCGCAGCGCACCGCGCGGCTTCTGGGGCTGAAGACGCCCGCGATCCCGGTCGAGCACCAGTACATCGTGACCGAGCCCGATCCGGCGCTGCAGGAGTGGCGGAAGTCGAACGGGGAGCACCCCGTCCTGCGGGATGCGGATGCGAAGTGGTACGTCCGGGAGGAGCGCGGGGGATGGATCCTCGGCCCCTACGAGCACGGGGCGCCCGCGCGGTTCCTCTACGACGTGCCGGAGTCGTTCCGGGCGGACCTGTTCCCGCTCGATCTGGAGCGGATCGAGGCGGAATACATGAGCATGATCCACCGGATCCCGTCGTCCGAACATGTCGGGCTCAAGGACGACTTCAACGGGCCGATCTGCTACACGCCGGACGGGAACCCTCTGGTGGGTCCGGCGCCGGGGCTGAGGAACATGTGGCTCGCCGAAGGCTTCTCCTTCGGGATCACGGCGGCGGGGGGGACCGGGCATTACCTCGCGCAGATGATGGTGGAGGGGGAGGCCGAGATCGACATGGCCTCGCTCGATCCGAAGAGGTTCGGGTCGGACTGGATGACGACCGAGTATGCCGCGCGGAAGAACGAGGAGTGCTACGCGCATGTGTTCATCCTCCACCACCCCGACGAGGAGCGGGAGGCGTGCAGGCCCTTGCGGACCGCGCCGGTCTACGAGCGGCAGAAGGCACTGGGCGCGCAGTTCGGGCAGGTGAACGGCTGGGAGCGGCCGATCTACTACGGGCCGGTGGGGGCGGCGGAGGACTTCGACCACGGGACGCGCAGTTTCCGGCGCGGGGGATGGTGGGAGTACGCGGTGGCCGAGGCCCGGGCCGTGCGGGAAACGGCGGGGCTGATCGACGCCACCGCCTTCGCCAAGCATCTGGTGCGCGGGCCGGGGGCGACGGCGTTCCTCGACCGCTTCACGACGAACCGGCTGCCGAAGGTGGGGCGGATTTCGCTGACCTACGCGCTGACGGACGCAGGGACGGTGCGGACGGAATACACCATCGTGCGGACGGGCGAGGACGCCTACTACCTCGTCTCCGCCGGGGCCTGGGCGGCCTATGACGGGGATTACCTCAGGAAGGCGGCGGAGGATTTCGTCGCGGCGGGAGGGGCTTGGGTTGATATCCATGACGTGACGACGCAGTGGGGGGTCTTCGCGCTCGCGGGGCCGAAGTCGCGCGACATCCTGCGGGAGATCGTGAAGGACCGGGAGCCGGAGACGGCGCTCGGCAACAAGCGGTTCCCCTGGCTGTCGATGCGGGAGATCGAGCTCGGCATGTGCCCGGTGCGGGCGATCCGGGTGGCCTATACGGGCGAGCTCGGCTGGGAGCTGCACCATCCGATCGAGATGCAGCGCTACCTGTGGGACCTCCTGCTCCCGGCCGGTGAGAAGCACGGGATGCGGCTCGTCGGCGCGCGGGCGCAGAACTGGCTCCGGCAGGAGAAGAGCTACCGCGCCTTCGGAACGGAACTGGGGCGGGACGCGACGCCGCTCGAGGGCGGGCTCGACCGGTTCGTGGACGGGGCCAAGGACTTCCACGGGAAGGCGCGGATGGAGGCGACGGGCGTGCGCGCGCGCTGCGTCACCGTGCTGATCGACGGGCCTGAGGATGCGGACCCATGGGGGCGCGAGGGACTGTTCGCGGACGGGCGGAAGGTCGGGCGGCTGACCTCGGGCGGCTGGTCGGTGGCCTTCGGGACGTCCATCGGGATGGGGTATGTGGAGCCCGAGCTCGCCGCGCCGGGGACGGCGCTCATGGTGCGGATGCAGGGGCGGCTCTGGCCGGCTGTGGTGACGGAGGACAGCCCCTACGATCCGGAGAACGCGCGCCTCAGGGCGGACGGGTAGGGGCGCCGCCCGCCGTCGCTCGCAAGGCTCGGCATCCTGGGCTGCCCCCGCTGCGCGAGGGCTTGCGCGGTCGCCACAGTGTTGCCGGGATGCCGTTCGAAAGGGAGACGGTCGTTCAGCCGCGCAGCGGACTGTTCCCGAACCGTCGACGATTCGTGCAGCCCATGTGGACGAATCCCGCGTGCCGTGGACAGGGAGTTACCCATGAAACGCCCCTCGACGCCCTGAAATCGGGGCCTCGCGAGCCGTCCCGGCCCCGTTAACCTGTTGCTAGCACTTGCATCTCAGGATGCCCCGGGGCGTGCGGCGAGCGCGCCTCGCGGCCTCCACGTGTTTTCCCCATTCGTGACACAATTGTCCACAAGCCTCGCCATGAAGGTTAATCGCCCGGAGCGCGTCGATGAACGCCATGTCCAGGATCAGGAATTCGGCCCTTTCGCTGGGGATCGCCGGCACCGCCAACGTGCGGACGCCCTGCGGGGCGCGGCACGTGGCCAACCTGCGCCCCGGCGATCTCGTCGTCACGCGGGACCGTGGGCTCCGGCCGGTACGGCTCGTCTGGAGCCGCACGGTGACGGAGGCGGACATGGCGGCGGATCCCTCGCTGGCGCCGGTCTGTCTCCGTCCCCGTGCGATCGGACCGATGATGCCGCAGCGTGACCTGCTCGTCGGGGGCGACCACCGTCTCCTGATCCCGGGCTACCGGCTGGCCGACCGCCCCGACACGGCCGCCGCGCTGATCCCCGCGCGGGAGATCGCGGGAACCTCGGACGCGGCCTTCTCCGACCGGGGGCGGGGGGAGATGACCTACTGGAACCTCGTCTTCGACGCGCATGAGGTCTTCACGGCCAACGGCCTGCCCGTGGAAAGCTTCCACATCACGGACGCCACGATCGAGGCGGTCCCGGCCGACGTCCGCGCGCGGATCGGGGAGGTGTTCCCCGACCTTGCGGGCCGGGCGGAGGAGCACCGGGTGCTCTGCTATCCGGTCGCCGGACGCGACAGCTACCTGCCGGAATACGCCTGAACGGCCGCGGGTCCCGCCGGCCCGCCCGCGCGCGGCCCCTCCCCCATCCCCTGCTGCTTCTATCTGCCTCCAAGTATCCTCGGGGGAGCGCGAGGGGGCAGACAGCCCCCTCGCTCCTCCGCTTGCCTGCCTTCGGCAGGACGGGGCAGACAGCCCCCTCGCTCCTCCGCTTGCCTGCCTTCGGCAGGACGGGGCAGACAGCCCCCTCGCTCCTCCGCTTGCCTGCCTTCGGCAGGACGGGGCAGACAGCCCCCTCGCTCCTCCGCTTGCCTGCCTTCGGCAGGACGGGGCAGACAGCCCCCTCGCTCCTCCGCTTGCCTGCCTTCGGCAGGACGGGGCAGACAGCCCCCTCGCGTCCGCGATTTCAGCCGATGCCCTGCCGGAACCGGTCGGGCGCCAGCGCCGCCACGACCCCGGGCGGCAGGTCCGGCACCGCGCCGATGATGCGCGCCGCGACAAGAGCCGAGGCCGCCGGAGAGGTCTGGAAGCCGTACCCGCCCTGTCCCGCGCACCAGACGAAGGCGGGGTCGAGCGGATCGGGGCCGAGCACGAGGCAGCGGTCGGGGGCGAAGGTCCTGAGGCCCGCCCAGGACGACTCGACCCGCGTCACCGGTTCGGTCACGCGCGCCTCGTAGCGGGCGAGCCCCTCGGCCAGCACCATGTCGTCGGCCCAGGCGTCGTGCGGCTCCTGCGGGTCCTCCTCGGCGGGGGAGACGATGAGCCGTCCGGCGTCGGGCTTGGCGTACCAGCTTTCGCCCGCACCGAAGATCATCGGCCAGCGCGAGACGTCGTGGCCGCCCGGCGCCGGAATGCGCGCCATCGAGCGGCGCATCGGCGTGAGGCCGATGGGTGCGATGCCCGCCAGCGTCGCGATGCGGTCGGCCCAGGCACCTGCCGCGTTGACGAGCACGCGGGCCTCGTGATCGGCGCCGGCGGCGGTCACCGCCCAGCCCGCGGCGGTGCGGCGGATGGCGGTGACGGGCGCGCCGGTCAGGATCCGCCCGTTGCCCCGGGCGATCCGCGCGAAGTGCTGGAGCAGGCGGTCTGTGTCGATGTCCCAGGCCTCGGCATGGGTGGCGGCGAAGGCGACGGTCGCGGGGTTCAGGATCGGGACGAGGGCGCGCGCCTCCTCCACCGGGATCCGCTCCATGTGCATGGCGGCGACATCCGCGTCGAAGGCCGGGGCCTCCTCGGCGCCGCCCACCATCAGGAGGCCGCGGGGGGAGAGGAAGCCGCCCGCCTCGGTCGCGTGGAAGTCGAAGCTCGCGCGGTTCAGCGCGACGGTGGCGGGCTTGCCGTAGGTCGGCTCGAAGAGTGCGGCGGAGCGGCCGGAGGCGTGGTAGCCGAGCGCGGTTTCCGCTTCGAGAAGCGTGACGCGGCCGTGGGCGGCAAGGCGCGCGGCGGCGGAGGTGCCTGCGATCCCGCCGCCGATGATGAGGAAATCGTCCATGTCGGGATAGGGCATGGGGCCGGGGGCCGCGTCAATGGGGCCTTGCGTTGACACGGCGCGCGGGGCGGGGGACGGTCCGGACGCAACGGAGGGACGATGGACGGGAGCGCGTTTCCGCAGGTGCTGGCACAGGGGCTCGACGGGCTCGTCGTGCGCTTCGGCGACCGGGTGACGGAGCCCGCGAACCGCGCCGCGCTCGCCTTCCGCGGGGCGCTGGAGCGGGAGGGCTGGGCGGGGGTGGAGGAGACCTCGCCCGCACTCGTGTCGGTCTTCGTGCGATATGATCCGCGGGCGGTGGGGCTGGGGGAGATGGCGGCGCGGCTGCAGGCGTTCCTCGAATCGCGGGACTGGTACGGGGAGGCGCTGACGGGCGCGCGGCGGCTCTGGCGGGTTCCGACGCTCTACGGCGGGGCGGACGGGCCGCAGCTGGGCGAGTCGGCGGCGATGGCGGGGGTGAGCGAGGCCGAGGCGGTGCGGGAGATCGCGGCGGCCCGGCTCCGGGTGCTCGCCATCGGCTTCGCGCCGGGGCAGCCCTACCTGGGCGAACTGCCGGAGCGCTGGGCGCTGCCGCGGCAGACCGGACTCACGCCCGAGGTGCCCGAGGGCGCGGTGACGGTCGCGGTGCGGCAGGCGGTGCTCTTCGCGAACCCCTCGCCCACCGGCTGGCGCTGGATCGCGCGGACGGCGTTCCGCTGCTTCCGGCCCGAGGCGGCGGAACCCTTTCCGCTGCGTCCCGGGGACGAGGTCCGGTTCGAGATTGTGTCGGCCGAGGCCATGGCGCGCATCCGGGCCGAGGACCCCGCCGGCGGCGGTGCCGTGGCGGTGCCGCTGTGATCCTCGTGCGCGAGGCGGGGCCGGGGGTCACCGTGCAGGACCTCGGCCGGCCCGGATGGCTCGCCGAGGGGCTGTCGCGTGGGGGCGCGGCCGACAGGCTGGCGCTCTTCGAGGGCGCGGCGCTCCTCGGTCAGGACGCGGGCTGCGCGGCGGTCGAGATGGCGGGATACGGGGGCGTGTTCGAGGCTGCGGAGCCTCTGCGCTTCGCGCTGACAGGGGCGGAGATGGCGGCTCGGATCGCGGGGCGGGCGGTGGAGCCCTATTCGGTGCAGGTGCTTCCGGCGGGGGAGCGGCTGGTGGTCGGCGGCGCGCGGGCCGGGGTCTACGGCTACCTCCACCTGGGCGGCGGGATCGCGACGGAGCCGGTGATGGGGAGCCGGTCGGCGCATCTCGCCGCGCGGATCGGCGTGCGCATCGGTGCCGGGGACCGGCTGCCCGTTGGGGCGGACGACGGCGGCGCGGCCGTGCGGCTCGCGGTGCCCGGCCGGCTTGGCGGCGGCGAGGTGCGGATGCTGCCGGTGCCGCAGACCGCGCTCTTCGCGGCGGAGGAGATCGCGCGCTTTGCGGCGACGGACTTCGTGCGGGAGGCAAGGGGCAACCGGCAGGGCGTGCGGCTCGGGTTCGACGGCGCGCCGTTCCTCGGCGCGGCGGGCCTGAGCCTCGTGTCCGAGGTCGTGCAGCCGGGGGACATCCAGCTGACCGGGGACGGCGCGCCCTACGTGCTGCTGGCCGAATGCCAGACGACCGGAGGCTATCCCCGGATCGGGACGGTGCTGCCCTGCGATCTGCCGGTGGTGGCGCAGGCGGCGCCGGGGACACGATTGCGATTCCGGATGGTGAGCGTGGAGGAGGCGCTGGCCGCCAGCCCGCCCGAGGCGGAGGTTCTGGCGGGGCTCGGACGCATCCTCCGTCCGGTGGTGCGGGGGGCGGAGGAGGTGGCGGACCTTCTCGCCCATCAGCTCATCAGCGGGGTGACGGCGGGGGACGATCCGGCCTGATCAGGCCCAGCCGTCCTCGCCGGTGAAGGCGCGGGTGATCGGATGAAGCCGGTCCGCCAGCCCCGCGATCACGTCGAAGTGGTGGCGGTGCGGGTCGTGGTGAACGCGCGTCGCGACTCCCGGAAGGGTCCAGGCGCTGGCGAGAAGGTCGGTCTGTCGGACGAACTCGGGCCGTTCGGAGGCGCCGACCCAGGCGGTGAGGCGGGTGCCGGGGACGGGGTCGAGGAGCGCGGGGCTTTCGCTGCGGGCCTCGCCCCCGTCGATCCCGAGCGTGTCGTTCATCCGGGTGGCGCGGAGCGGACGGAGATCGTGGACGCCGCTGATCGAGAGGATGTGGGCGATGCGGGCGCGGACCGCGGGGTCGAGCGGCGACCCCTCGCACGCCATGCGGCAGACGAGGTGGCCGCCGGCGGAATGCCCCGAAAGGCGGATCGGACCGGGGACGAGCGTCGCGGCATGGGCAATGGCGGCGGCGATCTCCTGCGTGATCCCGCCGATGCGCGCCTGGGGCGCGAGCGTGTAGGACGGGAGCGCGACGGCCCAGCCCGCGTCGACCGCGCCGGCGGCGAGATGCGACCAGGCCGACCTGTCGAAGGCCATCCAGTAGCCGCCGTGGACGAAGACGGCGAGGCCTTTCGGCGACGCGTCGGGGAGGAAGACGTCGAGGCGGTGGCGCGGCGAGCGACCGTAGGGAATGTCGAGACGCGCGCGGGGACCGAGGCCGGCGCGGAAGGCTGCGGCCGCGGGGTCCCAGGTGGCGATGATCTCGTCGGCGCCGGGGATATGGGCGCGGTTGGCGTAGGCGTCGTCCCAGTCGGTGATCATGGCGGTCCTCTCGGGGAGAGAGGTGCCAGAATTCGGCGGCAGGGTCGAGGGGCGGCCGCTCCTTCACTTCTGCTTCTATCTGCCTGCAAATATCCTCGGGGGAGCGCGAGGGGGCAGACAGCCCCCTCGCTCCTTCCGTTCCCGACATCGCTGCGTTGCTTCAAGCTTCAAATATTCAACGTTGAAATGACTGGCGCCCGTGGTAGCCTCAGCGCGACGCCACACGGAGGGACCGATGAGAATCGCCTGTCTCGGCGGCGGCCCGGCGGGCCTCTACTTCGCAATCTCGATGAAGCTGCGCGACCCCGCGCACGAGGTCGTGGTGGTCGAGCGGAACCGCGCGGACGACACCTTCGGCTGGGGCGTGGTCCTGTCGGAGGAGACGCTCCAGAACCTTGCCGCGAACGATCCCGTCAGCGCGGCGGCGATCCGGGCGCATTTCGCCTATTGGGACGACATCGCCGTGGTGAAGGAGGGGGCGCGTGTCGTCTCCACCGGGCACGGGTTCTGCGGGATCGGGCGGAAGCAGCTGCTTCTGCTGCTGCAGGACCGGGCGCGGGAGCTGGGGGCGGAGCTGCGGTTCGAGACGGAGCTGCCGGGCGCTTCGGCGCTGATGGGGGACTACGACCTGGTCGTGGCGGCGGACGGGCTCAACTCGAAGACGCGGGGCGAGTTCGCGGACGCCTTCCGCCCCGCCATCGACCTGCGCCGCTGCAAGTTCGTCTGGCTCGGCACGCGGCAGAAGTTCGACGACGCCTTCACCTTCATCTTCGAGAAGACGCCCAAGGGCTGGGTCTGGGCGCACGCCTACCAGTTCGACGCCGACACCGCGACCTTCATCGTGGAATGCACGGAGGAGACCTGGGCCGCCTATGGCTTCGGGGAGATGAGCCAGGAGGAGAGCATCGCGACCTGCGAGGCGATCTTCCGCGATCATCTCGGCGGGCATCCCCTCATGTCGAACGCGAGGCACCTGCGGGGGTCGGCGTGGCTGAACTTCCCGCGCGTGCTCTGCGAGCGGTGGTATCACGGGAACGTCGTGCTGATGGGCGATGCGGCGGCGACGGCGCATTTCTCGATCGGGTCCGGGTCGAAGCTCGCGATGGAAAGCGCGATCGCGCTGGCCGAGTATCTCCATTCCGAACCCGACATGGCGGCGGCGTTCGGCAAGTACCAGGAGGAGCGGCGGACGGAAGTCCTCAGGCTCCAGTCGGCCGCGCGCAACAGCCTCGAATGGTTCGAGGAGGTGGAGCGGTATCTCCATCTCGACATCGTGCAGTTCAACTATTCGCTGCTCACGCGGTCGCAGCGGATCAGCCACGAGAACCTGCGGCTCAGGGACCCGGAGTGGCTGGAGGGCGCGGAGCGGTGGTTCCAGACGCAGGCCGGGGTGTCGCCCAACGCGCCCGTGCGGGCGCCCATGTTCGCGCCGTTCCGGCTGCGGGGAATGGAGCTGCGCAACCGCGTCGTCGTCTCGCCCATGGCGCAATACAAGGCCGAGGACGGCTGCCCGACGGACTGGCACCTCGTCCATCTGGGCGAGCGGGCGAAGGGCGGCGCGGGGCTCGTCTATACGGAGATGACCTGTGTCTCTCCGGAGGGGCGGATCACGCCGGGCTGCCCGGGGCTCTATGCCCCTGAGCATGAGGCGGCGTGGCGCCGCGTGGTGGCGTTCATTCACCGGGAGACGGAGGCGAAGGTCTGCTGCCAGATCGGGCACGCAGGGCGGAAGGCGTCGGTGCAGGTGCCGTGGGAGGACGACGAGATGCCCTTGCGGATCGGCGGGTGGGAGACGCTGGGGCCGTCGGCTGTGGCGTGGTCGAAGGACCATGCCGCGCCGCGGGAGATGAGCCGGGCCGATATGGAGCGGGTGACGGCGGAGTTCGTGGCGGCGACCGAGATGGCCGCGCGGGCGGGGTTCGACATGGTCGAGCTGCACGCGGCGCATGGGTATCTGGTGTCGTCCTTCATCTCTCCCCTGTCGAACCGGCGGACGGACGACTACGGCGGATCGCTGGAGAACCGGATGCGCTGGCCGCTCGAGGTGTTCGCGGCGATGCGGGCGGTCTGGCCCGGGGACAAGCCCATGTCGGTGCGCATCTCGGCCAACGACTGGGTGGGCGCGGAAGGCGTGACACCGGAAGAGGCGGTGGCCATCGCGAAGGCGTTTTCGGAGGCGGGCGCGGACATCATCGACGTCTCCGCCGGGCAGACCTCGACCGAGGCGCGGCCGGTCTACGGGCGGATGTTCCAGACGCCGTTCTCGGACCGCATCCGGAACGAGGCCGGGATAGCGACGATGGCGGTGGGCAACATCTTCGAGGCGGATCACGTCAACTCGATTCTGATGGCGGGGCGGGCGGACCTCGTGTGCCTTGCCCGGCCGCATCTCGCGGACCCCTACTGGCTTCTCCATGCGGCGGCGGGGATCGGGGACCGGCACGAGCCCTGGCCCGCGCCCTATCGGGCCGGGCGGGACCAGTATTGGCGGCTCGCCGGCCGCGCGCAGGCCGAGGAGGTGCGGGTGTGAGGCGCGTTCTCGTCACCGGCGGCGGGTCGGGGATCGGGCGGGCGGTGGCCCGCGCCTTTGCCGGGGAGGGCGATGCGGTGACCATCGCCGGGCGGCGGCGGGAGGCGCTGGAGGAGACGGCGGAGGGCTTCGCGATGGACGTCCGCGTGGCGGACGTGACGGACGAGGCGCAGGTGGCGGCGCTGTTCGAACGACACTTCGACGTCGTCGTCGCGAATGCCGGTGCGGGCAAGGCCGCGCGGCTGAAGGACACCTCATTGGCCATGTGGAACGACACGCTGGCGGTGAACCTGACGGGCGTGTTCCTGACGTTCCGGGCGGCCTATCCGGCGATGGGGCCGGGGGGGCGGCTGATCGCGATTGCCTCCACCGCGAGCCTCAAGGGCGGGCCGGCGGTGGCGGCGTATGCGGCGGCCAAGCACGGGGTGCTGGGGCTCGTGCGGTCCCTGGCGCTGGAAGTGGCGAAGAGCGGGATCACGGTGAATGCGGTCTGCCCGGGGTATGTGGATACGCCGCTGACGGAGAAGGCGGTGGCGGGGCTGATGGCGCGGAAGGGGATCGGCGAGGCGGAGGCCACGGCGATGGTCACGGGGGGCAATCCGCTGGGGCGGCTCATCGCGACCGAGGAGGTGGTGGCGGCGGTGATGTTCCTCGCCTCGCCGGGGGCGTCGATGGTGAACGGGCACGCGCTGACGGTCTCGGGAGGCGAGATATGACCGTGGCCGAGCGGAGCCTTGCCAAGGACCGGCTGCGGCTGTGGTTGCGGCTCCTGAAGGCGACGCGGCTGGTGGAGGGGGCGCTCCGCGAGCGGATGCGGGCCGAGCGGGGGACGACCTTGCCGCGCTTCGACGTGATGTCGGCGCTCTACCGGGCGGGCGAGGGGCTGCGGATGAGCGACCTGTCGGGCGTACTGATGGTGTCGAACGGGAACGTCACCGGGATCGTGGACCGGCTCGAGGCCGAGGGCTTCGTGGAGCGGGTGGCCGTGGAGGGGGACCGGCGTGCGACGCGGGTGCGGCTGACGAAGGCAGGGCGGGAGGCGTTCGAGGACATGGCCGAGGAGCACGAGGTCTGGGTGGACCGGCTGCTAGCAGGGCTCACCCCGCGGGAGACGGAGGAGGCGGCGCGGTTGCTCGAGAAGCTGTCGGCTGGGGTCATGGCGGGGAGGGGCGCATGAAGATGGCGGATCGGACACCGGTGCACTTCCGGGCGGAGGTGAGCGGGCGGATCGCGACGGTGCGACTCGACCGGCCGGACCGGAAGAACCCGCTGACCTTCGAGAGCTACGCGGAACTGCGCGACTGGTTCCGGGCGCTGCCTTACGCGGAGGACGTGGACGTGGTGGTGTTCGGATCGGCCGGGGGGAACTTCTCCTCAGGCGGGGATGTGCACGACATCATCGGGCCGCTGACGCGGATGAGCATGAGGGAGCTCCTCGCGTTCACGCGGATGACGGGCGACCTCGTTAAGGCGATGCTCCATTGCGGGAAGCCCGTGGTGGCGGCGGTGGACGGGGTCTGCGTCGGCGCGGGCGCGATCATCGCGATGGCGTCGGATTTGCGGGTGGGTACGCCCGCGGCGAAGGTGGCGTTCCTGTTCACGCGCGTGGGGCTTGCGGGGGCGGACATGGGGGCCTGCGCGATGCTGCCCCGGATCGTCGGGCAGGGGCGGGCGGCGGAGCTGCTTTACACCGGGCGGAGCATGGGGGCCGAGGAGGGGCTGGCCTGGGGGTTCTTCAACCGGGTCGTGGCGCGGGAGGCGCTGGAGGCCGAGGCGCGGGCGCTCGCGGAGCGGATCGCGGCGGGGCCGACGTTCGCGCATGGAATCACCAAGACGCAGCTCGTGCAGGAGTGGAACATGAGCCTCGACCAGGCGATCGAGGCGGAGGCGCAGGCGCAGGCGATCTGCATGATGACCGAGGATTTCCGGCGGGCGTACCGGGCCTTCGTGGCGAAGGAGACGCCGGTGTTCGGGGGGGATTGAGGGTGCGTAGGTCCGGCGGCGCGCGGGCGGAGGGTGCGGGAGCCTCCGGCGGGAGTATTTGGGCCGAGATGAACGGGGGAGGGCACGCGCATGGCTGATGTGAGCTTCCTCGACTGGCCGTTCTTCGAGGATCGGCATCGGGCGTTTGCCGAGGCGCTGGATGGCTGGGCGGCCGGGCTGGCGGTCGATCACGGGGATACGGATGCGGCGTGCCGGGCGCTCGTGCGGCGGCTGGGGGCGGACGGGTGGCTCGCGCCCACCGGGGCCGGGGAGGGCGAGCGGCTCGACGTGCGGACGCTCTGCCTCGCGCGGGAGGTGCTGGCGCGGCACGACGGGCTCGCGGATTTCGCCTTCGCCATGCAGGGGCTGGGGATGGGGGCGGTGACGCTGTTCGGGACGCCTGTCCAGCGGGAATGGCTGGCGCGGACGCGCGCGGGGGAGGCGATCGCGGGGTTCGCGCTGACGGAGCCGCGGTCGGGGTCGGATGTGGCGAACTCCACGATGACGGCGGTGCGGGACGGGGGCGGCTGGCGGCTTGACGGGGAGAAGACGTGGATCTCGAACGGGGGGATCGCGGATGTCTATACCGTCTTCGCGCGCACCGGGGAGGCGCCCGGAGCCAAGGGGCTGTCGGCGTTCCTCGTGCCCGCGGACACGCCGGGGCTGACGGTGGCGGAGCGGCTGGAGACCGTGGCGCCGCATCCGCTGGCGACCTTGCGCTTCGCGGGGGTCCGGGTGCCGGGCGATGCGCTGATCGGGGAGCCGGGGGCGGGGTTCCGGATCGCGATGACGGTGCTGGATCACTTCCGCCCCACGGTGGCGGCGGCGGCCTTGGGCTTCGCGCGGCGGGCGATGGACGAGGCGGTGGCGCGGGTGAAGGCGCGGGAGATCGGCGGGCGCCCTCTGGCGGAGATGCAGATGGTGCAGGGGCATCTGGCGGACATGGGGGTGGCGGTCGATGCGGCGGCGCTCCTCGTCTACCGGGCGGCTTGGGCGAAGGACCGGGGGCAGGCGCGGATCACGCGGGAGGCGGCGATGGCCAAGCTCTTCTCCACCGAGGAGGCGCAGAAGGTGATCGACATGGCGGTGCAGCTTCATGGCGGGGACGGGGTACGGAAGGGGTCTGTCGTGGAGCGGCTTTACCGGGAGATCCGGGCGCTTCGGATCTACGAGGGCGCAAGCGACGTGCAGCGGGTGGTGATCGCGCGGGCGGTGCTGGAGGGTGGCGCGTGATGCTGGGACCGAGCGGACACAAGGACACATTCGCGCGGGACAACCTGCCGCCCATGGAGGAGTGGCCGGAGATCCGGCTCGGGTCCTTCGACTATCCGGAGTGGCTGAACGTCGGCGTGGAGCTGACCGACCGGATGGTGGAGCGGGGGTTCGGCGACCACACGGCGCTGATCGGGAACGGGCGGCGGCGGACCTACAAGGAGTTGACCGACTGGTCGAACCGGATCGCCCATGCGCTGGTCGAGGATTACGGCGTCAGGCCCGGGAACCGGGTGCTGATCCGGTCGGCGAACAACCCCGCGATGGTGGCCTGCTGGCTGGGCGCAACGAAGGCAGGGGCGGTGGTGGTGAACACCATGCCGATGCTGCGGGCGGGAGAGCTTTCCAAGATCGTGGAGAAGGCCGAGATCAGCCACGCGCTGTGCGACACGCGGCTGATGGAGGAGTTGGTCCTCTGCGGGAAGGGGTCCGCGTTCCTGCGCACGGTCGTTGGGTTCGACGGGACGGCGAACCATGATGCGGAGCTGGACCGCGTGGCGCTGAACAAGCCCGTGCGGTTCGAGGCGGTGCGGACGGGGCGGGACGACGTGGCGCTGCTGGGGTTCACCTCCGGCACGACGGGGAGTCCGAAGGCCACGATGCATTTCCACCGCGATCTCCTGATCATCGCGGATGGCTATGCGCGGGAGGTGCTGGGGGTCACGCCGGAGGATGTGTTCGTGGGGTCTCCCCCGCTCGCTTTCACCTTCGGGCTGGGGGGGCTCGCGGTGTTCCCGCTGCGCTTCGGGGCGGCGGCGGCGCTTCTGGAGAACGCCTCGCCGCCGAACCTCATCGAGATCATCGAGACCTACCGGGCGACGGTGTGCTTCACGGCGCCCACGGCCTATCGCGTCATGCTGAAGGCGATGGCGGAGGGGGCGGACCTGTCGAGCTTGCGCGCCGCCGTCAGCGCGGGCGAGACGCTGCCCGCGCCGGTCTACGCGGAGTGGATGGCGAAGACGGGCAAGCCGATGCTCGACGGGATCGGGGCGACGGAGATGCTGCACATCTTCATCACCAACCGCTTCGGGGACAGCCATCCGGGCTGCACCGGGCGGCCCGTGACGGGCTACGAGGCGAAGGTGGTGGACGAGGAGATGCGGGAGCTGCCGCGCGGCGAGGTCGGGCGGCTGGCCGTGCGGGGGCCGACGGGGTGCCGGTATCTCGCCGATGCACGTCAGCGGGAGTATGTGCGGGACGGGTGGAACATCACCGGCGATGCCTTCTGGCAGGACGAGGAGGGGCGCTTCCACTTCGCCGCGCGGAACGACGACATGATCGTGTCGGCCGGTTACAACATCGCGGGGCCGGATGTGGAGGCCGCGTTGCTCGCGCACCCGGACGTGCTCGAATGCGCGGTGATCGGGGCGCCCGACGAGGAGCGGGGGCAGGTCGTCGAGGCGCATGTGGTGCTGCGGGAGGGGGTGGCGGCGTCCGACGTCATGGTGCTGAAGCTTCAGGAGCATGTGAAGCGGACGATCGCGCCCTACAAGTATCCGCGCCGGGTGGTGTTCGCGCAGGCGCTGCCGAAGACCGCCACGGGCAAGATCCAGCGCTTCCGGCTGAGGGAGGGGGCATAGTGAGCCGCTCGCCTTACGATCCGGCGGAGGAGGGGGCCGAGATGCGCTTCGACGGGCGCATGTCGTATTCCGATTACCTTGGGCTCGATGCGGTGCTGTCGGCGCAGCATCCGCTGAGCGAGGCCCATGACGAGATGCTGTTCATCGTGCAGCATCAGACGTCCGAGCTCTGGATGAAGCTCGCGCTGCACGAGATCGGGGCGGCGCGGGCGGCGATCGCGGAGGCCCGGCTCCAGCCGGCGTTCAAGATGCTGGCGCGGGTGGCGCGCATCCTCGAGCAGCTGAACGGGGCGTGGGACGTTCTGCGCACCATGACGCCGTCGGACTACACGACGTTCCGCGGGAAGCTCGGGCAGTCGTCGGGGTTCCAGTCCTGGCAGTACCGGATGATCGAGTTCACCGTGGGCAACCGCAATCCGGCGATGCTCCGGCCGCACGCGCACCGGGCGGCGGTGCTCGCCGCGCTCGAGGCGGAGTTGGCGCGGCCGTCGCTCTACGATGCGGCGCTGCACGCGCTGGCGCGGCGCGGGATCGCGGTGCCGGAGGAGGTGCTGGGGCGGGATGTGACGCAGGCCTATACGGCGCATCCGGGGGTCGCGGCGGCCTGGACCGTGGTCTACCGCTCTCCCGAGACGCAGTGGGAGCTTTACGAGCTGGCCGAGAAGCTCGTGGATTTCGAGGACTACTTCCGCCGCTGGCGCTTCAACCACGTGACCACGGTGGAGCGGGTCATTGGCTTCAAGCGGGGGACCGGGGGGACGGGGGGCGTCAGCTACCTCAAGCGGATGCTGGAGACGGAGCTGTTCCCCGAGCTCTGGCATCTGAGGACCGATCTGTGACTTGCGGCGAAGGGAGCGAGACCGCAGGGTCGGACACATAACGACAAGCAACAGGGAGACGACAATGAAACTCAAGTCAGCACTGATCGCAGGGATCGCGGCCGCCGCCCTCATGGCGGGGCAGGCGGTGGCCGAGGTGAAGGTGGGCATGATCACCACGCTGTCGGGCGGGGGCGCGGGCCTCGGCATCGACGTGCGGGACGGCTTCATGCTCGCGCTGAAGATGGCGGGCGAGGCGGGGTCGCAGGTCGAGGTCGTGATCGCCGATGACGAGCAGAAGCCGGACGTGGCGGTGCAGCTGGCCGACCGGATGATCCAGTCTGATCAGGTCGATGTGCTGACCGGCATCATCTGGTCGAACCTCGCCATGGCGGTGGTGCCGGGCGCGGTGGCGCAGGGCAAGTTCTACCTGTCGCCGAACGCCGGGCCGTCGGCTCTGGCCGGGGCCAACTGCCACGAGAACTACTTCAACGTGGCATGGCAGAACGACAACCTGCACGAGGCGGCGGGCGCCTATGCCAACTCGGCCGGCTACGCGAATTCGTTCATCCTCGCGCCGAACTATCCGGCGGGGACGGACGCGCTGGCAGGCTACAAGCGGTTCTACGAAGGCGAACTCGCGGGCGAGATCTACACCCAGCTCGGCCAGACCGACTACGCGGGCGAGATCGCGCAGATCCGGGCGTCGGGGGCGGACAGCGTGTTCTTCTTCCTGCCGGGCGGCATGGGGATCGCCTTCATGAAGCAGTACGCCGATTCCGGCGTGGACATCCCGGTGATCGGTCCCGCCTTCAGCTTCAGCCAGGACATCCTCGCCGCCGTGGGCGAGGCCGCTCTAGGCGTGCGGAACACGGCGCAATGGTCCCCCGACCTCGACAACGAGGCGAACGTGGCCTTCGTCGAGGCGTTCCAGGCCGACTACGGACGGCTCCCGTCGCTCTACGCGAGCCAGGGGTTCGACACGGCGAACCTTCTCCTGTCGGCCATGGCCAAGGCGGACGTGTCGGACGCGGACGCGTTCCGGGCGGCGCTGAAGGAGGCCGATTTCGCCTCCACCCGTGGCGACTTCCGGTTCAACACGAACCATCACCCGATCCAGGACATCTACGTCCGCGAGGTGATCGAGCAGAACGGCGTCATCACGAACCGGGTCGTCGGCGTCGCGCTGGAAGACCGCGGCGACGCCTTCGCCGACCAGTGCCAGATGTGATGCAGGGCAACCGCCCCATGAAAGAGATCGCCGCGCCCGAACATTCGGGCGCGGCGGCTGTTGGTCGGCTTCGTGAATGCGCAATTCCGGAGGACCGACATGTTTCATCATTCATCGCGGCTGCAGTACGAGGTCAGGGTCGATACGCCCGACCCGCAGTTCGCCAAGTTCCTGCAACAGGCCATCGGCGGGGTCGAGGGCGAGATCCGCGTGGCGATGCAGTATTTCTTTCAGGCCATGGGCGCGCGGGGGAACCCCAAGTACCGCGACATGCTCATGATGACGGCGACGGAGGAGCTGTCGCACATCGAGTTCCTGGGGCACGCGGTGGCGCTGAACCTCGAGGGAGCGCCGGTGTCGGTGCAGGAGGAGGCGGCGCGCGATCCGGTGGTCCATGCGATCATGGGCGGCGCGAACCCGCGGCACATCCTGTCCTCGGGCCTGTCGGCCATGCCGGTGAACGCCAACGGCGTGCCCTTCGACATGAGCCACATCTATGCGAGCGGCAACCTCGCGGCCGACATGATGGCGAACGTCATGGCGGAATCCACGGGGCGGGTGCTGGCGTCGCGGCTCTACAACATGACGGACGATGCGGGCATGAAGGACATGCTGTCCTTCCTCATCGCGCGGGACACGATGCACCAGCAGCAGTGGCTTGCCGTGATCGAGGACATGGGCGGGATGGCCGCCGCGCTGCCGATCCCCAATTCGACGCCAGAGTCCCATGAGGCGGTGGAGCATTCCTACTACTTCCTCAACACCTCGCTCGACGAGCCGACGCCGCACGGGCGCTGGACGTCCGGCCCGTCGCTCGACGGGAAGGCCGAGTTCCATGTGGTCGAGGGGGTGCAGCACGGGCTGGGGCAGAAGCCCGACCTCGGAAAGGCCCGCGACGACTCGGGCGCGCAGGTCGAACAGATGGCCTGACGCGCCGGGGAGGGCGGCATGACCGCCCTCCTCCTCATCGAACAGGTGCTGAACGGGCTCCAGCTCGGGATGACGCTGTTCCTCATGGCCTCGGGGCTGACGCTGGTGTTCGGCGTCATGGGGCTCATCAACCTCGCGCACGGGTCGCTCTACATGGTGGGGGCCTTCGCCTGCGCCACGGTGGCGGCGGCGACGGGGAGCTACTGGCTGGGGCTGGCGGCCTCGCTCGTCGCGGCGGCGGCGGCGGGGGCGATCGTGGAGGTCGCGGTGATCCGGCGGCTCTACAAGCGCGACCATCTGGACCAGGTGCTGGCGACCTTCGCGCTGATCCTCGTGTTCTCGGAAGGCACGCGCTGGGTCTTCGGGTCGTTCCCGCTGTATCTGTCGGTGCCCGAGCTGCTGCGCGGTCCGGTGAGCCTGCCCGGGGGGATCGAGTATCCGAAGTTCCGGCTCGCGATCATCGGGGCGGGGCTGGCCGTGGCGGCGTTCCTCTTCTGGCTGATCGCGCGGACGCGGCTTGGCATCCGCATCCGGGCGGGAGAGAGCGACCGCGAGATGATCGCGGCGCTGGGCGTCGACATCACGCGGCTCTACACCATCGTCTTCGCGCTGGGCGCGGCGCTTGCCGGGTTCGCGGGGGCGCTGGTGGGCACGCTGAGGTCGGTGCAGGTGGGCATGGGCGAGCCGGTGCTGATCCTGGCCTTCGTGGTGATCGTCATCGGGGGGATCGGGTCGATCAAGGGCGCGCTCGTGGGCGCGCTTCTGGTGGGGCTGACCGACACGCTGGGGAAGTTCCTCCTGCCGCAGATGTTCGGGCTGGTCATGGCGCCGTCGCAGGCGAATTCCGTGGGGTCGGCGCTGGCGTCGATGCTGATCTACATCCTGATGGCGATGGTGCTGATCTTCCGCCCACAGGGGCTATACGGGGTGCGGGCATGACGGACGCGGTGGCTGTTCCGCTCCGTCGGGGGCTGAGCCGGGAAGGGTGGGTGAACCTCGTCCTCCTCGCGGCGCTTGTCGCGGTGCCGCTGATCGCCCACGCGGCGGGCGAGCCGTTCATCGTGACGCTGGCCACCAAGGTCGCCATCCTCGCGCTGGCGGGCGTGGGGCTGAACCTCGCCCTCGGCCTCGGCGGCATGATCTCCTTCGGGCACGCGGCCTTCTTCGGGATCGGCGGCTACGTCACTGGCATCTTCGCGATCCATGCGTTCAACGCGACGCCGGTCACGACGCTGCCCTTCACGGTGCCGGGCACGAACGAGATGCTGGCGATCTGGCCGATGGCGATCCTGTTCTCGGGCCTCGCCGCGCTGGTGATCGGGGCGCTGTCGCTGCGTACGAGCGGCGTCTACTTCATCATGGTCACGCTGGCCTTCGCGCAGATGCTCTACTACTTCGCGATCTCCTGGCCCGCCTACGGGGGCGAGGACGGGCTGTCGTTCTTCGTGAGGAACACCTTCCCGGGGCTGAACACGCTTCGCCCGCTCGACTACTTCTTCGTGTGCCTTGGCGTGCTGCTTCTGGGCCTCGCCGTGTCGGCCATCATCGCGCGGAGCCGCTTCGGGCTGGCGCTGGAGGCGATCCGGCAGAACCGGGGGCGGGCGGTGGCGGTGGGGATCAGGCCGTTCCCGGTGCAGCTGACGGCCTTCGTCATCTCGGGCATGATCACGGGGCTGGCCGGGGCGCTCTACGCCGACCTCAACCGCTTCGTCTCGCCCACGATGCTGAGCTGGCACATGAGCGGGGAGATCATGGTCTTCGTGATCCTCGGCGGCGTCGCGCGGCTCTTCGGGCCGGTGGCGGGGGCGGCGCTGTTCATCCTTCTGGAGCATCTGCTGGGCGGCGTGTCGGACTACTGGCGGGCGGTGCTGGGGCTTCTGTTGCTGCTCGTCGTGCTCTTCGCGCCCGGCGGGATCGTGGGCGTGATCGCGGGGAGGCGGCGGCATGGCTGAGCCGATCCTCGAGATCCGGGGGCTGTCCAAGTCCTTCGGGGCGCTGAAGGCGACGGACGACGTGAGCCTCGACCTCCGGCCGGGGGAGATCCACGCGCTGATCGGGCCGAACGGGGCGGGGAAGTCCACGCTCATCAAGCAGATCGTGGGCGAGATCCGGCAGGACGCCGGGTCCATCCGCTTCGAGGGGCAGGCGATCGACGCGCTCGGCCCGGCGGAGCGGGCGCGGCTGGGGCTTGCGCGGAGTTTCCAGGTATCGTCGGTCCTGCCGGAGTTCACCGTGCTCCAGAACGTCATGCTTGCCGTGCAGGGCGCGAGCGGGGAGGTCTTCCGCTTTCTCCGCCCCGCGCTCCGCGACCCCGCGCTGACCGAGCCCGCGCTGTTCCACATCGCGCACGCGGGGCTGAAGGGGCGGGAGGGCGTGCCGGCGGCGGACCTTGCGCATGGGGAGCGGCGGAAGCTCGAGATCGCGATGGCGCTGGCGCTGCGTCCCCGCGCCTTCCTGCTGGATGAGCCGATGGCGGGGATGGGGCAGGAGGGGTCGGCGCAGCTGACGCGCATCCTGTCGGACCTGCGGGAGGAGGCGCCGATCCTCTTGGTGGAGCATGACATGGACGCGGTCTTTGCGCTGGCCGACCGCATCTCGGTGCTGGTCTACGGTCGGGTGATCGCGACCGGGACGGTGGCCGAGATCCGGAGTAATCCCGAGGTGCAGCGGTCCTATCTGGGGGAGGACGCATGAGCCTTCTTTCCCTCGACCGGGTGACGGCGTTCTACGGGCCGGTGCAGGCGCTGTTCGGCGTGACGCTGGAGGTCGGGCCGGGCGAGGTCGTCGCGCTGATGGGCCGGAACGGGATGGGCAAGACCACCACGATCCGCACGATCTGCCGGATGATGCCGCATGGCTCCGGCACGATCCGGTTCGGGGGCGAGGATCTGGCGCGCGTGCCGTCGCACAGGGCGGCGCAGAAGGGGATCGGGCTGGTGCCCGAGGGGCGGCGGTGCTTTCCGAACCTGACGGTGGCCGAGAACCTGATCGCCGCCGCGCGGCCGGGGGCGTGGGACATGGGGCGCGTGACCGCGCTCTTCCCGCGGCTGGGCGAGCGGCGGGATCAGTGGGCCTCGACCCTGTCGGGGGGGGAGCAGCAGATGCTGGCGATCGGGCGCGCGCTGATGACGAACCCCCGCCTCCTCATCCTCGACGAGGCGACGGAAGGGCTGGCGCCCGTGGTGCGGCAGGAGATCTGGGCGGCGATCCGGACGCTGAAGGGGGGCGAGATGGCCATTCTGCTGGTGGACAAGTCGCTGAGGGAGATCGCGTCCGTCGCGGACCGGGCCGTGATCCTCGAACGCGGGGCGGACGTGTGGGCGGGGCCGGTGGGCGGTCTGACGCAGGACCTGACCGCCCGGTATCTGGGGGTCTGAGATGGCGTTCCGACACGAGGAGCCGGTGCTGTTCCGGCACTGCGACCCCGCCGGAATCGTGTTCTACCCGCGCTACTTCGAGATGCTGAACGACTGCATGGAGGCGTGGTTCGGGCAGCGGCTGGGCTGGGCGTGGTCGGGGCTGCACGGGCCGGATGGGATGGCGGTGCCCACGGTGGCGGTGGAGGTGCATTTCTCCGCCCCGAGCCGGCATGGCGACCTGCTCGTCCTCACGCTGGAGGTCGTGAAGGTCGGGCGGACGAGCGTGGGGCTGAAGGTGGTGGCGCGGTGCGGCGACGAGGTGCGGCTGACGGCGGCGCAGACGCTCGTCTGCATCGCGAAGGAGACGGGGCGGCCGGTGGCCTGGCCCAAGGGGATCAGGCGGAAGATGGAGGAGGAGGCGGCGGATGCATGAGGTGATCCACCCCGAGGGCTGGGCGCCCGCGAAGGGCTATGCGAACGGGATGAGGGCGCCGGGCGGGCAGGTGTTCGTCGGCGGGCAGATCGGCTGGACCGGGGCGAAGGTGTTCGAGAGCCACGACTTCGTCGGGCAGACGGAGCAGGCGTTGCGGAATGTCGTGGCCGTGGTGGAAGCGGCGGGCGGGGGGCCGGAGCATATCGTGCGGCTCACCTGGTACGTGACGGACAAGCGGGAGTACCTCGCGCGCCAGAAGGAGGTGGGCGAGGTGTACCGGCGGGTGATGGGGCGGCATTTCCCGGCGATGACGATGGTGGTCGTGGCGGGGCTCGTCGAGGACGAGGCACTGGTGGAGATCGAGGCGACGGCGGTGGTGCCGGGGTAGGCGCGACGGAGGGCAGTGGCTGACCGCGGGCGGCCGCTCGATCGAGTGTGGTCAGCGCTTTATGGCGTCGTGCCCTTCCCCGCGTTTTCGTCGCGCTGGCGGTGACGAAGCGGCTGACCGGGGGGCGGTCAGCCGCTGCCCGGGCCGCTTCGCGGCTGTCCCGGGCGGGCACTCCGCTCGGGCATTCAGCCCAGCAGGAACGACGCCGTCAGCGCCACGCCGATCACCGCCACGCCGATCCGCATGGCCCTGGCCGGGACGAAGCGCGTCAGGTGCCCGCCGATCCAGCCGCCGACAAGGCCTCCCGCCAGCACCAGAAGGGCCGCGGGCCAGTCGACGAGGCCCGACAGCATCAGCGGCACGACGGCGGTGGTGGAGATGGCGACGGCCATGAGGTTCTTGGCCGCGTTCGCCTCCTGGATGGCAAGGCCGCTCGCCGCCGTGAGGACGGCGATCAGCATGAAGCCCATGCCCGCGCCGAAGTAGCCCGCGTAGACGCCGGTGAGGAACAGGAGCAGGCCCGTCATCGCCGCGAGCTGGCGCGGGGGCAGGGCGCGCTGGAGGAGCACCGCGAGCTGGGGGCCGAGGACAATGGCCGCGACCGCGATGGCGAGGAGGAAGGGGATCGCCGCGACGAAGGCGTCGTCGGGGAAGCTGACGAGGAGGAGGGCGCCGGTCAACCCGCCCGCAACCGCCGGGATCGCCTGGCGGGCGAGGCGGCGGGCATCGGTCATGAGCGTGCGCCGCCAGACCCAGACGGCGGGAAGCTGCGCGGGCCAGAGCGCGACGGCTCCGGTCACGTTGGCGGCCAGCGGCGAGAGGCCGGAGGCGAGGAGGAGCGGGAAGACGAAGAGCTTGGCGCCCCCGGCCGAGGCGTTGACCGCGCCGCCCGCGAGCCCCGCGAGGAGGTAGATCAGCCATTCGGGGATCATGGAAAGGCGGCTCCGCGAGACGTGGCGGACCGCCCCCGCGGTCCGCCCGTTGTTCTGCACCACAGGTCCGGCGGCGGCAAGTCAGCCGTGGTAGCAGCCGGCGGTGCGGCCGCGCGCCTGAACGAGCGCGAGGATCGTGTCGATCGTGGGTGTCGCCACGCCCGTCGCGCGGCCAAGCTCGGTGACGGCGGTCACGAGCGCGTCGATCTCCATCGGGCGGCCGAGTTCAAGGTCCTGCAGCATCGACGTCTTGTGCGCGCCGACCTCGGCCGCGCCGTCGATGCGCTTGTCCACGTCGATGGCGAACTTGACGCCAAGTGCTTCCGCCACGGCCTGTCCCTCCAGCATCATCGCGCGCGCGATGGCCTTGAGGTCGGGGCGGGTGGCGAGGACGTCGAGCGTCTCTCCCGTGAGGGCGGAGAGCGGGTTGAAGGCTAGGTTTCCCCAGAGCTTGATCCAGATCTCGTCGCGGATCTTGGGGCGGACGGGCGCCTTGAACCCCGCGACGCGGAGGGCTTCGGAGAGCGCCGTCGCCCGGTCGGACTTGGAGCCGTCGGGTTCGCCCAAGGTGAAGCGGTCGCCCGAGATGTGGCGGATCAGCCCTGGCTCCTCGACCTCGCAGGCGGGGTAGACGACGCAGCCGAGGGCCTTTCCCGGGGGCAGGGCCGTGCTGACGACGCCGCCCGGGTCGACGGATTCCACGCGCCGCCACGGCTGGCCGTCGAGGCCGTGGAAGTACCAGTAGGGGACGCCGTTCATCCCCGTCACGATGCAGGTGTCCGGCCCGATGAGGGGTGCCAGCGAGGCGGCGATGGGCGGGACGGAGTGCGCCTTGAGCGTGATGAACAGGTAGTCCTGCGGCCCGAGGTCGGCGGGGTTGTCGGTGGCGGTGACGTGCGCCACCTCCTCCTGCCCGTCGATCAGGAGCTTGAGGCCGTTCTCCCTCATGGCCTTGAGGTGCGGGCCGCGGGCGACGACGGAGACGTCCTGGCCCGCGTTGGCCAGCCTGACCGCGAGGTACCCGCCGATGGCGCCTGCGCCGAAGATGCAGATCTTCATGCCGAGAGCCCCAGCTTTTCCGCGAGCCCGATGCGCTGGAGCTTGCCCGTGGCGCCCTTGGGGATTTCGTCGACGATGAGGACCTTGCCCGGGACCTTGAAGGCCGCGAGGGATTTCGCCGCGAAGTCGCGGATGTCGCGTTCGGTCACGCTGTGCCCTTCGGCGAGCACCACGGCGGCGGCCACGTCTTCGCCGAGCATCCGGTGCGGCATGGCGAAGGTGACGACCTGCGCGATGGCAGGGTGCTCCATCAGGACGTCGTCGACCTCGCGCGGGGAGACCTTTTCGCCGCCGCGGTTGATGATCTCCTTGAGGCGGCCCTTGATCGTCAGGAAGCCGTCCTCGTCCATCTCGCCCTGGTCGCCGGTGCGGAACCAGCCGTTGGTCCAGTTGTCGGCATTGGCCTTGGGGTTGTTCTGGTAGCCGGGGGTGACGTTGTCGCCGCGGATGACGATCTCGCCCACGTGGCCGTGGGGGAGGAGCGTGCCGTCCTCGGCCATGATGGCGACCTCGGGGCCTGCGGCCATCCCCACGGAGCCGGGCTTTCGCAGGCCCGGGGGCAGCTGGTTCGACGCCATCTGGTGGGAGGCTTCGGTCATCCCGTAGGCCTCGATCACCGGGCAGCCGAAGGTCTCCTCGAGTTCCCGCAGGACCGGGACGGGGAGGGAGGCCGAGGAGGAGCGGATGAAGCGGAGCCGCGCCTTGCCGATGATCTCGGCGTTGCGCTTGGCGCGCAGCAGGATCGCCTGATGCATCGTGGGGACGGCGGTGTACCAGGTGGGGTTCACCTCCTCGAGCTGGCCGAAGAACCTGAGCGCGTCGAAGCCCGGGGCGCAGGAGATGGCGGCGCCTGCGGACATGGAGGAGAGGACCGCAGCGATCAGGCCGTGGATGTGGAAGAGCGGCATGACGTTGAGGCAGCGGTCGTCGGCGGTGAGGTGGAGGGTCGCCGCGATGTTGCGGGCCGAGGTCGTGACGTTCTTGGAGGTCAGCGGCACGATCTTGGGCCGCGAGGTCGTGCCCGAGGTGTGGAGGACGAGGGCCACGTCATCCTCGCCATTGAGCGTCGCCGTGCTTTCGGGGGCGCCGGCGAGGGTGAAGCTGCCCGCGGCCACGCCGGGGGTGGCTTCCACCACGGGGATGCCGAGGCGGGCGGCGGCGGCGCGGGCGGGCGTGTCGTTGCCCTGAAGGACGAGGAGGAGCTTGGCGCCGAGGTCCTCCATGTAGAAGGCGAATTCGTCTTCGGTATAGGCCGGGTTCAGGGGCGCGGCGACAGCGTGGGAGGCGACGGCGAGGAAGACCGCCGCCATCTCGGGTCCGTTGGGCAGCACGATGGCGACGGGCACTCCGGGGCGGATGCCGAGACCGCCGAGTGCGCGGCCCGCGGCGTCGATGATCGCGGTGAGGCCTGCATAGTCGAGGTCCGTGCGGCCGGGCTGGCCGAGGGCGGGGCCCTGCCCCTGCGCGACGAGCGCGCGGACGGTCCGGGTGTCGGATGGCATGACTGTCTCCGTCAATGTGAAAGGATCGAAAGGGAAAGCTCGGCCGCGTCGCCGACCATCGCGCGGTTCACGGCGGCGAGGTGGTCGCGCATGGCGGTCGCGGCGGCAGGCGGGTCGCGGCGGTCGATGGCCCGCGCGATGGCGCGGTGCTGGGCCACGTAGGCCGCCTGCCGTTCGGGGTTGAGCGTGCGGGCCCGCGTCTCGCTCCATTGTCGCTGGGCGCGGATGGCGTTCACCGTTTCCAGCACGCCGCCCAGCAGGGGGTTGCGGCTGGCCTCGGCCAGCGCCTTGTGGAATTCGGTGTCGGCGGCTTCCCAGGCCGCCCAGTCGGTGACGGAGGCGCCCGTGTCGGCAAGGCGCTGGAGGCGCCGGATCTCGGGCGTGGCCGCGCGCATGGCCGCGGCCGCGGCGATCTGGGGTTCGATCATCAGGCGCAGTTCGAACACGTCGGCGGGAGAGGGCGGCGGGGCGATGCGCAGCGTCGTGACGACCTCGCCGCCCGGGTCTTCCGTCACGAAGGTGCCCTGTCCCACATGCCGGCGGATGCGACCGCGGCGTTCCAGTTCGGACAGCGCGATGCGCAGGGAGGACCGTCCGACGCCCAGTTCTTCGGCGAGGAAGCGTTCGGGCGGCAGGCGGTCGCCTGGCTTCCAGCGGCCGCCGTCGATCGACATGAGGAGCGTCCCGAGAACATCCTGAGGAATCGACATTGGTTTGCCTCCGGTGTGGATGGTCACGCCAAATATACCAAAAATCGCCGCTGGCAAGCCTTAAGCCGCGGGGAGATCTCGATTTTGGTTCGACGATTGGTTTTCTTGGAGAAGAACGAATGGCGCCGGATCCCTTTCGGCGATCCGGCGCCATCCCACTCGGCGTACCGTCTACTCGACCCAAGGCACTCGTTACACGGCCCGGCCGAAACGCGCCTGACCGCCACGATTCAACCTGGCCTTGTGAAGGCGTCATTCCTCGGACCGAAATCTGCGCAGACTTGGAAGAATTTGGGCAGCTACCCGTCAACACCTGTGACGCCGATGAGGCGGGCGCGCGGTCGTTTGGTGCCCGTCCGGCCCATCGTCCACGGATCGCCGACGATCGGAGAAGGACCGGCGGTCAGGAGCGGTTTTTGTCGACACCATGACAACGGACCTCTGGCGCCGGATGCCTGCAGGTCGCCGAAATCGCTGCCATAATCCGCGCGATGCGAAACAAAAAAGCTGCGTGGCGGACGTTGTCAGTGCGTGGCGGCGGACACGTCCAGCCGCGAAACCGCCTTCAGGGCGAGGGGCGAGAGACCTGATTCGGGATCTTCCGCAATCTGTGCGATCTGCGCGCGCATCCGGGGGTCCCAGTAGTCGCGCAGGTGCTGGGCCACGCGGTCGGCCTGATCGGTGCCGGGCTGGCTTTCGAAGAAGGTGGCGATCTGGTTCGCCATGTGGACGAGCTTTTCACGGGACATGGGCGGCGCTCCCTCGCTGGAGGCGGTCGGGGCGGGCGAAGACGTCGAAGCCGTCGCCGCGGGCGTTGGCGATGAGGGTGAGGCCGGCCTCCTCGGCCAGCCGTACGGCGTGGGCGGTGGGGGCGGAGGCGGCGATGAGGGCGGGGGCGCCGATGGCGGCGGTCTTCTGGACCATGTCGAGCGAGACGCGGCTTGTGAGAATCACGGCGCCGGTGCGGGGGTCGATCTCCTGGCGCAGGAGGGCGCCCGCGAGCTTGTCGAGGGCGTTGTGGCGGCCCACGTCCTCGCGGAGCAGCGCGAGGCCCCCGCCCGGCACCCAGAAGCCCGCCGCGTGCGCGGCATGGGTGCGGTCATGGAGGAGCTGACCGTCGCGGAGCGCCGACATGGCTGCCGCGATATCCGCGACAGGGAGGGCGAGCGGGGTCGCGGCGACGGACGGGACGGGGCGGAGGGCTTCGGCGAGGCTGTCGATCCCGCAGAGGCCGCAGCCGATGGGGCCGGTCATCGCGCGGCGGCGGGCGAGGAGCGCCTCGGCCCGCGGGGCGGCGATCCACATGCGGGACTCGAGGCCGGACCCGTGGGCGACGATGTCGAGCGTCTCGATGTCGGAGGGCGCGTCGATGATGCCTTCGGTGAGGGAGAAGCCGAGGGCGAAGTCCTCGAGCGCCTCGGGCGAGGCCATCATCACGGCCTGCGTCGTGCCGTTGTAGACGAGGGCGACCGGCACCTCCTCGGCCAGCGCGCGATGCGTCTCGGCCGTCCCTTGGGCGCGGACGGAGAGCGCGGGCGCGCTGCGGAGGGGCGGGTGGTCCGTCATTCCGCCGCCGGAAGGATCCGGCGGGAGTGGTCGGCCTGTGCCGCGTAGTCCTCCTGCCATGCGGTGGGGCCGTTGGTGAGCGAGACCTGCACCGCGGTGACCTTGTATTCGGGGCAGTTGGTGGCCCAGTCCGAGAAGTCGGTGGTGATGACGTTGGCCTGCGTGCCGGGGTGGTGGAAGGTCGTGTAGACGACACCCGGCGAGACGCGGTCGGTGATGTGGGCCTTGAGCGTCGTCTCGCCCGAGCGGGAGGCGAGCTTGACGAGCGCGCCGTCGCGGACGCCGCGCACTTCGGCGTCGTGGGGGTGGATTTCGAGGACGTCCTCGGCGTGCCAGACGGTGTTCGCGGTGCGCCGCGTCTGGGCGCCCACGTTGTACTGGCTGAGGATGCGGCCCGTGGTGAGGAGCAGCGGGAAGCGCGGACCCGTGCGTTCGTCCGTCGCCACGTATTCGGTGACGATGAAGCGGCCGCGGCCGCGGACGAAGCCGTCGACGTGCATCAGGGGCGTGCCCTCGGGGGCCTTCTCGTTGCAGGGCCACTGGACCGAGCCCTTCTCCTCCAGCATCTCGTAGGAGACGCCGGCGAAGGAGGGGGTGGTGGCCGCGATCTCGTCCATGATCTGGGCGGGGTGGGTGTAGTGCCAGCCCGCGCCCATGGCGTTGGCGAGGAGTTGCGTGATCTCCCAGTCGGCGAGGCCGTTCCGGGGGGCCATCACGCGGCGGACGCGGTTGATCCGGCGTTCGGCGTTGGTGAAGGTCCCGTCCTTTTCGAGGAAGGTCGAGCCCGGCAGGAAGACGTGGGCGTAGTTGGCGGTTTCGTTCAGGAACAGGTCCTGCACGATCACGCAGTCCATGGCCGCGAGGCCCGCGGCCACGTGCTTGGTGTCGGGGTCGGACTGGAGGATGTCCTCGCCCTGGCAGTAGAGGCCGCGGAATGTGCCCTCGACGGCGGCGTCGAGCATGTTGGGGATGCGGAGGCCCGGCTCGGGGTCGAGCTCCACGCCCCAGACTTCTTCGAACATGGCGCGGACGTCGGCGTTCTTGAGGTGGCGGTAGCCGGGAAGCTCGTGCGGGAAGCTCCCCATGTCGCAGGAGCCCTGCACGTTGTTCTGGCCGCGGAGCGGGTTCACGCCCACGCCCTTGCGCCCGATGTTGCCCGTCAGCATGGCGAGGTTCGCGATGCCGATGACGGTGGTGGAGCCCTGGGAGTGCTCCGTCACGCCGAGGCCGTAGTAGATCGCGCCGTTGCCGCCCTTCGCGTAGAGGCGCGCGGCGGCGCGCAGGTCGGCGGCGGGGACGCCGGTGAGGAGTTCGGTCGCCTCGGGCGAGTGGCGGGGGTCCGCGACGAACTCGGCGTATTCGGAGAACTCGTCCCAGTCGCAGCGGTCCCGGATGAACGCCTCGTCCATCAGCCCTTCGGTGACGATCACGTGGGCCATCGCGGTGACCACGGCGACGTTGGTGCCGGGGCGGAGGGGCAGGTGGTGGGCGGCCGCGATATGGGGCGACTTGACAAGGTCGATCCGGCGCGGGTCGATCACGATGAGCTTCGCCCCCGCGCGCAGCCGCTTCTTGAGGCGGGAGGCGAAGACCGGGTGCCCGTCGGTGGGGTTTGCGCCGATGACGACGACGACGTCGGTGTGTTCGACGGAGTCGAAGTCCTGCGTACCGGCAGAGGTGCCGAAGGTCTGGCCGAGGCCGTAGCCCGTGGGGGAGTGGCAGACGCGGGCGCAGGTGTCGGTGTTGTTGTTCCCGAAGACGGCGCGGGCGAGCTTCTGGACGAGGTAGGTTTCCTCGTTCGTGCAGCGGGAGGAGGTGATGACGCCGATGGACTTGCGGCCGTGCTTCTCCTGAAGCGCGCGGAGGCGGGTGGCGGCGAAGGTGATGGCCTCGTTCCATGAGACCTCGCGCCACGGCTCGTCGATCGTGTCGCGGATCATCGGGTTCAGGATGCGGTCGCTGTGCGTGGCGTAGCCATAGGCGAAGCGGCCCTTCACGCAGGAGTGGCCGCGGTTGGCCTTGCCGTGTTTCCACGGGACCATGCGGACGAGCTGGTCGCCGTTGAGCTCGGCCTTGAAGGAGCAGCCGACGCCGCAATAGGCGCAGGTGGTGACGACCGAGCGGGTGGGCGTGCCGAGTTCGATGACGGATTTCTCCTGCAGCGTCGCCGTCGGGCAGACCTGCACGCAGGCCCCGCAGGAGACGCAGTCGGAGGAGAGCGCGTCGTCGGTCTTCGCGCCGAAGGAGACGCGGCTGTCGAAGCCGCGGCCTTCGATGGTGAGGGCGAAGGTGCCCTGCACCTCCTCGCAGGCGCGGACGCAGCGGGAGCAGACGATGCACTTCGCGGGGTCGTAGGTGAAGTAGGGGTTCGAGTCGTCCTTCGGGATGTATTGCGGGTTCGGGCCGGTGGCCGAGCGCTGCGCGAAGTGGTTGACGCCGGGCTCATAGCGCACGTCGCGGAGGCCCACGGCACCCGCCATGTCCTGCAGCTCGCAGTCGCCGTTGGCGGCGCAGGTCAGGCAGTCGAGAGGGTGGTCGGAGATGTAGAGCTCCATCACGCCCTTGCGGATCTTGCGGACCTTCTGGGACTGGGTGTGGACGACCATGCCGGGGGCGACGGGCGTAGTGCAGGAGGCGGGCGTGCCGCGCCTCCCTTCGATCTCCACCACGCAGAGGCGGCAGGAGCCGAAGGCCTCGAGGCTGTCGGTCGCGCAGAGTTTCGGGACGGCGATCCCGGCTTCGGCGGCGGCGCGGAAAACCGATGTCCCCGCGGGGACGGTGACCTCGAACCCGTCGATGGTCAGCGTGACGGGCGCGCCCTCCTTCGCAGGGGTGCCCATGTCGCGGTCGGTCCAGGGGATGATGAAGTCCTTCATCGCGGTGCCTTCACTTCTGCGCCTTGGCGTGGGCGACGATTGCATTGGCGTGGCCGTGGCCGAGGCCGTGTTCCGTCTTGAGCCAGTTCACGACCTCCATGTGGGTCATGTTGGCGAGATGTTCGGTGGCCAGCCCAAGCCAGTGGGAGATCGGCTGGCCGTAGGTCTTTTCGATCGAGGGGAAATAGGAGGCGGGGCCTTTCACCTTCTCGGTCATTCGGCGGCCTCCTTCGCGCAGGCGAAGTCCTCGGGGAACTGCGTCAGCGCGCTCATCACCGGGTAGGGGGTGAAGCCGCCGAGGGCGCAGAGGGAGCCGTCCTTCATCGTCTCGCAGAGGTCGGTGAGAAGCGGGATCGCGGCGGCGTCGCCGCGGCCGATGCGGTCGATGGTCTCGACGCCCCGGACGGCGCCGATGCGGCAGGGGGTGCACTTGCCGCAGCTCTCGATGGCGCAGAACTCCATGGCGAAGCGGGCCATCTTCAGCATGTCCACGCTGTCGTCGAAGACGACGACGCCCGCGTGGCCGATGAGGCCGCCCTGGCCGTCGAACTCCTCGTAGCCGAAGGGGGTGTCGAACTTCGACGCCGGGAAGTAGGCGCCGAGCGGGCCGCCGACCTGCACGGCCTTCACCGGGCGGCCCGAAGCCGTGCCGCCGCCGATGCCGTGGACGAGGTCGCCCAGGGTCATGCCGAAGGCGGTCTCGAAGAGGCCGCCGTGGCGGACGTTGCCCGCGATCTGGACGGGGATCGTTCCGCGGGAGCGGCCGAGGCCGAAGTCGGCGTAGTGCTTAGCACCCTTCTCGAAGATCACCGGGATGGTGGCGAGCGAGATGACGTTGTTGACGACGGTGGGACGCCCGAACAGCCCTTCGAGGGCGGGGAGCGGGGGCTTGGCGCGGACGACGCCACGCTTGCCTTCGAGGGAGTTGAGGAGGGAGGTTTCCTCGCCGCAGACATAGGCGCCGGCGCCCACGCGGATTTCCAGGTCGAAGGCGTGGGGGGTGCCGAGGATGGAGGGGCCGAGGAGGCCGTTGGCGCGGGCGATGCGGGAGGCCTCAAGCATCACCGCGATGGCGTCTGGGTATTCGGAGCGGATGTAGACGAAGCCCTTGGTGGCGCCGGTGCCGAGGCCCGCAATGACCATGCCTTCGATGAGGGTGAAGGGATCGCCTTCCATGAGCATCCGGTCGGCGAAGGTGCCGCTGTCGCCTTCGTCGGCGTTGCAGACGATGTACTTCCGGTCGGCTTTCGCCAGGCGGACGGTGTCCCACTTGATCCCCGTGGGGAAGCCCGCGCCGCCCCGTCCGCGGAGGCCGGACAGCTTGACCTCGTCCAGGATGCTCTCGGCGGTCATCGACAGAGCGCGGCGGAGGCCGGAGAGGCCGCCGTGCGCCTCGTAGTCGGCGAGGTCGAGGGGGTCGATGAGGCCGACGCGGGCGAAGGTGAGGCGGGTCTGGCGGGCGAAGAAGGGGATGGCTTCGACCGGCCCGTGGGTCGGGAAGGTGCCGTCGAGGAGGGCCGGGATATCGGCAGGCGTGACGGGGCCGTAGGCGAGGCGCTGGCCGTTGCGCTCGATCTCCACCAGCGGTTCGAGCCAGACCATGCCGCGGGAGCCGTTGCGGACGAGGGTGAGGTCGATGCCGCGAGCGGCGGCCTCGCAGATGAGCGCCTCGGCCACGGCGTCGGCCCCGAGGGCGCGGGCGGCGGCGTCGCGGGGGACGTAGACCTTCATCGGGCGACCTCGTCGAGGAGGGCGTCGAGGCGGTCCGCGTCGAGGCGGGCGACAATGCGGCCGTCGATCATGGCGGCGGGGCCGCAGGCGCAGAGGCCGAGGCAGAAGACGGGTTCCAGCGTGACCGCGCCGTCGCGGGTGGTTTCGTGCATCGCGATCCCGAGGCGGTTCTCTGCGTGGGCGATCAGGGCGTCGGCGCCCATGGCCTGGCAGGCCTCGGCCCGGCAGAGCTTCACGACGTGGCGGCCGGCGGGGGCAGTACGGAAGTCGTGGTAGAAGGAGACGACGCCGTGGACTTCGGCCTTGGAGATGTTCAGGCGGTCGGCGATGCGGGGGATCGCGGCGTCGGGGACGTGGCCGAATTCGTGCTGCACGGCGTGGAGGATCGGGAGGAGCGGGCCTTCGAGCGAAAGATGCGCGGCCGCGATCTCGTCGGCCCGGTCCGCGGGGGACATGGCTTGGCTCGGGGGCATGGCGTCCTCTTGGCTACAGCGCGGCCATTCTCGCGGAAGCACGATACGGAAATCAATGGGCTTGATCCGTTGGGCGATAGAGAGCGTCTATCGTTGTCAGAGGTCGGAGAGCGCCGCCGCCTCGCGCAGCAGGGCGGCGAGGACGGGGGTGTGGGGCTCGCGGTAGGGCGCGATGAGGCCGACCGCGTGGTCGCGGAGGGGGGCGCGGAGGGGGATGATCCGGACGGGTTTCCCGGCGGCGAGGAAGTCGGCCATCTGGGCGGGGAGCACGGTGGCCCAGTCGCCGGTGCCGACGTGGGCCATGAGGACGACGGTGGAGTTCGACTCGATCTTGGCGCGCGGTGTGACTCCGGCGTCGAGGAAGTTCTGGTTGATGATCCGCCGGTTCTGCATGTCGGGGGTGAGGAGGCAGAGGGGCACGCCAGCGATCTCCTCCCATCCGACCTCGTCCCGCTCCGCAAAGGGCGAGGTGTCGGAACAGACGAAGCGGTAGGTCTCGCGGTAAAGGGGCACGGTGGTGACGCGGCCCAGGGGCTCGTTGTCGAGGTAGGAGATGCCCGCGTCGACCTCGAGGTTGTCGATCATCGACAGGATCTCGATGGAGGTGCGCGACAGGATCGTGAAGTCGACGTTGGGATGTTCGACCCCGAAGCGCGCGGTGAGGCGGGCCACCGTGGTGAGCGCGGTCGGGATGACGGCGAGGCGGAGGTTGCCCGCGAGGCCCGTCTTCACGGCCCGCATCTCCTCGCGGAGCGTCCGCGCATCGCCCACGATCCGGCGCGCCCATTCGAGCGTGCGCTGGCCTTCGGGCGTGAGGCCCGAATAGCGGCTGCCGCGCCAGACGAGCTGGACGCCGAGGGTGGCCTCCAGCTGCTTGATGCCGGAGGAGAGCGTGGGCTGCGTGAGCCCGAGGCTTTCGGCGGCGCGGCCGAAGTGTTCCTCGCGCGCCAGCGCAATCAGCATTTCGAGCTTGTCGATCATGGCGCGACTATGGGGCGGGACGGGGCGGAGCGGTAGGGGCGTTGACGCTGGGGCAGGGCGATCTAGCTGAAACGGATCGGACAGGAGGCGGATGATGCGCGGACTTCTCCTTGGAACGGTGGCGGCGGTGTTCATGGCCGGGGCGGCAGTGGCGCAGGATCAGGCGGCAATCACCGCAACGATCCAGAGCCAGATCGACGCCTTCCTCGCCGACGACTTCGAGACGGCGTTCACCTATGCCTCGCCCACCATCAAGCGGATCTTCGGGTCGAGCGAGCGCTTCGGCACCATGGTCCGGCAGGGCTATCCGATGGTCTGGCGCCCGGGATCGGTTCGGTATCTGGAGCTCGAGGCCAAGGGCGGCAGCCTCTACCAGAAGGTGTTGATCACCGACGGGCAGGGTGTTCCGCATGTGCTTGAATACCAGATGATCGAGACGGCGGAGGGCTGGCAGATCAACGGCGTCCAGATCCTCCGCGCCCCGGAGGTCGGCGCCTGACGACCGCGCGCCGGGTTAAGGCGCGGTAAACGCCGCGCGGCTAATTCATTTCCCCGCACCGGACGGCGCGTCCGGACACTCATCGAGATGCCATGCGCGGATGCCCGCGCCGCTCCGGCGGCGCCCGCCTGCGCCATGCCCGGGGAAAGGCGCGAGACGCACATGAACAAGGCGATCACCGACGGTCTCATCCTCATGCCGCCGCCCTTTGCGAACGGGCTGACGGTTTGGTCGCGGGAGAACGGGACGCCGGGGTCGGCGACGTATGCGACCGCGCCCAATGCCGCATTCGTCGCGGCGGACCAGGACTTCGGCGGCGCGCTCGAGATCACGAAGACCGATGCGGTGCAGCGGGTGCGGTGGATGGGCGAGACGCCGATCCTGCCAGGTTGCTACCTGCGCATCACGGCGCGGGTGAAGGCGCTGTCGGGGGCGCTGCCGACGGTGCGGGTCGCAGGATGGGCGGGCGGCGCGGGGGGCGTTGCGGTCACGGGGCTGACGGCGGTGGGACCGGCGGTGACGCTCACGGCCTACGGGCGCGTCGTGGAGGTTTCGGCCATCGTCGGCACCGGACAGAGGACCGGCGTCGACATGGTCTGGGGCGGGGGCGCGGTCTACGGGCACTTCGGGATCGACATCACGGGGCCGAACGGCGGCGTCGTCCGGGTGGATGACATCGTGATCGAGGACGTCACGGGGGCGTTCCTGCGGACGATGATGGACTGGGTGGACGTCCGCGACTACGGCGCGGTCGGCAACGGGGTGGCCGACGACCGCGCGGCCTTCGCCGCGGCGGACGCGGCGGCGGCGGGGCGGCAGGTCTACGTGCCCGCGGGCACCTACCGGATCGGGTCGAACCTGACGCTCGAGAACGAGGCGCGGTTCGAAGGGACCGTGACGATGGCCGCGGCCACGCGGCTGATCCTCCGCCGGAACTTCGACCTCGCCGGCTACATCGACGCCTTCGGCAGCGAGGTGGAGGCGTTCCGGCGCGGGGTCCAGGCGCTCCTGCACTTCTCCGATCACGAGAGCTTCGATCTGTGCGGGCGGCGGATCGAGATCGACGCGCCCATCGACATGCGGGCGGCGGTGGCGACGCTCGACACCTTCGAGGTGCGGCGGGTCATCCGGAACGGGCAGATCAACTGCGTGGGCGGCGCGGGCTGGGCGACGGGGCAGGTGACGAGCGTCGCGAGCTATGCGGCGGCGAACCCGCTCACGCTCACCGGCGTCGCGAACGTGGCGAACGTGGAGGTGGGTTCGCTGGTGACGGGGACGGGCGTGGGGCGGGAGGTCTATGTGACCACGAAGAACGTGGGCGCGGGGACGATCACGCTGTCCCAGCAGCTCTGGGGCGCGCCCGCGAGCCAGACCTACACCTTCCGGCGGTTCCGCTACGCGCTCGACTTCTCGGGCTTTGCGCAGCTGTCGCGGCTGGTGCTCGACGACCTCGACATCCAGTGCAACGGGCTGGCGAGCGGGATCCTCCTGCCTCCGGCAGGCTCGATCAACCAGATCCGCGACTGCTGGATCACCCGGCCGAAGGATCGCGGCATCACCTCGCACGGGACGGGGTGCCAGGACCTTCAGGTGGACCGCTGCCAGATGATCTCGAACGAGCAGTCCACCGCTGCCACGGCGCGCACTTCGGTCGGGCTCAACGTCAACGCCAACGACGCGAAGATCCGCGACAGCCGGTTCCAGAGGATGGGGACGACGATGGTGCTGAAGGGGAACGGGCACCTCATCGTCGGCAACCACTGGTTCCAGGGCGACGAGGTGACGGACGGGCCGCGCGTCGCGGGGCTCGTCTTCACCGAGACGAACGTGAAGTCGGTGGTGACCGGCAACTACATCGACAACTGCTTCATCGAATGGACGAACGAACACGACGCGACGCCCGCCTTCGGCACCGAGTTCTCCTTCGGCGGGCTGACGGTCACCGGCAACATCTTCACGGCCAACGACGTGGCACCGTGGTTCTCGTGGATCGTGGTGAAGCCCTTCGGATCCGGGCACTTCCTCCAGGGATTCAGCGTCTCCGGCAACACGTTCAAGTCGCTCAACGGCACGGTGGACCGGGTGGAGCGGGTGGATGCCTCTCTCGCCGGGCTGGACTTCAGCCGGACGCGGAACCTGCGTTTCGCGGGCAATACCTTCAACGGGATCGGGCAAAACACGATCAACCCGGTCACGCTCGAGTTCAACCAGGCGACGGCAGCGGCCAGCTGGATCTGCGACGTCTCGGCCTACCTGCCCTTCGGCGGCTGGGCGCGCGAGGTGTCTTCCGTCGTGACCGAGAACCCGGTCACCAACGCGGCGGGCGCCACCGTGTTCGCGATGCCCTTCGTCACGACGCTCGACGGGCCGAACCGCAACCGTGTGCGCCTGACTTGGCCCGAGCCCACCCGTGGGCGGGTCCATGTGACCGCCCGCGTGGATCGCCCGATCTGACGCGCGCGCCCTTCCTACCGGAGCCCGAGGTCGCCGGGCGAGAGGACGAAGGCCCGGCCGAACCCGCCGTTCAGGTGCGCGGCCCCGACCTCGAAGAGGACGAAGGCGAAGTCGGCGAAATCCACGTAGAGCGTGGACTTCGGGTGCCCTGCGAGCCAGCGTGCACGCAACGCGCCGTGCCCGGGGTCTCCTGCCCGGACGAAGTGCGCGCGGGCCTGGAGCGTCAGGCGCGGATGCGTGAGCGCATCGCCCCGCGCGCCGGGTTCGCCCACGAGGAGGGAGCAGGCCGGGTCCGCCTTGAGCGCGCGGGTGTGCGCCGACAGATCCGACACGAGCGACACCGGGCGTCCGCCCGAGTCCGTGCCCACGGCGATGCGCGTGACGAGCGGCGTAGCCGTCGCCGGATCGATCACGCCGAGCGCCCCGAACCGCGCCTCGTCGAGCAGGCGGCGGGCCAGGGCGCGGGCTTCGTCGTCGGTGGGGCGGATCGGGGATATCTCGGGCAATCGGACCTCCGGTTTCGCGCCAGAGAGGAGCAGGGCATGACGCAGGTCAAGGTCCGGCCGCGGCGGGCGGCCTAGTCTTCCGCAAATTGCCGGAGGATCCAGCCGATGTATCGCAACATTCTCGTCCCGATCGCCCTTGACCATGAACGCGACGTGGCGGCCGCGCTGTCGGTGGCGCGGCGGCTCGTCGCGGAGGGCGGGCAGATCACCGCGCTGACCGTGGTGGAGGCAGTGCCGGCCTACATCCTTCCCGAATTCCCCGAGGGGCACATCGAACGCAACCGCGACGCGGCGGCCGAGGCGCTGAAGGCCGAGGTCGGCGGCTCCGACGTCAGGACGGTCGCCATCTCGGGCCATTCGGCGCGGTCGATCCTCGACTATGCGGAGGCGCAGGAGGTGGACTGCATCGTCATCGCCTCGCACCGGCCGGGGCTTCAGGACTTCTTCCTCGGCTCCACGGCGGCGCGCGTCGTTCGCCATGCCCCTTGCGCGGTGCATGTGGTACGCTGAGGCATGAGCCTTCGCCGCGAGAACGTCCAGGACTACCCGCGCCCGCCCGCGCTCGAACCGGTGGCGGAGCGGCTGACGGTCGTGCTTGGCGGTGTCGAGATCGCGGCGACCACCCGCGGGTTCCGCGTGCTCGAGACGCACCATGCGCCGACCTATTATTTCCCGCCCGAAGACGTGGCGCCGGGCGCGCTGCGGTCCGCGGGCGGCCGGTCGGTGTGCGAATGGAAGGGGGCCGCACGCTATCTCGACGTGATCGGGGGCGGCCGGACGGCGGGTCGGGCGGCGTGGTCCTATTCCACGCCCACCGCGGCCTTCGCGCCCATAGCGGGCTACGTGGCCTTCTACCCTGCGCCGATGGACAGCTGTCTGGTGGGAGACGTTCAGGCGCGGCCGCAACCCGGAGGCTTCTACGGCGGTTGGGTGACGCCGAACCTCGACGGCATCGTGAAGGGAGGCCCGGGGACCGAGGGCTGGTGACAGCCCCGGGTGCAAGGAGGGAGGAGACCATGCCGAGGATAGAGCGGGACGCGATCCTGCAGACCGTCATCACGACCTTCGAGATGACGCCCGGGACCTGCGAGGACCTTCTGGACGAACTCCGCGACGCTTACGACAGCTTCATCTCGCGCCAGCCGGGCTTCATCGGGGCGGCACTGCACGTCAACGATGCGCGGACGCGGATCGCCAACTACTCCCAGTGGGAGCGGCGCGAGGATTTTCAGGCGATGCTCCGCTCTCCCGAGATGCGCGAGAGGACCCGGCGGCTCAGCGCGCTGTGCCATCGGTTCGAGCCGGTGATGTACGAGGTGGCGGACTCCTTTCGGTGACGGGCGCGCGGCCGGGACCGCGCGCCTCTGTCGTGCTCAGGCCGCCATCGGCAGGGCCTGGACGTCGCGCAGCATGTAGCCGCGGCCCCAGACGGTTTCGAGCAGCGTGGCGTCCCCCCCGAGGTCGGCCATCTTGCGGCGGATGCGGCAGATGTACGCCTCCACGATCCGCGAATGCGGCTCGTCCTCGAGCATGTAGAGCTGGGTCAGGATCTCCTCGCGCGAGCGCACGGTGTTGGTGCCGAGCGCCAGGAATTCGAGGAGCTGGTATTCCAGCCGGGTGAGGTGCATGTCCTGCCCCCGGACCTCCACCGTCTGCGTGTCGATGTCGAGCACGAGGTCGCCAAGGTCGATCCGCGGGGTCGCGCGGCCGGCGCGGCGCCGGACGATGGTCTTCAGCCGCGCCACGATCTCGGCCGGGGCCGTCAGCTCGCTCACCACGTCGTCGGCACCGAGTTCGAGCAGACGGGCGGCTTCGTCGCGCGAGTCGGCGCGACCGATGACGAGGATGCCGGTCTGCTGGTCGATCTGGCGAAGCTGGCGGACCGCGGAGGCGGCGGAGAGACCGCGGATGCGGCTGTCGAAGACGGCGGCGTTGAGGTGGGCGACCTCGGCCATGGCGATCAGGTCGTCCCCGTCGGCGGCCCGCATCACGCCGATGTTCTGCGCGGCAAGCTCGGCGGAGAGGGCGACGGTGGCCCAGGTGGTTTCGGCAACGAGAATACGCATGTCACTTGTCCTTGGATGCCGCGGCACGTGAGGGTCAGGCCCGCCCGGTGCGGAGCCGGAGGAATGCACCACACACATGGCAGCGGAGAGTGTCGGGGGCACCCGTTCTGGGCGGACGCCGGGAGCGCGTCGGCGCATTGCCCGGCGGATCGGGTTTACGCCCGATGACGCCGTCGTGGAACCGGGAATCCGTCCGGAGGGTAAACGGAGCCGCCGGCCCCCCCAGCGTGGCGGGACCGGCGTCACCGGGATCGGACACCGGGTTCGCGGGGGTCAGGCGTGGAGCCCGGGCGCCTCGGCCACCATCGCGGGATGCGGATGCGCCGCGACGGGGTGCGCGCGGCAGCGGATGACGGTGTAGTCGCAGGTGATCTCCTCTCCGGCCCGGATGTCGCGGCGGGCGCGCACATGCGCCTCGGGGCCGTTGGGGAGGATCACTTCGGTGTTGGGGTCGTCGGAATGGTTCGTGTAGCGGTCGTTGTCTCCCGACAGCACGAGAACGCCGAGTTCGGGGAAGAACTCCGAATAGATCTCGATGTAGGACACGACATGCCCGGGCAGCCGGTCGAGGTCGGCCTCCGGGATCACGCGGTCGACAAGCGGTTCGAAGCGCCACAGGATGGTTCCTGCGGGAATGTCCTCCTCGGCGAAGAGGCCGAGGCCGTGGATCGGGCTCTGACGGACGGCGGTGGGGACGAGCAACACGTTCTGGGGCTCCTCGCGGGCGGGTTGTGATGCGCGAGATGTTGTGAGGCCCCGGCGCGTTGTAAAGGCTGCCAACCGGCGGCGCGCAAGAATGTTCGCGGGCTGGCGGAAAGCGGCTCAACGGCCGGCGCGGGCACGCGAGGATCTCGTGGAACGCAGCCCCCGCGCCCCGCGTTGCGGGAAGAAGAAGAGGAGGGACGGATGGACGGTTTCTGGGACACGCTGGGCACGGTGACACTGCTGATCCTCGTGCTGGTGGGGCTTCTGGCGGGCTGGATCGCGGGGGCGATCGCCGGGCGGCGGAAGGCGCTCTACCTCGTGCTCGGCGTCGCGGGTGCGGTGGCGGCGCCCGTCCTTCTGGCGGCGCTGGGTCTGGGCGTGCTCGCGGCGGGCGGGATCATCGTGATGATCCTTGCGGCGGTCGTCGGCGCGCTGATCCTGCTGATGCTCGCGCGGCTCATGTTCGACTGACGGTCAGGCGAGCGGCGCCTCGGTGCAGGCGCGGAACGCGCGGACCGGACCGGCCGCGCCGTCGAGCGCGAAGGGCACACGCGCGTCGCCGAGGACCGCGGTCGCGGTGCTGTTGAACTCGAGGCCGTCGAGCACGTTGCCGAAGCCGCGGTCCGTCACCGACAGAGCGGTCGCGTCGTCCGACAGCCGGTGGCGCGGGGTCGAGATGACGAGAGGCCGGGGACCGGCGTAGTCGATGGAGAACACCGGCCCCTCGGGCCACCCCGCCGGACGATCGATGCGGATGGCGTAGGCCTCGGTCTGGCGCGGATCCCAGGTTATGGTGACGGCCGCCTCCCCCGTGGCGTGGCGGAGCGTGCAGACCGGAACGGGGGTGAACTCCCACGCTGCGGCGGGCGACGCGAGGAGCAGGAGGACGAGGCTGCGCATGGTGGAGAGCTAGGGCGGGGCGGGGCCGCGTCGAGACGCCTTCCCGAAGAGCGGTCGCGCCTGCTAGGCTCCTTGCGAAACAGGAGAAGACGTCATGGGCGTGGGATCCGTCATCGCGATGCTGATCGTGGGGGCCATTGCGGGCTGGCTGGCCGGGAAGCTGGTCAAGGGGCATGGCTTCGGGCTGGCCGGGAACATCGTGGTCGGGATCGTGGGGGCGCTGCTGGCGGGGTTCATCTTCCCGCGACTCGGGCTGGGCCCCGCGGGCGGCACCTTCACCGCGATCATCCATGCCACCATCGGGGCGGTGATCCTCCTGGTCCTGATCCGGGTGGCCAAGCGGGTCTGAGCGGTCGCGCCGCCGTCAGGATGCTTCGGCGGCGTCGAAGTCCACATGGATGTGATTGCCGTCGGGGTCGTGGAAGTTCACCTGAAGGATGGGGAAGCCGGGCACCTCATCGACGCTGTGGTCGATCCCCCGGGCCTCTAGCCGCGCGCGGAACGCCTCGAGCCCGCGGGCGCGGAACGCGAAGTGTTCGAGCGTGACATCGCCGCCCGACCGGGGCGAGGAGGCAACCCCCACGAGGTGCACGTACGCCTGGTCGCCGAGATAGAGCCAGGCGCCCGGGAAGGCGAAGTCCGGGCGCCGCCCGGTCCTGAGTCCCAGGACATCCTCGTAGAACGCCACCATCGCCTCGAGGTTGGCGGTGCGGACGTTCACATGGTCGAAGCCGGTGAGCATGGGGAACCGTCGCAGGCCACGGGCGCGGGGTCAAGCGGGGAGGCGGGACGTGCGCCGTGGTCGGGGCGCCACGCTGGACCCTGAAGCTGCGCAGACCCGGAAGACTCGCCTTGCGCGGGAGGCCGCCGGGGAGGATCGTGCGTCATGCGCCTCCTCTTCCTCCTTGTCGCGCTGACCTGCGTTGGCTTGTCGCTCGCCTTCTTCGGTCCGTTCCTGTCGGTGCCGCTGCTGGTCTCGGCGGGCCTCGTCGTGGTCGCCGTCCTCCTGTTGCTGGCAGGCGCGCGACCTCCGGCGGCGGAGGTGTCTTGGATCGTCGTCGACGGGTCGAACGTCATGTACTGGGATCGGGAGACGCCGTCGCTAGACACCGTGCGGCCGGTTCTGCGGGCGGTCGAGGCCGAAGGGCTCGTGCCGCTGGTGTGGTTCGACGCGAACGCCGGGCATGTGGTCGAAGGGCGGTATCTCCGGCCGGAGACGCTGGCGCGGAAGCTGGGGCTGAGGCAGGGGCAGGTGCTCGTCGCGCCCAAGGGCACACCGGCCGATCCGCTGCTCCTCGACGAGGCGGCGCGGCTTGGCGCGCGGGTGGTCACCAACGACCGGTTCCGGGACTGGGCGGAGGAGCACCCGATGGTGCAGGAGCCTCACCGCTTCGTAAGGGGCCGGGTTCGGGACGGCGTGGCGCGCCTGGCGCTGGACCCGCCTGCGCGGACCGACGCCTGAGCAGGGCCGCAGATCGGCGCGTCGCCGCCTTTGCTCTCCAACGATGGAACATGGCGCCGCGGAACAGGGAACCGGAGGGCGCGAGGGGCCGTTTGCGGGCGAACGGGGTGCAGACTGCGCCCCTTCCTACAGCAAAGGAGACAGCGATGATGAAGCTGATGCAGGGCGCGAGCGCGCTGACGCTCGCCGCGGTACTCGCCCTTGGTCCGGCTGCGGCAGTCGCGCAGACGGCGGCGACCGAAGGCGCCGTGGGGATGGAAGCCCAGACCGACGACACGACGGCCGAGGGCACGGTGATCCTTCCGCAGGACGGAACCACCACGGATACCGACACCGCCCAGACGGATCCCCTGGTGCCTGATGCAGGGACCGATCTCGACACTGCCGAAACCGATCCGCTGGTGCCCGGCACCGGGACGGACATCGACACCGCCGAGACCGATCCGCTCGCGCCGGGCGTGGGGACCGACACCGACACGGCCCAGTCCGATCCGCTTGCCCCCGGCGCCGACATCGGCACGGACACGGCCCAGATCGGGGACGACGGCGTGGTCGCTCCGGTAGAGGGCACGATCCAGATGCAGAGCCAGAACACCGTGCTGGCAAGCGACCTTCTGGGCGCGCGGCTCTACAACGCGGCCGACGAAACCGTGGGCACGGTCGACGACGTGATCGTTTCGACCGAGGGGATGGTCGAGGGCGTCGTGATCGGCGTCGGCGGCTTCCTCGGGATCGGCAAGAAGCAGGTCGCCGTCGAAATGGACCAGATCAGCGTGCAGGCCGACGCGAGCGGCAACCCGCGGCTCCTGCTCGACTCGACGCGCGAGGCGCTCGAGGCTGCTCCGGACTTCGTGACGGCGGCCGACCAGGCGCGTGACGCGGAGCGTCTGCAGATGGATCAGGTCCAGCCGACCCAGGGGGTCAGCGGAGCGGCCGGCGACGCCGGGACGCTGCCCGCGACGGACTGATCGGATCGCCTGGTGTGACGACAGAGGGAGGCGGCTTCGGCCGCCTTCTTCGCGTCAGGGGCGGCGCGTGACCGGGCGCAGGACCAGGAGCTCCGGATGGACGCCCTCCACGGGCTCGAGCCAGTCCACGCGTCCGCCGGTCGCGAGAGCGTGGGCGGCCGACGCTGTCATCGTTGGCGGCGTCGCGGGACAGAGAAGCAGGTAGTCCGCCCCGGTCCGATCCATGGCCGCCCGGAGACCGGCCTCGTCCCCATCGAACGGAACGAAGCCGTTGAGGAAGGCGTCCGGGCTGCGGTGGTAGGGGCCGACGACCGTGTCGTGCGGCGAAAAGAGCAGGATCGGGGCCCCGTAGTCGATGGGCGCGAGGAAGATGCCGCGCGGCAGGCCGGCCAGCGTCGACAGGGCGGCCTGCGACCGGCAACCGACGCCGTTGCTCCCGGGCGTGTCGGTGGCAACCGCAGAGCGGATCGCGATGTCGATGAGCGGGAGGAAGATCGTGGCCATCATGGCGCCGATGACCGCGACGCTTCGCCCGGCTCCCGCCAGCCCCGTCCGTGCCGCGCCTCCCAGCATCAGCGTCAGCGCGTAGCCCGTGAGCAGCGGGATCGCCGGCGCGGCGAGGAGGATCATGCGGAGCTGCGCGAGGCTGCCGACAAGACCCAGCGCGGCGAAGATCAGGAGCGTGCCGACCGCCCGGCTTTCCGTCTCGGTCACGGGGCCGCGCCGGCGCCGGCCCGCATGGACGGCGGCGGCGATCGCCGTCGCGACAAGCGCGGGGACGAGCAGCCGGATGGGCGCGTCGCTACCGGTCTGCACCGCCTTCAGCAGGCCCTGAGCTTCGTTGATGCGGTCGTGGATCAGCGCCTGCGCCTCGGGCGGCAGGGCCGCATAGGGACCCGCGAGGCAGGGCGCGAGAAGCGGGAAGAGCGCGGCGCCCGCGGCCGCCGACACGGCGACGAACAGGATGGCGCGGCTCCGCCCCGAGTCGAGCGGCGCGACGACGCGCGAGAGCGCGACCGACACGAGCACGGCCATGCCCGTGAGCGCGAGGTAGGGCGGGGAAAGCTGGTCGCAGCGCGCGACGCTCCACATGGCTGGCGCGGTCTGACCGAGGAAGAGCAGGACGCTGCCGAGGCAGAGCGCGACGCTGAAGCCCATCAGCTGCGCCGCCGCCCCCGGCGTTCGGCAGACGGTGCGGACGGCGAGGATCAGCCCGACGAGCCCGATGACGAGCAGCATCTCCATCCCCACGGCGAACGACACCGCCCCTGCGGCCCCACCCCAGAGCCCGAGGGCGAGGGGACGGCCGGGCACGATCAGGCCGAAGATCATCACCGCGATCATGAGGATCTGCATGTTGTGATGGTCGATCCGGTAGGGCGCGAAGTTGCCGAGCCCCACGGGCGGCCAGAGCAGGACGCTGAGGATCGCGACGATCGCGGCGCTCGTCCCGAAGACGCGCCGCGCGGCCTCGCCCGTCAGGACGACGAGCGCCGCGAGGAGGAGCGTGGGCCAGACGACGAGCGCGAGGTTCTCCGCCTCCAGCGGCGGCAGGACGCCCGAGAAGAGCGACACGAGCCCCGCGATCCCGGCGTCGATGTAGCGCGACCAGTGCATGTCGAGCCCGTCGGGCGGCATCATCCGGTGCTGGCGCATGTCGAACCACGCCTGCCCGTCCAGCCAGCCGCGCACCGACAGGAGGCGCATGATGTCGTCGTTGTCGGCTGCGGGCACCCAGGCCAGCGGCTCCACCATGAAGTAAGCCGCCCGCGCGGCGATGGTGACGAGAGCGACCGCAAGAAAGATCCGGAACACCAGCGCGCTTTCGGATGCCTCGTGCGACTGCTTCATGACCAATCCGTCTCGAATGAACCTGCCGTTTCTGAAAAGGCGCCAAACTTGGCAGCGGTGCGGCGGGGGGTGGGTTTTACCGGGGCATGCCCGCGCGCGGGCCGCCGCGCCCTCACCGCTCCGCGAAGCCGCCTCAATGTCGCCGCGATTGTCCTGCCCCATCGGCGCGGCGGATCAGGGAACGGTCCGCGTGCAACCAATGCCCGAGATGCCGATGTCCGTCGTCTACCTCTCTCCTCCGGCGCACCCCGACGCGCAGCCGCTGACCGCCGATCTGCGGATCGCCGTGCTCATTCCCTGCCACAACGAGGCCGCCGCCATCGGCAAGGTCATCGGCGACTTCCGCGAGGCGCTGCCGGGCGCGGAGATCTTCGTCTACGACAACAACTCCTCCGACGGCACCGCCGAGGTCGCCGCCGCGGCGGGCGCGGTGGTGCGGCGCGAGCCGCGGCAGGGCAAGGGCCATGTCGTGCGCCGGATGTTCGCCGACATCGACGCCGACATCTTCGTCCTCGTCGACGGCGACGACACTTACGACGCGGCCTCCGCGCCCGCGATGGTGGAGCGTCTGGTGACCGAGGGGCTCGACCTCGTGAACGGCGTGCGCGTGGCGGGATCGGACTCGGCCTACCGACCGGGCCACGCCTTCGGCAACAAGGCGCTGTCGGGCCTTGTCCGCACGGTCTTCGGGCGCGGGGCGACCGACATGCTGTCGGGCTACCGCGTGATGACGCGCCGCTTCGTCAAGAGCTTCCCCATGGCGTCGCAGGGCTTCGAGATCGAGACGGAGCTCACCGTCCATTCCTTCGAACTCGACATGCCCGTGGGCGAGGTCGCGGGGCCGTTCCGCGACCGCGCCGAAGGCTCGGTCAGCAAGCTCAACACCGTGCGCGACGGCATCCGCATCCTGCGCATGATCGTCCGCCTTCTCCAGCAGGAGCGTCCGCTGGCCGTCTACGGCGGCTGCGCCGTGGTGGTGGCCGCGATCTCCCTCGGGCTCGGGCTCCCGCTGTTCGTGGAGTTCTTCGAGACGGGTCTCGTCCCGCGCCTGCCGACGGCGGTTCTTGCGGCCTCCACCATGCTCCTCGCCTTCTTCCTTGGCGCGGTGGGTCTCATCCTCAACACCGTCACCCGCGGCCGGTGGGAGAACAAGCGGATGCGCTATCTCGCCGTGCCCGGCATCCACAGCGAACTGCACGCCCGCACCCGCGACGGCTGGCCGCGCATCGCGGCCGAGTGAGGGATGGTGGCCGGGGGGCTTCGGGATTTCAGGCGCTTCTGCGTCGTCGGCGCCGCGGGCTTCGTGGTCGACGCGGGTCTTTTCCTGGCGCTCCTGGCCACGGGGGTCGATACCTATATGGCGCGGGCGGCGAGCGTCCTTGTCGCGGTGACGGCGACATGGTGGCTCAACAAGGAATGGACCTTCCGGCCCGAGGGCGGATCGGCCAGGCAGGGCACCTACCTCGCCTACCTCGCCGTGCAGAGCGGCGGCATGGCGGTGAACTACGGTGTCTTCGCTGGCGTGCAGGCGCTGGTCCCCGCGGGCGCCCTGCCATCGCTCTTCGCGCTCATGTGCGGGGCTGCAGTCGCGCTTCTGGTCAACTTCGCCGGGGCGCGCGGGGTCGTCTTCCGGCCGCGATAAGCCTTGCTCGCCCCCTGCCGCACGGGAGGCGCGCTTTACAGGGCTCGGGGCGCCGCTTAAGACAGGACCCGTGCGCTCCCGTAGCTCAGCTGGATAGAGCAACCGCCTTCTAAGCGGCAGGCCGGGGGTTCGAGTCCTCCCGGGAGCGCCAACTCCAGCAAGTTGCTGTCGCCACATCCGCAACACCGACGTCGTTTCCCCGTCGTCGGCCAGAGGCGTCGAGGGAAGCGGCCATGGCCGCGCTTCAGGTTGCTCACACCGGAAAGCGGTCCCGCGTGCGGTTGGCGAAGGCGACGAGCGAAAGCATGACGGGCACCTCGACGAGCACACCCACGACGGTGGCGAGCGCCGCGCCCGAGTTCAGGCCGAAAAGCCCGATGGCGACGGCGACCGCGAGTTCGAAGAAGTTCGACGTGCCGATGAGCGCGCAGGGCGCGGCCACCCGGTGCGGCACGCCCCAGGCCCAGGCCCAGCCGTAGCCGAGCGCGAAGATGCCGTAGGACTGGATCAGGATCGGCACGGCGATGAGCGCGATCACGAGGGGCTGGGCGAGGATCACGGGCCCCTGGAAGCCGAAGAGCAGGACGACCGTCACGAGGAGCCCGATCACCGAGGCAGGCTTGATCCGTGCGGTAAACGCCGACACCGCCGCCTCGCCGCCCTTCGCGATCAGGCGTCTCCGCGTCAGCGTGCCCGCGATCAGCGGGATGACGATGTAGAGGACGACCGAGAGCACCAGGGTTTCCCATGGCACCGAGATGTCGGTGACGCCCAGCAGGAAGGCCACGATGGGCGCGAAGGCCGCGACCATGATGAGGTCGTTCACCGAAACCTGGACGAGCGTGTAGTTCGGGTCCCCCTTGGTCAGCTGCGACCAGACGAAAACCATCGCCGTGCAGGGCGCCGCGCCAAGGAGGATGAGGCCGGCGATGTATTCGGGCGCCCGCTCCGGGTCGATCAGGCCCGCGAAGATGTGGTTGAAGAACAGGACCGCGAGGGCGGCCATCGTGAACGGCTTGATGAGCCAGTTGATCACCAGCGTGATGACGAGGCCCTTCGGCCGCTGTCCCACCGCCTTCAGCGAGCCGAAATCGATCGCGATCATCATCGGGTAGACCATGGCCCAGATGAGGACGGCGACGACGAGGTTGACCGAGGCGTACTCGAGAGAGGCAAGCGCCCCGAAGAGTCCCGGCAGCAGATTGCCCAGGGCCAGCCCCGCGAGGATGCAAAGGGCCACCCAGAGCGTCAGCCAGCGCTCGAAGAGGGTCATTTCGAAGCCGCCTCCGGCACGCAGCACGCCCCGTCGGGCGGCGGCGTCAGCCCGGCGATGAGGTCGGCAAGCGGCGCGAGCGCGGACGGGTTCAGTGCATAGCAGACGCGGGGGCCGTCGATCTCTCCGGTGATGACACCCGCCGCCTTCAGGATGCGGAGATGCTCCGAGACGGTCGACTGGGCGAGGCCGACGGCTCCCACGATGTCGCCACCGATGCAGCCCGGCGTGGCCTGCAGGAGGCGAAGGATCCGCAACCGCGCCGGATGGGCCAGCGCCTTCGCCAGCGCCGCGATCTCGGCATCATCGCCTGACATGCATACTTCCCTGACCGAGCCGATTGCGCATATCGTCGATCTACGATCAAGTCCGGAGGACCGCAATGTTCGGGGAGGAAGTCCGCCTGTCCGGGCAGCGAGAGCTCGAAAAAGACTCGACATAACCAGATTTGTCGTTATGTTGGCCGGCATGACGACCACCAGTCCGCACGCCCGCGCGCTTGCCGCCCTTGGCCACGATGCCCGCCTCGCCATCTTCCGCCTTCTCGTGAAAGCGGGCGACGACGGCCTGCGGGTGGGCGACATCGGCCAGCACCTCGGCCTCGCCCCGTCGACGCTGGCGCATCACCTCTCGTCGCTGGTCGATGCCGGGCTCGTCCTGCAGGAGAAGCAGGGGCGCGAGGTCTTCAACCGCGTCGACTACCCTGCCATGCGCACGCTCCTTGGTTTTCTCTCCTCGGAATGCTGCTCGGGCGTCGCCACCACGAAGGAGGACGCCGCGTGAGGCCAGATCGACTTCTCTGTGGCGTGAAACAACCAGATAACCGGAGCCTTGGACATGACTGACGCCTCCCTCACGCTGCCGAAACCGGCGTCCGCCTTGTCCCGGATCTGGAAGCGCCAGCGCGTCTGGCTCGCCTCCGCCCTGATCCTCGCCGTCCTCGCCGCGCTCGACTCCGCTCAGGCGGCCGAAAGCCTGCGCTTCACGCTGTCCTCGCTTGCAAGCACCGCGCCGTTCCTCGTCCTGTCGATCGGCATCGCGGCCTGGGCCGGTGCGACGGGGGCGGACAACCTGATCGCCCGCGCCTTCACCGGCTCGCCGCTCCTGATGATCGGACTTGCCGCGCTCGCGGGCGGGCTGTCGCCCTTCTGCTCCTGCGGGGTGATCCCGCTGATCGCGGCGCTGCTGGCGATGGGCGTGCCCCTGTCGGCGGTGATGGCGTTCTGGTTGGCCTCGCCGGTCATGGACCCCTCGATGTTCGTCCTGACCGCCGGCATGCTTGGGGCCGAGTTCGCCGTGGCGAAGACGCTGGCGGCGGTGGGTCTCGGTGTCTTCGGCGGTCTCGTGGTCCATCTTCTCGGGCGGCAGGGCGCGCTGGAGGACCCGCTCCGCGAGGGCGTCGGCAACGGCGGCTGCGGCGGGGCGAAGGTGCGGGCGCCCAAGCCTGTTGTCTGGCGATTCTGGGCGGAGCCGGAGCGCCGTGCGAAGTTCGCGCGCGAGGGCTGGAAGACGACGCTCTTCCTCGCCCAGTGGCTGACGCTGGCCTTCCTCCTCGAAAGCCTGATGCTGGCCTGGGTGCCGGCCGAGACGGTCACGTCGCTCCTCGGCGGGACCGGGGTCGGCCCGATCGCCGTGGCGACGCTGGTGGGCGTCCCCGCCTATCTCAACGGATACGCCGCGCTGCCCCTGGTAGGCGGGCTGATCGGCCAGGGAATGGCGCCGGGCGCGGGCCTCGCCTTCCTCGTCGCGGGCGGCGTCACCTCGCTTCCCGCCGCGATCGCGGTCTGGGCGCTGGTGAAGCCGCGGGTCTTCGGTCTCTACATCGCGCTGTCGCTGACCGGCGCCTTCGCCGTGGGACTCGCCTTCCAGCTCTGGACGGCGATGTGAAGCCGGCCGACCAGGCCAGCCAAGGCCCGGAGGAGACGGAGCCGGCGTCGACGAGTCCCCGTGTCGAGGCGTCGGGCTGGGACGCGCGGCACCGTCGCCGCTGCGCGAATGCGGCGCCGCTCGTTGCCCGTGATCGGTTGCACCCCGGGCTCTCGGGCCGACCTGGACATCGCGCCTGACGACCGGGCTCGGATCGCGTCCGGCCGCAAGAGCCCCGAGCCGATGGGGCAGGGGCCTTCAGCGCGCGTCAGGGGGACTCCCTGCGCCTGTCCCGCCACTCCTCGTATTCCGGCCAGGCATCCGCGTGGAGCGGGTAGTAGCGCTGGAGGGGCGCGCCTTCGAGAAGGCGGAGTCGCGAGAACTCCTCCCACTCGTGATGCTCGGCCGACTTCGCGATCACCTCCTCGGCCAGCGCCACGGGCAGGACCACCGCGCCGTCGTCGTCGGCCACGATGATGTCGCCGGGGATCACGGTGACGCCGCCGCAGGCGATGGGGACATTGACGGCGAAGGGCATGAGCCCCGTCTGCGTGTGGAAGTTGGGTGTCCACCCCCGGATCCAGAGCGGCAGGTCGAGCCGCTTGAGGTTCGGGTAGTCGCGCAGGCACCCGTCGATGACCATGCCCGCGCCGCCCCTGCCCTTGAAGTAGGTCGACATCATGTCGCCGAAGACGCCCGCCGTCATGTCGCCGCGCGCGTCCACGACCACCACGTCGCCCGGCTGCACGTAGTAGAGCACGTGGCGGTGCAGCTGCTTCTCGGGGTCGGTGTATTCGTCCTCGCCGTACAGGTCCTCGCGCTTCGGCATGAACTGGAGCGTGAGCGCGGGGCCGACGATGGACTTGCCGGGATTCCAGCTGACGGGTCCCGCGATGTGCGGGTTCCGGATGCCCATGTGGCCGAGCGTGCCCGCGACCGTGGCGGAGCCGATGTCCCTCAGCGCCTCGATCAGGGCCTTGTCGGGACGGGTGATGTCGGGCGTGTGGGTCATGATGTCCTTACCAGTTGGTGACCGATCCGTCGGCGCGGCGGAGGTGCGGGGCTTCCCAGAAGCGGAACTCCTGCGCGCGGATGCGCGCCTCGTCGACCTCGACGCCGAGACCCGGGCCGGAGGGGACCGGATAGACCGCGCCTTCGAGCCGGGGCTGGACCGGGAAGATGCCTTCGTCGTCGAAGCCGTGGTAGAGTTCGCCCGGCGAGGCGCGCGTCTCGAGCCAGGCGAAGTTCGCCACGGTGGCCGCAAAGTGGATCGTGGCGGCGGTGCAGATCGGCCCCAGCGGATTGTGGGGCATCATGTCGACGTAATGTGCCTCGGACCAGCCTGCGACCTTCATCGCCTCGGTCAGGCCGCCCACGTTGCAGACGTCGATCCGGTTGAACTCGTGGAGGCCGCGTTCGATGTAGGGCAGGAACTGCCATTTGGAGGCGAACTCCTCCCCGATGGCGAAGGGCACGTCCGTCATCCGGCGCAGCTGCTCGTAGGCCTCGGGCGTCTCGTCGCGGATCGGCTCCTCGAGGAAGTCGAGCGTGCCGGGCGGCATCTTCTGGCAGAAGCTCGCAGCCTCGGCCACCGACAGCCGGTGGTGGTAGTCGATGCCAAGCACGACGCCGTGGCCCACCGCCTCGCGCGTGGCGATGCACCACTTCGCCGTCTCGGCGATGCTGGCGCGCGGGTCGTAGATGCCGGTCGAGTCGTGGTCGGCCGGGAAGAGGCGGATCGCGCTCCACCCCATCGCCACGAGCTCGCGCGCCTGGTCGACCATCACCGGCCCGCAGGGGCCGCGCGTGGTGGCGAAGGTGGGGATGTGGTCGCGCTGCTTGCCGCCGAGAAGCTCGTGGACGGGGACGCCCAGCGCCTTGCCCTTGATGTCGTGGAGCGCGATGTCGATCGCCGAGATTGCGGCGGTCAGGACGCGGCCGCCCTCGAAATACTGGCTGCGGTACATCTCCTGCCAGAGCGCGCCGATGGCCATGGGATCGCGGCCGATCAGGAACTCGCGGTAGTGCTCGATGGCGCCGATGACCGCCTTCTCGCGGCCCGAGAGACCGCTTTCGCCCCAGCCGTAGAGTCCCTCGTCGGTCTCGACCTTCACGATCAGCTGGTTGCGTATCCCCACCCAGACCGGGAAGGGGGTGATGGCCGTGATCCGCATGTCATCCGTCCTTGAGCGCCAGTGTCGTCTCGGCATCGAAAAGGTGCATCCGCGCCTGGTCGAACTCGACCCAGACGGTGTCGTCGGCGTCGATCCGCGCGGTGGGTTCGAGGCTCACGTTGACGACCGAGTCCGCCACGAAGACCTGCACGAAGGTCACGTCGCCCGTGGGTTCGACGTTGTAGACGCGGCCGGGCACGGTGCCGGGGCTTTGGGCGTCGTGGAGGCGCACCGTGGAGTGCCGCGCCCCCAGCGCCACCTTGCGCGTCGACGCGCGGCGGGCCTTGCGGGCATTTTCCGGACTGAGGGGCAGCTCCCAACCTTCCGCGCTCGTCAGCACCGTGTCGTCCCCCCGCACCGCGACGTCGAGGGGCACGAGGCTCATCGCGGGGCTGCCCACGAAGCTCGCCACGAACATCGTCGCGGGCTCGGCGAAGACGCGGGCGGGCGCGTCGTACTGCTCGAGCACGCCTGCATTCATCACCGCCATCTTGTCGGCCATCGTCACGGCCTCGAGCTGGTCGTGCGTGACGTAGATGATCGTGGCGCCGAGGTTGTGGTGGAAGCGCTTGATCTCGCTCCGCATCTGCACGCGGAGCTTGGCGTCGAGGTTCGACAGCGGCTCGTCCATCAGGAACACGAGCGGATCGCGGACTAGCGCGCGCCCCAGCGCCACGCGCTGCTGCTGGCCGCCCGACAACTCGCGCGGGCGGCGGTCGAGGAGATGGGTGATGTCGAGCACGCGCGCGGCCTCGCGCACCTTCACGTCGATCTCGGCCTTCGGCAGCTTCCGCATCTGGAGCGGAAAGGCGAGGTTCTGGAACACCGTCTTCTGCGGGTAGAGCGCGTAGTTCTGGAACACCATGGCGATGTCCCGGTCCTTGGGGTCGAGGTCGTTGACGATCCGCCCGCCGATCTCGATCTCGCCCCCGGTGATCGGCAGGAGCCCCGCGATCAGGTTCAGCGTCGTCGTCTTCCCGCAGCCCGAAGGCCCGACGAGCGCCACGAACTCTCCGTCGGCCACCGTGAAGGAGACGTCGTTGACGGCCTGCACCCCGCCGTAGGTCTTGTTGACGTTCCTCAGGACGACTTCGGCCATGCGCGCTCCTAGTGTTTCACCGCGCCCTCGGCCAGCGCGCGCACGAAGTAGCGCTGGAGGACGAGGAAGAGCACGACGACCGGCACGCTCATGAGGAAGGTCGCGGCCATGAGCCCCGGCCAGTCGGTCGCGTTCTCGGAAAAGAAGCGCTGGATGCCGACGGGCAGGGTCATCTGGTCGTGCCGGGTGAGGAAGGTGTAGGCGTAGATGTATTCGTTCCAGGCCCCGATGAAGGAATAGATCGCGGTCGCCACGATCCCCGGCACCGACAGCGGCATGACGATCAGCCGGAACGCCTGGAACCGCGTGGCCCCGTCGATCCGCGCCGCCTGTTCGAGCTGGATCGGGATGTTGTCGTAGAAGCCCTTGAGGAGCCAGATCGCGAGCGGCAGGCCGAAGGTGAGGTAGGTGAGCACGAGCGACCAGAGCGTGTTCACCAGCCCAAGCATCCGCATCAGGATGAAGAGCGGCACGAGGAAGATCACCGCCGGGAACATGTTCCTCAGCAGCACCGAGAAGAACAGCACCGTGCGCCCCGGAAAGCGGAAGCGCGAGAAGGCGTAGGCCGCGGGCACCGCCACGACGACCGCGAGGACGGTGGTGAGCGTCGAGACGACGAGGCTGTTCCAGAAGTAGCGCAGGAAATCGCGCCCCACGCTGCCGCGCGGGTCGAGAAGGCGTGTGTAGTTGTCGAGCGTCGGTTCCGCCGGCCACCATTGCGGCGGGTACTGCATGGCCGCGAAGCCGGTCTTGAGCGAGGTGATGAGCATCCACGCCATCGGGATCAGCGTGTAGGCGAGCAGGAGCACGAGGAACCCCCGCCCGGCCCAGCGCCAGCCGTCCACCGGCTTGCGGGTCGCCGTGCGGCTCATCCGCCCGCCCTCCGGTCGTCGCCCTTCGTCAGCGCGCGGACGTAGAAGTAGCCGAGCACCATCATGAAGATGAACAGGAGCACCGAGTATGCAGAGGCCACGCCCCAGCGCTGCCGCCCGAAGGCGAGCTGGTAGATCTGGGTGATCCAGATGTCGGACGACCCCGCCGGTCCGCCGCCCGTCATGATCCACGGGATGATGAACGAATTGAAGTTCTGCACCATGAGAAGAAGGATCGTGACGGTCGTCACCCCCCTCAGGTGCGGGAAGGTGACGTGCCAGAACCGCTGCCACGCGCTCGCCCCGTCGACGCGCGCGGCGCGCAGGAGCTGGTCGGGCACCGTCTGGAGCCCCGCCATCAGCATGATCATGGCGAAGGAGAACTCCTTCCAGATGTTCACGACGATCAGCGAGGCAAGCGCGGTCTGCGTGTTGTCCACGAAGTTGATGGGCCGGTCGGTGAAGCCAAGCTGCACCGACAGCGCGCCGATGGCGCCGAAGTCAGAATGGTAGAGCCATTTCCAGACGTAGGACGCCGCCACCGCGCTCACCACCCATGGAACGAGGAGGATGGCGCGCAGGATCGCGCGCCCCGCGAATTCGCGGTGGAGCGCGAGCGCCGCCCCAAGCCCGAGGAGGAAGGCGAAGAGGGTGGAGAAGAACGTCCAGATCATCGTGTTCCAGGTGACGTCCCAGAACGACCGGCTCGTGAGGATCGTGGTGTAGTTGTCGAAGCCCACGAAGATCTTGTCGCTGAGCTGCAGGCTCGCCGGCGTGCGGTAGAAGCTCAGCTCGATCGTGTAGTAGATCGGGTAGGCGATCACGACGAGCATGGCGATCAGCGCGGGCAGGACATAGAGGTAATCGGCCCGGTGGTCCCAGACCCGGTGGGCGAGGCCCGGCGAGCGGTCGGTCTCGTCCATGTACCGTCCGCGCATGGCGGCGGGTCTCGTCGCGTCCTGCATGGGGATCACCGGCCTGAAGGGTGGGGCGGGAAGCCGGCGGCACGGGGCCGCCGGCTCCTGTCGTCCGTGCGCGGGTGGCGGATCAGAGCCCGCCGCCGACCAACGCCTCCACCTGCGTCGCCGCGGCGTTGGCGGCCTGCTCGACCGTCATGTTGCCGGTAAGCACGTTCTGCATCATGTCGGGAACGATGATGTTCATGATCTCCGGCGCCTCGGGCAGCACCGGGAAGGGGATGCCGTTCGGCAGCATCGAGGTCGTCACGTCGAGGAACCTGATCGTGTCGAGCCGCTCCTTCATCCACTCGGTCCGGAAACCGCCGAGATGGCCGGGGTTCGAGCTGACCCAGGCAAGCTTCGTGGACCACTCCGGGCTCGTCCACATGCAGATGAGCGCCTTCACGGCCATCTCGTCATATCCGCCGTCGACGTACTCCGGCTTCACCGTGTGGATGTTCGAGCCCCCGAACACGACCGCCCGGCGGGCAGGGCCTTCGGGGATCAGCCCGTAGCGCATGTTCGCCACGACCTCGTCCGCGACCGCCTTGTCCGAGCCCGTCGCCTTGCTGGCGAGGTCGAGCATCTTGGCGTACTCGGACGGGTGCGCGATCATCATGGCCAGCTGGCCCGCGATGAACGGCGCCTGGTTCTCGGCCTGCGTGTTCGTGAGCGCCGAGGTCGGGACCGACTTGTCGCGAACGTACATGTCATGGATCGCCTGAAGCGCCGCTTGCGACCCTTCGTTGTTGATCCAGACGTCCTGGTATTCCGGCGTGTCCGCCGCCTCGTCGAGCGCGCCGCCGCCATAGGCCCAGAGCATCGGCATGAACCGGAAGGGCGTGTTGCCGGCGTTCTGCTTGGCCACAAGGCCATAGCCCGAGATGCCGAGCGTGTCGTGGATCTGCTTGGAGTAGGCGACCACGTCGTCCCAGGTCGCCGGCGGGCTCTCCGGGTCGAGCCCGGCATCCTCGAAGATCTTGGCGTTCCAGATCAGCGCCATCGTCTCGTTGTTCGTCGGGATGCCGTAGCCCGTGCCGTCATAGGTCACGGACTTGAGCGCGCCGGGCCAGAAGTCGGCGCTCGTATAGCCCACGTCCTCCGGCTTGAGCGGGTGGAGATAGCCCTTCGCCGCAAACTCGACCCCGCCGAGGATCTGGAGCCGCACGACCATCGGCGCCGCGTTGCCGAGCAGCGCGGTGCGGAACTTGTCCAGAAGCTCGTTGTAGGTGATCGACTGCACGTCGGTGCGGATGTTCGGGTAGGCGGCAGCGAAGGCCTCCCAGAACTGCTTGTCGATGTCGTGCATGATCTGGGGGTCGGCCTCGAAGGGGCCGGTGTACCAGTAGCTCACGCGGCCCTCGTAGTCGTTCGGGACGACCTTGCCGCAATCGGCGGCGGTGTCGTAGGTCGCCGTCCCCGCGATCGAGCGGATGTACTCCGGCGACCACTGGCTGAGGTCGACGCTCTGGGCGAAGGCGGTCGTCGTCATGAGGGAGCCGATCGCCAGCACGCCTGCGGCGCGGTGGACGATCCTGCGGCCGGGCGGCAGGGCGTGCCGCGGGACGCGATCCCGGGATCTGATCATCATTCTCCTCCTCTGTTGGTGGCAGGGACGGGGGTCGCCGTCCGTGACGGGGCGCAGCTCTGCGTCTGCCTTTCGGAGGATCGGCCATGCCGTCTCCTCGCGAAACGCTGACACCGGCCATTTCATCTGTCAATACGGTTTAGATTGTGTATGATTTTTGTATTTCAGTGCACGATACGGCTTCCGGCCGCCCGGTCCGATGTGTAGAGAGGGGCCATGACACGCGTGATCCCGGTACCCGCTCCCGAACCCGAACTCCTTCAGGCCTCGGTCTACGAACGGATCCGGGACGACATCATCTCAGGCCGGCTGGGGCAGAACGCCCGGCTGAAGGTGGGGGAACTGGCGCTCGCCTACGGGACCTCCACGAACCCGGTGCGCGAGGCGCTCCAGCAGCTCCGGGGCGAGGGGTTCGTCATCATCGAGCCCAACCGGGGCGCGCGCGTCCGCCCGACGGACGAGGATTTCGTCCGCGACATCATAGAGATCGAGGCGCTGATCGAGCCCGAGCTCACGCGGTGGTTCGTGAGCATCGCGACAGAGGCCGACATCGTCGCGCTCGAGGCGATCCAGGCCGAGATCGAGGCGCTGAACTTCGCCGACATGAAGCGCCACGGCGATCTCGACACGCGCTTTCACCAGGTCATCTACGACCGGCACTACAACCGGCACGCGGCCGAGCTGTGGTGGCGCCACCGCGAGGTGCTGCGCGCCATCAGCCGGCGGTTCCCCACCTCGCTCAGCCGCCGCGCCGCCGTCATCCGCGAACACCACGCGCTGATCGACGCGCTGCGCGCGCAGGACGCGGACGGCGCCGCCCGGATCGTGGCCGAGCATGTGAAGGGCTCGGGCCGGCACATCATCGAACACATGCGCCTTGCCGCCACCAGCGCGGACCGGGCGGCCCAACGCCCCGCGAGGGGAAACCAGCGGGAGACGACATGAGAGAGGGGACAGGGGCCGGGCCGACGGTCGAGGACAACATCCGAACGGCCTCGCGGCCGAGCGAGTTGCGCATCACCGACATGCGGGTCGCCGAGATCACGGGCGCGCCCTTCGACTCCGCGCTTCTCAAGATCTACACGAACCAGGGGATCGTGGGCTTCGGCGAGGTGCGCGACGGCGCCTCGGCCACCTTCGCGCTGATGCTGAAGAGCCGCCTTCTGGGCGAGAACCCCTGCGACATCGACCGCCTGTTCCGCCGAATCAAGCAGTTCGGAGGGCATGGGCGGCAGGGCGGCGGCGTCTCGGCGGTGGAGATCGCGCTCTGGGACCTCGCGGGGAAGGCCTACGGCGTGCCGATCTACCAGATGCTGGGCGGCCGCTTCCGCGAGCGGGTCCGCGTCTACTGCGACACCGACGCGACCGTGCCCGGCGGCACCGCGACCGGGCGGCGGCTGAAGGAGCGGATGGAGCTTGGCTACACCTTCCTCAAGATGGACCTCGGGCTCATGCAGATCGCCGACATCCCCGGCGCGGTGTCGGGTCCGGCGGGCGTGCTCGATTCGCTCCGCGCCCACCCCGAACGCTTCGCGGGCGGCAGCCTCGAGGAGCGGAAGGTCCGGAACGGCGTCTACGACGCGCACAACGTGATGCACCCCTTCACGGGGCTGCACTTCACGGAAAAGGGGCTCGACGCCCTGGAGGACTACATCGCCGAGGTCCGCGAGGTGATCGGGCCGGAGATCCCGCTCGCCATCGACCATGTGGGCCACATCTCGCTCCAGGACGGCATCCGGCTCGCCCGGCGGATCGAGAAGTACACGCCCGCCTGGCTGGAAGACGTGATCCCGTGGCAGTTCACCGACCAGTACGTGAGATTGCAGGAGGCCACGTCCGTCCCGATCTGCACGGGCGAGGACATCTACCTCAAGGAGGGTTTCGCGCCGCTTCTGGAGGGCGGTGGCGTCTCGGTGATCCACCCCGACCTCCTCACCACCGGCGGCATTCTCGAGACGAAGAAGATCGGCGACGCCGCGCAGGACCGGGGCGTGGCGATGGCGATCCACATGGCCGAAAGCCCGATCGCCGCGATGGCCGCCGCGCATGTGGCGGTGGCGACCGAGAACTTCCTCGCGCTCGAATACCACACGGTCGACGTGCCCTGGTGGGACGACATCGTGACGGGTCTGCCGAAGCCGCTGGTCAAGGACGGGTTCATCACCGTGCCCGACAAGCCCGGCCTCGGCATCGACGACGTGGTGGACGAGGTCATCGCTGCGCACCTCCAGCCCGGCGTCACCGGCATCTGGCAGCCGACGGACCACTGGGACGGTGAATACTCCTGGGACAGGACGTGGAGCTGAGGCGATGAAGATCACCGACCTGCGCTGCGCCGTGATCGGCCAGCACCCCATCGTGCGGATCGTGACCGACGAGGGGATCCACGGCCTCGGCGAGGTCGAATGGACCAAGCCCTACCTCAAGCCCTTCGTCCTCCACTACCGCGAGGCGCTTCTCGGCCACGACCCGACGGATGTGGAGCGCTGCATGCTCCAGATCCGCCAGCGCGGGTCGTTCAAGCCCTGGGGCGCGGCGGTGAGCGCGATCGAGCACGCGCTCTGGGACGTCGCGGGCAAGGCGGCGGGCGTGCCCGCCTACAAGCTCCTCGGCGGCAAGGTGAGGGACAAGGTGCGGGTCTACAACGGTTCGATCCGGAAGAAGCGCACCGGCGACCGGCCCGAGGACTATGCGGCCGACGTCAAGTGGATGATGGAGCAGCCGCAGAACTTCTTCATGATCAAGCAGGGAATCTCGTTCCACTCCCACATGAAGGACACGATCCCCGGCTTCCACTACGGCGTCCGCCAGAAGGCCGCGGGCTACCACGGCGCCATGGATCAGGGCCAGATCAGCGAACGCGGCATGAACCACATGCTCGACTGCGTGGCCGCCATGAAGGAGGTGCTGGGCGACCGCGTCTCGCTCGCGCTCGACTGCGGGCCGGGGTGGTTCCTGAACGACGCGATCCGCTTCGCCCGCGCGGTCGAGAAGTACGACCTCATGTGGCTCGAGGACATGCTGACCGGGGACTACGTGCCCTGGGTCAACCCGCAGGCCTATCGGGAACTGACGGTTTCCACCTCCACTCCCATCCACACGGGCGAGCAGATCTACCTCCGTCACAACTTCAAGGAGCTGATCGAGACGCAGGCGGTCCGTGTCGTCGGACCCGACCCCGCCGACATCGGCGGGATCGCGGAGCTGAAATGGGTGGCCGAGCACGCCTACATGCATTCCATCATGATGGCACCGCACGGGACCGCCAACGGCCTCCTCGGCCTCGGCGCGCTCATCAACGTCTGTGCGACGCTGCCTGCGAACTTCATCGCCTTCGAGTATCCTTCGGCCTCCGACCCGTGGTGGCACGACATCGTCACGGGCCTGCCCGAGACGATCGTGACGGAGTCGATGGTGGAGCTGCTGCCCGGGCCGGGCCTCGGGCTCGAAATCGACCCGAAGGCCGCTGCGCCCTACATGCGCGAGGAGGACGCCGGCTTCTTCGATCCGTGAGCGGAGCGAGGCGGCTGAGGGTCAGCATGCGACTCCATCCTGGGAAACAGGTCGAGCACGTCGCGCGGCGCCCAGATCTCGCGGATCAGCCCTTGGCGATGCAGGCAGAAGCCCTTCCCCCGCACCCTCATCGGGCGGCCGGACGGCGGTCCGCCCGGCGCACGCTCAGGGATCCTTTTGCGGCGCTCGTTCGAGGTGTCCCAGCAGACAGGCGTGACAGGCGGGGTTTGCGACGATGAGGGCGCCCGTCCGGGCGTAGGTCTCCTGCCCCCGGCCCCACCAGTCCGTGACGATCCCGCCCGCCTCCTCCACCATGAGGATCCCGGCGGCGGTGTCGACGAAGCCGGTTTCCTCGAAGTAGCCCGTCAGCCGCCCGCAGGCGACCCAGGCGCAGTTGAGCGCCGCGCTGCCCTGCACCCGGACGGCGCCGACCGCCGCGCGCATCGCGTCGAGCCGGGCATAGGCGCCGGGGTGGAGCGAGAGGCCCGGCGTGGGCAGGCCGGTGCCGATGACCATGAGTGCCGGATCGTCCCGCGCGCTCACGCGCATCGGCGCGCCGTTGAGGAAGGCGCCGCCGCCGAGGAGGCCGGTGAACATCTCGTCGGCCACGGGGTCGTAGACCACGCCGCAGACCGTCTCGGACCCGCGTCTCAGCGCGATGGTGATGCTGTAGTGCTGGCCGTTGAGGAAGTTCGTCGTCCCGTCGATGGGGTCCACGAGCCAGCGGTGGTGGGCGTCGGTCCCTTCGACCGGGGCGAACTCCTCGCCCGTCAGGCTCCAGTGGGGCGCGATGGCGAAGAGGCGTTCGCGGATCAGCGTCTCCGACGCGCGGTCGGCCTCGGAGACGAAGTCGCCGGGACCCTTGATGCCGATCTCGATGTCGCGGAAGCGGGCGAAATGGGCCTGCGTGACGGCGGCGGCCTCGCGGGCGATGGCTTCGAGTTCGGTCAGGATCCTCGCATAGTCGATGGTCATGGCGTCATGGCGGCGGCTAGCCCCTCCGGGTCGTCGGTGGTGATCTGGTCCGCCCCGAGCGCGACGAGACGGGCGGCGAGGCGCAGGCTCTCGGGCGTCACGCGCTGGATGGTGTAGGCGTCCACCCGGCGGTCCTTCGCGTGGACAAGGCCGATAAGGTCGACGCCCGCGTCGTCCGCCGCCGTGACGATCTCATGCGCGAGGTAGATGAGTTCCGCCTCCGGCGCGGCGGCGAGCGCCTGGGCGATCCAGCCCGCGAAATCGCGCGACGCCTTCAGCGCCTCGAGCGAACCACCGTGGCAAGGGTCGTAGCCCATGCGCACCCCCGGTGCGGCGCGGACGAGCGCGGTGACGGCGGCGAGGTCGCCGCCGGAGAGGATCATGTGCGGGCCGAGGTCCCCGACCGCTTGGCCGAAGCCCGCGATGGTGGCTGCGTCGAGCGCGGCCATGTCTTCCTTGAAGTCGAGCTGGAGGAGCGCGTCGGGGTGCGGCGGGTTGTGGCGCAGTTCGGCGCAGAGATCTTCGAGCAGCATGACGCGTTCGGGCAGGACGCGCCCGTCGTTCGCGCGGAGGTGCAGCGCGCGCAGTGTCGCCGCGTCGGCGGCGCGGACGGTGCCGGTGCCGGTCGTCTCCTGCTCGAGCGTGAGGTTGTGGAGGACGGCCATGCCGCCGCTACCGTGGACGACGAGATCGACCTCGACGCTGGCGCCGAGGCGCATCCCCTCGAGGATGCGGGCGCGGGAGAAGACGGGGTCGTCGACCCGCCGCCGCGCGCGGTGCCACTTGAGCCAGGTGCGGTGATCGCCGCGTTCGAGGTAGAGCGGATCGGGCATCAGGAGCGCCACACGCGCCTGTCGTCGCGGTAGAGCGTGACGCGCGAGGGCGCGAGGTCCACGCCTTGACCGGCGCGGAAATGGTCAGGGTCGGGGACCATCGCCTTGAGGCGGAAACCGTCGGCGAGGTCGACGTCCACCATCCCGTGCGAGCCGTAGTCGATCACGCGGTGCACGCGGGCCTGCCCGGGTTCAGCCGCGCGGAGCGCCAGCGCCTCGGGGCGGATGGCGAGCGTCGCGGGGCCGTCGGGGACGGGGGCGTCGACGGCGAAGCCCGCGCGGACGAAGCGCCCTCCTGCCACCGCGCCTTCGATCAGGTTCATCGTCCCGATGAACCCCGCCACGAAGGGCGTCGCCGGGTCGCGGTAGATCACGTCCGGCGCGCCCACCTGTTCGGTCCGCCCGTCCCGCATGACGACGATCCGGTCGGCCATCGACAACGCCTCGTCCTGCCCGTGGGTCACGAAGAGCGTGGTGATGCCGAGTCGCTGCTGGATGTCGCGGACCTCTTCCCTGAGCCGCTCCCGCAGGTGCTGGTCGAGGCTCGCGAAGGGTTCGTCGAGAAGCAGGATCTTCGGTTCGAGGACAAGGCTGCGCGCCAGCGCCACGCGCTGCTGCTGCCCGCCCGAAAGCTGGGAGACATGGCGGTTGCCGTAGCCCGTGAGACCCACGAGGGCGAGCACGGCCTCCACCCTCTCCCGGATCTCGGCCGAAGGCAGTCGGCGGAGCCTGAGGCCGAAACCCACGTTCTTGAAGACGTTCATGTGGGTCCAGAGCGCGTGGCTCTGGAACACCATGCCGGTGGGCCGCCGTTCGGGCGGCGTGCGCGTCACGTCCTCCCCGTCGATGGAGATGGTGCCCGTGGTCGGTGTCTCGAACCCGCCCGCCATGCGCAGGAGCGTGGACTTGCCCGAGCCGGACGGACCGAGAAGGCAGACGAGTTCTCCGTCGGCCACCTCCAGCGTCACGTCGCTGACCGCGGCGGTTGTTCCACCGGGGAAGACCTTGGTGACACCCGAAATCGACAGAACCGCCATGCGTCCGCCCTAACCTCCGAACCCGCGCGCGAAGCTGCCGCCGTTGATGACGCGCCGCGCGAAGATGAGTGCGACGAAGGACGGAACCCACAGGAGCACCGACAGAACCGCCCCGTACTGCACGACGATCTGGTTGTTGATGAAGGAGATCATGAGGACCGGCATCGTCCGGATCCCCGGCGCCCCGATGAGCCAGGCGCCCTCGACCTCGTAGAATGTGCCCACGAAGGTGAGAAGCACGGCCGCCGCGATGGTCGGCCCGGCCTGCGGCAGCGTGATCGACCAGAAGACGCGGAAGGGACCCGCGCCCGCGTCGCGGGCGGCCTCCTCCATCCGCCGGTCCACGGCGCTGAAGGCCGCGACGGGGATCCAGATCATGAACATGAGCGTGCCGACGAGCTGGATGATCACGACGCCCCAGAAGGTGCCGATGAGCCCCAGCTGCAGGAAGATCGCGGCGATGGCGACGAGGAGGCCGAACTTGGGGAAGGCGTGGCCCGCGAGGAAGGAGAAGAACAGGATGTTGCGCCCCGGGAAGCTCATGCGCGCGAAGGCGTAGGCCGCGGGCAGGCAGATGACGGCCGACAGCAGCGTCACCATGAACGACAGCCTGAGGCTCAGGGTCAGCGCCGCCCAGACGTCGGCCCGCTCCAGCGTCTGGTTCCAGAACCTCAGCCCGAACTGCTGGGGGATGACGGCGGGGTAGCGCCAGACCTCGGTGAAGGCCCAGGTCGCCACGACGAGCAGCGGGAAGACGATGACGATCGTCAGGACGACCGCGAAGGCGATCCCCGTGAGGTCCAGCCGGCGCCGCACGGGCGGCAGGGGCGGCGGGGCCGCCTGGAGGGGCGTGATGTCGGCGGCGGTCACCGGCCCTGGTTCCTTGCGACGGCGCGCACGTAGAAGAGCCCGAAGCCGATGCAGAAGACGAAGGTGATCACCGCCTGCGTCAGCGCGTTCAGCGGGTCGTTCAGGTCGCGGAAGGTGCGCTGCATGAAGGGTCCCATCATCTCGGGCGAGGCGGGACCGAGGATGTAGGGCAGCGTGAAGGCGGAGAAGATGCCGAGCACGGCGAACGAGAGCGCCACGAGGATCGAGTTTCCGATGCGCGGCAGGATGATGTGCCAGAACACCTGCCACTTGCGCGCGCCCACGTCCCGCGCGGCCTCGATGGCCGCATTCGGCACCGAGCCGAGGCCGGCGAGCAGGATCAGCACGGTGAGCGGGATGTTGTCCCACACGAGCCCGATGACCGGACCCCAGGGCGTGAGGTAGGGCGTCCTGATCTTCGGCAGGCCCACGGAGTTCAAGAGGATGTCGACCATCCCGTTCGGCCCCAGCACCCGGATCAGCGCGAAGGCGAGGATGATGGAGGGCACGAAGAGCGGGAAGATGGCGAGCGCCTGGACATAGGCGGAGAGCCGGCCCGTTGTGAATCGCAGGTAGATCGCGATGGGCAGGCAGATGGCGAGAAGCAGCATGGCGCAGGTCACGGTCGTCCAGAGCGTGACGCTCAGGTTCCGCATGCTGTAGGCGTCCGAGAAGAAGAAGACGTAGGTCGACAGGTCGAAGCCGTGGGAGCCTGTCCCGTCGGGGCGCCAGATGGTGCGGGCGATGCCGCTGATGATCGGCCAGATCACCAGCCAGGCCATCAGCCCCACCGGAAGCGCGACGAGCAGGAGGCCCACGGGCCTCCTGCGTTGGCTCGGGCCGGACGGTGGAAGCGGGCCTGCCGCCTGTCCGGCGGTGTCCGTCACTGCGAGCGGTCCACGTTCGGTGCGACGTTGCGGTACCAGCCGTCGTTGATCGCCGCTTCCCAGGGTCCGCCCGGGAAGACCGGGATGGTCTTCGGCACGATCGCCGCGAAGCGCTCCTGCAGTTCGGGGCTCACGTAATCCCAGCTCACACCGGGGAAGCCGCCGAGTTCGGTCAGGATCGCGCTCTGGATCTCCTCGGTCAGGATGAAGTCGGCGAGCTTCAGCGCCGCGTCGCGGTTCGCGCCGTTGTCGAGCACGACCGACCGGCTGAACCCGCCCGCGAGCGCGAGGTCGGTGAGCTGGACGAGCCCCGTCTCGGCCGGAAGAACGCCCTGGTCGATGGCCTGGAGCACCTGGTCGGACCACACCGGGGCCATTGTAACGACGCCCTGCGCGAGCAGCTGGATCGACTGGGTGTTGCCCGAAGTGTAGGCCCCGCCGTCGTAGAGCGAGGGCGCGATGTCCGACAGGATCGCCCAGGCCCGGCCGAGCGATTCCTCGGCGAAGGAGTCGGTGAAATTGGCGATCGTGAAGGCCGAGGGGTCAAGCCCGTTCGCCTGGTGGATCGCGCGGCGCACGAAGTTGCCGCCCGAGCCGCCCTTGTCGGGGCGGTTGTAGATGAATTGCCCGGGGTTCGCCTTGATCCACTCGACGAGCGCGTCGAAGGTCGTGGGAGCATCGGCCTGCGCGAGCTTGGAGGTGTCGAAGGCCAGAAGCACCTGGCTGCCGCGATAGGGCAGGCTGTAGTCGCCGTCGAAGGCGAGCGGGTTGACCTTCGAATAGTTCGACAGGCCCGCTTCCTTCATGTTGACGTAGATGCCGGCCTCGATGGCGCCCGCGGGCAGGCGGGGATCGAAGTTCTCGAAGTAGTCGGCCTGCGGATCGGTGTTCGTCTGCTTGGCCGCCATCGCCCGCTCGCCGATGGCCTGAAGTCCGGCGTTGTCGCCGGCGTCCACGAGGTTGATGGTGATTCCCGGGTTCGCGGCCTCGAAGGCCGGCTTCACCGTGTTCGCCCAGAAGTCGAGCACGTTGCTGTCCGACCCGGTGTACCAGTCGATCACGCCCTCGGCGGCCACGCCCATGCGCGGGGCGATCACCATTCCGGCAGCGAAGCCGGCGGCGGTCCCCATGAAGCGTCGACGATCCATTAGCAGTCCTCCTCTTGCGGCCCCTCGGGGCCTGACGAAAAATTCAGGTGCGTCCGCGATCGCCGCCGCGCACGTTCGTGCCACGGGACATCGCGTCGTCTCCGGTTTTCGCTGTTGTCCTCCCCTTGGCCCGGCCCCTTGTCGTCCCGGGCCGGTTGAGGGTCATGGAAACACCGAACAACCGTTCGCACAAGGCACTTTCGACGCGCCTCCTCGCCGGTGTTAGGGGAGGATTGTAACGGTTTGCGGACCGTATGCCGTCCTGTTGTGCGGAAACCGCCCGGTCTACCGGAAATGCCGCGCGACCTCGGCGAAGAGCTTCAGGTCCTCCGCCGCGTCCTCCATCGACGTCTTGACCGGCGCGCCACGGGTGACGGCTTCGTGCAGGGCGTCGAGCTGCAGGCGGAAGGGATCCTCGTAGACCGGGCCGAAGATCTCGGTGCCCGTGTCGGTTTCGGTCGAGGTCGTGATTTCTAGCCGCGTGGGCAGGTTGCGGATGTAGGGCGTGTCATAGGTCAGCCGGAAGTGCTGGGTCTGGGTCGTGATCTCGATCCCTGCCTCGAAGCGGGACACGTCGTCGATCACCGCCTCGTAGAGCGCGGTGAAGTGCCCGTAGTCGAAGGCGGCGAGCACCGTCTCGCCCCCGTGCTGCACCGCCCAGGGGCAGCCGCGGGGCGGGCCGAGCAGTTCGCGCATGGCCGAGAAGCTGTGCGAGGACAGCCCCGTCAGGACCGCATGCGCGCGGAGCGCGTCGTCATGGCAGTTGCCCATCACCGCGCGGCGCGCGGCGTCCGACTGCGCCTTGCCCTCGGCCATCGGGGGGGCGGGAATGTCGTCGGGGCGGAAGACGTGCCGGGTCTGGGCCACGAAAAAGGGCGCCTCGCGGATCACGTCGCGGACGCGGACGTGGCGGATCGCCGACAGCGGAGGCCGGCGGCGCTTGAGTTCGAGGTAGGGGCGCGAGTAGCGGCGCATGTAGCCGACGAAGACGACCTGACCGGCGGCGCGCGGCAGAGCGAGGATCGGGACAAGCTCCGCTTCGGTGAGCGTCACAGGCTTTTCGACGAAGACGTGCCGCCCGCTCCGGATCGCGGCAAAGAGGAGCGGCGCGTGGAGGTGGTCGGGCGTCAGGATGAAGATGAGGTCGAGCGCGTCGTCCGCGATCAGCGCTTCGGCGCTGACATGGACGCGGGGCACACCGTAGCGCCGCGCCATGGCGGCGGAGAGGGAGGGCGAGACATCCGTCACCGCCGCGATCTCGAAGCGCGCGTCGTCCGCGAGAAGCGGCAGGTGCATCAGCTGCGCCACTTCCCCGAGACCGATGAGTCCGACCCGCACCGCCATCACGCGATTCCCTTCAGATAGTCGAGGTTGCGCCGCGCAAGTTCCAGCGGGCTTTCCGTCGCGTTTTCGGCCACGTCCTGCTCCACGACGACCGGTCCGCCGAAGCCGCGCGCCTCCAGCATCTCAATGGCCTTGCGGATATCCACGACGCCGTCCGGCAGCGGGCACATGATCCCGGCCGCGTAGGCATCCGCCGCCGCGAGTTCCCCCGCCGTCACCCGCGCCCGCACCGCGCCGTCCACGTTCTTCAGGTGCATGTAGGCGATGCGGTCGAAGACCCGCTCCATGTAGTCGAGCGCGTCCTGGTCCCGGAACGCGTGGTGACCGGTGTCGAAACAGAGCTCCACGTCCGTCTCCTCCAGCATCCGGTCGATCTGCGCCTCGTATTGCACCGCCGTCAGCACATGCGGGTGGAAGCTGAGCTTCAGCCCGTGCTCCCCCTCCACGAGCCGCTGCGCATCGCGGATCATCGCCATCATGGCGTCCCATCCGGCGGTGTCGAGCACGCCCTCCCGCCCCGGCGGATAATCCTCGCTCTCGTCCATGATGACGAGATGCCCCGCCCCGAGGTCCGACAGCAGCCGGGCGAGGTCGCCCAGCGTCTCCATTAGTTGCGATCCGCTCCCGGGGTCCGAGAACGAATGGACATGCGTCGCCCCGATCAGCGTGAGATCCCGCCGCGCGAGTTCGTCGCGCACGAGGCCCGCATCCTTCGGAAGGTAGCCGAACGGCCCGAGCTCCGTCCCCCGGTAGCCCGCCGCCGCGACCTCGTCGAGATACTGCCGCCAGGGCGTCCGGTTGCCGTGGGGATAGATGATGCCCCAGGAACAGGGCGCGTTTCCGATGAGCATCTCTCCCCCCGCGTCGACTTCGCGGCGGACACTGTGCCCTCCGGCGTCGCTGGGCAAGGCCAAACCGGCAGGCCGATCGCGTTGGACAGAAGCGCCGCCCTGCCCATAAGGTCGTCCCGGAGCCCGCGCATGACAGCCCCCCGCGTCCACCTGATCTTCAAGACCCATCTGGACATCGGCTTCACCGATCTGGCCGAGCGGGTGCGCGCGCAGTATCACGCGCAGTTCATCCCGCAGGCCATCGCCACGGGCGAGCACTTCCACGCCGAGAACCCCGGGGCGCCGGCCTTCATCTGGACCACCGGCGCCTGGCTGATCTGGGACCATCTCGAGACCGGCACGCCCGCGAAGAGACGCGCGCTCGAACGTGCCATCGGGCGCGGGCTCATCACCTGGCACGCCCTGCCGTTCACCACGCACACCGAGCTCATGTCTCCCGCGCTCTTCCGCGCGGGGCTGTCCTTCGCGCAGGAACTGGACAGCCGTTTCGGACGGCGCACCACGGCGGCCAAGATGACAGACGTTCCGGGGCATACGCTCGGCATGGTGCCGCTCCTTGCAGAGGCCGGTGTGCGGTTCCTCCACCTCGGCGTCAACACGGCGAGCCCCGTGCCCGACGTGCCCCCAGTCTTCCGCTGGCGCGCGCCCGACGGCTCGGAGATCGTCGTGATGTACCAGGCCTCCTACGGCGCCAGCGACTTCCCCGGAGGCGCGGGCGCGGGCCTCGCCTTCGCGCACACGAACGACAACATGGGCCCCCAGACCGTGCCGCAGGTGGCCGAGGTCTGGCGCGACATGCGCCGGGCGTTGCCGGGTGCAGACATCCGCGCCTCGACGCTCGACGCCTTCGGAAACGTGCTCTGGGAGCGACGCGAGACTTTCCCCGTCGTCACCGCCGAAATCGGTGACAGCTGGATCCACGGCGCGGCGAGCGACCCGGTGAAGCTCGCCCGCTTCCGCGCCCTGCAGCGGCTCTACGACCGCTTCGCGGAGGACCCGACGCCTGCACGCCTGAGCTTCGGCCGCGATCTCGCGCTGGTCGCCGAGCACACCTGGGGTGTCGACATCAAGAGCTACCTGCGCGACACCACCGCCTGGGACCGGCCCGCCTTCGAGGCGCAGCGCGCCTCCGACTACCGCTTCCGCTTCGTCGAACGGTCATGGGCGGAGCAGCGCGCCTACCTCGACCGGGCCGTCGCCCATCTCCCGCCGCCGGACCGGGCGTTGGCCGAGGCGGCGCTTGCCGGGACCGACCCCGTGGCGCCTGCAGGCGATCTGTCGGACGGCGGCTGGAGCGCGACGTTGGCCCCCGCGACGGGGGACATCGTGGAGATCACCGCCCCGTCCGGCCTGCGGCTGTCGGGGCAGGACGGCGCGCTCTTCGCCTTCCGCCATGAAAGCCATGATGCGGACGACATCCGTCGGCACATGGACAGCTACCTGATGCATGGCGAGGAGTGGGCCATCCTCGACCATGGCAAGCCGGGCCTCGCGGCCGCGCGCCCGGCGGAAAGCGCCGTCTGGGCGCCCGAGCCGGCGGAGGGCGGCTTCGCGATGCCCGAGCGTGCGCGGCGCGATCTCGGCGCCCCTTCGCGCGTGGGCTACGCCCTCTGCGCGGATGGCGAAGCGCTGATCCTGACCCTCACCCTGCGCGGCAAGCCTGCCAACCGCATGCCCGAGGCGGGTTTCCTCCACATCACGCCCCGGGGTGTCACCGGCTGGCAGGTCCGGAAGATGGGCCTCTGGCACGCCGACTACGTCCGCCGCGGCGGCGCCCGCCTTCAGGCAGCAGAGGCGGTCCGCAGCTGCGGCGGGGCGTTCGCCCTCGCCATCGACCTGATCGACGCGGCCCTCGTCGCGCCCGTGGCCGGAGGCTTCATGCCCTACCTGCCGGACGGGCCGGACTGGTCGCAGGGTTTGCGGGTGAACCTCTACAACAACAAGTGGGGCACGAACTTCCCGATGTGGTGGGAGGGAGAGGCGTGTTTCCGGTTTCGCCTGACCCTCGCCGACGACCCTGCCGCCCGCGTCGTCGACGGTGACGCCGGCATCATGCCGCGCTGATCGCCCCGCCTATCTGTCGAGCCGCGCGGCGGTGACCAGGTCTTCGTTGATCTCGATGCCGAGCCCGGACCCCTCGGGGAGATTCACGAACCCCTCCTCGTGCCAGATCGGCCGGTCGACGAGATCCTTCTGCGCCGGGCCGTAGACCGGCTGAAGCTCGAGCAGGTAGCAGGCGGAGCAGGCGAAGCTGAGCGCCTGACTCGCCGCGCCGACGATCGCGGTGGAGAAGTTGTGGGCATTGGCCTGACGCCGGTTCAGGGCGCAGATCTCGGCGGCCTTGCGGAAGCCCGTGATGCCCTCGACCCGGCCGGGATCGAGGCCGACGACATCGACCGTCCCGGTTTGCACGATCTTCTGCACGCCCCGCGCGGTCCATTCCCGCTCGCCGTAGGCGATTCGGATGCCGGAGGCCGCTCGGAGTGCCGCGTAGCCCTGAGGATCGTCGTGGCCGAGCGGCTCCTCGAGCCAGGCGACACCCCGCTCTTCGAAGGCCCGCGCCCGCCGGATCGCGGTCGGCACGTCCCAGAAGTTCTTCACTCCGAGGTCGATCATCAGGTCCTTGCCCGGCCCCATCGCGGCCTGGACCCTGTCCACGAACGCGAGGTCGCGCGCCTCGTCGAAGCCGAGATGCGCGTTCCCCGCCTTGCCGAACCCCACCTTCGCGCCGTGCAGGCCGGTGGCGGTATGGGCCGCGATCTCCTCGGCCATCTCTTCGATGTCCGCCTTCGTGCCGTGCAGGCTCGCGATGGCGGGAAGCCGGTCGCGGACCGGGCCGCCGAGAAGGTCGAGAACGCGGGCGCCCAGCTGCTTTCCCTTCAGATCCCACAGCGCGATGTCGATGCCCGATATGGCGAGGGAGGCGATGCCCGAGCCGGTGCCATACCACCAGCTGTGCTCCTTGAGCTTCAGCCAGATCGCCTCGGTGTGGAGGGGGCTCTGCCCGACGACCAGCGGAGCCATCCCCTCGACGATGCTCACGACCGCCCGCGTCGCCTCGGGGAAGTAGGCGCAGGCCTCGCCCCAGCCCACCCGGCCGTCCGTATCCGTGATCTTCACGAGGCAGACAGAGCGGAACCGGTTGTGATCGGTCGGTTCCCGGTAGGAGACCGGGATCGCCTCGACATGTGATACCTTCATCCGGCTCTCCTCCGATGCGCGCCCCGCCGCCTTACGCCATCATGGACCGGAAGAACGCGTCGCGCACGTCCAGCACCACATCGTCCAGCTTTCGCGCGTCGGGCCCGCAGAGCCATGCCATCACGCTGGCGGGCACCTCCGGCCGCACGAGGTCGTCCCTGGCGATCCGGCTGATCGGGTTCAGCCCGGCGGTGCGGATCTCGGCCTGCATGTCGGTGTCGGTGGGCGGGATTCCGAGGAAGAAGAACTGCACGCCGCTTCCCTCGAGGTCCTTGGCGAACATCAGCGTCATCATCCGGGCCGCCGCCTTCGAGGTGCAATAGGCGGTCCAGCCTTCCATCGGCGTCGTGGCGGCGCCGGTTCCGGCGTTGACCACGACCCCGCCCGAGTCGCGCAGGAGGGGCAGGGTGGCGCAGGTCATGCGGTGCAGACCAAGCGTGTTCACCTCGTAGGCCGCCCGAAGCGATTCGGTGGCGAGCGCGTCGATATGGCCGATCGGCGTGATCGCGCCGGCGTTGTTCACGAGCGCCGAAAGCGCGCCGGCCTCGCTCCCGATCCGCGAGATGATGGCGTCGACGGAGGAGGGGTCCGTCACATCCAGATCGACCTTGATGCAGCGCTCGAGACGCACGGCGCAGGCGGGGTCGACGCCCTGAAACACGCCCGCGTACACGCGCGCTCCCTTCTCTGCGAGAAGCCCCGCGAGCTCCGCGCCGATGCCCCGCCCGGCGCCCGTCACGAGGATCGTCTTTCCGGAGAGATCCGGTGCTTCGATGGGCGAGAGGTCGAACATCCGGTTTCACTTCCTTCTTGACACGATCAAATTGGCCTGACCAATTGATTGGTAATGTGACCGGGTTGTGCTGTCAAAGGGCAATCGGCGGATCACGGCAGAAGAAGGGACCCACCGGCCGCACCAGACGGCCGAGGCGTCCGAAGGGGAGGATCGACGATGCGCCGCTTCGGTGTCGCGAGACCCAGCGAGGACGACATCCGCCGGAGCGGATTCTCGACGCCCTGGGACGCGCCGATGATCCCGCCCTTTCCGTTCGAGTTCCGGAACGCCGAGATCCTGACCCTTTACTGGCGCACGGATCCGGAGGCGATGGCCTTCCTCCTTCCGCCGCCGCTCGAGCCAATGGGCGACGTGGCCTGCGTTCACATCTACCGGATGAACGACACGGATTGGCTCGGACCCTACAGAGAGGCGAACGTCATGTTCGGCGCGCGGCTCGGGGACCGCGTCGGGGCTTACTCTCCCTATCTCGTCCTGTCGTCCGACATCGGAGTGGCGCATGGGCGCGAGATCCACGGCCAGCCCAAGAAGCTGGGGCAGCCGAGCCTCGAGGTTCGGGGCGATCTGGTCGTCGGCCGGGTCGAGCGCAACGGGATCGACGTGATCACCGGCACGACGCCCTACAAGCAGCGCCGGATCGGCGCGGACGGGCTGATGCCCCATTTCGACTTCGCCACCAACCTGAACCTCAAGGCGGTCGACCACATCGACGGTCGGCCCGCGATCCGGCAGCTGACAAGCCGCAGGCTCGCCAACGTCACCGTCCACGAGGCCTGGACCGGCCCGGCGACGGTCGAGCTGCGCGCGAACGCGCAGCTGCCCGTGTTCCGTCTCCCGGTTCTCGAGCCGCTCGAGGCGATCCACTGGCGGGCGGACTTCACGCTCGTCGCGGGCGAGATCGTCCACGATTACCTGGGAGGCGACGGATGAGCCCGAGGGTCGTCGTCACCGACTACACCTTCCCTTCACTGGCCGCTGAGGAAGCGGCCGCGCGGGCCGCGGGCGCGACCTTCTCCGCCCATCAGTGCCGCACGGACGCCGAGGTGGCGGAGGCGGTGGCAGGCGCGGATGTCGTCGCGGTCCAGTTCGCGGCGTTCGGGCCACTGTCGGCACGCGCGGTGAAGCCGGGGGCAACCGTCATCCGCTATGGCGTGGGCTACGACAACATTGACCGCGCCGCCGCCCGCGAGGCCGGGCTGAAGGTCGGCTACGTTCCCGACTACTGCGCCGACGAGGTGGCCGACCACACCGCGGCCGCGATCCTGTGCCTGCTGCGCAGGCTGGTGCCGCTCGACGCCTCGGTTCGTGCGGGCGACTGGGCAGCGGTGCGCGTGGCGCGGCCGCTCAAGCCCTTCGGCGAGACGGTGATCGGCTTCTTCGGCATGGGCCAGATCGGGCGCGCGGTCCGCGCGCGGCTTGACGGCTTCGGATTCCGCTTCATCGCCGCCGATCCGGGGCTCCCGGCCGAGGCAGCAGCGGCGCAGGGCGTGGCGCTGGTCAGCGCGGACGAACTTCTCGCCCGGGCCGACCTCATCTCGCTCCACGCGCCGTCCACGCCCGCAACCACCGGCTTCTTCAATGCCGCACGGCTGGCGCGGATGCAGCCGCATGCGATGATCGTCAACACCGCCCGCGGCCAGCTCATCGACGAGGGGGACCTTGCCCGGGCGCTGGCCGCGGGCACGATCGCCGGCGCTGCGCTCGACGTGTTCCAGGCTGAACCGCTGCCGGCGGACTCGCCGCTGCGCACGGCGCCAAACTGCCTGCTGACGCCCCATGCCGCGTGGTATTCCGAGGCCGCCATCGGTCGCCTGCAGGGGCTTGTTGCCGAAGACCTCGCCCGCGCGCTGCGCGGCGAACCGCCCCGCAAGCCTGTTCCCCAGCTCGAAGGATAGCGCCATGAAGCTCCTGCGTGTCGGCCCGGCCGGACATGAGAAACCATCGGCGCTCGATGCGACGGGCGTTCTGCGCGACCTTTCCGGGCATGTGTCCGACATCGCGGGCGAGGCGCTGCTGGACCCCACGCTCGACGCGTTGCGCGCCCTCGACCTCTCGCGGCTTCCGACGGTGCCGGGCGACATCCGGATCGGGCCCTGCGTCGGCCAGGTCGGCAAGGTCGTCTGCATCGGGCTCAACTATTCCGACCACGCCGCCGAAGCCGGAATGCCCGTGCCTGCGGAGCCGATCCTGTTCCTCAAGGCGTCCACCGCGATCTGCGGCCCCTACGACGACGTGCTCATCCCCCGAGGCTCCACCAAGACCGACTGGGAGGTCGAGCTGGGCGTCGTGATCGGAAAGGCCGCGCGCTACGTCGAGGAGGCGGAGGCGATGGAGCATGTCGCGGGCTACTGCATCGTCAACGACGTGTCCGAACGCGAGCACCAGCTTGAACGCGGCACCCAATGGACCAAGGGCAAGAGCGCGGACACCTTCGCGCCGCTGGGCCCCTGGCTCGTGACCCGCGACGAGGTGCCGGACCCGGGCAACCTCCGCATGTGGCTCGAGGTGGACGGCCACCGCTATCAGGACGGCTCGACGCGGACGATGGTCTTCGGGGTCGCGCAGCTGGTGGCCTACGTGTCGCGCTTCATGACGCTGGCGCCGGGAGACGTGATTGCGACCGGCACGCCGCCCGGCGTGGGGCTGGGTCAGAAGCCGCCGGTCTACCTGCGCAAGGGGCAGGTGATGAGGCTTGGAATCGACGGTCTGGGAACCCAACGCCAGACGCTCGGGCAGGCCTGAGAGCAGGAACGGGACTCGTCCCCGGAGAGGAGGGGACGATGGCAATGATGCCGGAACAGACTTCAACGGAGGAGGACCCAATGAAATCGCCGAAGACACTTGGCCTTATGGCCGCCTTGCTGATGAGCGGCGCAAGCCTTGCCAGCGCGCAGACCGTGCTGGAGGGCGGGCGCGAGGTGAACATGGTGCTGCTGCCGAAATTCCTCGGCATCCTGGTGTTCGACCAGGCCAACGAGGGTGCGCAGGAGGCCCATGGCGAACTTGGCAACCCGGGAGAGTTGCTGTTCGTCGGTCCGACGCCCGAAAACTCGGTGGCCGGCCAGATCGAGATCATGACGACCTCGGCCACTCAGGGGCAGGGCGCGGTCATGCTGTCCAACAACGCCGGCGACCAGATCGCCCCGGCGGCGGTGGCGGCGCAGGCGGCCGGCACGCGGGTCGTGACCTGGGACAGCCCGATCCCGAACGGCGAGGGCGAGGACGTCTTCGTGGCGCAGGTGGATTTCGGCTCCATCGGGGTCGTGATGGCCGACATGGCGCATTCGATCCTTGGCGGTGAGGGCCAGATGGCCGTCCTGTCGGCGACCCCGGATGCGGCCAACCAGAACGCCTGGATTGCCGCGATGCAGGAGGCGCTCAAGGGCGAGAAGTACGCCGGGATCGAGCTTGTGGACGTGGTCTATGGCGATGACCAGGCCGAGGTCAGCTACAACCGCGCGCTCGCACTCGTCGACAGCCATCCCGACCTCGGGCTGATCATGTCGCCGACGACGGTCGGCATTCAGGCCGCCGCCAAGGCGATGCAGGACGAAGGTCTCTGCGACCGGGTCAAGGTCTCGGGCCTCGGCCTGCCGTCCGAAATGGTGTCCTACACGATGAACGGCTGCGCGCCGGAATTCGCCCTGTGGGATTTCCGCGACCTGGGCTACCTGACCTACTACACCGCCTACGGCCTTGCGACCGGGCAACTCACCGGCGAGATCGGCGAGACCTTCACCGCCGGACGGATGGGCGACTACACCATCGAGGAGGATCCGGGCCGCCCCGGCGCCAAGCGCATCCTGATGGGACCCTTCACCGTCTATACCAGCGAGAACGTCGAGGCCGCGGCGCAGTAGCCCGTCCGCGACGATCGGGCCGCGGCAGCACCTCCCGGCCGCCGCGGCCGTCTTGGGAGACCCTGATGGCCCAGCCGATCCTGCAGCTCAGGGGCGTGTCGAAGTCCTTCGGCATGACCCATGCCCTGACCGACCTGTCGCTAGACCTCTGGCCCGGGGAGGTGCATGCGCTCGTCGGGGAGAACGGGGCGGGCAAGTCGACCCTGATCAAGATCATGACCGGCATCCACCAGCCGACCACGGGGCAGATCCTCGTCGACGGAGAGGTGCGGGCGATTGCCGGCCCGCAGGCCGCGCGCGCCCTGGGCGTGGCCGCCATCTACCAGGAACCGATGGTCTTTCCCGACCTTGACGTGGCCGAGAACATCTTCATCAGCGCGCGCAACGAAGGGCTCCTGCGCCGCCCCGCGCGCCAGCGCGACCGGGCGCGCGCGCTCATCGCCCGCATCGGCATGGACTTCGACGTGGATCAGGTGGCGAGCGGCCTGACGCTCGCCGAACAGCAGGCGGTGGAGATCGCGCGGGCGCTGTCCGAGGACGTGCGTGTGCTGATCATGGACGAACCCACCGCGTCGCTCTCCGCCCACGAGGCCGGGCGTCTGCGCCGGGTCGCCACGAGCCTCGCGGCCGAAGGCGTGGCGGTCGTCTATATCTCGCACCGGCTCGAGGAGATCTTCGAGATCGCCGACCGCGTGACCGTGATCCGCGATGGCAGCCACATCTCGACCCGGCCCGTGGCCGAGGTCACGAGCGAGGGCATGATCGCCGAAATGGTGGGGCGCGAGGTCGGCAACTACCTCACAAAGACCGCTGGCACCGCGACGGCCGAGGTCGTCCTGCAGGCCGAGGGGCTGACGCGCGAGGGCGTGTTCGAGGATGTCTCCTTCGACCTGCACCGGGGCGAGATCCTGTGCATGGCCGGTCTCGTCGGCGCGCGTCGGACCGACGTGGCTCTGGCGCTGTTCGGAGTGGCGCCCGCCACGGGCGGCACGATCCGCGTGGGCGGCCGCGCGCGGACCATCCTCCGCCCGAAGGACGCGATGGATGAGGGGATCGCCTATGTCTCCGAGGACCGCCGCAAGCTCGGGCTCGCCATGCCGATGGCGATCCGCGCCAACATCAGCGTGGCGACGCTCTCCACCTTCCTGAGCCGCTGGGGGCTGCTCGACACGGCCCGCGAGAGGAGCGTGGCGCAGGCCTTCCGCACGAGGCTCAACATCCGGACACCCGACGTCGAGGTGCCGGTGGGCACGCTTTCGGGCGGCAACCAGCAGAAGGTCATGCTGGCCAAGTGGCTCAACATGAAGCCCGGCATCCTGATCTTCGACGAACCCACCCGCGGCATCGACGTGGGCGCCAAGGCCGAGGTGCATGACCTGATCCGCGACTTCGTGGCGGGCGGCGGCGCGGCGCTGGTGATCTCGTCCGACCTGCCCGAGGTGCTGGCGCTGGGCGACCGCATCCTCGTGATGCGCGAGGGACGCCAGATGGGCATCGTTGCGGCCGCCGAGGCGACGCAGGAGCGGATCATGGTGCTGGCGACGGGGCAGGCCGCGCTGAGGGAGGCGTCCTGATGCTGCGCCTCATGGATCGGCTGAACCCCCAGGCCCTGCGCATCGTGGCGCTCCTGGTCGTGCTGGCGGCAGTGGTGGCCTTCTTTTCGCTCGTGGTGCCGAACTACCTGAACGGTCGCCTGTTCAACCGCATCTCGAGCTCGGTCGCCATCATGGCGCTGGTCGCCACGGCGCAGACACTGGTTATCATCACTCGCAACATCGACCTCTCCATCGGCTCGACGCTCGGCTTCGTGGCCTTCGCGACCGGCAGCCTCGTCACGAACAACCCCGACCTCGGGCCCGTGGTGCTCGTGGCCTACGCCATGACCCTCGGCGCGATGTTCGGCGCGGTGAACGGCGTCCTCGTCGCCTATGCCCGCGTCCCGGCGATCATCGTGACGCTGGGCACCATGGCGCTGTTCCGCTCGGCGCTGGTCGAATACTCGGACTCGAAGTCGATCTCGACGGCGAACCTTCCCGAATGGCTGGTCGCCTTCCCCAACATGGTCCTGTGGGAGTGGGGCGAGCTGCAGTTCCGCGCGGCCTTCGTCGCGGCGGTGGCGGTGGTGCTGCTTGTCCACGTCGCGCTGACCCGTCTCAGGGTCGCGCGCCGCCTCTATGCGATCGGATCGAACCCCGAGGCGGCCGAGATGGCCGGGATCAACACCCGCCTCACCGTCTTCGTGGCCTTCGTCCTCGCCGGCGCGCTCGCGGGTCTGGCGGGCTTCATGTTCCTCGCCCGCTTCGGCACGATCACGGTGGTGGCTGGCCTCGGCTTCGAGCTCAAGTCGGTGGCGGCGGCGGTGGTGGGCGGGGTCAACATCTTCGGCGGTTCGGGCACCGTGATCGGCGCGCTCATCGGGGCGATCCTCGTCGACCTGATCGACACGAGCCTCGTGCGCTGGGCATTCGTCAGCGAGTTCTGGCGCGAGGCGGTGCTGGGCGTGCTGATCCTGCTGTCCGTCGCCGCCGACGCGCTGCTGATGCGCCGCCTGATCGCCGCGCGGCAGGCGCGGGAACACGCCAAGGCGGAGGCGCGGGTCCAGAGGGAGCTCGACGCGCAGCGCGGGAGGGCCGCACCGTGACCGTCCTGTCGAGGCTGGGAAGCTGGGAGGGGTTCCTGCTGGCGATGCTCGTCCTGATCATCGCCGTCAACACGACACTTTCCCCGCAGTTCATGACGCTGTCGAACCAGATCAACCTGTTCCAGCTGTCGATCGAGAAGATCATCGTCGCGCTCGTGATGACGCTGATCATCATCAACGGCGAGATCGACCTGTCCGTCGGCTCCATGATGGGGCTCGCCGCCTGCGCGTTCGGCTGGATGTTCGCCAATGGCGTTCCGGCGGAACTGGCCATCGTCATCGTGCTGCTGATCGGCGTGGCGGGGGGCGCGCTGAACGGCGTCTTCGTGGCCTACGTGGGCCTGCCGTCGCTCGTCGTCACGCTGGCCACGCTGATCGGCTTCCGCGGTCTCGCGCGGGTGCTGGTCGAGGATCGCGGGATCGGCGGCTTGCCGGCCTGGTTCAACGCGCTGGGACAGCAGGGGCTGGTCGGCGACATCCCGTTGTCCATCCTCCTCTTCGCCGTGCTCTTCGTCGTGTTCTACGTCCTTCTCCAGCACAGCGGATTCGGCCGGAAGACCTACCTCATCGGCAACAACAGGGAGGTCGCGGCCTTCGCCGGGATCGACACCGCCCGGCACAAGCTGACGCTGTTCGTGATGTCTGGTTCGGTCTCTGCGCTGGCCGGACTTCTCTTCGCCGCGCGGGTGGGCGCGGTCCGGGGCGATGTCGCCAACGGGTTCGAGCTCGACATCATCACGATCGTGCTGCTCGGCGGCGTCAGCATCTTCGGCGGCTCGGGGAGTCTGGTCGGTACGCTTCTCGCCGTGCTGATCGTGCTGAACCTTCGCAACGGGATGGCCCTGATGAACGTCACGGGCCATATCCAGACCGGAGTGATCGGGATCCTGCTGATCGCCTCCGTAATCGCACCCCGCATCAACCTTCGGTTGCTTCTTCCAGGGCCACGGCGCAGCGCAGGAGAAGGGGCAGGACCATGACCCAGAAGCCGTCCATCTTCCTCGAGGAAGCCCCGATCATGAGGCAGTCGGTCGCCGAGATGGTGGCCAAGCGCATCCTCGAGATGGTGACGTCGCGGGCGCTCAAGCCCGGGGACCAGCTGCCGCCCGAACGCGAGCTGGCCGAGATGCTGGATGTGTCGCGGCCCTCCGTGCGCGAGGCGATCCGTGGCCTGTCGATCCTCGGCGTGCTGAAGGTGCGGCAGGGGGGCGGGGCCTTCATCAGCCAGCTCGACGGCGACGCGCTTCTCGGGCCGATCCGCTTCTTCCTCTCGCTCGAGGAGATGAACATCCGCGAGCTCTACGACGCCCGGTCGCTGATCGAGGGGGACGTGGCGCGCCGGGCCGCGCAGAACATGACCGATGTCCAGATCCATGCGCTCGAGGCGCTTCTGGACGCGCAGACGGACACGGTTTCCGACCCGCAGGCCTTCCGGGTCGCCGACTTCCGCTTTCACGAAGCCATCTGGATCGGCTGCGGCAACGCCTTCCTCAAGCGGATCGGCGAGAGCCTCAATTCGCTCGGCCTCGAATTCCGCCGCCGGGCGTCGGAAAATCCCGCCGTTCTCGAACAGAGCCTGAGGGATCACCGCAAGCTCTTCGAGGCGTTGAAGGCGCGCGATCCGTCCGCGGCGGCGGACGCGGCGGAGGAGCACATGCAGAACGTCTATCGTTCGACCGTCGCGCAGGACAGCAAGGGGAGGGATACATGACCGCAAGGATAGGAGTGGTCGGCATCGGCTGGTGGGCGACGGTGAACCACATACCGACGATCCGCGACTGCGCGGAGGCGGAGGTCGCCGCGATCTGCGACCTCGATGCCGAGCGGCTTCGGCGCGCGGGTGAGACCTTCGGGATCGCGGCGCGCTACACCGATCTCCACGAGATGCTGGCGCGCGAGCGGCTTGACGGCGTCATGGTCTCGACCCCGCATACCGCCCATGCCGCACCGGCCATCGCGGCGCTGGAGGCGGGGTGCCATGTGCTCGTGGAAAAGCCCATGGCCACGAGCGAGGCCGACGGGCGCGCCATCGCGGCGGCGGCACGGGCCGCGGGCCGGCAGGTGCTCGTGCCGACGGGGATGAACTTCACCGCCTTCACCGCGACGGCGGCGGACTGGGTCCGTGCGGGCCGCATCGGCGAGGTGCGCCACGCCGTCTGCCAGATGGGGTCCGCGCTGGAGGACCTCTTTGCCGGCGAGCCGATGGTGGAGACCGCGGACCACATGTTCCGACCTCCCGCATCGACCTGGGCCGACCCCAAGAAGGCGGGCGGTTACGGCTGGGGGCAGATGTCGCATTCGCTGGCCTGGCTCGTCCATGTGGCCGACCTCAGGTTCGAGAGCGTCTACTGCATGGACGGCAAGTCGAAATCGGGGGTCGACTACTACGACGCGGCCTGCGCCCGCACGACCAACGGGGCGACGGTCGTCCTGTCCGGATCCTCCACTGTCCCCAAGCACAAGGGAATGCACATGGACGTCCGCATCTTCGGGACCGAGGGCATGATCCTCTTCGACAACGAACGCGCGCGCCTCACGCTGAGCCGTCTGGACGGGACCGAGGAGGCGGTCGCCATCTCGCAGGCCGAGGCGGAGTATGACGGCGCGCTGCCCGTGCGCATCTTCGCGCGCCTCTGCGCGGGGGAGGCGGTGGCGAACGCCTCGGACGCCGAATGCGGGGCGCGGGTGACCGAGGCGCTCGACGCCATGTACCGCTCGGCCGCGACCGGGCAACTCGCCATGATCGGAGGGTGACGGATGTACCTGTCCCTCACCGCATGGTCGATGCCCTCCTGCACGCTGGACGAGGCCGCCGCGATCTCCCGGGCGCTCGGCATCGGAGCGCTCGACGTGGGGCTGTTCTATCGATCGGCGCTCGACAAGGCCGAGATCCTGTCCGATCCCCGGGCGGCAGCCGGGCGGCTTGCCTCCCTCGGCGTCCGGATCCCCAACTATTACCACCTGTTCGGCGAGGGGCTGGAGGGGCGGAACCTCGCGCGCCCCGACGCGCTGGATGCGAACCTGAGGGACCTCGCGCAGGTGCTGACCTTCGCCGACGCCGCAGGGATCGGGACGGTCTTCATCCTTCCCGGCGTGGTCAATCCCGGTCAGTCGCGCGAACAGGCAGAGGCAGCCTCGACCGAGGGCCTGCGCCAGATGATGGCGCTGTCCCGCGATCACCGGGCACGTCTGTGCATCGAGCCGCACGTCAACTCCTTCGCGGAGTCCCCTGCCGTCGCGCGCCGTCTCGCCGAGGCGACGGGCGTGGCGCTGGCGCTCGACTATTCGCATTTCGCCTGCCTCGGCTACCGGCAGGACGAGATCGACCCGCTCGCCCCCTTCGCGGCCCATGTGCATCTCCGGCAGGCGCGGATGGGGGCGCTCCAGACCAAGTTCGCGCACGGCACGCTCAACTTCCCGGCCATGTTCGGCACCTTGCGGGACGCGGGCTACACGGGCGCCCTTGCCATCGAGCCGGTGCACCAGGACTACATGAACACGCTGTTCGAGGACGTCCTGACGGAAATCGTCGCTCTGCGCGACTGCTTCACCACATGGAAGGAGGGGGTGTGATGGCATCCTATGCCTGGGTTCTGGAGGTTCGCCCCGGATACGAGGAGGAGTACAAGAAGCGCCATGACGACATATGGCCCGAAATGATCGGGACCCTGCGCGAGGCGGGCATTTCCAACTACAACATCTTCCGCCACGGTCTGACGCTGTTCGGCTATTTCGAGACGGACGATCTGGAGGCGACGAAGCGGCATCTGGCAGGCTGCCCGATCAACCGGAAATGGGGCGAATGGATGGGTCCGATCATGAAGATCGAAGTGGATCCGACGACCTCGTTTCCCTACCTGCTGCCCTCCCAGTTCCGCATGGAATAGCCCCGGCTCCTTCGCCGGTCGCCGCGCCCGCACGCGGGCCTTTCCTCGGCGCCCCCAGGGCAGCAGGCGTGGCGCCCATGCGAGGCACTTCCAATGGTGTAATGGTATGATATGTTCGTCACCATCCTGCCCCACCGAGGGCAGGCACCAATCGATGGGAGGAACTCATGTCGTGGACTGCAACTGCGCGGGCGATCACGCTCGCTGCCGGACTTGGGGCCGGTCTTGCCGTCGCCGTGCCGGCCGTGGCACAGGACGGGCCGGTGGTCGCCTTGTCGAACTCGTTCTTCGGCAACACCTGGCGCCAGCAGATGGTCACCGCCTTCGAGGAGGCGGCCGAACAGGCCAAGGCGCAGGGCCTGATCGGCGGCTACGTCGTCATGAACGGGGACGGGTCGGTCGTGCAGCAGCAGGCCCACATGGCCGAGCTCATCCTGCGCGGCGTGGACGCCATCGCGATCAACGCGGCGTCCGAGACGGCGCTCAACGGCGTGATCGAGGAAGCCTGCGCCGCCGGGATCACCGTCATCAGCTTCGATTCCGTCGCTTCGGCCCCGTGCAACTACCAGCTCAACTTCGACTTCAAGGGCTACAAGCAGGCCCAGGCGCGCGCGGCGCTCGATCTCGTCGGCGGGAAGGGGAACGCCATCGTCGTGCGGGGCGTGTCCGGTTCCGCGCCTGACGCGGCGATGTACGCGGCGCAGATGGAGGTGCTGAACGACTACCCCGACGTCACCGTGGTCGCCGAGGTCTACGGGGAAGCCACGGCGGCCGTCGCGCAGAGCGCGATCACGAACGTCCTGCCCTCGCTCCCGCAGGTCGACGTCGTGCTTGCCCAGGGCGGCAGCGACGACATGGGGATCGCGCAGGCCTTCCTCCAGTACGGCGGGCCTTACGCCGACAAGATGCCCGTGATCGAAGGCGGCGGCGGGACGGACTTCGTCAAGTGGTGGGCCGAGGAGAATGCGCGGAGCGGCTACCAGACCGTGTCGATGAACACCACGCCCGGGATCGGCGGCGCCGTGCTCTGGCTCGCCGCGGCGATGCTGAACGGCGCGGAGGCCCCGCGCGAGATGATCATGCCGGTCGCGACCGTGGATGCCGCGAACCTGCAGGACTATGCCGACCTTCCTTCGGGCATGATCATCAGCCCGAGCTACTCGCTCGAATGGGTGCAGGAGAACCTGCTCTCGAACTGAGCGCCCGCGGGCGGCCGGTCCTCCGGCCGCCCGGTCATCGCCCCTTGCCACCGCCCGCCCCGGAAGGACCGCGCGCCCGGCCATGAATGTCGCCGCCGACACCGAAGCCGCCGCTGCGCCGCTTGTCGCCCTCCGCGGCATCTCGAAGACCTATGGCGCCACGCGCGCCAACGACGGGATCGACCTGGCGATCCGCCCGGGAGAGGTGATCGGCCTCGTGGGTGGCAACGGCGCGGGCAAGTCTACGCTGATGAAGATCCTGTGCGGCGCCGTGCCCGCGACCGAGGGCGAGATCCTGCTGGACGGCGAACGCGCGCCTGCTGGCCACACCGCGGCGGCGGCGCAGGCGCACGGCATCCGGATGGTGCACCAGGAGCTGTCGCTCTGCACCAACCTCACGGTGGCCGAGAACTTCTTCGTGGAGGCGCCCGGCGGCGCCCGCCCCCTGCCGGGATGGCGCCGCCCGTTCCGCGCCCGCGCGAAGGCGGCGCTCGACGCGGTCTTTCCCGGGCACGGCATCGACCCCGACGCCGAGGTCGGCCGGCTGCCCCTGGGCGAGCGGCAGATGGTCGAGATCGCGCGGGCCGCCGCCACGCCCGGCGTGCGCCTCATCATCCTCGACGAGCCGACGTCCTCGCTGTCGGCCCGGCGGGCGGCGCAGCTCATCGCCTTCGTCCATGAAAGGGCCGCGCAGGGAACAGCCTTCATCTACATCAGCCACAAGCTCAAGGACATCACCGAGATCGCGAGCGACGTGGCGCTGCTCCGCAACGGCCGCCTCGTCTGGCGCGGCCGCGCGGGCGAGACGTCGGTTGCGCACCTCATCGACCTGATGGGCGGGCAGGACGACGGCGCCCGAGCCGAACGCGCCGTGACGGCAGCCGCGGCCGCGCGCGCCGCGCCGGTCCTGCACGTCGGCGCGCCGTGGAGCGAGACTGGCCTGGACCTGCACCGGGGCGAGATCGTCGCGCTTGCGGGTCTCGAGGGGAGCGGACAGCAGGCGTTCCTCCATGCGATCTTCCGCGGCCGCCAGGGGGTCGCACGGCAGGGACGCGCCGCCTTCGTCGCGGGCGACCGCCAGAAGGAGGGGGTCTTCCCCCTTTGGGACGTGCTGTCGAACATCTCGGCCGGGCGCTGGACGGGCCGCGCCGGCGCCGGACTCGTGGACCGCGCCGCGGATCGTGCGGCCGCGCTCGTGCCGGCCGAACGGCTGAGGCTCGATCCAGCGCGGCTGTCCTCGCCCATAGGCGAGCTCAGCGGCGGCAACCAGCAGAAGGCGCTGGTGGCCCGGGCGCTCGTGGGCGACGCGCCGATCATCCTGCTCGACGACCCAACCCGCGGCGTGGATGTGGCGACCAAGCAGGACTTCTACCGCCTGCTCCACGACCTCGCCGCCGAAGGCCGCACAATCGTCTGGTACACGACCGAGGATGCCGAGCTCGACCACGCCCACCGCGCGCTCGTCTTCGCGGGCGGCCGGATCGCCGCCGACCTCGCGGGCGACGCGATCGCCGCGCCCGCGCTGCTGGAGGCTGCCTTCAGCGCCCCCGCCGGACCGGCCGAGGAGACGGGCGGCGCCGCGCGGCGGGCGCTTGGCGCTGTCACCGCGCTTCTGCCCTACCTGAGCCTCGCGGTCGTCCTCGGGCTGATGTTCAACGCCAATCCGATCACGGCGAGCGCCTTCGGGCTCGAACTCCTGCTCAAGCCCGCCGTCGCGCTCGTCCTGATCGCGCTGGCGCAGATGTTCATCGTGGGCGGGTCCGAGATCGACCTTGGCGCAGGCGCCTTCGCGGCGCTCGTGTCGGTCCTTGCCGCGACGATCCTGCCCGGCAGCACCGTCCTCGGTCTCGCCTGCATCGCGCTCGCGCTCACAGCCTATGCGGGGGTGGGCTTCCTGATCCAGTGGCGGCAGATCCCGGCGATCGTGGTGACGCTTGGCGCGTCGTTCATCTGGCTGGGCGTCGGCCTGTCGATCCAGCCCACGCCGGGGGGATCCGCGGCCGCCTGGACCCAGACGCTCTTCCGCTGGCGGATACCCGGGATCCCCACGTCCATCGTCCTCATCTGCCTCTTCGCGGCGGTCGCCGTCTGGATCAACCGCACGCCGCTCGGCGTCGCGCTCCGCGGCTTCGGCAACAACGCGCAGGCGATGATGCAGAGCGGCTGGTCGCCGCTGAGGGCGGCGGTCCTGCGCTACGCGATCGCAGGTGGCTTCCTCGTGGTCGCGGGGCTGGTGCTGACGGCGATGAACTCGGCGTCCGACATCAACTCCGGCACCTCCTACACGCTGATCTCCGTCGCCGCCGTGGTCATGGGCGGCGCGGCGCTGCTGGGCGGCGTCATCTCGGCCCCCGGGGCGGTGGTGGGCGCCGTCACCCTTGCGCTGATCGGGGCGCTTCTGGGGATGCTCAGCATTCCGTCCAACCTGAACCCGGCGACTCAGGGTCTCCTCCTCCTCGCCATTCTCGCTGTGCGCAGCCTCTCGGCCGCGCGGGAGGGCGCGCGATGAGGGCGTTCCAGGACTTCGCGCGCGCGAACCGATGGATCTGGGCCGCGCTCGCCGTGGCGCTGTTCTGGCTGGTGCTCGCGGGGGTGTCGGGGCGGTGGAGCCTCGCGAGCCTGTCGGGGATCGTGCTTTCGGCCTCGTTCCTGACCTGCGTGGCGCTGGGGCAGATGCTCGTGGTCACCACGGGCCGGGGCAACATCGACCTCTCCGTCGCGGGCGTGCTCACCCAGAGCGCCTTCCTGGGGCTCGTGGTCGTGCAGGGGCAGGACGCGCGGATCTGGCTCGGCGTGCTCGCGGCGGTCGGGCTCGGGGCAGGGGTGGGGGCCGTCAACGCGGCGCTCGTGATCTGGCTCCGCATTCCGGCGATCATCGCGACGCTCGCGACAGGCTACATCCTCGCCTCGGCGACACTGATGACGAACGCGTGGAACTTCGGGCCGCGCGTGGTGGCGCCGGGCCTGCGCTGGCTCGCCTCGGGCAAGGTGGGCGGCTTCCCGCTCTTCGCGCTGGTCACGCTGGGCGTTGTGATCGCCGTGGCGCTCGTCCTGCGCCACACGGTCTACGGCCAGCGCCTGTCGGCGGTCGGCCAGAGCCGGGATGCCGCGCGGCTTGCGGGAATGCCGGTGGACCGCGTGCTGGTCGCGGCCTTCATGGCAAGCAGCATCCTTGCCGCACTCACAGGACTCGTCCTCGGCGCCTATGTGGGGGGCGCCTTCCTCGAGATGGGCCAGCCCTACCTGCTCCAGTCGGTCGCGGCGGTCGTGCTTGGCGGCACGCTGATCTCGGGCGGGCAGGGAACGGCGGTCGGCACGTGGTTCGCGGCGATCCTCCTGATCCTCATGGTCACGATCATGCAGATCATGAGCCTGCCGCGCGGGACGCAGGATCTCCTCCAGGGGGTGGTCGTGATCCTGGTCCTCGCCCTCGCGGCGCGGGGACCGTCCCGCCGCCCCCGCGAGCGCAAGCCGGCCTGAGCGCCGGCGTGACCCGGACCGCGCGCGATCAGGCCCGCTCCTCGTCGGGCTTGCGGTAGAGGACGTTCGCGCGCGTGAGATGGTCCCGCATGGCCCGGGCCGCGCATTCGGGGTCGCCCGTGGCGATGGCGTCGATGATCTCCCGGTGCTCGGAGAGCGTCAGCCTCTCCTTGCCCGGCACCGACACGAGATCCACGTGGAAATCGTTCAGCCACCGGAACAGCGCGTCCGACAGGGCCGGCCAGATCGGGTTGCCGCTCAGCGACGCGATTTCGCGATGGAACCGCCCGTCGACAAGGCGGAACGCGGCGCCGGTCCCCTGAGCTGCCTCCTGCTCGTCCACTGTCCGGGTCAGAGCCGCGATGTCGGCGGGCCCGTGCCGCTCGGCCGCGCGCCGCGCCATCTCGAGCTCGAACGTCAGCCGTGCGTCCTTGAGGTTCTCGAGGCTGGCGGCGGAATGGACCAGCAGATGCTTCATCGAATCCGTCATCTGGTCGATCATCCGGCCGATCGACGGCTCGGCCACCCGCGCCCGTTCCCCATGCCGGATCTGGATCAGCCCGGCGCGTTCGAGCGCCTGCATCGCCTCGCGAATGGCTGGACGGCCGACGCCGAGGCTGTCCATCATCTCGCGTTCGGAGGGCAGGAGGTCGCCCGGGCGGAGTTCGCCCTTCTCGATCATCTCCATCAGCCGGTCGTGGACGTGATGGGCGAGCTTGCGCTTCTGGATCGGTATCCCCTTGAGCATCGCTCGTCTTCCCTTGCGGCACCGTCATCCGCTGGACGGCGCACTTTGTGTCTTCTCTCCGGCAATTCCGCCCGCCAGTCAAATTCGATGCATTGCTCCGGCCCCGTTGTACGGATCGTCGAGGATGACCCGATGACGGTCGGCCACGACCCACAGCGTGATGCGACATCCCGGGGCTGCCGGCGACCCCGGGGGAGAAGGTCGATTCCGGCTTGAGCCGTTGCTGCGCTACCAGATCCAACCTGCGGGCGTCGCGACGAAGGTCGCCGGCTCCGGATCCTTCCGGCCGACACTTCGGCCTTCGGGCTGTTCGTTAACCGTCCCCGCAACCGGGAGGGCGGGGCGGGCGCTCACGCGTCATCCTGCACATCCCCGCCCGCGAGAATCCGTTTCGATGCCGCCACCAGAGCGGAATCTCCCCGCCTGAAAATCAAGACGATGCGGGATCCGGATCGAAGTACGTCGGGCCCGGTGAAGAGGGGGGATAGGCCACCCCCTGCACGACATGGACGACTAGGGCGCGGGGGTCCTCCTCGACGGCGACAAACCCTTTGGCGCGCAGAACGCCGCGGCCGTTTCGACGGAGCCAGTCCACCCAGCGGCCGAGATCCGCCCATCGCAGCGGCTTCGAGAAGGCGATGACCGCGGACTCGGCAGGGAGGTGGCGCGGCACGGCCCCGAGGGGGCAAGCGGCACCGCGTCCTGCCGCGCGGGCAGGTCTCCCCACACATGCGCGGGGCGATCGACGACGGGAACGCCCGGGGCGGTCCGTCCGAGGATGCGCAGGGCCTCCGCCCCGTCGGCGCGGCCGACGATGTCGGTTTTCGACAGGAGCAGAACGTCGGCCGCCGCGACCTGCGCCAGCGCTTCCGGACAATCTGCGAGCGTGGGAGCGAGGTTCGTCGCATCGGCGACCGTCACCACGCGGTCCACGACATAGCGTCTCGCGAGTGCCTCCTCGGCAAAGAAGGCCAGAAGGATCGGCCCGGGATCGGCGAGACCGCTCGTCTCGATGATCACCCGGTCGAAGCCCGCAACCTCACCCTTTGTTCGCGCGACGTAGAGCCCGAACAGTGTCTCCACGAGGTCGCTTCGGACGGCGCAGCAGAGGCAGCCGTTCGGCAACTCGATCACCTGGTCGGTCGAGGCCGAGACGAGGTCGTGATCGATGCCGATGGCACCGAATTCGTTCACGACGACGGCCGCGCCCCTCCCGGCCGGTGTCGACAGGAGGTGGTTCACGAGCGTCGTCTTCCCCGCCCCGAGGAAACCCGTCACGAGGACGACAGGGATGCGGCGATCGCCCCTGGTCACGACCGGCGCCGCACGTAGGTCCGGATGCACGATGCCATCCAGTTCAGGCCACGGTACCAGGGGCGGGTTCCGGGCGGGATCTCGGAGAAGGCAGTGCGCATCCCGGGGTTCCCGAGGATGGCGTCCGCGATCCGCTTCCCGAGCCAGTGGCCGAGCGGCATCCCGAACTGGGAGTTGTAGCCGAAGGCGAAGTGCACGTCCTTGTGGGAGCCGATGTGCGGCACTCCGGTGAATGTTCCACCGCAGGCCCCGGTCCAGCCCCGCGCGATGCCGGCTTCGGCCAGAGGAGGAAAGACCGCTGCGAGGCGTGCGGCCAGTCGTCCCGTGATTGCGCGCAGGTTGATCGGCATCGCCCCGGTGCATCCGCCGAACACGATGCGACGCCCTTGATCGGCGAGCCGCCCGAATTCGACGTCGGCGCCTGCGTCGTGGAAGCAGGTCGCTCCCGGCAGGCAGGAGGCGGCGAGGTCGGGATCGAGACGTGGCGTTGCCACCATGAAGCCGTTTACGGGAACCACTCTCCGCCTCAGGAAGCCATTTGCGCCATCGGTGTAGCCGTTTGTCGCAAAGAGCGTGCGGTCCCCAAGTTTCACTGAAAGGACCCCCCGGCCGGCGCCAGCGGACATCACCCGCGTGTGCCCGGCGACGATCGCTCCTGAAGACCGGGCGCTGTCGACGAGGGCGCGCATGAACAGGCCGGGATCGAAGGTCCCGTGCCCGGGCAGGAACGCCCCGCAAGGATACGCCTCGCGATCCGGTCGCTCATGCGAGCGCCTCGTCCTGGTCGTGGGTGACGTAGATCACCGTGATCCCGATCTCGCGGCTCCGGTGGTCTGGAAGCGGTCGGGTTGAAGCTCGTCGCAAGGCACGATCGCACAGTCGATCTTTTCGAGAAGCTCGACGTCCGCGCCGAGACCGAAATCGGGCGCGATCGACACGACGTCCCAGGTGACGTCACCCGCCTCGACCATCGCCTTCAGCTTGGCAAGGTCGATGACGTCGAAGAGGATCTCGGTCCCGTCGCTCGCAGCGAAGAAATCCTTGAGCCAGGCGGCCTCCTCGGCGGCCTGGAACGCGCCACCGTAGCTGCCTGCGCCGCGAGAAGTGCGACGCCCAGCGTGACCGCGGGCAGGTGTCGGGCGCGACAAGGCAGGGGTGTCTCTTGATCATGGTTCCTACTCCCGGTTGGATGTTGTGCAATTCCCGTTCTTCCGACGGGCTGCCCGATGCCTCCGTCTCCGGTCCGGCGCGCAGGTCCTGCCGGCCGGTCACTCTGCCGCCTCGCCGTTCAGAGCCTCGACGAGCCCCCGAACGAGGATGCCGGCCGCGTTCGAGATGTCGGCCTCGATTCCCCGTCTCGCGGTGGCGCCGTCTCCGCGGGCGAGCGCGTCGAGAACCATGTCATGCATGTCGAGCCCGTCGCCGAGCGTGAGGCTCGTGCGCATCGCGTTCAGGTAGGGGCCGACGCGCAGCCAGAGCCGCTCGATCATCGGCACGAGGAGAGCGGAGCGGGCCGCGCGATAGACCGTGAAGTGGAACTCGAAGTTCCATTCGAGGTACCGTTCCGCGTCGCCCGTCAGCTGGCTGTGCCGGAGACGCGCCTGAAGGTCGTGCAGCTGCTCGATCTCCCGGCCCGTCACCGACAGCGCCGCCCACTCGGCCGCCTGGCCTTCGATCGCGCAGCGGACCCGTCGCAGGTCGATCAGCTCCTCCACCGACCGGATCGGGACCCGGACGCCGCGGTAGGGTTCCTCCTGCAGCGCGCCTTCGCCCACAAGCCGCTGGAGCGCATGGCGCACCGGCAGCGCGCTGATCTCGTGTTCGTCCGCGATCCGCTTGACGACCATGCGCTCACCCGGCCTCACGTCCCCCCGCAGGATCGCGTCCCGGAGCGCCCGGTACACCGGCTCGTGGCTCTGGCCCTCGGACCCGGTCTCGATGTCGGGCACGGACTCAGACATCGTGACGCTCCCCGTGCCCGACCGGTGCGATCCCGAGAATCTCGCGCGCCTCGTCAGGGGAGGCTGGGCTGTGGCCGAGCGTGCGGATCATCGTCACCGCATCCGCGACAAGCTCGGCATTGGTGGCGAGCACGCCCCTGCTCCGGAACAGGTTGTCCTCGAGCCCGACCCGGACATGCCCGCCGAGGAGCACGGACAGCGCCGCAACCGGCATCTGGTCGCGCCCCGCTCCGAAGGCCACCCATCGGGCTCCCGGCGGGAGCATGTCCCGCAGCCCGAGGAGGGTCCGCGCGTCCGCGGGCGCCCCCCACTTCAGACCGAGGGCGAACTGGACAAGCGGCGGAGGCGCGACAAGGCCCTCTTCGACGAGGCGGAGGGCGGCGGCCATGTGGCCGAAGTCGAAGACCTCGAGTTCCGGCTTCACTCCGAGTTCGCGGATCGTCCCGGCCATGTGCCGCATCATCGGCCAGGTGCTGACGTAGACCTCGTTCCCGAGGCCGGTGTTGAAGCTCCCGCAGTCAAGGCTGCACAGATCCGGACGCAGCGCCTCGACGTGGACGAGACGCGTCCGGCCGTTCACGAGGTCGGTCTCGGGCGCCACGTCGAGCGGGTCGTCGGACCCGAAGACGAGCTTCCCGCCCATCCCGGCCGTGAGGTTGATCAGCGCCGGACACCCGGCCGCGCGCAGGCGATCCACCACCTCGGCATAGAGCGTGGTATCGCGCGAACCGGCGCCCGTCGCCGGATCGCGGACATGGATGTGGACGATGGCGGCGCCTGCTTCGGCCGCCGCCATGGCGTCCGCCGCGATTTCCGCCGGGGTCACGGGGACGTGTGGACTTCGGCTGGGGGTGTCGCTGTCGCCGGTCAGGGCGCAGGTGACGATGACGGGCCGGCTCATGCCGCCCCCGCACGGGGCAGGACGGACCTGCAGTCCTCCAGGAAGCGGTCCACGGCCTGCACGAGACCGTCCACGTCTGCGTCCGTGTGCGGTAGGGCAAGCGCCAGCATTCCGCGCGGGGTGACGTATTGTCCGGCCAGCATCATCTCGAGGTGCCAGAGCTTTCCGGGCCGAGGGTCCACCGCCTCGACGGCGTCCGGCGTCACCTGGCCCTTGGGGATGAAGTGAAGGGCGAGAAGCGAGCCGAAGCCGGTCGTGGAGGCCGCGACGCCGTGCGCGTCGATGCGCTCCTGCAGATCGGTGCGCAACCGGTCGCCCAATGCGTTGAACCGTGCGGAGGCTTCTTCCGTCAGGACGTCGGTCAGGCCCGCGAGGCCCGCCGCCATCGAGATGATGTTGTTGTTGAACGTCCCGCCGTGGCCGAATGCGCCGGGCACGGCCGGATCGAACCGATCCATGATGTCCGCCCGTCCGCCAAAGGCGCCGAAGCTCGCGCCGCCGCCGATGTACTTGCCCAGCGTCATCAGGTCGGGCGTGATCTGTCGGACGCTCTGGAGGCCGCCGTAGTTCAGCCGCGAGGTCATGACCTCGTCGAAGATGAGGAAGGCCCCGATCTCCTGAGTGACCCGCCGAAGCATGGCGAGAAACTCCCCGCTCGCCGGGATGCAGCCGCCCCCGCCCAGCATCGGCTCGAGGATCACGCAGGCCACGTCGTCCGCGTTCTCGCGCAGGAGGGCTTCGGTCCCCTCGATGTCGTTGTAGGTCGCCATGAGCCACGGGAACGGCAGGTTGAGCACCGATCCCCCGTGCGCGAAGGTCAGGACGCCGCCATGGTATCCCTCGCGCATGGCCACGACCCGATCGCGCCCCGTCACCGCCCGCGCGGTCGAGATCGCCATGATGTTCGCCTCGGTCCCGGAGTTGGTGAACCGCACCCGTTCGAGCGCCGGGAACCTCCGGACCAGTTCCGCGCCGAGGTCGGCCTCGTGCACATTCGGCCCGCCGAGCGCGATCCCGTCCGCGACGACCTCGGCGATCCGCGCCTGGATGACGGGGTTGGAATGCCCGTAGAGGCCGGCCGAGTATTCGCTGACGAAGTCGACGTAGTCGTGCCCGTCGAGATCGCGCACCCGGACGCCGTCTCCGCCCGTGAGCGCGACCGGGAAGGGCTCGTACCACATCACGGACCGGGTGTTCCCGCCCGGAAGGCTCGCCTTCGCAGCCTCGTGCCGGGCACGGCTTCTCGGGTTCGCAGCGACGTAGCGGGCGGTGGCCTCGGCCACCGCGGCATCAAGACTGGCGTTCGGCAGATGTCCTGTCACAGGCGCCTCCATACTTGATCAAATTCAATGTAATTCGGAGGGAAGCCGTCAAGCGCCCTGTTCGGGTTGCAGCGGTGGGCTGGGCGCGACTAAGGGCCGTCCAGGTGAAAACGGAACAAGTCTTTTTCTGCTTTGCTGAATATTCGTGCAGTTCTCCAGTTCCGTCCGCTACGGGAGGAGCTTTCCGCCTTACCGGCTACGCCGGATACTGGATTTGATCAGGTTCTTGCGTGCCGCACGTCATGAAGTCGCCATGGCAGCCGCCATCGCCTGCGCCTCCGCATCCGGCGCCGGATCGGCAGATCGCCCACGACGCTACCGTCGGGGGCCATTTTGCCGGGCACGATCCATGTTGCCGACTGGCGGCGTACGCCGCAGGCGGTCGACGCCCTCCTGCCGCACCGGAGAGAGATACGACAATCGGGCATGACGTGCGGACATGGGAGTTTTGTAGCTTAATTTCAGTAACTTACGTCCGAATGGCCTGCCCGCTTCAGCATACCTCGGCATACTTGATCCGCATCAAGGTCGGGGCGTGTGAAGTCGTCATCTACAGACCTCAGCCCGCAGTCGGCACCACGAAGACAGCCAGGCGAGATCCTCGCAGGAGGGACGTATCTTGATGCCAGCGATCGCATTCCTCGCGCCTCCCGGACCCGGGCTGCTGCTTCATGTCGCCATAGCGACGGCGGCGGTCGTTGCGATCCTGGTCCTTGCGGCGCTGCTGCGTGCGCCCGGGCGCGACGGGTTCGGCGTCTACGAGAGCGGGGCTGCGCCCGGCGCGCCTGTGCGCGGGATGGCGGTCGCGCAGTACTTCCTCATCGCCGTGATCTTCATGCTCTTCGACGTCGAGGTGGCGCTTCTCTTCGCCTGGGCCGTCGCCGCGCGTGAGGCAGGCTTGGGCGGCCTCATCGCCGCAACCGTGTTCATCGCGCTGCTTCTGGCCGCACTCGCCTGGCTCTGGATGGATGGCGCGCTGGAGACCGGACCCGCGCGGCGGAGCGAAGGGGATGACGATGACGCATGACCTCTCCCGGCCCGGCGAGGAGCGGCCCGCGGGCGATCGCATGGCGATGGCCCAGCTCTTCACGCGGCTCGACGACCTCTTCGCGTGGTCGCGCAGGAACAGCCTCTGGCCGTTCAACTTCGGCCTGTCCTGCTGCTACGTCGAGATGGCGACCGCGCTGACCCCGGTCCACGATCAGGCCCGCTTCGGGGCCGAGGTGATCCGCTCCACCCCCCGGCAGGCCGACCTCCTGATCGTGTCGGGCACGGTCTTCCGCAAGATGGCGGTGCCGCTCAAGCGCCTCTACGAGCAGATGCGGGAGCCGCGCTGGGTGATCTCGATGGGTGCCTGCGCGAATTCGGGCGGGATGTACGACGTCTATTCCGTCGTGCAGGGCGTCGACAGCTTCCTGCCGGTCGACGTCTACGTCCCCGGCTGCCCCCCGCGCCCCGAGGCGCTGATGGACGCGCTCGTGCTGCTGCAGGGCAAGATCGGGGCGGAGCGGCGCCCGCTCGGCATCCACATGGACGGCGCGCCGCGCCCGTTCGCCCCCGTGCCCCGCCGCGACGCACTGCGCGAGGCGCGCATGGCCGCGACCCACCTGCCCGATCCGGAGGCGACATGAGCCTCGACCTCACCTCGGGCGCCGACGTGGTGGGCGCGCTACGGGCGCGCTTCGGCCCAGCGATCCTCGGGTTCCAGGGGACGGGAGAGGATTTCCCGGTGGTCTGGATCGCCCCCGAGGCGAGCCCCGCCATCCACGCCTTCCTGCGCGACGGGATGGCGCCGGGCTTCGGCCTCCTGACCGATCTCTGGGCCATCGACGAAAGCGCGCGCGCCGGTCGCGACGGCCAGCCCGCCTGCGCGCTCACGCTCGCCACCCATCTCACGTCCCTCGGCCGGAACGCCGACATCCGCCTGAAGATGCCGGCCGACAGCCCCGTGCCCTCGCTCGCCGGCATCTTCCCGAATGCCGACTGGTACGAGCGCGAGGCCTGGGACATGTTCGGCATCGCCTTCACCGGCCGCGCCGACACCCGCCGCCTCCTGATGCCACCGACGTGGGAGGGCCACCCGCTCCGCAAGTCCCACTACTCCCGCGCGACCGAACGCCCGCCCTTCCGCATGACCGACAAGTTCTTCGCGGCCGAGGAAGCGGCCCAGCCGTCAGACCCCGCCGAGCTTGGCCTGCCCGCCATGCGGGACGGGGAGGAGCTCATGGTCCTGAACTTCGGCCCCCACCACCCCTCGACCCACGGCGTCTTCCGCATCCTTCTCGGCCTTGCGGGCGAGGAGGTGGTCTGGGCCTGGCCCGACATCGGCTACCACCACAGGGGCGCCGAGAAGATCGCCGAGCGGCAGACCTGGCACGGCTTCATCCCCTACACCGACCGCATCGACTATCTGGGCGGCGTGATCAGCGAACTCCCCTACCTCATGGCGGTGGAGCGGCTCTGCGGCATCACCGTGCCCGACCGGGCGCAGGTGATCCGGGTGATGCTGTGCGAGTTCTTCCGCATCACGAACCACCTCCTGTTCTACGGCACCATGGCGCAGGACACGGGCGCGATGTCGCCGGTCTTCTACATGTTCACCGACCGCGAGAAGGCCCACCGTGTGATCGAGACGATCACAGGGGCGCGGATGCACCCGGCCTTCTTCCGCATCGGCGGCGTGGCGATGGACCTGCCCTCGGGCTGGCAGGCGCTGGTGCGCGACTTCCTCGACTGGATGCCGAAGCGGCTCGACGAATACGAGCGCATGGTCCTGCGGTCCGAGCTGTTTCGCGCCCGCACCGTAGGCATCGGCGCCTACGACACGGCCATGGCGCTCGACTGGGGCACGACGGGGCCGGGGCTCCGGGCCACGGGCTGCGAATTCGACCTGAGGAAGGCGCGGCCGTATTCGGGCTATGACCATTTCGACTTCGACGTGCCGACGGCCACGCGCGGAGATGCCTTCGACCGCACGCGGGTGCGCGCGGACGAGATCCGCGAGTCGCTGAAGATCATCCGGCAATGCGTGGACGCCATGCCGCCGGGGCCGGTGAAGGCCGACCACCCGCTCACCACCCCGCCCCCGCGCCACGCCATGCAGCACGACATCGAGACGCTCATCACCCATTTCCAGCAGATGGGCTGGGGCACCGTCGTCCCCGCGGGCGAGGCCACGGGGCAGATCGAAGGGCACCGCGGCCTGATCCAGTACGCCCTGATCTCCGACGGCGGCACGTCGAGCTACCGCACCCGCATCCGCACGCCTTCGTTCACGCATCTCCAGATGCTCCCCTCCATTACCCCCGGCATGACGGTGGCCGACCTCGTCGTGCACATCGCCAGCCTCGATTTCGTCATGTCGGACGTCGACCGATGAGCCTCTCCCCCGCCATGACCGCCCGCATCCGCGACGCCATCCACCACCACGGCGGCCCGCGCGGCGCGATGCTCGAAACCCTGCGGATGATCCAGCAGGAAGAAGGCTGGGTTTCCGACGCCCGCCTTGCCGAGGCCGCGGAGGTGCTGGGCGTCACCACCGCCGAACTCGACAGCCTCGCGAGCTTCTACAGCCTGATCTTCCGCCGCCCGGTGGGCGAGACGGTGATCCTCCTCTGCGACGGGGCGAGCTGCTGGATGAACGGCGCCGACGCGGTGCGCGACGCGCTGATGGCGCGGCTCGGGATCGGATACGGCGAGACGACGCCGGACGGGCGCATCACGCTCCTCAACATCGCCTGCGTCGGCGGCTGCGACCGCGCGCCCGTGGCGGCGGTGGGCCGCGACCGGCGCCTCGTCGGGCCGCTCACGCCCGAGACGCTGGAGCAACTTCTGGAGGGCGAGCCATGACCGACCTCCCCCTTACAGGCCGCGCCCGTCCCGACCGGCGACCGCACAGCCTCGCGGAATGGCGGGCGCTCGGCGGCTACGCGGCGGTGGAGCGCGCGCTGCGGATGACTCCGGCGGAGGTCGTGGACCTTGTCGATCAGGCGAACCTCAACGGCCGCGGCGGCGCGGGATTCCCGGCGGCGCGCAAGTGGCGCTTCATGCCGCCGCCCGGCACGTCGCCCGGCGACGGCCCGAACTACCTGATCGTCAACGGCGACGAGATGGAGCCCGGCGCCTTCAAGGACCGCTTCCTCCTCGAAGCGCTCCCGCATCAGGTGATCGAGGGCGCGATCATCGCCGCCCACGCCACCCATGCGACCGAAGCCATCGTCCTGATCCGCGACACCTACCGCCCCGGCATCGCCGCGATGGAGCGCGCCATCGCCGAGGCGGAGGCTGCGGGCCTTCTCGGCCCCGACATGATGGGCACCGGCGTGTCGCTGGCCATGCGAGTCCACCCCTCGGCCGGGCGCTACATCGTCGGCGAAGAAACCGCGCTGATCGAGGCGCTCGAGGGCAAGCGCGCGGTCCCCCGCAAGCGCCCGCCCTTCCCGGCGCAGTCGGGCCTCTGGGGGCGCCCCACCACGGTCAACAACGTCGAGACGATCTCGCTCGTCCCCCACATCCTCGACGGGGGCGCGCAGTGGTTCCGGGCGCTGTCCCGCACCGAAGAAGGCGGCACAAAGCTTTACGGCGTCTCGGGGCGGGTCCGACGGCCGGGGCTGATCGAGGCGCCGATGGGCACTACGGCGCGCGAGCTCATCCACCGCGCGGGCGGGGTCGCGGGGAACGGCGTGCTCCTTGCCTTCCAGCCGGGCGGCGGGGCGACGGGGTTCCTCGGGCCGGAGCACCTCGATCTGCCGCTCGACTTCGGCCATGTGGCGCGCGCAGGGTCGATGTTCGGCACCGGCACGCTGATCGTGCTGGACGAAACCGCCTGCCCCATCGGCGTCACCGCCCGCCACATGCGCTTCTACGCGCGCGAAAGCTGCGGCTGGTGCACACCCTGCCGCGAAGGGCTGCCCTGGGCCGCGCGCATCCTCGATGCGCTCGAGGCCGGGACGGCGCGGCCCCGCGACCTCGACGTCCTGCGCATGACCGCCGCCGAGGCGGGCCCTCGCGGGCGCAGCTTCTGCGACCTCATGGGCGGCGCGATGGCCCCGCTCGCCTCGGCGCTCGCCCGCTTCGGCGACCTCTTCGAGGCGCATGTCGCGGGCGGATGCCCGCTGCACGGGAGGCACGGATGACGGCGCGCATCGAGATCGACGGACGCTCCGTGGAGGTCGAGGAGGGCCGCGATCTCCTGACCACCTGCCTCGAGCAGGGCGTGGACGTGCCGCACTTCTGCTGGCACGGCGCGCTCGGCTCCGCCGGGGCTTGCCGCCTCTGCGCCGTCCGCGTCCACGACGGGCCGGACGACCCCACGGGCCGCATCGAGATGTCCTGCATGACGCCGGTGAAGGACGGCCAGCGTATCAGCGTCGCCGACCCGGAGGCCGACCGCTTCCGCGCCCATGTCATCGAATGGCTGATGCTGAATCACCCGCACGACTGCGCCGTCTGCGAGGAGGGCGGGGCCTGCCACCTGCAGGACATGACGGTCGCCACGGGCCACCACGCCCGCCGCTTCGACGGCGCGAAGCGGAGCCACGCGGCGCAGGACCTCGGGCCGTTCCTGACGCACCAGATGAACCGCTGCATCGCCTGCTATCGCTGCGTGCGGTTCTACCGCGACTACGCGGGCGGGCGCGACTTCGACGCCTTCGGGGCGCATGACCGGGTCTGGTTCGGTCGCGCCGAACCCGGCCCGCTCGACAGCCCCTTCGCTGGGAACCTCTCCGAGATTTGCCCCACCGGCGTCTTCGCCGACCGTCACTGGTCGCGGCACTACGCCCGCCGATGGGACATGACGGCGACACCCGCGATCTGCGGCCAGTGTTCGGTCGGCTGCAACCTCACGGTCTTCGAACGCCACGGCACGCTGCGGCTGGTCCAGAACCGCTACCACGGCGCGATCAACGGCTTCTTCCTCTGCGACCGTGGGCGATACGGCGCACTTGCGGCCGACAGCAACCGCCGCATGACCGCGCCGCGCCGCCACGGAGCGACGATCGCGCCCGACGTGGCGCTCGACATCGTCCGGGCGGCGCGCGCGCCCATCGGCATCGGCTCGCCGCGCGCCTCGCTCGAAGCGAACCTCGCGCTCCGCCGCCTCGTCGGGCCGGAGCGGTTCTTCGCGGGCGTCAGCGATGCCGAGACGGCTCTGGTGCAGCGGATGGCCGCGATCCTCAGCGCCGGACCCGCGCGCATTGCCACGCTGAAGGAGATCGAAGAGGCGGACGCCGCGCTCGTCCTGGGCGAGGACCTGACCGGCACGGCCCCCCGCGCCGCGCTCGCGCTCCGTCAGGCCGCGCGCGGGGCCGAGCGGGCGCTGGCGCGCGAGAAGGGCGTGCCGGAGTGGCTCGACCCCGCCGTGCGGGTGGCGGGCGAAGGCCGGCGCTCGCCGGTCGTCCTCGCCACGCCGCTCCCCGATGCGCTCGACGATGTGGCGATGCTGGCGCTCCGCCTTCCGCCCGCTGACATCGCCGCCTTCGGCCATGCCGTCGCCGCGGCCCTGTGGGGAAAGCCGCCGCGCGATGCGCAGGTCGCCGCCACGGCAGAGGCGCTGGCCGCCGCCGAAGCGCCCGTGATCGTCGCCGGAGCGGGGCTTGGCCTCGCAGGCCCTGTGGAGGCGGCGGCTGCGGTGGCGGCGGCGCTCGGACCCCGCGCGCGCATTGCGCTTTTCCCGCCCGAAGCGAACAGTATGGGCCTTGCCCTGATGGGCGGCGCCGGACTCGACAGCGCGCGCGCCCTGATGGAGGCGGCTCCCGCGCCGCTCATCGTGCTGGAGAACGACCTCTTCGCCCGCGCCGATCCCGCGGCGGTCGAGGCGCTTCTCGCCGCCGCGCCCATGACCGTCGCGCTCGACTGGCTCGAGACCGGCACCACCGCCCGCGCCGATCTGGTCCTGCCGGTGGCAAGCCCCACCGAAGCGACGGGCACCTTCGTCAACAATGAGGGCCGCGCCCAGCGGAGCCTTGCCGCCCGACCGCCCGCCCCGGATGCGCCCGCCGCCTGGCGCGTCCTGTCGGCCATCGGCGGCGGGCTCTTCGGGAGCGGGGAGGAGCGGCTCGACCACGTCCTCGCCGCGCTCGCCGCCGACTGCCCGCCGCTCGCGGGCGCGCGCGACGCCGCACCGGACCCCGCGTCCCTGCCGCGCCCCGTCGCCCGCGCATCCGAAGGCTTCTCGGGGCGGACCTCCGACAACCGAGCCGGGCGCGAGGCGCCGCCCGCCGCCGATCCGGATTCCGGTTCGGGCTGGACGACGGAGGGACTGCGGGACGGGCTGCCGACGGCGCTCGCGACCGCGTCCCTGCGACCGGGACTCAACTCGGTCAGCGCCGCCTATGCCGCGCAGTCCGTCATCGGCGGCCCGCTCAAGGGCGGCGATCCGGGCGTCGCGCTCCTCGCCCCCGGCGGAGCGTCCGACGCAGGCGTGCCGCTGGACGATCCGCCCCTCGATGGCGACGGCCTCACCGTCCTGCCGCTCCACGATCCCTTCGCAGCCACCGAAACCCACCGGGCCAGCTCGCTCCTCGCCGCCCGCGCCCGGCCTCCCCGCGCCGTCCTGCACCCTGACGACGCCGCAGCCCTCGGCCTGACCGCGGGCGCGGCTGTGACGCTCGACGGCCGCCCCGCACAGGCGCCGCTGACGCTCGACCCCTTCCTGCCGCGCGGACACGTCGGGCTCTCCGACGCCCGCGGCCCCGCCCGTCGCGTGCGGATCGGAGGGGCGACATGACCCTCGGCCTGATCCTCACCGCGCTGGCCTCCACGGCGCTGATCGCCGCGCTCCTCGTCGCGGCGGGAGTCTTCACCTGGGCCGAGCGGCGGCTGCTGGGTTTCTTCCAGGAGCGGCTCGGCCCGAACCGCGTGGGCCCCTTCGGCTTCCTCCAGTGGGTCGCCGACACCGTGAAGCTCATCACCAAGGAGGATGCGCCGCCCCCCGGCGCCGATCTGTTCGCCTACCGCCTCGCGCCGATCCTCGCCGCCGTGCCGGTGCTCGCGGGCTTCGGGGTCATTCCCTTCGGCGACGGCCTCGCGATCTCGGCGCTCGACATGGGCGTGGTCTTCGTCATGGGGATGCTGGCGCTCACCGTCTGGGCGCTGGTCCTTGGCGCCTGGGCCTCGCGCAACCGCTACGCGCTCCTCGGCGGCCTGCGGGCGGCGGCGCAGCTTCTGGCCTACGAATCCTTCCTTGGCCTGTCGCTCATGGGCGTGGTCCTCCTCGCCGGGAGCTTCTCGCTGGGCGAGATCGTGGCTGCGCAGGAGGGGCTGTGGTTCGTCGTCCTGCAACCGCTGGGCGCGGCGCTCTTCTTCATCGCGGGCATCGCCGCGGCGCACCGGCTGCCCTTCGACCTCCAGGAGTCCGAAAACGACCTCGTCGCCGGGTTCATGACCGAATATTCGGGCATGCGCTTCGCCCTGTTCTTCCTCGGCGAATACCTCGCCATCCTGCTCGTCGCCGCGCTGGGGACAACGCTTTTCCTCGGCGGCTGGCTCGGGCCGGTCCTGCCCGGCCCGGTCTGGTTCGGCCTCAAGGTCGGCGCCATCGCCTTCGTCTTCATCTGGCTCCGCGCCGCCCTGCCGCGCCCGCGCTACGACCAGCTGATATCCTTCGCGTGGAAGGCGGCGCTGCCGCTCGCGCTCGCCAACCTGCTCGTCACCGGGTGGATCGTCGTGGGAGGGCGGCCATGAAGGGCATCCTCGACTCGATCCTCCGCGTCGGCCGAATGCTCGCCGCGCCGACCCAGACGCGGTCCTACCCGGAGGTGAAGCCGGACCTCCCCCCGCGCTATCGCGCCCGCATCGTGCTGACCCGCGACCCCGACGGTGTGGAGCGTTGCGTGGCCTGCAACCTCTGCGCGGCGGCCTGCCCGGTGGATTGCATCGACGTGGTCAAGGCCGAGACGCCCGAGGGCCAGTGGTATCCCGAAACCTTCCGCATCAACTTCGCCCGATGCATCTTCTGCGGCTTCTGCGAGGAAGCCTGCCCCACCTCCGCCATCCAGCTCACGGCGGATTTCGAACTCGCGGACTACGACCGCGACGCGCTCGTCTACGACAAGCGCGACCTCCTGATCGCCGGACCGGGCAAGGAGCCGCGCTATTCCTACCGCGCCGTCGCGGGCCGTCCGGCGCAGGATCCCGGAGCGACCGCGCCCGCCGATCCGTGGGACCTGCGGCCATGACGACGCTCGCCCTCCTTCCCGCCGCGCTGGCGCTGGCCTTCGCCCTTGTCGCGGTGACGCGGCCCAACGTGGTGCACGCGCTGATCTGGCTGGTGGCGGCGCTCCTGTCGCTCGCGGTGACGTTCTTCGCGCTGGGCGCGGGCTTCGCGGGGGCGGTGCAGGTTCTGATCTACGCCGGCGCGATCATGGCGGTCTTCGTCTTCGTCGTGATGACGGTGGACAGCGCGCCCGAGGCCATCGCCGCCGAACGCGCCCGCTTCGCGCGGGCCTGGCCTGTCCCCGCCGTCGCGGCGGCGGCTCTGTTCGCGGCGCTCGCGCTCCGGCTTGGGCCGGCGGGGCCCGCCGCGGCGCCGGGGGGCGCCGTTCCCGCCCGCGAGGTCGGCGCGCTGCTCTTCGGGCCCTGGGCCGTGACGGTGGAGATCGCCGGGTTCCTCCTGCTTGCGGCGCTCCTCGGGGCGCGGCACCTCGGTCGGCGCCCCGCCCGCGACAGGGACGGAGGCGCGCCATGACCGACACCGCGCTGACCCTGTCGCTGGCCCTCGCGGCCGGGCTTTTCGTGGTGGGCCTCTTCGGACTCCTCGCGCGCCGGGCCATCCTGTTCCAGCTCCTCTCGCTCGAGGTCATGCTGACAGGCCCTGCGCTCGCCTTCGTCGCGGCGGGGGCACGGCACGGCGACGCGGGAGGGCAGGGGATGTTCGTCCTCGTGCTCGTGCTGGCGGCGGCCGAGGTCGCGCTCGGGCTCACGCTCTACTTCCGCCTGCGGCGGGTGGCGGACGTCACCGACGCCGACAGCGTCAGCCGGTTGAGGCACTGAGATGCTGGCCGGACTCTGGACCCCCTATGCCTTCCTGCTCCTCGCGCCCTCGCTGGCGCTCACGGCCTTCATGGTGATCGGACTCGACCCCTTCTACCTCAGCCGCCAGCGGGTGCAGGCGCTGGCGCTCGCGGGCGGGATCGCGCCGCTCGCCGTCATGCTGCCCTTCGGACTCCACTGCGCGCTCGGCTCCTGCTCGGGGACCGTTCCGATCTTCACCCTGACGGTGGGGGACGCGATCGTCGCGCTGGCGCTGGAGCTCGATCCGCTGAGCGCGCTCTTCGGGGTGACGGTGACCACGATCGGCGCCTGCGTGATCGCCTACTCCGTCCCCTACATGGCCCAGGTCGGCACGGCGGACCTGCGCCGCTACTTCGCGCTGATGAACCTGTTCCTCGCGGCCATGCTGACCATGGTGCTCGCCGGCGACAGCATCGTCTTCTTCCTCGGGTGGGAGATGATGGGTCTCTGCAGCTTCTTCCTGATCGCCTACAACACCGGATCCGCGGCCGCGATCAACGCCGGGCGGAAGGCGTTCATCATGACGCGGCTCGCGGATGCCTTCCTCCTCGCCGCGCTTCTCCTGCTGTTCCTCGAGGCGGGGTCGGTGCGGCTCGATGCGCTGATCCCGGCGGGGATGGCGATGGACGACAGCCGCCGCGCGGTGATCGCCTGGCTTCTCCTCGGCGGCGCGCTCGGCAAGTCGGCGCAGGTGCCGTTCCATACCTGGCTGCCCTCGGCCATGGCGGGGCCGACGCCGGTGTCGGCGCTCCTGCACTCGGCCACGATGGTGGCGGCGGGCGCCTTCCTGATGATGCGCTTCGCGCCCCTGATGCAGGAGGTGCCCACGGTGCAGGCGGTCGCCGCGGTCCTCGGCGTGGCGACAGCGCTTTACGGCGCGCTCTCGGCCCTGTTCCAGCAGGACGTGAAGCGGCTCCTCGCCTATTCGTCGATCAGCCAGATCGGCTTCATGATGCTCTCGCTCGGCGCGGGCGCGCCCGCGGCGGCGGCGGCGCATTTCGTGATCCACGCCTTCTTCAAGTCGCTCCTGTTCCTGTCGGCCGGAGACATCACCCACGGCTCGCCCCGCGGCACCGACATGGCCTCGATGCGCGGCGCGTGGCGGAGACGGCCCGCCGCCTACGCCGCCTTCGCGGCCGGGGCGGCCTCGCTCGCCGGGCTTCCGGTGGTGACGGCGGGCTGGTGGTCGAAGGAGGCGATCCTCGCCTCTGTTCACCATGCGGGGCCGATGGGCTCGGTGCTTTGGGCGCTCGCGCTCGTCTCGGCGGTGCTGACCGGCGCCTACGCCCTGCGCCCTGTCCTGATCGGGCTGATGGCGCCGCTCGCCGCGCCCGCCGTGCCGTCGCACCACGGGCGGCTCGGCAGCCCGCTCACCTTCGTGCCGCTGGCGTTCCTGTCGGTCGCGTCGCTCACCGGCGGCATCCTCGTCTCTCCCATCATCCGCTTCCTCGGGGATGAGCCGCCTCACCCCACCTGGGGCGCTCTCCTCCTCGCGGCGCTCGCTCCCTTCCTCGGCGCGGCCATCGCACTCGCCTTCGCGCTCGTCCCGGCGCTGGCCGATACCTTCGTGCGCCTGCGCCGGATGAGCCATCGCGCGCGCCACCGGTCGGACGTCGGCGCCGAACCGGCGGGCGGCCTTCTGAGGTTCGCGGTCCTCTTCAGCCGGGGGGCGCGGGTCGACGATCTCTACCGGATCCTCTTCGTGTGGCCCTTCGTCCACCTCGTCCGCCGGCTCAGCGGTTTTCGCAACACCGTGGCCGACCCGGTCGGCACGCTTCCCGTCATGGCCGCGACACGCGCAACGCGCGCGATCATCGCGCCCCTGTCGCCCGACTGGCTCGACCGGGCCTGGATGCGCCTGGCCGCGGGCGTCACGGGACTGTGGGAGGCGGCCCGGCGGCTCCAGTCGGGGCGGTCGCGCGACTACGCGCTCGCCATGGCGGCCGGAACCCTCGCGCTTCTCTTGCTGGCAGGAGGTCAGTGATGTCATTGGGTCTGCTCATTCTGCTGCCCTTCTTCGGCGGTCTCCTCTCGCTGCGTGCCGGCGTCTTCGGGCGCGACGCCGAGCGCTGGATGGCGATCGCCTCGATGGCGCTGCCTCTCGCCATCCTGCTCACGGTGGTGATCGGCGGCGATCACGAGGGGCGCTGGATCGCCCTTCACCGGTCTCCCTGGGCGCCCGCGCTCGGGCTTCAGGTGATCCTCGCGCTCGACGGGCTGTCGGCCGCGCTGCTCGCGGTGTCGCTCGGGCTTGGGATCGTGGGTGTCGCGGTGTCCTGGCCGATCACGCGGAACCCGGGGCTTCTCAACGCCACGCTCTGCTGGACGGTGGCGGCATCGAACGGGGTGTTCCTGTCCTTCGACCTCCTGCTCTTCGCCTTCTTCTGGGAGCTGATGCTGGTCCCGAGCTTCCTCCTGATCTCGATCTGGGGCCACGGCGACCGGGAGGCCACCGCGATCAAGTTCCTCGTCTTCAACGCCATCGCGGGCCTCGGCCTTCTCGCGGCGGTGTTCTACCTCGGCGCGACGGGCGACCCCGTCACGTTCGACGCCTTCGCCATCGCCGAGCGTGACCTGCCTCGCCCCGTCCAGGTCTGGCTGCTGATGGGCTTCGCGCTCGCGTTCCTCGTCAAGCTGCCGGTCCCGCCGCTCCACGCCTGGCTGCCCGACGCGCATACGCAGGCGCCCACGGCGGGCTCGATCCTGCTCGCGGGGCTCCTGCTCAAGACCGGCGCCTACGGTCTCTTCCGCTTCCCGCCGCTCCTCTTCCCCGAGGCGGTGCCGGTGCTCGCCCCGTGGGGTCTGACGCTGGGCGCCTTCGGGACGATCTACGCCGCGCTCCTCGCCTGCGGGCAGACGGATGCGAAGCGGCTCGTCGCCTACACCTCGGTTGCGCACATGAGCGTGGTGCTCATGGGCATCTGTGGCGGGGTGCACTTCTCGCTCATGGGCGCGGGGGTGGTCATGGTGGCCCACGCCTTCTCGGCCTCGGCGCTGTTCCTGCTCCTCGGCGCGATCTACGACAGGGTGGGCACGCGCGACCTGCGGGAGCTGGGCGGCCTGCAGCGCACGGCGCCGCGCTTCGCGGCGGCATTCGCGCTGTTCTTCTCGGCCACGCTTGCCATGCCGGGCACCTCGAACTTCCTCGGCGAGGCGCTTGTCATCACCGGCATGTTCCAGGTGAACTGGATCTACGCGACCATCACTCTGATCTCGCTCGTCGTGTCGGTGGTCTACGCCACGCGGCTGTTCAAGCACGTGGTCTTCGGCACCGCTCGGGTCAAGCCGGTGACCGAGGACCTGACGATGCGCGAGCTTGCGCCCATCATCGCGCTGGCGGTCGGAACGCTGGTGCTCGGGCTCTTGCCGCAGCTTCTGATGGGCCCGCTGACCACAGCGGTGGACGCGGCCATCCTGCCCGCCCGGAGCATGGGGCCATGACGGCAGACGATGCCATTGCAGGCTTCGTGCTCGTCGCGCTGGGTGTCGGCGCGGTGATCGCCATGCTCCTCGCGCCGCGCACCGAGGCCGCCGTGCCGCGGAGTGCCGCCGCCCTGGCGCTGGGCGTGGCGCTCGCGGCGGCGGCATCGCGGCTCGGCGCGCCGGAGATGACCACGGCCGTCCTTGCCGACGACGGCCTGTCGCGGTTCGGGATGGTCCTCGTCTGCCTGACCGGCCTCGGGTCGCTGGCGTTCCTGCGGCCGCCCCTGCCGGCGCGCGAAGGGCCTGCCCTCGTTCTCCTGTGCACTCTGGGCGCTGCCCTCCTGTGTGCGGCGACCCACGCGACGACGCTGTTTCTCGGCCTTGAACTGGTGACGCTCTCGCTGATCGCGATCTTCGTGCTGCCGCTTTCCCGTCCGGCGCTCGAGGCCGGGTACAAGCTCCTCATCCTCGGCGGCGCCGGGGCGGCGACGCTGCTCCTTGGCCTTGCCCTGGCCTATGCGGCGACGGGCACGCTCACGCTCTCCGCATGGTCCGGCGACGGGCAGACGATGCGGGTCGCGACGGCGCTTCTCCTCGCGGGGCTCGCGTTCAAGTTCGCGCTCGCGCCGTTCCACATGTGGACGCCCGACGCCTTCGCGGGCGCGCATCCGGCGGCAGCGGCGCTGGCCGGGACGGGGCCCAAGATCGGGGCCGCGATCCTGCTCCTGCGCCTTGATGCCGCGCACCCGCCCGAACCCGTCTGGAGCCTCGGGCTCGCCGGCCTCGCCGGGGCGTCGATCCTGCTCGGCAGCCTGATGGCGCTCCGGCAGGACTCGCTCGGACGGATGCTCGGCTACTCCTCGATCGCTCACTCGGGCTACATCGCGGCGCTGCTCGCGTCGGGGTCCGGCACCGCACCCGAGGCCATCCTGTTCTACCTCGCGGGTTACGCGCCCGCCCTGATCCTCGCCTTCTGCGCCGCCGCGCTGGTCGCCGAGGACTGCCGGATCGACGATCTCCGGGGTCTCGCCTGGCGGCGGCCGCTGGCAGGCGCGGCGCTGGTGGTCGCGCTCGTCTCGATGGCCGGACTGCCGGTGTCGGCGGGATTCTTCGGGAAGCTCTTCCTCTTTGCCGGGCTGATCCGGGCCGAGGCGTGGCTTCTCCTCGCGCTCGCCCTCGCGGGGGCCGCGCTCGGGGTCTACGTCTACGCGCGGTTCCTCGTCTCGGCCTTCCGCTCCGGGGCCGACGTCGCCCTGCGGCGTCCGCCCCTCCCCGAGGCGCTGGTGCTGGCAATGGGCGGCGCGATGATCCTTGGCCTCGGCCTCCAGCCTGGCCCGCTGATCGATGCGATCCGGGCGGCGCTGCCATGATCGGCGCAAAAGAACACCGGCTTGACCCGGGTCAAGGCGCGCGACGGCGAAGCGGTGCAGACTTTTCACGTTCGAATCCAAACGCTTCCAGTGTTGAGGAGACAACCATGCCGGAAATCATCAGACGCAAGCGCGAGTCGGTCGAACGCTCGCTCGCGGGGTACCTCGCGGCGGGCGGGACCGACGCGGAGGGCATGCGCGCGACGCTTCAGGCCGCGCATGACGAGGAGACGTTCGCCGTCGGGGACGAGGTGATCTGCGCGCATGGCAGCCTGACGGGCTACGTCGTATCGATCAACGGACCCGACGCGATGATCTCGTGGAACTGCCGCGGCAAGTCGATGGAGCACCTTTCCGATCTCAGACACGTCGCGCACGAGGAGTGAAGCAGGCGTCGTCGGGTTGGACGACCCGGTCGGGCAACGGCAAGAAGACGTCGTCGGCGAGGTTGCGAGCGGGTGGGGCGCGCGACCGGCATGACGCCGCCAATGGCATCTGTGCTGCCGATCATCCCGCCGCGGACTGAACGGTGGCGTCAGCCACTGTCCCGGCGGCAGCCAGGATAAAGAGCCGCTGAACGAAATTCCCTTGGTGCGCGACGTATGCCTACCACTTGAGGACCCGGGCGCCTGCCAACGCTCCGGCGAGGACGACGAGCGTGACCGCCGCGCCGTAGGCCGGCAGCACGAAGAGCAGCGCGTCCTGATCGCAGTAGAGCGAATAGAGCGCAGCCGCGAGGGCGCCAGCGGCAAGCCCGCCCACCGCTCCTGTATGGACCGGGCGGAGCGGGGCGCCTGCCGACAACGCCCACAGGACCGCCGCGAGAAGAGGGACGGACAAAGCAGGCACGGTCGTGAGGCAGATGACGAGGCTTGGCTTCGCAAGGGAGGGGCCAAGACCCATCGATGCCTCGTCCGCGAGCGCGGTGAAGAAGACGCCGATGAGGATCGCAACGAGCGCCGCGACCGCTCCGGCCAAGGCAGCGGGACGCGCCTCTGGCCGTGCGAGGCCGAGCGCGAGCGCGCCTGCAAGTACCGCGAGCACCAGCGGCACCAGAGTCTTGAGCACGGCCACCGACGCCAGCGCCTGCCCGAGGTCGGGGCGGAGCCCCCAGAACGTCAGAAAACCGGCCAGCGACACCGCGAAGGCCACCGGTAGCGCGCGCCGCAGACGCTGGCCTGCCGTCAGCCGTGGCAGCGTGTCGGCGGAAAGCGCCGCGATCAGGTCGTCGGTCTTCATTCGATCATCCTCTCGCGCAGCCGCGCGATGCTCTTCAGCGCGCGGTGCAGCGCCACGCGGACGGCGCCCTCGGTCATCTGGAGGCGCGTGGCGGTCTCCGCAACCGTCTCGCCCCGGAGTCCGAAGGCGCGCACGATCTCGGCCGCGCGGGGTTCGAGCCCGGCGAGCACCGTCTCCATGTCGCGCGCCGCGAGCGGGTCTGGCTGGTCGGCTGCGGGCAGAAGGTCGGCAAAATCCTCGATCGGCAGGTCCGCCCGCTGTCCGCGCGCGCGGAAGGCATCCACGACCTTGTGGCGCGCGATGGCGTAGAGCCACGGGCGGAGAGGCTGATCCTCGCGCCATGTCTGCCGCTTGAGGTGGATGGCGAGCAGGACCTCCTGCACCACGTCCTCGCAGGCGTCAGGCCCGAGCGACGCGCCGCGCGCCCGGACGACCCCCCGGAGGACGGGCGTTATGGCGACGAGCAGCTTGCGGTACGCCCCGGCATCGCCGCGGTTGGAGCTGCGCATGAGCGCCTCCCATGACTCAGGGGGTTCCAGCTTCCCTTTCCTCCACTACGCGTCGTCGCCGCCGGACGTTACACGCAGCGTTCCTGCCGTTCGAGTGGGTCACACGGGAATCACGTCAGCGTGAGCCGTGTAACACCCGCCGTCTCTGCTCCGTCCTGCCTTGCGGGACCGCACCGCCGCGGCCTTGCAACAGGAGAGACACGACATGACGACCAGAACCACCGCCATCCCGCTCGCCGCCTCGATCGCCACGGCGCTGACGCTCGCCGCACTCCCGGTCCACGCGCAGGACAACATGGAGAAGTGCTTCGGTGTCTCGCTCGCCGGCCAGAACGACTGTGCCGCGGGCCCGGGGACGACCTGCGCCGGCACCTCGACGGTGGACTACCAGGGCAACGCCTGGAAGCTCGTTCCCGCCGGGACCTGCGTGACGATGGAACTGCCCGCGGCCTCGGACGGCATGGCTCGCATGGGCTCGCTCGAAGCGCTCGAGCGCGATCTTCCGGGCGCGTGACCAGCCCCGCCGGGGCGCGCCCGCACCTGCGCGCGCGCGCCCCGGCCACCCCTTACGGAGAACGCGATGCCACTCCCCGCCAGAGCCGGTCTCGGCTTCAAGCCCGAGCATTTCACCGAGATCGCCGCCGCACCCGGCGCAGTGGCCTTCTACGAGGTCCATGCCGAGAACTACATGGGCGCGGGCGGCGCGCCCCATGCCATGCTGGCGCGGCTTCGCGCGGATCACGCGCTCTCGCTCCACGGCGTCGGCCTCTCGATCGGCGGTGCGGGCGGGCTCGACCGCGACCACCTCGCACGTGTCAAGGCTCTGGTGGACCGCTACGCGCCCGACAGCTTCTCCGAACACCTTGCCTGGTCGAGCCACGGCGCGGCGTGGCTCAACGACCTCCTGCCGCTGCCCTACACGGACGAGACGCTGGCCTCCGTCTGCGACCACGTCGACGCGGTGCAGGAGGTGCTCGGCCGCCGGATGCTGCTCGAAAACCCGGCGACCTACGTGACCTTTGCCGCCTCCACGTGGTCCGAGACCGACTTTCTGGCCGAGATCGTGCGCCGCACCGGCTGCGGCCTCCTGCTGGACGTGAACAATGTCTTCGTATCGGCCACGAACCACCGGTTCGACGCCCGCGCCTATCTCGCTGCCTTTCCTCTTCACGCCGTGGGCGAAATCCACCTCGGCGGACACGACACCGAGGAGCTTCCCTCGGGCCCCCTTCTCATCGACAGTCACGGCCGCCCGGTCGCCGATCCGGTCTGGACCCTCTACGCGAAGGTCATTGCCCGGACCGGCCCGCTGCCCACGCTGATCGAATGGGACAACGACGTGCCCGCCTTCCACGTGCTGCTGGACGAGGCGGCCCGGGCGGACGCGATCCTCGCGCGTGAGGGCGACGCCCGTGCTGCCTGAGCCTCACGCGGTCGCCGAGGCCGCCTTCCACGCCGCGCTCTGGCAGGCAGGGCCACCCCCGGGCCTCGCCGCGCCCGATCCGTCCGAAACCGCCCGCCGTTTCGCCGTCTACCGGAACAACGTCCACCATGGCCTCACCCGCGCGCTCGCCGCGCGGTTCCCGGTGGTGGCGCAGCTGGTGGGAGATCCGTTCTTCGCCGCCATGGCGCGCCTGTTCATTGCGGACGCGCCGCCGGAGAACCCCGTGCTCCTGTCATGGGGCGCGGCGTTCCCCGCCTTCCTTGACGGCTTCCCGCCTCTGGCGCACCTTCCCTGGATCGGCGACGTCGCACGGCTCGAACTCGCACGCGGCCGCGCATACCACGCCGCCGATGCAGCACCCGTTCCGCCCGACGCGCTGGCCGTGGCGAATCCCGAACGCCTCCGACTCGCGCTTCACCCCTCGGTCGAACTCTTCGCCTCTCCGCATCCGGCCGTCCGCATCTGGGAGGCGCACCAGCCCGGCGCGACTCCGGGCGCGTCGCCCGGCAGCGGTCCGGATCACGCGCTGGTCGCGCGCGCGCCCGGCTTCGTCGTGATCGTCGCGTCCCTCGACGGGGGCACGCACCGCGTGCTGTCCCGCCTGTCGGCGGGGGCGCGTCTGGGCGAGGCGACCGGCGAAGACGACCCCACCCCCGCCCTGACGCTCCTCCTGCGCCATGGGCTCATCGCCGCCATCACCGGAGACGCGCCATGACCGTCACTCAGGACCCGACCGCACAAGCCGCTGGCGGGGTCGTCGGCCTTGTCCGCCGCATCAACGGCGCAGCCGGCTTCATCCCCCATGATCTTGCCGCGCTCGCCGCGCGCGTCTTCCCGGCGATCGTCTTCTGGCAGTCGGGACGCACCAAGGTCGACGGGTTCGCGATCAAGGACTCCACATGGTTCCTGTTCGAGGACCTCTACGCGCTGCCGCTTGTTCCGCCCGCGTGGGCGGCTGTGGCCGCCACCGTCGCGGAGCATATCTTGCCGGTTCTCCTGATCCTCGGGCTCCTGTCCCGGATCTCGGCGCTGGGGCTGCTCGCCATGACCGCCGTGATCCAGATCTTCGTCTTCCCGGAGGCTTGGGTAACCCACGGACTCTGGGCCGCCGCGTTCCTCGTGATTGCCGCGCAGGGCCCTGGACGGATTTCTCTGGACCACGTTCTGGGCCTTGATCGCGGTGCGGGGAGAGCGTCCTGAGCAAGACTTGAAGAACTCCGGTATGCATAGGCGCTTCGGTTCGCGGGCGCGGACGACGTCGCGCGTGCGGATCGAATGACGTATCAGGCCGTCATGGCGATGCGGCAGCGACGGCGCGCGTCGCGCGACCGCATGGGCGGGGCAGGGTCCCCGCCCTTTCCCCTCGCGCAGGGCGGCTCAGCCCGTTGACTGCCGGATCAGGAGTTCCGGCGCGATGGCGATGCGGGCCGGGCTGGTCTGGCGTCCGTCGCGCACGGCAAGGATCAGGTCGGCCGTGCGCGCGCCGATCTCATGCGGGAAGGGGTTGATGGTGGTCAGGGCAGGGACCGAGATCCCCGCGATCTCGTAGTCGCCGAAGCCCGCGATCCACATCTTCCCTGGTACCGCCACCCCGCGCCGCTGACACTCGGTCAGCGCGCCGAAGGCCGTCAGGTCGGACACGCAGATCACGGCCTGGGTGTCGGGCAGGGTGTCCAAGAGCCGGCCCATCGCATCGGCCCCCTCGCGCATGGAAATCGGCGGCGGGCCGGCGGCGATCAGGCGCGACGTGTCCAGCCCATGCGCCCGCATCGCGGCCAGGAACCCGGCGCGGCGGTCGGTGCCGCGCGTGTCGCGGCTGGCGTCGCCGCCGATGAAGGCGATGCGGGTCAGTCCGCAGGCCACGAAATGATCGACCATGCCGCGCACGGCATCGGCGTTGGAAAAGCCCACCACATGGCCGATCGGGTCCTCGGGCAGGTCCCAGGTCTCGATCACCGGGATGGCGGCGTTCTGCAACATCCGGCGCGCGCGCGGCGTGTGGCGCCCGCCGGTGACGACAATGGCCTCGGGGCGGCGGCGCAGGAGCTGCTCGATCAGCCGCTCCTCCTCGGCCATGTCGTAGTCGGTGTAGCCCAGCAGGATCTGCAACCCGCGCGCCTTCAGCCCCTCGGACAGGCCGCGCACCGTGTCGGCGAAGTTGGCGTTGTTGATCGAGGGGATGGTGACGGCGATGAAATCGGTCTTCTGCGACCGCAGGTTGGAAGCCGTGCTGTCGAACACGTAGCCCAGATCGTCCGCCGCCTTCAGGATGGCGTCACGGGTGGCGGCGCTGACCGATCCGTCGGACTTGTAGGCGCGGCTGACCGTCATGGGCGACACCCCCGCCTGACGGGCGACATCGGCCATGGTAGGAGATTTCCGGACGGTGGTCATGGCGCCTCGGTATCGTTACCCCTGCCGCGGTTCCAGCCTATGGGTCGTCACGCCGGGTCGAAGCTGTGGGCCGTGGTGACGTGGTGATGGATGCGCCCGGTGAAGTAGCGCGCCAGCACCGCCTCGGTCGCGGCGCGGCCGTCCTTGCGGATCGGGTGGTCGAGGAACGCGTCCACCGTCGCGCGGTCCGGCCAGTCGATGGCCAGGATCAGCGGGAATTCCGGCGCGCCCTCATCGCGGTCCTCGCCGAAGGTGACGTGCACCGCCAGCGCGCCGGGAAAGCGGCGCCAGACAGGCAGGATGTCGGACAGAACGGCGGCGCGGAAGGCCTCGGTCTTCCCGGGGTGGACCTGGCCCTCGAACAGGGCGTAGCGGGTGATCATGGCGCGGGGTTCCCTTGCAGGCGTCACAGGGTCTTGCGGAAGGCGAAGAACTCCATCAGCGCGGCCTGATCCTCGGCCCCCAGCCCCGCCGCCGTCAGCATCCGGTGCACCTCGGCGCAGAGCGCGGTCAGCGGCATGGGCGTGTGGGTCAGGCGGGCCAGGTCGGCTGCGCCGTTCAGGTCCTTGACCATGTTGTCGATGCGTCCCGTCCGGCGGTAATCGCGGGAAGCGAAGCGGGGCATGTACTCCTGCAGGATCGCGCTGTCGGCGCGACCCCCGCGCAGGGCCTGCGGGATCATCGCGGCATCGACGCCCGCGGCCTCGGCAAGCGCGGTCGCCTCGGCCACGGCAAGGAAGCCCAGCCCGCACAAGACCTGGTTGATCAGCTTGGTGGTCTGGCCCGCGCCGGGGCCGCCCATGCGCGTCTGGTTCGCGGCGACGCTGGACAGGATCGCCTGCGCCTCGGCCACGTCATCGGGCGCGCCGCCCTGCATCAGCGTCAGTTCCCCCGTCGCGGCCTTGGGGATGCCGCCCGACAGCGGGCTGTCGACCCAGCGCAGGCCGCGCGCGGCGGCGTCCGTGGCCAGCGCCTTCGTCGCCTCGGGGTCAATCGAGGACATGTCGATCACCAGCGTGCCGGGCGCCGCGCCCTCGGCCACGCCGCCCGGGCCAAACACCGCGGCCCGTATGATGTGGGGGGCGTTCAGCGACAGGATGACGGCCCGTGCGCTCCGGGCTGCCTCGGCACCCGAGGCGGCGGCGGTCCCTCCTCTCGCCACCAGCGCCGCGACCTTGGCATGGTCGAGGTCATGCACCACCAGCCGCGTGCCCGTGGCCAGAAGTCGGGCGCCGATCGCGCCCCCCATGGCCCCGGCGCCGATCAGGGCGATCGTGTCGGTCATCGGCGGTTTCCGTCGCGGGGAGAGGTCACAGCGACGCCGTGATGCCGCCGTCCACGTACAGGACGTGGCCGTTCACGAAGCTGGCCGCGTCGGATGCCAGGAAGATGCAGGCGCCCTGCAACTCCTCGACCCGGCCCCAGCGTCCCGCGGGTGTGCGCTTTTCCAGCCAGGCGGAAAAGGCCGGGTCGGCCACGAGAGCCGCGTTCAGCGGCGTGTCGAAATACCCCGGCGCGATGGCGTTGCAGTTGAGCCCGTGCTTCGCCCAGTCGGTCGCCATGCCCTTGGTCAGGTTGCCGACGGCACCCTTGGTCGCCGTGTAGGGCGCGATCCCGGGCCGGGCGAGCGCGGTCTGGACGCTGGCGATGTTGATGATCCGGCCACGTCCGCGCGCGATCATGTGGCGCGCGACGGCCTGACCCACATGGAACACGCTGGCGATGTTGGTCTGGAGGAGGCGCTCGAAGGCATCGGCAGGAAAGTCCTCGAGCGGCGCACGGTGCTGCATCCCGGCGTTGTTGACCAGGATGTCGATGGCTTTGCCGGATGCCTCGAACCCGTCCACGGCGGCGCGCACGGCCGCGTGGTCGGTCGCGTCGAAGGCCAGCGTCTCGGCCCCGGCAATCCGCAGGGCTGCATCGGCGAGCCGCGCCGCATCGCGGCCGTTCAGCACCACCTGCGCGCCCGCTGCCGCCAGCCCCTGCGCCAGCGCGAACCCGATCCCCTGCGAGGACCCGGTGATCAGCGCCCGCCGTCCCGTCAGGTCGAACAGCCTGTATGCCACTCAAGCCTCCCTCGGATTGCTCTCGACAACCGTCTTGCTCCCTGCTTATGTTATCGTTAACAATGCTGTCAAGTTGCCGGCACAGCCAAGGCGGGACTTCGCTTCACGATGACAAAGCCGCATATCCTGCAGGTCGGGTCCTATCCCGAATGGGACCAGGGTCCGCTGGATGCCGCCTTTCATATGCACCGATGGTGGGAGGCGGCTGACCCGTCCGTCCTGCTGGCAGAGGTCGGGCCGCATGTCCGGGGCATAGCCACGCGCGGCGACCTTGGCGCCAGCGAGTCGATGATCGCGGCCTGTCCGAACCTCGAGATCATTGCCGTCTATGGCGTAGGCTACGACGCCGTCCACATGCCCAGTTGCCGGGCTCGCGGGATCCGCGTGACCAACACGCCGGATGTCCTGACCGAAGACGTGGCCGACATCGCGGTGGCGATGCTGCTGGCGCTGGTGCGCCGGGTGGGCCCGGCCGAGCACTGGGTGCGGTCGGGCAGCTGGGCGGCGCAGGGCATGTTCCCGCTGACGCGTCGGGTCTCGGGCAGCCGCGCGGGCATCCTGGGCCTCGGCCGGATCGGCACGGCGATCGGGCGGCGCCTGCAGGGCTTCGGCTTGGAGATCGCCTATTCCGCGCGCGCACCCAAACCCGAGGGCGAGGCGGCGGGCTGGGCCTATGTGCCCGACCCGGTGGCGCTGGCGGAATGGTCCAACCACCTGATCGTGGCACTCGCCGCCACGCCCGAGACGCGTCACATCGTTGGCTCCCGGGTGCTTGAGGCCCTTGGGCCCGAGGGGACGGTGATCAACATCAGCCGGGCCGCCAACGTGGACGAGGCCGCGCTCCTCGACGCGCTCGAGGGAGGCCGTCTGGGCGGTGCGGCGCTCGACGTCTTCGAGGGCGAACCGATCCTGAACCCCCGTTTCCTCTCCGCGCCGAACCTGCTGCTGCAGCCGCACCACGGGTCGGGTACGATCGACACGCGCAAGGCCATGGGCCAACTGATGCGCGACAACCTGACCGCGCATTTCGCGGGCCACCCGCTTCTCACGCCGGTCCCGTAGGGAGGTTCCTGTGAAGGCTCTTGTCGCCCACGCCGCGAAGGACCTCCGGATCGAGGAGCGCGATATCCCGGCGCCCGGCCCCGGAGAGGTGCTCGTCCGCATCGTGCGCGGCGGCATCTGCGGTTCGGACCTGCACTACTACAACCATGGCGGTTTCGGCACGGTGCGCCTGTGCGAGCCGATGATCCTTGGCCACGAGGTGGCAGGCCGGATCGAGGCCGTGGGCGCTGGCGTCCTGGGTCTCGACCCCGGGACGCTCGTTGCCGTCTCACCGTCCCGCCCGTGCTTCACGTGCCTCTACTGCCTCGAAGGACGGCAGAACCACTGCCTCGACATGCGCTTCTACGGGTCGGCCATGCCCTTCCCGCACAGTCAGGGCGCCTTCCGCGAATATCTCGTGGCCGACGCGCGGCAATGCGCCGTGGCGGAGGGATTGTCGGAGGGCGAGGCGGCGATGGCCGAGCCGCTCGCGGTGGTCCTCCATGCGGCGGGGCGGGCAGGGGACCTGATGGGGCGGCGCGTGCTCGTGACCGGGTGCGGGCCGATCGGACAGCTTGCGGTCGCGGTGGCCCGGGCGGCCGGCGCGGTGGAAATCGTGGCGACCGATGTCGCCGCCTTCACACTCGCCAAGGCGCGCGAGATGGGGGCAGACCGGACCCACGACGTCGCGGTCGATGCGCAGGCGCTCGGCGCCTATTCGGCCAGCAAGGGACGTTTCGACGTGCTTTTCGAATGCTCGGGCGTCGCCTCGGCGCTTTCCGGTGCGATCCCGGCGCTGCGTCCCGGGGCGATCGCCGTCCAACTCGGACTTGGTGGCGACATGACGCTTCCGGTTCAGGCGATGACGGCGAAGGAGATCGAGCTCAGGGGATCGTTCCGCTTCCACGCGGAGTTCTTCACGGCCGTCGAGATGATGCGGATGGGCAGGCTCGACGTTCGGCCGCTCATCACGCAGACATTGCCAATCACTGAAGCCCAGGCCGCCTTCGAGACTGCATCGGACAGGACGCGCGCCATCAAGACGCAGATCGCGTTTGCCTGACGGTTCGGCTCCCGGATCTCACACCGGCGAGACGCCGTTGACCGTGAGGTAGACCGCGTAGAGCGAGGTCGTCCCGCAGATGAAGAGGCGGTTCAGCTTGGCGCCACCGAAGCATACGTTCGCGACGAACTCGGGGATCAGCACCTTGCCGATGAGCCGTCCGTCCGGCGCATGGCAGTGCACGCCGTCTGCCGCCGAGGTCCAGACGCGGCCCTCCCGGTCCACCCTGAACCCGTCGAAGAGGCCGGCGGTGCATTCGGCGAACACCTCGCCCCCTGAAAGCGCGCCGTTCGGCGCCACGCGGTGCCGGCGGATGTGCCGGGGACCGCCCTTCAGATGCGACGCCCCCGTGTCGGCCACGTATAGAAACTGCTCGTCGGGCGAGAAGGCGAGCCCATTCGGCTTGACGTAATCCGAGGCGGCGATGGCGACGGTCCCGTCCGGCGCCACGCGGAAGACATGGCAGGCGCCGATCTCGCTTTCGGCCCGTTCGCCTTCGTAGTCCATCAGGATTCCGTATGACGGATCGGTGAACCAGACCGACCCGTCCGAAGCCACCACCACGTCGTTCGGCGAATTGAAACGCTTGCCCTCGAACCGGTCGGCGATGACGGTGATCGTTCCGTCATGCTCCGTCCGCGTCACCCGCCGCGACAGGTGCTCGCAGGTCACGAGCCTCCCCTGCCGGTCCACCGTATTGCCGTTCGCGTTGTTCGACGGCTGGCGGAAGACCGAGACCGACCCGTCCGTCTCGTCCCAGCGCAGCAGGCGGTTGTTCGGGATGTCGGACCACAGGAGGTAGCGCCCCGCCGCGAACCACGCCGGCCCCTCCGACCAGCGCGCGCCGGTCCACAGCCGTTCGACGCGGGCGTGCCCGATCAGGCACCCCTCGAACTCCGGATCGATCACCTCGAACCCCGTGCCGTCGAGCGCTCCGAACATGCCTGCATCCCCTCCCGGCGTCCGCGCCCAGTTTCCCGAAGGCGAACGGCCGAGGCAAGCCCCGGCCGCCCGCGTCCTCGCGGCCCCGGCGCCCGGAGGCTGCCGGAACCGGCGACCTCTACCTGCCCCAGATCGCGGCGTAGGCCGCGCGGTAGGGAATGTCCGGGTCGAACTGGTTGCTGTCGCCCATCTTGGCGAGCCCCTCCTGCGTCACGAGCGCGGGCGAGGTGATGTAGCCCGAACAGGGCTGCCCCTGGATCGCGCGATTGAGCTCGTCCACAAGCTGCCAGCCCTGGAGGTTCAGCGGCTCGGCCACCGTGATCGTCTGGTAGTTGCCGGAGCGGATGCGCTGGAACGCCGCCTCCGACCCGTCGCCGGCCGACCCCGCCTGCGGGCCGTCCTCGCTGCTGATGCCGGCGGCTGCCAGCGCCGGGCCCATGAAGTCGAAGTAGAGGTCGTTGATGGCAAGCGCATGGGTCCACTGGTCCCCGTGCTTCTGAAGAAGCGAGGTGGTGAGCGGTCCCATCCGCGCGGACGTGTCGGCGATCGGCGTGTCGACGTACTCGAGCACGGTGCCGCCCCCCGCCTCGATCGTCTCCTTGATCCGGTTCGCCTTGTCGATGGCGATCTGGTAGGTCGAGTCGGTGAAGATGATGGCGCCCACCTTGTCGCCGCCGTCCTCGAGCGCCCATTTCGCAGCGACTTCCGACACCGTCATCGCGTCGGTCGAAACGTTGGCGAAGATGCCGCCCGGTGCGTCGCAGCCGATCTTCGGCCCCGAGTGCCAGGACACCATCGGGATCCCTGCGCCGGTGACGCCTTCGAGCGCCGCCTGCTGTTCGATCGCGTCGAACCCGTTGATGATGATGCCGTCGGGCTGGAGCGCCAGCGCCTGCCCGATGGCCGCTGTCCGTCCCTGGATCGAGCCTGCGCCGTCAAGGACGCGCACTTCCCAGCCCAGCACGGCCGCGGCTTCCTCGACGCCACTGGTCACGCCGAGGATGCCGCCGTTCTTCAGGTCCGCAGCGAGCACGACGATGGATTTGCCCTCAGCTCCCGTCGGGCCGGTCGTCGGGCCGTCCCACGCGCCTTGCGCGCTCGCCGCGCTGCCCAGCATCGTGGTCGCCAGAAGTGCGGCGATGAATGGTCGTCTCTGCATGGTTCTCTCCTCCCCTTGCATGTGTCCCTTTCCTCAGCGCTTCACGGCTGCCTTGCGGCGCTGAGCGTAACCTGCGATGCCGATGGCGATCAGCAGCGTCACTCCGTTGAACAGCGGCTCGACCCAGAAGGAGCCGCCGAACTGCTGGATGCCCGAGATGCCGACGGCGAGGATCGCGACGCCGACGATGGTCCCCCAGACGTTCACCCGGCCCGGCTTGATCGTGGTGGATCCGAGAAACGCGCCGACGAGCGCCGGCAGAAGGAACTCGAGTCCGACCGACGCCTGCCCGATGCGGAGCTTCGAGGCCAGAATGACGCCCGCGAGCGCGGTCATGGTACCCGACGCCATGAAGGCGCCGATCACGTACTTCCGGACCGGAATGCCATTCAGCGCCGCGGCGCGCGGGTTGGCGCCGATGGCATAGAGGTAGCGGCCCACCGGCGTGTATTCTAGCACCACCCACAGGACCAGCGTGATCGCGAGCAGGTAGTATCCGGTGATCGGCAGGCCGAACACGAAAGTCGTCGAGATGTCGTAGAACCCCTGCGGCAGCGCCCCCACCATCTGCCGCCCGCCAGTATGCCAGAGCGCCAGGGCATAGAGCACCGTCCCCGTCCCGAGCGTCGCGATGAAGCTGTCGATCTTCGCGACCTCGACAAGCATCCCGTTCAGGAACCCGGTGAAGGCGCCGAGCAGGAGGACCACCGCCACCGCCACGGGCCAGGGCAGTCCGAGGCTGGTCTGGAGGCTGATGGCGAGGATGTGCCACAGCACGATGCCGTAGCCGACCGTCAGGTCGATCCGCCCCGCCGCCATCGGGATCATGGCCCCGAGCGAAAGGAGCGCGATGATCGCCTTGTCCGACACGATGGCGCGGAGGTTCAGCATCGTGGGGAAGGTGTTTGGCAGCAGGACCGAAAACAGCGCGATCAGGAAGACGGTGAGGATCACGAGCCCGTAGACGGGCAGGAACCTCATCACCTTCTTCCCGGTCGAGAGTCCCGCGAGTTCCGCCTTGGTGGGCTCGAGCGCTCCGCTTTCAAGCGATTGCATCGGCGGTCTCCCTCTCCGGACCGGCATTGCCCGCCGAGGCGGACTGGATCAGGTTCTCGGTCGACAGCCGAGTGCCCGACAGCTCGTCGACGATGGCGCCCTGGCTGAAGACGATGGCGCGGTGACAGATCGCCGCGATCTCCTCGAAGTCGGTTGAGACGAGGAGGATGCCCACCCCGTCCGCGAGCGCCCGGTTGAGCAGCGCGTAGATCTCGGCCTTCGCGCCCACGTCCACGCCCGCCGTCGGGTCCTCACAGATGAGAAGCTGCCGTCGCGTGGCGAGCCAGCGGCCGATCACCACCTTCTGCTGGTTGCCGCCGGACAGCGCCTCGATGGCGAGGCTGGGATCGTTCGGCGACAGCCCGAGGTCCGCTCCGATCATCGCCGCCTGCTCGGCCTCGCGCGTGGGCGCGAGGAGGTTGAAAAGCCTCCGCCCGATGCCGGCGGGGTTCAGGAAGGTGTTCTCCCGGATCGTCAGGCTCATCGCCACCGACTCCTCCGTCCGGTCCTTGGCAACGAGCCCGAAGCCCGATTCCATCGCCCGGCGCGGGGAGGACAGGTCCGGTACCCGCCCGTGGAGCCGCACCTCGCCCGCATGCGGATGGCACCCGAACAGCGCGCGCGACACCGCCTCGTGCCCGGCGCCCCTGAGCCCCACGAGCCCCACGACCTCGCCCCGCCGCAGCGTGAAGTCGAGCGGGCCCACGGTCCCGGCCGTGAAGCCCTTCAGTTCCAGGATCGGCGCACCCGGCGGTTCGGTCGACTTCACCGTCTCCCGCGTCTTCCGCCCCACGATCTTCTGGACAAGCTCCTCGGGCGTCGTGTGCTCGATCGCGCGCACGCCCACCATCACACCGTCCCGCAGCACCGCCACCCGGTCGGCGATGCGGAAGATCTCGTCCAGCCGGTGGCTCACGTAGATCATCCCCACGCCCCTTTCGCGGAGTGGCCGGATCGCCGCGAAGAGCCGCTCGACCTCGTCCGCCGGAAGCGAGGCGGTGGGTTCGTCCAGCACCAGGAACTCGCTGTCCACCGCCAGCGCCCGTGCGATTGCGACGAGCGACTTCTCGGTTCGCGTCAGGTTCTCCACCCGCGTCGTCGGGTCGAAGTCGCAGTCGACCCGCGCCAGCGCCTCGGCCGCGAAACCTTCGACCGCGCCCCACTCGATGAGCCCGCCCCGCCGTTTGAAGCCGAGCGCGAGCGCGATGTTCTCGGCCACGGTCATCCATTCGACGAGCCCGAGATCCTGGTGGATGAAGGCGACCTTCTGACGTTCGCCGAACCCCGCGGGCCGGTGCTCGTAGGGTTCGCCGTCGATCAGGACCTGCCCCGCATCGGCGCGATGGATGCCTCCGAGGACCTTGATGAGGGTGGACTTTCCAGCGCCGTTCTCGCCCAGAAGCGCGACGATCTCTCCGCGTCCCACCGCCAGAGACACGTCGCGCAGCGCGTAGGTGCCGCCGAAGTGCTTGTCGATACGGTCGAAGAACAGCCCCTTGTGCTGGCGCGCCGTCATGGATCCTCCCTTGTCACGGCCGCCCTTCACCGGTAGCGTTACCTGTAACGTAGTGAAGTCTTCTCCCGAACCTGCACCCTGTCAAGAAAATAAGTTACCGGTAACTCATCGTTGGCGAGATGACCGAAAACCGAAACGGGAACAGCAAGATAAGCCTTGCAGAAGTCGCGCGCGCCGCGGGCGTGTCGAAGATGACGGCAAGCCGCGTCCTGCGCGGGGAGGGGGGCTATTCGGAAAAGACCCGGGCCGAGGTGATGGCGAAGGTCGACCTTCTCGGCTACCTGCCGAATCGCATCGCCACCGTCTTCGCGGGCGATCAGAACACCACCTTCGTCGGAGTCTCCATCCCCGACCTCGGCAACGAGGTCTTCGCGCAGGTGCTCGAGGGGATCGACCGCAAGCTCGGCTTCCACGGCTACCAGACCGTGCTCGGCCTTACGCAGCATACCATGGCGGAGGAGGAGAACTGGATCCGCACTGTCCTCTCCTGGCGCCCGGCCGGTCTCATCCTCACGGGACGCTCGCATTCGCCCCGCTCGGTCGAAATGCTGAAGAACAGCGGCGTGCCGGTGGTCGAGATCTGGGACCTGAACTCCAGCCCGCTCGACATGTGCGTGGGACTCGACCACTACGACTGCGGGTTCGAGATGGGCCGCTTTCTCGTCGGGCGCGGCTACCGCAGGCTCGGCTACGTCGGCACCTCGCACGACACGGCGAATGCGGCGACCGCCCGTCTCGACGGCTTTGCCAAGGCGGTAATGGACGGCGGCGGCACCGTCGACCGCCAGCTCTGCCTCCACGACACGGCGAACTTCTACCCCGGCTACTATGGTACCGAGCAACTGCTCGCCTCGGGGAAGGCGGTCGAGTGCATCTTCTACCAGAACGACTCCATGGCCTTCGGCGGGCTGCAATACTGCCAGCGGATCGGCCTCGGCATTCCCCGTGACATCGGCATCGCGGGCTGGGGCGACATGCCGGTGGCCTCGGTGCTGCGCCAGCGTCTGACCTCCATGCACGTCTCGACGCTGAAGCTCGGGCAGATGGCGGCCGAGATGCTCGTGGAGCGGCTGTCGGGCGAGCCGGTCGAGCGGGTCAGGGATGTGGGCTACGCTTTGATCCCGGGCGCGACGATACGGCCAGAGCGGAACGCCTGAAATCGTGCGGCCGAAACCGTGTGAATGTCCGTACGGGAGATGGGTGGCTGGAGTCTCCGGGTCATGCTGTGTGTCGGCGTGCAAGCTTCGCGGAGTGGAGTGGACCCTTCCGTGCCAGACGGTAGCGGGATGAATTGGACAGCGTTCCAGTAGCAGGTCGCGGCGCTCGTATTCGACAACCTCGCCGGTGCTGCGGAATAGGGATTCGAGGCGGATCGTACCAAGGCTTCCGAGAGCTCGAGGCTCTGAAGTCGCCCTCGCGGGACCGCTCCCTTGCAAGCCTCGTCCTCGAGATGCGGGCGGGGCACCCCGGTCACCCGAGTGACGCTGGGGCATCATTTGGGGCACCTCGAGTCTCCGCCGACAGAGGAGACGCTTGGCTTCTTCGACCGGGAGGAAGGTGGCTGGGGTGGTAGGATTCGAACCTACGGTACACGGTACCAAAAACCGCTGCCTTACCGCTTGGCTACACCCCAACGCGAGGGGCTGAATACTGCCCCCTCGTCCGGCCCGCAAGAGCGCGGGCCGAAAAATGTCGCGCGTTCCGCGCGCCTCAGCCGATCGCCACCGCGCGCACGTCGTCGTCGATGTGCGCCTCGTACTTCTCGAAGTTCTCCGCGAACATCTGGACGAGCCGTGCCGCCTGCCGGTCGTACTCCGCGCCCGATTCCCACGTCCGCCGCGGGTCGAGGAGGATGTCGGCCACCCCCTTCACCGAGACCGGCACCTCGAAGCCGAAGTTCGGGTCCTTGCGGAACTCCGCGCCCGCCAGCGAGCCGTCGAGCGCGGCCGACAGGAGCGCCCGCGTCGCCTTGATCGGCATCCGGCTGCCCGTGCCGTAGGCGCCGCCCGTCCAGCCCGTGTTCACCAGCCAGCAGGTCGCCCCGTGCTTGGCGATCTTCTCGCGCAGGAGCTTGCCGTAGACTTCTGGCCGGCGCGGCATGAAGGGCGCGCCAAAGCAGGTGGAGAAGGTGGGCTGCGGCTCGGTCACGCCGCGTTCGGTCCCTGCCACCTTCGAGGTGAAGCCCGACAGGAAGTGGTACATCGCCTGCGCGGGCGTTAGCCGCGCGATGGGCGGCAGCACTCCGAAGGCGTCGCAGGTCAGCATCACCACGTTCTTCGGATGCCCGCCCAGCGCCGTGGGCGAGGCGTTCGAGATGTAGTGCAGCGGGTAGGCGCAGCGCATGTTGGGCGTCAGGCTGTCGTCGTCGAAGTCGAGCGTCAGGGTGTCGGGATCATGCACCATGTTCTCGATCACCGTCCCGAACCTCTCGGTCGTGGCGTAGATCTCGGGCTCGGCGTCGGGGTTGAGGTTGATGGTCTTCGCGTAGCAGCCGCCCTCGAAGTTGAAGGTGCCGCGTTCGGACCAGCCGTGCTCGTCGTCGCCGATCAGCACGCGCGACGGGTCGGCCGACAGCGTTGTCTTGCCCGTCCCCGAGAGGCCGAAGAAGATCGCCGTATCCACCGGGTTGCCCGGCGCGTGGTTGGCAGAACAGTGCATCGGCATCACGCCCTTGGCGGGCAGGAGGTAGTTGAGCAGCGTGAAGACCGACTTCTTGTTCTCGCCCGCATACTCCGTCCCGCCGATCAGGATCAGCCGGCGATCGAAGTTGAGCGCGATGACCGTTTCGGACCGGCAGCCATGGCGGTCCGGGTCGGCGCGGAAGGAGGGGCTGTTGATGATCGTGAAGTCCGGCTCGAAGGTGTCGAGCTCCTCGAGGTCCGGGCGCCGCAGCAGGTGGCGGATGAAGAGCCCGTGCCAGGCCAGTTCCGTCACCACCCGCACGTCAAGCCGGTGCGCGGGGTCAGCGCCCGCATAGAGGTCCTGCACGAACCAGTCGCGGCCCTTCATGTGGGCCAGCATGTCGGCGTGGAGCGCATCGAACCCCTGCGGCGTCATCGGGCGGTTGTTGTCCCACCAGATCGCATGTTCGACCGATGGGGTGCGGACCACGTGCTTGTCCGACGGCGACCGGCCGGTGAACTTGCCGGTCGTCACCAGAAGCGCGCCCCCGCGGCCGAGCCTGCCTTCTCCCCGGAGAAGCGAAAGCTCCACCAGCGCCGGCTCGGGCAGGTTGTAGTGGACCTCGCCCAGGCCCTCGATCCCCTGGTCCTCGAGCCGACGCTTCGGGTTGACACGTCCTTTGGCCATCGGTGCGCTCCTTCGCTGCGATCCTGATCCGGAACAACGCGCGTAATGTTCTTTCGTTCGCGTCCCCGCGACCGTTAGATCATTATCCCCGTTCAGGAAAACAGGCGCCAGATGGGGTTAGCGCAACCATTGTTGCGTTTAGCGCAATCATGACATCCGTCCGCCCAAGTTTAGCCATCCGTTATGTGTTTTTCGTCACATGGACGCCGCACGACAGCGGTGATTCGCAAATTCGGTTGATTCCGTGCGCCCCGTGCTGGCACATGCTGGGCAAAACATGAGGCGTGCGGAGCAGGACAAGGAACGACCACATGTCCAGAATTGCGTTGGTGGATGACGACAGGAACATCCTGACGTCGGTGAGTATGACGCTCGAAGCCGAAGGGTTCGAGGTGGAGACGTACAACGACGGTCAGGCCGCTCTCGACGCGTTCAACAAGCGCCTGCCGGACATGGCCGTGTTCGACATCAAGATGCCCCGGATGGACGGGATGGACCTTCTCCAGCGCGTTCGCCAGAAGACCTCGATGCCGGTGATCTTCCTCACCTCGAAGGACGACGAGATCGACGAGGTGCTGGGCCTGCGCATGGGCGCGGACGACTATGTCAAGAAGCCCTTCTCGCAGCGCCTGCTCGTCGAACGCATCCGCGCGCTCCTGCGCCGGCAGGAGGTCATCGCGGGCGACAGCACGGGCGAGGGCGAGACCGCGCAGGTCATGCAGCGCGGACAGCTCGTCATGGACCCGCTCCGCCATTCGGTCGCGTGGAAGGGACAGGACGTGTCGCTGACCGTGACGGAGTTCCTCCTCCTCCAGGCGCTCGCCCAGCGGCCCGGCTTCGTGAAGAGCCGCGACCAGCTGATGGACGTGGCCTATGACGACCAGGTCTACGTGGACGACCGGACGATCGACAGCCACATCAAGCGGCTGCGCAAGAAGATGCGCATGGTGGACCCCGAGTTCTCCGCGATCGAAACGCTCTACGGGATCGGGTACCGCTACAACGAAGAGTGATGAACGCCTCTCCCGGCATACCCGTCAAAGGCGCCAGGCCGGCCAGACAGGCCGGCGTGGTCCTTGGCGAGGACTGGGTCGGGCCGGACGCCAAGGTCGAAAGCGAACTCAGGGCGAGGCGGGAGCGACGCGGCCTCATCGCGATCAACCGCTCTCCCCTTGCGCGCAAGATCATCACCTTCAATCTGCTCGCGATCCTCGTGCTCGTCGCGGGCGTGCTCTACCTCAACCCGTTCCGCGACAGCCTCGTGCTGCAACGCGAACGCGCGCTCGTGACCGAAACGGAACTCATCGCCCGTATCGTGGAGGCGCAGCTGCCGGCGACCGGCGCGGTGAACCTGCCCGGCGCCGACGGACGCGCGGCGCTTGCCGCGCTCGGCGCGCTTCAGGCACCGTCGGCCGCCAACATCCATCTGTTCGACGGGCAGGGCGCGCTCGTCGGCTCCTCCCTCGCGGACGCGCGGCTTTCCGGGCCGCCGGCGGTGGGACTCCAGACGGATGACCGCACCACCATCATCACCGATTTCCTCAACGGTGTCTGGGACGTGATCTCCGCCGTCCTGTCGCCCGGCGGCCCGCCCAGCGCGGACATCGGCAGCGAAGGCATCGTGGCGGACCTCGTCCCCCCGGCGCTCGAGGGCGAGACCCGCATCCGCACCGGCCGCGACGCCACGGGCGCGACCTACTTCTCGGTCGCCACGCCCGTCCGGCAGGGCGACCGGATCGTGGGCGTTCTCGGCGTCACCAGCGCCGCGGGAGAGATCGACACCCTGGTGCGCAACGAACGCGAGCAGGTGCTCCAGATGTTCGTGATCGCCACGCTCGTCTCGATCGGCCTTTCCCTCGTGCTTGCCTCCACCATCGCGAACCCGCTCTCCGACCTTGCCGCCGCGGCCGAGATCGGGCGCGAGCGCAACTCGCGGAAGGTGGCCCCCGGCCGCGTCCGCATCCCCGACCTCACCGCCCGGCCCGACGAGATCGGGCGGCTCTCGGGCGCGCTCCGGGGCATGGTCACCGCGCTCTACGACCGCATCGACGCCAACGAGCAGTTCGCAGCCGACGTGGCGCACGAGATCAAGAACCCGCTCGCCTCGCTCCGCTCCGCCATCGGCTCGCTGCGCTTCGTCCAGAAGCCCGACCAGCGCGACAAGCTCCTCGACGTGATCGAACACGACGTGCGCCGGCTCGACCGGCTGGTGTCGGATATCTCGAACGCCTCGCGCCTCGACAGCGAACTGGTGAAGGAGGAGGAGCAGGCATTCAACCTCCTCAAGATGCTGACCAACATCTCCGACTTCATGGGGGAGGAGGCGCGCGCCAAGGGGATCGAGTTCATCACCGACCTGCCCGCCGACCCCATCGTGATCGACGGGCTCGAAAGCCGCCTTGCGCAGGTCTTCGTCAACCTCCTGTCGAACGCCATCTCCTTCTGCGAGGACGGCGACGCGATCCGGGTCTGGGCGCGCAAGCGCGAGAACCGCGTGCTCGTGGTGGTCGAGGATACGGGCCCCGGCATCCCCGAACAGGCGCTGACCAAGATCTTCAACCGCTTCTACTCCGAACGCCCGGCGGGCCAGTTCGGCAACAACTCCGGCCTCGGCCTCGCCATCTCGAAGCAGATCATCGAGGCGCACGGCGGGGTGATCTGGGCCGAGAACATCCGCCCGACCGACGCCGACATCACGTCCGATCCGCTCGGCGCGCGCTTCGTCGTCGGCCTCCCCGTCTGATCCTGCCGTGGCGGAGCAGCCGCTCCACGCAAGCGCCGTGGCGCTCGGCGGCCGCGCCGTCCTCATCACCGGCCCCGCCGGCTCCGGCAAGTCCGCCCTCGCGCTGGAGCTCATCGCGCTCGGCGCCCAGCTCGTGGCCGACGACGGCGTGATCCTCACACGCGACGGCGACCGCCTGCTCGCCCGCGCGCCTGACCCCATCCGGGGCCTCGTCGAGGCGCGCGGGGTCGGTCTCCTCCGCGCCGACGCGCTCGACGACGTGCCGCTCGCGCTTGTGATCGACATGGGCCAAACCGAAACCGACCGCCTGCCGCCCCAGCGCGGCACGACGGTCCTCGGGGTGGCGCTTCCCCTCCTTCACAAGGTGGCGAGCGCCCATTTCGCCGCCGCCGTCCGGCAATATCTGACCCACGGACGAGCCGCATGACCCTATCCGATCCCGCCACCGCCGCCGAACCCGCGCCCCCGAAGCCGCAGCGCCTCGTGCTCGTCACCGGCCCCGCCGGCGCGGGGCGCGGCACCGCCATCAAGGTCCTCGAGGACCTGGGGTTTGAGGGCATCGACAATCTCCCCCTGACCCTCCTGCCGCGCCTCCTCGACGGCCCGCCGCTGTCCCGCCCCATCGCGCTCGGCATCGACCCTCGCAACCGCGACTTCACCACCGATGCCTTCCTCGACCTCGTCCGCAGCCTCGCGGGCCGCCCCGAGCTCTCGGCCGAGGTTCTCTTCCTCGACGCGCGCGAGGACGTGCTCCTGCGGCGCTTTTCCGAAACCCGCCGCCGCCACCCTCTCGCCCCGGACGAAAGCCCCGAGATCGGGATCGCGCGAGAAGCCGACATGCTGGGCCCGCTCCGCGCCCGCGCCGACCACGTCGTCGATACGTCCGAACTCAGCCCGCACGAGCTGAAGGACGAATTGCTGCGCTGGTACAGCCCCGAGACGGGCGCGGGGCTCACCGTCTCCGTCCAGTCCTTCTCGTACAAGCGGGGGCTTCCGACGGGCGTCGACATGGTCCTCGACGTGCGCTTCCTGCGCAATCCGCACTGGGACCCCGCGCTGCGCCCGCTCGACGGCCGCGCGGCCGAGGTCGCGGCCCATGTCGCCGAGGACCCCCGCTTCGCGCCCTTCGTCGGCCGGCTCGAACCTCTGCTCGACCTCCTCCTTCCGGCCTACGAGGCCGAGGGAAAGACCCACTTCGCGCTCGCCTTCGGCTGCACCGGGGGCAAGCACCGGTCTGTCGCGCTGGCCGAAAATCTCGCGGCAAGCCTTGCGGACAAGGGGTGGCAGGTGTCTATACGTCACAGGGAACTCGAACGGCAGGCCGCGCAGGCGCTGCCGCGTGCAATCGGGGTAGGGCCGGGGTGATCGGCATCGTGATCGTGGCGCATGGGGGACTGGCGCGGGAATACCTCGCCGCCGTCGAGCATGTGGTGGGCAAGCAGAACGCGGTGCGCACCATCTCCATCGGCCCCGAGGACGACCGCGCCGCCAAGCAGGCCGAGATCTGCGCCGCCGCCGACAGCGTGGACCTCGGCGACGGGGTCGTGGTCGTCACCGACATGTTCGGCGGCTCGCCCTCGAACCTCTCGCTCCGCGCCTGCCGCCCGACAGACCGCCGCATCGTCTATGGGGCGAACCTGCCGCTCCTCATCAAGCTCACCAAGTCCCGCCACCTTTCCGTTCCCGAGGCCGTGGCCTCGGCGCTGGCCGCGGGACGGAAGTACATCGACAGCTTCGACGCGAGCGTGGGGTAGGCGCCAGATGACAACGACGATCCGCCGGACACTCCGGATCGTGAACGAGAAGGGCCTCCACGCCCGCGCGTCCGCGCGGCTCGTGGAGGTGGTGGAGGATCACGATGCGCGCGCCACGGTCTCCAGGGATGGGCTGGAGGCGTCGGGCGACAGCATCATGGGGCTCCTGATGCTGGCCGCGTCCAAGGGCACGACGATCGACGTGGAGACCTCGGGTCCCGAGGCCGACAAGCTCGCCGACGCCATCGAGGCGCTGGTGGCCGACCGCTTCGGCGAAGCGTTCTGAGGCCGGTCTAGCGCGTCGGCACCGGCACGTCGCCGCGGTAGTCGTAGAACCCCCGCTGCGTCTTCCGGCCAAGCCACCCGGCCTCCACGTACTTCACCAGAAGAGGGCAGGGGCGGTACTTCGTGTCCGCCAGCCCGTCGTGCAGCACGTTCATGATCGCAAGGCAGGTGTCGAGCCCGATGAAGTCCGCGAGCTCCAGCGGCCCCATCGGGTGATTGGCCCCCAGCTTCAGCGACTCGTCGATCGACTTCACCGATCCCACGCCTTCGTAGAGCGTGTAGACCGCCTCGTTGATCATCGGCATCAGGATGCGGTTCACGATGAAGGCCGGGAAATCCTCGGCCGTCGCGGCGGTCTTGCCGAGCCGGTCGACCACGCCCTTGCAGGCCGCGAAGGTGTCCTCGTTCGTGGCAATGCCCCGGATCAGCTCCACGAGCTGCATCACCGGTACGGGGTTCATGAAGTGGAAGCCCATGAACTTCTCGGGCCGGTCCGTCCGCGAGGCAAGCCGCGTGATCGAGATGGACGAGGTGTTCGAGGTCAGGATCGTGTGCGGTTGCAGATGCGGGACGAGGTCCTCGAAGATCGCCTGCTTCACCGTCTCGCGCTCGGTCGCGGCCTCGATGACGAGGTCCGTCTTGCCCAGATCGGTCAGCTTCAGCGTGGTGCGGATGCGCGACAGCGCCGCGTCCTTCGCCTCGGCCGTGATGCGGCCCCGGCTCACCTGCCGGTCCATGTTCGCGCCGATCCGCGACAGCGCCTTGTCGATGGCCTCCTGGCTCACATCGGTAAGCAGCACGTCATATCCGGCCAGCGACAGGACATGCGCGATCCCGTTGCCCATCTGTCCCGCGCCCACCACGCCGATGCGCGAAATCTCCATGTCCGGCCTCATCTCACTGCCCGCGCGACCTTACGCATCGCGCCTTGGCGGTTGCAAGCCGGAAGGGCTGCGGCGCAGACGCCGCAAATGCCGGGCTTTAGCACTCTGGCAATCCTTCGGTGCAAGACTGCGGCTCGGGTGAGACCAAACAAGAGTGGGTGGTGATGAGCTACAATGGCCTGGCCGAAGGCGGCCTCAACTATTTCCCGTGCCGCTACGGCACATCGAAACTCCTGTTCCGCGGACCGAAACGGCGGCTCGAAAAGCCATATGTGGCGGTCGTCGGCGGGACGGAAACCTACGGCAAGTTCGTCGAACAGCCGTATCCGGAATTGCTCGAAGCGCATGTGGGCCTTCCGGTGGTGAACTTCGGCGCCGTGAACGCCGGGATCGACGTGTTCTCCTGCGACGAGACCGTGATGTCCGCCTGTTCGGGCGCCCGCGCGGTGGTGCTCCAGGCGATGGGGGCGCACAACCTGCGCAACCGCTTCTATTCCGTGCACCAGCGCCGGAACGACAGGTTCCTGCGGGCCTCGGCGCTCCTGAGCACGCTCTATCCCGAGGTCGACTTCACCGAGTTCGCCTTCACGCGGCACCTGATCCAGACCCTGCACGCGACGGACCCCGACCGCTTCGCCACCGTGCGGGAGGAACTGCGCGCGGCCTGGCTGTCCCGCATGACCGCCTTCCTCGACGGCGTGCGCGCACCCGTGGTGCTCCTGTGGCTGGCCGACCGCCGTCCCCGGGAAGACAGCGACCTCCACCGCGCCTCCGATCCGCTCTTCGTCGGACAGGACCTGATCGACGCGATCCGCCCCCGCCTTGCCGGCGTGGTCGAGTCCGTGCCGTCCGCAGCCGCCCGCGCCGCGGGGGGGCGCGGTCTGGTGTGCACGGATCTCGAAGCCCCCGCCGCGGCCGAGGTGCCGAGCCCCGCGGTCCATGCGGAGGCGGCGGCGGCGCTCGCGCAGGGGCTCCGCGCGCTCGTGTGACACGCGACGGGCCCGCCGTCGCCGGCGGGCCCACTCAGCCGGTGAGGCGGCGTCAGAGCTTTTCGGTCAGTTCCGGGAGGATCTGGAACAGGTCGCCCACGAGCCCGTAGTCGGCCACCTGGAAGATCGGCGCGTCCTCGTCCTTGTTGATGGCGACGATGACCTTGGAATCCTTCATTCCCGCAAGGTGCTGGATCGCGCCCGAGATGCCGACGGCCACGTAAAGCTCCGGCGCCACGACCTTGCCGGTCTGACCCACCTGCCAGTCGTTGGGCGCATAGCCCGAATCGACGGCCGCGCGGGACGCGCCCACGGCTGCGCCGAGCTTGTCGGCCAGCTTCTCGATGATCGCGAACTGTTCCTTCGATCCAACGCCGCGCCCACCCGAGACGACGATCCCGGCCGAGGTCAGCTCGGGCCGGTCCGAGGCGGCCACCTTGTCCTCGACCCATTCCGAAAGGCCCGCCGTCGCGGCCGTGCCGACGGGCTCGACCGGGGCGGAGCCGCCTCCGGAGGCGGCCTCGAAGCCCGCGGTGCGGATCGTCATCACCTTGACCCCGTCCGCCGACTTCACCGTCTGGATCGCGTTGCCCGCGTAGATCGGGCGCTCGAAGGTGTCGGCGTCGATCACGGCGGTGACTTCCGAAATCACCATGACATCGAGAAGTGCCGCCACCCGCGGCAGGATGTTCTTGGCGTCCGACGTCCCCGGCGCGGCGATGTGGGAGTAGCCCCCCGCCATCCCCACGATCAGGTCCGCCACCGGCTCGGCCAGCATGTGGCAATAGCCGTGGTCGCCCGCGAAGAGCACCTTGCCCACGCCCTGGAGCGTCGCGGCCTCCGCCGCCGCCGCGTCCCCGCCCTGACCGGCGACGAGGACATGGACCTCGCCCAGCCCCTTCGCCGCCGTCACGGCCTTCGCCACGGCATCGACGTTGAGCTGCCCGTTCGTCACGTCCGCCAGAAGAAGAACAGCCATCAGATCACCCCCGCCTCGTCCTTGAGCTTCGCGATGAGTTCGTCGACCGAGCCCACCCGCACGCCGGCCTTCCGCGCCGCGGGCTCGACCGTCTTCAGGACGGTGAGCCGCGGCGTGACGTCCACGCCATAGTCCGCGGGCGTCTTCTCCTCGAGCGGTTTCTTCTTGGCCTTCATGATGTTGGGCAGGCTCGCATAGCGCGGCTCGTTGAGGCGCAGGTCCACCGAGATCACCGCCGGAAGCTTCACCTTGACCGACTGGAGGCCCCCGTCGACCTCGCGCGTGACGGTGGCGTGGCCGCCCTCGACCGCGATCTCGGAGGCGAAGGTCGCCTGCGCCCAGCCCAGAAGCGCGGCCAGCATCTGGCCCGTGGCGTTCATGTCGTTGTCGATCGCCTGCTTGCCGCAGAGGACGAGCCCCGGCTGCTCGGCCTCGACGACCTTCGCCAGCAGCTTCGCGACCGCGAGCGGCTCGATGTCCTGGTGAACGTCCGCGGCGGCCACGATCAGGATCGCCCGGTCCGCGCCCATGGCGAGCGCGGTCCGCAGCGTCTCCTGCGCCTTGTCGACGCCGATCGAGACGGCCACGATCTCCTCGGCCTTCCCGGCCTCCTTCAGCCGGATCGCCTCTTCCACGGCGATCTCGTCGAAGGGGTTCATCGACATCTTGACGTTGGCGAGATCGACCCCGGATCCGTCCGCCTTCACGCGGACCTTCACGTTGTAGTCGATCACGCGCTTGACGGGCACGAGCACCTTCATCCGCGTTACTCCCTCATCGGTTCGGCGATCATTTAGCGGGGCGCGCGCGAGGGGGACAGCGCAAAAACGACGCGGCAGGGCGCGGGAACGCAACGTTTCCCCGACGGTGGCGCTAACGGGGAGGCCGGGAGGGGCGCTGCCCCTCCCGGACCCACCCCGGGATATTTGGAGGCAGATAGAAGCACAAGGGCGGGACCCGCCGTGGCCTTCGTTCGTTCTTCCCTCAGCCGGACGCTGGCGCGTCCGCCGCCTCGCTGCGCTCAGCGGTTCGCCCTTCCCTCCACCGGACGCTGGCGCGTCCGCCGCTTCGCTTCGCTCAGCGGTTCGCTCCGGGAACCCACAAGACGTCCGCGCGGCCTTCGTCGTTGGCGATGCGTGCGGCCACGAAGAACCAGTCCGACAGGCGGTTGAGGTACTTCACCGCCGCCTCGTTCACCTCCTCCATCGTGGCGAGTTCCACCGTCAGCCGCTCGGCCCGGCGCGAGACCGTCCGGCAGAGGTGGAGATGCGCCGCAAGCGGCGACCCGCCCGGAAGGATGAAGGACCGGAGCGGCTGCAGCCGCGCGTTCATCGCGTCGATCTCGGCCTCGAGCCGGTCCACCTGGCTGTCGGCCATCCGCAGGGGAGGGTAGGCCGCTTCGGCGTCCTTCTCCATCTCCGGCCGGCACAGGTCCGCCCCAAGGTCGAAGAGATCGTTCTGGATCATGGCGAGGAGCCCGTCCATCTCGCCCGCCGCATGAAGCCGGGCGAGACCCACGGTCGAGTTCGCCTCGTCCACCGTCCCGTAGGCCTGGACGCGCAGCGCGTGCTTCGCCACCCGCGCGCCGTTCCCGAGCGCGGTTTCGCCCGCGTCCCCGGTCTTCGTGTAGATCCTGTTGAGCACGACCATGTCAGCCTCCCTGTCCCCTGAGCCACACGAAGAGCACGATCAGCACCACCGCCGCGAACTGCAGCCCGATGCGCCAGCGCATCAGCCGGTTGGAGTTGCGCCGGTTGAACTCCCCGCCCTTGCCGAAGCTGCCGATGCCGAGCACGAGAACGCCCAGGACTGCGCCCACGAGCACGAGGATCACGAGGAAGAGCGGGTCGGACATCATGGCTGCGGTTCCTTTCGCGGGGCGATGTAGCGGGCGGCGCGGGAAAAGCGAAGGGGTCAGGCCCGCGACAGGATGGCGTCGAGCAGGCGGCCGGGAAGGATCCGCACCGCCACCGCCATCGCCTTCGTGGGCAGCGTCACCCGGTAGCGCGCGCGGGGGCGGCGCGCGGTGAGCGCCCGCAGGAGCACCCGCGTCACCGCCGAAGCGGGCAGTTCGAACCGGTCCGGCCCCGTCGACTGGTAGAGCCGCCGGAGAAGCGTCGCCCGGTACTGCCCCGCCCGCGGCGAGGCTTCCCAGTCGATCCAGCGTTCGAAGTGCGGGATCGAGTTCTCCCGGATGAGCGACGTGACCGGACCCGGCTCGATCAGGATCACCCTGACGCCCGTGTCCGCCATCTCGAGCCGGAGCACGTCCGTGATGCCTTCAAGCGCATGCTTCGTCGCCACATAGGCGCCGCGCCACCTCAGGCCGATGAAGCCCAGCACCGACGAATTCATCACGATCCGCCCGTGCCCTTGCGCCCGCATCACCGGGATCACGTGGCGCGTGAGTTCGTGCCAGCCGAAGAGGTTCGCCTCGAAGATCTGCCGGAGCGCCCCCGTCGGCAGGTCCTCCACCGCCCCAGGGATGGCGTAGGCGCCATTGTGAAACAGCGCGTCGAGCGTGCCGCCCGTGGACTCCAGCACCTCGGCGAGGCCCGTCACGATCGTTTCGGGGTCCTCGTAGTCGATCCGCGGGCTCTCGAACCCCTCGGCCTGCATCCGCGCGCAATCCTCGGCCTTCCGGCAGGAGGCGAAGACGCGCCATCCCGCCGCGCGCAGTCCATGCGCGGCGTCGTAGCCGATGCCCGAGGAGCACCCGGTGATGAGGATCGTCCCGGCCATCCCGCTTTTCCCGACTGGACCGCTTCCCGCCTCGCCATTACACAACATCCATGACCGACGCCACCGATGACCGCGACATAGGCCCCCCCGACGAATTCGAACCGCTCCGCCGCGCCATCGGCGAGCGGTACCTGACCTATGCGCTGTCGACGATCATGCACCGCGCGCTGCCCGACGCGCGGGACGGGCTGAAGCCGGTGCACCGCCGCATCCTCTACGCGATGCGGGAACTGCGGCTTTCCTCGACCGGGGGCTTCCGGAAGTCGGCCAAGATCTCGGGCGACGTGATGGGGAACTACCACCCGCACGGCGACGCCGCGATCTACGACGCCATGGCGCGGCTCGCGCAGGACTTCAACGTGCGCTACCCGCTCGTGGACGGGCAGGGGAACTTCGGCAACATCGACGGCGACAACCCCGCCGCCTCCCGCTACACCGAAGCCCGCATGACCATCGCCGCCGAGGCTCTGCTCGAAGGGCTCGACGAGGATGCGGTCGACTTCCGCGACAACTACGACGGCACGCTGCGCGAACCCGTCGTCCTGCCGGCGTCCTTCCCGAACCTGCTCGCCAACGGCTCCTCCGGCATCGCCGTCGGGATGGCCACGAACATCCCGCCCCACAACATCGCCGAGCTCTGCGACGCCTGCCTGCATCTCATCAAGCACCCCAACGTCTCCGACGACGCGCTCCTCGCCCATGTCCCCGGCCCGGACTTCCCGACAGGCGGGATCATCGTGGAACCGCGCGAGAACATCGCCGAGGCCTATCGCACGGGCCGCGGCTCCTTCCGCCTGCGCGCCAAGTGGAACGTCGAAGATCTCGGCCGCGGCCAGTGGCAGATCGTCGTCACGGAAATCCCCTACCAGGTCCAGAAGTCGAAGCTGATCGAACGCCTCGCCGAACTCATCCAGCTGAAGAAGGTCCCGATCCTCGCCGACGTCCGCGATGAGAGCGCCGAGGACGTGCGTATCGTCCTCGAACCCCGCGCCCGCACCGTGGACGCCGAGATGCTGATGGGCATGCTCTTCCGCAACTCGGACCTCGAGGTGCGCTTCTCGCTCAACATGAACGTGCTGATCGACGGGCGGACGCCCAAGGTCTGCTCGATGAAGGAGGTGCTGCGCGCCTGGCTCGACCACCGGCGCGAGGTGCTGGTCCGCCGCTCCACCCACCGGATGGAGAAGATCGACCACCGGCTCGAGGTGCTCGAAGGCTTCATCACCGCCTACCTTCACCTCGACCGCGTCATCGACATCATCCGCTACGACGACGACCCCAAGACCGCGCTGATGCGCGAGGACTGGTCGCGCACCTTCGTCCGCGCGACCTCCGAAAAGGACTACGTCACCCCGCCGCCGGGGGAGGGCGAACTCTCCGAGGTGCAGGTCGACGCCATCCTCAACATGCGCCTCCGGTCGCTCCGCCGGCTCGAGGAGATGGAACTCCGCCGCGAATTCGAGGCGCTGACGGCGGAACGCGCTGACCTCGAGGACCTGCTCGGCTCGGAATCCCTCCAGTGGACCCGCATCTCCGACCAGATCAGGGAGACGAAGAAGACCTTCGGCAAGGACTACCCGCGAGGGGCCCGCCTCACCCAGTTCGCCGAGGCCGCCGAGGTGGCCGAGGTGCCGCTCGAGGCGATGATCGACCGCGAGCCCGTCACCGTCGTCTGCTCCAGGATGGGCTGGATCCGGGCGATGCGCGGCCACCTTCCGCTCGACGGCGACTTCAAGTTCAAGGACGGCGACGGCCCCCGTTTCGCCTTCCACGCTGAAACCACCGACAAGATCCTGCTCTTCGGCAACAACGGCCGCTTCTACACGCTCGCGGCCTCCAACCTCCCCGGCGGGCGCGGCATGGGCGAACCCGTCCGCCTGATGATCGACCTCCCCAACGAGGCCGACATCGTCACGCTCTTCAGCCACCGCCCCGGGCGCAGGCTCCTCCTCGCCTCGACCGACGGCGACGGCTTCATCGTGCCCGAGGAGGAGGTCGTGGCCCAGACCCGCGCGGGCAAGCAGGTCCTGAACGTGAAGGACAAGGTCCTCGCCGCCGTCTGCAAGCCGGTGGAGGGCGACCACGTCGCGGTCGTCTCGAAGAACGGCAAGTTCCTCGTCTTCCCCACCGCCGAACTCCCCGAGATGACGCGCGGCAAGGGCGTCCGCATCCAGAAATACAAGACCGTGCGCGGCCGTCAGGGCGAACTCGAACTCGACGGCGGCCTCTCCGACATCACCACCTTCGACCTCGCGAAGGGCCTCTCCTGGACCATGGGCGGCGGCAAGACCCGCACCGAGACCGACCTCACCGAATGGATTGCCGCCCGCGCGAGCGTCGGCAAGCGCCCGCCCCACGGCTTCCCCAAGGACATGAAGTTCGGCTGAGGCGTCAGTCGCCCGCCCACATCCGCGTCAGGTTCGACCGGGTCTTGGCGAGCGTGTCGAACAGCGCGCTCTTCCCCTCGCGCCCGTGGACGTCCACCAAGGCGCGGTCGAGGTCGAACAGCACCTCGCGCCGCTCCGCCTGCCGCACCCAGCTTTCGGCCCAGCCGACCACCGCCAGCCGCTCGCCCCGCGTGACCGGCTTCACGCGGTGCAGCGTCGTCGACGGATAGACCACGACGCTCCCCGCAGGCAGCCTGACCTGCCGCGCCTCGAACGTATCCTCGATCTCGAGCGCGCCGCCCTCGTAGGTCGCAGGGTCCGACAGGAACAGCGTGAAGGACACATCCGTCCGCACACCCCCCATCAGCGCGTCGTCCACGTGAAGCCCGTAGCTCTGCCCCGGCCGGTAGCGCGAGAGGATCAGCGGCGTCAGCACCTTCGGCCGCACGGCGGAGGAGAAAACGGCGTGCCCCAGAAGCGCCCGCCGCGCCTTCTCCAGCACCGCGTCCCGCTCCGCCGAGGGCGCGGCCTGCGCATTGGCCTTCACCTCTCGCGCATACTTCCCCGCCGTCTCCCGCCCGTCGGCGAAATCCAGCGCTTCCGCCGCCTCGCGGATCGCACCCACCTCCGCCGCCGTCAGCACGCCCTCGATGGCGAGGATCATCACTCCACCTTGATCGCCGCGATCTCGATCCGCGCCGCCGCGCCGTGGAGGATCGAGGCGTCGGGCGTGAACGCCCCGCCCGTCGCGTTGTCCGGAAACACGATCCGCGCCCCCTGGATCAGCCCCATCACCTTCTCGCCCACCTCGTCCTGAGGCACCAGCGCGAGCGCCGCATCCAGGAACCCCCGCGTCTCCTCGAGCGCGATGAGGTCCACGACCTCGCCCCGCTCGACGGCATGGGCATATTCCCCGCCCGCGTCCCGCACCAGCACCTCGATCGCGTCGTACCGGTCCCGCGCCGAGGCGCCCGACAGGAGTTGCGCCTCCCGGATCGCGGACAGCGACAGGTCCACCGCCGCCTCCACGCCGTCGCCCGATCCAAGCGCCTCGATCAGCGCATCGACCTGCGGGGTCGGGTCGGGCAGCCCCGCGGCCGCCAGCCTCTCGCGCAGCTCCGGCAGGAACTCCGCCTCCGGATGCGCGGCGAGCGCCTGCGCCTCCGCGCCCGCCCCCGCGTAATAGAGCCGCTCGGCCGCGAGCAGATGCGCTTCGAGCTTGCCGAGCTCGATCAGGATTGCCGCCCCCCGGCTCGCGTCCGCCGGCGCCCCGCCTTCACCGCCCTCTCCGCCCTCCGCCTGGGCGAGCCACAGCGTCGTGTCGGGCAGCGCCACGGTGTCCGCCGCATGGGCGGGCATCGCCGCGACACCCGCCGCCGCACCAGCAAGCGCAAGCGTGCTCCAAAGGCGCGGCTGGGTGTCCCGCGCGGATCGTCCGGTCATGATCGTCTCCTAATTCCGACTCATTTACTAGGTAATTCCGCCGGGGGCGCGCTGTAAACCGAAATCCGCCCGGTCGGATCAACATCACGCGACAGCCGCGCCCTCGGGTCCTCCCGTCAGGGGTCGGCGGGGCACACGCGCCTCCCCTCCCCGCGCGGCGGGGAAGGGAGGGAGAGTGGGCTGCGCTCCAACCGCCACGCCGCCCTTTCAAACCGCCCTGCGCCCCGGCATAGCTTGCGCATGACGACAGGTGTCCCCACCGATTTCGCAGGGAGCCGCGGCCCGCTCTTCCGGCTCGCGCTGCGGACGGGCCTGCTCACCGTGCTCACCCTCGGTCTCTACCGCTTCTGGATGAAGACCCGCCTCCGCCGCTACTACTGGTCCTCGGTCCGCCCGGGCGGCCACCCGCTCGAATACGTGGGAGAGCCGATGGAGAAGCTCCTCGGCTTCCTCATCGCCGTCGTGGCGCTCGCCTTCTACATCGGGATCGTCAACCTGATCCTGATGTACCTCTCCTTCGCGCTCCTGCACGGCAACGTCGCGGCCTACGCGCTGTCCTTCGTGGGCATCATCCCGATCTGGTTCTACGCCACCTACCGGGCGCGCCGCTATGTGCTGGCCCGCACCCGCTGGCGCGGCATCCGTTTCGGCGTGGACCCCGGCGCCTGGGGATATGCGGGCCGCGCGCTCCTCCACTGGGCGATCACGATCCTCTCGCTCGGCCTCCTCTGGCCGCGCATGACGTTCCGGCTCGAGAAGTACAAGATCGACCGGACCTTCCTCGGAACCCAGCGTCTGCACCAGGGCGGGCGGTGGCAGATGCTCTACCGCCCCTTCCTGCCCGCCGCCCTCTGCGGTCTCGGCCTCGCCCTGGGTCTCGCCGGACTGGGGGCGGAACAGGACGGCCTCGCACTCCTCCTCCTGCCCGCGGGGATCGCGGCCGTTCCCGCGCTCGTCCATTACCGGGTGCAGTCCCTCCGGCTGCTCGCCGATCACCGCACGGCCGGTCCGCTCGGCCTTGTCGCCCGCCCAAGGACGGCGCGGGTCCTGGGGATCTACGCGGGAGGTTACGCGCTCATCGCGCTCGCCCTTGGCGCGCTCGCCTTCGCCGCGCTCGTCGCGCTGGGCATCGGTCTCGGCGTCGCGGCGGCCACGCTGCCGAACCTCGAGGACCTCCCCGACGTCCCCGGCTGGCTGGCCGCCGGCTTCGGCATCCTGCTCTACTTCTCCGTCTTCCTTCTCTGGGGCGTTCTCGGCCATGTCTTCCTGACCCTCCCCCTCTGGCGCCACTATGCCGAGACGATGACGGTGACCGGCACCGAAAACCTCTCCGCCCTCCGCCAGCGCCCGCGCGACCACCTGACCCAGGCCGAAGGCTTTGCCGAGGCGCTGGACCTCGGGGCCGCCATATGACCGCCTTCGCCGACTTCTTCGACGGCGAGACGGCCGTCGTCCGCCGCGTCGCCGTCGCGCTGGAGCCCGCCACGCTCGTGCTCACGCCTGCCGAAGGCGCCCCCCTCCGCTGGCCGCTCGCGGACCTCCGCGCCATCCCCGACCAGGCCCTGCCCCGCATCCTCGTGCTGACCGCAACGACGCACCCCCTCGCGCGCCTCCACCTCTCCGATGCAGGTCTCCGGCGCGACGTCGCCGCCCGCGCGCCCAGCTTGCGAAAGGGGCAGCCGGTGCGGGGCAGGGGCCGCATTGCCGCCTGGGCCGCGGCCGCCGTCGCTTCCGTCGCGCTCATCATCCTCGTCCTCGTCCCCGCGATGGCGGATCAGCTCGCCCGCATCCTTCCTCCGGCCGGCGAGAAGGCTCTGGGCGACGCCACGCTGGGCCAGATCCGCGAGGCGCTCGACCGGACCGGGCTCGACGGGCTGCCCACCTGCGACGCGCCGGCGGGCCGCGCCGCGCTCGACCGGCTGACGGCGCGCGTGACGGACGGGCTCGACCTTCCCTACGACCTCACCGTGACCGTCCTCGACCACGAGATGGTGAACGCCTTCGCGCTTCCGGGCGGGCACGTCGTCTTCTTCCGCGGTCTCATCCGCGAGGCCCGGACGCCGGGAGAGGTCGCCGCCGTCCTCGCCCACGAGCTCGGCCATGTGGTCGCCCGCGATCCCACGCGCGGCGCGCTCCGCACGGCCGGGTCGATCGGCGTTCTCGGGCTCCTCTTCGGCGACTTCGCGGGGGGTGCGGCGGTGCTCTTCCTGGCCGAACGCCTGATCGAGGCGCGGTATTCCCAGGGCGCGGAAGCCGCCGCCGACGCCTTCGCGCACGAGCGGCTTCTGGCGGTGGACCTGCCGCCCGCCGCGCTCGCCACCTTCTTCACGCGGCTCCGCGCCGAACACGGCGATGCCGAAGGACTCGTGGCGCACTTCCTGTCCCACCCGCAGCTCGGCGACCGGATCGCCCGGGCGGAAGCCGCCGGGGCAGGGCAGGGGACCACGCGCCCCGCGCTCACCGCCGCGGAATGGGCGGCCTTGCGCGCGATCTGCGACTGACGCGTTGCCCCGCCTCCGCGCATCCGCTATCGCTCCCCCAAAGATCGGAGACGCCATGCCCGCCGCCCGCGCCCTCGCCGCCGCCGCCCTCCTCACGCTCGCCGCCTGCGCCAACCGCGCCGATCTCTCCGCGCCGGTGGAGCCGATCGGCGACTTCCGGCTGGGCCACAACGTCGTCGTCGCCAAGGACACCACCGAAGGCCCGTTCTCGCGGGACGCCGAGGAGGCAGAACTGGAAGCCGCGCTCTCGGCCGAGATCGAACAGCGCCTGCGCCGCTACGACGGCGACGGACTCTACCATATCGGCGTCCGGATCGAGGCCTTCGTGCTCGGCCAGCCCGGCATCCCGATCCTGCTCTCCCCGCAGTCGGTCCTCCTTCTCGCCGTCAACATCTGGGACAACGACACGCGCGAGAGGCTGAACCCCGAGCCGATCCGCATCACCGCGTTCGAGGCGCTGAACACCCGGGTGCCGTTCCTGTCCTCCGGTCTGGTCAACAGCAAGGAGAAGCAGCTCGAGAACCTGTCGATCAGCGCGGCGCTCCAGATCGAACAGCTCCTGCGCGAGAACGAGGCGACCTGGTTCGCCCCGAAACCGGACCGCGTGCGGACGGAGTTCACGCCCGGTACGCCGCTGACGGCCGCCCAGCAGGAACGCGCGGAAGAGGTCATCGACGAGGCCGTCGAAGGCTGAACTGCCGCTTGATTTTCCCCTGTCCGGCGGATAGACGGCGCGCGGTGTTGAAACGGGCCGGCATCGGCCCCCATTCGATGAGGCGCAAGGCCGATGGCAAAGGCAAAGTTCGAACGGACGAAACCGCATGTGAACGTTGGCACGATC